>OLQC01000020.1_pt1 | contig 208683 bp, 203 predicted proteins | sample 1672471 | NCBI WGS metagenome assembly OLQC01 (sample SAMEA3136689, study PRJEB25190) | human gut metagenome | biome: human gut; feature: human-associated habitat; material: faeces | place: Austria | collected 2013 | reverse complement strand
CATTCCCAGCTTGAAATTTATTTTGAAGAACGTCTGGCAGGACGGAACCTGTAAAACAGTCAATTTTAGGCAGGTTTTATTGACATGCCTAAAAACTACTGTATAATGCAGATATGGGCAGAATCCGGAAAATCGGCTCTGCCCATTTGTAACTATTCACAAATCTTATATCAGTTTTTAACGTTTACACAAAACTTGAAACGGTCTCGATTACTTCGCAAGCAGCATCATAATTTCATTGCTTCTTGCAATAAATGCAGCCATTTCATCAGCAGGAAGCGGCTGGTTTGCGATCATAGCAAGGTCATAGAGCTGTTTACAGAAGGTCGGTACATGCTCGGAATCCTTGTGTTCAAAGATATATTGAACCAAAGCATTGTTTGCATTCAGTACCAGAGTCTCGGAACCGCCAAACATAGAAGGATCCATGCCCATACCGTGCATGCTGTACATTTTCATCATATCCTGCATACGGCGTGTGTCCTCGGAAAGAGTGATCATAGAGGAAATATTTTCATCCTTTAATTTTTCTACTTTGACATCTAAGTTGTCTTTTCCAAGAGCATTTTTGAATACCTCAGTCAGAGTATCTGTGGTTTCTTTTAATTCTTCTTCCGAAACATCTTCTTTTAAGGAATCCGTTACGTCTGCATCAATGCGGGCGAAACGATACTGCTCGTTGCGGGCTTCTAACTGTGAAATGAAAGAAGTATCAATATTGTGGTCTAAAATGACAGCGTCCATGCCCTGTTCCTTGAACATACGGATGTACTGGCTCTGCTGAACCTTGTCGGTGACATAGTATACAACCTTGCGGGTATCTGTTTCAGAAGCATTTTCGGCAGAAGTGTCTGCTGCATCGTTTGAAACATCCTCAGAAGCATCTTCTGAAACTTCTTCTTTTTTCAAAATCTCAGGCAGAGTCAGATATTTGTCATCTAAGTTCTTGAACAGAATATAATCATTCATCTTGTCGCAGAATTTTTCATCCTTTAAGCAGCCGAACTTAATGAATGGGCTGATGTCATCCCAGTATTTTTCATAGGACTCTTTGTCTGTTTTGCAAAGACCGGCAAGTTTATCTGCAACCTTTTTTGTAATATAATCAGAAATTTTCTTGACAAAACCATCGTTCTGTAAAGCACTTCTGGAAACATTTAAAGGCAGGTCAGGGCAGTCGATGACACCTTTTAAGAGCATCAGGAATTCCGGGATCACCTCTTTGATGTTGTCGGCAATAAATACCTGATTGTTGTAAAGTTTGATCACACCTTCAATGGATTCGTATTCCATGTTGATCTTTGGGAAGTAGAGAATACCCTTTAAATTAAACGGGTAATCCATATTCAGATGGATCCAGAATAAAGGCTCCTTGTAATCCTGGAATACCTTGCGGTAAAAAGCAATATATTCTTCATCGGTGCATTCATTTGGATGTTTTGCCCAAAGCGGGTTCGTGTCATTCAAAGCAACCGGACGTTTTACGATCTTTGCTTTTTCCATTCGAGGGGAGACTTCTACCTGTTCCTTAGTACCGTCTTCGTTTTCTTTTTCTTCATATTTTGCTTCTTCCACGATGTTTTCCACGACAGTGTCCTTTTCAGTTACTTCATCTGCCGGAATAGTTTCGTATTCGGTTTCTGCATTTTCCTTTTCTAAGAAAATCGGGGTAGGCATGAAAGAGCAGTATTTTTCAATGACTTCTCTTGCACGATACTCGTTGGCAAACTCAAGGCAGTCCTCGTTTAAGAAAAGAGTGATCTCTGTACCGACGCCTTCTTTTGATCCGTCAGTCATATCAAATTCTGTACCGCCGTCACATTCCCAGTGAACAGCTGTAGCGCCATCCTTATAGGAAAGGGTATCAATGTGCACTTCATCTGCTACCATAAAAGCAGAGTAGAAGCCGAGACCGAAATGTCCGATGATCTGGTCTTCGTTTGCTTTGTCCTTGTATTTTTCTAAAAAGTCAGTTGCACCGGAAAAAGCAATCTGATTGATGTATTCCTCAACCTCGTCAGCAGTCATACCAAGACCGTTATCGATAAATTTCAAAGTTTTTTCTTCCGGGTTCAAAACTACGCGGATTTTCGCTTCGTAGTCATCCGGGAGGCTGTATTCACCCATCATATCCAGCTTTTTCAATTTGGTAATGGCATCACAACCGTTCGAGATCAATTCACGGTAGAAAATGTCATGGTCAGAATATAACCATTTCTTTATAATAGGAAAAATATTGTCACTGTTAATGGAAAGGCTTCCATGTCTGTTACTCATAGTCATACACTCCTTCTTGTGTTTTATTTTCAAATATTTTGATGCTAGTACATATTTTAGTATCAGAAAAAGACAATGTCAATAGAAAATCAGCACTCGTTAAAAATGAGTGCTAACAGATGCAGCAAAACCATTGAAAACATGGACTTAATGAGAATTTATTAAAAAAATATAAACAAAAAAGAAAATAGAAAATTATAAAATGAATAACCTTACGAAAAAAGACGAAAAAACAATGGGTTTGAAATAAAAACTGCACAATAAAGTGCATGGGAATTTGTACAATCTGAAAAAAATACATAAAAAAGAGGAAAATTATTGAGAAAAATTGTTCATTTTCATTGCGTTAATATTTTAACGATGATATAATAAATTAAAATGAGTCAACATGTCTATATGCCACGCTGCGCGGGCAAGAAATAAGGAGGATATATATTGAAAAAAGAAGAGAAAAAACAATTGGATGACATCCTGAAGGCTCATGATTACAACAAGACATCCGTCATTGCGATCATGCAGGATATCCAGAAAATCTATCATTACCTTCCACAGGAGGTACTCACTTACATCGCAGGTGAATTGGGATTGAGTGAAGCAAAAGTGTATGGTGTAGCAACCTTTTATGAGAATTTTTCCTTAGAGCCAAAGGGAAAATATGTGATCAAGATCTGTGACGGTACCGCCTGTCATGTGCGGAATTCTACCGCGATCTTAGATGAGATCCGTTCTGTGTTAGGTGTATCCCAGGAGCATCCGACGACAGACGATATGATGTTTACGGTTGAGACGGTTTCCTGTCTGGGAGCCTGTGGATTAGCACCGGTCTGTACAGTCAATGACAAAGTACATCCGGCAATGACCCCTGAAAAGGCAAGAGCTTTAATAGAAGAATTAAAGGAGGAAGCTGCAAATGAAAATTAAGACAAGACAGGAATTAGAAGCAAAAAGAGCGGAGTACGCAGCTTCTTTAAAGACACAGAAAAAGCAGATCTTAATCTGTGCGGGAACCGGATGTGTGGCCGGAGGTTCTTTGAACATTTACGCAAGACTGCAGGAGATTTTAAAAGAACGCGGCATCAAATGTTCTCTGGTATTGGAAAAAGAGCCGCATGAAGAAAGTGTGGGACTGAAAAAGAGTGGATGTCATGGTTTCTGTGAAATGGGCCCATTGTTAAGGATTGAGCCGGCAGGACTTCTATATATCAAAGTAAAAGTAGAAGATTGTGAAGAAATTATCGAAGAAAGTATCATCAATGACCGTGTGATCGAGCGTCTGGTATACCATGACCAGGAGGGCAAAGCTTATGAGAAACAGGAAGAAATCCCGTTCTATAAGCAGCAGACCCGTGTGGCATTAGAGGATTGCGGACGTATCAATGCAGAGTCCATCAAAGAATACATAGCAGTCGGTGGTTACAGTGCTGTAGCAAAAGCACTGTTTGATATGACACCGCAGCAGATCGTCGATGAGATTTCCGAAGCATCCTTACGAGGACGCGGAGGCGGCGGTTTCCCGACCGGAAGAAAATGGGCACAGGTATTGGCTCAGGATTCCGAGATTAAATATGTGGTATGTAATGGTGACGAGGGAGATCCGGGAGCATTCATGGATCGAAGTATGATGGAAGGAGATCCGCATCGTGTCATCGAGGGAATGTTGATCGCAGGTATCGCAACCGGAGCACATTACGGATATATCTATGTGCGTGCAGAGTATCCGCTTGCCGTAGAACGTCTCCAGACAGCGATTCAAAAGGCAGAAGAAAAAGGTCTGTTAGGAAAAAATATCTTAAATTCAGGTTTTGACTTTGACTTAAAGATCAGTCAGGGTGCCGGAGCATTCGTTTGTGGTGAGGGTTCCGCACTGACCGCTTCCATCGAGGGAAATCGTGGTATGCCACGTGTAAAACCGCCTCGTACCGTAGAAAAAGGATTGTTTGAAAAACCAACCGTTTTAAATAACGTAGAGACCTACTGTAACGTTCCGCCGATCATCAATAAAGGGGCAGCCTGGTATAAGACGATCGGACCGGATAAGAACCATGGGACAAAAGCGTTTGCCTTAACAGGAAACGTTATGAATACAGGACTGATCGAGGTTCCGATGGGAACACCGCTTCGCAAAGTTATTTTTGATATCGGAGGCGGTGTCAAAGGCGGAGAATTTAAGGCAGTCCAGATCGGAGGACCATCCGGTGGATGTCTCTGTATCAATCCGAGTGAAGACCACCTGAATTTACAGTTGGATTTTGACTCCTTGAAAAAAGTAGGAGCCATGATCGGAAGTGGTGGACTGGTTGTTATGAACGACAAGAGCTGTATGGTAGAAGTGGCAAGATTCTTCATGAATTTTACACAGAACGAATCCTGTGGAAAATGTATTCCGTGCCGCGAGGGAACCAAGCGTATGTTAGAGTTGTTAACCGATATCTGCGAAGGACGCGGAACGATGCAGCATATTACATTATTAGAGGAACTGTCAGAGACCATTTCCGCAACAGCACTCTGTGGACTTGGAAAGACAGCAGCATCTCCGGTTGTCAGCACGATGAAATACTTCCGTGATGAATATATTGCCCATGTGGTAGATAAGAAGTGTCCGGCAGGACAGTGTAAAGCCTTAGTAACCCTTCAGATCGATCCGGAACTTTGTAAAGGATGCTCAAAATGTTCAAGAGTCTGTCCGGTTGGAGCAATTTCCGGCGAGATCAAGAAACCGTTTAAGATTGATACCACGAAGTGTATCAAGTGTGGAGCCTGCAAGGAAGGTTGTCCTTTCCATGCAGTAAAAGAAGTATAGGAGGGACTGGCATGGAAAAATATATGATCATAGACGGAGAACGCGTGTCGTTCACCGATGAAAAAAATATACTTGCGGTAATCCGCAAAGCCGGAATTATTTTACCGACATTTTGTTATTACTCAGATTTATCCATCTATGGTGCATGCCGTATGTGTGTCGTAGAAGACAAGTGGGGTGGCATTGTGGCATCCTGTTCTACACCGCCAAAGCATGAGATGGAGATCTATACGAATACACCACAGCTTTATTATCACAGAAAACGTATCTTAGAGCTGTTATTAGCAGCACATTGCAGAGACTGTACAACCTGTGAGAAGAATGGAAAATGTAAACTGCAGGAATTAGCCAAACGTTTCGGAATTCCGGGAGTGCGTTTTGAGAACACCAATCCGATCCGTCCGATCGACCGTTCTTCAAAAGCGATCGTAAAAGACCCGAATAAATGTATCCTCTGTGGTGACTGTGTCCGTGTCTGCAACGAGATTCAGCATGTCGGAGCGATCGATTTTGCAAACCGTGGCTCTAAAATGATCATTTCCACAGCATTCGGACGTGATCTTGCGGATACAAACTGTGTCAGCTGTGGACAGTGTGCAGCAGTCTGTCCGACCGGAGCGATTACGATCAAAAACGATACCCATGACGTATGGGAAGCGATCCATGATCCGAAAAAACGTGTGGTAATGCAGATCGCACCGGCAGTCCGTGTTGCGATCGGTGAGGCATTCGGTTATGAACCGGGTGAGAATACAATTGGAAAATTAATTGCATCCTTAAGAAAATTAGGTGTAGATGCAATCTTTGATACCTCCGTGGGAGCAGACCTTACGATCATGGAAGAGTCTGCGGAGTTAGTAGAGACACTTTCCGAAGAAGGACGGAAATACCCACTCTTTACTTCCTGTTGTCCGGGCTGGATCCGTTTTGTGGAGACAAAATATCCGCACCTGATGAAATATGTATCCACTTCGAAATCCCCGATGGAGATGTTTGGAGCGGTCATCAAAGAATATTATAAGAAATTAGACAAAGAAGAAGGAAAAGAGACCGTATCTGTTGCGATCATGCCATGTACGGCAAAGAAATATGAGGCGTCCAGAGAAGAGTTTGTACGCAACAGCAGACCGGATGTGGATTATGTTCTGACTTCCGAAGAAGTAATTGGAATGTTTAAAGAGATCGGTATCCGCTTTGACCGTTTAGAGCCGGAAGCATATGATATGCCATTCTCTATCTATTCCGGAGCCGGTGTGATCTTTGGAGCAACCGGTGGTGTGACCGAAGCAGCAGTCAGACGTATCGTAGCAGACAAGAGTCCGAAAGCATTAAAAGACATTGAGTTCATCGGAACACGAGGAATGGCAGGCACTAAGATCTGTGAATTGGATTTAGGAGAGCGTACCGTCCGTATCGGCATCGTCAGCGGACTTGGTAATGCAGAGGAGCTGATCAAGAAGATCGAAAGCGGTGAAGAGCATTTTGACTTCGTAGAAGTGATGGCATGTCCGGGAGGATGTGTTGCCGGAGCAGGTCAGCCGTTTGCCCGTTCTACAGAAAAACGTCTGCGTGCAGAAGGTCTTTACAAAAACGATAAGGCACTTCAGATCAAACGAAGCGAGAACAACCCGATCGTGAAAAATCTTTACGATGACTTATTAAAGAACAGAGAGCATGAACTGCTTCATGTTCACTATCCGGGGCATAAGGCAGATGCATAGGGAGTAGAGGAGACTGCTATAAGGAATATATAGAAGATATACATATATAATATGCAAAAAAAAAGAATCAGAACTTATTGTTTTGGTTCTTTTTTTGTGATAAAATCGGACATCATATGGAAAGAAAAGAGGAGAGATGAAGATGTACTGGATTATACCGTTATTACTTGCATTTTTATGCACACTTGTGAATCCGTATTTGGGACTGGTTGGACTGCTTTATATCGGTGAAATTGCTGTTTATCTGTTTTTTGATGGAAATGCCGAGAAAGCGGCAGATTTTGCATCCGGATATGTAGAAAAGACCGATGCAAAGTATTATGAGATTTTGAAAAAAGCAGGAAAGGGCTGCTTAAATTTCTGGTGTGGACTGGCAGTACTGTTTTTTGTATTGATGACGATTATCAGCGTCATTGTAGAAACCGTGGCTTCCGGCACCATGCTTGGCGGACCGACGACCCTGACGCCGTTTCTGATCGGCAGCAAAGAGAACCGGGCAGCATATGGTGTGGCACTTTTGATGGTTTCTATCCTGTTACATATTGTGGCACTGGTTATGATATTTTTGCGAAAAAAATATTTCTTAGAAAAACCAAAAGATATCAAACCATTAAAGACACTTGTTTTAAAAGAAGAAAATCCGGTAAACAGATTGGAAAATATACGGATTGGGATTGGCGGGATTCCGGTTGTGCTGATATTGGCAGCAGGAGTGTTCGGCATGATGAATGAATATTTTGGATGGCTTTCGTTTTTATTACATGCGGCATATCTGATCGGAATCGGAGTGATGACTGTCGTAATTGGAGGAATATTCCGATTTGCACAGAAAAATGAAACAATAAAAAAAGGGGTGCAATATTTCGTGAACTATGTCACGGATGGCGCACCATATTATCATTTCATCATAGGCGGCATGTGGATCGTAACAGCCTTTTTGGTGATCCTTCAGCTTTTGTTGGGACTGGGTTATAAAAATGACATCTTTATGATGTTTGGATTGCACAGGGGAACTTCTGCTATGGTGATTTCCTGTCTGCTTGAGTTAGCAGCAGCAGTCTGGGTCAGTATGAAAATGTATAAAAAGAACCAATAAATTTAACGTAACACGATATTTCCTATAGAGTGAAAAACAGCCCGCAGGATCATGACAAAGTATGACATTGCCATGATCCTGCGGGTTGTCTGGATTTATATAGAAATAAATCGAAAATTATTTTAATGAGCGGAATTTTTCCTCACAATATTTGCAACGGTAAACGGCATGTTCTTTGTCCGTTAAAATAAAAATCTGGTCAAGTTCCTGTTCGATCGAAGTAATGCATCTTGGATTCTTGCAGCGGATGACATTCTTAACCTGTTTTGGAAGGTGGAGTTTTCGTTTTTCAACGATCGTATCACCTTTGATGATGTTGACGGTAATGTTGTGGTCAATAAATCCTAAAATGTCAAGGTCGAGAGCATCAATGCTGCATTCCACCTTGATAATGTCTTTTTTACCCATTTTGCTGCTTCTGGCGTTCTTGATGATCGCAACGGTGCAGTCTAATTTATCCAATCCAAGGTCGTGATAGATTTTCAGACTCATGCCTGCCTGAATGTGATCAAGCACAAAACCTTCGCTGATTCCACTGATATTTAACATATAGTTGTCCTCCTGTTTGTCATGTTTTCAACTGTCATTTATACCTGAATTCCAAGTAGAGTCAGGATCAGTGCCATTCGTACATAGACACCATACTGTGCCTGTTTGAAGTAAACAGCACGCGGATCATCGTCTACCTCAACGGAAATTTCATTGACACGAGGAAGCGGATGGAGTACTAACATATCCTTTGGAGCCAACTCCATTTTTTTCTTATCTAAAATGTAAAAATCCTTCATGCGCACATAGTCCTCTTCATTGAAGAAACGTTCCTTTTGTACGCGTGTCATATAGAGAATGTCCAGTTTGTCCATGGCATCTTCTAAGCGGATGACCTCTTCATATGGGATATGATTGCGGTTTAAGACCTCTTCACGGATATAACTTGGCACTTTTAATTCTTCCGGTGAGATCAATACAAAACGGATGCCCGGATAACGGATCAGGGCATTGATCAGAGAGTGAACGGTACGTCCGAATTTTAAATCGCCGCACAAACCGATCGTCAGATTGTCCAATCTGCCTTTTAAACTGTGAATGGTTAATAAATCGGTAAGAGTTTGTGTAGGATGTTGATGACCGCCGTCTCCGGCATTGATAACTGGAATATTGGAATGAAGAGAAGCAACAAGAGGGGCTCCTTCTTTTGGATGACGCATCGCACAGATGTCTGCGTAACAGGAAATAATACGGATCGTATCGGAAACGCTTTCGCCTTTTGCTGCTGAACTCGAATCGGCACTGGAAAAACCAAGAACACTGCCTCCAAGATTTAACATGGCAGCTTCAAAAGAAAGACGGGTTCTGGTGCTCGGTTCATAAAAACAGGTGGCAAGCTTTTTTCCATCGCATGCATGTGCATATTTTTTGGGATCTTTTTCGATGTCATTGGCAAGATTTAAAAGCTCATCCAACTCTTCAACGGAAAAATCCAACGGACTCATTAAATGTCGCATAGTGTTCCTCCTTAAGTGATTTTTACTATCATATAATAGTTGTCCGAAATTTTCAAGATTCAGAATCCGAAATACTTAAGATTTTTTCAAAGATCAATCCTGCCGCTAACCAAAACGGTGCATAATCCAAACGGATGACACCATCGACATTTGTTTTGGCATTGTTATAGTCCCAGGGACACATATGATGTTTTTTTAAAAGAGAACCACTGATATATTCACAGGTGAAAATACCAAGGGTATAGACACTGCCGCGGTAAAGAGCAGGCTTGTCCTCCATCTGATGATGCATCGGATGGATCAGTGCAGCGAGTCCGTAAATCGGAAACATCCAGATAGAGGTCTGCCCTTTGAGTCGGAAATCCTTATTAAAAAAGGCGTGAAACGAGGTGAAGATGATCTCCATACACCATCCCGTCAGCCCACAGATCAAAAAATTTTTCTTCATAAAAACAGTATGTTCCATTGCGGAAAGTTTATGCGTGAAATTGACTTGAGGTGCAAAGTCCGTTATTATTAGAAAAGATAAAAAAGGAAAAGAGGAATGCTTATGCCAGCTCTGAAAAAATTATTAGAAAGATTAGATTATCAATGTGTGCAGGGGAACCCTGACATTGAGATTTCACATTTGATTTATGATTCGAGAAAAGCAGGGAAAGACGATCTGTTTGTCTGCATCAAAGGTACGGCAGTGGACGGACACAAGTTTGTTGGGGAAGTGGCACAAAAAGGAGCCGCTGCGATCGTGGTGCAGGAGGATGTAGAAGCACCAGAAGGGGTAACGGTTATCAAAGTCGAAGATACCCGCTATGCCTTAGCACTTTTATCAGCAGCATATTTTGACCATCCGGCGGAGAAAATGCGTGTCATCGGTGTAACCGGAACTAAAGGAAAGACGACCACGACCTATATGGTAAAATCCATTTTAGAGAGTGCAGGCTATAAAGTCGGTCTGATCGGTACGATCGAGGCGATCATCGGGGATGAAGTCATTCCGGCAAGCAACACGACACCGGAGTCCTATATTATACAGGAGTATTTTCATAAAATGGTGGAAACAGGCTGTGACTGCTGTGTCATGGAGGTATCCTCTCAGGGACTGATGATGCATCGTACGGCAGGATTTGTATTTGAAATCGGAATATTCACGAATATTGAACCGGATCATATCGGACCAAACGAGCATGCATCCTTTGAAGAGTATCTTGCCTGCAAGTCCATGCTGTTCCGCCAGTGTCGTTTAGGAATCGTCAATAAAGATGATGCCCATGTGGAAGAGATTTTAAAAGGACATACCTGCGAGGTGGAAACCTTTGGATTTTCCAAAGATGCGGATATCCATGCAGTCAATACGAAATTAGTAAAACGTCCGGGATATTTAGGGGTTGCCTATACTGTAGAGGGACTTTTAAATTTTGATGTAGAGATAGATGTTCCGGGAAAATTCAGTGTATACAATTCCCTGACAGCCATTGCGATCTGTCATCACTTTAATGTTTCCGTGGAGGATATGAAAAAGGCGCTTAAAGAGGCAAAGACGCGTGGCAGGATTGAGATGGTAAAAGTTTCCGATGAATTTACATTGATGATCGACTATGCACATAATGCGATGAGCCTTGAGAGCCTGTTAAGTACCTTAAAAGAATACGGACCGGAGCGTTTAGTCTGTGTCTTTGGATGCGGCGGCAACCGTTCTAAACTGCGTCGCTACGAGATGGGTGAGGTATCGGGAAGACTTGCAGACTTTACGATTATCACATCAGATAACCCACGATTTGAGGAACCACAGGCGATCATCGATGATATTAAAACAGGAATTGAGAAAACAGATGGAAAATACATTGAGATCATCGACAGAAAAGAAGCCATCCGCTATGCCATCGAGCATGGAAAACCGGGAGATGTCATAGTCCTTGCAGGAAAAGGGCATGAGGACTATCAGGAGATCAAAGGCGTGAAACATCCGATGGACGAAAGAGTTCTGATCGCAGAAGTCTTAAAAGAATTACATGGAGAATAAAAGATGGCATTATATGCAGATATTATCATTGATATCTCATTAGAAAAATTAGATAGAACGTTTCAGTATCTGGTGCCGGAAGAATTAGAACAGGACATTGGGATCGGAATGCCCATCGAAGTGCCGTTTGGAAAAGGAAGCAGAAGGATCACGGGTTATGTGGTGAATCTGACCACCGAACCTTCCTTTGATCCTGCGAAAATTAAACCTATATTTAATATTAAGACGGATGGGATACCGATCGAGGCGGAGCTGATCTCTTTAGCGGCATGGATGCGCAAAAACTATGGCGGGACCATGAACCAGGCACTCAAAACCGTGCTTCCGATCAAGCGGAAAGAGAATGAAAAACAAAAGCAGACGATCGCCTTAGCGTTAGAACCGCAGGCGGCAAGGACTCTTTTTTTAGAAAAAAACCGTAAGAACAGTGTGGCAAGGGAACGGTTGTTAGAAGCCCTGATCGAGCAGGGCGAGCTGCCAAAAGAGATCATTACGAAAAAGCTCGGAGTCTCTACCGCAGTCATCCATGCCTTAGAAGAACAGGGGATCGTAAAGACCATTTCTAAGAGGGATTACCGGAATCCGGTGGCGCATCTCAAAAAGAGCGGAAATGTTACAGTCTTAAATGCTGCCCAGCAAAACGTAGTGGACACTGTCTGGGAACAGATGAAAAACCATCAGCCAAAGACCTACCTTTTGCATGGTGTTACGGGAAGCGGTAAGACGGAAGTCTATATGGAACTGATCGCAAGAACGGTGGCGCAGGGAAAACAGGCCATCGTTCTGATCCCGGAGATCGCCTTAACTTATCAGACAGTCATGCGGTTTTATAACCGTTTTGGCGAGCGGGTCTCGATCCTGAATTCAAGACTTTCTTTAGGGGAGCGTTTTGACCAGTATCAGCGGGCAAAAAATGGAGAAATTGATGTCATGATCGGTCCGCGTTCGGCATTGTTCACACCGTTTTCAAATTTAGGCATTATGATAATAGATGAGGAACATGAGACTTCTTATAAAAGTGAGACCGTTCCAAGGTATCATGCCAGAGAAGTAGCGGCAAAGCGGGCAGAGTTGTGCGGTGCAACGTTAGTATTAGGTTCCGCAACGCCATCCTTAGAGAGTTATTATAAGGCAAAAAAAGGCGAGTACACACTGTTAGAACTGACCGAGCGGGTACAGAACCGCCCACTTCCCGTATGTCATGTCATCGACTTAAGGGATGAATTAAAGCAGGGAAACCGTTCCATCCTAAGTGTAAAACTGCAGGAATTGATGGAAGAAAGGCTGCGTAAAGGCGAACAGATGATGCTTTTTTTAAACCGCAGGGGCTTAGCGGGATTTGTGTCCTGCCGTGCCTGTGGAAATGTCATCAAATGCCCGCATTGTGATGTTTCCTTAAGCCAGCATCAGGGCGGCAGACTCATCTGCCATTACTGCGGCTATGAAACAGAACAGCCAAAGGTCTGTCCGGCATGTGGTTCTAAATATATCGGTGGTTTTAAAGCGGGGACACAAAAGATCGAAGAGATTGTAAAAAAACGTTTTCCCGAGGCGAGAACGATCCGCATGGATATGGATACGACACGGACAAAAGACGGATATGAGAAGATCTTATCTGCATTTTCAAACAGGGAGGCAGATATCCTGATCGGGACCCAGATGATCGTAAAAGGACATGATTTTCCAAATGTGACCTTAGTAGGAGTCCTAGCGGCAGATATGTCACTCTATATCCATGACTATCATTCCGCAGAGCGTACATTCCAGCTTTTAACGCAGGCGGCAGGAAGAGCAGGCAGGGGAAGTGAACCGGGCGAGGTGGTCATCCAGACTTATACACCGGAACACTACAGTATCGAGGCGGCAAAGGAACAGGATTACCGGATGTTCTACGAACAGGAGATCCGCTACCGGGATCTTTTGAATTATCCGCCGGTCTGGAATCTTTTAGTCATACTGATTTCTTCGAGAGAGGAAGAAAACGGTACAAAAGCGGCAGAGCAGATAGAAAAAAAGATTGCACAGATGCAACTAAAGACCGTGGCAGTCATTGGACCGACAGAGCCGGCAGTTGCAAAGATCAATGATATTTATCGCAAGGTCCTCTATCTAAAATGTGGAAATTATGATACATTAGTGGAGATAAAGGACAGCTTAGAACAATATTTAGAAAAAGAACCGTTTGGGAACGGGATTGGCATACAGTTTGATTTCAATCCGGTACACGGGTTTTAGACAGGAGAAAGAGAGGGACATTATGGCACTTAGAACCATTCGCATTCAGGGAGATGAAGTATTAAATAAACGATGCAGAGAGGTCACGGAGATGACTCCGAGAATAGCAACGCTGATCGAGGATATGATAGAAACGATGGATCATGCAAACGGCGTAGGACTTGCGGCATGCCAGGTCGGCATCTTAAAGCGTATCGTAGTCATTGATGTAGGAGACGGACCGATTGTATTGATCAATCCGGAGATATTAGAGACAGAGGGCAGCCAGACCGGAGATGAGGGATGCTTAAGCCTTCCTGGAAAAGCAGGAGTAGTCACCAGACCAAATTATGTCAAAGTACGGGCATTGGATGAAAATATGGTAGAGCGTGAATTAGAAGGTACAGAGCTTCTTGCAAGAGCATTCTGCCATGAGATAGACCACTTAGACGGACATCTGTATACAGAGCTGGTAGAAGGTGATCTGTTTGATGTGCGTTATGAGGAAGAAGAGGAATAGACATGAGATTGATTTTTATGGGAACACCGGATTTTGCGGTGGGGACATTAGAAGCGCTGATCGAGGCAGGACATGAGGTGGCTCTGGTGGTCACACAGCCGGATAAACCGCGTGGAAGAAGTAAAAAACTGCAATATCCGCCGGTAAAAGAAGCAGCTCTTGCACATAATATAGAGGTATTCCAGCCCAAACGTGTGAGAGAAGCAGAAAGCATTGAATATCTGAAAAAATATCAGCCGGACTGTATCGTCGTTGTGGCATTTGGACAGATTCTGCCAAAAGAGATTTTAGAAATGCCAAAATACTGCTGTGTGAACGTTCATGCATCCCTGCTTCCGAAATACCGTGGAGCAGCACCGATCCAGTGGGCAGTCATCAATGGAGAAAAAGTCAGCGGCGTGACCACGATGCGTATGGATGAGGGACTCGATACAGGAGATATGATCTTAAAAGAAGAAGTGACACTTGCACCAGACGAAACCGGAGGAAGCCTGTTCGACCGTTTAGCCGAGGTTGGAGCAAAGTTAGCAGTTCAGACTTTACAGGCACTTGAAGATGGAACGGCAGAATTTACACCGCAGGATCACGAAAAAGCAACACAGGTAGGCATGATCAAAAAATCTTTCGGTGAGATGGATTTTACAAAGAGTGCCGTGGAATTAGAACGTCTGATCCGTGGACTGAATCCGTGGCCGGGAACTTATACCGAATATCAGGGAAAAACCTTAAAAATCTGGGGTGCGACAGTGGAAGATGGTGGTGATCCGTCAAAGGCAGGCACGATCGTAAACGTCAAAAAGCACAGCTTTGGCATCCAGACAAAAGATGGTATTTTAGTTCCGACCGAGATACAGTTAGAGGGCAAAAAACGGATGACCGCAGAGGCATTCTTATGTGGCGTTTCGCTCGAAGAAGGAACCGTGCTTGGCACAAATGCTTAGAAAATATTAAAAACAGGAGGAATTCATATGTACTACTGGTGGGACCCAACTTACATTCTTGTAGTGATCGGAGCGATCATTTGTCTGATCGCATCTGCAAGAGTCAAAACCACTTATGCAAAATATTCAAAATACCGCAGTATGTCAGGACTGACCGGAGCACAGGCGGCAGAGCGGATCTTACACGATGCCGGCATCTATGATGTGCAGGTCGGACATATTTCAGGAAACCTGACAGACCATTACAATCCAAAGACTAAGGTGTTAAACCTTTCCGACAGTGTCTATGGGAGCACTTCTGTAGCAGCGATCGGTGTGGCAGCACATGAATGTGGTCATGCGATCCAGCATCAGACCGGATATTTTCCACTGACATTGCGTGGAAATTTAGTATCGGTGGCAAACTTTGGCTCCACTATGGCATGGCCGTTGATCATTATCGGACTGTTCTTTAACAGCAGTACCGGAAGTTTTCTGATCCAGCTTGGAATCATTTTCTTCTCTTTAGCAGTACTGTTTCAGTTAGTGACACTTCCGGTAGAGTTCAATGCGTCTAACCGTGCATTGCATATCTTAGGAACCACAAATATGCTTCAGGATGATGAATTGAAGTATACAAGACGGGTATTAAGAGCAGCGGCACTGACCTATGTGGCGAGTGCGGCAGCAGCGATCCTGCAGCTACTTCGTCTGATCATCTTATTTGGAGGAAATGACCGTGACTGATAAGACAGACACGAGAGAGATTGTACTCGACATCCTTTTAGCAGTAACAAGGGATGGCGAGTACAGTCATATTGCGTTAAAAAACACATTGGACAAATATCAGTATTTAGAAAAAAGAGAACGTGCCTTCCTTACAAAAGTAGTAGAGGGAACGTTAGAATACCAGATTCGGATAGATTATATCATCAATACATTTTCCAATACAAAAGTACATAAAATGAAACCGGTCATCCGCTGCATCCTAAGGAGTGCGGTCTATCAGATCTGCTTTTTAGATGGAGTGCCAGATTCTGCTGCCTGCAATGAGGCAGTGAAGTTGGCAAAAAAACGTGGGTTCCATACATTAAAAGGTTTTGTCAACGGAGTGCTTAGAAATATCGCAAGAAATAAAGAGAACATCACCTATCCGGAGAAAGAAAAAGAACCGGTCGCGTATCTTTCCGTTGTATATTCCCTTCCGGAGTGGTTAGTCCGTCAGTGGAAGGATGAATATGGAATGGAGCGTACCGAGCAGATGGCGGCGGCATTTTTGACAGAGCAGCCGACCACGGTGCGGATCAATACTGAACGCATCACGAAACAAGAATTGATAGACCGGCTGCAAAGCGAGGGAGTAGAGGTATCGGAGTCTGTGCAGATGGAGGATGCCTTGTTCCTGTCCGGGTATGATTATCTGAATAAGCTAAAGAGCTTTCAGGAAGGACTTTTTTATGTACAGGACATCAGTTCCATGACAGCGGCAAAGGAAGCAGGAGCAAAAGAGCAGGATGTGGTCTTAGACCTCTGCGCCGCGCCGGGTGGTAAAAGCATTTATGTGGCACAACAGATGCATGGAAAGGGACGTGTCATCGCAAGGGATCTGACACCACAGAAAGTCTTTTTGATCGAAGAAAATATCAGAAGATGTCAGGTATCTAATATGCAGGCAGAGTGCGCGGATGCAAGGATTTTTGATGCGGCATGGGAGAAAAAAGCAGATGTCGTGATCGCAGATCTGCCGTGTTCGGGACTTGGTGTGATAGGCAGAAAAAAAGATATCAAATATAAGATGACCGTAGAAAAAGAGGCAGAGCTTGTGGCACTGCAAAGGGAAATCCTAAAAAATGCAGTGCGTTATGTCAAACCGGGCGGAACACTTCTTTACAGTACCTGTACGATCCATAAAGCGGAAAATGAGGAAAATGTCAGGTGGCTGTCAGAGCAGTACCCGGAACTGGAAGTAGAACTGCAAAAGCAGATTTTTCCGGGAGAAGAAGGAAATGACGGATTCTTTGTTGCAAGGATGAAAAAAGGAAAGAAACATGAGTGAGATACAGAGTGAAAATCATAGAAAAACAGACATCAAATCCATGGATTTAGCAGAATTGAAAGCGTTTATGACATCCATTGGAGAAAAGCCGTTCCGGGCATCCCAGATCTATCAGTGGATGCATGTCCGCCATGTGAGCAGCTGGGATGAGATGACGAATTTATCAAAGGCACTTCGGGAAAAGTTAAAAGAGCAGGCAGAATTGACGGTCTTAGAGCCGGTGACCATTCAGATTTCAAAACTGGATGGAACCAAAAAATATCTGTTCCGTCTGCCGGATGGAAATATGATAGAGAGCGTGCTGATGCGCTATAAACACGGCAATTCCGTCTGCATCTCCTCGCAGGCAGGCTGCCGTATGGGCTGCCGTTTCTGTGCGTCTACCTTAGACGGATTAGTCAGAGGACTGACTCCGGCAGAGATGTTAGAGCAGATTTACCGCGTAGGAGAAGACATCGGAGAGCGGATCTCCAATGTGGTTGTGATGGGAACGGGAGAACCGTTAGACAACTACGAAAACCTGCTGCGTTTTATTACCATGCTGACCGATGAAAACGGCTTAAACATCAGCCAGAGAAATCTGACGGTATCCACCTGTGGCATTGTGCCGAAGATTAAGGAACTTGCCGAAGAAAAATTACAGATGACATTAGCACTTTCCCTGCATGCTTCAAACCAGAAAAAGAGGCAGGAACTGATGCCGATCGCAAATAAGTATGACATCGAAGAAGTGATCGATGCCTGCAAATATTATTTTTCAAAGACAGGCAGGAGAGTGACCTTTGAGTACAGCTTAGTGGCAGGAGTCAATGATACAAAAGAGGATGCAGAGGAACTCAGCAGACTGATCCATGGAATGAACTGTCATGTGAATCTGATACCGGTCAACCCGATCAAAGAGCGGGATTATAAGCAGCCGGATCATACGGCAACAGAGAAATTCAAAATAGAACTTGAAAAAAATGCAATAAATGTTACTATTAGAAGGGAAATGGGCAGAGACATAGATGGTGCCTGTGGACAATTGAGAAAGAGATATACAGAAGGGTAGGCGAAACAGGGAATGAAGACATTTTCGATATCAGACATCGGAAAGAGAAGAGAAATGAATCAGGATTATATGTATACATCGGAGAATGCCGTTGGAAATTTGCCGAACCTTTTTATTGTAGCAGATGGGATGGGCGGACACAAAGCAGGTGAGTATGCATCCAGATATACGGTAGAAAGTATCGTAGAGAGTATTGAAAAGGATGAGAGAACCGAACCGGTGGAGGTCATCGAGCATGCCATCTGTAAAGCAAATGAGGAACTGATAAAAAAAGCAGCCGGTGATGAGGCAATGTCCGGCATGGGGACTACGGTTGTTGTAGTGACAGTAATCGGGAAAAAGGCATGGGTTGCCAATGTTGGTGACAGTAGAATGTATGTTGTAGGCAAAGAGATCAAACAGGTGACCAGAGACCACTCGTTAGTAGAGGAAATGGTACGCATGGGCGAGATTGCAAAAGATGCAGCAAAAGATCATCCCGACAAGAATATCATTACAAGAGCTGTAGGAGCAGCAGACAAAGTAGTAGCGGATTTCTTTCAGGTGAATTTAGAACCGCAGGATTACATATTGCTCTGTACGGACGGATTGACAAACATGGTAGAGGATCAGGACATCCGAAGCATCATCAACAGTCAGAGAGACGTTGCGGAGTGCGCGGAGAGATTAGTCCGGACAGCAAATGACAATGGGGGAAAGGATAATATCACGGTGGTTGTTATAGAACCGTTTTAGACGAGGTGGAAAGAATGCTAACAGAAGGAATGTTTATAGATGATCGTTATGAGATCGTAGGAAAAATAGGTGCGGGCGGAATGTCGGATGTCTATAAGGCAAAAGACCATACATTAGGACGTTTCGTTGCGATTAAAGTATTAAAACAGGAATTTTCAGAGGATGTTAATTTTGTAACAAAGTTCCGTACCGAGGCGCAGTCCGCAGCGGGCTTAGAGCATCCGAATATCGTCAATATCTATGACGTAGGAAGTCAGGAGGGGATGTACTACATTATCATGGAATATGTAGAAGGCATTACCTTAAAGACTTATATTGAGAAAAAAGGACAGCTTACTTTTAAAGAGGCGATCAGTATCGCCATTCAGGTAGGCAGAGGAATTGAGGCTGCCCATAAGAAAAATATCATACACAGGGATATCAAGCCGCAGAATATCATGATCTCCACAGAGGGAAAAGTCAAAGTCATGGACTTTGGTATTGCAAGAGCGGCAACATCAAATACCATTAATTCGGATGTGATGGGTTCTGTCCATTATTCTTCCCCGGAGCAGGCAAGAAACGGTTTTGTGGATGGCAGAAGTGACATCTATTCCTTAGGAATCGTGATGTACGAAATGGTGACAGGACGTGTACCGTTTGACGGAGATACCACCGTAGCCGTGGCGATTCAGCATTTGCAGGAAGAAATGGTAGCACCGAGTGCTTATGCACCAAATCTTCCGGTCAGCTTAGAAAAGATCATCTTAAAATGTACACAGAAGAATGCTGACAGAAGATATCAGACCATGGGCGATCTGCTATTGGACTTAAAGAAATCCCTGATCAATCCGGATGAAGATTTTGTGACATTGGTAGATCCGAATGTCGGCGGCGAGACAAGAAAATATAATGATGAAGATTTAGAGCGCATCAAAAAAGAAGCAGAAAGCGTTTATTATGATCCGCAGGAAGAAGCGGAAGAGGATGAGGACGACGAAGAGGAGGAAGAAGAATCCGAAGGCGAACTCAATCCGAAGATGGAAAAGGCTATGTCCATTGCAGGGATCGTTGCAGGTGTGATCATTGTCGGAATTGTCATCTGGCTGATCTTAAGTGTCAGTGGGATCGTAAAATTTGGTTCCTCCGGTAAAAAGGATGATACAAAAGAGGCGACAAAAACCGAGAAAGACAGCGAACAGGTCGAGATGATCGATGTCACCGGAATGACCTATGAGGAAGCAAAAAAAGCATTAAATAAAATTGATCTAGGCATCAAAGACGGCGGCACACAGGCTTCCGAAAAATATGATGCAGGAGAGATCATCTCGCAGAGTGAAGACAAAGGAGATATGATCAAGAAAAATACAACCATTGTCGTTGTGATGAGCAGTGGCGTGGGTGAAGTTTCCGTTCCGGATGTCAAGGGACTCGATGAGACATCCGCCATTAATAAACTGCAGGATAACGGATTTAAGTATTCAAGGGATTACGCAAACAGTGATACGGTAGCAAGCGGTCAGGTCATCTCCCAGACACCGGATGTAGGTGCCAAGGCAAAGAAGGGTGACAGTATCAGTATTGTTGTATCTCAGGGAAAAGCACCGGTCGTAGTTCCAAAAGTGGTTGGAAAATCGGAGACAGATGCCAGAAACGAACTGTCAGGAGCAGGACTGACGGTAACAAGTGTTACCAAAGAGAACAGTGATACCGTTGCGGCAGGAAATGTCATCAGTCAGAGTATCGCAGATGGAAAATATGTCGATGCGGGAAGCAATATCAGTCTGGTCATCAGTGACGGACCAAAGATCACTTATTATAAGTTCAGTGCCAAGATTACGGCACCGGCAGATAATGACAGTGTGGTAGGTGCAAGTATTGTATTAAAGGACTCTAATGGAGCAGTGTTAGAGCAGTGGAACAGTATTGCGATCGAATCCTTCCCATACTCGATCCAGAAAACAGATATCGCAGAAATGTCTTCCGGAAAACTTGAGATTACCTGGTCACTTTCTGACGGAACAGAGCAGAAACAGGTACAGGACGTTACATTTAACAAGCAGTAAGGAAAGATATGCAGGGAAAGATAGTAAAAGGAATTTCCGGGTTCTACTACATTCATGTAGTAGGAGCCGGAATTTATGAATGTAAAGCAAAAGGCAGTTTTCGCAATCAGAAAATCAAACCGTTAGTCGGAGATAACGTGGAAATTGCTATTTTAGATGAAAATGAGAAAAAAGGAAATATCGAAAAAATTCTGCCGAGGAAAAACGAACTGATCCGGCCGGCAGTTGCCAATATAGACGGAGCATTGGTGGTCTTTGCGGCGGCAAAGCCAAAGCCAAACTTCCATCTGTTAGACCGTTTTCTAGTGATGATGGAATATCAGCATATTCCGGCAGTGCTTTGTTTTAATAAGACAGATCTAGTGGATGAAGAAGAACGAAAGAAATTGCAGGACATCTATGCCGCAGCCGGATATCCGATCTGTTTTGTCAGTGCGAAAGAGCAGATCGGCATAGAAACCGTCAAAGAGCAGATAGAGGGCAAGACCTTCGCCTTAGCCGGTCCGTCCGGTGTCGGAAAATCTTCGCTTACGAATGTGCTGCAGTCAGAGATCCGAATGGAGACCGGAGAGATCAGTATGAAGATCGAAAGAGGAAAGCATACAACGAGACATTCACAGGTCATACCGCTTTCGAAAAACACCTATCTGATGGACACGCCGGGATTCAGCTCCATGTATATGCCGGGATTTGAAAAAGAGGATTTAAAAGATTGCTATCCTGAATTTGTGGCATTAGAAGAACAATGCCGTTTTACGGGATGCAGTCACATCCATGAGCCGGACTGTGCCGTAAAGGAAGCACTGTCAGAAGGAAAGATCAGTACAGAGCGGTATGAGAACTACTGTACCCTATATGAAGAAATAAAAGATACGAAAAAGTATTAGGAGGAACTTAATTATGAAATGTCTGTCACCGTCTATATTATCTGCTGATTTTGCCAATTTAGGCGAGCAGATCCGAGTGATTGATGAAGCGGGAGCGGATTATGTGCATATTGATGTTATGGATGGCTGTTTTGTCCCAAACATCTCCTTTGCATTTCCGGTGCTCAAAGCGATCCGTCCGCTGACGGAGAGAATTTTTGATGTGCATCTGATGATCGAGGAGCCGATTCGTTATATTGACGAATTTGCGGCAGCAGGAGCGGATATCATTACCGTTCATGCAGAAGCGTGTAAACATTTAGACCGCACCATTGAAGTGATCAAAGAGCATGATGTCTTAGCAGGAGTGGCATTGAATCCTGCAACCCCATTAGAAGCGGTAGAGTATATCCTGCCGAAAGTGGATATGGTATTGCTGATGACAGTCAATCCGGGATTTGGCGGACAGTCCTACATTTCCTATTGTACGGAAAAAATCCGTAAGTTAAAGGAGATGATCGAGCGTCAGGGACTCAAAACCGACATCCAGGTGGACGGCGGGATCAATCTGGACAATGTGGAAATGGTCATGGATGCAGGAGCAAATATCATCGTGGCAGGAAGTGCAGTGTTCAAAGGTAATGTAGAGCAGAATGTGCAGGATTTTTTAACTCTGATGAAATAAGAGTGGATGGGTGAAATGGTACAGAAAATAGAAAAGATATTGGTAATATCAGGTGGTGCCATAGAGGCATCTTTTATTTTAAAATATATAGAAGAACAACAATTTGATCAGATCATTGCTGCGGACTCCGGCATGGAGTTCTTATATCGGTGCGGAAAAAAACCGGACATGATCGTGGGCGATTTTGATTCTGTAGACCCGGCTGTATTAGAGGCGTATCGAAAAATGGACGGCATTGAGTGGAAAGTATTACGTCCGGAAAAAGACGATACGGATACCGAGTCAGCAGTGCAGACTGCGGCAGAGCTTGGGGCAGAAGAAATCCATATTGTAGGAGGAACCGGAAGCAGGTTAGACCATATGCTTGCAAATGTCTATCTGCTGGGATTGCTGCGGGAAGAGGGAATTTCGGCTTATCTTGTAGATGCACATAACCGGGTACAGGTCATAGATCAAAGAACCGTGATCAAAAGAGAAACACAGTATGGAAAATATGTCTCACTGCTTCCGTTTATGGGAGCTGTGGAAGGCATCACATTAAAGGGAATGAAATATCCATTAGAGGATTATATATTAGATCACTGCCATTCAATTGGGATCAGTAATGAGATCACAGGAGAACAGGCAGAGATTGAATTTCGAACAGGCAGATTAATTGTAATTGAGTCTAAGGATTAGGAATAAATTTTACTGGAGAAAGAAGGTAGAGGAAAAGTAACAGAAAGAGGTGGGAGAGTCTGTGAATTTGCAAATGGTAGTAACCTATATAGGGGTAGATTTTTTTTGCGATGGCACGCATCAGAAGAACGGATAAACGTCCGGGCAGACTGGTCTATCTGATCTGTCAGATACCGATCGGGCTTGCAATGGTATTATGTCTGACGACACCGTGGACCGGCTGGGTATTTCAGATTGCGGCAGATGGTACATACCAAAGAGGCGTATTGTTCGTTTTTGTGTCATCCCTGCAATATCTGTATAGTCTTGTAGTCTGTATCTATGCCGTAAAGTATGGCATCCGGGAAACGAATAAGGAAAGACGGACATTGTGCTGGCTGTTTGGAATATTTTTGATATTTCCATTGGCAGCAGGTATGGTACAGATGACAGTTGGAAACACACCGATCATAGCACCGGCGATCATCACTTCGTTGTTTATCATTTTTGTCTATGTACAAAGGACACAGATCTATAATGACGCACTGACCGGACTGAATAACCGGAAACGTCTGTTTTTTATGCTGGAGGCAAAAATCCCGCAGGTGGATAAAGAGCATCCAATGCTTCTCTATATTTTAGATGCAAACCGTTTTAAACAGATCAATGACAAGTATGCTCATGCAGAGGGTGACAATGCATTGGTTTCCATTGCAGAGTGTATGATGCAGCTTGCAGGAGAGTATCACATCTTTGTCGCACGTTATGGCGGTGATGAATTTATGATGTTAGATTACGGAACAGAGCTTTTAGAGCCTGTAAGAGTAATGGAGAGATTGCATTTTCTGATTGCTAAGAAATGTGAAGAGAAGAAAATAAGAGAGCAAGTCCTTTACTCGTGGGGGATTCCATGGGGAGAGGACTTGGTTTCATTTTATCATAATTTACATTACGGTTTGTTTTTAATCAAGGCGTGCCCTGTTGCTTGACAATATGGTAAAAACACCATATTATATTTATATAGAAATCACATCGGAGGAAAGTTATGAGTGAATTTAAAGCAGAATTCTACGAAACAGAGGAGGGAAAGAAACCCGCGAAAGATTTTATGCTTTCACAAAATCCTAAAATGAAGGCAAAATTATTTGGCTTAGTTAGTATTTTAGAGCAGTATGGGAATCAGTTAAGAGAACCATACAGTAAACCTTTAGGTGACGGAATATTTGAATTGCGAGCAAAAGTAGGGACAGATATTTCAAGAGTATTATATTTCTTTTATTATGAAGGGAGAATAGTATTAACACATGGTTTTGTTAAGAAGACGAAAAAGACACCGCCAAGTGAAATTGAATATGCAAAGAAATGCAGAAAAGCTTTTTTAGAAAGGAGTGGTGAATAATGAGTGAATTTCAAAATTTATTACAAGAAGAATTAAAAGACCCTGAATTTAAAAAGGAATGGGATGACATGCAGCCGGAAATGGATGTTATTCGTGCCATGATTGATGCACGCATTGAACAGAATTTAACACAAAAAGAGCTTGCAAAGCGTACGGGAATAGATCAGGCAGATATAAGTAAACTTGAAAATGGAACCAGAAATCCATCTTTAAAACTTTTGAAGCGGTTAGCTCATGGTATGGGGATGCAATTAAAAATTGAATTTGTACCAATGCAAACACAATTACGGAAATAGCGTATAATATTTTAGGCATTCGGATTCTGAAAGGAGTCCGAATGTCTTTTTTGATTCTTTTGATTATTCCAAATATATTCCGGTAAGCAGATAAATGTGGTAAAATAAAGCAATAACAATACAAGATTTTGAAATAGGAAAGTGACTGAAAAGGTGACTGAAAGGGTGATTGATAGGATCACTGAAAAAAGTAGGGAAATAATATATTATTACTGGAAAATCAACTAAAAAAGGAGGTCTAAAGCTATGAAAAAGAAACAAAAAGGAAAATTAGTGTTAGGACTGTTCATGGGATGCTGTCTTTTATACGCAATGTCTGGATTTTCCACAAAATCCGTACAGGCAGCAGCATCTCTCCAAAAAGAGGACGGGCAGTTAGTCGGAGGGAAAGCTCAGGACATCTCACCGGCGGGAAAATACAAACCAAAAGAGAACGAAGATGCAAAAAATACAGAAGTAAAGAGTCAGGATACAAAGAGTACAGAAGCAGAGAACATAGAAGTAAAGGATCAGGAAGAACAAAAAAGTACCGGAACGAATGATCTGACTCAGAATGCGACAGGAGCTTCTGCGCAGAGCGGTACATATGGCAATGTAAAATGGAAATTATCAGGTACGACACTGACGATCACAGGTTCCGGTGCAATGCCGGATGCAAGTCTGTCAGAACCTGCACCGTGGAGCGAACTCAATGTAAAGAGTGTAGTGATCAGTGAGGGGATTACCGTGATCGGACAGCAGAACTTTTGCAGAATGAGTTCCATTACATCGGTTAGCTTTCCACAATCCTTACAGACCATCAAAGAGGCCGCATTTTATGAGTGTTCATCACTTACAGAAGTAAAACTTGCTAAGAATGTCAAAACCATAGAGAGCGGAGCATTTGCAGGATGTACTTCATTAGCAGCATTTTCCGCAAGCGGAGTAACCACAATGGGGGATTATGCATTGCAGGAGACCGTGATTACTACTTTTGAAATTCCTAAAAAAATGACAAAATTTTCGCCACAGATATTATTTGGCAATACGAGCCTTTCCGAGTTGAAAGTTGCATCCGGCAACACTGCTTTTATAGCAGAAGATGGTGTTTTATATACAAAAGATAAGTCCACGTTAGTGCTATTTCCAGTGAATAAAGCGGTTACACAATTTACCGTGCCGACTGGTGTAAAGCAGATCGGAGATTATGCTTTTTCCAAGACCCGTAATCTGAAAAGCGTTCGTTTTTCCAATGTAACAACACTTGGGGAGGGAGCATTTTACGATTCCTCATTATCAGGAGCATTGGTACTTACCGATAAGATAACAACGGCTGGCAGTTTTGCATTCGATAGTTGTACAGAGATTACATCCGTCAAATTCGGAAAAGGACTGAAAGAGTCCCCTTACAGGATGTTTGAGGCGTGCAGCAGCATTAAAACGATTGATTTTGGCGGACTTCAGACCTTGGGCATGCGTACTTTCTGCGATTGTAGCAGTTTAGTGAACGTCACACTTCCGGATCGAATGAAAAAATGGGGTGGTTCCGTTTTTAACAGTTGTAGCAGCCTGAAAACGTTTACGGCAAAAGGCTTAGAAACGATCGGTTATGCCGATTTTGCACAGTGCTATGCGTTAGAAACGGTAAATTTGTCAAAGGTGAAAAAAATCTATCGACAGGCATTTGCAAATTGCCCTTCTTTAACAAGTATTACGCTTCCGGCATCTACACAGTATGTAGATGAGAACGCCTTTGAGGCGGGAGTACAGGTAAACTGCCGGAATAAAGAACTTGTGAAGTTTGGTAAAAATGGACTTCACTATGCAGAGAAGATCACCATTTCCGGTACCAGAGATTATAAAAAAGCCTTTGAGGTTCTTTCCATTGTAAATAAAAAAAGAGCAGAAAACGGTTTGTCGGCACTGACGATGGATAGCAGTCTGTTAGAAACAGCTATGATCAGGGCTGGCGAACAGGAAGTGCTGTTTTCCCATACAAGACCGGATGGTGCAGGCTGTTTTTCCGCAAATGCAGCGATGATCGCAGAAAATGTGGCGATCAATCAGCGTTCAGCTTCAGAAGTGATGAACAGTTGGATGAATTCAGAAGGTCATAGAGAGAATATTCTTTCGAAAGATGCCACAACGATAGGAATCGGATGTTTTTATATGGATGGAGTCCATACATGGGCGCAGTGCTTTGGGAATGCCGAGAATCCGCAGACAGCAGCAAAACCGGCGAATCAGACAGTAAGTCAGTCGATGTATATTCCAAACGGCACTTTTTCGGAAGCGATCACAAGCAGGGGAATCATATGGAATACGCCGAAAGAGTATACATATCAGTTTAGTATTGGGATTGATAGTGCAAAATGTCAGGTTGGAAAAAAGACACAGGCAAAATTGTGGCTGATCAATCCGGAATTTGGACAAAAGGTGGCATTTAGCAGTAAGAATATCACCTGGGTATCCGGCAATACGAAGATCGCGAAAACAGATGCCAAAGGAAAGGTATCCTTTGTCGGCTCGGGAAATGTAACGATTACAGGTAAAACGAAATACTATCAGACCTCTGTGAAAATAAAAGTCAAAGACAATGGAAAAACAAGTACGAAAAAATCCTCAAAAGTAGTCTTAAAGGACAAGTATGCCATTTACACAGGCAAAGCGATCAAGATCGGTAAGGCGAAGGCAACCGGAAGCAAAGGAAAAGTAACCTACACCTATTATACGGATGCGAAGTGCAAAAAGAAGCTGAAAAACTATCCGAAAAAAGTCGGAACTTATTATGTAAGAGCAAAAGTTGCAGCAACCAGCACGCATAAGAGTGCACAGTCTAATATTGCAAAACTGGTGATCCAAAAAAAGAATCCAATGACTGTAAAAGTCAAGTCAAAGACTTACAAAGCCAAGGCATCTACCGGTAAACTTGCAAAGAACTATTCCTTTAAGATCGGTGTCACAAAGGCAAAGGGAACGGTAACCTACAGTAAGTCCAAGAATTGTAAGAAATATATTACGGTAAACAATAAAGGAAAGGTAAGCATCAAAAAGGGAACACCGAGAGGAAAATATACGATCAACGTAAAGGCAAAGGGAAAAGGAACCTATGCCAGCCGTACGATTAAAGTATCGATTAAGGTAAAATAAAAAACATAGCAATACAAGAACGGGAGAATTTTCATGGAATTAACAACCAAAAGACTGATACTGCGTAAATGGCAGGCATCAGATGCTAAAAGCCTGTATGAATACGCAAAAGATCCAAGGGTTGGCCCCATTGCCGGCTGGCCGATACATACAAGTGTAGAAGACAGCAGAGAGATCATAAAGAATGTATTATCTGCGGATGAGACCTATGCAGTAATACCAAAAGATCAGGATCAGGCAGTAGGCAGTGTAGGACTGATGATCGGGTCTGCAAGTAATTTAGATATTCCTGACACCGAAGGAGAGATCGGATATTGGATCGGAGTGCCGTTCTGGGGACAGGGACTGATACCGGAAGCTGTGGAGGAACTGTTAAGGCACGGTTTTGAAGATTTGAAGTTAGACAGGATCTGGTGTGGCTATTTTGATGGAAATGAGAAATCAAAACGGGTACAGGAAAAATGCGGATTTATCTATCATCATACCAACCGTGATATCCATTGGAAATTGATGGATGATATACGCACGGAGCACGTTACCTGCATGAGCAGGGAGGACGCAGAACTGCTGGTACAGGAGCGGAAAAACAGCTTAAGGGAGTAGCAGAGAGTAGAATTTGGGGAGGGAATCCTAAAAAAGCTGGTTTTTCATTTTTGCGACTCCCCGTTTATCATGCAGGAAAACTATGCGGATACATTGATGCGGTTACAGGATATTTTTTATCTGTATAAAAATGAATCCTTAGATGAACTGACCGATGATGAGCTGTTAGAGTACATGAAAGAGAAATTTGATGGAATCTGTGCCGGAGATCTTGATTATTTAGAGGGAACGGTACTTGATACATTCGCAAGAGAGGTGCGGACCGGTACGAAAAAATATATCGGAAAATATCGGGAGGATGAGGCATGAATACAGAGCAGAAAACAGATCAGCAGATCGATTATGGAATGGAAGAACTGATCCCCGTAGTAGCAGAGCTGACAGAAAAATTCACCTCAGCAGAGAGCAGCTCCGTCTCGTATGAGAGAGCAAGACACTTGATGGAGGCAGTGCATCACAGGAGGAAGAACCCTACGAAGTATTAGAAGAGCTGGTATGCAGTCAGACAGCAGAGGAGTTAAAAAAACAGTGTAGAAAGATTATAGACAGCAGCACAGACTGCATGGAACGGTAGTTCTGACGGACTTTGGATATTTATAAAAAGCAGTGTAAAAAATTGCATTTTTTGACAAAATATGACGAAAAAAATATTGCAAAAGCCTACCAATCTGATTATAATAATCGTATATGAGAGAATACAAAAATACACAAAAAGGGAGAGAAGCATATGTTTAAAAAATTAGATGGAATGCTTGTCAGAAAAAAAATGATAACCGGCTATCTGATCGTGATTGTACTGATGGTATTTTCAGGAATCTTAGCAATCGTAGGAGAGACGATACTGCTTAGAAATCTCAGTAATTATTCTAACAAAGTACAGCGGGCTGACACAGCCGTTCAGATGTGCAGACTGAATGTAAATATTGCAGCCAGAAATATCCGTGAGATGGCGTTAAATGACGATAAGTCAAGTTATGATACATATAAGAAAAATGTAGACGATGCTTTAAAGAATATTGATCAAGAGTTAGATGCAATGAAAAAAACAGGGGTCATTGAGGACAAGCTCTATAATCAGTATGTGACCCAGATGAATGAGTGGGGGACCATCGGTATGGATATTATCGATGAGATTGAAGCAGGAAATCAGAAAGATGCAACGGAAAAGATACTGACAAAATGTGCACCGGCATTATCCGAAGCAGTAGATACCGCAAAAGAAATACAAAAGATCACAGATGAACAAGTGGACAAACTGATGTTTGCAAGTAAGCGTGATGCAGTTTTCAATATTATTGGTATTATCATATTCAATTTAATCGGCATCGCATCCGCAGTAGTAGTTGGAAAACGTATTATTGCATCTATTTTGATACCATTAGCTGCATTGGAGGAGACAACGAAAGAATTGTCCCAAGGAAATCTTCACAGCACTTTGGATTATCAGGCAGATGATGAGCTGGGTTCATTAGCAGACAGCTTAAGATCTTCTATAGCAACCTTATCTTCTTATGTAGACGATATCGGTGCTTCAATGCAGGAATTTGAAAAAGGGAACTTTGTTGTCAATCCATCCGTAGAATGGAAGGGAGATTTCAAAGGAATCTTAACATCCTTTAAAGCATTTGAGCACAGTATGGCAGATATGATCACAAACGTTCAAAGCGTTGCAGATCAGGTAACCAACGGAGCAGAACAGGTAGCAGCAGGTTCCATGGATTTAGCAGAAGGTGCAACTGAGCAGGCAGGTGTTACAGAAGAGCTTACGGCAACGATTGACGAAGTCAGCGAGCGCGTATCCGGTAATGCAAAGAATGCAAAAGATATCAGCAAGGAAGTAGAATCTTCCGAAGAAGCTGTTATGATCAGTAACCAGAAGATGCAGGAAATGGTCGAAGCCATGGATGAGATCAGTAATACCTCTCAGGAGATCGGCAACATTATTGCAGCGATCAATGACATTGCTTCACAGACCAATCTGTTAGCACTGAATGCTTCCATCGAGGCAGCAAGAGCAGGAGAAGCAGGAAAAGGATTTGCCGTGGTAGCAGATCAGGTATCCCTTCTTGCAGCACAGAGTGCGGAAGCAGCCAAAGAGTCCCGTGATCTGATCGAGACCTCCGTATCCGCGGTTGAGAGAGGTAAAGTCATTGCAGATGAGACTGCAAAACAGTTAGAGCAGGTTGTAGAAAGCTCTAAAGCAGCGACTGCAGAAGTATACAAGATCGCGGTAGCATTAGAGGCAGATGCAGCAACGATGACACAGATCAATCAGGGAGTTGAGCAGATCAACAGTGTTGTTCAGACAAATTCCGCAACTTCACAGCAGTGTGCGGCAGCAAGTCAGGAAATGAGCGATCAGGCAGGAACGTTAGAGCAGTTGATCAAGAGCTTCAAGATCCGCAAATAGTAACAGGGAAGTATATTACGATAGATAACGTAAAAGAAAGCAGAGAGATCTGCTTTCTTTTTTGTTTTATAGGATCAGGGTGTCAAAAGGCGGTTTGAAGTTTTTTGACACCCTGATCCTTATAAGAAATTTCTCACGCAATTACCGTTCTGTAACGATCCGGGATTTTCGGATATTATGGGAAGGTCTGTCGAAAGGACAGGATGATTCCTGTATTTCGCCACTTTGATTTTGACAAAAAAAGCATCTGATATTTCATATAATAGGTTCGTACCGATCAAAGAGATTTCAAAAGCAGCAATGGAGGTAGCAGGTGCATTATGAGTTTTACATAGATGCATACATCGTGACCAACTTTTTCTTCGACTACCTGACCCTCTTCCTTATTCGGGAAGTCAGAAGAAAACAGACAAAAACAGGACGAATGGCAGTGATGGCATTGTTGGGCGTATTGAGTGCGGCTGCCAGTATGCTTTTATTGAAAAATGCAGGGATTTATAAAATACTTGTACACCTTCTTATCAATCCGCTGATGTTCTATTTTTGCTTTCAGCAGAAAAGTATTCGTGAATTTTTGACAGACTATGCAGCGGGATATCTGATCATGCTGCTGCTTGGCGGTTCGGTAGAGTGGCTTTGCCGGCTCTTAGGACAAAGGAATCTCTTTGGATGGGTTATGGGAGGCATAGCAGGAGTGGTGACTATATTTTTACTCCTGTTTCAGGACCGGAAGGAGGAAGAAAAAATCTATGATATCAGAGTATGCCATAAAGGGAAAGAAGTTTCCACAAAAGGTTTTTTCGATACGGGAAATTTGCTTATGGACCCGTACAGTAATCTTCCGGTCAGCCTTATAGAAAAGAACACGTTAGAGATGCTTACAGGGGAGGAGCCGGTGTTGTACCGCTACATACCGTTTGTATCACTGGGAGAGGAGCACGGCATGGTGCAGGCGGTGACATTGGATTCCCTTTTTATTAAGAAAGAAAAAAAAGAAATTGCGATACAACCGGCAGTTTTTGCCATTGTGGAAGAAAAATTTTTAAAAGACAGTACATACCGGATAATTTTAAATGGGCGATTATGGTAAAGGAAAGGAGCAGTAGAAAATGTACATAAAAATGAATCTGCCGGGAAAAATGGGAATTCGGATCATACCGTCTTTCTATTCTATGTTTTTAAAAAAGAAAAATGAAGTGCACTACATCGGAGGAAGTGAAGTTCTGCCACCTCCATTGGATGCGATCGATGAGGCACATTACATACAGGGACTGGTGAATGGAGAAGAGGAGAGCTTAAAAGAGGCGCGTTCCATGTTAATAGAACACAATTTAAGGCTGGTCGTTTATATCGCAAAAAAATTCGACAATACCGGTGTCGGAGTAGAGGATCTGATCTCGATCGGAACGATCGGTCTGATCAAATCGATCAATACCTTTAATCCGGAAAAAAATATCAAGCTGGCAACCTATGCTTCCCGCTGCATCGAAAATGAGATCCTGATGTATCTGCGGCGAAATAATAAGACAAAGTTAGAGGTCAGCATAGACGAACCTTTAAATGTAGACTACGATGGCAATGAACTGCTGCTATCCGATGTATTAGGCACCGAAGAGGACATTATCTATCGTGGGATCGAAAGCGAAGTAGAGGAGCAGCTTTTACGGGAAGCGATCAAAAAACTCTCAGGCAGGGAGCGGACGATCGTAGAACTGCGCTTTGGACTTGGAACAAAAAACGGAGAGGAAATGACCCAGAAAGAAGTGGCGGATCTGCTTGGGATTTCTCAATCCTATATCTCACGGTTAGAAAAGAAGATTATGAAAAGATTAAAAAAAGAAATTGTAAAATTCGAGTAATTGCATATACAATTCCGAAACAAATATGGTATAATAATAAAAATCTCAGATTTTTGAGAGGTACTGCGATAAGTATGATCCTATCAATCATATAATAATCTGCATACAGAGGAAACGTAAAAGGAGAAGTGTATATGAAACTGGAATTTTTGGGGGCAGATCATGAGGTAACAGGAAGCTGTCATTATCTGAAAGTGGGGCAGACGCATGTCCTGATCGACTGTGGAATGGAGCAGGGAGCAGATCTATATGTCAATCAGGAGATACCCGTCAATGCTTCAGAAGTCGATTATGTGTTAGTAACACATGCACACATCGATCATTCCGGCTTGCTGCCGCTGCTTTATAACCATGGATTTCGCGGAAAGATCTATGCGACGAATGCGACCACAGAACTCTGCGAGATCATGTTAAAAGACAGTGCACACATACAGCAGTTTGAAGCAGAATGGAAGAACCGGAAGGCAAGGCGTGCCGGAAGACCGGAAGTGGTACCGCTTTATGATATCAATGATGCAATGGGAGTTATGGAGCATTTTGTACCATGTCCATATGCACAAAAAATTGAGATCGAACCGGGACTTACCATCCGTTTTGTGGACGCAGGACACCTGTTAGGCTCTGCATCCATCGAAGTATGGGCAGAAGACGAAGACGGAAAGACCAAGATCGTTTTTTCCGGTGACATTGGCAATGGCAACAAACCATTGATCAAAGATCCGCATTTTATCGAGAATGCCGATTATGTAGTCATGGAATCCACCTATGGAGACCGTCTGCATGAGGTGTCTGTCGACTATGCAAAAGAACTGGCAGAAGTGATCACCGAAACCTTTCACCGGGGTGGAAATGTCGTGATCCCGGCATTTTCTGTAGGAAGGACACAGGAATTACTCTATTTTTTAAGAAGGATCAAGACCGAAAATCTGATGAAAGAGTATCAGGATTTTGAAGTCTATATTGACAGTCCGCTTGCTGTGGAGGCAACCGGGATTTTTCATAAAAATGTAGCAGAATGTTTCGATGAAGAGGCATTAGAATTAGTCGGAAAAGGAATCAATCCAATCCGTTTTGACGGCTTGAAGATGGCGATTACAAGTGATGAATCGAAGATGATCAACTTTAACGAAAAATCCAAGGTAATCATATCAGCTTCCGGTATGTGTGAGGCAGGCCGTATCCGCCATCATTTAAAACATAATTTATGGAGAGCGGACTCCACAATTGTGTTTGTTGGATTCCAGGTGCCGGGAACGTTAGGACATTCACTGCTTAATGGTGTCAAAGAGGTAAAACTGTTTGGCGAGCAGATTGAAGTTCACGCGAAGATCATGAACCTTCCGGGATTGAGCGGTCATGCGGATAAGAGAATGTTGACAGAATGGATCAAAGCCTATAAGACACCGTTAAAACGGGTCTTTATCGTGCATGGTGATGATGAGGTCTGCGATGGCTTTGCTGCATATCTGCGAGAAGAATTAGGACTCGATGCCGTAGCACCATACAGTGGGGATACGTTTGATCTGGTGCTGAACCAGCAGACTGCACAGGGTTCAAGAGATCTTGTGAAGAAAAAGACAAAGAGCAGCAAGGCTTCTTCGAACGTCTTTGCAAGACTGTTAGCAGCCGGTGAGAGACTCTTAGCGGTCATCCAGAAAAATGAAGGAACTGCAAATAAAGATATGGCAAAATTTGCAGACCAGATCAATGCACTGTGTGAAAAATGGGATCGTTAATGGGATCGCTGATCTATATCAAAATCTACACAGAAAGATAATTTTTCATACTTTTTAGGGCGGATTTTTCCAGACGGGAGACCTGTGCCTGGGAAATATGGATTTCCTCGGCAACTTCCATCTGGGTCTTGCCCTCAAAAAAACGAAGCCGGATAATATAGTTTTCACGCTCATTTAAACGATCCATGGCATCGCCTAAAGAGAGCTCTTCGATCCATTTCTCTTCTTTATTTTTCTTATCACTGATCTGATCCATGACATAGAGCGCATCACCACCATCAGTATAGACCGGATCATAGAGACTTAAAGGACTCTGAATGGCATCGAGTGCAAAGACGATATCCTCTTTTGGGATACCGGTTTCTTTTGCAATATCTTCTAATGTCGGTTCCGTAGAAGCAGTCCTCGTTAAGATTTCTTTCGCATGGATCGCTTTATAGGCAGTGTCACGCAAAGAGCGGCTTACACGGATTGAATTGTTGTCGCGCAGGTATCTTCGGATCTCCCCTATGATCATCGGCACGGCATATGTGGAAAATTTTACCCCCATATCCGGGTTAAAGTTATCAATGGATTTGATCAGACCGATACATCCGATCTGAAACAGGTCATCTACATTTTCATTGTGATTCGAAAAACGTTTGATGACACTTAAAACGAGCCGCAGATTTCCCTTAATGTAAGTTTCCCTGGCAGCCATGTCTCCCTGTTTGATCTTAGCAAAGAGTTCTTCCTTTTCACTTTCCTTTAAAATAGGGAGTTTTGCAGTGTTTACACCGCAGATTTCAACCTTGTATGCTGCCATGACAGTTCCTCCTGAATGAAAAATATGTAGGGGAAAATGAGGACGATACTAGGATGTGCCTTCTCTTGGAAAGTTATTCAAAATATCTTTATTTTTAAAAAATGATATGCTAAAATAAGACCATAAAGTGGATGGGAAAAGGGATGTCAATGAGAGACTTAATCGATGAACGTAACAGACGTGAGAAGCTGAAAAACAGCATTATAAAAGGATACAATGTTCATTATGTCACACAGGAAGAGCTTGCGCGTCAAAAAGAGGAAGAAGAGCGAAAAAGGCAGCAGGAAGCTGCGGAACGGTTACGCTTAGAAGAAGCCGCAAAAAAAGTCGCATTAGAGTTAGAACGCCGTCGTGAGATGGAACAGCGGGAGCTTTTAGAACAGGCAAAAATGCCGCCTTCTAGCAGATACGGAACGAACGAGACGGACAATCCGGTAACCAAAGAGCAGATCAATGCGATCTTAGCGGAGAAGCGACAGAAATTGGACAAGGTGATCCATGACAGTCAGACAGAGGAGTGATGTGCAATGAGTGATGTTGCAAAGAGACAGGAACGGAGCGAGGAACAAAAAGAGCAGGAAAAGACAAAAAAGGAGTTAAATCCGGAATGGTCACAGGATGCACAGGACGAGCTGCAGGATTTTATAGAATCACAGGGCATTTACATCCGTCAGTAATTCCTTTGGAGAAATATGAAAGTTGCGTTTGAACGCCCTTAAAAAAGTAGAATATTCTTTGAAGCCGCACTCCTGGGCGGCTTTCATGGCTGGGACACCTTCCTTGATCAGTTCGGAGGCGTGTAACAGCCTTTTTTGTTCAATATAGCTGTGTAAGGTGTAACCGGTTTCTTCCTTAAAGCGGTGCATCAGGTAATATTTGCTTAAATACAGCCGGTTCGCAAGCGTTTCATTCGATAAATCTTCCCCTAAATGAGAGTTGATATATTTGAGTAATTCCGTGATCTGCTTGTCATAGGTCAGATCCGTCTCATCGTTTGTAAAAGAAGCATCTAAAAACACGCGGTTAATGTAGACTAAGAGTTGCAAAAAATAAGTGTCACTTAATAACTCACTGCCAAATTCCGTACTGCGCAGACTGTCCTCTAAATTGGCGATGATCGTCTGGATCTCCGATTGCAGGGAAGAGCGGACGCGGATCAGGTTAAAGCTGCGGTCAAGACTTTCCTGAAAACAGGAGGAGAGGTCACAGTTCTTGCGGTGCTGTTTTTCCATAAATTCATTTTTCACCCAGATGACAATACGCTCATAGACACTGCTGCCGTCAATGACCGGCTTGTGGATGTCATGGTGCGGCACCAAAAGAATATCCCAGGGCTTTAAGTGGTAAGACTTCCCCTCCACAATGTAAGTAACCTTGCCTGATAAAAAAATCACAATCTTGTCAAAATCGTGGTAGTGAAAGTCAAACTGCTGCTCCTTTTTGTCCTTTAAATGAAACAACCTGAAATTCTGTTGTAAATAACCGCTTCTTAAATTCTCCTCCGGTGGATACATCTGAAAAATTCCTCCCTGTATGGTGATATCTGGTTATTGTGTGAGTATAATGAATAAAATATTCTTTTGCTTAGCTGTGCAGTGTTCGTTGGCGATTCAGCATATTTGACTGTGTAGCGGTCATAGAATCCCTTGGCACTCTGGCAAAAGTCAGAAATTTTCAGACATGGATGTCTGAAAAAGGGGGAGCTGAGCCATGGATGGCGAATCTTCCCCGGTTTCGTCCGTATTTCATAGTAAATCCACAGTGTGCTTAGGGAATCTCAGACCGCTACACCGGAAAATAGCAGAATCGTCAACAAACACGCACATATCCCAAAATAAAAAAATTATTTTAATTACACACAAATGCTCTAACACTATCCTACAGCACTTTTTGCATATTTTCAAGCACAAAATACACTGGAAAATGCAAAAAAATAAAATATAATAAAGTATAGATAAAAGATAAAACAAAGGCAGAGCGAAAGGAGTGCAGGTTTATGGAAACGATCACATTAAAGAAATATAGAGGAAGAGGTAATAACTACCTGATCTTAGATCCGAATAAAAATGACATCCACTTACAGGAGCGTAACATCGAAATGCTCTGTAAGAGAAATTTTGGAAGCAATGCAGTCGGTTTACTGTATGGACCGATCTTAGATGACGGCAAGATCGTAGTGCGGATGTATGACAAGAGCGGAAGAGAAGCAGAGCAGTATGAAGGCGGCATCTGCGTATTTGCAAAATACTTATTAGATGACGGTTACATCAAAGACGATGAGTTCGTACTTGCAGATGAGCAGGGTGGTGTCGAAATGCACTTTTTCAATAAAGATATGGCACATTTTTTAACCGGCGGTATCAAGGAAACAGAGAGCTATACGATTGCTGAGAATTTTTTCTCTTAAGTTTCTGCCAGAACTTGCACGGGATTTCAAAAAGTATTATACTATAATAGATTATGCAGAGGGTAAGTCATCTTACCCTCTTTGATTTGGTGATATAAGGAGATACTTTTATGGAAAAAATGCTGGATTTAATTACAGGGGAAGTGACTAAGGCATTTATAGCCTGCGGTTACGATGAAAAATATGCAAGAGTGACACTTTCAAACCGCCCGGATCTGTGCGAGTACCAGTGCAACGGTGCATTGGCTGCCGCAAAGGAATACCACTGTGCACCGTTTATGATCTTAGATAAGGTAGCAGAGGAATTAAAGCAGAGCGAGATGTTTGAGTCGGTAGATTCCGTGAAACCGGGATTTTTAAATCTGATCTTATCAAAGGAATATCTTGCATCCTATATGCAGTCTATGCAGAAAGATGAAGAAAGACTTGGATGTGAAAAAGCAAAGAACCCAAAGACGATCATCATTGATTACGGCGGACCGAATGTTGCAAAACCGCTGCATGTCGGACACTTACGTTCTGCAATTATCGGTGAGAGTATCAAACGTATTGGAAAATTTATGGGACATAAGGTGATCGGTGATGTGCATTTAGGTGACTGGGGACTACAGATGGGGCTGATCATTACCGAGCTTAGAGAGCGTAAACCGGAGCTGGTATATTATGATGAGAACTATACCGGAGAATATCCGAAAGAAGCACCGTTTACCATTTCAGAGTTAGAGGAGATCTATCCGACTGCAAGTGCGAAATCCAAAGAGGATGAGGCATATAAAGAGGCAGCCATGAAAGCAACCTCTGAATTACAGGCAGGACGGAGAGGATATCAGGCACTTCTTGCCCATATTTTAAATGTTTCCGTGACAGACTTAAAGAAAAATTACGAAAATCTGAATGTATCTTTTGAACTCTGGAAAGGAGAATCCGATGCCCAGCCATACATTCCGGATATGGTAGAGCAGATGAAAAAAGACGGATTTGCCTATATGAGTGACGGCGCACTGGTAGTAGATGTTGCAAAAGAAGAGGATACAAAAGAAATCCCGCCGTGTATTATCCTAAAATCCGATGGCGCATCTTTGTATACAACAACAGACTTAGCAACTTTGATCATGCGTGAGCAGGACTACCACCCGGATGAGGTTATCTATGTGGTAGACAAGCGTCAGGAACTGCATTTTGTACAGGTATTCCGTTGTGCGAAAAAGACCGGAATTGTACCGGAGGATACCAGATTAGAGTTCTTAGGTTTTGGTACGATGAACGGCAAGGACGGAAAACCGTTTAAGACCCGTGAAGGCGGCGTTATGCGTTTAGAAATGCTGATGAAAAATATCAACGAGAAGATGTACGAAAAGATTACGGAGAACCATACGGTAGACCCGAACGAAGCAGAAAAAACAGCAAAGATCGTAGCACTTTCTGCAATCAAATATGGAGATTTAAGCAATCAGGCATCTAAAGATTACATTTTTGATATTGATCGTTTCACTTCTTTTGAAGGAAATACAGGACCATATATTTTATATACCATCGTGCGTATCAAGTCGATCTTAGCAAAATATGCCGAGGCAGGTAAGTGTGCAAAAGATGCTGTGATACAGCCGGCACATTCTGACAGTGAAAAAGCATTGATGTTAGAGTTATCAAAGTTTAATGCTGTAATGGAAAATGCATATGAGGAGAAAGCACCGCATAAGATTTGTGCATATATTTATGATCTCTCGAATGCATTTAACCATTTTTACCATGAGACAAAGATCATGGCGGAGGAAGATGCAGCGGTACAGGCAGGATATATCCGTCTGTTAGAACTGACAAAATCCGCATTAGAAATCTGCATCGATCTGCTTGGATTTGAAGCACCGGAGAAGATGTAAGCATTAGAATGGAAACAGGAAAAGAGGGAGAATTTTGAGAGAACAGCTTACGAAGAGCGATGTGAAAAAAATTGAAGAAGAGATTGAATACCGCAGGCTGGTACTTCGCAAGGAACTCATCGAATCCGTAAAGGAAGCAAGAGCGCAGGGCGATCTGAGTGAAAATTTTGAGTACCATGCAGCGAAAAAGGAAAAGAATAAAAATGAGAGCCGTATCCGGTATTTAGAGAGAATGTTAAAGACGGCAAGCGTCATTTCGGATGAGTCAAAGATGGACGAGGTCGGACTGAACAATAGGGTAACCGTTTATTTTGAGGATGATGACGAGGAAGAGGTCTACAAATTAGTGACCAGTGTACGCGGCAATTCCCTGAAAAATTATATCAGCATTGAATCTCCGATCGGCAAAGCCATCCGCGGAGCCAAAGTTGGTGACCGTGTCTATGTCAAGGTCAATGAGAATGCCGGTTATTATTTAGAGATCCGTGCCATAGAGAAGTCGGATGATGAAGCGGAGGATAGTATCCGGAAGTATTAAGTGTGAAAAGCAAAGCAGGAGAGGTATGCGTATCATAGCATCCTCTCCTTTTATCATGTTACCGGTATTTTTTTAATACCCAAGTTCCTCCCCGACTAACAGCACTTTAATCCGGTGCGGCGTACCACAGCGTCTGGTAATTACGGTATGGTTACAGATGCACTCAGGAGAAAGACAGTCTGCACAGGTGCCGGTTGTGGCACATGGAGTCTTTTTATTCAAGCGGTTGCAGTTTGGCGGGGAAGCAATGTTGCGAACCCTTGCGATGGCAGCATCGGTATCGGTTGCCACTTTGTTCATTCCACAGATAATGATGACCTGTGACGGGCCGAAAATCAGGGCGGCTACGCGGTTGCCGTTGCCATCAATGTTGACAAGCTCACCGTCTAGGGTGATGGCATTCGTGCTCATGAAATAGGTGTCACAGGAAAATGCTTTGCGGTAAATATCGCCGACTTCCTCCGGAGTAGAAGCCTTAGAGCGGTCATACAGTGTGATGTCCTCGCGGGCGGTCAAAGCGTCCATGATACCGGATTCAAAAAGTGTCATGGAACCGCCAAAACTTACACTGTCACCGGATGCTACAAGTTCCATTGCTTTTTTGACAGCATCCTCGCAGGTAGGACAGTAGAAGCCGTCCATCTGCCGTTTTTTCAGGTTTGCGATGATGGTGTTTGCCTGATGTTCATAAAAGGTCTGTTTTGGATTCATAGGGAAGCCTCCTTCTTTTGAAAAATTGTCTGACAGCATTATAGCATAGCTTGCATTTCATGGCAAAAGAAGGTATGATAAGAAACGTTGACGGAATAAAAACGTAAAGGAAGTGATAACGTGGAGAAGAAAAAGAGTATCTTTTCTTATTATAAACCCTATAAAAAAATCTTTTTTGCAGATATGTTTTTTGCAATTATGGCATCCATCATTACACTGGTGATTCCGCTGGTGGTACGTTATATCACCTCGACTGTGATATATTATGAGACGGATGAGGCATTCCGGGTAATTTTAAAACTGGGTCTGATGATGACCGTTTTGATTTTATTTCAGTGCTATTGCAATTATTTTATAGCAAATTACGGACATGTGATGGGAGCAAAGATTGAGTATGATATGAGAGCAGAGATTTTTGCGCATTATCAGAAGCTGCCGTTTTCCTTTTATGACAATCAGAAGGTCGGACAGCTGCTGTCACGCATTACCTCGGATTTGTTCGATATTACGGAGCTTTTGCATCATGGGCCGGAAAATGTGGTCATTTCTGCAATGAAATTTATTGGAGCCTTTGTGATATTATTCACAATCAGTCCGAAACTGACATTTGCTGCATTTGCACTGATACCGTTCATGTTTTTGTATGCGTGGTTTTTTAACCGTAAAATGAAAAAAGCCTTTGCGAGAAACCGCGTGAAGATTGCCGATATCAATGCCCAGATTGAGGATAATCTGTCAGGCATCCGTGTAGTAAAATCTTTTGCAAACGAGAGTGTGGAAGAAGAAAAATTCAAAGTCGGCAACGATGGATTTTTAGCTGCAAAAAAAGACAGTTACCTCTATATGGGAGGTTATCATTCAGGACTGACGGCATTTATCAATATGATTACCGTGATTGTGCTGGTAACAGGCGGAATCCTGATTACAAAAGCACAGGTCAGCGTAACGGATTTAGTTACATTTTTACTCTATATCAGTATTATGACCGATCCGGTTCGCACAATGATCGATTTTGCCGAAATGTTTCAGAATGGATATTCCGGCTATGAGCGTTTTCAGGAGATACTGGCAATTGAGCCGGATATACAGGACAGTCAGGGAAGTGAGGAGCTGACCGATGTCAAAGGAACGATTGATTTTGAAAATGTGTCTTTCCAATATGAAGAAAATACAGAGAAGGTACTAAGCCACATTGATTTGCATGTGGATGCAGGAGAATATCTGGCACTGGTAGGCTCTTCCGGAGCAGGAAAAACCACACTCTGCAACCTGATCCCGCGTTTTTATGACGTGACGGGTGGCAGTATCAAAGTGGATGGCAAAGATGTCCGGGATCTGACCTTAAAGAGCCTAAGAGACCATATCGGCATTGTACAGCAGGATGTCTATCTTTTTGTCGGAACGGTCTATGACAATATTGCCTACGGCAGACCGGATGCGACAAGGGAGGAAGTCATAGAGGCAGCAAAAAATGCCAATGCCCATGAGTTTATAATGGCACTGCCGGATGGCTATGACACCGACATCGGACAGCGCGGCGTAAAACTTTCCGGGGGACAGAAACAGCGTCTTTCCATTGCCAGGGTATTTTTAAAGAATCCGCCGATCCTGATCTTTGATGAGGCAACCTCCGCACTCGATAACGAGAGTGAGCGGGTCGTACAGGAATCCTTAGAAAAACTGGCAAAAAACCGTACAACCTTTGTCATTGCACACAGACTTTCGACTATCCGCAATGCGAAAAAGATACTGGTGCTGACCGAGAATGGCATCGAAGAAGAGGGAACCCATACGGAACTGATGAAAAAAGATGGAATTTATGCTGGTCTTTACCGGATGCAGTTCGCCGAGGAAGAAGTTTGACAGGCTGTGCTACAATAGTATATAGAAAGAAGGAGACGATAGTATGACAAAAATTGATATTATTTCCGGTTTCTTAGGAGCAGGAAAAACAACATTTATTAAAAAAATGATAGACGAGGTATTCAAGGGAGAAAAGATCGTGCTGATCGAAAATGAATTTGGTGAAGTCGGCATTGACGGTGGATTCTTAAAGGATGCCGGAATTGAGATTACCGAGATGAACAGCGGATGTATCTGCTGCTCCTTAGTCGGAGACTTTGGTAAGAATCTGAACGAAGTGATCGAGAAATTCCATCCGGACCGTATTCTGATCGAGCCATCCGGTGTTGGAAAACTTTCCGATGTTATGAAATCCGTTATGGATATTGAAAAAGAGCAGGATGTCAAATTAAACGGATTAGTAACCGTTGTCAATGCACTCAAAGCCAGCAAACAGATGAAGGCATTTGGTGAATTTTTTAACAATCAGATTGAATATGCAACCACCGTTGTCTTAAGCAGAACCCAGAAAGCATCTGAAGCACAGTTAGAACTTTGCGTAAAACAGATACAGGAGCTGAATGCAAAAGCTGCGATCATTACCACCCCTTGGGATGAGATCAAGGCAGAGCAGATATTAAAAGTCATTGAGGGTCAGGATACGATGGAAGCGGAACTTTTAGCGGAAGCACATCATCGCGAGGAAGAGGAGCATGAGCATCACCATCATCATGAACATGATCACCACGAGCATGACCATGAACATGATCACCACGAGCATGACCATGAACATGATCATCACGACCATGAGCATCATCACGATCATGACCACCATCATGAACATGGCGAGAACTGCACCTGCGGCTGCCATGACCACGATCACGAACATGGTCATCATCATGCCGACGATGTATTTACAAGCTGGGGCAAGGAGACACCTCACAAATACACCAGAGAGGGTATTGAGAACATTTTAAAGAAATTCTGCAATACCGAAGAATATGGCACGATTTTAAGAGCAAAAGGTATGGTTCCGGCAGAAGACGGAACCTGGATTTACTTCGATATGGTTCCGGGCGAGTATGAGATCCGTGAGGGCGAACCTGATTATACGGGAAGACTCTGTGTGATCGGAACAGATATTGAGGAGCACCGGTTAGAGCATCTGTTTGAACTGGTATAGAAAAACGAGACAGGAAAGGAGGCAGCAGCATGGAAGAAATACCGGTATATCTCTTTACGGGATTTATGGACAGCGGTAAGACATCATTGATCTTAGAGACCCTGTTTGAGAACGATTTTACGGAAGAGGACCGCGGACTGATCATCGCCTGCGAGGACGGAGATGTAGAGTATGACGAAGAAAAGTTAGCCGGCATCAATGTAAAACTTGCAACGATCGATGAGGAAGAAGATTTTAATGCAAAGACATTAGAAACACTCAATGAGGCGTATAAACCGCAGGTGATCTTTATCGAATATAACGGCACCTGGGGCATGGACACCCTAAAAGAGACAGAACTGCCAGAGGGCTGGGTAGTCGTACAGTCCTTAGCAACCGCCGATGCCACAACCTTTGAGATGTATCTGGCAAATATGCGGACAATGATCATGGAGCAGTTATTCGATGCGGATGTGGTCATTTTTAACCGCTGCGATGATGATACGCCGCGGGAAAAATTCCGCCGGAATGTCAAAGCACTGAACCGGAAAGCACAGATCGTCTATGAGAGAAAAGACGGAACCTTAGATGAGCGTGAGATGGAGGACGTTCCATTTGACACCAGTGCGGATTTTATCGAATTATCCGATGCAGATTACGGACTGTGGTATCTCGATGCCATGGACAATCCCAAAAAATATGACGGAAAGACGATCAAGTTCTTAGCATTAGTCTATAACCCGGACAAAATGAAAAAAGGAGTCTTTGTACCGGGACGTTTTGCAATGACCTGCTGCGTGGAGGATATCACCTTTATCGGATTTAAGTGCAAATATCCGGATTCCGATAAGATACCTCATAAATCCTGGATCGAGATTACGGCAAAAGTCAAAGTGGAATTTGCAAAAGAGTATCGTGGAAAAGGGCCGGTCCTTTATCCGGTAGAAATAAAACCGGCGAAAAAGCCGGAAGATGAGCTGGTATATTTCAGTTAATATAGGAGAAAACAGATATGTTTTATGTACTTGAAGCAGTCAATATAGCAGCGATCTTATTAATGCTGTCTATGCTCGTGGTTGTGATCAGACAACAGCCATCCAGAGCACAGATGGCATTTGTGCTATATGACGTATTTACCGTGATCTTTGTAATAGGGGTCCAGTTAGAGCTGATGCATGCAGATACGGTAGGAGAAGCGTTGAGCGGTCTATGTGTCCAGTATGTCGGACAGGCAGGTTTTTTGATGGCACTCTTGTGGTTTGCTTCCGAATTTGCCTATTTAAAAATACCCGGCTGGATCTATATCATACAGGCAGCGATCAATACGGTGGTACTCGTTGGTGTGTTTACGGCAGAACACAATCCTTATTTTTACAATTCCATGAAGATCTTAAATGATGGAATGTATCAAAGAATCAATGTCAGCGGCGGGATCATCTGGAAGATGCACTATATCCATATGGCAGCGGTACTTTTGACGATCCAGATCTGCTGTGGTGTGCGTTACAGACAGAGTACGGCAACACAGAAAAAAAGAATCCTTTATATAGCAGCAGGAAACGGAATCTTTGCCTTAGAACTGATATTAAAAGGCGTAGGAGTCTTTGGCAGCTACAATCCGGTGGTATGTGCTATGACCATTACGATGTTCTGTATGATGATGGCAATGGTAAAATACGGCTACTTCGGTTCCCTGCATGCGGCGGTAGACAATGCGTTTAATCATGGTGACGAAGGACTGCTTGTACTGAGTAATGAAAATACCATTATCTTTGTCAACGCAAGGATGAATGCGATGTATCCGGGCATCCGGGAAGGGGAGCGAATCTCCAAATACCCGGACATCATAGAAGTGTTGAAAAAAGAAGACCATATGTTAGAGTGGGGCGAAGAAATCTATGAGCTTAGAACCGAAAGTATCATAGAGCACGAAGAAAAAAGCGGCATGATGCTCTGGTTCATCAATCAGACACAGCAGTTAAAGCAGATGGAAGAACTGCGGACAGCCAACGAGATCAAACAGAATATCCTGATACAGATCAGCCACAAGCTCCGTACACCGATGAACGCAATGCTTGGAATGAATGAAATGATATTGCGGGAGAGCAAAGAGGAACAGGTGTTAGAGTATGCCAAAGAGACAGAAAAAGCAGGAGAACAGATGCTTGCACTGATCGAAAAGGCAATCTATGAAGCAGAAAAAGCGACAGGCGAAGAAATTTCTGCACACTCGGATGCTCCAAATGGCAGAAGAGCCGATGTGAAAGCCGATATAGATACAACTGCAAATACAGACAGAACAAAACAAATAAGTGACCTAAGTAATAAATGGATACTCGCCGCAGACGATAACACAACCAATCTAAAAGTATTAAAACATCTTTTGAAAAAGACAAATGTACATTTAGAAACCGTTATCGGTGGAGAAGCCGCTATAGAAGCATGCAGAAAAAGAAATTATGATTTAATTTTCTTGGATCACTTAATGCCACAGCCGGACGGCATAGCGACACTGCATCAGATACAGGAGGATACAGCGGGCAGGAACCGCTATACGACCGTGATCGTACTGACGGCAAACGCACTGCCGGGAGCAGAGCAGATGTATTTAAAAGAAGGATTTGCCGATTATATCACAAAGCCCATAAAGCCCAAAGAATTAGAACGACTGTTAGGCAGATATTTAGGCTGGGAGTCTGATGAGCAGGAAGCAAAGACAGTTCCTGAAGGGATTTTCCATGTCTTAGAACAGGGTGAGATCAATGTAACGAACGGTCTGCAGTTTGCGGATGGAGATGTGGAATTTTACCGGAATCTGCTAGAAATGTTCGACAAAGAATACGAAGAAAAAAGAGAAAAAATACATACCACGGATATTGATGAATATTTTATAGCACAGGTACATGGGATCAAGGGAGAAGCCCGCGGCATCGGAGCGGAACGGCTTGGAAATCTGTTTGAAGAATTAGAAGAGACTGCAAAGCAGGGAAACAGCAGACAGGTTGAAGAACTTTTACCAGAAGCCATGCAGGAATGGGAGCGTATTGTTCGTCTCATACAGACAGTACTGTCCTGAATCAGAAAGAGATGAGCAAAAAGCCATACTCAAAAGGCACGGTCAGAAAGTAACCGTAGGTTTCGCCAAAGAATTTTTGTATTCCTCAACAATACGGGCAGTTTCGGATTGCTTACGGATCGGAACAGGGATCAGGGAATTGTCCGACATAATTAAATCCTGATTTAAGAATCCGTCCACGAAATCCAGATTGACTAAATAACTGCGACCGCAGGAAAGAAAGTTTTTCGTATCAGCGAAAGCGTCCGCAAAACGGCTTAGGCTTCCCGGTACGGAAAAGGTCTCCTTGCGTGTATGGAAGATCACGGTATGCCGTCCGGTCTCTAAATATAAAATATCAGAAAATGCGATTAAAAGCTCTTTGCCTTTCACGGAGACAGAGAGCTTTTTTTGAGCCGTTTGGATCAAAGCCTCACATCTTTGCATCGCCATCAGAAAATGTTCATGGGTAAAAGGTTTTTGCAGATAATAAAGCGCATGTACCTCATAGCTGTCCATGGCATGCTCGGTAGAAGAGGTAGTAAAGATAATGCCGCTTGTCACCTGCTGCCTGCGGAGCTCCCTGGCGACTTCCATGCCGTCTTTTCCCTCCATATAAATATCTAAGAAAAACAGATCCGGGATTTCCCGGTGTTTCTTCAGATACGAAAACATCTCATCACCGCTTGAAAAAGCAACCGTAGAAAAATCTGCACCAATCTCATTTTCATAAGCAGAAAGATGGTGCATCAGGCGTAGACAATCACTTTTTGAATCATCACAAATGTAGATCAGCATAACAGGCAACCCCCTTTTCTATCACAATCCATATCAGTAAAACATAAAAATAAATCACAAAAAAATGGATAGCCACGAATGACAAATAGGCATTTTTTTTGACAATCAGGCAGATAACATTGACGTATGGCAGGATATTTTCGATAATAAGACGAATGTATTATAATTCATATAATATAGGTATGAATTTTGTGTTGAAACCATTTTATGCCTATATGTGGAGCTTCGTGTTTCGCGTAGATCATACTGCATCAACTCAAATATCAAACACACATACACATAAAGGCATAAATGGTTTCAGACAAAAGTGACGAAATGAAATCACAAGGAGGAACATATGTATAAACCAACCAGACACAGTTACGAAAAAAGAATGAAAAATCAGCGTAGAAAGGCAAAAGCAGGACTTCTGTTAGCAACAACCTTAACAGCAGGAATGGCAGTAAATCCATGTCCGGCAGTTGCCGGATTAGCGTCTTATTTGACCGGAACTGGAAATGTATCCGTGGTACAGGCGGCAGAGACACTCAGCATCAGCAAAGAGAATGTGACGAAGATTGATCTTGGAAAACAGGAAGATAAGATTGATGAGGACTGCGTGATCCTTACATTAGATCACGATGGAACCTATATTTTAATGGGACAGAATTACATGAATGACACTTGGGTAGATACTCAGATACAGGTGCCGGAGGGAGTAACCGTAAATCTGATTTTAGCAGAAGATTTTTCTATTCAGAATGATGATGGAGCATATGTTTGGAACAGTGGCTATTGGAGTGGCAAGAGTCTGACTCCGTTTGTGATACAGGGAACGGCAAATCTTTATGTAGACGATACGGTAAAAATTCACAATTCTGTATCGGATAAAAACTATGAAGGTAACACAACGCATGAATTTTATCGTGGATTGTTCCGGGTGGATGGAACAATGACTATCAAAGAAGTAAAAGATGGAGCCAAGATTAAATTAGAACAGGATGTAAATAATAAAGCACAATGGGGAGCGGGATATTACGATGAGGAAAGTAGGGAGTATAAATGTATAAATGACATCCCCGCAGTTTTTGAGGGAACCGGAACAGTAATACTTAAAGAAGGAACATTTGATGGAACAGAAATTTCATATCCTAGGGTGCGTGAGGGGTCAGAATTTAAACAGGGAGAAGCAGTAACAGACAATAAGATTACCTCAAAAGTGGCACATCTGATCATCCGGGGAGGAAACTACAATAACATTGAGATTCATAAAGAAAGGGTTGTGGACAAATATACAGTTGCGGGTGGAACACTGGAGGTGGAAGAAGGAACATTTGCTAAGATTGATGGAGAGTATGTTTTAGATAGTTGCAGTGTAAAGACACCTGCCGATGCGGATGAGGATTTTTCTGTGGCAATGACAAACCATGATTATGGAGCAGCAGATTATAGCTGGAGTGCAGATAAGAGTACCTGTACGGCAAGCCGGATCTGTCAGAAAGATAAGACACATATAGAGACAGAGACAGCGACTGCAACTTCTGTTATTACAAAACGGCCAACCTGTACAACAGCCGGAGAGCGTACATACAAAGCAGAATTTAAGAATGCGGCATTTGCCACACAGACGCAGACAGAAGCAGTAGCGAAAAAAGGACACAAATATGCAGCACCGACCTATAGCTGGAGTGCGGATAAGAGTACCTGTACGGCAAGCAGGGTATGTCAGAACGATAAGACACATGTAGAGACAGAGACAGCAACTGCAACTTCTGTTATTACAAAACAGCCAACCTGTACAACAGCCGGAGAGCGTACTTACAACGCAGAATTTAAAAATGAAGCATTTGCCACACAGACGCAGACAGAAGCAGTAGCGAAAAAAGGACACAAATATGCAGCACCGACCTATAGCTGGAGTGCGGATAAGAGTACCTGTACGGCAAGCAGGGTATGTCAGAAAGATAAGACACATATAGAGACAGAAAAAGCAACCGTAACCTCTGCAGTGACCACGCAGCCGACGTATGAAAAGACAGGAGTCCGTACTTATACGGCAGCCTTTAAAAATGCGGCATTTAGTACACAGACACAGACGGAAACCATTGCAAAGCGGGTAAAACCACAGGAAAATACACCGATCCAAACAAAGAAGACCAGCATCAAAAAGGCATCGGTAAAAGGTATTTCAAATAAGAACTACAATGGAAAATCCCAGAAGCAGTCGATCAAGGTCAAATTAGGCAAAAAGACATTAAAACAGGGAACCGATTATACCGTATCCTATAAAAATAATAAGAATATCGGAAAAGCGACCGTGACCATCAAAGGGAAAGGCAAATACGAAGGAAGCATCAAAAAGACCTTCCAGATTACCGTAGCAAAAGGAAAAACTTATACGGCAGGAAACTTTAAATATAAGATGACAAATGCATCCACAAATGGAAAAGGAACCGTTACCCTTGCAGCAACCACAAAGTCAAAATCCGATTCAAAGTTTACTTCCTGTAAAATAACGGATACCGTAAAGATCGGTGGTAAGACCTTTAAGGTGACAGCGATCGGAGATAACGCATTCAAGGGTTACAAGAAGTTAAAGACCATTACCATTGAGTCGAAAAACTTAAAGAGCGTAGGCAAGGATGCAGTTAAGAATATCCATAAAAAAGCAACGATCAAAGTACCGAAGGACAAAATAAAGGAATATAAGAAATTATTCAACAAAAAGACCGGATTTACTTCTAAGATGAAGATCAAAAAAGCGTAAAACAAAAAGCGTAAAAAATAGAAAGAACCGGAAACGGTGTCCGGAGTATCATACACAGAGGGCCGGGACAGGGAAATCCTGTTACCGGTCCTCTTCTTACGCCAAGAAAGTTTGGCAAAAAGTTTGGTTTTGGTTTGGTTTACATGGAATGACCGTATACGCTATAATAAATGAGGTAAAAAAAGGAAAAGAACGGAGAAGTTTATATAAATGAGGAAGTGGTGGCAAGAACAGTGAGAACGGTAAGAAAGAGTAAAGAAGAGGTGCATTACCCAAGACATGTCAAAGAGCTGTGTCAGATTATGGAAGAGGCGAAAGAGCAGGGACAGCTTCGGGCAGTCATGGAAGAGGAATTTAAAAAGCCGGTGTCTATGACCGGCATCTGGGAGTGCAGAAGTTATTTTCATATGGAAGATGAGAACGGTTATGAGGGTGACACAGTCCTGCTTTCCATCAGAGCGTTACTGGCAACAATGGAAGGAAAGTTAAAAGAGGCACGCTGTTATGCGGATATGTTGTGTGAAGCACCAGCGCCGGATGAAGAGGAACTGACGCGTGAGAAATTTTTTCGTCTGATTTTAGAAATGGTGCTTCCCGATACCACGGACAAACGTTTTTTTCAGATTGTATGTTTTCTGGAACGGATTCATACGAAGCCGATTCAAAGTCTGATACTTTCTGCATGCAGACCAAGCATTCTGGATGGATTTAGGGATTTCACACCCTATGGAAAATATTTAGTCAGCTATAAAGATGAGATTACGAAATCCGTGCAGACATTATATGGCAATAGTGGAAAAGGGGTCTATGAAGTGGCTTTAGCGGAATGGAATTACCAGAACAACAAATGTTTTGATGCATTAGTTTTAGTCACCGGAACAATTCCGTTGTTAGAGTCCGAGCAGGATGTACAGTGCCTGTTTGTGGCGATGGCGTTGCAGTTTCGGATACTTCTTGTCAACGGACAGACCAAGATGGCAGAGCCGTACATCAAAAAAATCCGGGAACGCATCCAAAGAGGCGGACGGGATGAGTTAGAGTCAAGTCTGGATGCATTAGAATGCCGAGCAGCCTTATATGGCGGAAATATGGAGCGTATCGAGGCGTGGTTAGAATATCAGGCACCGGATGAAAATAAAGAACTTTATATGATGGATATGTATGCTTATCTGATCAAGATCCGCTGTTATCTCTTAAATGGAAAGCATATGATGGCAATCGTATTAGCAAAACGTCTGATCAATTTGATCGAGCCGGTCAACAGGTATATGGATCTGTGTGAGTGCTATATGTTATCAGCCATGGCATGTTATAAGGCAAAAGATAACAAGCGTCTGTGCGAGGAGCTGCAAAAGGCATTAGACCTTGCAAAACAGTATGGATATTACCGCCTGTTAGCAGACGAGGGAGCCTGTATGGTAGAAATGTTAAAAATTTATCATAAAGAGGCAGGGGCAGACAGCTTTACGGAAAACGTGCTCGACCTTGCAGGCAGTGTAGCAAGTCATTTTCCGGATTACTTAAAGTCACCGGGAGAGCATTACGGTGCTTTAACGGAGAGAGAAGCAGAGGTCTTACGCCTGATGGCAAGAGGCATGAGCAATGATATGATCGCAGAGGAATTAGACAAGAAAGTGGGAACCGTAAAATTTCATACGGCAAACATTTTTAAAAAGCTCAAGGTACAAAACCGGCAGCAGGCGGTAGAACGTGGCTATGAGATTGGATTTATAGGATTAGAAAAAGGAGGTACTGATGAGAAGAAAAAGTAAATTTATCATGATTCTGTTCGTATGTATGGTGGCTATGTTAGCCGGATGCGGACAGTCGAAAAAAGAACCGGATGATTATGCAACCAATAATGTGAAGAGTGAAAAGACAGACAGTGCGAAAAAGACATCAGAAGGGATAGCAAAGGACAAGATTAAAGTAGGTGTAGTCCATTTGTCCGACCCGGCAGAGGGCAGCGGTTACACTTATACACATGAACTGGGAATCCAGGGAATGCAGAAGAATCTCGGATTATCAGATGAACAGATCGTAAGAAAGAACAATGTAGATGATACTGATGCGCTGGCAACACAAAAGGCAATACAGGAGTGCATAGACGAAGGCTGCAATATTATCTTCGGTACAAGCTGGGGCTACATGGATGTGATGGAACAGATGGCAGAAGAGTATCCGGACATTTATTTTTGCCATGGAACCGGTTATAAGAGCAACGGAAAAAATTTTACGAACTATTTCGGACGCATCTATCAGGCGAGATACTTAAGCGGGATTGTTGCCGGAATGAATACAAAGACCAATAAGATTGGTTATGTGGCGGCACAGGATTCCTCGAATTCAGAAGTGACAGGAGGGATTGATGCCTTTGCAATGGGAATCGCATCGGTAAACCCGGATGCAGAAGTATATGTAAAGATCACACATAGCTGGTATGCACCGGAGGCAGAAAAAGCGGCATCCCTGCAGCTTTTAGATATGGGCTGTGATGTTATGGCACAGCATTGCGATACACCGTATCCACAGACAACGGCACAGGATGCAGGAGTCTATGGAATCGGATACAACTCTGATATGCGAAAAGAGACACCGGATGCCTGCCTGTGCAGTGTAATATGGAATTGGAGTGCATATTATACTTCCGAGGTACAGAGTATCATAGATGGTACCTATGATGGAAAGAATTATTATGGTGGTATGGCAGAAGGATTGGTGGACATTACGGACTTGGCAGATTTTTGCGCCGATGGAACACAGGAAAAAGTAGATGAGGCAAGGGCAGAGATTTTATCCGGAAAATGCAATGTCTTTGATGGAAAGATTGAAACCAATACAGGGGATACAATTGGAAAGAAAGGTAAGACACTAGACGATGGTACCATCACGGGAGGTATCAATTGGTACTATAAAAACGTGAAGATTGTGGAGTAGGAGAGATACGGATGGAAAAGACAAATAAAAGACAGATAAGATTTGACTTAAAAAAGAAGATTTTAATGCTTGGGGTTCTTCCGGTCTTAGTATTGGGACTGATGGTTATCTTTATAGCACAGACCATTGTCAGGGATTCTCTGCTAAAAGAGATTAAAGATGCATTGCAGAGTGCGGCAACATCTACGTTTGCAGCGTATGACCAGAATTCAGGGGATTATATTAAGACGGAAAATGGAGAAATATGGAAAGGAAGCTACAATATCTCAAAGTCGGAAAGTCTTGTGGACAGTATCAAAGAAAAGACAGGGTTAGAAGTGACTTTTTTCTATGGAAAAGACAGGATCATGACTTCTGCAAAGGATAAAAACGGAGACCGTATCTTAGGTTCTCCGGCGGGAGAGACCATCCAAAAAGAAGTCTTAGAAAAAGGAAAAGAATACTTCAGTGACTCCGTGTCCATAGACGGCACACTTCACTATGGTTACTATGTTCCGGTCTATCAGGGAGACAGCAAAAAACCGGTCGGCATGATCTTTGTGGGAGCAAATAAGGCACAGAAGGATTCCGCGATCAATAAGATCATCAATACCGTGATCTTAGTGGTACTGATTGTAATGTTGCTCTGTATCGCAGTGGCAGCAGTGTTTGCTTTTAATTTTTCAAGAGCATTGAAAAAAGGGATCAATATGGTACAGTCCGTGTCCTCCGGTAATCTGAAAAATGAAATGGATACACAGTTGATAAAAAGGCAGGATGAACTCGGAGACTTATCAAAGGCGATCAGCAGCCTGCAGGAGGAAATGATCAAAAGTATTGCGAATATTGCAGGAAATGCAGAGGCGGTGCTGATGGCATCCGGAGAACTGGGCGAGACAGCAAGAGAGGCCACAACTTCTATGCGGCAGGTAGAGGGAGCGATTGACAGCATTATGCAAAGTGCGGCAACGCAGGCAGAGATTTCCGACAAAGCGGCAAAGAATGTACATAGTATGGGTGAAAAAATTGAGCGGACCACAGAGGAGATGGAACAGATGCAGCAGAATGCAGATACCATGTCCTGTGCAGAGAAACAGAATGTGGAAACCATCCGGGAACTGCTTGAAAGCAATAAAGAAGTGCAGGAACTGATACAGGAGATCGAAGCACAGACAGCAAAGACAAATGAATCGGTAGTACAGATCAAAGAGGCAACGGAAATCATTGCATCCATTGCTTCACAGACGAACCTCTTAAGTCTGAATGCGAGCATCGAAGCTGCAAGAGCAGGAGAAAGAGGAAAAGGCTTTGCGGTCGTAGCGACAGAGATCCAGCAGTTAGCAAGCAAGTCCAATGAGTCGAGTCAGAATATCTCTGATATTTTACAGCAGCTTACGGAGAACTCTGATCGTGCAGTAGAGACCATGGGAAAAGTTACAACGACGATAGAGGCACAGACCGAACATATCAAAGAGACCGAGACAATGACAGAAGCGGTTATGAAGAGAATTTTAGAATCCATAGAAGGAATGCAGGTAATCGCAGACAGCGTAGAGTATTTAGATGGGGCAAGAAAAGAAATCGTAGAGACCGTGTCAGAACTTTCAGAAATTGCAAAACAGAATGCAGCCACTACGCAGGAAGTATGTACGGCAGCCAATACCGTAACAGAGAATTTTGATATAGTATCCGGCAGTATGGAAGGCTTAAAAAATATTGCGGATGAATTAGAGGGAAGCATGAAGCATTTTCAGGTGTAAAAAGTAAGAAGTAAAAAATCAAAAAAGCGGTTGACAAATGCCTCATAAAGTATTAATCTAGACATCAGATAGAACAAACCGTTGAAAAAGAGTAGTAGACGTTAGACCAAAGTCACAGAGAGCTGCAGGTGGTGGGATTGCAGTATGGCGGTATTCGTTGAATGGACTTTTGAGGGCAGCCTGAAGCGTAATACATAGTAGGGTGAGCCGGGAACCAAACCCGTTATCAATGAGGCATGTATGATAGTATGTGAAAGAGAGGACAATTCGTCAATTTGAGTGGTACCGCGATAATATGATAATATTACCGTCTCAAGCAAATGCTTGAGGCGGTTTTTTTGTATCTTAGAAATTGCAAAAATCCGATACCGAAGGTTCTTTCAGAAGCGGAAAGATGGGCAGATTTATCTGCAGCATCCTTTTGCTTCTGAAAGGAAGTGCGTAAGCACATCGGATTTTTGTAATGACAGGATAACATCCCCCCTGTGAAAGCGGAATCCATAAAATCAAAACCCATAAAAATCGGCGAACTTGTATCTGCGTTTGTTCTGGATCTAACAACAGCCAGAAGGCAGAAAGAAAGAGGTAAGAAAAATGAAGAAAAAATTATTAGCAGTTGTAATGAGTATGGTATTTGTAACAGGAATGTTAGCAGGATGCGGAAGCAGCACAAAAGAGACATCCACAAAAGACACAAAGAGTACAGAAACAGAAAGCAAAGATTCCTATACCATCGGAATTTCCCAGTTTGCAGAGCATGGCTCCTTAGATAACTGCCGTGAAGGATTCTTAGAGGGCTTAAAAGAAGCAGGCATCGAAGAAGGAAAAAACTTAAAAGTGAATTACGACAATGCACAGGCAGATACAGGAACAGCCGGAACCATTGCAGACAGCTATGTGTCAAAGAAAGTAGATCTGATCTGCGCGATCGCAACACCAAGTGCCATGAGTGCTTATAATGCGGCAATGAGTGCAGACATTCCGGTCGTATATACCGCAGTATCCGATCCGGTCGGCGCAGGACTTGCAAAAGAGGATGGCAGCAACGCAGGCAACATCACAGGTTCCTGTGACCTTCTTCCGGTAGATGAGCAGTTAAAAATGATCCGTAAGATGCTCCCGGATGCAAAGAAGATCGGAATCCTTTACACCACTAGCGAAGCAAACTCCGTCAGCACCATCAAAGAGTACAAAAAAGTATCGGATAAATATGGATTTGAAATCGTAGACACAGGAATCAACACCCTTGCAGATGTAGATATGGCAGCAGCGGATTTAGTAGGAAAAGTGGATTGTATCTGCAACCTGACAGACAACACCGTAGTACAGGCACTTCAGACCGTGATTGAAAAAGCCAACAGCAAGAAAATTCCGGTATTCGGAAGTGAGATTGAGCAGGTAAAAGCCGGATGTGTGGCAGCAATGGGAATTGACTATTTTGAACTTGGAAAAAATACAGGTGCTATGGCAGCAAAGATCTTAAAAGGTGAAGCAACTGCAAAAGACACAGAATACATCAAAACAGCAGATTCCGCACTCTATGTCAACACAGAAGCAGCAGATAAAATTGGTATGGAGTTAGACAAAGATTACATTGCTGATGCAGCAGAAACATTTACGGAGATTACCGTAGAATAAAAAATACAGACGGAAAACTTGGAGGTAACAACGTGGCACTGGTATTGAGTGTATTAGAACAGGGCATGATCTATGCGATTATGGCATTAGGAGTATATATCACATATAAAATTCTGGATTTTCCGGACTTGACCGTAGACGGCAGCTTCCCACTGGGAGCTGCCATTACGGCTGTTATGATCACCAAAGGCGTTCATCCACTGATCACATTGGTGGTATCCTTTGCGGCAGGAGCAGTCGTAGGGGTTCTGACCGGAGTCATCCATGTCAAATTAAAAGTGCGGGATCTGTTGTCGGGAATCATTATGATGACCGCACTGTATACCGTCAATTTAAGGATAGCAGGACGTGCAAACCTGCCGATCTATACAGAAAAAACAATATTTGATAATGATCTGGTCAACAGCATTTTTAAAGGAAACGCAGCACAGTTTTCAACCGTTGTCATTATTCTTATCATTACCTTAGTGATGAAATATTTACTGGACTGGTATATGAGTACAAAAGCCGGATTTTTACTAAGGGCAGTAGGAGATAATGACACCATTGTAACATCCATGGGAGTCGATAAGGGCTTGGTAAAAATTGCAGGACTTGCAATTTCTAACGGATTGGTAACCTTAAGCGGATGTATTTATACCCAGCAGCAGAGATATTTTGATGTTTCCATGGGAACAGGAACTGTTGTCATTGGTTTGGCAAGCGTGATCATCGGAACAAGTCTCTTTAAAAAAGTGACATTTTTCCGTGTGACTACCAGTGTTGTGATCGGTTCCATTATCTATAAAGCATGTGTGGCATTGGCAATCAGCTTTGGTTTACAGTCCACAGACTTAAAACTGGTCACAGCAGTCCTGTTTTTAATCATTTTAGTAGTCAGCATGGACAGAAAGAAGAAGGTGAAGAACAATGCTTGAGTTAAAAAATATCAATAAAAACTATAATCCGGGCACTGTCAACGAACTCTGCCTGTTTGAAAATTTCAATCTGACCATACAGGATGGTGAATTTCTATCAGTCGTCGGAAGTAACGGCTCCGGTAAGACCTCTATGCTCAATATCATTTGCGGAACGATCCCGGTGGATTCCGGTTCGATTTTAGTCAGTGGAACAGACATCGTCAATCAGAAAGACTATATCCGTCACAGAAGGATCGGAAGAGTGTATCAGGATCCATCCAAAGGAACCTGTCCAAGCATGACCATCCTTGAGAATATGTCCATAGCCGATAACAAGGGAAAAGGTTATGGATTAGGAAGAGGCGTGAACAAAGCAAGAGCAGAGCATTACCGTGAAATGTTAAGAGATTTAAATCTTGGATTGGAAAATCAGATGGAGACAAAAGTCGGTTCGCTTTCCGGAGGTCAGCGTCAGACCCTTGCCCTTTTGATGGCAACCATGAACCCGATTGAATTTCTGATCTTAGATGAGCATACAGCGGCACTTGATCCAAAGACCGCAGAGATCATCATGGAGTTGACCGATAAGATTGTAAAAGAGAAAAAAGTGACGACGATCATGGTCACACACAATCTGCGTTATGCCGTAGAATATGGAGACCGCCTGATCATGATGCATCAGGGAAATGCCATTATCGATAAGGCAGGCGAAGAAAAAGTAAAGATGAAAGTCGATGACATCTTAGAAACATTTAACCGGATCAGTATTGAATGTGGTAATTAGAAAAGAGAACGAGAGGGAATAAACAATGGGTTCACTGGATGATTTGAAAATTTTGGATTTTTCTACCTTATTACCGGGACCATATGCAACATTGATGTTAGCGGATATGGGGGCAGAGGTGTTGAAGATCAGCTCTGCGAGCAGACCGGATATCGTATTGGACTATCCGCCGTTTATCGGGAATACCGGAGTGTCTGCATCACAGGCATGGCTTGGAAGAAATAAAAAGACCATGTTTTTGAACTTAAAAACCGGGGAGGGAAAGGCGGTTGTAAAAGAACTTGTCAAAGAATATGACATTGTGCTAGAGCAGTTTCGCCCCGGTGTTATGGAAAAATTAGGACTCGGCTACGAGGATTTAAAAGCAGTCAATCCGAAACTGATCTACTGCTCACTGACCGGATACGGACAGACAGGACCACTGCGAGATGCGGCAGGACATGATATCAACTATATGTCAAGAAGCGGCATTATTTCACAGGCAGGGCGCAGGGAATCAGGACCTTCCCTGATGAATTTTCAGATTGCAGATATTGCAGTCGGTTCTATGAATTCCGTGATCGGTATTTTAGCAGCGGTCAATTATCGGAAAAATACAGGAAAAGGACAATACATAGATGTGGCAATGATGGACGGCTGTGTGCCGTTTAACAGCTTAGACGGTGCCGGATTTTTAGTTTCCGGGAAAGAACCCAAGCGTGAGGGAGAACGTCTCAATGGTGGCTGCATCTATGATTTTTATGAGACAAAAGACGGTGAATATCTAAGCGTCGGTTCTTTAGAACCGCAGTTCTGGAGCAGATTCTGCACGGCGATCGGACGTGAGGACTTAATAGAAGGAACGGTATATCCGCCAAATATCGATGAAGTAAAAGCAGAGATCCGTGGCATTTTAAAGACAAAGACAAGAGATGAATGGGTAGAAGTATTCTCTCCTTATGATGCCTGCGTACAGCCGGTTTTGAATTTAAAAGAAGCACTTTTAGAGGATGAGCAGGTAAAAGAACGTGAGATGGTAGTAGATGTAAAACTGCCGCTTCATGAAGACGTAAGTGTCAAACAGCTTGCAACGGCAGTCAAACTTAGTGAATGTCCGTGTGAATATAAGTTTGCCGGTTATCCGACCGGCTATCATACCAAAGAAGTGATAGAACAACTGGGGATGGATTATGCAGAGTTAAAAGCGAAGGGTGTTTTTGACTAAAAAATCAGAGTACATAGGATGTTTTTAGACTTTTTTTGCAGAGATATTGCGAAATAATTGAAAATTTAGTATCATTAACAGGTAGGTATGCTTAGCGAGCAGCAAAAACAATGAGATGGGAGGATAACGATGTATCCAATAGTAAAAAAGGAACAACTGGCAGATAAGATTTTTCTTATGGATGTCAAAGCCGAAAGAGTGGCAAAGACCTGTATGCCGGGACAGTTTATAATTGTAAAAATAGACGAAGAAGGCGAGCGTATCCCGCTGACAATCTGCGATTATGACAGGGAAGCAGGAACAATTACCATTGTATTCCAGGTGGTTGGAGCTTCTACACAGCGTATGACCGGATTAGAGGTTGGAGATTCTTTCCGTGATTTCGTAGGACCGCTCGGATGTGCTTCTGAGTTCTGTTCAGAAGAGATCGAAGATTTAAAGAAGAAAAAGATTTTATTCGTGGCTGGTGGTGTAGGAGCAGCACCGGTTTATCCACAGGTGAAGTGGATGCACGAAAATGGAATAGATGTAGACGTGATCGTTGGTTCTAAGACCAAAGATATGTTGATTTTAGAAAAAGAGATGGAGGCAGTTGCCGGAAATCTCTATGTAACAACGGATGATGGAAGTTACGGACGTTCCGGAATGGTTACGACCGTAATTGAAGATTTAGTAAAAGACGGCAATACTTATGATGTCTGTGTTGCAATCGGACCGATGATCATGATGAAGTTTGTCTGTCTTTTAACAAAGAAATTAGAGATTCCAACCATTGTTTCCATGAACCCTATCATGGTGGACGGAACCGGTATGTGTGGTGCCTGCCGTCTGACTGTTGGCGATGAAGTGAAGTTTGCATGTGTAGACGGACCGGAGTTCGACGGACATCTGGTAGATTTTGACCAGGCAATGAAGAGACAGCAGATGTATAAGACAGAAGAAGGAAGAGCCATGCTGAAATTACAGGAAGGCGATACACATCATGGCGGATGCGGACATTGTGGAGGTGACAAATAATGGATGTATTAAATAAAGTACCTGTCAGAGAGCAGGAACCAAAGGTAAGAGCAACCAACTTTGACGAAGTATGTTTAGGATATAACAAGGACGAGGCTGTAGAAGAGGCTTCCCGCTGCATCGGCTGTAAGAATGCAAAATGTATCGAAGGCTGTCCGGTATCCATTAATATTCCGGGATTTATTGCAGAAGTAAAAGAAGGAAAATTTGAAGAGGCTTACAAAGTGATCAGTGAATCCTCCGCACTTCCGGCAGTCTGTGGCCGTGTATGTCCGCAGGAGAGCCAGTGTGAGGGAAGATGTATCCGTGGCATCAAGGGTGAGCCGATTTCCATTGGAAAATTAGAGCGTTTTGTAGCTGACTGGGCAAGAGAAAATAATGTAAAACCTGAGCCGGCAAAAGAAAAGAAAAACCACAAGGTAGCAGTGATCGGTTCCGGTCCTGCAGGACTGACCTGTGCCGGTGACCTTGCAAAGATGGGATATGATGTAACAATCTTTGAAGCACTTCACGAAGCAGGTGGTGTTCTGATCTATGGTATCCCTGAATTCCGTCTGCCAAAGAGTGCAGTTGTGGCAAAAGAGATTGAAAACGTCAAATCACTTGGCGTTAAGATTGAGACCAATGTCGTAATCGGTAAGTCTACAACAATCGATGAACTGATGGACGAAGAAGGTTTTGAAGCTGTATTTATCGGTTCCGGTGCAGGACTTCCGAAATTCATGGGCATTCCTGGCGAGCAGGCAAACGGTGTCTTTTCCGCAAATGAATTTTTAACGAGAAATAACCTGATGAAGGCTTTCAAAGATGAGTATGATACACCGATCATGAAAGGCAAAAAGGTTGCCGTAGTCGGCGGCGGTAATGTTGCGATGGATGCTGCAAGAACTGCATTAAGACTTGGCGCAGAGGTACATATCGTATACCGCAGAAGTGAAGAAGAGCTTCCTGCCAGAGTCGAAGAAGTACATCATGCAAAAGAAGAGGGCATCATTTTTGACCTGCTGACAAATCCAAAGGAAATCTTAGTGGATGAAAACGGCTGGGTAAAAGGAATGACCTGTGTGAAGATGGAATTAGGAGAACCGGATGCTTCCGGTAGAAGAAGACCGGTAGAGATCAAAGGTTCTGAATTTGATTTAGAATTAGATACGGTGATCATGTCACTTGGTACTTCACCAAACCCATTGATCTCTTCTACAACAGAGGGATTAGATGTAAACAAATGGCAGTGTATCGTTGCAGATGAAAACAACGGTAAGACCACCAAAGAGGGTGTATATGCCGGTGGAGATGCTGTAACCGGAGCCGCAACCGTAATCCTTGCCATGGGAGCAGGAAAAGCTGCTGCAAAGGGCATTGACGAGTACCTGAGCCGGAAATAAGACTGTCAGAAGTACAACGAAGTGAACATTAAGAGAGTTCATATCGATATAGTGATATTTACAAGGAAGCCGATATTTTTATTAGAAAACAATAAGATATCGGCTTCTTTTTCTTGTCATTTTCACAGTGACAGGATATAATAGGTACAGTTCCGGATGAGAACAAAGAAAAAATCTTAAGCGAAAGGAATTCTGAGATTTTAAGCAGATGGCATAAGGCAGCAGCAAAAGCAGATTCCATAGAGGAATTCCTTGGAAAAATGTAAAAAAGTTTTTTGTTCAAAATGTCAGTATTATCTAAAAATCAAGACAATATCAGTAAGTCAAAATTCAAGTGTTATTTTATTAACAATCTAAGAGTAAATCTAAAGTATTCAAAAAAATCCGCCATATCCATATATAGATTATAGATACAACGGACTTTCTAAATACTATTTCAAAATGTCTGAATAGCTTAAATGTCTTGAAGGTCTGCCCTTACTCCAAATTCACCTTCTTCTTCATAATATACCCACACAGGAAGAAAAAGACAATACTAAGCACCAGATTTAACACCATAATAAAGCCATAGGTTGCTGTCGGAATATAATTCTGTGCATGTGTGATCGCATCTTCATTTCCGGTCAGTCCGACATAAATAGTGCGGATGATCTGGGTTAGGATATTGATCAGAAAATAAGTTAAAAAAGAGCCGGCTAACCGATGTTTCTGCCAAAGCTGTCCGATACAGATACTTGCATATGGAAGCAGGAGACCGTAAAACGAGGAAACCAGTATAAAGGCGATCAGGGAAAGCCAGAAAGTACCTGTATGCATGCCGGTATAGTAATAGACCATTCCATCAAAACCGCCAAAAGATGCAAAGTAATTGCTTATTGCATCAAAGACATAGTGATTTGCAAAAATACAAAAGATACTGAAAGCAATCAACAGCGATTCCACAAGGTTCCAGATAAATGCGACGAGCAGCTTACTGCTTAACAGCTCCCAGGAAGTTACCGGAAGTGTATGCATCAGATAGCCTTCATCACCAAACAGGTTCTTATAAAAACGTACCAACAGATAGATAAAGGATGCAATGCTGACAGCAAACAATCCTAAGATGTAGAGGATTACACTCAGTCCGCCAAAGAGTCCAAAGCCGATGGAGTCGATGTTAGAATTCTCTGCCGTAAAAAGTGACTGTGCAAATATTCTTGCAAAAATGGTCAAAACCACAAGAATCAGATAGAGTGGCAGGATGACCTTTGAAGTTGTTTTAAATTCATGTTTCATTAATTTTCCTAACATCTGAATACCTCCCTGAACAGTGCGTCAATGGACATGCCTTCCTCTTCGCGAATGGATTCAACGGAAGCGTCCTTTACAATTTGTCCGTTTTTAATAAAGATAACCTGATCTAAAATATTTTCAATATCGGCGATCAGGTGTGTGGAGATCAGAATACTTGCATGCTCATCATAGTTCGTGATGATGGTGTTTAAAATATAATCCCTTGCCGCAGGATCTACGCCGGCAATCGGTTCATCTAAGATGTAGAGGTCTGCACGGCGTGACATTACTAAAATGAGCTGAACCTTTTCCTTGGTACCTTTGGACATCGTCTTTAATTTCTGCTTTGGATCGATCTGCAGCTTTTCTAACATATCATAGGCACGTTCCGGCTCAAAGTCCTCATAAAAATCTTTAAAAAAGTCGATGATCTCATTTACCCGCATACCGCCGCCAAGATAGGTGTGGTCAGGCAGATAGGAGATCACTTTTTTCGATTCCGTACCCACCGGAGCCTCCTTGATATAGACTTCGCCGGCTGACGGAGTCAGTAAACCGTTTAAAATTTTGATCAGTGTGGTCTTACCACTTCCGTTCGGACCTAACAGTCCGATAATGTGTCCTTCCTCAATATCCAAATTGATATGGGAAAGAGCAGTTGTAGAACCATAAGTTTTACTCAGGTCTTTACATGTAACTAAACTCATTTTTTCCTTCTCCCTTAAATAGTAGTGTGTTGTTGGATCAGTTGGAGTGTTTCCTCTTTGGAAATTCCAAGATGCTTCATAGCTTCAAAAAATTCATGGATCTTTTCTTTGGCAATCTGTTGTTTTAATCCCTCGATCATAGCAGTATCCTCCGTGATAAAACGTCCGCTCGTCCGCTGACTGTAGACTAAGCCGGTTCTTTCGAGTTCGGAAAGGGCTCTTTGCATAGTGTTCGGATTGACGGCTGCACAGGAGGCAAGCTCTCTGACAGCAGGGAGCCGTTGTCCGGGCTGATAAACACCCGAAATGATATCCATTTCAATGCGTTCTACGATCTGTAAAAAAATCGGACGGTCGGAACTGAGATTCCATGGCATACACCCACCTCGTTTCTGATATATGTATTAGTCAAATAATACAATAATGCAAATGGGAATATTTGTCAAGAAATATTCAAAAAGCAAAGTTTTTATTATTTTCTCATCAGACATTCCATCAGACGGGTATTGTCCTCCGGTTCCATAAAACAGAAACGGATATATTTATTGTCTAAGAATGGAAACGTAGAGCAGTTGCGGATCATCATACGTTCCCGGATCGTGCGGTCGAACATTTCATCAGCATTCATATCCTCCCGAAGCAGGCGGAGTAACATAAAGTTTGCCTTTGGTACATAGGCTTTGAAATCCGGGTGGGAAGCAAATGCTTCATAGATCCTTGAACGCTCTTTTGAGATCAGGGATTTCGTTTTTTCAATATAATCGGTGTCGGTAAACATCAATTCTCCGGCAATTACGGCAAGGGAATTGATCGTCCACGGATTTTTTCGTGTATTAATAGCTTTGATCAGATCCGGATTTCCGGTAATGGCATAGCCCAGACGGAGTCCCGGAGCTGCAAAGAATTTAGAAGTTCCTCTTAATATAATGATATTGTTGTAAAAGTTTGTCAGTGGAACAGCAGTGATCTCGTCCATATTTTCGGCAAATTCCACATAGGTTTCATCTACCATCACAAAAATATCATGCTGTTTGCAGACATCTAAGATCAGACGCATGTCTTTTCTGGTGATCGCAGTAGAAGTCGGGTTATTCGGATTGCAGAGTACCAAAAGATCAATATTTTCATTGAGGTGTGCGGTAAAGTCCGCAACGTTTAAATGAAAGTCATTGTCTTCACGCAGCGGATAGTACAGGGTGGTACCACCGCCTAAAGAAATCTCACGCTCATATTCGGAATAAGTAGGACCGATGATCATCGCTTTTTTCGGATGTTCGATCTGGATAAAAAGAGAGATCAGCTCTGTAGAACCGTTACCGACAATGACATGTTCTGCCTCACAGCCGCAATAGCCGGCGATACACTGTCTTAAAGACGTGTATTCTCTGTCCGGATAGGCAGTAATGGCATCGATATGTTCGGTCAGAGTCCTGCGTAAAAGGGGGGAGATCCCAAGCGGATTGACGTTGGCACTGAAGCTGATGATCTCTTCTTTTTTGATGCCGTAAATATTTTCTATTTTTTCTAAATCACTTCCATGAAAATGATCCTGATGCTGTAACATATGATATACCTCCAAATGCTGACAGGGTGCAGAAAGAGCAGTTGCACGAACCTGTGAAATAGTTTATAATCTATTATAATCGACTTGTGCGAAAAAGCAATAAAAACCAGATAAGCAGGTGACATTTTGCGTAGACGGATTTATAATCTGGCAAATGGTAAATTTGAATATGAGAAACCGGAATTGCTGCTCTCAACAGACCGGCTGGAATTAAAAGTAGTAGAGGGGCAGAACTATAAAGGAAGCTTTACGATAAGAAGCGGTAACGGGCTTCCTCTGCGTGGTGTGATCTATACCTCCGATGTACGGATGGAGTGTATGAATCCGCAGTTTGAGGGAGAAGAGGTTCATATTCAATTTGAATTTCATAGTGAAGGTCTGATGGAAGGGAATATTCAAAAGGGTGAGTTTTACATAATCTGTAACCAGAATGAATATAACCTTTCTTTTGTTGTAAATATTTCCAAATTATATCCAAAGACTTCCATCGGAACGATCCGTTCTATTTATGAATTTGCAAAATTAGCGGCAAAAGACAAAAATGAAGCCTATGAGATCTTTACATCCCCAATGTTTGTAAATCTGATAAAAGAAGAGGAAGTTCGTGAAAGAATGCTCTACGAGGGACTTTGCCGTCCGGGAGCAGGCATGCAGGATATGGAGGAGTTTCTGATCGCATGCAAACAGAAGGAAACGGTCTTACTGACCATGGATGAAAAGAGCAAAGAGTATTGTGATATAACACAGAGCAGAAAAGAGACACTTGTTTTAAGAAAAAGAGAGTGGGGATATTTAGAACTTGAGATTACAAGTGATGCCTCCTTTTTACATCCTGTGAAAAAGCGGATGACAACCGCTGACTTTATCGGGAGTATGCTTCAGGTGGAGTATCTGATTGAAAAAGAAAAGCTTCATGCAGGAAAAAACTATGGAAAGCTGACGTTAAAAAGCCCTTATCAGACACTGGAGCATACAGTCTGTGTATATCAGAAAGAACAGAGGGAAGCTGTGCCGGAAAAGCGGGAAGAACATACGGAACTTTCCAAAATGAAGTGCAGACTGACGGAAAGCTATATCCGTTTCCGGTTAAAACAGATGACATTAGGAGAGTGGGTAATGGGATCGAATGAAATCCTCGACCATTTCATTGCTGCTTTTCCGAGTGAACATTGGTATGGCCTGATGAAGGCACAGGTACTACTTATCAACCGGCAGAGACAGGAAGCCGAGTGGATATTAGATGAAAAGAAGAAAACGATCACGGACACAAAGAGCGTAGCGTGGGCATATTACCTCTATTTGACCACCCTTTTGATCCGCGAGGACAGTTATGCAGATAAGGTGTTAAAGAACGTGGAAGACATCTGCAGGGTGCATAACAAAGATATGCGTCTGGTGTGGATCTTATTATTTTTACGGGGAGATTATGCAAAGAATGCAGCATTAAAATACTATGCCATAAGAGAACAGGTCATGGGCGGATGCACCAGTCCGTATTTTTATTTAGAGGCATATCTGCTGCTTGAAAAAGAACCGTATATTATGACGGAGATGGGCGAGTTTGAATGCCGTCTGCTGCTCTGGGCATGCAGGAAGCATGCAATCACAAAAGAGCTTGTCATACAGGTGACCCATTTAGCAGGAGATCTGCGTACCTATGAGGAGCGGGTCTATAAGATTCTTTGCGGCTGCTATGAGATTTATCCGCAAGAGAAACTGCTGACCGTGATCTGTGCCTATCTGATCAAGGGACAGAAATACGATACGCTATATCATCACTGGTATGAAGAGGGAATTACCGCAGATCTGCGTTTAGCAGGTTTATATGAAGCCTTTGTCTATTCGATGGATGCAAGGGAAGTGCGTCAGGTACCTAAGATGGTACAGATGTATTTCCGTTATCACAGCAGTCTTCCGTATGCACAAAAAGCGGCACTCTATGTCAATATTATTGCAAATAAAGAAAGTCAGCCGTCTGTCTACGCAAGTTATGAAAGAACCATGGAGCGTTTTGCCTTAGAACAGATCTTAGAGCGGCATATGGATGATAATCTTGCGGTTATCTATGATACATTTTTAACGGAAAATATGATACAAAACGAGACGGCAAAGGCATTAGGGCAGTTGTTGTTTTATCATAAGCTGACTTGCTTTGATAAAGATGCCGTTCGTCTTTATGTAGTGCACAGACAGTTAAAAGATGGCTTTTCGGTATCGATTCAGAACGGAACTGCATATTTTCCCATCTATTCTTCCGATTATGTCATTCTTTTAGAGGATCGGAAAGGAAACCGTTATGCCTCCGGTATGGAGTATCAGTTAGAAAAATTGATGCGTCCCGGCAGATTTATAAAAAAATGCATGGAGCAGGCACCGGAGTGTGAATCGTTTTTTATTTATCAGTTAGACAAAAAACCATTCCATGAGGAATTAGATGAAAAGGAGTTAGAACTTCTGCGCAGATTCTTACGCATGGATTCGGTCAGTGAAGAATACAGAACCTATCTGTTCCCGGAGATCATAAGGCTGCATCAGGTCAATCAGGTAAATTTAGATATCAGAGAGTATTTAAAACGGATCAATCCGTCAATGCTGAATCAGAGTGCGAGAAAATATATGGTAGAGCTTTTAGTCGACAGACATGCTTATCGGGAGGCATATGCATGGCTGCAGCGATATGGCATTGAAGAAATCGATGCCGTGCGGTTAGCCGCAGTTGCCGGAAGCATGGCAGGAAAAGAGGAGTATGCAGACGAAGAATTCCTGGTATATCTTTGTGCAGAAGCCTTTTTTGGTGGAAAATATGACGAAGCTATCCTGAAATATCTGTGTGAGAATTATGATGGTTCGACAAAACGGCTAGGAGAGATCTGGCAGGCAGCAAAACAGTTTGGGATTGAGACCTATGGTTTAGAAGAACATATTTTGATCCAGCTGCTGTATTCTACGGAGTATATGGAATATACGGAAGAAATTTTTGAAAGCTATTGTAGAAATGGTGGAAAAGAGATCATAAAAGATGCCTATCTGAACTATTTTTCACAGGCATACTTTGTAGAACATATGGTGATCAGCGAACGATTCTTCAGACATCTGGTGGAACGACCGGAAGAAAAACAGATACCGGTGTGCCGTTTAGCAATTTTAAAATATCTTGCATCTCATAAAGATAAGCAGGAAGAATACATGGAACTGTTAGATACCTATCTGGCAGATTTTACGGCAGAAAAGATTTATTTTTCGTTTTATCGAAGATTTCCTGTCTTTTTACAGCAAAAATATGGTTTTTATGATAAGGTATTTATAGAGTATCAGAATCGGAGAGGAAATCGTGTCTTTTTACACTATCGGAGCGGGGAACATGATGAATACCGTACCATGGAAATGAAAGAAGCCTATGGTGGGATTTTTATCAGTGATTTCTTACTGTTTTTTGGTGAAAATATCCAATATTACGTCAGTCAGATGCGGGAAGAAAAAGAACAGATATTAGAAAGCAATCAGATTACGGGAAGCATGGTATGTGAAGAACAGGACAAGAGTCGGTATACGCTTTTAAATCAGCTGATCACACAGACCATTCTCGAAGAGGATATCAAAAAGACAAAAGAAATGATGATAGAATACGAAGAGCAGCAACAGCTCTGTAAGAGACTCTTTGAGGTTCTATAAAGGAGAAAGTTATGAGTGAGAGACTTTTGGACAAATTATATATTGGTATTGATCTGAAAGAAGAGTCGGCAATGCTCAGTTACTTTCATCCGGGTATGGAACGTCCTGCAACGGTCAGTTTTGTAGCAGGAAGCTCTGAATACAGTCTGCCACTGGTGGTTGCAAAACGCCATGGTATCGGACAATGGGTTTACGGTAAAGATGCAGAGCGTTTAGCAGAGGCAGGACAGGGAACGAAAGCAGAGAATCTGTTCCGGCAGGCACTAAATAAAAACAGGATAACGGTAGAGAGCAGAGAGTATCCGGCGGAGGATCTGTTCCTTTTATTTATAAAAAAAATCTTATCCATCCCGAATAAACTCGACAGGGAACGGAAACTAGAACGTCTGGTCTTTGCGGTGCAGACCGTCACGGAAGAATGTGTCCGCCTGTTAGACCGGGTGCGGCAGGAATTAGAATTGTCCGAAGAACAGTTTGAGGTTGTGGATTATAAAGAGTGCTTTTGTTTTTACCACTGCAATCAGGAGGAAAAACTGCAGAACCATCAGGCAGGATTATTTGATGGCAGCAGTGAGAAAATCGTGTATTATAGTCTGGAAAAAGAGAAACGAACGAAGCCCTGTGTGGTTACGATAAAAGAACAGAAACTGGGCATACTGACAGATGACAAAGATGCAGGGTTTTTAGCAATGGCACAGCAGGCATTCGACAAGCAGCTTGTGTCTACGGTCTATTTTGTCGGAAGTGCGTTTGACGGTGGATGGATGCAGGAATCTTTAAAATATATCTGCCGTGGACGACGGGCATTTTTAGGGAAGAATCTATATTCTCTGGGTGCCTGTTTTGTGGCATTTCAAAAAAAAGAGACAGAGCGGGAATATGTGTATTTAGGAGACAGTGAGTTCAAGATGAACATCAGTCTGAAGGTAAGAAAGAAGCAGGAGTTGGAATTCTATTCGCTTGTAACTGCCGGAGAGAACTGGTATTTAAAGGAGCATAGCTGTGAGGTGATCTTAGACGGTACGGATACCGTGGAACTGTGGTTACAGCATCCATATGGCAGGGAGGCAAAAATAGAGAGTTTAGAGCTTGCGGATCTGCCTAAAAGACCGGCACGGACCACAAGGATCAGGATCACGGTACATCTGTTAGGAGATACAAAAGCGGAGATTGAGATAGAGGACCTTGGATTTGGAGAGTTATTTCCATCCAGTGAAAAGGTGTGGAAGTATACGATGGAATTTTAGAGGAGGAAGCCGATGGGACAATTACTATTTTGTAGTCATGCTTTAGCCAAAAAACCATATGATATAGAGAGTGCTTCCTTAAATATATATTCCTTAGAGGAGATGAGCTATTATCTGATCCACAATGCAGAATTTGTGGAGATGGACTTTGTCGGAAGGACATTCTGCGACTGGGTAAGAACGGAGATCAAAGAGGAAGGACTTGCTTGCAAATTAGAAGAGGCATTAGAACAGGGGGTGCCTTCTTATGAATTTGCAAGGATTCTTTTAGAGGAGACCGGCTATGCGACCGAGGCGGAACAGCAGGCTGCCATGGAGATCTTCAGACAGTTAGAGGAAAAGGACGAGCTTTCAAGGCATAAGCTGCGTGCAGACCGTCTGTTGCGGCGTGGAAAATATCATTGCGCCATGGAGGAATATCGTTGGATCTTACAGAATCAGACAGAAGAGACACAGGAGGCGTTCTTAGGAGATGTGAGCCACAATTTAGGAACCGCCTATGCAAATCTGTTTCTGTTTTCCCAGGCGGCAGATTGTTACAAAACAGCTTATGAGAAGAATACAAACCCAAGTTCCCAAAAGTCAGAATTATTTTGTCTGTTCTTAGCAGATAAGAAAGAAAAACAAAGCGAACGGGCGAAAGAATACGGGATCGGTACAGAACAACTCAAAGAGTATGAAAGAGAATTAGAAGCGATAAAAGAGCAGCTTCCTTCGGATGAAAATGTAAAAAAGATCTGGAACCTATATGAGGCTTATGAAAAAGGAACAAAGGAAGAAATAAAAGCAGAGACAAAATCAGAAATTTACGGGATCGTCCATAAATGGCGTCAGGAATATGAGAAGTATGGCAGGTAAGAAACAATGAGATTTTGGAAAAGAAGAAAGAAAGCAAAAGAACAGCCGGAAGCAAAACAGAATATTGAAGATGTGTTAGAGCATTTGAATACGCGGGGGGCATATACGGACAGTGCGGAATATAAGAGGCAGGCAGAGCATGAGATGCTCGGACGCTGTGAGGAGATCATTGAGGCGATCCGGGAGTTAGAAGAGGCGAAGTCTGAGTACCGCATTGTCACGGACTATCTGAATGATATCCAGAAAATCCGCAATATTCCAAAAGAAACACAGGAGGATCTGCATGAGGTTGCAGGAAATGTTGCCAAACTCAATAAGGCAAGGGATCAGTATTTAAATACGGCCCAGAAGATTTCCGACGCACAGTTCGTTCAGATGCAGCAGGAAGAGGATGAGATACCGGATGCCATCCGCAGATTAGAGGCAAATGAAGCCTATGAGGCAGCCATCCGCCGGGATATGAATTATTTAGAGGGAGAAAAACAGGCGTGGGTGTACTGCATGGAAGAAGTAAAGGAAGAGATGCATCATCTTAGGATTTTTTCCTATGTATTGTTTGGCGTATTTATTGTCCTGATGGCGGTGATCTTAGTCCTGCAGGGAGTGAAAAACGTGGACACAAAGCTGATGTTTACGCTGCTGGTATCCGCGGCAGCCATCGGTGGATTTTTCCTCTATTTCCGTCAGCAGCGGGATATCGATCAGTTAAAACGCTGCGAGGCAAACATTAACGGAGCGATCATCCTTTTGAATAAGATCAAGTTTAAATATGTCAATACGAAGAACGCAGTCGACTATGCCTGTGAAAAATACCATGTACACAATTCGAAGGAGCTGACCTATATCTGGGAGCAGTATCAGGATGCAGTGCGGGAAAAGGAAAAATATCTTCAGACAAACGAAGAGCTAGATTACTATAACTCCCGCTTGGTACGCAGACTGAAAGATTATCAGCTCTATGATGCAAAAGTGTGGACCGGCAATCCGGAAGCGATTTATAATGACAAGGAAATGGTTGAGGTGCAGCATAATCTGATCGCAAGGAGACAGAAACTTCGAGAACGCATAGAGTATAATACGAAAAATATCCTGAATATGCGAAAAGAGGTAGAAGAGATCGCGGCAAGTCAGAAGCAGATGGTCCCGGAGTTAAAAGAGATCATTGATTCCATTGACAGTTTAAGCAGCCAGTCTTAAAGTGTGTTTGCAAAACGGGTTATTTCTCTTATGCACGAAAAAATAAAATATGCATATTTTGTAAGTAAAGAGATAAGGAGAAATAACATTATGGGAAATTGCAATAGAAGCAATATGGGACAACGGGAATGCGGTGAGCGTTACGATATGTCCTCATGTCAGGATTTTGCATTAGCAATGGCATATGTACCATGGCAGCATTTTGAGCATGTCTATGAGCCGGACCGTGCTCTTCAGGTCGGAACCATTTTTCCGGAATTAAATAAACCGTTTTACGGAAGAAAGGGGATGCGGGGATGATGAATCAGCAGATGAGCCAGAAACAGTTGTTACAGTGGATCAATATGGTAAGCTTTGCCGTCAATGACATTACCCTTTATCTGGATACGCATCCTGACGACGAAGAAGCATTAAATTATTTAAAACACTACAAAGAACTACGCAAACAGGGACTTCGTGCCTATGCAGACCAGTATGGTCCTCTTACGATCGACAGTGCAAAAGTAGGAGATCACTGGGACTGGGCAACCCAGCCTTGGCCGTGGGAAGGAGGCATGTGTTAAGTTATGTGGAATTATGAAAAGAGATTACAATATCCGGTAAATATCAAACAGACCAATCCGAAGATCGCACAGGTCATCATGTCGCAGTACGGTGGACCGGATGGAGAGCTTGGAGCTTCCATGCGATACATTTCACAGCGTTATACGATGCCTTATCGTGAGGTTGCAGGAATTTTGAATGATATCGGTACCGAAGAGCTGGCACATTTAGAGATGGTTTCTACGATCGTGCATCAGCTGACAAGAGATTTATCACCGGAGGAACTTAAAGCATCCGGTTTTGACAAATATTATGTAGATCATACGTTGGGAATCTGGCCGCAGGCAGCCGGGGGCATTCCATTTAATGCCTGTGAATTCCAGTCAAAGGGTGATCCGATCACAGATTTGATGGAAGATATGGCAGCAGAGGGTGCGGCTTGATAAGAACAACAAAAATATATGCTAACGGAGGAAGATATGGGAAGAAAAAAGGCGATGCTTTCCATGGTACTTGGAATTTCAATACTGGTTCTGATCGTGATCATTGTAAAGGTTATACCACAGAGCATTAAAAATTCTCAAAAAAATACAAAGACAGAACAGTCACAGGAAGCATCAGAGAAAAAAACGAAGAAAAAGGACAAGAACATAGAGCAGGCAAAACTGCTGGCGATGGGATATGATTACGACGGAGCGATCAATCTCTTAAAGTCCGTAAAAAATTATAAAGAAAATACGAAGATCACAAAACTGATCAAAAAGTTTGAAGAACAAAAGGCGGCATGTGTTCCGGTGGATGTCAATGCAGTGCCACACATTTTCTATCATTCCCTGATCAATGATACGGATCGTGCATTTAACGTATCCGTGTTAGGAAAAAATGCAGTGGACGGCATGAACGCGTGGATGACAACCGTGGAAGAATTTGACCGCATTACCCAGCAGATGTATGACAATGGATATGTATTTGTAAGACTGCGTGATTTAGTAGTTGAGACAAAGGATGAAAATGGCAACGTAACTTTTGCACCAAACACGAACCTGATGCTGCCGCCGGATAAAAAAGCGGTCGTTCTGTCCGTGGATGATCTGAGTTATTACCATTCCTATAAGCCTGCCGGATTTCCGGAAAGACTGGTATTAGATGATAACGGTGATGTAAAGTGTCTTTATAAGACTTCAGATGGCAAGAAACATATCGGGGATTACGATGTGGTTCCAAGACTGAATACATTTTTAAAGAAGCACCCGGACGGTGCCTACAAAGGAGCAAGAGGTATGATCGCCATGACCGGATATAATGGCGTGTTTGGCTATCGTACGGATTCGGATTATGAGGTCAGAGAACATTTAAAACCGGATCAGCTTGCATGGCTGAACGAACACCCGGATTATAACAGGGAAAAAGAGATTAAAAAAGCAAAAAAAATTGCTGATGCACTAAAAGCGGAAGGCTGGGAGTTTGCAAGCCACACCTGGGGACATCTGAGTGTCACGGGAAAGACCGTGGAACGTTTAAAGACAGATAATGAGAAGTGGGTTGCGAATGTACAGAATATTGTAGGAGCGGTGGACACGTTGATCTTTGCACATGGAAATGACATCGGAGGGCCGCAGCCTTATACGAATGACAATCCGCTGTATGCCTATTATAAGAGTGCCGGTTATAACTTTTTCTGTAATGTAGACCGCTCGAAACCACACTGGGTACAGATCAATGCAGACAATGTGCGTCAGGGACGGATTGATATGGACGGCTATCTGCTCTATACCGCAACGCAGGGACGGACAACGGTCTTAGACCAGATGATCCGGCCGGCAGAAGTGTTTGATACAAGAAGACCGACACCGGTCATTGCAAACGGAAAAGAGTAGGAGTAATAAAATACCACTGCTGTTTATTTTAGAACCACTGCACGAAAGATAAGGGTCAAGTAGTAATAGTGTATGAAGTTTGTATGCCATATTTGTATAACATGACATTTTTATATGATCGTGGCATTTTGTGTCGAAAAAAGTATGTACATGTGATAAAATTTATATAAACATTTTATAAACGAATGTAAAAAGATGTTTATAAGTAAGGGAGACAGCAAATGAATACAGATAAGAGTGATGCCAGGATCCTTGCAGTCGCAGGAAAGGGTGGCGTTGGTAAGACCTCGCTTGCAGCAGTTATGGTCAAACTTTTAGTGGCAGCGTACCCGGATAAACGGATACTTGCGATTGATGCAGACCCGGCTGTGGGATTGTCTACTGCACTCGGTGTGGACGTGAAACTCACGGTAGACGATATTCGCAAAGAGGTTGTGGCAAACGCAGAGGACGGCAACGCTAAGGCGGCAATTGAATTATTAGGAGAAGCCAGATATCGTATTTTCGACGCACTTGTCGAGATGGATGGCTTTTCTTTTATTGCAATCGGAAGACCGGAGGCAGCAGGCTGCTATTGCAAGATCAACAGTTATCTGAAAGAAGTGATCGGTCTTTTGGCAGAGAATTATGATTATATCGTAATTGACGGAGAGGCTGGAATTGAGCAGATCAACCGACGTGTGATGGAAAAAGTGACACACCTCATGCTGATCACGGACTCTTCTAAGAAAGGAACGCAGGTCGTTCAGACGATCAAACAGGTAGCAGATGAACTTGTGATGTACGATAAGGTCGGTGTGATCGCAAACCGACTTCCCAATTTAGATGTCAAACAGTACATGGATGTGGGCGATATTCCGGTACTTTCCTACATATTATCGGATGCTTCGTTAGCAGAGTTCGACCTTAAGGGAGAGAGCGTATTTTACTTAGATGATGATGCGGCGATCGTCAGGGGAGCGAAAGAAGCCTTGATCGGTATAGGAATTTTAGAAGCGTAAAGGAGGGAAAGCGTGAAAGACTTAAAGCACTTATATTATTTTGAAAAGTTGTTAGAAGATGCGAATAACGAACTTGTGCGTCAGGCACAAAGTGAGGGGCTTAAGTGTATCGCAACGACTTGCGAAAATGTACCGGAACCACTTTTAAATCTTCCGGGAATATTTTCCGTCAGACTGCGTGCACCGCGTACAGGTTCTATGGAGATGGCTACCTATTACATGACAAGTTTTTTGTGTGAGTACAGTAGAGCACTTTTAGAAAGAGCCATTGAAGGCGGTTACAATTTTGTGGACGGTATCGTAACACCGGACGGATGTACGATGATGAACCGCTGTGTGGAGAATATGGAACTGCTTAAAACCATGGGAGAGGGAAAAGATGGATTTTTCTGGGAATATATGGAGATTCCACAGAAGAATGATGACAATGCATTAGAGATGTATACCTTGCAGTGCCGCAACCATATCTTAAAGCCACTGGCAGACAAGTATGGTATTGACACATCGGATCAGGCAATCCGTGCAGCCGTTGAGCAGCACAACGAGGTATGCCGTCTGATCCGTGCGATCGGTGATTTTCGTAAAGAAGCAAATCCACGCGTGACAGGCTATGAGTTCCACATCCTTACCATGGTAAGTTATGTGGCACCAAAGCATCTGATCGTAGACAAACTCCGTGAAACACTTGAGAAAATCAAGACAAGAGAACCGGATGCGGCAGACAAGTATCGTGCCCGTGTCGTTTTTGTCGGCTCCGAGGTGGACGATGTGGATGTGATCAGGTTAGTAGAGGAATCCGGTGCCTATGTCTGTGCAGACCGTTTCTGCTATGGATCATTACCGGGACGTGATGAGATCCTCTTAAATGACGATGAAGATGTTGTAAAACAGGTCTGTCGTCAGGTGCAGGGCAGAGCACAGTGTCCACGTTACTGGGATATGGCAAAGATGACAGGCAGACGCGATTACGTTGCAGATCTTGCAAAAGAATACGGCGCAGACGGTATTATTTACGAACAGATGAAGTTCTGTGATCCATGGGCATATGAGCGGATGATCGGTACGATCGTTCTCCGTGATGAGCATGGCTATCCGGTACTTGCCGTGGATCGTCCATATTCCATTGGCTCTTCCGGTCAGATGCGCACACGCGTGCAGGCATTCGTAGAGAGCATTGAGATCAAGAAGATTCAAGGAGGTAAGAAATAATGGCAAAAGAAGTAGGCGCAGAAGCGCTGGGTAGATTTTTTACCGATGGAAAAGTACGAAGCAGACGTGAGTGGCGTGGATTTAAGGATACTTTTTATGATTACACACGCTGGCTCTATATTATGAAGCAGTTAGCTGGCTTTATCATCAAGCCCAGAAATATCAAAGCGATGTTCCGCTATCGCTGGATGGCAAACTATTTAGCAGTACCGATGATGGTCGATAAACATACACAGGGACTTCGCGGACCATACCTTCGTATGTGTCATTTAGAGCAGGATCTCGTTGTCTATGATGTGGCAAAACTTCTTGATAACTTATTCCGCGGAGATCGTCGTATCGGCAATGATAAAGAGTTCTCTAAGAAAGTCGTGCTTGTAGACGAAAACGAAATGACAGCCGTTATGATGGGATTTCCTACCTTAAAGGGACTTTCCCGTGAGACACCGTCTACCTATGTATCGGTTCTTTTGAACCAGAACGCGGCACTGCATTATATCGATGTGGCACAGGAGTTTGGACTTGCCGGTGATGTCTGTCCGATGCCGGAGGCAGAACTTGGCGTTTCCATTGATGATGATGCACCGATCCTTGGTGCCTGTGCCGTACAGTGTAATACAACCTGTGACGGTTCCCTTATGAGTAATGGCGGTATTGCAAAACGTCTGGAATTAGAAGATGGTATACCAATCTTCCAGTTAGCAGCACCGCTGCGCCACAGAGAAGATGACGTACAGGATTACGCAGCACAGGAGATCAGGAACTGTATCGCATTTATCGAAGAAAAGACAGGCGAGAAATGGGATTGGAAATATTACTTTGAGTGTGCAAAACGTGTCAACGAGTCCACCAGACACCGTATGGAATGGCTCGATATGAATAAGACCGATTATCCGCAGATCTTTGGTTCAAATCTTGCACTTTATACCGAGACAAACTACATGGCAATCTGTGGTAAGGTGCCGGAATTTGTTGATGTAGACCGAAAACTTACCGCACTTGCAAATCAGGCATACAAAGACAAGATGATGATGGCAAAAGAATATCGTCACCGTGCGATCGTATGGGGCGTACAGTCGCATTTTTACATGGACTTTTTGCTTTGGATATTAAACTGCTGGGGTATTGTTCCACTGACCGATATGCTTTCTATGGTAAATACCGAGATGATCGCAGAGGAAGATACACCACAGAACCGTGAAAAAGCATATTACGATATGGCATGGCTGACAGAAAACATGATCATGAGAAACCGTACTCATGGTGGTTACAAGGTACTTCTCGATGAACTCTGGGAGTACTGTGAGGAGTTCAATGCCGATATGGTCATTCTCTGGGAACATATGGCATGTAAGGCACTCAATGGCATGCATGGTCAGTTCGAGGAAAAGGCAAGAGAAAAGGGCATTCATCTGATCTGGGTAACGCACGATCTGTTTGATCCTAGGATCGTATCCCGTCAGGGTGTTCGTGATCAGGTCAATCGTTATATGAGAACTGTATTTAAGGAAGAACCACTGGATCCGTCACTGGAGATTTTACACGACGAGCATTCATGGTAAAAAGGAGGAGCAAGATGAAATATTATGGCGGATGTGATTCCGGATCAACTTATACAAAATGTGTCATCATCGATGAGACAGGAAAGATGGTAGCAGATGTAACACTTCGCAGCCGTATCAATGCGGTCCTTTCCTGTGAGGAATCCATTGAAAAGGCAGTTGCACAGGTGCCGGATTTAAATTCAGCAGAGGATCTGGCTTATCTGGTAGGTACCGGATACGGACGTAACAAGGTACCGTCAGCAGACGAGAATATCTCAGAGATTTCCTGTCATGCGATGGGCGTACATGTGGCAGACCCGAATGTTAAGGCAATTATCGATATCGGCGGACAGGACGTAAAAGGGATTGCCATCGATGCTGACGGAACTGTTTTAAACTTTGCTATGAACGATAAGTGTGCGGCAGGAACCGGACGTTTCTTTGAGGCAATGGCAAAGGCATTTGAGATGGATCTTTCAGAATTTTCGAAGTTGTCTTTGAAAGCAAAGAATGTAATCCCGATCACGGCACAGTGTACCGTATTTGCGGAGTCAGAGGTCATCTCCTTAGTAGGCGAGGGCAAGCCGATGGATGAGATCGCCGCAGGTATTGAGTTATCCGTTGCAAAAAGATGTTTTGTGATGTCAAAGAAGGCAGGAGCTGTGGATTCCATCACTTTGACAGGCGGATGTGCAAAGAACGATGGATTAAAAGAGGCTATCGAAAAGGTGTTGAATTTGAAAGTCATTGATCTCCCGATCGACCCACAGCTTATGGGAGCGCTTGGTGCAGCAGAGTTTGCCCGTCAAAAAGGAATGGCGAAGGAAGGAGCGGTTTAATATGGCAACATTTTTACATGTAATTTTGATCATTGCGATCGTATTAGTGTGTCTGTTTGTCTTGAGTTTTATCGTTTACTTTTTTAATCTCGATATGAAACTTACAGCAGCGATCGAACCGCTGATGCAAAAGCATTACGATAAGATAGAAAGAGATACACATCTATGAGACTTTACGATGAGATTATCCATGATATCCTGACTTCTCTTGAAAAGCAGGATAAGCATATCCTTCCGGTTGGTGCTGCGGCAGATCCTGTCAGCAGAGACTGGCAGGATGCCGGAAAAGCAATGATGATCTTACAGTCGGATATGGCATATGAATTAGGAGGGCATAATCTTCCAGCCGTAGGAAATACCTTAGTAACGACGGGGAAGGATTTCGTTCCAGAAGATGAGATCATCCTTATAGGAAAAGATCTGCCGGAGATCACAGAGGATGCTCCATATGCGAGGATTGCACTGGTGCGTGTCGCGAAGGACAGTATCGGAACGGGAGATCGGTTATACAATACGATCCGGAATATCGGATATTTTCGTTACCATATCTATCCCAAAGGGTTTATGCTACGCGTATCGTCTTCTAATGACAGGGAGAGTGTACGCGTGGAGGCAGAGGCACTGAATGAAGGGCTGAATTTTACGGCGATCGGCAATGCCATGCTTCGGGCGTTGCATTTACATAAGGAAGTAGAGGCAGTCAGGATCATCTTTGTTACAGATCCGAAAGTTGATTACGGCAGATTGCAGGATGGACTCAAAAAAACCAAGCAGATCACGGCAACGATTGACCATATGTTAAAAGATGTCAATATGGATTGCGGTTCCTGTGGATTGCAGGAAATCTGTGATGAAATCGAAGGCTTGCGCGAGATGCATTTTGGCATGAGCGAAGAACATACATAAGTAGTCATAAGAGAATGTTTAGCATCACACAGGTGCAGACAATAGAAACAAACAATAAGAAATGAGAAAAGGAGAGCATAGACATGGACATGAATAAGTACAACGAGTGGCCTGCGAATCACAAAGGCGACAAAAATCCAAGTCCAAAGATCATCGCTTTAGGAAAGCGGATCACAGACGTAGCCGGTCATATGATCGGTGGCGTTACCGCAGAGGATCCGGAATACTGGGGACTCGCAGAGATCATTACAGAGGAAATGGCAGAGGTAGGTCTTACCATGAAAAGACGTGCACATTATACATTTGAACAGCTCTGTGAAATGAACAAAGACAAGGTAGCAGAAAAAGGAAAAGAAGGTTTCCAGAAGTTACTTGACGAAATGAGTTACATCGGACTGTTAGAGTACGATTATGGTTATCATTATGACCACAATGGCCGTACCGCACCACAGTCAGAAAGACGCTATACACTTCCGATGTTCGTACCGGGATCTGCCGAACTTTTCAACATGGAAGAGATTCCTGGGGATGTCAAGGGGAATCCAAGATTAGAACAGCATCCGGATGTAGCTTCTTTCTTTGAGCGTATGACCTATATCCCATTAGAGGGTATTACACAGATGGTACCTCCGGGTGGTGCCGGTGTCGGCATGCATGTTATCCCGGTAGAAAAAGCAATCTCTATGGAAAACGAAGCCATCGACATTGAAAAATTATCTTACTGGCTGTCAAAATATGAAGGAAAGATCGGTGTAGGACGCTGTTCCTGCCGTGCTTCCCGTAAAGTGATCGGTGAAGGTGTTGCGGATGATGATTATGGCTGGTGTATCGGTGTCGGCGATTTTGCAGACTATTGCCGTGAGACAGGAAAAGGTCATGACATCACAAAAGAAGAGGCTCTTGAGATCTTACAGCGTGCTGAGGACAACGGTTTCGTACATCAGATCACAAATATCGATGGAGAGAACAAGATCTTTGGTATCTGTAACTGTAACGTAAATATCTGTAATGCGCTTCGTACATCACAGTTATTCAATACACCGAATATGTCACGTTCTGCTTATGTTGCACATGTAGATAAAGAAAAATGTGTGGCTTGCGGACGCTGCGTAGAGTACTGTCCGGCAGGTGCAACCAGATTAGGACAGAAACTCTGTAAGGCAGATGGCACAGAAGTGACCTATCCAAAACAGCTGCTTCCGGATAAGGTAAAATGGGGCAAGGAATACTATGACCCGGATTATAGAGATAACAACCGTATCAATTCTCATAAGACCGGTACCGCTCCATGTAAGACTGCCTGTCCTGCACATATCGCAGTACAGGGATATCTGAAAAAAGCAGCACAGGGCGAGTATACAGAAGCATTAGCATTGATCAAGAAACAGAACCCGTTCCCGGCTGTCTGTGGACGTATCTGTAACAGACGCTGTGAGGATGCATGTACCAGAGGAACCATTGACGAACCGATCGCTATTGATGCAGTAAAACGTTTTATTGCAGAGCGTGATCTGCATGCAGATACCAGATATGTTCCGCCGATCGTTGTTCCTGCCAGCATCCACAAAAACGGATGGGAAGAAAAGATTGCAATTATCGGTGGTGGTCCGGCAGGACTTTCCTGTGCGTTCTATTTAGCAGAGAGAGGCTACAAGCCAACCGTATTTGAAAAGAATGAGAATGCCGGTGGTATGCTCCGCTATGGTATTCCATCTTACAAGTTAGAAAAAGATGTCATTGAGGCTGAGATCGATGTGATGCGCGAGATGGGCGTTGAGATCAAGACCGGTGTAGAAGTCGGAAAGGATATTTCCTTAGACGAACTTCGTGCACAGGGCTACAAGGCATTCTATCTTGCGATCGGATGTTCTGCAGGCCGTCGTCCGGGTGTTCCGGGAGATGATGCAGAAGGAACCTTTACAGCAATCGATTACTTAAAGGATGCAAACTGCGGCGGTGCTGAATATACCGGCAGAGTGGTTGTTGTCGGTGGCGGTAATGTTGCTATCGATGCTTCCCGTGTCAGCGCAAGAAACGGTGCTTCTGAAGTGACACAGCTTTGTTTAGAGTCAGAGAAAGAAATGCCGGCATCGGATGAAGAAGTAAGAGAAGCAGGAGAAGATGGTGTTACCATTAAATGCGGATGGGGACCAAAGGAAGTCCTTGTCAGCGATGGTAAGGTAACAGGTATCGTATTTAAGAAGTGCTTATCTGTATTTGAAGAAGTAGACGGACGCAAGAAATTTGCTCCAAAATATGATGAAAATGAAACGATCACAATTGAATGTGACCGTGTGATCTTCGCCGTAGGACAGCAGTCTGTATGGGGTGATCTGTTAAAGAGCGAAGAAGTAGAGTTCCGTGGACCGGCACTCGTGGCAGACGGACTGACCTATCAGGTACAGGGGGCACCGGATCTCTTTATCGGTGGTGATGTCATGACAGGACCGAAGTTCGCCATTGATGCGATCGCAGCAGGACACTGGGCATCTGAATCCTTACATAGATATGTACAGAACGGTCATATGACGATCGGACGTAATAAATGGGAATTCATTGAACTCAACAAGGATGATATCTTAGTAGAGAGTTATGACAATTCTTCCCGTCAGTCCGAAGGATTTAACGAGACATTAGGCAACAAGTCCTTTAAGGATGCACATATTGCACTTACAGAGGAACAGGTTAAGATCGAGACCTCCCGCTGCTTAGGCTGTGGTGCTACAATTGTCGATGCTAACAAGTGTATCGGTTGTGGTGTTTGTACAACCAAGTGTGCATTTGATGCGATCACACTCCACAGAGATCATCCGGAGTGCTCCACGATGATACCGGCAGAAGATAAGTTCAAGGCAATCGTTCCTTATGAGTTGAAGCGTGCAGTTAAGATCGTATTTGCACCAAAGACAGCAGAGGAAAAGGCTGCGATCAAAGCACACAAAGAAGCAATGCAGGATAAATAATCCTTCTCCGTTTTAAAGAGGTTAAAAAAATGCATGAATTAGGAATTGTGTTTCATATTGCAAAAAAAGTGGAATCTATTGCGGTTGAAAACCATGTCAATCATGTTGCCAAGGTGGTCTTAGAGATTGGCGAAGTTTCTACGGTAGTTCCATCATACTTAGAGGACTGTTGGAAATGGAAGTGTACCAAGAGCGAGATCTTAAAAGATTGTGCATTGGAAATAGAGATGATCCCGGCAGTTACATTCTGCGAAGACTGTGAAAAGACCTATGGTACGGTAGAACATGGAAAGACCTGCCCATACTGCGGAAGCGAGCACACCTATCTGGTGCAGGGAAATGAACATACGATCAAGGAGATCGTTGTTTATGAAGAGGACCGCGATGACAATGTCGACGAAAAGGCAGAAAGCCATGCCTTAGAAGAAATCAAACATGAGGACAATGGTGCTATGCCGATCGCAGAGGAAACTTCAAAGAAAGCAGAGTCTTTCGAAGAATAGACATAAGCACAATTAAAATCAGAAAAGAAAGCCACATGACTTGTTAGAGATTAACAGGTTATGTGGCTTTTGGTTTAACAGTCCTTTTGTATCTAACGTAATCACCGTCATAAAGTACAAGACTTTTTGCATAAAAGATATAAGAACAGGTATGTAATCAGGTGATAGAATGGGGCGAAACAGAGTACCGATCAAATGCAAACATGTTTTTAAAAATGGAGCGAAAGTACCGGAAAAAGAACAGTATACAAAAAAATGGGTAACACTCATTCAAAGATCCGAACAAAACGGCAGTAGGGTGCAAAGATGAAAGCAGCAATCTACTGCCGTCTTTCCGAAGAGGACAAAGACAAGCGCCATGTCACCGATGACAGCGAAAGCATTCAGAACCAGAAATCCATGCTGATCCAGTATGCCACAGAACAGGGATGGGAAATCTATGGGATATACAGTGACGATGATTATACCGGAGCAGATCGGAGCAGACCGGAGTTTAACCGTCTGTTAGAAGACGCCAAACATAAAAAATTTGACATTGTGCTCTGTAAAGCACAATCGCGTTTTACAAGGGAGTTAGAATTGGTAGAAAAATATATCCACGGATATTTTCCAATCTGGGGCATCCGTTTTGTCAGCATCGTAGACAACGCGGATACGGAAAATAAAGGAAATAAAAAGTCAAGACAGATCAACGGACTGGTCAATGAGTGGTATTTAGAAGATATGTCAGAGAATATCAAAAGCGTATTAACCGATAAGCGGAAAAACGGTTATCACATCGGGGCATTTGCACTCTATGGCTATCAGAAAGACCCACAGCAAAAAGGACATCTGCTCATAGACGAGGAAGCGGCTGAGGTTGTGAGAGAAGTGTTTACCCTGTTTTCACAGGGGTATGGTAAGACTGCGATTGCAAAAATCTTAAATGAGCAGGGGGTGCCAAACCCAACCGAATACAAAAGACAAAAAGGACTTCGTTATCAGCAGCCGGAAAGCCAAAACAGTACACTCTGGCGATATTATACGATCAGTGCCATGCTCCGCAATGAAATGTATATCGGAACGATGGTGCAGGGCAAATATGGAAGTGTTTCCTATAAGACGAAGCAGAACCGCCCACGTCCGAAAGAAACGTGGTATCGGAAAGAGAATACCCATGAGGCAATTATAGATCAGAAACTATGGAATACGGTCCAGAGGATGTTAGAGGAGAAAGCAAAGCCGTTTGCTACAGGAAAAACAGGGATTTTTGCAGGAAAAGTAAAGTGTGCCGATTGTGGTTATCACATGCGTTCCACAAAGACAAAAGACCGTTATTATCTAAAGTGTGCTACACATCATATCGCAAAAGATGCCTGTGAGGGAGCGTTTATTTCTGTAAAAGCATTAGAGGATGCCGTCTTATCGGAGATTCACCGGATGTCTAAGGAATATCTGGATATAGAAACATTAGAGAAAAATCTGAAGCTGGATACGGATATCAGAAGGCAGCAGGAGCAGTGTGAAAAAAAGATAGAGACCTATCAAAAGAAGCAACAGACCTATCAAAAAGGGATCAGTCAGGCTTATCTGGATAGAGTCAGCGGGATCTTAACAGAAAAAGAGTATCTAGAATTGACAGAAGAATTCCGACAGGGAAAACAACAGTCAGAAAAGCTGATGGAATCTGAAAAAAAGAGGTTAACGGAACTTACGGAACGGTTAGAAAAAGGGGATGAACGCGGCAAGCGTATTTTAAAATACATAAATCCGGAATTTTTAACAAAAGAAATTGTTGAGGACCTGATCGATCATATTGTCGTTGGAAAAAAATCGAAAGAGACGGGAGAAATACCGGTGGAGATACATTGGAATTTTTGAAAGGTTGTTCCTGCAAATCCGTAGCAGAGCAGAAAGCCCGCACCACTTATGACAACATTCTTCGCCTGGTCAAAGACCCGGATGTCGTAGATCCGATCCGTTTCTTAAGAGAGCGTGAGATCGTTCACTTCCAGAGATTTGGTGAAGGACTTAGAAAAGTACAGGATGAACTGGATTCAAAGAATTTCTATGCATTCAATCCGGCATTTGATTAAAACACAGCAGGGTAGTGGAAATCCACTATCCTGCCTTAATATAAATGAGAGTCAATATCAATATTATTGACAACATTTTCTCAATAAAATATAATGAAGCCGAACAAAAGAAATTTAGAAAAGAGGAACGCAAGAAGTGACACTGGATTTATTACCAATCAAAACAAAAGCAGTCATTACTAAAGTGGGTGGCGAGGGAGAATTGCGCTGCCGCCTTTTGGATATGGGATTGATCCCTAAGACTGTAGTAGAAATCAGAAAAGTTGCTCCCATGGGAGATCCGATAGAATTAGAAATCAGAGGTTATACCCTGACGATCCGGAAAGAGGATGCAGCAAAAATTGAGGTAACGGAGGACATGCCATGATTTTTGCATTAATAGGGAACCAGAATTGTGGAAAGACCACTCTGTTTAACCAGCTTACGGGCGCAAATCAACATGTGGGAAATTTTCCGGGAGTTACGGTGGATCAGAAAGTAGGAGAGATCAAAGAGCATAAGAATTGCTCCGTGGTCGATCTGCCGGGAATCTATTCGCTGCGTCCTTATACGAGCGAGGAGATCGTAACGAGAGACTTTTTGATCAATGAAAAGCCGGATGCCATTATCAATATTGTAGATGCAACCAATATAGAGCGAAATCTGTATCTGACGCTGCAGCTCTTAGAGATGCAGATCCCAATGGTATTAGCCTTGAATATGATGGATGAGGTGCGAAATAACGGCGGTTCCATAGATGTTATGGGAATGTCAGAAAAATTAGGCATTCCGGTTGTGCCGATTTCTGCAGTAAAGGCAGAAGGAATTTCAGAATTAGTGGAAAAGGTGATACGGACTGCCGAGAAGAAAAAATATCCGAAGATCACGGATTTTTGTGAAAAAGGAGCGGTACACCGCTGTATCCATGCACTTTCGCATCAGGTAGAAGACCATGCACAAAATCTTGGAATTTCTCCGAGATTTGCAGCCACTAAAGTCGTTGAAAACGATGTAGAAATTATAAAAAAATTAAATTTCAGCCGGAATGAGTTTGAAATGATGCAGCACTCTATCGAAGAGATGGAAGCAGACCATAAGATGGATCGCAACGCGGCATTAGCGGATATGCGATATACCTTTATTGAAAAAGTATGTAAGGATACGGTCAAGCATCCTAAGGAGAGTAAGGAGCATAAACGAAGTGAGAAGATTGACAAAGTCTTAACGAATAAATATCTGGCAATCCCGATGTTCTTAGCGATCATGATGTTAATTTTTTATTTAACTTTTGGACTGATAGGAGCATGGCTGAGTGATCTGTTGAGCCTTGGGATTGAGCAGATCACGGATATCTGTGATAAGGGACTGACTGCTTATGGGATCAATCCGGTGGTACATAGCCTGATCATAGATGGCGTATTTGCAGGAGTCGGAAGTGTATTGAGCTTTTTGCCGGTTATTGTGGTGTTATTTTTCTTTTTATCCATTTTAGAAGATTCCGGTTATATGGCAAGGATTGCATTTGTAATGGACAAGCTGTTACGAAAGATCGGACTTTCCGGGAGGAGTTTTGTGCCGATGCTGATCGGATTCGGATGTACCGTGCCGGCAGTTATGGCAACGAGGACACTTTCTTCTGACCGCGACCGGAAAATGACGATCATGTTGACCCCGTTTATCAGTTGTTCGGCAAAGATACCGGTGTATTCTGTGTTTGCCATGGCATTTTTTAAAGACCATGCGGCACTGGTGATGATGGCACTTTATGTAACCGGGATCGTAGTCTCTATTTTGGTGGCACTGATCCTAAAGGGAACTGTTTTTAGCGGAAAGCCGGTGCCTTTTGTCATGGAACTTCCAAACTATCGTCTGCCATCGGTAAAGAGTGTATTGCAGCTTATGTGGGATAAGGCAAAAGATTTTTTACAGAGAGCATTTACGATCATATTTGTGGCAACGATCATCATATGGTTTTTACAGACCTTTGATACAAGGCTCAATGTGGTAACAGACAGTGCAAACAGTCTGTTAGCAGTGCTTGGAAGATGGGTAGCCCCGATTTTTACTCCGCTCGGTTTTGGAGATTGGAGGATTTCTACTTCGCTGATCACAGGATTTACGGCAAAGGAAGCCGTTGTAAGTACGATGAGTGTGTTGTGTGGCACAAGTATGTCCAATCTGCCGCAGACGTTGGGAAGCTTTTTCACACCGCTTTCCGCAGTCAGCTTTTTAGTATTTACACTGCTTTATACTCCATGTGTAGCAGCAATTGCAGCAATTAGACGGGAGATGGATTCTGCGTTACAGGCAGTCGGAATTGTAATCATGCAATGCGGCATCGCATGGCTGGTTGCATTTGGCGTATACCGGATCGGAAGTCTGCTATAGGAGGCAGGAAAAAGAGATAACATGAATGTTTTGGACTGGATTTTATTAGGAGGCATCGGAGTGGCAGTATTTGTGGCTGTCCGATGCATTTGTAAGAAGCGTAAAAACGGGGATTGTATCGGTTGCAGCGGCAGTTGTGCCTCCTGCATGCGACAAAAAAATACGAAAAAATAGTATTAAATTTAGTACATGCACAAATTCCCTTGTCATAAGAGAAATCCTATGTTAGATTAGTATTAAGATGAAAGTGTTAAATAATTAACAATATTTTACATAGAAAATCATATGTAGCGAATAGGAGGAAAGTATGAGAGGAATTCAGACACCGGTGTCAGAGATCAGACACAAAATTTTTACGGAGATTGCAAGGGTAGCATACGAATCAGATAATATCAATGATTCGATTGAAGCAATTCCATTTAAAGTCTGTCCGGGAGATATCGCAAGCTATCGTGAGAGCATTTTTCATGAGAGAGCGATCGCATCTGAGCGAGTTCGTCTTGCCATGGGTATGTCACTCAGACCGGCAGATCATGTAGTGCATGTCACAAGCGGATTAGAGGAGAGTAATATTGCAGAAAAATATTATGAGCCGCCTCTTATGCAGGTAATTCCGTCAGCCTGCAATTTCTGTGAAGACAAAAAATATGAAGTTTCTAATATGTGTCAGGGCTGTATCGCACATCCGTGTATGGAAGTCTGTCCAAAGGGTGCAATATCCCGTGTAAAAGGAAAAGCCGTGATCGATCAGGAAAAATGTATTAAATGTGGAAAGTGTAAATCCGTCTGTCCATACGATGCCATTTCCAAAAAAGAAAGACCGTGTTCTATGGCATGTGGCGTAGGAGCCATTGGAACAGACCAGTATGGACGTGCAAAGATTGATGCGGATAAATGTGTTTCCTGTGGTCAGTGTATGGTAAGCTGTCCGTTTGGAGCCATTGCCGATAAATCACAGATATTCCAGTTGATCCGCTGCATGAAGCAGGGTGGAAACGTAATTGCAGAGGTTGCACCGGCATTTGTAGGTCAGTTCGGACCGGACGCAACACCAAGCAGAGTAAAAGCTGCATTGTTAGAGCTTGGATTCAGTGATGTTGTAGAGACTGCATTAGGTGCAGACATCGGAGCCGTTGCAGAAGCACATCACTATGCAAACCATGTAGCAACCGGAGAACTTCCATTCTTATTGACATCCTGTTGTCCTTCCTGGGCAATGCTTGCGAAGACACAGTTCCCGGATCTGATCGAGAGTGTATCTTCAGAGTTGACACCGATGGTAGCAACAGCAAGAAGTATCAAAAAAGAACATCCGGATGCAAAAGTCGTCTTTATCGGACCTTGTGCCGCAAAGAAATTAGAGGCAAGCCGCCGCGAGGTACGAAGCGATGTAGACTTTGTTATCACCTTTGAAGAATTGAGCGGAATGTTTGAAGCAAAAGGAATCAATCCGAATGATGAAAAAGGAGAAGGTTCTATGCACAATGCGACAGCAGCAGGACGTGGATATGCGGTTGCCGGAGGTGTTGCAGAGGCAGTTACAAACTGTATCCATGAATTCTATCCGGATATTGATGTTAAGATTGAACATGCAGAAGGTTTAGCAGAGTGTAAGAAAGTATTAATGCTTGCAAAAGCAGGAAAGAAAAACGGCTGCATGATCGAAGGAATGGGCTGTCCGGGAGGCTGTGTAGCAGGAGCCGGAACAATTCTTCCAATCGCAAAAGCAAAAGTTGAAGTTGAAAAAATGAAGAAAGCATCTTCCCGTCAGCTTCCACCGAAAGAATTAAGTGAGATTGAATTAGACTAAGCATTTTATTCGTATAAAGTCACAAAAACTGTAGAAAATACCGAACAGGGATTGAAAAATAAAATCCCCGAGGAGGTGTTGGAATGGTCAAGTGGTTTTATTATCCGAACAGGGAAAATGAAATTTCCAACAAAGGGTGGAAATTCAATATCACAGATATGAACGGAATGACGTATCGTGATGACTTGCAGTTTGACATCACAAATATGAATGGAATTACTGATCAGGATCATTTACGGTTTGATATCACAAATCTCAACGGGATATCAGACCGTGATGACATCAAATTTTCCATTACAAATATGAACGGACTGACAGTCTAGGAAAATCCGTTCCGACAGTTGATGAAACGCCATGAATGTTATATAATATTTCATGGCGTTTTTATCGTTTTATAGAAAATAGCTGTTTTACAATACAGAATAGACAGATGAGAATACCATATCACAACCGTAAACAGGAGGGAAACACCATGACAAAAGTAAGGACAAGATACGCACCAAGTCCGACCGGAAAAATGCATGTGGGAAATTTGCGTTCCGCATTGTATGAATTTTTAATAGCAAAGCATGCCGGAGGAGAATTTATGCTCCGCATTGAAGATACAGACCAGGAACGTTATGTAGAGGGAGCAACGGAGATCATCTACCGTACCTTAGAGACCGCAGGGTTAAAACATGACGAGGGACCGGACAAAGATGGCGGTTATGGCCCTTATGTACAGAGTGAGCGTATGAAGACCGGCATTTATCTGAAATATGCAAAAGAGTTAATTGAAAAAGGAGAGGCATATTATTGTTTTTGTGATAAAGAGCGCTTAGAGTCCATCAAGACAGAGGTCGTAGAAGGAAAAGAGATCACGATGTATGACAAACACTGTCTTTCACTGTCAAAAGAGGAGATAGAGGCAAATCTGTCTGCAGGAAAACCATATGTTATCCGCCAGAATATCCCAAATGAAGGTACAACGACCTTTCATGACGAATTATACGGAGATATTACCGTGGAAAATGCAGAGTTAGACGATATGATCCTGATCAAATCCGACGGATATCCGACCTACAATTTTGCAAACGTGGTAGATGACCATACCATGAATATCACACATGTTGTCCGTGGTAATGAATATCTGTCTTCCGCACCAAAATACCAGCGTCTGTATGATGCGTTTGGTTGGGAATCACCGGTTTATATCCATTTGCCGTTAATTACCGATGAAAACCATAAGAAATTATCCAAGCGAAGCGGTCATGCATCCTTTGAGGATTTGTTAGAGCAGGGATTTTTACCGGAGGCGATCGTAAACTACATCGCATTATTAGGATGGAGCCCGGAAGATAATAGGGAGATCTTTACATTAGACGAACTGATCCGTGACTTTGATTATCACAGGATCAGCAAATCCCCGGCAGTATTCGATATTGTCAAACTGAAATGGATGAATGGGGAATACTTAAAGGCAATGGACTTTGATGCATTTTATGAGGCAGCAGAGCCATATTTAAAGAAGGCTATTACCAAAGATTTAGATCTTCGCCGGATTGCAGAGATGGTCAAGACCAGAATCGAGATATTCCCGGATATTGCAGAGCATGTGGATTTCTTTGAAGCAGTACCGGAATATGATATCAGCATGTATGCACATAAAAAAATGAAGACTTCACCGGAATCTTCCTTAGAAGTCTTAAAGGACATCCTGCCACGCTTAGAGGCGCAGGAAGATTATTCCAACGATGCACTCTATGCAATGCTTTGTGAGTATGTAAAAGAAAAAGAATACAAGAATGGTTATGTGATGTGGCCGATCCGTACCGCAGTGTCAGGAAAACAGATGACACCGGGTGGCGCAACAGAGTTAATGGAAGTCTTAGGAAAAGAAGAATCCATCTCCAGGATCAAAGCAGCCATTGAAAAATTAGAAAAAGAATTATAAAAGAACCATAAAAATGAAATCATCTTTTAACAAACCTCAATCTGAGGCAATTACCCATGGGAAAGGACCGGCATTGATATTAGCCGGTCCCGGAAGTGGGAAGACTCTTGTAATTACCCAACGGGTGAAAAATTTAATCGAGAAACAACATATCAGACCATCGAATATCTTAGTCATTACGTTTACAAAAGCGGCAGCGACACAGATGAAGGAAAGGTTTACGATCCTGATGGGAGAGGGACGCTATCCGGTCACTTTTGGAACGTTTCATGCCGTCTTTTTTTCTGTACTCAAAAATGCCTATCACTATACAGCACAGAATATCATCAGAGAAGAGAAAAAATATCAGATTTTGTATGATATTATCCATCGTATGGAGTTAGAGTACGAGGATGAGCAGGAATTTATGAGCGGAGTGTTGTCAGAGATCAGTCTGGTAAAAAATGAAGGGATCGATCTGGCACATTACTATGCAAAAAACTGTGCGGCAGATATTTTCCGAAAGATTTATCAGCAGTATGAGGCAGGCAAACAAAGAGCAGGACTCATCGATTTCGATGATATGCTGGTCTATACCTATGAACTGTTCCGTGAAAGAAAGGATATTTTAGCCCTTTGGCAGAAGCAGTATCCCTATATTTTAATCGATGAGTTTCAGGATATTAATAAACTGCAGTTTGAGATTGTAAAAATGATGGCATTACCGCATAATAATCTCTTTGTGGTGGGGGACGATGACCAGTCTATTTACCGTTTCCGTGGTTCGAAACCGGAATTGATGCTGGGATTTACCAAATCCTATCCCGAGGCAGAAAAGATTCTGTTAGATACCAATTACCGCTCAGATCGCGAGATCATAAAGGCGGCAGGAAACCTGATCGCTCACAACAGTGAACGTTTTTCAAAAAAGATCATGGCGCAGAGTACACAGCCGGGCGAGGTGGAATTTGCGATCTACAAGAATCAGTGGGCAGAAAATGAAGCAGTCATTGCAGATATCAAAAGACAGGTACAAAGGGGCGTTCCCTATCAGGAGATCGCGATTCTATTCAGAACGAATATCCAGCCGCGGATGCTGATGCGGCAGCTGATGAACCACAATATCCCGTTTATCGCAAAAGATAAGATCCCGAATCTGTATGAGCACTGGATCGCAAGGGATATCTTTACCTATATCCGCATTGCACAGGGCAGCCGGGAGAGAAAAGATTTTTTAAAGATCATCAACCGTCCGAAACGTTATATCGGAAGAGAAAGCTTAGAGGAGCTGAGTGTTGCCTTTGATGTCTGGATGGACTATTACAAGGAGCAGCCGTGGATCGCAGAGCGGATCGACCGGTTAGAATATGACATCCGTATGTTATCGATGATGAAGCCTTATGCGGCAGTCAATTATATCCGGGGCGGTATCGGATATGATGATTATTGCAGGGAATATGCGAAGTACCGCCACATTCGAGAGGAAGAACTCTTAGAAGTGTTAGATGAGCTGCAGGAAAGTGCAAAAGAGTACCAGTCCTATGAAGCCTGGTTCTTACATATGGAGGAATATAAAGAGGAGTTAGAACGTCAGGCAAAAGAGCAGAAGCAGCAGCCGGACGGAGTTACATTAGCAACCTTACACAGCGCGAAGGGGTTAGAATATGATATCGTCTATCTTGTCGATGTCAACGAAGGGATCATGCCTTATAAAAAAGCGGTATTAGAGCAGGATATTGAAGAAGAGCGCAGAATGTTTTATGTGGGAATGACGCGGGCAAGACACCGGCTGTCGATCAGTTCAGTACAGGAGTATAATGGGAAAAAATCAGAGATTTCCCGTTTTGTCGCAGAAGCGGGGAGAGCAGAGACAGGAGAACAGAGGATAAATAAAAAAGCAACATAAAAGACAATAGAAAAAGAAAGACGAAAGAATATATAGGGCAATATAAAAGAGAATATAAAATAAACGGGATTCCGGATCATCCGGAATCCCGTTTTTGATGAATGTTTCCTTGATCAAAATTAAATCAAAATTTTATTTAATCCATATCCTCATATGCTGCTTCATCGAGTAACTCATCGAAGCGGTCTGCAACAGCTTCGTATTCTTCATCGTCCTCAATGTTTTCTAAAGAAGGATTGCCCTCTTCGTCTTCAAAATAGCGATAGATGAATACTTCGCCTTCTTCATTTTCATTGCCGTCCTCATCTAACGGAAGCAGAGCAATATAGTTCTGTTCCTCTAATTCAAAGATGGTAAGGATGGCACATTCTACTTCACTGCCGTCATCAAGAGACAGTGTGACCTGCATATCAGATTCATCATCCACTGGATTCTGTGCATTGTTTCCCATAATTAAATCTCCTTTTAATAAAAATGTATTTAGTATTTATATGATAGCCTGAATATAGAGATCAGGTCTGTCATTTAAATCAAGAAAGGTCTGGTCTTCTAGCTGGATGACCGGCCGTGTCAGTCTCTGCGTGATCAGAATGATTTTACCGGTTTGTCCATTGCTTAAAAGTACGTTGTTATTGACATAGGTATTTGCAATATGCTCTAAGAAGCAGAGGATAAACTGTGGATTGTAACGGTTTAATCCCTCTAATTCAAAGGAAGCAATTACCTCAAACGGACAGAGCGCACGTCGGTAACATCTGTCAGAGGTCATGGCATCATAGACATCTGCGATTGCAACAATGGCTGCCATATCGTCAATTTCCTTACCGACAAGATGATTTGGATAGCCGGTGCCGTCATATCGTTCATGGTGCATCAAAGCAGCATTTTTTATTCGTTCATCCAATGGCTGATCCTTTAAGATGTCATAGCCAAGCTGGGCATGCGCTTTGATCACTTCGTATTCTGCATCGGTTAATTTGCCTTTTTTTAAGATAATGGCATTCGGAATCTTGCATTTGCCAATATCGTGAAGCAGTCCGGCAAGCGTTAAAACATCTAAGTCCTCGTCGGAATACTTTAACCACATACCGAACATCCTCGAAATGATGCTGACATTCAGACAGTGGGCATAGGTAGAGTCATCAATCTGACGCATATTATGTAAATTGTCAAAAATAGAGATCGTAGTTGACTGTTTGCCAAACAGGCCAACGGATTCGGAAAGCAGTTCGGCCTGGTCGATTGGGTCCGTACGGTCGATCAAATCATTTAAGGACGATTTAAGAAAACGGATTTTCTTCACATAATCGCTTTTAAACCGCTGGAAAGAACGGGAAGAGCGGATCTTTTGTGAATAAGACAGGGTTACCTGTTCCGTCTTTTGCATAGATGCGATAGCGGCAGACGGGATCGTACCATCTACAATGGAAGCAGATGGAATATTATAATAGCTCAGATGAGCGATCATCTGATTCGTAAGTTCCGTGTCAGCAGCTACGATAAGCTGTCCATGTTTAGATAAGACCGGTTCGGCTGTGATCATTCCTGGGGTTAAATCTTGTGTTTTTACGGTACGCATAGGGCTCCTTTACAAAATATCATTCATTTTATACATATTTTTCCTATAGAGATATTTTAAAACAAGAAGTAGAAAAGTCAAGGAAAAAATACCTGTTTCTTTTTGATAAGGGTGTGTACAAATTCCACGAAAAAAGATATAATAATACAGATAAAAAACAAAGGTGGACAAGAAGATGATATTTCAGACACGGGCAGGAGATTACAGAAAGATGGGAACAGAGCAATGTGCAGATGGTGTCACATTTACCTTTCAGTGTCCAAAAGAGCTTGCCTGTGCAGTAGTGCTGTTTGAAAAAAAGACAGGAAAGCAGGCAGCAAAGATCGATGTACTACCACAGTATCGTGTGGGTTCGGTGCGTTCTGTCACCATTTATCCCTTAAAAGCAGAAAAATATTATTATTGTTATGAGATTGAAGGAAAAAGAGTGCGTGATCCTTACGGAGAGCGTGTGATCGGCAGGGAAAAGTGGGGCGATACCGAAAGAACCTTAGACGATGCACTGTTAAGCGGATTCAAAAAAGAAGGTTTTGACTGGAGTGAAGATGTCAGTGTAGAGATTCCGGCAAATGAGATGGTCATGTACAAACTCCATGTGCGTGGATTTTCCATGGACGGCAGGGGCAGAAATAAGGGAACCTTTGCGGCTGTGATGGACAGGCTCTCCTATCTGAAAGAACTTGGGATCACAACCTTAGAATGTATGCCGGTCTACGAATTTGAAGAATTAATGGAAAATGGCAGGCTGAATTACTGGGGATATGCGCCGAGTGACTATTTTGCGGTTAAATCTTCCTATGCATCCCAAAAAGACGCAGACTGGGAATTTAAGAGTCTGATCTTAGAGACACACAAACAGCAGATGGAGCTGATCATGGAGATGCATTTTGTGCCGGAACAGACAGCAGGTGCCATCATAGAGATCTTACGCTACTGGGTCATGGAATATCATGTGGATGGATTTAAACTTTTAGGTGCAGGGCTTCCGATCGCAGAGATTGCAAAAGACCCGTATCTGACAGGAACCAAAATATTTTATGAGAAATTTCCATATGATCTGAAAGAGGAAAATTATGGAAACATCTATGTGTATAATGATGATTTCTTATATCCGGCGAGAAAAATGCTGAATCACTTAGGCGGTGATATGGTAGAATATACGGAAGTGATGAAAAGACAGCAGGACGGCGGACATTCTGTTAACTATATTGCCAACAGCAATACATTTACCTTAGCGGATGTATTTTCTTATAACGAGAAGCATAATGGTGATAACGGCGAGGAAAATCTGGATGGAAACAACTGGAATTACAGTACGAACTATGGCGTTGAGGGAGCCACCCGCAGGCAGTTTGTAAAAAAGATCAGAGAAAAGCAGATGCGCAACGCAATGGCGATGCTGTGTTTGGCACGGGGAATACCGCTGATCTGGAGCGGGGATGAGATCGGAAATTCCCAAAACGGCAATAACAATGCCTATTGTCAGGATAACCGGATCGGCTGGGTGAACTGGAAAAATGAAGGTCGGTATGAGGAATATACCGAATTTGTCCGTGAACTGTTGCAGTTTCGAAAAGAGCATCCGATCCTTTTTTCGGAAAAACCGTTTCAGATGAGTGATTATAAGAGAACCGGGTATCCGGATCTATCCTATCACAGTTCCGAAGCATGGATCAGCGATGTGAAAGGGAATGCAAGGGCTGTGGGCGTGATGTACAGTGAGAGTTATGCCAAAGAAGAGGATACAGAGGAGACATTTCTTTATATAGGATATAATTTTTATATGGGATTGCAGGTATTTGCACTTCCAAAGCTGCCAAAGGGAAAGCATTGGTATCAGATCATGGATACTGCACAGATGTGTCCGTTTTTTAAAGAACCGCGTCTTTTGAAAAATAATTCCTATGAGGCATTTGGGCAGACAATTTCAATTTTAGTGGGCAGGTAAAGAAAATAAGATGAAAGCATGGCAGCATTTAAAGACGATTTTACATCATAAGAGACTGGTGCGTGCAGGCTGCTTTAAAGTGGGATTATACCGGCAGGGCATCATGCACGACTGGAGTAAATACAGTCCGACCGAATTTTTAGTCGGATGCAAATATTATCAGGGCAATATGAGTCCGAATAATGCAGAAAGGGTCGCAAGGGGATATTCCTCTGCATGGCTGCATCACAAGGGAAGAAACAAGCATCACATGGAGTACTGGATCGACTACAGTGTAGACAAAGAAAAAGGAATCTGCGGTATGGAGATACCGGTAAAATATGTGGTGGAGATGTATATCGACCGGGTGAGCGCGGCGAAGAACTATCAGAAGGGTGCTTATACAGACAGAAGTCCGTTAGAATATTATGAGAATGGCAAAAGCATACATATTCTGCATCCGAATACGAGAGAGCTTTTAGAACGTCTGCTGACGATGCTCGCAGAAGAAGGCGAGGAAGCGACGTATAAATATATCAGAAGAGAAGTTTTAAAGAATAAAAAGTAAGGAGAGAAAAGACATGTTAGATGGAAAAAAAGTACTTTACAGTGGAATGCAGGCAACCGGCACATTGACACTGGGCAATTATTTAGGAGCGTTGAAAAACTGGGTGGAGCTGACCGATGAATATGAATGTATTTACGGCGTTATGGATCTCCATTCCCTGACCGTACGTCAGGTTCCGGCAGAGTTTCGTAAAAATGCGAGAGCACTCTATGCACTCTATGTTGCAGCGGGATTAGACCCGGAAAAGAACTGTATCTATTATCAATCCCATGTATCAGGCCATGCAGAGTTAGGATGGATCTTAGACTGCTTTACCTATATGGGAGAGCTGAACCGAATGACACAGTTTAAGGATAAAGCAGCAAAACATGCAGATAATATTAATGCCGGTCTGTATACATATCCGGTATTAATGGCAGCGGATATTTTGCTCTATCAGGCAGATGTGGTTCCGGTAGGTGTAGACCAGAAGCAGCATTTAGAGATTACAAGGGATATTGCAGAGCGTTTTAACAACATCTACGGAGATGTATTTACCATACCGGAGGCATATATCGGTAAAAAAGGCGCGAAGATCATGAGCCTTCAGGAGCCGGGCAAGAAGATGTCAAAATCAGATACAAATGCCAATGCAACGATCCTGCTCTTAGATGATACCGATACGATCATCCGAAAATTCAAACGTGCAGTTACCGATTCCGAGAGTGAAGTGCGTTATGCGGAAGAAAAACCGGGAATCAGCAATTTAATGGATATTTACAGTGCCGTAACCGGAAAGACCTATGAGGAGATTGAAAAAGAGTTTGCAGGAAAAGGTTACGGTGATTTCAAATTAGCAGTCGGCGAGACGGTAGCAGATCATTTAAAACCGTTACAGGAACGCTATGAGCAGCTGATGAAAGATAAAGCATATATTGAGAGCATGATCAAGCAGAATGATGAAAAAGCAGCATATTATGCGAATAAGACCCTGCGCAAAGTGCAGAAAAAAGTCGGATTAACCGAAAGGATCCGTTAAGATGATGATATAAAACATAGGCAGATAAGGAGGACATAACATGAGTCATGTAGAGATCACAGAACAGATCAAGTATATCGGAGCAGATGATAAAACCTTAGATTTATTTGAGAGCCAGTATCTGATACCGAATGGAGTATCCTACAATTCCTATTTGATCTTAGATGAAAAAATAGCAGTCATGGATACGGTAGATATGCGTGCAACCGGTGAATGGTTGCGAAATATGGACAGAGAGCTTCAGGGAAAAGAGCCGGATTATCTGATCGTGTCCCATATGGAGCCGGATCATGCGGCAAATATTGAGATGTTAGCCCGCAGATATCCAAAGATGCAGATTGTGGCAAATGCTAAGACCTTCCCGATGATGGAGCAGTTCTTTAACCTGGATGTTTCTGACAGAAAAGTGGTTGTGGCAGAGGGCGATACCTTAAACCTTGGTAAACACACGTTACAGTTCTTTATGGCACCAATGGTACATTGGCCGGAGGTTATGGTAACTTATGAGCAGTCCGAAAAGATTCTGTTCAGTGCCGATGGATTTGGAACTTTTGGAAGTCTGGATGCAAACGAAGAGTGGATCGCAGAGGCAAGAAAATACTATATCAATATCGTAGGAAAATATGGAAACCCGGTACAGGCACTTTTGAAAAAAGCATCCGGTTTAGACATTCAGATGATCTGCCCGCTGCATGGACCTGTCTTAAAAGAAAACCTTGGTTATTATATTGAAAAATATCAGATTTGGAGCAGTTATGAGCCGGAAGAAGAAGGCATCCTCATTGCCTATGCGTCAATTCATGGCAATACTAAGCAGGCGGCTGAAAAAATGAGAGATATCCTGATCGAAAAAGGTGCCAAAAATGTCGTCATTATGGATCTGTCCAGAGATGACATGGCAAGAGCCGTAGAAAATGCATTCCGTTATTCAAAAATGGTACTTGCATGTGCAACCTACGATGGAGGAATTTTCCCATGTATGGAAGATTTCTTAAATCATTTAAAGGCAAAGAACTATCAGAAACGTACCGTGGCATTTATGGAAAATGGTTCCTGGGCACCGGCAGCAGCCAAGTTGATGAAGGGAATGTTAGAAAAACAAAAAGATCTGACAATCGTAGAACCGGTGGTAACGATCCGTTCTACAATGAAACCGGAAACCGTTGGCGTTATGGAAGAACTTGCAGACGCATTGTTATAGAAAAAGATTTGCAATAAATAAAATGAAGATTTAATAAATGCACCGCCCGTATCAATTCATTTTTCCTGATATGGACGGTGCATTTTATATTTTTATATCAGATATCTTTCGCATGCTCTAAAAAGTATTGTTCGGCTTCGGCATTCCACAAGCCGTCATGCGCATCTACCAATTCCTTTAAATGCTTCTCTAATTCATTGTTTTCACCAAAGGCAGATACATCTGTCACAGGGAATTCCTTGCCGGAATAGACGATCTTTTTGCCACCCGGCATCTTTGGAAGATTTAAAATCGATTCACAAACATGGTTTAATCCCATAATATGTGTTGCGATTTTTGCCACATTAACGGTCTTATTTTCAATCAGGGCAATGGCATCCTTCATATCCTGTGTGTTACTTCCGCTGGTGCCGACAAAATGTGTCGCATTGTAGTGGATATTGTAAAAATTAATCGTCGAAGCAAATTTAGAATCTGCAGGACCGGCAAAAAAGTTCAGGCAGCCATCATAGGCTAAAAGCTGCTCTGCCTGGGTTACCAGTCTTTCTTTTGCTGCCATTAAAAAGATATCGTCAAAGCCTTTAGCATCCGGTGTCAGTGCTTTTAACTCTTCCACAATATCATCTTCATCAGCCGTCAGAACATAAGTCAGGGTCACGCCGTATTTTGCAGCCTCTTCGACAGGATAGAGGCGTTTTGCCATATCCAGCTTACTCTGTGTACGTCCGGTTACAACTAAATGTTTTGGACGTCTGTCATTGTGGATCGCATAGTCAATCGCTAAAAATCCCATTGGTCCGGTTCCGCCTAAAATAGCTAAAGCACCGTTTTCTCTGATCCCCATGGTATGGTCATAATCATTGCGGTCTCTTAAATGAAAGTTGGCTTTAAATCCTGCAACGATACAGGAGAGCGGTTCTACGAGAGCACCCTCAAAAAATCCTTCTCCTTTATATGGGAGCAGGCAGCCTTTTTCAATAGCTTCATTCATGATCACCACGTTGGTAGCTTCGCCGCCGACATATGGGAAAGAGTAGCCAAGAGAAAAAGTATCGGCACGTCCTAAGTTTGGCTGTGCAACAAAACAATCTCCCGGTTTGTAGAGATGTTTCCATTTTTCGCCGACTTTTGTGATCACTCCGCAAAATTCGTGTCCCATGATAACCGGATGGTTTTTCAGATCATTTGGAAGTTTTTTATGCTTTTCTCCCTGATTCGATACCTTATATGTAGACATGCAAAGGCTGTCTGTGACAATGCGGGCTTCTATCTCATCATCCTTCATTGTCGGGAGTTCAAATTCCTCTAAACGTAAATCTTTCACACCATAAATGCGTACTGCTTTCGTGTTCATAATGACCTCCTCTAATGTAAAAGTTTTCTAGTTGCTTTCATTATAAAAAAGAAACAAAAAAAAGACAATATAAAACCGTGAAGTAAACAGGGTTGTGTGCTATAATTTATCCGGTAAATGAAAAGTTTTGAAAAAAGGAGAATGTGGCAGATATGGAAAAGACAAATGTGATGAGAATTTTAGACCAGAAGAAAATACCATATCATCACTATGAATATGACAATTCACAGGCATATAGCGGAACCGAGGTTGCCGATATGTTAGGGCAAGACCCGAAAGTGGTCTATAAAACATTAGTAACAGTGGCAAAGAGCAAGAAAAATTATGTATTTGTCATTCCGGTAGAAGAAGAACTGGATTTAAAAAAGGCAGCCAAAGCCGCCAATGAAAAATCCATCGAAATGCTGAAATCCAAAGAACTCTTACCATTGACCGGTTATGTCCATGGGGGATGTTCCCCGATCGGAATGAAGAAAGCGTTTACAACATTTTTACATAGCACGGCGAAAGAACAGGAGCATATCATTTTCAGTGCAGGAAAAATCGGGTATCAGGTGGAGGTTGCACCGGAGGATTTAGCGAAGGTGGTGCGGTTTATGTTTGCGGATGTGATAAAGTAAATCTGTGTATGATCTTTTATCTGTTTTTCCGGCATCCGTGCCAGAAAATTTCTGGATAATGACAGGGTATTAAGAGTTTGGCATTCCTCCCATAGTCACAAAGGCAACTGCGGCTGGAAAGAACATGCAGCAAAAATCTTAACGCCCCATGGACGGGCGTTTAAGACAATACATGAAACCGTTTTTTGACACCCGGATCTGTATAGAGATAAATTCCTAAAAATCCGGAAATAACTTTCGCATATCACACGGCAGTGGAGCAGACAGCTTCATTGCCTTTTTTGTAATCGGATGTGTGAACTCTAAAAGGCTCGAATGCAGAGCCTGCCTGCTGATTTTTGTCATATCAGGATGATAAAGGTAGTCTCCGATCAAAGGATAACCCAAGTGTTTCATATGAACGCGTATCTGGTGTGTACGCCCGGTTTCTAACCGAAGTGAAACAAGCGTCAGATCGTTATGACAGGCAAGACTGCGGTAATGCGTCACGGCACGTTCTCCATGTTCATAATCAATGCAGCGGGTAATGAGAGAGTTACTTTCCCTTCCGATCGGGGCATCGATCGTACCGCTCCCGGTCAAAGTTCCTTCTACAATGGCAAGATAGGTACGATGGACGGCACGATTCGCAACATCCTGTGATAAAATGGCAGCACTTAACATATGTTTTGCGAGGATCGTAAGACCGGTAGTGTCACGGTCTAAGCGGTTCATACAGCGAAAAACATAAGCCTCCCCTTTTTGCTGATAATAGTCGGCAACACCGTTTGCAAGGGTATTTTCATAGTTGTTCAGGGAAGGATGGATCGGCATATCGGCAGGCTTGTTCAAAACCAGGATATCTTCGTCCTCGTATACAATGTCTAAATCCATTGGAACCGGGAGGATCTTAGCAGAACTTTCCTCTTCGATCAGATGAATGGTCAGGGTATCTCCCGGCATTAAACGGTCATTGACGTAGAGCCATTTCCCATTGCCAAGGATGCTGTAGGGTGTCCGTTTTAAATGAGTAATGACACTGTGGGAATAACCATGCCGTTTTAAAAAATCTAAGACTGTAATTTCGTTTTCTATTGTATAAGTCAGGGTATGTTTCATAATAGTTTCCGTTTCTTTCTAATATAAGATTTGGGTATCAAAAGGCCCTTCGGGCGAAGCACACTTTTGTGCAATCTTCCAGTCACTAAGTTGTGAGCCGCCTTTTAACATCCTAATCCATACGAGTCACAAAATTGTAAACATTTCTTAATTATAAGTTTAACATACTTCAGATTACAATTTTAACATATTTCAGAGCGAAAATAAAATTGTCTAAAAATAAAATCAGCGAAAAAAGAAAAAGGGGAAAGGCACTTAGGGCAGTGTCCTTTCATACAATGTTAGAAAAGCGGCTTTAAGGTGGAAATGTGAAGACTTTTTTATCTCCTCTCACCCCAGAAGAAGAAAAGGAATGCATAGAGAGAATGAAGGAAGGGGACCTTAAAGCAAAACACCAGCTCATCGAGCACAATCTGAGACTGGTAGCCCATGTTGCAAAGAAATATCAGGCATCCGATGAAGATATGGAGGATCTGATTTCCATTGGAACCATAGGGCTGATCAAGGCAGTCGGAACATTTAAGACCGATAAGCAGATAAAACTTGCAACCTATGCAGCAAGGTGCATTGACAATGAACTTCTGATGTATTTCAGAGGGAAGAAAAAAACCTCAAGGGAAGTCTCTTTATATGAACCCATCGGTACGGACAAAGAGGGGAACCAGATCAATCTGTTAGATATTGCCGCAGATGAAGAAGTAGATGTGGTAGAAAAAATGGAGGAGTGCGAAAATATCAGAAAACTCTATGGATATCTGCCGCAGGTACTAACGGACAGGGAAGAACATGTCATAGCCATGCGGTATGGAGTCTTAGGGGAAGAACCGCATACACAGCGGGAAGTGGCAGCGACGTTAGGAATCTCCCGCTCCTATGTCAGCCGGATCGAAAAAAAGGCATTGGCAAAGCTGCGCAGACAGTTTGAAGAAGACGATCGATAAAAAACTTGTGCTCTGCTCCAACAGACTGGAGCAGGGTAAAAATAAATCTTTTCAAAAAGAAAAAGTGTGATATAATAACAATATCTTTTTTATTTCCAGGCAATTCGCCAGATTCCCACGGGAAAAAGGAGGAAAATTGTATAGTATGGTAACAACCTCGGTACTGCACGGTATGGAGGCGATTTTAGTACAGGTAGAAGCAGATGTCAGTCCGGGACTGCCGACCTTTGAAATGGTAGGCTTTTTAAGTTCTGAAGTAAAAGAAGCAAAGGAACGGGTACGGACAGCCTTAAGAAACTGCGGCTATCAGCTTCCGGCAAAACGGATCACGATCAGCTTTTCCCCGGCAGGCATCCGAAAATCCGGTTCGGGATTTGACTTAGCCGTAGCAGTTGCGATTTTAGCAGCCTTAGAAGCGGTACCGAAAAAACGTGTGGAAAATACGATCTTTTTAGGAGAACTGAACCTGAGTGGAAAATTAGTTCCGATTCCCGGTATATTACCAATGGCTGCAGTGGCGGCAGAAGCAGGGCATCAGACAGGGATCGTTCCGTTTGAAAATCAAAAGGAGGCTTCGTTAGTCCCGCACATGAAAAGCCTTGGGATGAGCCATTTAAACCAGGTCGTCGAATATTTACGAAAAGGGGAATATCAAAAGCCGCAGGCAGATATAAAAATAGAAGGAACAGGAACGAAAATAAAACCTCTCACGCAGGCAGATTTTTCAGAGATCACGGGACAAAAAATGCTAAAGCGGGCATGTGAGATTGCGGTGGCAGGCAGACACAATCTGTTGTTTGCAGGCCCTCCCGGAGCAGGAAAAACCATGGCAGCAAAGCGGATTCCGTCCATTCTGCCGCCAATGACCGAAAGAGAGCGGATCGAAGTCTCAAAGATTTACAGTATCTGCGGTATGTTCGATGAATCGCAGGGACTGATCGGAGTGCGTCCATTCCGAAGTCCGCATCATACGGTTTCCGCACAGGGACTTGCCGGAGGCGGGGCAAATCCAAAGCCGGGAGAGATCTCATTAGCACATGCGGGGGTACTGTTTTTAGATGAGCTGACAGAGTTTAGACCGGGAACTTTAGAAATACTGCGACAGCCGATGGAGGAGCGGCAGATCCAGCTCATCCGTGCGCATGGAAAATATACATTTCCGGCGGATTTTATGCTAGTCGCAGCCATGAACCCGTGCAAGTGCGGATATTATCCCGATATGCAAAAATGCACCTGTACAGACTATGAGATCCGGAGATACCGAAACCGCATCAGCCAGCCGTTACTAGACCGCATGGATCTGTGTGTTAAAGTAGAAAAAGTACACTATCAGGAATTAGAGCAGACAACACAGGAGGAAAGCTCGGAAAGCATCCGGGAGAGGGTAGTCATGGCGCACAAAAGACAGAGAGAACGCTATGAAAAGGAGGGATTTTTTTATAACAGCCAGATTCCGGCAAAAAAGATCGCGACATTTTGTGCATTAAAAAAAGATGAGAAACGCCATATGCAGCAGATTTATGAGACATTGAACTTAAGCGTGCGTTCCTATCATAAGATATTAAAAACAGCGCGTACCATTGCAGATATCGAAGGAAGCGAAGAGATCAGAATGGAACATCTGCACGAAGCAATCTGTTACCGCTCCATAGACAGCAATTTTTGGGAGAGACGACGATGAAATATAAATACTGGCTGGATAACACCGGATTATCCAATGGAAAAAAGAACCTCCTGTTAGAATACTTTCAGACGGCGGAAGAAGTGTACCGTGGAACGGAGGAAACCTATCAAAAAATACCACAGTTAAAAGAAGAAGAGATACAGCGTATCACAAAGGCAAAAAGGAAGTGGGATATTAACGAAGAATATCAGAAACTGGCAGAAGGCGGCGTAAGCGTTACGTTTGCATGTGACAAAAATTATCCGAAAAAGTTAAAAAATATTTACCAGCCTCCATTTGCACTGTACTACAGTGGAAAACTTCCGGGAGAGAGACTTTCCGTTGCCATTGTAGGAGCCAGAAGATGCAGTGAATACGGGCATTATATGGCAAGAAAATTAGGAGAGGCACTTGGACGCAACCGGATTCCGGTCATCAGCGGACTGGCGGAGGGGATAGACGCGGCAGGGCAGGCAGGAGCGATCAAAGGCGGTGGAGAGACCTATGCGGTATTAGGGTGCGGTGTAGATATCTGTTATCCGAAACAAAATGCAGCACTGTATGAAACAATCCGACAGCAGGGAGGGATACTTTCCGAACTGCCGCCAAAGACAACGCCAAAACCATATTATTTTCCGGCAAGAAACCGGATCATCAGCGGACTTGCAGAAGTGGTAGTGATCGCAGAGGCAAAGAAAAAAAGCGGCTCGCTCATCACGGCAGAGCACGCCTTAGAACAGGGAAAAGATATTTATGTCTTTCCGGGAAGGACAACCGATGCATTGAGTTACGGCTGTAATGCTTTAATTCAGCAGGGTGCGGGCATTATTTTGTCCGTAGAAGAGTTCTTAAAGCAGCTTCCTTACAATGCCACACAAAGCCTGCAAATGGGAAAAAATAAAAAACAGTGTCTTGCAAAAGAAGAATCCTTGGTGTATAGTTGTTTGAGCATGGAACCTAAAAATATAGAAAAAATAGCGGAAGAAACAGGGCTTGGAATTTCTGCAACAGCAGGAATCCTGCTCGGATTACTGGCAAAAGGGCTGGTATTTGAATCCTTCCGGAACTATTATATAGAAGAATGAGGAATGAAAAACAAGGAGTTTTCTGATGGCAAAATATTTAGTGATCGTGGAGTCACCGGCAAAGGTAAAGACAATTAAAAAGTTCTTAGGAAAGAATTATGAGGTGGTAGCTTCAAACGGGCATGTCCGTGATATGCCAAAGAGTCAGCTCGGATTTGATGTGGAAAACAATTACGAACCGAAATATATTACAATCCGTGGAAAGGGAGATATTTTAGCAAAACTGCGTAAAGAAGTAAAAAAAGCAGACAAAGTCTATCTCGCAACTGACCCCGACCGCGAAGGAGAAGCAATTTCCTGGCATCTGTCCCAGGCATTGAAATTAGAGAATAAAAAAGTCTACCGTATCAGTTTTAATGAGATTACAAAGAGTGCCGTTAAGGCATCGTTAAAACAGGCGCGTGAAATAGACATGAATCTGGTGAACGCACAGCAGGCAAGACGAATGTTAGACCGCATGGTAGGCTACCGGATCAGTCCGCTTTTATGGGCAAAAGTAAAGCGTGGCTTAAGTGCCGGAAGAGTGCAGTCAGTGGCACTGCGTATTATCTGTGACAGAGAAGAAGAGATCAATGCATTCATTCCGGAAGAATACTGGACACTGGATGTAGATTTACAGATCCCTGGAGAGAAAAAGCCGTTAGTTGCAAAATTTTATGGCGATGAAAACGGGAAACGTACCATCCGATCCAAAGAAGAAATGGATGGTATCTTAGCAGAATTGAAAGATGCCGATTATCAGGTATTAGAGGTAAAAAAAGGAGAGCGTACCAAAAAAGCACCACTTCCTTTTACGACAAGTACCTTACAGCAGGAAGCATCCAAAGTATTGAATTTTTCCACACAAAAGACGATGCGGTTAGCACAGCAGCTCTATGAAGGAGTGGATGTCAAGGGCAGCGGAACCGTAGGTATGATCACCTACTTAAGAACGGATTCCACGAGAATTTCCGAAGAGGCACAGAGTGCGGCAGCCGAATATATCAGTGCGACCTTCGGAGAAGAATACAAAGCCGTCAGTGAGGCAAAAAAGACAAACAGCAATAAGATCCAGGATGCGCATGAGGCGATCCGTCCCTCCGATATCACAAGAACACCGGCGAAGGTCAAAGATTCCTTAAGCCGTGATCAGTTCCGTCTGTATCAGCTCATCTGGAACCGCTTTACCGCGAGCAGAATGAACAGTGCAAAATACGAAACCACATCCGTTAAGATCGGAGCAGGTACTTATCGTTTTAACGTATCTGCTTCTAAAGTGGTCTTTGACGGATTTATGACGGTATACATGAGTGATGACGATGAAAAGGGAAAAGAAAACGTACTCTTAAGATCCATTGACAAAGATACGACCCTTGTATGGGAATCATTTGATGAAAAACAGCATTTTACACAGCCACCGGCACATTACACGGAGGCATCCTTAGTAAAAACCTTAGAGGAACTCGGCATCGGAAGACCAAGTACCTATGCACCGACCATTACTACCATTTTAGCGAGAAGATATGTGGTAAAAGAGAATAAAAATCTCTATGTGACAGAGTTAGGCGAAGTAGTCAACGATATGATGAAAGAAGCATTTCCAAGTATTGTCGATGACCATTTTACGGCAAACATGGAGTCCCTGCTCGACAGCATCGAGGACGGTCAGGTAAACTGGAAGACCGTAGTGGCCAATTTCTATCCGGATTTAGACGAAGCCGTTAATCAGGCAGAAAAAGAATTAGAAAAAGTGCAGATTCAGGATGAGGTTACGGATGTGGTCTGTGAACAGTGTGGAAGAAATATGGTAGTAAAATACGGTCCGCACGGAAAATTCCTTGCCTGCCCGGGATTCCCGGATTGCCGTAACACGAAGCCGTATCTGGAAAAAACAGGAATTGCCTGTCCGCTCTGTGGAAAAGAAGTAGTGATCAAAAAGACGAAAAAAGGCAGAAAATATTACGGTTGTGAAAACAATCCGGAATGTGAATTTATGTCCTGGCAGAAACCGGCAGGGATCAACTGCGAGAAATGCGGAAGTTTCATGGTGGAAAAGGGCAATAAGATCGTATGCTCTAACACACAGTGCGGTCATGTGATCGAAAAAGTGAAAAAATAATGAATTCAGCGAATGAAGTTCAAAAAAAGATTGAATTGTCTGACAAAACATGATATTATATAAATGTACTGAAAACTATATAGAGCGAAGTGGGAGGTAGCAGGATGAGTGTTCAATTACTGGACAAAACCAGAAAAATAAATAAACTTTTACACAACAATAATTCCTCTAAAGTAGTCTTTAATGATATCTGTGATGTTTTAACAGAGATTTTAAAATCCAATGTACTGGTGATCAGCAGAAAGGGAAAAGTGCTTGGAACCAGTGAAATGAAAGGAATGGACGAGATCGACGAACTGATCGTGGATGAAGTGGGAGGATTTATTGATCCGGAATTAAACGAGCGTCTGCTTGGGATCTTGTCTACAAAAGAGAATGTAAATCTTGAGACACTTGGCTTTGTTTCCGATATCAAGAAATACACGGCGATCATTACACCGATCGATATTGCCGGAGAACGTCTCGGAACGCTGTTTATCTATCGGGATAACGGAGCGTACGATATAGATGATATTATTTTGAGTGAATATGGAACCACGGTAGTCGGACTTGAGATGATGCGTTCCGTACATGAGGAAAATGCAGAAGAAGAGAGAAAAGTACAGATTGTCAAATCGGCGATCAGCACGCTTTCGTTCTCGGAGTTAGAAGCGATCACACATATTTTTGATGAGTTAGACGGCAGTGAAGGAATATTAGTAGCGAGCCGGATCGCAGACCGGGTAGGGATCACAAGATCGGTCATTGTCAATGCACTTCGTAAGTTTGAGAGTGCAGGAGTCATTGAATCGAGATCTTCCGGTATGAAGGGAACATACATCAAGGTTATTAACGATGTAGTCTTTGATGAACTGGATAAATTAAAAAAACAAAGAGAAAAAGCTTAAACGGATTTTAAGAAGAGAGATAAAAGGATTTATAGAACACTATAGGTCCTTTTTATTTTTTTGAAAAATTTTAATAAAAAAATTGTCGATAATATCGCAAAACAAGGGATTTTCTTTGACAGGAATCAGCAAAAACGAATAAAAAAGAACAAAAAAATACTTGTCTTTTTTACAGGATAATTTATAATAGAATATGATTAGGAAAAATCTAATACTATGTCCAAATTTTGAACATAAAGAAGAATGTGAAAACATATGACAAATAGAAAGAGGGACAGCAAGAGAAAGGAGCGGGAATATGATTACATCAGGAGCATTTAGTTATATCAATGTGCTGGATAAGGCAGCGGATGCGAGCTGGTTACGGGAGGCAACGATCACGAACAATCTGGCAAACGTAGATACTCCGGGCTTCAAGAGAAAAGACGTGGATTTTGAAGGCGTTTTAAAAACGGAACTTGGAAGAAGCAAGTATGTAACACTGGATCAGAAAGTAAAGGATCTGCATATGAACCATTTGAATGCAACAGCCTATACGGATTCATCGAATTTTTCTTACCGTCTTGATGGTAATAATGTAGATGTGGATACAGAACAGGTGGAACTGGCATCAGAGCAGCTTCGTTACACGGCGTTAACAGACAGCATTACCCACGAGATTTCCAGGTTTAAGAGTGTATTAGGATAAGGAGGGACTGAACATGGGGTTATTTCAGGCTTTTGACATCAGCGCAAGCGGAATGACTGCACAGCGTTTTAGAACGGATATTATTTCGGAGAACGTGGCAAATGTCAATACAACGAGAACGGTGGATGGAACACCGTACCGTAGAAAAGTCGTAACATTTCAGGAAAAGGATGTAACACCTTTTACCAATGTACTGCAGGGAACCAGACAGCAGTATGCAGGGAATGGTGTAAAAGTGGTATCTGTCACAGAAGACAATGAGACAGATTATATTATGAAGTATGACCCATCCCATCCGGATGCGGATGCGAATGGTTATGTATCATATCCAAATGTCAATATCGTAACGGAAATGACAAACCTGATCGATGCAAGCCGTGCGTATGAAGCAAATGCAACTGCATTTGATGCAAGCAAGGCGATCGCACAGGCAGGATTACAGATTGGCAAGTAGGAATGATACGGGAGGCTGACAGATAATGGATATTTCAACAATTACACATGTAACGTCAGATTACATAAAGAATGCATTAGAGGAGTCGGCAAAGGCTTCAAAAACAGAGAATCGGGATTTCGGAAGCGTGTTCCAGTCAGCACTGGGCATGGTGGATGAGACAAATGAACTGCAAAACAGCGCAGAATCGGCAGAAATCCAGTTTTCTTTAGGAGAGTCAACGAATACTCACGATTTGCAGATTGCCCAGGAAAAGGCAAATGTAGCATTACAGTACACAGTAGCTGTAAGAGATAAGGTATTAGAAGCATATCGGGAAATTATGAATATGCAGATTTAATGAGAATCGTGGAGTGACAGACAATGCAGGAAAGACTACAGGGAATTTTAAACAGAATAAAGGAATGGTGGAGTAAATTTACCACAAAGCAGAAAGCACTGTTGATCAGTATTGTGACAGTTGTGGTTATGGCGATCGTGGTTCTTGCATTCATCATGACGAGACCGAAGATGGTAACTTTGATCAATTGCGAATCTACCAAAGAAGCGGGAACCGTAAAAGATCTGTTAGAGGGTGAAAGTATTGCATATGAGGTTTCGAAGGATGGACTGACTTTTTCGGTAAACGAAAAAGATGAGGCGACAGCATCCATTCTTTTGGGATCTAACGATATTCCGACAGAGGGTTACTCGATCGATAACGTATTTGATGGCGGCTTTTCTTCTACAGAAGCAGATAAGACGAAGAAATATCAGCTATACTTAGAAGAACGGTTTGCAGATCATCTTTCGAATTTGTCAAATGTCGAGAGTGCAACGGTATCACTTTCGATGCCGGCGGATGATGGTACGATCATTTCTAAGGATGAAGAAACTTATGCAAGTGTGATCCTGACACTGGACGGAGAGATGGACGAAGACCAGGCGGCAGGAATTGCGCAGTACATAGCAACGGAGGTTGGTAATGATACAACAGACCGTATTACGATTTTAGATTCTGATACGAATATGCTTTTTTCCGGCGGAGACAGCAGTTCAAACGCTGGTAAGGCGAGCAGTAATCTTTCGTACAGAACGAAAGTGGAAAATCAGTTCAAGAGCAATGTCAAAGATGTTGTTATGGGAACGAATGTCTATGATAACGTAGAAGTTGGTATGAACCTGGCACTGGATTTTGATAAAGAGAAAGTGACAGACCATCAGTACTATGTAGAAGATGGACAGGAACAGGGATATCTGGATAAAGAGAGTATCTATGAGTCAGAATCCACCGGAGGAGCCGCGGCAGTTCCGGGAACGGATTCTAATGATGATACCACTTATATGATGCGGGATGGTGAAACTACATCATCTACCATTTCAGATATTACCAGAGATTATAACCCGAATGAAAAAATAACGGAGACCGAAGGTGCAGTCGGAGATGTAAAATACGATGAATCTTCTGTGACAGTAGTATGTAGTGTTAATAAGATTTATAACGAGGATACTCTTAAGGCACAGGGTAAATTGGATGATATGACATTTGATGAGTTTGCGGCACAGAACAGCGAACGTAAAAAAATAGATGTCGATGAAGATTTATATCCAATGGTGGCAAATGCAACAGGTATTCCACAGGAGAATATCTCGATTGTGGCATATGAAGTACCGTTCTTTGAACATTCGGATGATTCCGGCAGAACCTTTAGCGACTACTTACAGATCGCGCTTGCAGTTCTGATCTTTGCATTACTGGGATTTGTGGTATTCCGCAGTACCAGAAAAGATCCGACACAGGAGATCGAGCCGGAACTTTCCGTTGAGACTCTGTTAGAGACAACGAAGGAAGCGGAGTTAGAAGATATTGGTCTGAATGAGAAATCAGAGACAAGAATCTTAATAGAGAAATTTGTAGACGAAAATCCGGAGGCGGTAGCAGCATTGTTACGCAACTGGTTGAATGATGATTGGGATTAAAAAATGGCAAATGCAGAGTTAACCGGTGTTCAGAAAGCGGCAGTCCTTTTGATTACCTTAGGACCTGAAAAATCCGCATCAATTTTTAAACACCTCAAAGAAGAAGAAATTGAAGAGCTGACCTTAGAGATTGCGAACACAAGAAGCATATCTCCACAGGAAAAAGAAGATGTTTTAAATGAGTTCTATCAGGTATGTCTTGCACAGCAGTATATTGCAGAGGGTGGTATCGGATATGCAAAAGAACTTTTAGAAAAAGCACTCGGCGAACAGAAGGCACAGGATGTTATCACAAAACTGACGGCCTCCCTTCAGGTGCGTCCGTTCGAATTTATCCGAAAGACAGATCCGAGTCAGGTGCTGAACTTTATCCAGGACGAGCATCCACAGACTATTGCGATGATCTTGTCCTATCTGTCGCCGGCACAGTCTGCAATGATCTTAGGTGCATTGACACCGGAAAAACAGGCGGATGTTGCAAAGAGAATCGCAATGATGGATCGTACATCTCCGGATGTTATCAAAGAGGTGGAGCGTGTGTTAGAACGAAAGCTGTCATCCTTATTAAATCAGGATTACACAATCGTCGGTGGCGTCGATGCGATCGTAGATATTTTGAATACGGTAGACCGCGGAACAGAAAAGCATATCATGGAATCTCTCGAAATCGAGCAGCCTGAACTTGCTGATGAGATCCGTAAGAAAATGTTCGTATTCGAAGATATCCTTCTTCTCGACGACCGTGCGATCCAGCGTGTGTTGCGTGACGTTGATAACAATGACCTTGGTATCGCACTCAAAGGTGCCAATGAAGAAGTACAGAATGTTATCTTTAAGAACCTGTCCAAGCGTCTGTCTGCTATGATCAAGGAAGACATGGAATTCATGGGTCCGGTTCGTATGAAAGATGTAGAAGAAGCACAGCAGAAGATTGTTGGTATTATCCGTAAGTTAGAAGATTCGGCAGAGATTGTAATTTCCAGAGGCGGAGGTGACGAGATTATTGTCTAATCTTTATAAACAGTGGGGCGTAGCGCCTAAACAGGAAGCTGCTCGCATCATCAATTCCAATGCCATTGTTGCACAGAAAATAGAAGAAATGGCAAAAAAGATGCGCGAGCAGGCTGGAACAGAAGTGGATTTTACCGATGGATTCAGTCAGGGACTTGGTGCAGAGAACGTCGAAGCCATTCTTGAGGAACCACAGGCAGATCCGATCGAGGAAGCAAAAGAAGAGGCAGAGCGTATCTTAAGTGAAGCAAAAGCAAAAGCGGATGCAATTTTAAATGATGCACAGACGCAGAAAGCAGAACTTTTAGAACAGGCAAAAGAAGAAGGCAGAACGCGCGGCTATGACGAAGGTAAAGCAAAAGCAGATGCCGAAGAGCAGGAGATGCAAAGACACCTGCAACAGTTAGAAGAATCTTTGAATACAGATTACCGGAATAAACTGCAGCATATGGAACAACAGGTCGTTGAAGTTGTAGTACATGTGTTTGAAAAAGTATTCCATATTCAGTTTGACGATAAGACCGAGATTTTGCTTTCTTTAGTATCCGATGCGATCATGGGGATTGAAGGAAGTAAGGATTTCCGTATCCGTGTGGCAGAAGTGAATTTTGAGTTTATGGAGAACCATCGTCACGAGCTTGAAGAACGTGTCGGAGAGGATATTTCATTAGAAATGATCGCAGACCCGATGTTAGAAGAAAACCAGTGCATGATCGAGACGGATTCCGGAATCTTTAATTGCAGTCTGGGTGTCCAGTTAGAAAATCTGATCAAAGATTTAAAGAGTTTGAGTATAAATTAGGTGAGTTCAGTGGCTTTTAATGCAGAGAAATATTTACAGCTAACAGAAAAGACATATTTTAAACAATTAGGAAAAGTTGTTAAGATTGTAGGACTTACGATCGAATCTGTTGGTCCGGATGCGAAGATCAATGATCTGTGCCGCATCGTGATCGACCAGTCGAAAGGAATCTATACGATGGCAGAAGTTGTGGGATTCCGTGATAAACGCCTGCTGTTAATGCCATTTGAAGGGATTGAGGGACTTGGAGTCGGATGTATCGTGGAAAATACCGGACATCCCCTGACCGTTCCGGTTGGAGATGAACTTCTTGGACATATGGTAGATGGGATCGGAAGACCGACAGATACAGATGAACTGACCTTTAATAAAGAGTATCCGGTAGAGGCGTTGCCGCCCGATCCAATGACAAGAGAGATCATTAACACGGTCTTACCATTGGGTGTAAAAGCGGTGGACGGCCTGATCACGGTAGGAAAAGGTCAGCGTATTGGAATTTTTGCGGGTTCCGGTGTAGGAAAAAGTACACTGATGGGAATGTTTGCAAGAAACACCAAAGCAGATATCAATGTCATAGCACTGATCGGAGAGCGAGGCAGAGAGGTGCGCGAATTCGTGGAGCGGGATCTTGGTGAAGAGGGAATGAAACGCTCTGTGGTAGTTGTTGCGACTTCCGATAAACCGGCATTGATCCGTAATAAGGCAGCAAAGACAGCAACAGCCATAGCAGAATATTTCAGAGATCAGGGTAAAGATGTACTGTTAATGATGGATTCCCTGACACGTTTTTCCATGGCACAGCGTGAGATCGGATTAGCATCAGGAGAGCCGCCGGTAACGCGTGGTTATCCGCCAAGTGTTTATTCGGAAATGCCAAAAATCTTAGAGCGTGCCGGGAATTCGGATAAAGGTTCGATCACCGGACTTTATACGGTATTGGTAGACGGAGATGATTTTAATGAACCGATCACTGATACGGCACGAAGCATTTTAGACGGACATATCATGCTGAACCGTAAACTTGCACATAAGAACCATTATCCGGCAATTGATGTTATGCAGAGTATTTCCCGTGTTATGAGTGCAATCGTGGATGATGAACACAAGGCAGCTTCCGGAAAATTAAAGAATGTGTTAGCAACCTATGCAGAGGCAGAAGATCTGATCAACATCGGAGCCTATAAGCAGGGATCTAATAAAAATATAGATTATGCAATTTCAAAAATAGAAGCAGTCAACGAATTTTTAAGACAGAGAACCGATGAAAAATTTATGTTTGACGAAGAAGTACAGCTTTTAGAACAGCTTTTTGAAGGGTAGTGGCATGTATGGCAAAGTTCGTATACCGGATGCAGAATATCCTGGATTTAAAAATAAAGATGGAAGAGCAGAGAAAAGCGGAGTACGGCTTGGCAAATGCAAGACTGCGTAAAGAAGAGGATAAACTAAGGGAACTGATCATCAGAAAAGCAGGATATGAGAAACAGGCAAGGGAACTGGTACAGGGAACCATTGATGTACATAAGATTCATACCTGTAAGCATGCAATCGATGCAATGAAATCTGCGATCCGTACACAGATGATAGAAGTACATGTGGCGGAAAAGAATGTAGAACTTGCAAGAAGCAAGCTCAATCAGGTAATGATCGAGAGAAAGACTTATGAAAAGCTAAGAGAAAAGGCATTTGAGGAGTTTAAACAGGAAGTGGCTTATGAGGAAAACAGGATGGTGGATGAGCTTGTAAGCTATAATTACCACAAAGAATCCTGATATGAGGTGGAAATATGGCAGAAGAGAATTTAGGCCCGGCGGCAGGCATGGATAAAAAAGCCGCAAAGAAGGCAGAGAAAGCCAGAAGAAAAGAAGAAAAACGGAATCGAAAACTTGCGAAAAAGGAAGCGAAGAAAAACGGTACGGCAGATGAGTTCGAAGAAGAATCCGGTGGCGGCAAGGCGGCAGTCGTTTTTGTTACACTGATGATTATTGTCATCTGGATTGCTATTTTAGCAGTTCTGATACATTTTGATGTCGGAGGATTTGGCTCAACCGTTATGCAGCCGATCTTAAAGGATGTTCCGTATGTCAATAAGATCCTTCCAAAGACAGAGGAAGAAGAGACAAAAACCAAAGAGGACAGTAAATATCCATATAAGACCGTAGATGAAGCAGTTGCATACATAAAAGAACTCGAAAAAGAATTAGCAGATGCAAAAGAGAGTAATTCCGAGAATGATGCATATGTGGCAGATTTAGAGGCACAGGCGGCTCAGTGGAAAGAATATAAAGATAACGAGCAAAAGTTTGAGGAAGAAAAGGCAAAATTCTATAAGGAGGTTGTTTTTTCTGACCAGGCACCCGATATAAATGAATATAAGAAATATTACGAGAGTATAGATCCGCAGAATGCAGAGAATCTGTATAAACAGGTAGTAGAACAGCAGGAAAAAGACGATGATATGTCAGATTATGTAAAGGCATATTCGCAGATGAAACCGAAACAGGCAGCAGCAATTTTTGATACCATGACAGACAACTTAGAACTTGTTGCAAAAATTTTAAGTGCCATGAAGGCAGATGCCAGAGGTGATATTCTCGGTAACATGAAGACGGATACAGCAGCAAAAGTAACCAAACTCATGGAGCCTTAGAATATATAAAAGCACATTGAAAATCAAAGAAAGGAGGAGGGACAGATGACCAGTGCAAATGTTTCAAAAGTGACCGCAGGAATGACGGTTCCGACATCTGCATCGAAAAAATCGGGAAAAGATGAGCAGGAAGCTGTTGATTTTATGTCAATGTTAGGAAATTTTGCAGTGAACAATTCACAGCAGAACAATCCGGTGACATTTCAGGTTTCTGACAGTGCATCGAACAAAACGGTGGAATACGAGAAACTTTCCACAAAGGATGACCGGATTCCAAAAGTAACCGGTAAGACAGACGATGCGGATATGCAAAAGGTCGATCAGGCGGTAGAAGAATTTGCGAAGGAAGTCCAACAGGAAGTAAAGGAACTCTTAGGCGTGGATGATGCACAGCTAGAAGCAGCAATGAAAGAGTTAGGACTGACCTATCAGGATTTAATGGACCCTGTAAACTTAGCAAATCTTGTGATGAATCTGACCGGAGAGGAAGACCAGTTAGGACTTTTGATGAATGCGGATTTTCAGGAACTGATGCAGAATGTGGAAGTTTTAAGTAAGAACTTATTACAGGAACTTGGAATGACACCACAGGAAGCAGCGGAGGTATTCGCACAGCTTGAGCAGAATGCAGCGCAGATCACAGAAGAAGTACCACAGCAGATGCAGGAGGTTACAGATACTCAGGCAGATGTATTAAAAGTACAGCAGACAGATGACGTTCAGATCACGGAGCAGAAGTCGCAGGTGACAGGACTTACAGAAACCAATGCAGCAGCAACAGAATCCGTAGAAAGTGATGGCAATGTACAGAATGTGGAAGAACCGGTTTCGCAGGAAGTGCGTGTAGAAAATGATCAGACAGCTTCACAGCAGGAAGGTCAGCAGGAAGAAGCACCGGAAAACAGTATGACGACAGAGGATGACGCTTCCTTGTTACAGCAGAACGATACAACAGAGAAGAGCATTTTTACGGAGCATACGTTCCAGCAGACCGTTCAGACGATCAGAACTGACAATATTACGGCAGCACCGACAACGGCAGTGCCACACAATGTTGTGTTTAATACGTTAGATGTCATCCGACAGGTCAGTGAATTTACCAGAGTGATGTATCAGGGAGATACTACTAACATGGAGATGCAGCTCAATCCGGAGAACTTAGGTAAGATCTATGTACAGGTTACAGCTAAAGAAGGTGTGGTTACAGCACATCTTGCCGTACAGAATGAGATTGTAAAAGAAGCCTTAGAAAATCAGACCATCCAGCTACGAGAAAACATGAACCAGCAGGGAATCAAGGTTGAGGCGGTAGAAGTTACGATCGCCAGTCATGAATTTGAAAGAAACCTTGAGCAGAACCAGCAGGGAAGTGCACAGGATGAGCAAAGAGAACAGGCATCTAAGAGTCCAAGAAGAAATATTTCCATGAATCAGTTAGATGAGCTATCCGGACTGATGAGTGAAGAGGAAATGTTAGTTGCAAAGATCATGAGAGACAACGGAAACAGCGTGGACTTTACAGCCTAGAATCTAGAAAGGAGAATGTAAATGGCAATTATTCAACAGATTGAAAACGGAAAGCTTGTAGATTCTTCTGCATCGAATACATCATTGTCAACAGAGAATAAGAGTGATGCCGCAGGCGGAGCTTTAGACAAGGATGCGTTTTTACAGCTTTTAGTAGCGCAGATGCAGTATCAGGATCCATTAGAGCCTACCGATAACACAGAGTACATATCACAGCTTGCTACATTTTCACAGTTAGAAGAGATGCAGAACCTGAATCAGAGTCTGACCGAGGGAAGTGCATACAATTTAGTTGGAAAATATGTATTTGTAAAAGTAACCAATAACCAGACAGGAGAGACATCCTACGATCACGGTATGGTAGAGTATGTGATGAGAGAGAACGGAAAAGTATATATTTCTGTTAATGACAGTCTTTATAATATTGACGATTTAGATACCGTATCAGACCCGGATTACTACACAGCAACAACCGTTGCAAAATCCTTTACCAATATGGTGCAGGCATTACCTTCCGAAAAGAATCTGACGATCTATGATGAAGAGAAGATTAAATCTGCAAGAACTGTATATGACAGCCTGACAGACTATCAGAAATCTTTTATTTCACCGGACACAGTGAAGACACTAGAGCAGTTAGAGGCAAAATTAAAAACCTTGAAGGGCAATACAGAGGATTCGTCTAAGGGTGAGTAGGAGAAAAGTAAGGAGATGGTTTTATGAACCGTGTCAATCATACGTTTTCTTCCATTGAGCAGGTTACAGACCAGTTTCTGACAACGAAAAACCAAAAGAATCTGGAAAAGAGTTCAGAGATTTCGTTTGCAGAGATATTAAAAGAAAAACAGGGATTGAAGTTTTCAAAACATGCAGCAATGCGTTTGGAAAACCGAAATATCAATCTGACGGATGAACAGAATAACCGGCTCAGATCGGGAGTTCAAAAAGCGAGTGAAAAGGGGATCAATGAGTCATTAGTCATCGTGGATTCTTTAGCATTTATCGTAAATGTACCAAATAAGACCGTGGTAACAGCGATGGATCAAAAAGAAGCAGCAGACAACATATTTACAAATATCGACGGTGCCGTAATTATTTAGCCGGACCTTAACGGAAGCTAATGTCTTTGACTGACAGATAAGACAGTTTACGGCAAAAAGTATAGGAGGTCATTCATTATGATGAGATCAATGTATTCTGGTGTATCAGGATTAAAAACACACCAGACGAAGATGGACGTTATCGGTAACAATATTGCAAACGTAAATACCGTAGGATTTAAATCATCTTCCGTAACATTCAGTGAGATTATGTATCAGAATTTATCAGGAGCATCCGGACCAAATGCACTGACCGGTACCGGTGGTGTGAACGCAAAACAGATCGGTCTTGGTGTTACTACCGGTTCTACATCTGTTAATATTACCGGTCCAGGAGCATCCCAGACAACCGGTGGAGCTTTTGATATCAAGCTCAATGATACCAATTCAGCAACCAGTTTCTTTATTGTAAGTAACGGTTCCGGCACGCAGTTTACAAGAGCTGGTTCCTTTTATGTAGATGGAGCAGGAAACCTCTGTATGACATCTACCGGATATAACGTTATGGGATGGCAGGTGGATCCGACCACCGGAGATATCCGAAAAGATACGGTATCTGCACTTCGCGTTATGAGTGAAAAAAATATGACATCCGCACCGGAAGCAACGGTGAACGGCAGATGTGAAGGTGTCTTAGATAAAAACAGTACCGATGTTACCAGTGAAGCAGGACAGGCGATGAACTTAAGCTTCTACGATGCTCTTGGATATTCTTATGTTGCAAAATTTGCGATCAAAGAAACAAACAGAGACACCGGAGAATATACAGTAGAGCTGACAGACATCTTAGATTCCACAAACAAGTCTATCTTAGACCAGACAAAATATGACAGTGTTACAGGCACTTATGATCCGGATTACTTAGGAGATATTTTTGGTGCCGTAAAATCACAGACTAAGACTTACACACCGCGTGCAGGCTGGACAACAGTAGATGCAGCAAATAACATTTTTGAATATAATGCAACTTATTACCGTTATGATGCAGCTGCAGGCAATTTAGTAGAAGTGGCCGATAACGGCGGCGGTAACTATGTTCAGGTACCGGGTGGAACAACCAAGACATTAGCAGAGGCGTTTGGTGTATCACCTTATGCAACAGGTATTACTATGACAAACGGTGTGGTAACTGCCAATGTATCCGGTGCAAACTATACACTGAAGTTCAATCCGGATGACGGTGTTTTTGATTATATCGGTGCAAACGGTCAGGACAATGTATTTTTGAATTTAAAAGACACCTTAGGTGGTAATTTTGAGGACATTGACATTGATTTCACCGGAACTAAATGGTTCGATAATGGTGGAAGCTCTACCATTGGAATGGATAAAGGTGATGTGGATGGAAAGACCGGAACGGGTAAGAAATTAGGAGATATGATCGGAGTCTTTGTAGATACTAACGGTAAGATCTATGGTACTTATGACAATGGTAATACCATTCTCTTAGGACAGATTGCCGTAGCCCAGTTTGCAAATGCAATGGGTCTTGAGAAGGTCGGAGACAACTGTTATACTACAACATTGAACTCCGGTGAGTTCGATGGTATCGGTGTAGATATTACAGCAGGCGGTGGAACTATGTCTACCGGTATGTTAGAAATGTCCAACGTAGATCTGTCTTCAGAGTTTACGGAGATGATCACAACACAGAGAGGATTCCAGGCAAACTCCAGAATTATTACAGTATCCGACACACTGTTAGAGGAATTGATCAATCTGAAACGATAACTGAGAATCCCTGAGTGAGATGCTCAGATAGTAAAAAACAGATATAGGGGAACGGAAATGAACCGTTCCCCTATATCTTGTATAAGATCAGTGGAATAAAGATAATGCTAAATTTTGACAAAGTCTGCGGTATTTTAACAAAATATTTTATAAATAGCAAAAAATTCTTTTAAATATCGTAGACAAGAAACAAAAAATCTAGTAATATGATTATAAAGGTTTTCATGGCAGTTTTGAGGAAAATATATCCTGTAAAACATGCCATAAATTATGGGAATAGGTAGGTGGACAGATTGAATATTTCATCATTGGCAGGACTAATTTTAGGTTTTGGAATGTTTGTCGTCGGCGTGTTAACCAGCGGTGGCGTGCAAATGTTTGGAAACTTCTGGGATGTCCCGTCTCTTTTTATTACCATTGGAGGATCGTTAGCAGGTGTTATGATGTCAAATCAGATGCCGGACTTCATCAATGGATTGAAGGGTTTTAAACTGATTTTTAAGAATGAGACAGCAGATACCGGAGAAGTAATCCGAAATATCATCAATCTGTCAAATATAGCCCGTAAGGAAGGATTGCTTGCATTAGAGGAAGCAGCATCCGATATAGAAGATGATTTCCTGAAAAAAGGAATTATGTTAGTTGTAGACGGTACGGATCCGGAACTGGTAAGAGGAATCTTAGAGACAGATTTAAACTGTATCGAGGACCGGCACAAAGGAGTTATCAGTGTCTGGGAAAAATGGGCAGAGTTAGGTCCTGCCTGGGGTATGATCGGTACCTTGGTTGGTCTGATCAACATGTTACAGAAAATGGATGACCCGTCCACGATCGGACCGCAGATGGCAGTTGCACTTGTTACAACATTCTATGGTTCTATGATTGCAAACTGGCTTTCTACGCCTACTGCAACAAAGTTGGCACAGATGAATGCAACAGAGATCAGACTGAAAGAGGTTACAGTCGAGGGACTGCTTTCCATACAGGCAGGTGAAAACCCTCGTGTAATAGAAGAAAAACTGAAATCGTTCTTATCTCCTGGAGTCAGAGAGAGCTTCTCAACTGATGGAAGGGAAGCCGGAGGTGAAGAATAGTGGCAAGACAGAAAAAAGAAGATCCACCGAAGGGTTCAGCACCATGGATGAATACGTTTGCTGATCTGATGAATCTTCTGCTTTGCTTTTTCGTATTGCTGTTTTCAATGTCTACAGTGGATGCGGAAAAATTCGAAATGGTAATCGCTTCACTGCAAAGCAGCTTTAGTATATTACCATCGGGAGGAGCATCTATCGGTGACGGACAGATGATATCAGCCGGTGTCAGTCAGTTAGAACTTTTAGATGAGTATTATAAAAAGCAGGCAAATTCCACGGACACGCAAGAAAGTGAAGAGAATATCAAAGAGGCTTACGAACAGGAAGCGTTAGATGAGTCTGAAAAGATGGCAGAACAGGTGGAACAACAGGCACAGGAAGAAGGAATACAGAATCAGGTAGAGGTAGACTTTAATGCCCAATATGTTCTGATCACTCTGAATGGAGCGCTGCTATTTGATTCCGGTTCGGCAGACATTCGCGAAGATGCATATCCACTGGTGGATAAGATCAGCAATATCTTAAGCCAGTATGATAAAAATATGATTGATATAGAAGGACACACAGACAATGTGCCAATCCATAATCAAAAATATGAAGACAATGATGTGTTGTCAATGTATCGTGCGTTGACAGTGGCAGATTATATTCGTGAAAAGACGGATTTGGATCCGGGATTGATAAAATCCTCAGGAAGAGGAGATTATGTTCCGGTTGCAGATAACTCCACGCCGGAAGGAAGAGCGATCAACAGACGTGTGGAGGTTAAGATTTACAATTCTTATAACTCTCCGGCACAGGGAGAGTAGAAAGGAAGAACAATGAAGAAAAATTTAATGTCAGTCCTGATACTGGCGCTGGTGTTGGTAAATACAATATTGACAGCAATTTTAGCAATTGGGATTATACCATCCGTAAAGAAATCCAATCAGCTTGTGGAGACAGTTGCCTCTGCAATCAATCTTGAGTTAAATGGTGCAAATGGCGAGAGTGCTGCAAGCGTGCCGATGGCGCAGATCGAGACTTATGATTTAGAGAATGAGATGACCATCAACTTTAAAAAAGGTGAAGATGGAAAAGACCATTATGTGGTATTAAAAGCATCTATTTCCATGGATACGAAGAACAAAGGATACAAGAGCTATGGAAAAGAAATTTCCACAAAAGCAAGTGTGATCCAGAATGAGATCAACAGTGTCGTGTCCAGCTATACATATGAAGAGTTCAGAGATGACCAGCAGGCAGTTCAGGATGAGATTTTAAAGAATCTCAGAACGATGTTTGATTCCGACTTTATTGTCAGTGTCGGATTCTCCAGCGTGACATGCCAGTAAAGAATAGGAAACAAAAGACGGACAGGTGGTGAGATTTACATGGGCGACGTCTTATCGCAAAATGAGATTGATAATCTTCTGCAGGCATTAAGCAGTGGAGAACTGGATGCAGAAGAAATAAAAGACAGTGACGAAAAACAGATTAAAAATTATGATTTTGCACGACCGGCAAAATTCTCCAAAGAACATCTGAGGACGTTGGAAATTATTTTTGAGCATTATGGACGGCTTTTGTCAACAAACCTTCCGGTTTATCTGCGAAAGGCAATACAGGTAGAAGTAATGAACTCGGAGGCAGTATCGTATTCAGAGTTCTCCAATGCATTATCAAATCCGGTTTTATTGGGAATCATTAATTTTGCACCTTTAAAAGGAAATATCATATTGGAAATTGCCTCTAATTTGGGTTATGCTATGGTTGATCGAATGTTAGGCGGCGAAGGGGAACCGTTAGAAAAGACCAGGGAATTCTCGGAAATTGAGCTTCTGATCATAGAGAGGATTCTGACCGTCTGTGTTAATCTGCTTCATGAACCATGGGAGAATGTTGTAGATATTCATCCGAGGTTAGAGAGGATTGAGACAAATTCACAGTTTGCTCAGATTATTTCACCGAGTGAAATGATAGCAATTGTGACGATCAATATAAAAATCGGAGATGTGGAAGGACTAATGAATGTCTGTCTGCCATATCTTACATTAGAAGACATTATGGATAAGCTGAATACGAAGTATTGGTATTCCACAATGCAGGATAAAGATGAACAGCAATATGTAGATGCGATCGAGACATTGATCTCGAAAGCGCCGATACCAATGAAAGCAGTTCTTGGAAACAGCACGATCTCGGTCAGTGATTTTTCCGGTCTGCAGGTTGGAGATATTATCAGGCTTGATACAAAAGTAAATCAGGAACTGGATGTCTTTGTTGGAAATATCAAAAAATTTACTGCACTACCGGGTTCCTCGGGAGATAAATATGCGGTAAGAATTACATCAGTAATAAGAGAGGAGCAGTGAAGTAATGGATGGAATATTGTCACAGGAAGAAATCAGCGCATTACTGAATGATACGGGTTCTGAAAATGCAACACAGAATACTTCATTGACAGACAATGAAAAAGATGCGATTGGAGAAATAGCCAATATCAGCATGGGAACCGCGGCAACTACATTATTTTCGCTGGTAAACCGTAAAGTAGAGATTTCAACCCCGGTTGTAAGTTTGGCAACATGGGATGATATCGTAGAGGCTTATGAGAGACCGTGTGTATTTATCAGAATTGCATATACGGTAGGTCTCGATGGCAACAATCTTTTGATTTTAAAAGAAAATGATGTTAAGATTATTACCGACCTGATGATGGGCGGTGATGGAACAAATACAGATGGAGAATTAGGAGAATTGCACCTGAGTGCAATTTGTGAGGCAATGAACCAGATGATGGGTTCGGCAGCCACTTCACTATCTTCCATGCTGAACAAGACGATTGATATCAGCCCGCCACATGCGGATTTAATAGATTTACAGGAAAATGTGGATGAAGGAACTATTGATGAGTTCCTAAAGAATCCATTTGTTAAGATTTCTTTTAAAATGGAAATCGGCGATCTGGTAAACAGTACGATCATGCAGTTGTATCCAATCTCTTTTGCAAAAGAGATGTGTGCAAGTATTACACAGAACATGGAACAGGATGCAGCAGCAAATGCATCTGTAACACCACAGCCGAAGGCAAAACCGGAACCACAGCCGACACCGCAGCCTGCTCCACAGCAGACAATGCAGAGTCAGGGGATGATGGGTCAGGCAATGCAAGGTCAGCCAATGATGGGTCAACCGATGCAGGGACAGCCGATGATGGGTCAACCAATGATGAGCCAGCCAATGATGGGTCAGCCGGTCAATGTACAGCCGGCACAGTTCCAGCCATTTATGGGGGATTTGTCCGCTGCATTCCAGAAAGAGAACATTGATCTGATCATGGATGTTCCACTGGAGGTTACGGTAGAGTTAGGAAGGACCAGCAAGTCCATTCAGGAAATCTTAGATTTTGCACCGGGAACTATTATCGAGTTAAATAAGATTGCCGGTGAGCCGATTGATGTATTAGTCAATGGCAAATATGTAGCTAAAGGCGAAGTTGTTGTAATTGAAGAAAGTTTTGGAGTAAGAATTACAGAAATTATCAAATAGAATGAAAAATAAGGAGATTAAACTATGGCAAAGAGTATTTTAATTTGTGACGATGCAGCATTTATGCGAATGATGATCAAGGACATTCTCACAAAAAACGGGTATGCAATTGCAGGAGAAGCAGAAAATGGAGCAAAAGCGGTTGAAAAGTATAATGAGACAAAACCGGATTTAGTTCTTATGGATATCACAATGCCGGAAATGGATGGAATCCAGGCATTAAAGAAGATTAAAGAGGCTGATGCAAACGCTGCCGTTATCATGTGTTCAGCAATGGGCCAGCAGGCAATGGTTATTGAAGCGATCCAGTCAGGAGCAAAAGACTTTATTGTAAAACCGTTCCAGGCAGAACGTGTATTAGAGGCTGTTAAAAAAGTAGTTGGTTAAAGGATGATTTTATTACAGATGAAGACTTCCGGTTTTGACAGTTTTATACAGTTGTTGGGAGTCCTGCTGATTTTCATTTTTGTTCTGGCAATTACATATTTTACAACGAAATGGATTGCAGGGTATCAGAAGAGCAGATCTTTTAATAAGAATCTGCGGATTGTTGAGACTTTGCGTCTGACACAGAACAAATATATTCAGATTATTGAAGCCGGTGAGGTTTATTTGGTCATTGGTGTTGGAAAAGATGAGATTACCATGCTGACAACGCTGACAAAAGAGCAGCTTCATGATCTGGATACTTATGAAGTGATAAAACAGACAGAGGCAGGAGAAAACTTTCAGGAGATTTTGAAAAAAATCAAAGAACGCCTGCCAAAGAAATAGGCAGAAAAGATGAAGAAATTTAAGAAGTGGTATTGTATCGCTTCCGTTGTGTTTGCGACCGTTGTACTGGTGTTGACACTTTCTATGTGTACAACACAGACGGCATATGCAACTTCAGCGGGGAGCAGTACGAAGACAACGAGTGAAAAAAAGTCGGTACCTGATGCCGCAGAAGATGTAAACAATGGTTTTTCCATTGCATACAACAATGATGGTGGAAGCCTTTCAGCTCCGATTAAGATCCTGCTATTCTTAACAGTGATCACATTAGCACCATCGATTCTGATCATGCTGACCTCGTTTACGAGGATCATCGTAGTGCTTCATTTTTTAAGGAGTGCGATTGGTACGCAGACATCTCCACCGAACCAGGTTCTGATAGGACTTGCACTGTTTTTGACATTGTTTATCATGTCACCGGTGTTTACGCAGATCAATGAAAAAGCGATCAAACCATTAGATGCCGGGGAGATTACGCAGGAAGAAGCATTAGAGATAGGAATGGAACCGCTTCGGGAGTTTATGTTTGGTCAGACACAGGTAAAAGATATTAACCTGTTTTGTGAAATTGCAAACGTAACCTATGAAGACAAGGAAGAAATTACAAACACCGTCTTAATACCGGCGTTTATTATCAGTGAACTCCGTCAGGCGTTTATTATAGGATTTATCATTTATATTCCGTTTATTGTCATTGATATGGTGGTATCATCCGTATTGATGTCCATGGGTATGATGATGCTTCCACCGACAACCATTTCTTTACCATTTAAGATTCTCTTATTCATTTTAGCGGATGGATGGGATCTGGTAATCGGAAATCTGGTAAAAACGTTTATGTGACAGATAGATAAAAGGAGTGAGGAGAATGATTACACAGGGAGAAGTTTTAGATATTGCGAGTCAGGCAATTTATACGATCATCGTGGTATCGGCTCCGCTCTTATTGGTGTCATTGATCATAGGTCTGATCATCAGTATCTTTCAGACGGTGACATCCATACAGGAACAGACCCTTACGTTTGTGCCGAAGATTCTTGCCGTGTTTGTAGGAATGATGATTTTTGGTTCATGGATACTGACACAGCTAACAGAGTATATTACAGATTTGTGGTCGAATTTCGGCGTATTCTTAAGCTAAGCGGTTATGGTAAATTTGAGTTTTTCTTTAGTTACATTTGAATACTTTTTGATGATAGTGGTCAGAGTTGCGAGTTTTGTGGCAGTAGCACCATTTTATGGAACCAATAATACACCAAGACGTGTAAAAATTGGTTTTTCCGTAATGGTTGCTATACTGCTGTTTCAGATTTTAGAGAGACCTGCACTTGATTACGAAGGTGTATTTGGATTTGCCGTTATCATTATCAGGGAGGGAATTACAGGATTGCTCATAGGATTTGCGGCAAGTGTTTGTAATTCCATTATTTTATTAGCGGGAAATATGATCGATATGGAAATCGGATTGTCGATGGCAACCGAGTATGACCCGATGAATAATACACAGGTCAATATTACCGGTCAGTTGTATAATTATCTGTTATTGCTGTTGCTGATCGCAACAGATATGCATCATTATATTCTGCGTGCGGTGGTGGATTCCTACAAACTGATTCCGGTCAATGGACAGGTGTTTCAATGGGATCATCTGTTCCAGTCGTTTTTAACTTATATGACAGATCTGTTTGTGATCGCATTCCGGATCATTTTACCAATTTTTGCAGTTATGATGATACTGAACTGCATTTTGGGAATTATGGCAAAAGTTGCACCGCAGATGAACATGTTTGCCATCGGTATGCAGATGAAGATCCTGATAGGATTTTTAATTATGTTTTTGACCATTCGGCTTTTACCAAGCATTTCAAACTTTGTGTTTAAAGAAATGAAAAAGCTGATCGTATCATTTATAGAAGGAATGTACTGATTTGGAAGAGATGAAACGGTACTTAGAGTATGATCTTCAATGGTTTGCAAAAGATGGTCCGGGCGGTGAAAAGACCGAGCCTGCCACAGCAAAAAAGCTGCGGGATGCCAGAGAAGAAGGAAAAGTTGCAAAGAGCAGGGAATTGAATTTCGCCATGGATCTGATTGCCCTGTTTTTGGTATTAAAAGTATTTATATCGTATATAGGCAAGGGCTTTTTAGAAGAATTTTCAGCAGTTTATAATAAAATGCCGGAAATTGTAAAGGGCAATGGACAGGGAATGTCCATCCATGCCGCTGACCAGCTTTTTAGAATGAGTATCATTGAGTCCATTAAGATCATGGCACCGTTTTTAGCGGTCGGAGTGATCGTTGCATTTGTTGTCAGTATTGTACAGGTGGGCTGGAAAGTCAGTACCAAGCCGATGCAGCCAAAGTTAGACAAGTTTAATCCGATCAGCGGATTTAAGCGGATGTTTTCTAAAGAATCCGTTTTTGAACTGTTTAAGTCGATTTTAAAAATCGCACTGATCGCTTATGTTGCATATAGTTGTGTAAATAAGCAGAAGGATAATCTGTTTATCCTGTATGAGATTCCGTTATCACAGGCAATTGTGCTCTGCGGAACGATCATTATAGATACGGGACTGCGGATCAGTCTGGTGTATCTGATCGTAGGTATTTTGGACTGGGCATACCAGAAGCATCGTTTTAATGAAGAGATGAAGATGACGAAGCAGGAGGTACGCGAGGAGTTCAAGAATACGGAGGGAAATCCGGAGATCAAAAGCAGGCAGAGGTCCAGGATGCGCGAAGCGTCCCAGCGCCGTATGATGCAGGATGTCCCGAAAGCAGATGTCGTTATTACCAACCCGACGCATCTGTCCGTTGCAATTTCCTATGACAGCGAGACTGCCAAAGCACCGGTTGTACTAGCAAAAGGTGAAGATTATCTCGCAATGAAGATCCGAGAGATCGCAAAAGAGAATCAAATTGAAATTGTAGAAAACAAACCACTTGCAAGAACACTCTATGCGACGGTAGATGTCGGACAGGAGATTCCGCCGGAACTCTATCAGGCAGTTGCAGAAGTGTTAGCAATGGTATATCATATGAAAAACCAGAATTAATTAAGACGGAAGGAGGAAAATAACCATGAAAAAAGCGGATTTAGGAATCGCAGCATATCTGCTCTGTGCGGTTATTTTCTTTATTATACCAATTCCGAGCATCTTATTAGATGTTATGCTGATGGTCAACATTTCCATCGCATTGATCATCCTGTTCAATGCACTGTTTGTACAGGAAATCTTAGAGATGTCATTTTTCCCAACGTTATTGCTGTTTACCACACTGTTCAGAATTTCTCTGAACGTATCTTCCACACGTCTGATCCTGACAACCGGAGATCCGGGTAATGTCGTAGAGACTTTCGGAAGTTTCGTTGGTGGCGGTGATATGATCATCGGAGGCATTATCTTTATTGTACTGGTACTGATCCAGTTTATCGTTATCAATAAAGGTTCCGAGCGTGTATCTGAGGTAACGGCACGTTTTACATTGGACGCAATGCCGGGTAAACAGATGGCGATTGATGCCGACCTGAATACCGGTACGATCAATGAAAAACAGGCAAGAGAACGAAGAGAGAAGATTCAGGCAGAATCCAGCTTCTTCGGAGCCATGGATGGTGCTACGAAGTATGTAAAGGGAGATGCAGTTGCCGGACTGATCATTACATTCATCAACTTAATTGGTGGAACAGCCATGGGTATGATGCGTCAGGGACTGCCATTTGCAGATGCGATCCAGCAGTATGGACTTCTGACCATTGGTGATGGTTTAGTAAGCCAGATTCCTTCTCTGGTCATTTCTCTTTCCACCGGTATTTTAGTTACCAAGGCATCGAAAGAGGCAGACTTTGGAGAGGTGCTGATCAAGCAGCTCTTTGGAATCCCAAAGGTATTATACATCGTAGGAGCAACCCTGATCTTTTTAGGAATTGTAACACCTTTAAATCCAATCCTGTTTGTTCCGTTTGGTGCAATGTATATTGTGGTAGGAAGAAAAATGCAGCAGACTGCGGGCATTGAAAGCATAGAGGAAGAAGTCTCGGAAGAAGAGACGGAAGCCGACGAGATACGAAGACCGGAGAATGTGGTTTCCCTGTTACAAGTAGACCCGATCGAGTTAGAGTTTGGATATGGAATCATTCCGTTAGCCGATGTCAACCAGGGTGGAGACCTGTTAGACCGTGTGGTTATGATTCGGCGGCAGATTGCGTTAGAACTTGGTACTGTTGTGCCAATTATCCGATTAAGAGATAATATTCAGTTAAATCCGAATCAATATATTATTAAGATCAAAGGCATACAGGTTACAGAGGGAGAGATCCTGTTTGACCACTATATGGCAATGAATCCCGGATATGTTACAGAAGAGATTTCCGGTATCCCGACCTTTGAGCCGTCCTTCCACCTTCCTGCGATCTGGATCACAGAGGGACAGAGAGAAAAGGCGGAGAGTCTGGGTTATACCGTTGTTGACCCACCGTCTATTATTGCAACACATCTGACGGAAGTCATCAGAAGCCATATTGCAGAACTGTTAACAAGACAGGATGTACAGAATTTAGTAGACAATATCAAAGAGAGCAATCCGGCATTAGTCGAGGAGCTGATACCAAAACTTTTAGGACTTGGAGAGATTCAGAAGGTATTGCAGAATCTGCTTAGCGAAGGAATTTCCATCAGAGATCTGCTGACCATTTTTGAGACATTAGCAGACCATGCATCGACTTCAAGAGATACCGATGTATTGACTGAATATGTACGACAGAGCCTCAAGCGGGCAATTTCAAATAAATATTTTCCGGCAAACGAGGTTACAAGTGTCGTAACGCTGGATCCGAAAGTAGAACAGGAGATCATGTCTTCTGTAAAGCAGACCGAGCAGGGAGCATATCTGACGATGGATCCGGAAAAAACAAAAGCAATTATGGATTCTGTTGAGACAGAGATCGCAAAGTTAGAGAATCTTGGAAAGAGTCCGATTATCATTACATCTCCGATCGTGAGAATGTATTTTAAGAAACTGACAGAGGAATATTTTAAAGATTTGATTGTAGTATCTTACAATGAGGTGGATTCTAATGTAGAACTGCAGTCAGTTGGGATGGTGACAGACTAATGACAATTAATAAGTTTCAGGGAAAGACTGAGGAAGAAGCAAAAGAAAAAGCAAGACAGGAAATGGGTGCGGACGTTGTGATCATGAATGTGCGCACGATCAAAAGCAAAGGCTTTTTAGGACTGTTCAAGCAGACAACCTATGAGGTAACGGCAGCCAAAGAAGAGACCGAGCAGGGAACACCGATGGCAGCCTTTCATTCTCCGTTTAAAATGCATGAGCAGATCAATCTGACTGCGGATGAACCGATCCAGGTGCCGCCGGTAGAGCATAAAGAGCCGGAGCCTGCAAAGGCAGTGGATATGTTTGAATCCGTACTGAAAGAAAATAAGGCAGACACCAATGGGATTGAGGAACGTCTGAACAGTTTACAGAACATGATCGAACACCGGTTTTCAGAAGAGGAACATCACCCGGAAGACAATGAGGAACCGCTGATAACAAAAAAGGAACAGAGCAAGGCAGGAGCAGAGAATTTTCATTTTATCAAAATGCTCTATAAGACACTGTTAGATAATGATGTCAGTGAAAAATATGCAAATCAGGTGATCGATGAATTAGAGAATATTATGAAAGCCGGAAACAGTGTGGATTATATTCTATCTAATGTATATCAGAAGCTGATCTTAAAATTTGGTCAGCCCAAACCGATCGATCTGAGCGGCTCTAAGCCAAAAGTCGTCTTTGTCATCGGACCAACCGGAGTGGGTAAGACTACCACGATCGCTAAGATTGCGTCAAAATATAAGGTGGAGCAGGGAAAAAAGGTTGCATTTTTAACAGCAGATACTTACCGTATCGCAGCAGCAGAACAGCTGCGGACTTATGCAAACATTTTAAATGAGCCGTTTACGATCATTTACTCTGCAGAAGAGATGAACCAGGCAATTGCCAATGTCGAGGACTATGACTTGGTATTGGTAGATACAGCAGGATTCTCACACAAAAGTGAAAGCCAGAGAAAGGATATCAAAGAGCTGATCGACAGCGTGGATGAGGCATACGATAAATCCGTATATCTGGTATTAAGTGCGACAACGAAATACAGAGACTTACTTGATATTATTGATATTTACAAAGAAATATCAGAGTTCAAGATCATTTTCACGAAGTTAGATGAGACATCCACTTATGGAAATCTGCTGAATGTAAAATTATATTCCGATGCGGAGCTGTCCTATATTACCAACGGACAAAATGTACCCGATGATATTGAGATTTTTGACACTCAGAAAATCGTAAAGAATCTGTTAGGAGGAAAGTAACGCATGGATCAGGCAGAGGGAATCAGAAATGTGATTAAACTGCAGAATCAACAGATGACGCCGAAAGCAAGAGTGATTACCATAACCAGTGGAAAAGGCGGTGTCGGAAAATCAAGTGTTGCTGTGAATCTGGCAGTTCAGTTACGGAAGTTGGGGAAGAGAGTTATCATTTTTGATGCAGATTTAGGTCTTGCAAACGTGGAAGTAATGTTTGGAGCAATACCAAAATATAATTTGAGCGACCTGATCTATCAGGGCAGGGATATACGCGAGATCATCACACCGGGTCCGATGGATATCGGATTTATTTCGGGGGGGTCCGGAATTGTGACGATGAACAATCTGACCAAGGACCAGATTTCCTATCTGGTACACAGCCTGTCAAAATTAGATGAGCTTGCAGATGTGATACTGATCGATACAGGAGCAGGAGTATCGGACAGTGTGTTGGAATTTGTGATCGCAAGTCCTGAAGTGATCCTGGTCACAACACCGGAGCCAAGCTCTTTGACAGACTCCTATTCACTGCTAAAAGCATTGTACCGGAATCCGGGATTTATCAAGAACGGGATACAGATACATGTGGTAGCCAATAAAGTGAACAGCGTACAGGAAGGTAAGCTGGTATACGATAAGTTAGAGTCTGTTGTATCACAGTTTTTGCATGGAACACTGCATTATTTTGGCATGATACCGCAGGATGCAGTGATAGAAAAAGCAGTACGGCAGCAAAAGACCGTATCCCTTATGGCACCGGAGTCCAATATATCTAACGCATTCAGAGTATTGGCAAATAATCTGGTCAATGAGGAGCAGGAGCAATTTATAATGAGAAGGGGATTTTCGCAGTTCTTTTCTAATATTTTAACCAGAAAATAGACTGATATATGAGGTGAAGAGATGGTTTCAGATATTTTACGTCCGGGAAACAAAGTAGAGATCAAGGCAGTACAAAAGATAGAAAGACAGGGCAGCACGGGGGAAGTAGCGCATGTCTATACAAGCAGGATACAGGAAATCCATGAAAATGGGGATATTGACATTTCCATGCCAATCGAGGAAGGTAAGTATGTGCTGTTACATTTAGGAGTCAGATTTGAGTTCGTATTTTATGCAGAGAAGAATCTGTACCGTGCCATTGGACAGGTAAAAGAGCGGTTTAAGTCTAACAATATCTACATGTTAAAAGTAGAATTAAAGACACAGCTTGCCAAGTTCCAGCGAAGGGAATATTATCGTTTTCCATGTGTCATGGATATGAAATATTACCGGATCGCCGAAAACGAATCCAAGGAAAGAGACACCGAAAAACTGCTAGAACACATACAGGGGGTACCGGACGAACAGGAGAAGCGGGCAACCATCTTAGATATCAGCGGAGGCGGAGCAAGATTTGTTTCCGAAGAAAAATTTGAAGCGAACCAGTTCGTTTTGATGGAGTTAGAACTGATCTCGGACAATATGGATAAGCAGTACCATATCAAGGGCAGGATCGTAGGATGGAAGAAATTAGAGTATCGCGAACCAAGATATGAGACAAGGATAGAATTTATCATGGAGGATAATAAAGTAAGGGAAGATATTATCCGATATATTTTTGAAGAAGAACGCAAAAAACGCAGAAACGAAAAAGGATAATTGTATGAGAAATATTCTGGTTGTTGATGACTCTGCACTCATGAGAAGGGTCATCTGTGATATAATTAACACGGACAAACAATTTCAGGCAAATGATGTCTGCAGAGATGGGTTAGAAGCCTACGAAAGATTAAAGACCACCAGTTATGATGCAGTGATCTTGGATGTTAATATGCCGAAGATGGATGGACTGCAGCTTTTAGAAAAACTGCAGAAAGATAAGATCAAAGCAACGGTCATCATGGTCAGCACACTGACAACACGAGATGCCCAGACAACGATCTTAGCAATGGAACGCGGAGCAGTTGATTTTGTTCCAAAACCATCCAATATCATTGAGGCAAAAGGCAATCCGTTCAAAGAGCAGCTTTTAGGAGTCTTAAAAGCCGTATTTGAGACACAGCAGAATGTGCATAGGATGCCGGACATAAAGCCGGTTACCGGAACACAACCGGTCAGAACACCGGCAAGAGTGTCACACAATGTATCCGGAGACAGACTGATCGCACTTGCATGTTCCACAGGCGGACCGAAATCATTACAGAGTGTCATTCCATTTCTTCCAAAAGAGATGAATGCACCAATGGTCTTAGTGCAGCATATGCCGGCAGGATTTACCAAGACCATGGCGGACCGCTTAAATGAAGTCAGCAAGGTTTCCGTAAAGGAAGCACAGGAAGGAGATGTCCTGCAAAAAGGTACGGTATATATCGCACCGGGTGGCAAACATATGCTGGTAAAGAAGATGCCGGGTGGCGGACACAAGATCACATTGAGTGATGCGGCTCCGATCGGAGGCTTGAAGCCATGTGCGAACGTGATGTATGAATCCTTAAATGACTGTGCTTATGATGAGATTGTCTGTGTCATTCTTACAGGAATGGGAGCGGATGGCACACAGGGAATTATAGAATTACAGAAGCATAAAAAGGTGCATACGATCGCACAGGATGCCAAAAGCTGTGTGGTATATGGAATGCCAAAAGCCATTGCTGAGGCAGGTGCAGCAGATGAGATTGTTCCTTTGACTGAAATTGCACAGGCAATAATAAAGAATGTGGGGGTAAAGTGATATGGATGTAAGCCAATACCTTGAGATTTTTATTGATGAGACAAACGGACATTTACAGACTCTGAGCGACAGCATTATGCAGTTGGAAAAAGAGCCGGAGAACAAAGACGTAATTAATGAGATTTTCCGTGCAGCACACTCCTTAAAAGGAATGGCAGGAACCATGGGATTTAAGAGAATGCAGCGTCTGACCCATGATATGGAAAATGTATTCCAGGAGATCCGCAGTGATAGGATGAAAGTAACAAGCAGCCTGATCGACGTATTATTTGACTGCTTAGATGCAATTGACGGATATCTTGAAAATGTAAAAGAGACCTCAGATGAGGGAACAAATGACAATGAAGCGATTGTCAAAGAGTTAAATGATATTTTAGCAGGCGGTGCAGAAGAGAGTGAAGCGGTACCGGCAGCAGAACCGGAAGCACCTGCACAGGAGACAAAGGCTGTAACGAATTACATGGACTTTGAGTTAAACAACAAAGAGAAAGATGACATCAAAGAGGCACAGGATGCCGGCCATAAAGTCTATGCGATCACCGTAAAGATCCAGAAAGAGTGCCTGTTAAAAGCAGCAAGAGCATTTTTAGTATTCAAGGCAGTAGAAGATTTCGGACAGATCATTGTATACAGACCATCATCACAGGATATTGAAGATGAGAAGTTTGAAGATGAATTTTCCTTCTTCTTAGACAGTGAAGAGACAGATTTTGAAAAGATCAAAGCAGCAGCAAATGCTGTATCAGAAATAGAAACAGTAACAGGAGAAGAAATTCCTGTTGCAGCATTTGAAGGCGGTGCAGAAGAAGAAAAAACAGAGGAGCCTGAAAAGGCAGAAGCACCGGCAGAGACACATCCGGCACCGGCAAAAACAGCACAGGCACCGGCAAGCACAGAAAAGAAGGCAGCAGGTAAGAGCAAATCCACACCGAAACCGGTTACAAACCGTACGATCCGTGTAGATATTGAAAAATTAGATGCACTGATGAATCAGGTCAGCGAGCTGATCATCGCAAAGAACAGTCTGGTATCATTGAGTATGACAGGCGAAAACAAAGAAGATCAGGTACAGACTTTCCAGGAACAGATCGAGTATCTCGAAAGAATCACAACGAATCTGCATGAGTCCGTTATGAAAGTACGAATGGTTCCGATCGAAAGCGTTGTAAATAAGTTCCCGAGAATGATCCGTGACTTATCCAAACGTCTGAACAAGAAGATGGAGTTAGAGATGACCGGTGAAGATACCGAGTTAGACAGAACGGTAGTAGACCAGTTAGGTGATCCGTTACAGCATCTTCTCCGTAACTCCGCAGACCACGGACTTGAGAGTGCGGAACTCCGTAAAGAGCGTGGCAAGAGTGAAGTTGGAACCATCTTCTTAAAAGCATTCCAGGAAGGAAATAACGTTATCATCGAAGTTGGCGATGACGGTAACGGTATTGACACAGAAAGCGTAAAAGAAAAAGCAGTCGAACGCGGACTGGTGACACCGGAAGCAGCAGAACAACTCAGCCAGAAAGAAATCATCGACTTCCTGTTTATGCCAAGTTTCTCTATGGCAAAACAAATTTCAGATATTTCCGGACGAGGTGTAGGATTAGACGTTGTAAAATCCAATATCGAAGCATTAGGCGGAGATGTAGAAGTTCGTTCCAAACTGGGTGAAGGAAGCAAATTCATTGTCAGACTTCCGTTAACACTTGCGATTATCCAGGCATTGATGGTTGAGATCCGTGATGAAAAATATGCGATCGCATTAGCATCCATTCAGACCATTGAATATATTTCCACAAGCGATATCAAGTATGTGGAATCCAAAGAGGTAATACATATCCGTGGAGCCGTTATCCCTCTCATCCGTATGGACCAGGAGCTGGATTTTGAACCGGTAGAAGATGATGAGAACTTAACCGTTGTTATTGTACAAAAGGGAGACAAGACAGCAGGACTTGTTATCGACAATCTGATCGGTCAGCAGGAGATCGTTATCAAATCTCTTGGAGAGTACATTTCCACAACGAAGTTGATCAGTGGAGCAACCATTCTCGGTGATGGTGAAGTTGCATTGATCCTGGATGTTAATACATTAATGTAAGGGGGTTCCGGCAATGGCAGCAAAAATAGAAACAATGGAAAATGACAAAAAACAATACATTGTAATTACTTTTGGAAACGAGCAGTACGGAATAGATATCAGTTATGTAGACAATATTGTGCGTATGCAAAAGATTACCAGAGTTCCAAAAGCACAGCCGTATTTTAAAGGCGTTATTAATCTGCGTGGAGAAGTTGTTCCGGTTATGAGTCTCAGACTGAAAATGGGACTTGAGGATGATGTGTTTACGAATACAAGCCGTATCATCATCTTAAAGATTGAGCAGAAGGGTGTGTTAGGGATCATCGTGGATGAAGTAAAAGAAGTTGTAACACTTGGTTCAGAAGAGATCGACAAGGTTGCACACAATCCAAAGGATGTTAAGAGCACATTCATCAATGGAATCGGAAAGAACGGGGACGATCTGATCTCCCTGTTTGATATCAGCAGCGTGGTAGATGAGAAAGAAAATTCATAACAGATTTTGGATATGATGCTTTAGCATCATATCCAATCTTTGTATATAGAAGTGGATAGGAGGAGGACATCATGGGAAAGTTCAGTTTTGAGGAAGTGAATGAGCTGTATGTAGATGTTCTGCGCGAAATTGGAAATATTGGTTCGGGAAATGCAACAACAGCAATAGCAAGTATGTTAAACTTGCGGCTGAATATGAATGTACCAAAAGTAGAACTGCTTTCCTTCCAGGAATTCGGTTCTGCAATTTCAGCAGAGGATGAAACCATTGTAGGAATCTATTTGGGGTTAGAACAGGATATTGAGGGAAGTATGATGTTTCTGATGAAATTAGATTCCGCACATTATCTGGTAAACCGTTTGATGGGACGTGACCCGGATTACAAAGAAGATTTTACGGAAATGGATTTATCTGCGATCAAAGAGATAGGAAATATTATTGCAGGTTCTTACTTGTCAGCATTATCAAGTATGACAAACTTGACGATTTCCCCTACCATACCATATGTTGCAATTGACATGGCAGCAGCAATTTTAAGTGTGCCGGCCTGCATGTTTGGACAATATGGAGACAATGCACTCTTAATTGAGACACAGTTTGGGGACGAAGTGATGATCGAAGGATATTTTATCCTTTTACCGGAACTGGATTCTTATGACAAAATATTATCAGCACTTGGAATCGCAATATAAGGAGAGTAATACATGGGAGCTACTATAAAAGTCGGAATGGCTGATTTAAACGTATGCAAGGCCCCAGATGCTATTACTACGTTAGGACTAGGTTCATGCATTGGTATAGCGGTGTACGATCCGGTAACAAAAATCGGAGGACTCGCACATATCATGCTGCCAGACAGCACGAAGATAAGGAATAATTCTAACATTGCAAAATTTGCGGATACGGGAATTGAGGAACTGATCAGAAAAGTGACGGCGGCAGGAGCTTCAAAGGCAAGGTTAGTGGCAAAAATAGCCGGTGGAGCAAGAATGTTTGAGGTAAGTGGTCTGTCTGAAGTAGGAAATATCGGAGCCAAGAATGCAGAAGCATCAAAGAAAAAGTTAAAAGAACTTGGAATTCGCATTGTTGCGGAAGATACCGGGTTGAATTATGGTCGTACTGTAGTATTAGATTGTAATACAGGAGATTTTATGATCAAATCGGTCGGAAAAGAAAATAAAATCATTTAGAGTTTGAGGGATGCGGGATGAAAACAAAACCAATTCCAGCGATTGTAATGCTGAGTGCAGGATTTGTAACATGCATTATCGCAATATATACACACATGGAGTTAATGGCTTTTACAAAAAGCCTTCTGTTAGTATTAATCGTTTTTTATATCCTTGGGGGTATTGTGAAAATAATTCTCGACAAGAATTTTGCACAGATGAAAGAAGAAGAGGAAGAAACGGCTGATACAGAAGAAAACCCGGAGGATTCGCAAGAAACGGAAGAGAAGACTTCAGAGGCGGAACCGACGACAGAAGAAGAACCGGAAGAGAATGTAGAAATCTAAAGGGGTAGCTTTGGAGGCTTTTTATGAAAGAAGTCGAGAGACAGAAAATTTGGGAAAAGTACACAAAAAATCCAACACAGGAAATGCGTGAACAGATCATCATAGAATACGCACCGTTAGTAAAAATCGTAGCAGGCAGATTAAGCATGTATCTGGGTGGAAACGTAGAATATGAGGATCTGGTTAGTTATGGAGTTTTTGGATTAATAGATGCAATTGATAAATTTGATACAAATAAAGATGTAAAATTTGAAACCTACGCAAGTCTGCGCATCAGGGGTTCTATTTTAGATCAGATCCGTAAAATGGACTGGATTCCAAGAACTGTCCGGCAGCGTCAGAGAAAGATCGATGAGGCAATCAAAAGTTTAGAAGCGCGTACCGGAAAAACGCCAACAGATGAGATGTTAGCGGAAGAACTTGGGGTCAGTGGGGAAGAACTGTTAAGCTGGCAGTCACAGCTTAAGGTTACGAATGTTGTATCACTGAATGAATTTGTGGAGTCAGGAAATGAACCGGTTATGGATGCAAAAGGCAATTTCCGCTTTGCACAGCCGGAGGAGGTTATAGCAGAAACAGAGCTGAAACGGATGTTAAAAGACGCAATGCAACTGCTTACGGAGAAGGAACAAAAAGTAATTCTTCTGTATTACTATGAAGATCTGACATTGAAGGAGATCAGCAGGGTATTAGAGGTGTCGGAATCAAGAATTTCACAGCTGCATACCAAGGCACTGCAGAAGATGAAGAAAAAAATGGGACCGTATATGAATATTTTGACAGATTAGATGGAGCAGGGGGACACAATATGAATGGCTATTTTCAGTTAGAAGTACAATCAGAGGGCGTTTTTGTGAAAATTTATCCGCCAACAGAAGGTGGAGAGGCTGTAAACATTAAAGAATTAATGGATTATTTAGAAATGCGGCAGTTAAACCATTATGATTTAAAAGATTTAAATACAGCAGTCCATAACACGGAGCAGGGAGGACGTGTTCTTGTTGCTCGTTCTTTGGAAATGGCAGTTCATGAAGTCATGGTAGCACATGTGTCATTAGATAAAATGCAGGTGATATGCCGTTTTTATCCTCCGGCAAATGGTGGAGACCTGTCAGATGAGACTTCGATCATCAAGGATCTGCAGCTTCAGAATATTAAATTTGGAATCAACCGGGCAGCTATTCAGGAATTTTTACAGAACCGCCAATACTGTAAAGATTATGTCTTTGCAAAAGGGAAAAATCCGATACATGGAAAAGATGCTAAAATTGAATACTTTTTTAATACAAACCTGAATTTAAAGCCGAAAAAAAATGAAGACGGTTCCGTAGACTATCGTGATCTGAATACGATCAGTCATGTTAAAGCAGGGGATCTTTTAGCACGTCTGATACCGGAAGATCCGGGAACACCGGGAATGAATGTATTTGGCGAAGAGATCAGTCCGAGAACGGTTCGCAGTCTGACATTGGATTACGCAAATAACATCAAATGTAATGAAGAAAAGACAGAGATTTTTTCGGAAGTAACAGGTCATGCAAGTCTGGTAAAAGGTAAAGTCTTTGTATCTTCCGTATTTGAAGTTCCGGCAGATGTCGATAATTCTATTGGAAATGTGGAGTATGCAGGAAATGTGCATGTTGCGGGAAATGTCAAAGGCGGATTTGAAGTCCGTGCAAAAGGCGACATCATCGTAGAAGGTGTCGTGGAAGATGCACTGTTAGAAGCAGGCGGTCAGATCATCGTAAAACGTGGAATACACGGAATGGGAAAAGGCTATCTTCAGGCAGAGAGCAATGTGATCTGTCAGTTTATTGAAAATGCGATCGTATCGTCCGGTGGATTTGTGGAGACAAACTCCATTCTGCACAGTCGTGTGTCGGCATCGAGTGAGATACATGTCAGCGGAAAGAAAGGGTTTATTACCGGAGGAATGATCCGTGCAGGTGCATTGGTAGCGGCACAGACAATCGGTTCTCCGATGGGAACAGACACCAGAGTTGAAGTTGGCGCTGACCCGAAGAAAAAAGAACGTTTTCAGGAGTTAAAAGAAACCCTTGAAAAAGAGAATGAAGAACTTGATAAGTGCAAAGTGATCCTTGCAACTTATACGAAAAAACTGCAAAGTGGAGAGCAGCTTCCGCCGGAGCGGATGAGTTATGTGCAGAAGTTAGCCTATGCTTATAAAGCGAAAAAACATACCGTGGAAGAACTGCGGAATGAATATGCAGATTTACAGCAGGAGCTGATGTTTGCAAATCATGCAAAAATACAGATCAGCAAAACGATCTATCCTGGTGTAACAGTTGCCATATCCGATTTAGAGATGCGTGTAAAGGATGAACAGAATTTCTGTCAGTACATAAAAAAAGATGGAGAGATTGTCCGTACTACGCTCTAGGCAGGAGCGGCAGCACATGGAAGGAGTGGAACTATGACGATCAGACCGGTGGATTTCGCTACCATTCAAAGAACAGACGATGTTGGAATGATGAAACACCAGCAGGATGCCAAGCCGGTGGTGGAGCAGCAAAATATTCAGGTGGAAATAAAAAAACAGGAATATCACGATGCTTCGCAGGTGAAGCATAAGGACAACGCCTCAAAAGAAGAGGAACGTTTTGATGCGAGAGAAGAAGGAAAGAATAAATATAAACAGTCCATGAGCAAAAAGAAAAAAGACGCTGCAAAAGATGGAAAAGTAGTGCAAAAATCAGCACATGGCGGATTTGATATCAAGATATAAGGAGCAGATATGACAGCAATAGAAATATGTCTGGTTGCGGCCGGACTGGTTTTGATGGTTGGAAGTTTTTTTGTAACGGAGAAATTATCACCGGATGAACTGGATAAGATTGCAAAGCTGAGCCAGGAGGAAATCGCACATATCGTAGATAAAGAAATTGCAGCATCCCACGATAAGGTTCAGGAGCAGTTAGAGACAGAATTAGAAGAAGTATTAGAAAAATTAGACCGCGAAAGCGACAAAGAGACAAACGAAAAGATCATGGCGATCAGTGAGTATTCGGATACCGTCATTGAGTCCATTAATAAAAGCCATAATGAGATCATGTTTTTGTACAGCATGTTAGGTGACAAACATAAGGAAATGATAGATTTTTCGAATGAGATCCAGCAGCGGGTAGAAAATCTGCAAAAAATCGTGACCGAGGAAATGGTACAGGAAACACTGTATAAAGCAAAAGAAGAACATGAAAATTCACAGATTTTAATGGAAAATGTTACCGAGAATAATAAAAATATGTTAGAAGAGGTACAGGCAGTTTCGGATGAAGCAGAGGAAGTACCGGAGACAGAAGAAACGGGCGAAGTAGAAAAAGAGCAGCCTGCAGACAGCAATGAGCAGATCTTAGAATTAAGACGGCAGGGAATGTCGGAAGTAGAGATTGCAAAAGAGTTAGGATTAGGACTCGGCGTTATAAGACTGGTCATAGATTTATATGAAAAAGAGGAGCAGGCAGAGTGAAATTAAAATATTATTTAAGAGGTCTGGGAATCGGAATCCTGATCACAACGATCATCTTTATCATAGGGATTCATGTAAATCAGGATCAGATGTTTTCCGATGAAGAAGTCATCCGGCGTGCAAAAGCATTGGGAATGGTCATGGATGAGACGGATGGAAAGACGATCAATGAATTAGATAAAGACAAGAAACAGGATTCAGAGAGTAAAGATCAAAAGGACAGTAAGAAAGAAGACAGCAAAGAAAGCAAAAGCGATAACAAAGACAAGCAGGAACAGGCAAAAGATGATCAGACGAAGAATGATCAGACAAAAGCAGATGCAGAGTCAGAAAAAACTCAGGACAGTGATGCCGCAGCAGCACAAAAACAGACGGTAGAGCAGGTAGAGATCAGTATCCTTCCGGGTGAATATTCGGATACGATCTCACAAAAACTGTTAGATGCAGGCCTGATCGATGATAAGGCAGCATTCAGCAAATATATCAATGATACGAATGTCGATAATCTGATACAGCCGGGAACATTTACCGTGCCAAAAGGGGCAAGCTACGAAGAAGTTGCAAAAATCCTCACGACGAAGCAGGAAAATCGATAAAAGTCTTGCTATGGCAGGAAAACTGTGCTATAATCGTTGAGGTTAATTTAAAAAACACATATGCAGACCAGGAAACCGGTGCCTAAGGTCGTTTTTTGGAATGAAGCATATGGAAGCACACAACCATGGAGGTAAAAAAATGAGTGTTATTTCAATGAAACAGTTATTAGAAGCAGGTGTTCACTTCGGACATCAGACAAGAAGATGGAATCCTAAAATGGCTCCATACATCTACACCGAGAGGAACGGTATCTATATCATCGACTTACAGAAATCTGTAGGAAAAGTAGATGAGGCATATCAGGCAGTAAGTGATATCGCAGCAGAAGGTGGTTCTATCCTTTTCGTAGGAACAAAGAAACAGGCTCAGGATGCTATCAAGACAGAGGCAGAGAGATGTGGAATGTACTATGTAAATGAGAGATGGTTAGGCGGAATGCTTACAAACTTCAAGACCATCCAGAGCCGTATCGAGAGATTAAAAGCGATCGAAGCAATGGCAGAGGACGGAACATTTGATGTATTACCGAAGAAAGAAGTAATTGCTTTAAAGAAAGAATGGGATAAATTAGAGAAGAACCTTGGCGGAATCAAAGACATGAAAGGTCTTCCGGATGCAATCTTCGTAGTAGATCCTAAGAAAGAAAGAATCTGCGTACAGGAAGCACACACACTTGGTATTCCGTTAATTGGTATCTGTGATACAAACTGTGATCCGGAAGAATTAGACTATGTAATTCCTGGAAACGATGATGCGATCCGTGCAGTAAAATTAATCGTTTCTAAGATGGCAGATGCAGTCGTAGAAGCTAATCAGGGAACAGTTGATGTAGAAGCAGCAGAAGAGTTTGAAGCAGAGGAAGCTGAAGAAGCATAATAAGAGAATTCTCAGGACAGACATTTTGCCTGTCCTGTATTGTGTAAAAAATGGAGGACGATAAAATGGCTATTACAGCAGCAATGGTAAAAGAGTTACGCGAGATGACCGGTGCCGGAATGATGGATTGTAAAAAGGCATTAGGTGAGACAAATGGTGATATGGAAGCAGCCGTAGACTTTTTACGTGAAAAAGGGCTTGCAACTGCACAGAAAAAAGCCGGCAGAATTGCAGCAGAGGGTATCGTAGTTACAAAACTGACAGATGATGCAAAAGCTGCAGTTGTTGTAGAGGTTAACTCTGAGACAGACTTTGTAGCAAAGAATGAGAAATTCCAGAACTATGTTGCAGAAGTTGCAGCACAGGCATTAACTACAAGTGCAGCAGATATCGAGGCATTCTTAGCAGAGCCTTGGGCAGCAGATACAAGCAAAACTGTAAATGAAGCATTAGCAGCACAGATCGCAGTAATCGGCGAGAACATGAATATCCGTCGTTTTGAGCAGGTAAAAGAAGAGAACGGATTTATCGCTTCTTATATCCATGCAGGCGGAAAAATCGGTGTATTAGTAGACGTTGAGACAGATGTGATCAACGATGACATCAAAGAGATGGCAAAGAACCTTGCAATGCAGGCAGCAGCATTAAAACCACTTTACACCAGCAGAGATGAAGTAGATGCAGACTATATCGAGAAAGAGAAAGAGATCTTAATGGTACAGGCTAAGAACGAAAAGCCGGATGCAAACGAGAAGATCTTAAACGGTATGGTAATGGGACGTATCAACAAAGAGTTAAAAGAAATCTGCTTATTAGACCAGGTTTATGTAAAAGCTGAAGATGGAAAACAGGTTGTAAGCAAATATGTAGAAGAAGTTGCAAAAGCAAACAATGCAAAGATCAAGATCAAGAAATTCGTTCGCTTCGAGACCGGTGAAGGTTTAGAGAAGAAGAATGAAGATTTTGCAGCAGAAGTTGCAGCTCAGATGAATGCATAATTGAATATTGTGTTAAATTTCTGAAATGATTAATAACCCTTATGAATGGTGGTGACACTGTTTGTAGGGGTTATTTTTATGTCTAAATATAAAAATGACAATGATCTACCAACCACATTGAAACAATCTCCTAAATATGATAAATTGAATAATAAACAAAAGAATGGGGGCTACAAATGAAAACAGAAGTAAAAGAAAGCATAAAAAAAATCCTTGTCATATGTTTCGCATCCTTTTTAATGGCATTGAACATCAAATCCTTTGTCAGAACCGGAGGACTCTATCCGGGAGGGGCGACCGGTCTGGCACTTTTAATACAAAGAGCAGCGGACATGTTTTTACATATTACAATTCCATATACCATTGTCAATATACTGCTCAATGCGATACCGGTGTATATCGGTTTTCGATTCATTGGTAAAAAATTCACAATGTATTCCTGTCTGATGATCGTGCTGACAAGTGTCCTGACCGATATCATACCGGGCTATGCAATCACATACGATACGCTGCTGATCAGTATTTTTGGCGGACTGATCAATGGATTGGTCATCGGACTCTGCCTGCATATGAATGCGACAACAGGAGGAACGGATTTTATTGCAATCTATCTTTCAGAAAAAAAAGAGATCGATTCGTGGAATGTGGTATTAGGCATCAATGTGGTCATTTTAGCGGCTGCAGGCGTATTGTTTGGATGGGATAAAGCCCTGTACTCGATCATATTCCAGTACACCTCTACGCAGGTAGTGCATATTTTATATCGGAAGTACCAGCATGAAACCCTGTTTATCGTAACGAATAAGGCAACAGAAGTTTATGAAGTGATTTCAAAGATGAGTAACCATGGCGCAACCATTATGGAGGGAGAAGGCTCCTATGAACATCAGGAGAGAAAAATCGTCTATTCCGTAGTTTCCAGTGCACAGAGCAAGTCGATCATCCGCGAAGTGAAAAAAGCTGACCCACATGCATTTGTAAATGCGATCAAAACAGAGCAGATTGCAGGAAGATTCTATCAAAAGCCAAATGAATAAGTCAAACCCTGTAATATAGGTAGGAAAAATGGATTAAGATTGACTTGTCAGTCATAAAATGTTATATTTTAGGAAAATTCACATAATTTATTGCGGAGGGGACATATGAGATTTGTACCGATAGAACGAGTAGAACATGGAATGATGCTGGCAAAATCAATTTATGATTACGAAACCAGAACCTTATTGCGGGAAGGAAAGCTGTTAAGTGATGAGATCATTGTCAGGATCAGAGAGCGGGGATACCCGGGAATCTATATCGAGGACGAATTAACAAAAGATGTTGTCATTCAGGACGCCATTACAGCCGAACTGCGTAATCATGCGGTAGAGGCATTGCAGGAGCTGGATTTAGAAGAGGCGGTAAACGTTGCAGAGAGCATCGTAAAGCAGTTGATGGAGGCAAAAACCATATCCTTAGATATGTTAGACCTCCGTACTTTTGATGATTATACATTCCGACATTCCGTCAATGTAGCGGTACTTTCCGTAGTCATCGGAATGGGAATGGGATATACCAATGAGGAATTAGTAGATCTTTGCTCCGCGGCAGTATTTCATGATCTTGGAAAAATCTCCATAGATAAGGCAATCTTAAATAAACCGGGAAAACTGACACCGGAGGAGAATGAACTTTTACGCAGCCATTCCCAGCGTTCTTATGATATGTTAAAGGAAAAATGGAACATTCCGGCAAGAGTCAAAGCGGCAGTATTGAGCCACCATGAAAATGAGGATGGAAGCGGCTATCCGAACGGTCTGACCGGAGACAAGATCCATCCGTTTGCAAAGATCATCCATGTGGCAGATGTATATGATGCACTTTCAAGTGACCGTGCATATAAAAAAGCATACACCTATTCGGAATCGTTAGAATATCTGATGGGTGGCTGTGGAACACTGTTTGATCAGCAGGTGGTCCGTGCATTTATGGATAAAGTTCCTGTATATCCAAAGGGTGTAACGGTATTGTTATCCGACGGCAGAGAGGCAATCGTAGTAGAGAATCATTTAGGAAACCCATTGCGTCCGACCGTCCGATTTTTTGATGGAAAAGATTTAAATCTGAACGATCCGTCCGTAGGAATGAATATCACGATCATCAATCAGGTCAATACACAGACGATCGATGAGCAGGAAATGATAGAGTTTGAGAAAGAGCGTAAGAGCAGAGAGATTAAAACAATTCTAGTTGTAGATGATATGGTAACGAGTATCCGTTCCGTAAAAGCTGCATTGGACGGATTATATAAAATTATTGCCGTACGCTCCGGCAGTGAAGCCATTGAATACTTACAGAAAGCAACACCGGATCTGATCCTAATGGATATCCTTATGCCGAATATGAGTGGAATTGAGGCAGTCAGAGTGATCCGCCAGCGTTTTCCGGGAAATATACCGGTCATCTTTTTATCAAGTGCCAGTGATGTGCAGACGATACTGGAATGTAAGGATGTCAAAGCCGCAGATTATATCGTAAAACCGTTTAAGGTAAACTATATCCGGGAACGTGTTGCGGCAGTATTGGGAGAAAACGAGTAATATGGGAATGCCTTTAGTAATCAACACGATCTGTATTGTAATTATATTAATGGCAATTTATTGTCTTGCCGGAAGAAAGGAGAGCAGGGGTAGACGCATCAATATGGCGTCTATGCTGGTCTCCTTGATTTATTGCTTTTTAGTAACGGTTGGTGAATTGCTCTGTATGGACTATGTTCCACAGTTGCTGATCATAGACCGGATGGTGTCAGATTTTGTATTTGGGATATTGTTCATCTTTTATTACCATTACATTATCTATGTCACCGGTTTTCGCATTGACAGAAAGATCACCATAGGATTTATGAGTGCCTATGCGTTTTTCCTGCTGTTATTGCTGACAGATTCCTCTCATCACTGGTTTTACCAGAAACTGGACGTACGGACGGGAGAAAACGGCTATTTTAAATTCCAGATACAGCATGGGATCGGGTTTTATCTCTTTTATGCAGTGTTGCTTCTGACTTCTTTTTTCTGTTTTTATCTGGCGTGGAAGTATTATCAGAATACAAAAGATAACATTGGACAGATGCGGAAAAAAAGGGCACACATCCTTTTGCAGGTATCACTCCTGCCTTTGATGATCGCAATTTTATATCTGTTTGAAGGAAAGAGTATCTACAGTCCGGTCTGTATCGGAATCGGACTGTCGGCATTGTTGCTGATCCATGCCCTGAACCATTTTAATTATATGGAAGTCATTCAGAATGCAAAAGCACTGGTGGCGGACAATATGGATTTAGGACTTTTGATCTTTGACACGGAAGAGCATTTTTTAGAGGCAAACCAGTTTATGGAGAAGCATTTTCCGGAGGTCTGGGAAACGCCGGATTTTGTCAAAGAATGTGAAGAATTTCACGATGTAATGACCGGAAAACGGTCAAAGATACTCTGGAAAGGCAGAAACTATAATTGTCAGAAGAGTGAGGTGCGGACGCAGAGCGGTGTTTTGATCGGTTATGCACTGACCGTTTATGATATCACGGATTTAGAAGAGTATAGTCATCAATTAGAAATATTAAAAGAAGAGGCAGAAAAGGCGAATGCCCAGAAAACTAAGTTTTTAACGAATGTGACGCATGAGATCCGTACCCCGATGAATACGATCCTTGGTATGAGTGAGATTGCGATCCGAAAAAATACGGCAAAAGACTTAGAAGGCCCGTTAAAGACGATTTACCAGGAGGGAGAGGGCGTATTAGAAATGGTCAACAGCCTGTTGGATGTCTCAAAGCTGGAATCGGGCACGGTCGAGCTGTCTCACGAGAAATATGAGATGGAGACACTGCTCTATGAAGTCTCAAATATGGTCTATATGAATATGCACAATCAGGACTTAGATTACCGGATTGAGATCGAAGAGAGATTTCCAAGTGCATTTTACGGAGACCGAATGCGGGTCAAAGAGATTTTCCAGAATCTTTTAGGAAATGCCATAAAATATACAGAAAGCGGAACCATTACCTTGTCCTTAGGAGGCGAACGCGAAGAGAACCGTTATAAGATCAGGCTTTCCGTTCAGGATACCGGAGTAGGGATGGATGAAACGGATGCCGAGCAGATTTTTCAGCGTTTCAAACGGACAAAAAATGCGAGAACGGAAAAAGTATTTGGAGCCGGACTGGGCTTAAACATTACGATGTCGCTTGTCAAAATGATGGGCGGGAATATTACCGTGCAGAGCCGTCTGAATGAAGGAACAACGTTTTTAGCCTATTTTTATCAGGAGATTGCAGACAGTGAAGCTTTATTCATAAAAAATATGACAAGAGAACGTGCAGTTGCATATATGGAATCAAACGTTTTTTTAGAAAAAATACAGGTCTGCTTTCCGGGAGCATATATCCTGCTTGTCGATGACATGGAATCCAATCTTAGGGTAGAGCAGGGACTGATGCAGCTTTACGGAATAGAACCGGAAATGGTAAATAGTGGAAGAAAAGCATTAGAACTGGTAAAAAAACGAAAGTATGATATCATCTTTTTAGATCATATGATGCCACAGATGGATGGGATCGAAACCCTGCAGAGAATGCGTGAGTTAGAAAACGGAAAAGATACACCGATCGTTGCGATCACGGCAAATGCGGTGGCATTTACGACCGATTTTTATGAAAAAAGCGGGTTTGATGACAGCCTTACCAAACCACTGCATACCATCGAACTGTTAGAGGTGCTGAAACGCTTTATTCCGGATAAGATACAGCAAAAAGAGACGGAAGAACAGGAAGAAATATTACCGATCAAGAGCCTGATGCCGGAGATCGACTGCACGATCGGAATCCGGAATATCGGTGGAAATATTGAAAAACATAATGAAATCTTACAGGTATACTATCGGGAAATGTCACAGATGCTGGAAGTGCTTCAAAACTATGCAAATGAGGATTTAGAACAGTTCCGTATCAGTGTGCATGGGATCAAGGGAAGCAGCCGCAATATCGGCGCAGAAGATTTAGCGGATGAGGCATTGCGGTTAGAGGAGCTGGCAAAAGAAGGAAAACAGGCAGAGATATTAGCAAAATTAGATGAGTTCTTAAATACCTTAGATGAAGTTATGACCAGAGTGGACACCTATCTGAAGGATGCATCCGAACAGGTAGAGCGCGATGGAGATTTTCTGCCGGAGTTAGAATTAAGCAGTGTATATCAGATTTTAAAGGCACTTGCTGAATTCGATATGGATGAAGCGGAGGATTGTTTAAAAGAGCTTTATAAAAACCGCTACGCAGAGGATGTGGAAGAGGTCCTAGAGGAATTGAAACGTTATATCGAAGACTTAGACTACAAACACGCAACAAGTCTCTTAGAGGACTATTTAAAGAAAATCGGATAGGACGATAGAAAGATCATGGAGGTAGAAATGGAACAGCAAAAAGGTCTGACAGGTTCCACATTGAAGATCATAGCAATGGTTACCATGCTGATAGACCACATTGGAGCAAGCATTTTAGAACGGGGAGTCATGCCAAAGGTAGCAGATGGCAGTGTTATGGATGCAGGCGTAGAGGCAATGAAAGTATATAACAGGTGGAAAGTAGTGGATATGGCATGCCGTGGCATCGGAAGGATCGCATTTCCGATCTTCTGCTTTTTGTTAGTGGAAGGATTTTTGCATACCGGCAACTGGAAAAAATATTTCAGCAGACTGTTTCTGTTCAGCCTTATCTCAGAAGTCCCATTTGACCTTGCAGTATTTAAAAGCTGGTATGATTTTTCAAGTCAGAATGTATTTTTTACGCTGTGGATCGCACTTCTTGTCTTAGCCGTGATGAAATATGTGAGTGAAAAGCAGGAATGGTCGGAAGCGTTGCAGCTTTTGGCACAGATTGCCGTAGCAGCCGTTGGAATGGGAGTGGCACATCTGTTACATACCGATTACGGAGCCTTTGGAGTGCTTGCAATCGCAGAATTGTATTTTTTGCGAAAAGACAGAAAGCGACAAGTACTTTGCGGCTGTGTGCTGTTCTTGTGGGAGATTACGGCACCACTGGCATTTTTACCGATCTACCACTATAATGGCGAGCGGGGCATAAATGTTAAATATATATTTTACTTTTTCTACCCGGTACATTTGCTGATTTTTGGCCTGATCATAAAATTTGCTTTTTGACAAAATTCGGTTTTAACATTGACAAAAGAATGTAGTATGCTAAAATGTGCTTAGTGTGAAAACGTAAGAAAAGGAAGATTTTCTATGAAAAGACAGGTATTATCTATTCTGGTAGAGAATACAGCAGGCGTAACAAGCCGTATTTCGGGGCTGTTCAGCCGCCGAAGATATAACATTGACAGTTTTTCATCCGGTGTTACGGCTGATCCGAGGTTTACAAGGATTACAATTGTAACCAGTGGAGATGAGCTGGTCTTAGAGCAGATTGAAAAGCAGTTAGCAAAGCTCGAAGACGTACTGGATATCAAGAAGTTAGAACCTGACAATTCCGTAACAAGGGAATTGATCATGGTAAAGATCCGTGCAAAGGATACCGATCGTCAGGCCATCTTGAATGTCACAGAGATTTTCCATGGAAAAGTCGTGGATGTTACCCACGATTCCATGATCATCGAACTGACAGGAAAGCAGGCAAAGCTCGATTCCTTCTTAGATTTATTACAGGGATATGAGATTTTAGAGTTGGCGAGAACGGGACTGACCGGACTTACCAGAGGTTGTGACGATGTTACATATTTAGATTAAGCTATCAATTTTTTATAATTTAGGAGGATAACATAATGGCAGCAAAAATTTATTATCAGGAAGACTGTAACCTTTCACTTTTAGATGGAAAGACCATCGCGATCATCGGTTACGGAAGTCAGGGACATGCACATGCATTGAACTTAAAGGAGTCCGGATGCAACGTTATCATCGGTCTTTATGAAGGTTCTAAATCCTGGGCAAAAGCAGAACAACAGGGATTTGAAGTATTTACAGCAGCAGAAGCAGCAAAAAAAGCTGATATTATCATGATCCTGATCAACGATGAGAAGCAGGCTGATATGTATAAAAACGATATTGAGCCAAACTTAGAGGCAGGCAACATGTTAATGTTCGCACATGGTTTCAACATCCACTTCGGATGTATCGTACCTCCAAAGGATGTCGATGTTACCATGATCGCACCAAAGGCACCGGGTCATACCGTTCGTTCCGAGTATCAGGCAGGAAAAGGAACACCTTGCTTAATAGCAGTAGAGCAGGATGCAACAGGAAAAGCATTAGATATGGCATTAGCATATGCACTTGGAATCGGTGGAGCAAGAGCAGGTGTTCTTGAGACAACTTTCAGAACAGAGACAGAGACAGACCTCTTCGGTGAGCAGGCAGTTCTTTGCGGTGGTGTTTGTGCATTGATGCAGGCAGGATTTGAGACACTTTGCGAAGCTGGTTATGATCCAAGAAATGCTTACTTTGAATGTATCCATGAGATGAAATTAATCGTAGATTTAATTTATCAGTCAGGATTTGAAGGAATGAGATACTCCATCTCTAACACAGCAGAGTATGGTGATTATATCACAGGACCAAAGATCATCACAGAGGATACTAAGAAAGCAATGAAAAAAGTACTTTCCGATATCCAGGATGGTTCTTTTGCAAAAGAGTTCTTATTAGATATGTCTGATGCAGGACGTCAGGTTCACTTCAAGGCAATGAGAAAATTAGCAGCAGAGCATCCATCAGAGTCTGTAGGAAAAGAAATCCGCAAACTTTACAGCTGGAACAATGAGGAGGATAAGCTGATCAACAACTAATCTTTACGATAGAACAAAGTTCAGTAGGAAAAGAATAAAATTATAAAATAAAAGGCTCTCTTCCGGGTAAGCAAGTGAAAGAATATGACTTGTTACCTGGGAGGGAGTGTTTTTATGAGTAGAAAATCTAACGGAAGGATTCATAAAAATGAATGAACTTTTCTAAGGAATCCGACACTTTGATATCCCGGTTATAGGCAAAACCGATTTCCCGTTTGTGGATCGGGATGCCAAGCGGGATTTCTAAAAGCGTACCGTTTTGTAATTCCTCTTTGACAAAATCTTTGATGACACAGCCAACACCGAGGCTGACCTTAGCCATTTCAATGACGAGATCCATATTAGACACTTCAATGATATCCTGTAAGGAGATATGATTTTCCTGAAAATAGTCATCAATATACTGACGTGTCATATTTTCTTTATCTAACAGCATCAGTGTGGCACTTTGTAAAATCTGGTCATGACGGACACCACGGACGCTTAAGTTGTGCAGATAATCTTTCGTGGCAACGAAAATATCTTCGATTTCACGCAAAGAATAAAAATCAATATTTTTTAGCAGATAAGGTTTGCCGATCAGACCGACATCCAGTTTTTCTTCTTCTAAAAGTTTTAACGTCTGGTTGGTAGACTGACAGGAAATGGAGATATTAATGTGCGGATTCTCCTTGATAAATTCTTTCAGATAAGGTAAAAGCACATATTTGCACAGGGTAGAGCTGACACCGATCGTCAGATGACCGATTCCAAGTTCAATGGAGCGCCGCAGACGGTCTTCTCCGATGCTTAGTGTTTCAAAAGCAGATTTTACATGTGTATAGAGGAGTTCTCCGGAATCTGTCAGTGCGACACCGCGGGAACTGCGCTCGAACAGCTTTGTGCCAAGACTTTCTTCTAATTTCTGGATCGATTTACTGATCGCCGGCTGGCTGATATAGAGTTCTTTAGCAGCTTTAGAAATATTTTTTGTATTTGCAACCGTATAAAAAATCCGGTAAGATGATAAATTCTGATACATAAATCCTCCATAACAAAAAGTTATAATAAATATGTTTAATATGTATTGTTATTATAGCATGTTCTGTGCTATGATAGCAACAATAGATATTACATACGTTTTCACATTAAAATTATGACAGAACAAAAAGGAGGAACTATGCATGGGAATGACAATGACGCAGAAGATTCTGGCAGCACATGCCGGTCTGGATTCTGTATGTGCAGGACAGTTGATTGAAGCGGATTTGGATTTGGTTCTGGGTAATGATATTACATCACCGGTCGCAATCCATGAGATGGAAAAAATGAAGACGGACGGTGTGTTCCATAAAGACAAAATAGCGTTGGTACTGGATCATTTTGTACCGAACAAAGACATCAAATCAGCAGAGCATTGTAAATGTGTCAGAGAGTTTGCCTGCAAACACGAGATCACAAATTATTTTGATGTAGGGCAGATGGGAATCGAGCATGCACTTTTACCGGAGCAGGGATTGACCGTTGCGGGAGATGTGATCATCGGTGCGGATTCACATACCTGTACATATGGAGCACTTGGAGCATTTTCCACCGGAGTCGGAAGTACCGACATGGCAGCCGGAATGACAACAGGAAAAGCATGGTTCAAAGTACCGGCGGCAATCAAAGTGGAGTTGACCGGAGCACCATCTAAATGGGTCAGCGGAAAAGATGTCATCTTACATTTAATCGGAATGATCGGCGTGGATGGAGCGCTCTATAAATCTTTGGAATTTACCGGAGAAGGAGTGGCAAATCTGACAATGGATGACCGCTTTACCATTGCAAACATGGCAATTGAAGCCGGAGCAAAAAATGGAATCTTCCCGGTGGATGAGTTAGCCGAGACATACATGAAAGAACATTCCAAACGCCCGTATCAGATCTATGAGGCAGATGCGGATGCAGAGTATGAGCAGGAGATCACGATTGACTTAAATACGTTAAAATCCACCGTTGCATTTCCACATCTTCCGGAGAATACAAAGACCATTGACGAGGTGGGAGATATTACGATCGATCAGGTAGTCATCGGCTCCTGTACCAACGGAAGAATTGATGATCTAAGATGTGCAGCAGAGATCTTAAAAGGCAAAAAAGTAGCCAAAGGTCTTCGCGTGATCATTATCCCTGCGACACAAAAGATTTATTTACAGGCAATGGAAGAGGGACTCTTAAAGACCTTTATCGAAGCAGGTGCCGTTGTCAGCACACCGACCTGCGGACCGTGTCTTGGCGGTTATATGGGAATTTTAGCAGCAGGAGAAAAATGTGTCTCTACGACAAACCGTAACTTTGTCGGACGTATGGGACATGTTGATTCGGAAATATATTTAGCAAGTCCTGCCGTTGCAGCAGCAAGTGCCGTAACCGGAAAAATCTCAGGACCGGATACATTGTAGGAGGTAGAAGATGAAAGCACATGGAAGCGTATTTAAATACGGAGATAATGTAGATACCGATGTCATTATTCCTGCAAGATATCTGAATTCCTCAGACCCGAAAGAACTTGCAGCACATTGCATGGAAGATATTGACAAGGAATTTGTAAATCAGGTAAAAAGCGGTGATTTGATTGTTGCAGATAAGAACTTCGGATGTGGTTCTTCAAGAGAACATGCCCCAATTGCGATCAAGGCAGCGGGTGTAAGCTGTGTCATAGCAGAAACATTTGCAAGAATATTTTATCGGAATGCAATTAATATCGGATTGCCGATCATTGAGTGTCCTGCGGCAGCAAAAGGCATTGAAGCAGGAGATGAAGTGGAAGTGGATTTTGATACCGGAGTGATCACCAATGTGACGAAGGGAACGACATTCCAGGGACAGCCATTCCCGGAATTTATGCAAAAGATCATTAAGGCGGAAGGACTTGTCAACTACATCAATCAGAAATAGATGACAGGGAATCTAAGTAGGCAAGATATTTTTTTGAAATTTTGATTTTGGTATAGAGCTCTGCATATTCTTTTGCAGAGAGCTCTTCTACATAATTTTCAGGAAAATTCTTTGCAATACCGTGACGTTTTGCAAGGTCTACCGCCTTATTATAAGCAACAGCCGCTTTGACGGATGTTGAATAAGAACCGATGATATAATTGCCATTGATATGGATACGGGCTTTAAAACATACCATTCCGTTTTGGACATGGCGGATGACTCCATGGTAGGAGTTTAAAAGAATCACGTTAGAATAACGCAGATCAGTAGAATCACCGTTAGCAAAGGTAAAATCCCTGCCCGGAACACCATGGCTTGGGATGCCGTAGCGGGAGAAGATGCTGGTCTGCATTCCATATTCATTGACAAATAAACGTCCGCCCCGGCGTAAGATCTTATGCTGGGAATAGAAAAAAAGGTCGTCAATATCGAATTTATATTCTTCATTTTTACTAAAGTAATAGGAAAAATAGTTACGGCGCAGATAAATGGGTGTTTTGATGTACATGCCATTGTCGCGGAAGTTACAGAGGACTACAATTTTTTCAAAAGAAAGGGATGGGGAAGAAAAGAGTGCAGTCTCTAAAGAAATTCCGGTATCATGGAGCAGAGAATCTGCCTGGGAATAGGCATTGTGGGCAAGGGATTCCTCTGCGTAGCTTCCAAGGCTGATATGTTTGTTTTTATAATGGATACCGGCACGGAAATATGGGGTGCCGTCTTTTCGTTTTGCCGGATATACGCCTGGTAACATGGGAACTCCTTTTGTGTGGGGGATTTGATACGCTTGGGTTTGCTACGCATGATGACTCGTTTGCACTCATTATATCACACATAATCGCATATTGACAGTCGATATTCCTTTCCATTATAATGAAAATCAGTGAAGAAAATAGAACAACAGGAAGAGGATAAGAAGATGGATTTGTTATATTCAAGTACAAGAAATGGTGAAGAAAAAGTAACTGCATCCAAGGCAATTTTAAAGGGACTTGCAGATGATGGCGGATTATTTGTGCCGGAGTCGATCCCAAAGCTGGATGTTACAATCGAAGAGTTAGCGAAGATGTCTTATCAGGAGACAGCATATGCGGTCATGAAGCTCTTTTTTACCGACTTTACCGAAGAAGAGTTAAAGAACTGTATCAATAAGGCATATGACAGCAAATTTGACACAGAAGAGATCGCGCCGTTAGTAGAGGCAGATGGAGCATATTATTTAGAACTGTTCCACGGGGCAACCATTGCATTCAAGGACATGGCATTGTCAATCCTTCCTCATTTACTGACAACAGCAGCAAAGAAAAATCAGGTAAATAATGAGATCGTGATCTTAACAGCAACTTCCGGAGACACGGGAAAAGCAGCGCTGGCAGGATTTGCAGATGTAGAGGGAACAAAGATCGTTGTCTTTTATCCAAAAGACGGAGTCAGCCCGATCCAGAAGCAGCAGATGGTGACCCAGAAAGGGGATAACACCTATGTAGTCGGAATCAACGGCAACTTTGACCAGGCACAGACCGGTGTGAAAAAAATGTTTTCTGACAAAGAGTTAGCAAAAGAGTTAGATGCTGCAGGATATCAGTTTTCTTCTGCAAACTCCATCAATATCGGAAGATTCATACCGCAGATTACATATTATGTATATGCTTATGCAAAATTATATGCAAATGGAAAAATTGCAAAAGATGAGAAAATCAACATCGTAGTACCGACCGGAAACTTTGGAAATATCTTATCTGCATTTTATGCAAAAAATATGGGACTTCCGGTTGCAAAATTAATCTGTGCATCTAATGAGAATAAAGTACTCTATGATTTCTTTGAAACCGGAAAATATGACAAGAATCGTGAGTTTATCCTGACATCCTCTCCATCTATGGATATATTGATCTCTTCAAACTTAGAGCGTCTGATCTACTGGGCAGCCGGAAATGATGCAAAGAAGAATGTAGAATTTATGACTGCACTGACAAAAGACGGTGTCTATGAGATCACACCGCAGATGCAGGAAAAATTAAAAGATTTCTATGGAAATTATGCAAGCGAAGAAGAGACTGCAGAGGCAATCCGTACACTTTATGAAAAAACAGGATATATTTTAGATACACATACAGCAGTTGCATCAAGTGTATATGGAAAATATAAAGCAGAGACAAAGGATGACCAGACCACAACTGTCATTGCGTCTACAGCAAGTCCGTTCAAATTCAGCAGAAGCGTTATGGATGCCATTGATCCAAAGTATGATGCAATGGAAGAGTTTGAACTGATCGATGAATTATCCAAGATCGGCAATGTAAAAATACCGAATGCGATCGAAGAGATCCGCAATGCACCGATACGTCATAAGGCAACCTGTGAAGTGGATGAGATGCCAAGGGTCGTTAAAGAATTTCTTGGTATGTAATTCAGAAATATAAAAAATATAAGCAGAAGCATTGAGATGTAAGATACAGCAATGTCCTGTGTAAAAAGTATTGAGACAGCAGTGTCCTATGTTTGAGAAGAACTGTAATAAGATAAGGTTTCAAACAAAGAACTCCGGTGGGTACCGGAGTTCTTTGTTTTGTAGTATGTAGAATTATGTAAGTCAATTTGGAAAATCCCATTTTAAAATCTGAACGTTTCATTATTTAGATTTAGAAATATAGAAGATAAAATTCAATGTTCCAAACGGATAGATTACCGGAAGGATGAAATGCTCGTCCTCAAAGGTCAGTAAACAATCAGTATGAACCTCAGGCGGTAAAAGCTGAAGCTCGGTAGAATAAGTATTTGACATATTTACATTGAATAATCCGTTGTGAAGATTTAAGAAATCTTCTAGGGAAGCTTTTACATAGTCATCAAATTCCGTAAAGCTGTCATTTGCATAACGGGATGCAAATTCAATCGCAGCTACTTCGGTAGTATCTAAATAAGAGCTTACTGTGAAAGCACCATCGATATTCTGGTTTACACAGTAAACAGCAGGATACTCTTTGCATGGAAGCGGAGAGAGGATGGTAAAATCATTGCCGATAAAACGGATCAGATTTGTAATTAAAAGCTGTAAATATTCTACTAAACGTTTCGACTGTAATTCATCAATATAATCACCCAGTCCGTGGATCATCTCATCGAATTTTTTCTTCTGGAAATCCGTAAGATCTAAGTTGTAAATCTCATTGTCAGACTGATATTCGATCAGAATATTTTCAAACTGTGTATTGGTCAGGATACCCTTCTCAATTAAAGCCTGTCCAAGAAGCAGATAGTCCGGTTTCTGAGCCTCTAAAAGAGCATTGACCTGTTCTTCTGTCAGATAACCCTCTTCAATGGCAAGTTCTCCAAATTTCTTATCCTGATGCGTCTGCATGATAATGATATTATCTACCTCGCCGGCAGTCATATATCCTTCATGGATCGCAAGAGTACCCAGTTTTAAATGAACCTTAGACTGCTCCTGTAAAGCATCTAAAAGCTGTTCTGTGGTAATGATGTCTTTTTCCAAAAGATAGTTGCCAAAAAATTGTGTATACATAGCTTATCTCCCTTCAAATCGAATCTTAATAATATTCTCCACCTGTTCTGCATTTAAAGGTTTCTGAACAAAGTCCTTTGCACCTGCTTCGATTGCCTGTTTTAACTGATGCTGTGTTCCGACAGAAGATACGATCACAATATCTGCGGAAGCGTCAAATTCACAGATTTCCTGTACAGCAGCAATGCCGTCTTTAACAGGCATTACGATATCTAAAAATACGAGATCCGGTTTTTCGGCTTTATATTGATCGATCGCTTCCTGACCGTTCGCTGCATCAATAAAGTTCTTAGCACCGAAAGAAGTCAGCACATCCTTTAGCTGTTTTCTGGCAAGAATAGAATCATCACCAACTAATATTTTTGCGTTTTCAAGTAACATACACGAAACCCTCCAATAATCTAATGTATTTATTTTATTTTACACTAATTACCGGTATGATTCAATCGTTATTTTGTGACATTTGACGAATATCGACGAAAATTACCGAAAATAACAAGAAAGTAAATTGCAAAACAGGATAAGAATGATATAATGAGTGAAAGCGAGTCAACATGCTTGCATGATGGACATTTGCAAAATAACAGGAGAAAAGAGAGGAAAACATGGAATCAATTAATTTTCTGATGATTTTTGATATTGTAATTTTAGGATATGGATTTTTAATTGTACGGGGAGCGTTACAGATGCATAAGACCAATGTGCCGGCAAGTATGTTGATCCCGGCAGAAGAGTTGACCGGCTGCAAAGATCCGGTAGGATTTTGTGAGGCGATGTATCAAAAGACTCTGGTATTTGGAATCCTTTGTATTGTCTATGGAGCGGTCTGCACGATCAATGAGTATGGTCTTGGCTCCATTAAATTATTGAATATCATTGCATTGACTGTTTTTATCATAGCGGTATTATGGTTCTGTAAGGAAATGAGAAGTGCCAGAGAAAAATATCTGAAATAAAATGTGGAGATCAGAAAGATAAAAATCCGAAAAAAGAAGCAGAAAGAAAAAGGAAAGAGGGAATTCCTGAAAGTCGATAGTGACTTTGGGAATTCTCTTTCTGTTTTCATTAGGGCATAAGATGTCTGATCGTGAAAACAATCTTGTTAACGCTGATCCATAGGAATGAACTCCCTGTGGTCACAGACATTTTTATAGGCAGGACGCATGATCTTGCCATTGTAAGATAATTCTTCTAAACGGTGAGCACTCCATCCGGCAATACGGGCGATCGCAAAAATAGGAGTGTAAAGCTCTAACGGAAGATCTAACATGCTGTAAGCGAATCCTGAGAAGAAATCCACATTTGGACTGACACCTTTGTAAATTTTTCTCTCTTCGGCAATGACTTTTGGTGCAAGGCGTTCTACTAAAGTGTAGAGTGCAAATTCCTCATTGAGTCCTTTTTCCTGTGACAGTTCTTCTACGAAAGAGCGGAAGATCCTTGCACGAGGATCGGAAAGTGAGTATACTGCGTGACCCATACCATAGATCAGTCCGGCATGGTCAAATGCCTCCTTGTTCAAAAGTGCCCGCAGGTATGCTTCTACCTCAGCTTCATCGGTCCAGTCATGTAAATGTTTTTTCATATCATCAAACATTTTTACAACTTTGATATTCGCACCACCGTGTCTTGGACCTTTTAAAGAGCCGATGGCTGCTGCGATCGCAGAATAAGTATCGGTTCCTGAAGAGGAGACGAGATGTGTGGTAAAAGTAGAGTTGTTACCACCGCCGTGTTCCATATGAAGGATCAGAGCAATGTCTAACAGCTTTGCTTCTAATGGTGTGTATTTGCTGTCAGGACGCAGTACATGCAGGATCGTCTCGGCAGTAGACTGTTCCGGCTGTGGAGCATGGATAAAAAGGCTGGCACCATCATGATAGTGGTTGTAAGCCTGATAGCCATAAACCGATAACAGCGGAAACAGACTGATGAGCTGAAGACACTGGCGAAGTACATTCGGCAGTGTGATATCGTCTGCACGGTCATCATAAGAATACAGAGTCAGAACGCTTCTGGCGAGAGTATTCATCATATCCTTGCTCGGCGCTTTCATAATGATATCACGCACAAAACTCGTCGGCAGGGTACGGTATTCACTCAACAGTGCACAAAAGCTCTGTAATTCTTCCTTTGTAGGTAGTTTTCCAAAGAGCAACAGATAAGTACACTCTTCAAAACCGAAATGGCTGCTTTTGTCAATTCCTTTGATGATATCCTCTACATTGTAGCCCCGGTAGTAGAGACTTCCATCGGCAGGAACTGATTTTCCGTCTACAATCTTAGTGGAGCAGACATCAGAAATTTCTGTCAGACCAACAAGAACACCCTTGCCATTCAGATCACGCAGACCGCGTTTTACATCATATTTACCATATAACTCAGGGTCGATCGTAGCAGCCTCAGAACACTTTTTTGAGAGCTCCATAATTTCAGGAGTTAATTCGCAAAAATTATTTGTAGTCATAGTTTCCCTCCTTTATGTTTCTGATATATCATAACATTCTATGAATACCGACACAAGAAAAATTCCACGATTTCAAACTTTTTTTAAGAAAAATTTACGATTATTTTATAAATATGCAGACAGTATCTGATAAAATTATAGTATACTCAGAGGGAAAAGCGTGTCTGTATTTTACGGGCAGAAATGCAAAGTGAGGAGGGTAGTACATGAGTGAAGTGCAGGATCAAAACTTAAATTCAGATCATTTGGATTTAAAGCATTTAGATAAAAAAACAGAAGAACTGTTAGTAAAAAAAGCAGGAGAAGCCAAAGAATATTCCTATTCTCCATATTCAGGCTTCCGGGTCGGAGCGGCACTCCTTACAAAGAGTGGCAGGATCTATACCGGCTGTAATATAGAAAATGCTGCATATACGCCAACGAACTGTGCAGAGCGGACAGCAGTCTTTAAAGCAGTGTCCGAAGGCGAGCGGGAATTTAGGGCGATCGCAGTCTGCGGGGACGCGGAAGAATACCTTGCACCCTGTGGAGTATGCCGTCAGGTATTGTTAGAATTTACAGAGCCTGAGAAGTTCGTCGTGCTGATGGCAGCAAAGAGCGGTGAATACAGGAAAATGACCTTAGCAGAACTGTTACCGGCATCATTTTCGAAGAGTGATTTATCCGCAGCATCTGACGGTAAAAATTAAAGAAATTTCGTCAAAAGATATTGACAAAAACTTAACATAGTGTATAGTGTACTGTAGTGTATTTTTTTTAATACATTACATACAGATGTCTCATTGAGATACCGTAATGTAGACGCCTATTACTAAAAAAAAGAAGAGAGGTAAATGGAAGATGGCAAACATTGATTTAAGTAAGTATGGTATTACCGGAACTACAGAAATTGTCTACAATCCTTCTTACGATACGTTATTTGAGGAAGAGACAAAACCGGAACTGGAAGGCTTTGAAAAAGGTCAGGTTAGTGAGCTTGGTGCTGTTAACGTAATGACTGGTATTTATACAGGCCGTTCCCCAAAAGACAAATATATCGTAATGGATGAGAACTCCAAGGACACTGTATGGTGGACTTCTGATGAGTATAAGAACGACAACCATCCTGCAACTCAGGAAGCATGGGATGCAGTAAAAGAGCTTGCTAAGAAAGAGCTTTCTAACAAGAGACTTTTCGTAGTAGATGCATTTTGCGGAGCAAACAAAGATACCCGTATGGCAATCCGTTTCATCGTAGAAGTTGCTTGGCAGGCACATTTCGTAACAAACATGTTTATCAAACCAACTGCTGAAGAGCTTGAGAACTTCGAGCCTGATTTCGTTGTTTACAACGCATCTAAAGCAAAAGTTGAGAACTATAAAGAGTTAGGTCTTAATTCTGAGACAGCAGTAATGTTCAACATTACAACAAAAGAGCAGGTTATCATCAACACATGGTACGGCGGAGAGATGAAAAAAGGTATGTTCTCTATGATGAACTACTTCCTTCCATTAAAAGGAATGGCTTCTATGCACTGCTCAGCAAACACAGACTTAGATGGAAAGAACACAGCAATCTTCTTTGGTCTTTCCGGTACAGGTAAAACAACACTTTCCACAGATCCGAAGCGTCTCCTGATCGGTGATGACGAGCACGGCTGGGATGACAACGGCGTATTCAACTTTGAGGGTGGATGCTACGCAAAAGTTATCGACCTTGACAAAGATTCTGAGCCGGATATCTACAATGCGATCAAACGTGACGCTCTTCTTGAGAACGTAACATTAGATGCAAACGGAAAGATTGATTTCAAAGATAAGAGTGTAACAGAGAATACTCGTGTATCTTACCCTATCAACCACATTGAGAATATCGTACGTCCAATCTCTTCTGCACCGGCAGCAAAGAACGTAATCTTCCTGTCAGCAGATGCATTCGGAGTACTTCCACCGGTATCCATTCTGACACCGGAGCAGACACAGTACTACTTCCTGTCAGGATTCACAGCAAAACTTGCTGGTACAGAGCGTGGAATCACAGAGCCAACACCTACATTCTCTGCTTGCTTTGGTCAGGCATTCTTAGAGCTTCATCCTACAAAATATGCAGAAGAGCTCGTTAAGAAGATGGAGAAGAGCGGTGCAAAAGCATACCTTGTAAACACAGGATGGAACGGAACAGGAAAACGTATCTCCATCAAAGATACTCGTGGTATCATCGATGCGATCTTAAACGGAGCTATCTTAAATGCACCTACAAAGAAAATCCCATACTTCAACTTTGAGGTTCCAACAGAGTTAACAGGTGTAGACACAGGAATCTTAGATCCTCGTGACACATACGCAGATGTTTCCGAGTGGGAGACAAAAGCAAAAGACCTTGCTGACAGATTCATCAAGAACTTTGCTAAATACGAAGGAAACGATGCTGGTAAGGCATTAGTAGCTGCTGGTCCTCAGAAATAAAAATTTCTGACAAGCAGAAAAAAAGGAAAATAAAGACGCGTTATCTGTTTAACGGGTGAAATATTACAAGACACAGGATGTTTGAATTCTGTGTCTTGTTTTTTGCATTATGAAATTTAGATGATACAGGAGAAGATCTATCGGAAAGTGCCTGTCGGAAGAATGGATAGAAAATCTTGAAATAAATCCGTCACATACACGTTTTGCATAGAAAAAGCAAGTCCTATTTTATACAAAAATTTCCTACAAATTTTGACAAAATTTTCAACTTATTTTTTATTGAAAAGAAACAAATACTAGAGTATAATAAAAGCATCAAAGATTCCTGGGATGTGCGACACCCTACTATTTTGAACCTACATTTACGTTCATGGGATTCTCATATCGCTGACTTGAATGCCAGGCCGCCGTCAGCAGCGGAAGGCAGAAGAGCAGTTGCGGACACCCACCTAGCTTTGCTAGGAGTCAAAATTGTAGGAAACGGCATTTTGGGTATTACAGAAGAAAATGTATATGGGACACGAAAGATTTTTAGAGTACAAAAGATTCTAAAGATACAGAAGAGAACATATGCAAAAGATAAATAGAACGAAAGATAACTCAGAACAAAAGAGAACCCGGTACAAAAGAGGAGCTGTTAAAAGTACAGAAGAGGACTTTTACAAAAGATAGATTGTACGAAGGAAGAAGAGGAGCTGCTAAGTATTTAGCAGCTTCTTTCATTACTCTATAAGAAATATTGAGGATTGGTCCATGAAAAAAAGAACGAAGAAAAAAACAGGAATTTTATTGTTGGCAGCGATATTACTGCTTGGGATTGTAGTTACGATCAGGGTTATTACAGATAGAGGACAGACAAAAGACAGTGTATCGGTAGCGGAAGCGGAAAATGAACTGGAAGAAGTAACCGGTGTCAGCTTAAAGTTAGACGGTGCTTATCTTACATATGCCGATATGGAGGAAGTGTTAGAACGTCTGCATCTGAATGACTATATTACTTATGAAAAAAAGAGCGGTGCGAAAAAAGTACCAAGAGAAGAGTGGAATACGATCTATGATAAAATTTTAGATTATTTAGATTCAGAGCAGCGGATCAAAAAAGAAAGTGTTCTGGTGCTTGACGTGAATGAGAAGAAGGAAAGCGTGGATACCAGTATCGGTTCCTTTCCTTTACAGGGAATGACCTTAGAAGAAATGAAACAGTATCGTCTGTATGTTACCGATCAAAAGATATTAGGGATCGTAAAGCAGGAAAAAAAGAGCGAGAGTACTTTGGCAAATGTATATCTGAAAACGCTTGCCGATGGAAAAGCAGTTGTGTTTTTTTGCGGAAAAGAATATGAATTTGCTACAAAAAGCACAGATGGAGAATTAAGCAATACCGTCTGTGACCTTGTATTTGAAAAAGAAAAGATCAAGGAAATCCGAAAAAAACAGGATACGATCACCGGAAATCTGATCACGATGGACCAGTCAGAGATTGAGATAGAAGGCTATGGAAAAATCCCATTAGCGAAGCGGGTTCCGGTTTATAAGATTTATGGAACGTTAGAAGAGAAGACCTTTCAGGATATTGTCATTGGAAATATGGATGTCCGGTATGTTGTTGGGAACGGAAAAGTGCAGGCAGTATTGTTAAAAGAACCGGCAAACATCAAAAATATCCGGGTGCTGCTTTTAAATGAAGGTTCGCCGTATTATGAAAATGTTTATCTGACTTCCGAGCAGAAAATGAAGATCACATTAGGGGAAGAAAAAAGAGAAGCAGAGGCAGGCAGTGTATTATCGGCAGCGGAACTATTAGGAACTTCCGAGGAAGCTTGCAAGATCAAGGCGGCGGATCATGGAAAAATCTATTTAACGAAAGCGGATGGAAGCAGAGAAACCTTAGGCTATTCCGGCAGTATGGAACTGCGTCACAGTGAACAGGGATATACTGTGGTAAATAAGATATCTTTAGAGGACTATATCTGTGGTGTCCTGCCGAGTGAGATGCCGGAGAAATTCCATGTCGAGGCATTAAAAGCACAGGCAATCTGTGCCAGAAGTTATGCCTGTATGCAAATGGTCAAAGGAGACTATGCAGCACTTGGTGCGCATGTAGATGACAGCACGAATTATCAGGTATACAACAAGAATCCGGCGGGCGAAAAGTCCGTAAAAGCAGTCGAAGATACGGTTGGTCAGGTATTAAAATACAAGGGAAATGTCGTAGAGGCATATTACTATTCCACCTCCTGCGGACATACCGGAACAATGGAAAACTGGAATCTTTCTGATGATAAGACCTATGGATATTTAAAAAGTGTCTGGGTAAAAAAAGATGCTCCAAAAACGGATCTATCTAAAGAGAAGAATTTCAGAACCTATATCCAAAGTGGGGATGAAGTATGTTTTGACGGAAAAACACCGTATTTTCGCTGGAGTGCGGCTTTAGATTTTAACCAAAAGGACGAAAATATACGAAATATCTTAAAAGAGCAGAAAAAAGCAAATGAAAAAAATATTACATTTTATGCAAAGGATGGAACGAAGAAAAAATCCTTAAAAGGATTTGGAGCAATTACGGAAGTATCCGTAAAAAAGCGTGGAACTTCGGGAGCTGTTAAGATGCTGAAACTGGAATTTGAGAACGGAATGGCACTTGTGAAAAATGAATATAATATCCGTAGGATTTTAGGAGCTGCTTTAAAAGAAGTCACACTTCAGGATGGAACAAAGAATACGCAGATGACCGTACTGCCAAGTGCATATTGTGTTTTAGACTATGATAAGAACACAAAGACCGCGTCAGCCATCGGCGGCGGATTTGGCCATGGGATCGGTATGAGCCAGTATGGTGCGGACGGAATGGCACAGGCGGGATATTCCTGCGATGAAATTTTAGAATTTTTTTATCATGATGTGAAAATTGAGAGTATTTATTGAGAAACTTGCCAAAACAGAAAGTTCATGGTAACCTTTTATTCGGAGAAACAGAAGTGAGGTTTTTAAAACAATGCTTTGGAAGATTTTTGGAAATGTAAAAACATTTTTAGATAAATGCCGGATAGATAATATTACAGCCTTTGCGGCACAGTCGGCTTTTTTTATTATTTTGTCGGCAATTCCATTTTTGGTGGTGTTTAGTTCCTTATTAAAATACACACCAATCTCACAGGATATGCTGACAACGGCAGTAGGAAATTATATGCCAAACTATATTTCGCCGTTAGTGAACTCGATCATTGCGGAGGTATACAATCAGTCCGTCGGATTGATCTCGATCGCGGCGGTGGTTGCAATCTGGTCATCTGCGAAGGGCTTGCAGTATTTAGGAACCGGACTGAATATGGTCAATAACTGTCAGGAAACCAGAAACTGGTTTGTACTGCGTTTCCGTGCGATATTCTATACCGTAGTCCTGATCCTGACACTGATCACCGTGCTGGTATTGCTGGTATTCGGAAGTACGCTGCAAAAGGCAGCCATTCGGTATGTGCCGATTATTTCGCATTTTATGAGTGTGCTGATTGGAATCCGTATCATTATTATCATGGGTGTGCTGATCTTTTTCTTCGCATGGATCTTTAAAATGGTGCCAAACCGCAAGGCTTCGTTTAAGAGTCAGCTTCCGGGGGCAATTTTAAGTGCCGTTTCGTGGTATGTATTTTCGTTTGGACTGTCTATTTATGTGGAGTATTTTAACGGATTTTCCACCTATGGAAGTCTGGCAACGATCGTGCTTGTCATGCTGTGGCTGTATTTTTGTATGTACATCCTGTTGCTCTGTGCAGAGACCAATGTTGTCTTTTCGGATCTGTTCCACAAATGGAGAGCAAAATTGCATGAAAAGCGAGTGGGAGATAAGAAATAACCGGAAACATAAGAATGAACGAGATAAGAAATCACTTGCAGTTTTTAGCAGGCTGTGCTAAAATGTGAGAAGTTTAGAAGAAAAGCAAAGAAAGTGTCAGTAGTCTGTTATACTTTTTTCAGAGAGAAGATGCCATCGGCTGAAAGCATCTTTAAGGTAAGGTAACAGATGAATTTCTCACTGGAGCTTCCGGATTGAACAGAATGACAAGTAGGTCCGGACGGGTCATACACGTTAAGTATCTGAATGAAGAGCCCGATTTTTGGGAATTAAGGTGGTAACGCGGAGAATGCTTCGTCCTTTTTATGTAAGAAGGACGGAGCTTTTTTATGCTATGGGAAATACCGTGTTTCCTATAGAGCAGAATGTCCTTCGGGCGAAGATGCAACTAAGAAAGGAGATTTATTATGAAAGAAAAGCTGCAAAAAATCAGAGAGGAAGCAGTGCGTCAGATAGAGGAGGCAAAGGAACTCAATGCGTTAAATGATGTCCGTGTTTCCGTGCTTGGAAAAAAAGGAGAGCTGACCGCAGTTTTAAAGGGTATGAAAGACGTAAAACCGGAGGATCGTCCGATGGTTGGTCAGTTAGTAAATGAGACACGAGAGGCAATTGAGCGTACCTTAGAAGAGACAAAGAAAAAATTAGAGAGTGCAGAGTTAGAGCACCGTTTAGAAAAAGAAGTGATCGACGTAACATTACCGGCAAAACAGAATTCTGTCGGACATCGTCATCCGAATATGATCGCATTAGAAGAAGTAGAGCGTATTTTCGTCGGCATGGGCTATGAAGTCGTAGAAGGACCGGAAGTAGAACAGGACTACTACAACTTTGAGGCGTTAAATATTCCAAAGAACCATCCGGCAAGAGACGAACAGGATACATTCTATATTAATGACAGTATCGTGCTCCGTACCCAGACTTCTCCGGTACAGGTGCGTGTCATGGAGGAAGGAAAACTTCCGATCCGTATGATCGCACCGGGAAGAGTGTTCCGTTCCGACGAAGTGGATGCGACACATTCCCCTTCTTTCCATCAGATTGAGGGAATGGTTGTAGATAAGAACATTACCTTTGCGGATTTAAAAGGTACCTTAGCAGAATTTGCAAAAGAACTGTTTGGAGAGGATACCAAAGTAAAATTCCGTCCGCATCATTTTCCGTTTACAGAACCAAGTGCGGAAATGGATGTTACCTGCTTTAAATGTGGTGGAAAAGGCTGCCGCTTCTGTAAGGGTGAAGGCTGGATCGAGATTTTAGGCTGTGGAATGGTACATCCGAAGGTTTTAAGAATGAGCGGCATTGATCCGGAAGAATATTCAGGATTTGCATTCGGAGTGGGATTAGAGCGAATTGCACTGTTAAAATATGAGATTGATGATATGCGTCTTTTATATGAGAACGATATCCGTTTCTTAAAACAGTTTTAGATGAAAAGGTAAAGGAGAATAGCGATGAGAACATCATTAGAATGGATAAGATCAATGGTGCCGGAATTATCATGTACGGCACAGGAATATATGGATGCAATGACACTTTCCGGCTCTAAAGTAGAAGGTTATGAGGAGTTAGATGCGGATTTAGAGAAGATCGTCATTGGACAGATTGAAAAGATTGAAAAACACCCGGATGCAGACAAGCTGATCATCTGCCAGGTCAACGTTGGTACAGGAGAAAATATCCAGATCGTTACCGGAGCACCAAACGTAAAAGAAGGCGACAAAGTTCCGGTCGTATTAGACGGCGGACGTGTGGCAGGCGGTCATGATGGAAAAAAGACTCCGGGCGGAGTCAAAATCAAAAAAGGAAAACTGCGAGGCGTGGAATCTTTTGGTATGATGTGCTCAATAGAAGAGCTTGGTTCTACAAAGGACATGTATCCGGAAGCACCGGAATATGGAATCTATATCTTCCCGGAAGATGCAGTGGTTGGAGCAGATGCAGTAGAAGCACTCGGACTTCACAATTCCGTATTTGAGTATGAGATCACATCAAACCGTGTAGACTGTTTTGGAATCATCGGACTTGCCAGAGAGGCAGCAGCAACTTTCAGAAAAGAGTTCCATCCGCCGGTAGTCACCGCAACCGGAAATAATGAGGATGTCAATGACTATGTTAAAGTATCGGTAGAAGATACAAAGCTTTGCCCAAGATATACTGCGCGTGTAGTAAAAAATATTAAGATCGCACCGTCACCGGAGTGGATGCAGCGCAGACTTGCCGCACAGGGAATCCGTCCGATCAACAATATTGTGGATATTACCAACTATGTCATGGAAGAATACGGTCAGCCAATGCATGCCTATGACTTAGATACGATCGCAGGACATCAGATCGTAGTAAAAAGAGCAGAAAAAGGACAGAAATTTGTGACCTTAGACGGACAGGAACGTACGCTGGATGATTCCGTACTGATGATCTGTGATGGTGAAAAAGCAATCGGTATTGCAGGAATCATGGGTGGTGAGAACTCCATGATCACAGACGATGTAAAGACCATGCTGTTTGAGGCAGCCTGCTTTGATGGAACTAACATCCGTCTTTCCTCTAAGAAAGTAGGACTTCGTACCGATGCGTCCGGAAAATTTGAAAAAGGCTTAGATCCGAATAATGCGATTGAAGCAATGAACCGTGCCTGCCAGTTGATCGAAGAATTAGGTGCAGGAGAAGTAGTCGGTGGAGTTGTAGATGTCTATACAACCGTCAAAGAAGGAAGAAATATCCCTTTTGAGCCGGAAAAATACAACAGACTGCTCGGAACAGACATTGCACCGGAAACCATGTTAGACTATTTCAAAATGTTAGACTTAGGATATGACAAAGAGAAAAACGAGATTTTAGTTCCATCCTGGAGACAGGACTTAGAGTGTGATGCAGATATTGCGGAAGAGGTTGCACGTTTTTATGGATATGATAAGATACCGACCTCCCTTCCAAGCGGAGAAGCAACTACCGGAAAATTATCCTTCAAACTGCGCGTGGAAAAATTAGCAAGAGATATTGCTGAATTCTGCGGATTTTCACAGGCAATGACGTATTCTTTTGAAAGCCCGAAAGTATTTGACAAGCTGCTGCTTCCGGCAGACAGCCCACTGCGTGAAACCGTAGTCATCACCAATCCGTTAGGCGAAGATTTCAGTATTATGCGAACCGTTTCCTTAAACGGAATGTTGGCTTCCTTAGCAACCAATTATAATAGAAGAAACCAAAATGTGCGTCTGTATGAGCTTGGAAATATTTATCTTCCAAAGCAGACTCCGGTTACGGAATTACCGGAAGAACGTATGCAGTTCACACTCGGAATGTATGGAGAAGGGGACTTCTATACGATGAAGGGTGTCGTAGAGGAGCTCTTTGACAAACTTGGAATGCATGAAAAGGCAGAATATGATCCGTCTGATAAGAAGTCATTCCTACATCCGGGCCGTCAGGCAGATATCGTATATCACGGAAATGTCATTGGCTATTTAGGAGAGATCCATCCGACCGTTGCCGCAAATTATGCGATCAAAGAACGTGTCTATGTAGCAGTTCTGGATATGCCGTATATTGTGGAGTATGCAAGTTTTGACCGTAAATACCGGGGTATTGCAAAATTCCCGGCAGTAACGAGAGACCTTTCCATGGTAGTGCCAAAAGAGGTATTAGCAGGTGATATCGAAAAAGTATTTGCAGAAAAAGGCGGACAGTATTTAGAAAGCTATGCATTGTTTGATATCTATGAAGGAGCACAGATTAAACGCGGTTACAAGTCGATTGCCTATACGCTGACTTTCCGTGCAAAAGACAAGACCTTAGAGGATGCCGATATTCAGAGTGGAATGAATAAAATTCTGAAAAAATTGGAAGAACTGGGAATTGAACTTCGTAAATAACTATGCTATAATTTTTATATGAATTTTTATCATGTTTCTGTATGAAAGAGACTAAAACATTGGGAAAGAGAAAGGAAAAGGAAAAATGAAAAAAATCATGAAGAAAAGCCTGTCATTGGTTATGGCACTTGCAGTAATGATCACAGGCGTATTAGTAATTCCGACAGCCGGAAACAAAGCAGCTGCAGCATCACCAAGTTTTTACGGCAACCAGACAGTATACTATGAAACAAATTCACCGTATACTACATGGAAAGTCAATGTGCCGATTTTTAACTGCACTAAAGCAACACAGATCAAGAATCTGAAGAGTTCTAATACCAGCATTGCAAAGGTAAAAGCAAAACCGGGTTCTGTAGATGTGTACTACTATAAAAAAGCCGGTACAGTAACTATTTCCTGTAAAGTGGGTTCTAAGAAGATCAGCACAAAAGTTACGGTTAAGAAATATTCATCACCGATAAAACAGATGAAGATCGGAAGCACAGATGTAACATCTAAGTTCAAAGGATGTTTTGAAGATTACTGGTATCATACCAAATCTTTCAAAAACCAGAAGGTTACTTTAAAAGCAAAGAGTGGCTGGCAGATATATTCTGTATTTGTAAGCACAGATTCAAAAAACTTCAGTAAGTATAGAATCAATAAGAGTTCCTATACGATACCGAAAATGACTTATAATGGCAGATTTGATTCTGTATGGGTTACATACCAGAAGAAATCCAATCCGTCAGAAATAGTAGAAGTCAGATTAAATATGGTAAAAGAATAATTAGCAAAGAGCAGGATTCAGCGAATTCTGCTCTTTTAAGGAATAGGTAATGAACGTAAAAGATTTTGATTTTGAACTTCCACAGGAATTAATTGCACAAGATCCGTTAGAGGATCGCTCCGGTTCTAAATTACTGATTTTAGATAAGGATACCGGAAAAACAGAACATCGGATCTTTCGGGATATTGTATCTTATCTGAATCCGGGTGACTGTCTGGTAATCAATAATACAAAAGTAATTCCGGCACGTTTGTATGGAGTGAAAGAAGGAACCGAAGCCCATATAGAGATTCTTTTGTTGAAAAGAAGAGAAAATGATATTTGGGAGACACTGGTAAAGCCGGGCAAAAAGGCAAAACCGGGTACAAAGATCATATTTGGAGACGGACTGTTAACAGGTGAAGTCATAGACGTAGTAGAAGAGGGAAACCGTCTGATACAATTTTCTTATGAGGGAATCTTCGAAGAAATTTTAGACAGACTGGGACAGATGCCGCTTCCACCGTATATTACACACCGGTTAAAGGATAAAAACCGCTATCAGACGGTATATGCAAAATATGATGGTTCTGCCGCTGCACCGACTGCGGGACTGCATTTTACACCGGAACTGTTACAGACGATCCGCGAAAAGGGTGTCCATATTGCAGAGGTCACACTCCATGTCGGATTGGGAACATTCCGGCCGGTAAAGGTAGAGAATGTCAGCGAACATCATATGCATTCAGAATTCTATATGATAGATGAAAAGGCAGCGGATACGATCAATGCCGCAAAACGTGCAGGCGGACGGATCATATGTGTAGGGACGACAAGCTGTCGGACATTGGAATCGGCTGCAAAAGAAGATGGCACGATCGAGCCGACCAGTGGCTGGACGGATATTTTTATTTATCCGGGGTATCGTTTTAAGATATTGGATTCACTGATTACAAATTTTCACTTACCGGAATCGACTCTTTTAATGCTGGTATCGGCATTGGCAGGAAGAGAACATGTTCTTGCTGCATATCAGGAGGCAATTGAGAATAAATATCGTTTCTTCAGCTTTGGAGATGCTATGTTTATTACTTCGGAAAAAACAAGAGAAGGAGAATCTTAAGACTATGGAAGAAAAAAGAAAACATAAACGGCTGGAGTTAGACGTGACCGTCGAATTAGAGCGTTTAGATGAGGATGGGGTTACGACACTTCGCTATTCCCATGTGGAAGTAGTGGATATTTCAAGAACCGGAATTGGGTTTAAAGCAGGACAGCGGCTTGAGGTTGGAACGCACTACAACACAAAGATTCAGATTTGGACAAAAGAGATTATTGATGTTGTAATTGAAATTGTTCGATGTGAAGAGTTAGAGGATGGCTATCGCTATGGGGGAATCTTTATTGGCATGTCCAATACAGATGCTTTAAAAATTGATATCTATCAGATTTTTAATGATATCTGAAATGGAGTTATGAAAGATGTAATCCATACATCGAACATAGAAGAAGGGGGTTATATATGGAACGTTTGAAAAAAACAAACCAGACCATGTTGGCCGTTGTGGGTTTTCTGACCGCCATCATTCCGGCTTTTACGTTTGCGGAAAAACTATATAACGGCAACAATCTGGTCTTATATTCCACACTGGTTTCTGCACTCGCAGGAGTCATTGCATTTTTGATTTTAGGAACGAAATTTGCAGATAAGTACGCAGTTCGTTATTTTCTGATTGTCTTTTACGGACTGACGTACTCTTTCTGGATACTTTTTTCAGAGCATATTATTATCTTTGCATGCTCTTACATAGCCTGTTCCGTCGTGGTAGTATACCATGATAAAAAATTTACAACCGTGGCACTGACAGCAGTTTTTGTGGTTAATACGGTTCTGTTTTTAGCAAGACTGAAAATGGGCACATCATCACTGATGGTTGTATTAACACAGATTGTCATCAACATTTTATTTGTACTGACTTATGCTTACACAAATCGTTTACAGAGGATTTTTGCAACGGAGGATGAAAAAGAGATACAGATCGGTCAGCAGGAACAGGAACATCAGATGATGCAGTTGTTAGAGACTTCGGAAGCTGTCAAAGAGACTGTCAGCACCTCGAAAGAATCTGCAGTACGTTTAAGAAACCAGATGCAGCAATCAGCGATGGCAACACAGGAGATTGCATCCAGTACGCTGCAGACCGCAGAGAGCATTCAGGAGCAGACACAGTTGACCACGGAGATTCAGCAGTTGATCCGGGAAATCAATGTTGTTTCTGAAACCGTACAGGATTTCGTACAGGCATCTGTAACAGCTTCTAATCAGGGACAGGTCTATATGAATGAGTTACAGGAGAGTACGAATACGATCGTAAAAGAAAGCCGTGAGCTGAGTGACGAAATGCAGTATTTATCAGAAGAGATTGTCAATATGAAAGGTATTACAGAGACGATCTCAAGCATTTCTTCGAGCACAAACCTGCTTGCATTAAATGCTTCGATTGAGGCGGCAAGAGCCGGTGAAGCCGGAAAGGGATTTGCCGTAGTCGCAGATGAGATCCGCGAATTGGCAGATGAGACAAAAGAGTCTACCGAAAATATCGAACAGGTATTAGAGAACTTTATCGGAAAGATTGAGGACATGGTAAAGACCGTGACACATACGGCAGAAACCGTTCAGCAGAACAGTGAGATCATGGAAAAAGCCAATACATCCTTTGAAAATATTGCTTCTGACCTGATGAGAACCAATGAAGAAGTTCAGACACTTCACAATGACTGTGTAAACTTACAGGATAACAACGCAAAGATCGTAGACCAGATATCCAATCTGTCTGCAACCACAGAGGAAGTATCTGCGCAGGCAGAAAATTCTGAGAATCTGCAAAATATCTGCTTAGAGGAGAGTAGAAAGATTACGGAGATACTGGAACATTTAGCAGAATCTGTTTCGCAGTAGAGAAAGTGGAAACAGTAAATAACTTGCACAAAGCCGAGTCTGTTTTGTGCAAGTTGCCAGTCACTAAATTGTGGGCTGACTTCTGACACCTTGATCCTATAGGAAGTATCGTGCCAGCCAGCATCAATTTCCTATGGAAAAATACATGAAAATACAAAAAAATAAAAAAATTTAAAAAATTTAAAAAAAGTACTTGCTTTTTTTTGTAAGACCATATATAATACCAATTGTTGACGCGGTTCAACAAAATAAATACTAAGGTTCGTTGGTCAAGCGGTTAAGACGTCGCCCTCTCACGGCGAAAACAGGGGTTCGATTCCCCTACGAACTGTTTATTCATTAATGAATAGCCCAACCCTTGAAAGTACTGGAAGCCTTGAAAATACTGAGGTTCAGTGCTTTTTATTTTTATAAAAACAATTCGTTAAATCATACCTTTGAATGACAAGGTATTCAAAAAGGTATTCAAACATGCGTTTGAGTAAGAAAATACGCAAGAAAGGAGATTCTTGCGCAAGTGCTACTAAAGATAAATCGACCATGAATCGGTTTATTTTTTTGCACAAAAATAGCGGGGATTAGTCCCACCCGCTAAAAATATCTATGATACCGATCAGTTTGAAAAAGCCAATGATTAGCTGAAAAAATAGTTTGATTGGTAAAATTATAAGGTATATAAGTAATGTTATCATACGAGATCCTCCTCTTGGAAAATATAGGTAAACGATTTTGATACCCCCCGGGGGTGCGACGTTGAACCACCAGGAATACAGTTTGTTTTTTTGTTATAAGATGTAATTGTTAAATGGCTGTTACAAAACGTTGTGAGGCTTGTTGAGCAATTTTAATTCATGCATGCGTACCTTTCTTGATTCAATTCTAAAATCCTCTTAAAATCCATTTTAACGGCTTATACATTTTGTGTCAATCTTCTATCTTGGAAGATTGATGCTTTTATTAATCGCCTGTGTTAATCGTTCAGAAGAGCAGGCGATATATGTCTGCGTTGTCGTGACGCTGCCATGCTGATAAAATTCTCGTGTCGCTTCAATGTCATGACCGGAGTTTTTATAGATCTGTTGGCCGGCAAATTTCCGGAAGCTGTGTGTTGATGTTTGCGGAATATCTAAATATTCCGTTGCAGCCTTTAGGGCTTTCTGGACGGCGCGCTCCGAAAACTGGAAGATGCGCCGCTCTGGGTTGATGCCGTTTTCCAGGCAGTAATCACGGATATAGCTATAAACCGCTTCCGGCACTTGATGCCGTCGTGCCTTGCCTGTTTTCTGCTCCACGATGTCCAACCGGTAGTGGTCGCCATCACTCACCAGGGAGGAAAGGGACAGGTGCAGAATATCCCCAATCCGGCAACCTAGATTTGCCTGTATTACCAGACAGCAGGCCATATGTGGTGCGGGGCGGTGCTTTATGCCGTCCTTGCCGGTGTAACCGTCTTTGATTGTCTCAATGATGCGGTTGTAGCTGTCTTGGTTGACCGCTAATGTTGTGTATGCTCCCATGTGTTTATTCTCCTTTCGTTTGGATATAAAACCGCCGCCGGTAGTGATCCGGCGTGCATCCTCTGCGGCGGCTATTGTTCAATGATTTCAAAGCATTTTTGAATTTCTTCCAGACTATGGCAGCATTCCCCGCCGGGATAACGATATATAGCCATATAATCACCACCGCCTAAAGGTTGTATATCTTTCAAATACGCTCTAAAACCTCCGTTTCCTTTTATGATTTTCGGGTATCCATCTTTCTGCATTTTTTCAATCTTTGTCATTTTCCAAAACCTCCATATTTTCATTTTTTCCCGTTTCTGGGTAAAGGCAAGCCGGGGAATTGAACCCCGGGAAAAGCCTGTCTTACTTGCCTAAATCGCAACAGCTACAAGGCTATCATTTCGCATTGTTCGTGTGTATTCTTTGCCGTTTTCGTCGGAGATGATGACACATTTAACACTTTTCCCGCTCTTGGTAGGTGCAACGCTTTTTACTGTTTCAGTAAATCCAAAGTTCCAAATTGTAACCATGCCCGGTTTTAATTCTGCCGCAGGTATTGCGGTTTTTCTTTCATAAATTCCCTGTAATTTGATTGTAGCCATAAAATCAACCATCCTTTCAATTTTCAAAAATATAGGTAAACGATTTTGATACCCCCCGGGTGCTCAAATTACCTTAGCATACAACTCGGTTACTTTCTGTATTTTGTCGGCATCTTCGCAGTTCTCCAGCTCGTCAAGGTCGATTATAAAAAATCTGTCCTTTGTTTCTTTCGGCAAACAATGATTTATAAAATCTTCCGCGTTGCCTGGGTGAGAGAAAACGGCGGAAACTCTGACGCCTGTCTTTTTATCATCCTGTGTATCTTTGTCGATTTTGTAAGCAACCGCCCAAGTGCAGCTGTTAAATATCTTTTTTCTCATATTTCAAACCTCTCCTTTCATCGTGTGCCCTGTCTCATCGGTGCAGGTAGGGCAGTTCCTGCAGACGGTGGAACTTCCACCGTTTCGACTAATTAGCGCCGTACAATTTAGTTGATTTTCTAAAGGTCTTAATAACTCCGCCCGGCGTCCCGTCTTTCTTTATTCTCCAGTGTGCCGGAAAACTCGAAAAGTCGGAGCAGAGACGAACCGTTATTGTTTTTTCTGTCTCTTTTACGATTTCTACAACATCAAACAGAAAGCCGTCTGACTCTGCTAATTGTGTGCCTACTTTTATATCACTTGCTTTAATAATCATGTGAAAACCTCCTTTATGTGTGCTTGTCTCATCAGTGGCAAGGTTGCAACCCTACGCCAGACCGCCGCGCGGGCGGTTTCGACTTAGTTGTAAAGCATTTCTTGCATGATCTGGTGGCGTTCTGCTTCGGATTTCTTCCGGTGCATTTCTCTAAAATCCTTTTCAGCTTTCGCCTGTGCTTCCTTCTTGGTGTATCCTCGACCTCTCCAAAGGTAAAATAATTGTTCTATTGTCCATTCCTTCATGTTTTCCCTTTCTGGTCTGCCATCATCAGAGCCGGGCGACCATTCCGCGGCTGACGCTCCAGGGCGGAGCGTTTCGGCTAAAATTTTATATACACACGGTTTTCATCCCCATAAACTACAGATCCACCAATATAGATAGTGTTTTTCTCGATCATTCCCGGAAAATCGCCCGGCGCTGTGATCTCAACGCCGTTTTCAGTGGTTTCAATTTTTATTGATCTTCCTAAATATTCCCCGTCTGGTGTAAATACTTTTTTCATGTTCATGCATCCCGTTATTTAAAGAATTTTTTTAACATGTTTCTTGCTGTTTCATAATCATTTACTTTCTTTTCAATGTATCCAGCAGCGGCGGCACCGTTTCGATCGGCAACCATTTGAAAAACCTTTTCCTGATCTGCTGGATGAAGTTTTGCAATCTCTTCAATTCCTTTTGTAAAATCCTTTATTTTTTTATCAGTCATCTTGCTTACCTCCGTTTTTTTGTTTTCCTGTTGAGATTATAATACACGATAATAGACTAAATAACAATTGACAAAATACACAATAATAGACGAGATAAAGCAACGGATTATTGTGCAAAATGATACACAAAAATAGACGTTGACTTTAAAAGGGAAATCTATTATCATATATAAAAGGAAAAGAGGTGTGATACATGGCGAATTATGGCGTAAACGGATATATTGACTTTTCCAAGCTGTGGAATATCTTAGAAAAAAAGGAATACAATAAGCAGTGGTTAAAGAATAACGGAATCCATTCTAATACAGTGGCAAAGCTGACAAAAAATGAAAATGTAACTTGTGAGGTTATATGTAATCTATGCAAACTGCTAAATTGCCAGCCGGGCGATATTATGGAATATAAAAATAATTAAAATACATGAAAATAGACTATTGACATATACACGATAATAGATTATCATAAAGTTGTCGGAAGACAATAGCCGGGCAAGCGGAGAAAGGAGAACAAATGAACGAAATGACAGATAAACAGATGGAAGTTATATTAAATCTCGTAGCTGATAAATTTGCAGGATGTAAGGACATGGACGAAGTTCAAAAAGCAATAGATGAGGTTCGCAACATGGCAAAAAAAGAAAAGCCTAACGATTAGGTTTTAGGGAATGAAAGGGAGGGCGGACTTGCCGCCGCTCTCAATCAAATAAATTGTAACACATAGTAATTATATAATCAATGCAAACAAGGGGCAGCTTTTCCGTCTGCCTTTTCTTTTTATCACTTCCCCGGATCGGACAACGTCGCCGGTCACATTTTGCAAATCCGCAAAAGTAATAAAGCGAATATAATACTTTTCTTAAATCTTCATAAACATGTCGTCACAAAGTGACAATCAGCCGTCACTTTGTGACAAAAATGTGACGCTAGAGAAAGATATAGAGTAAGAGATAGATTATATTTTATATTTTAATTATAAGGATTTAAAATCTTATATATTAATCAAGGAGTAAATTATTATAATATAATTATATTTACGCATGCGCGCGGAGATATATTATATAAGGCGTATGTAGTGATTAAATTTAAAATCTGTCCTTGACAGATTGAGAAAATAATATTATTATAATGCTCATAAAAACAGAAAAAACGCATTCGGGCAACATCTCCACGGATCAGGAGCAGGACCCGAACAAGAACGGACTTCATGCAGCCGGTACAGTTTGAGCAGTTCAGATTGTGCCGGCTATATTTATATTATCAAGAGACGGAAAAGAGGTGTGATATATATGCCAGGTATTGAGAATGCAGAAATCGAAGTATACAAAGATGATATAGACATGTATATACATCTCTGGATGGAAGAAAGAAACATAGAGGATCTGTGTAAGATATCGCAGAATAGATGGTACAATTGCTGTAAATACATCTATGAACATGTGTTCAAAGTAAATCCAAAGTATCTTAAGGACGATAATAATATCAATAACGCCTATGATACAGATAAGGTTAATGAGGTATTAGATATATATATAGACTTGTGTAATGATTACGAGAAGATAGTTAATATAATAGGCTTCACCTTCTTTACTGGAATACATAGGGACACGCTGAATGGGTGGGTTAATGGCGTACAGCTCGGCTCCTCAGGCTCCGACATCTGCAAAAAGATTGATATTATGAGAGAAGAAAGCCTTGTTGGCTTGCAGGTCTCCGGAAAAGGCAACCCTATGAACTACATGCCGTCATTAAACAAATATTGCGGTTTCAATATGCCAGGCGTAAAAGCGCAAGTAACAGATCAGACGCAGAGCATCGAACAGATCCGCGAACGCTACCAAATCGCAGGGCAGACGACAGACCAGCCGCGCTTGGAAGCTCCGAAAGCTGATTTTTAATCACAATATAGGCAATTTGCACAAAAGAAAAGCGAGCAATCAAACAAAAAAGCCTATAAATCCGGTAAAGTTCGCAAAATCATACAAATGCGAACTATTAAAACGCAGCAAGCGTCCTGATTTGATCCGGCATATGACCGGTCCGGCGTACCCTGGGGCGGGGGTCTGGTGGGAACTACCCCGGGGCGACAACTGAGTAGGTCAAGCTAATTTCAAACAAAAAGACCTTCTCCATCATCGAGGTATTGAATTATGATTCTGAAAAACATAAGAGCATTTCTTCTAACAGCCTTTTTATTCTCTGCGGTGACAGGTACATAAGCAAAATATACTAGGCTGATCTTTACTGACGATAGAGTCATAATTGGCTAATTTTTCTACATCAGATAAAAATTCAAAAGTTACATTCGATAACGATTTTCAAAAATTTAAAAAAACAAAAAGGCTTCAAAGGAGCGTATGTGATATGGGTATTCCAAGAGTTAAGGTCGTAAATCCAAATGAAGGTTGGATGGGAACTGAATATTACATAGACGGAAAGAAGATTGAACGTGTTAAGAGCGTTGATTTTCGTGTTGCAGTAGACGAGGTTCCACATTTCACTTTTGAAACCATGGGGCTGCCAGACATTGATATGAGCGGTGACATTAGATTCAAGTTCACGCCGAAAACGGTGCAACAGGCAATTATAGTTCTACGGAATGAGTTAATGACTCATGGTGAATTATACCAGGTATTCTTGAAAAGTATGTTAAGTTCCTTGGATGATAAATTTTGGAATTCAAGGAGTAAGAGTGGACATGAACTTGACCTTGGAGAAGAGGATTTCAAAGAAGCTGCAGCATTGATGCTGAATCGTTTGATTGGAATTGAAGAATGAAAGGATGAGTGAATAAAAATGACAGGAAACGAGTATCAAGAATCAGCAATGCGGACAAATGACCGCAAGGCAACGGAACGATTAGTTGGGAAAGCAGTGATAGATAATGATTTTAAAGATTTCGGAGGTATCTTCAATGCCTGCCTTGGATTGTCCGGCGAGGTCGGAGAGTTCAACGATATGATTAAAAAATGGATTTTCCACGAGAAACAGCTTGATATTAACCATGCCAAAAAGAAGCAGGAGATATTTGTTGGTATCTGGCAATGCTTTGCGAATCCTTTGGCTGGAGCCTTGACGAGATCATGCAGATGAATGTAGAAAAACTCAAAGCTCGTTATCCAGATTGAGAGAGCAAACCACAGAATGGATGGTGATATATAATGGCCGATCGAAAACAGTGCTGCGGCACCTGTGAATACGGTTCATATGATAAAGTAGATGGCTATGTCTGCGTAAACAATGAAAGTGAGTATGTTGCCGATTTTACAGAGTACGATCACACCTGTGATTGTTGGGAGCGGAAACGGAGAAGGCAGAAGTGAACAATGCATTGATGAAAACCGAATATTCCACAGTTTTTGACGAAAAGCGCAAGGGATTGGTTGAGCAGTCGTATTACAAATACGGACCAGCAAGGATGAACTTTGCAACCGGAAATGTGGATGCAATCGAAAGTTTGAAAATGAATCTTGCCAAGTTTGAAGAGACCGGGAACCTTGAATACCTGTGTGATGTTGCGAATTATGCCATGTTCCGGTTCATGTTTCCACAGCAGGGCGAATATTTCAAACATACGGACTCTGATGCATCTGCCGGGATTTTTGGTATGAGTGTGAATGAGATGGAAGAGTTTAAAAACAAACATAGATTTAGCGATAGATAGGAGCATAAGAAAGTGAGAGTAGTTTCACAAAATAGAGATTTTTCATTCAACTTCGACAATACGGTATTTTGGAAACAGTACAACATCATCTATGCAAGAATTGGGAAAGAAAATATTCCAATCGGACAGTATGAATCAGATGAGCGAGCTACAGAAGTGTTTAAGGAAATACATAGGTTAATCGGTGAAATAAATTTGTATTATATGCCAGAGGAGTGAACCAATGGAAATTATAAAAACAGTTATAACAACGCTTGATATTTTGCTTATTTTGTTATTTTTTACGTTTGGAAAAACAGCAAAGGATAAGCCGACAGCAATAGGATTTGGAAGCATGATTATGTTGCTAATTATAAATATTTTCCTCATGTGGAGATGATGCAATGTTTGTATATGATCCAATATTTGGTACCTACTTCTTGCCACCAATTTTAAGCGTGTTAGGAAGAACACATAGAATCAAGACAAAAGTCCCAGAACATTCGGGAGATTTTCTTAATCTGGATAGTGACGCCGAACACCAGAGTGAGAAATCGGAGCATCCGGTATAGCTTAAGTCCGCAAGCGATAGTTCCTGGCTGAATAATTGATCTATCGGCGTTAGGCTTTGAATTATGTTTGCGGACGGAACAACATTGGGCTATTGCCAAGTGGTAAGGCACTGGATTTTGATTCCAGTATTCGCAGGTTCGAATCCTGCTAGCCTAATTTCGTGTAGAAAATTTTACACGGACGTTTCATAGGGCTATGTTTGAAACTTGAATGTTTCATTTTGCCCCTCCTTTCAGCCACTAGGACGATTCTGTCAAGGACTGTGCGAGACGGTCCGGTGGTAATCGCCGCGGAAAGCGGTAGGAACGTAAGCCGGCACATGCAAAGTCGTGTGTTGCAGTTCAAAGCCATAGTTCGGACATCTATCCCACGGTGCCCGAACCGTGAAAATGTAATCCCCCCTAAACAGATAGGTGGTGGCGGAATAGGTAGACGCTTTAGGGCATTAAATTGTCGGTTGAGTTTCGGAGTTAAACCAGGTAACCCGTGCGGTCAAATGCTGAAACAGTGTACCCGTAATCCAGCTTAGGTAGCTGGCTCATGTGAGGTGCAAATCCTCACCCACCTGTTCAGCCAAAATTTTTCTGTTTGAATGTAGGCGGTCTATGTTTTGGCTGAAAATGAGTTGCCGGTGAAATGCTGTAAACCGGATAGTGCAATGCATGGCACGAAAAACATTATTGCTAACCGTCTGATGGCGGTTATTGGGATTTAATTCAGTGGTAGAAGACACGGCTTATATCCGGGTTGTCGCGGGTTCGATTCCTGCAATCCCAATGCGTTGCAGAATAGCATTTGTGTGACAAGGTTGACGAATTTTGGTGTAGCAAATGAAATTCTTCTTGTGATGGAAGCGTTGTCGACTTAAAAAGCGTGAAAACAGGACGATGAAAGTTCGTTGACGATTATGGAAAGGTATATCGCGTGGAGCAATTACGGTGAGGTGCACCAATAGTCCGTGAGGTCGGTTCGATTCCGGCACTTTCCATTTTTGAACATTGATAATTGAATATTGGCGGTTGATAGCATTGAATAAGCCGGGCGAAAGTGATATAATAAATTATCATCAAACAGAGGAGAATCATTATGTGCAATAATCAAAAGAATAATAACAATAAGAACCAAAGAAATGATAATCAACAGCGCTCCACTCACGAACAAGGAGAACGCAGGGACTACGGACATATTAACGAGAGGGTGGAGGAAACAGATTCTACTAAAAACCCACCAGAGGAGAGATAGTGGATCCAGATGATATCATTCAAATAATTAATGAAATACCAAAATATATATGCTATATCTATCCTGGCTATATAACGATGTATTTGTATTATTACTTTCATTCACTTACGTTAGACGATACAACAGGAAAATTATTGAAAAGTATTGCTATTAGCTATTTTTATGTTGTGATTATTAAGTGGGTGTTTGAATTAGCAAATCATATTCCATTTATTAACATTATAAATGATGTTAATGGTGTGCTATTCAATATTTTGTTAATAATATTTTCTATTACAGTTCCATGTATGGTAAACTTGCTTGAAAAAAGTGAGAAATTTGATGAATACATGAAGAAAATAAAAAGTGTATTAAAAATAAATACGTCGTTTGCTAAAAATGAAATTGAAGCAATCCAGAAGAAGTATAACGACACTATTTGGATTTATGTTTATATGAAAGATAGTAACATAATGTACGAAGGTTCGTTAACAGAAAAAGAGCTGGAAGAAAGCAGAACTAAATTTTTTTGCTTGAGTAAATACAGGAAATATCTTTTGAGGGATGATGGAAGAAAGAAAAAACTTGCAGATTATTCAGAGGATGACAAAGAAAAAGTGCTGATATACTTTGATAGGATATCCCATTTTGAAATAGCAAATGTAGATAAAACATAATAACCAACCGTCAATATTCGATGGTTGGTATTTTTTACGCAAAAATGAGGTATGGGTATGGCTCTGAATGTGACGAACGAACAGAAAAAAGTGATTGAATCACAAGGATTCATGGTCGTTGAGTTCAAATTGTGGTATCGAAAACTGGGAGAAATACTTTTGGAGTATACCCAAAGAATAATTGACACATGGAAAGCGATAATGCTGTTTATACAAGAGAAAATGAATAGGGTATTTGATATGCTTAAAGATTTTGCAGATACAATCAAGCCTTATGTTGAAGAATTGCAAGAATTTGAGCATGAGGAAAGACCGAAATATCCTTTTGTTCGTTCAATTGGGAAGGGATACAGACCGAATTTCAATAACAAGGTTGTATATCACAGGTGTAGGGACAGGTGTTGAGTATGTGTGAATTTTGCGATGGAAAAGCAAGAAAAATTGAAAACGGCTATACATATGGAAATGCGAGAATAGAAAAAATGTATGGAATTTACAGCTTGCATTTTGATAATAGCGGTGATGAATATGGAGAAGGACAGTTTGAAATAAATTATTGCCCTATGTGCGGCAGAAAGTTGGTGGAAGAATGAAAATATTATGGAAAAGTCTTAGAATAATCTGCGTTATCCTATACATTTTTCTGACATGGATTATGATTTCAAGTGTTTTAGGGTATTTATTATCCGAAATGATAGGAGACATTGGCGATTGGATGGGAAAAATATTTTGCACATTGCTCGGATGGGGAGCGATTGAAATTGCAGATAGCGTGATTAAGCATACTTTGAAAGAGGACTGAAGAATGAAAAATATCATTGTAATTACCGACAGCGCGAAAATTGCCGATGTAGAGTTTAAGTCGCTACGACAAAAGTTGATGGACAAAGAGCTGTTGGTAAAATCTGATGCTATGCATTGGATGTTATATACACAACAACTAATTATACTTTTTTGGAACATTGATACTGGAACGCATCCGCTTATCCCTATGCTGCACACAATCGCATATTCAGATTGCAGAATAGGGATAATGAAAAACGAGCCTATTATGTGCAGAATTAGAAAATGGCAGAGAATTGAGCGATTGGTAGAACATATGCCGCCTAATGCGAAAGAAATACCGTACAGTGATATTGAAAATTTGAAAATATGGCTGTGAAACGATTCTGGAGGATTGAATAAATGAGCATGGCAGAAGTAATGGAATCAATAACAGATGAATTAACTGAACAACTGGAACGTGATACGTTTGCACGATATATGAATCCACCAGAGGGATTGACAGATGCACGTTGCAGCAAATGTAACCGCCTGTTAGGAAAATTCAACGGACAGGCTGAAATCAAATGCCCTAAATGCGGGAAAATCAATAGAATCGGGGTGAAAAGATTATGAAACGGGCAAAATTAGTAAATTGGCAATATTGCAAAGACCCAAATGATATAAACAAAGCCATTATGTCGAATGACCCGAACTGGGAAGGATTAGAAAGTGCGGATCAAATAATCAGTATATCGTATGACACAAGTCAGATGTGCTATGTAGTGTTTTGGCGTGAATTGTAAATAAGATAGAAAATCAAGAGCACCAGTTGCAGAGTGCCAAGTGGCACATATGTAGAGAGAGCCTATTTCCAAGATAGAAGGGAGGTAGGTTCTTTTTTGGTTTCAGAACAGACGCGGGCAACCGCTGATGATATTAAAAATTACATAAAGCAAAACGGAATTGATTACCAATCGTTGTACGATCTTTTGGATGTTGCGAAAGTGGCATTTGAAAAAGAAAACGACACGGAATGGGCGTTGAAAGTCACTTCGTACATCAAAGATTGCTGCAAGTGGGCGATTCAAAACAGTATTGAAGTCTTACAGATGGATGAATTGTACTGGAAAACCATGAAAGCTGAAGCTCCGTACCATTTTGAATCATTCCTTTTCTACATGGAGAAGAACCGCCGACCGAAAAAGCGATTCTATGAGCCAAGAAAGCGGACGCTAAAAATCGTTGTTGACGATCTGCAAGACTTGGAAGATGGAAAGCTTGATTTCTATGGTTTGTCACTTCCGCCGCGAGTAGGAAAGTCTACTCTCTGTATATTCTTCCTCACATGGGTTATTGGTAGGCATCCAGAGAGCCACAACGCTATGTCCGGGCATTCCGGCATTTTAGCTGACAGATTCTATAATGACGTATTTAAACTCACGCAAAACGAGGAATACACGTTCAAAGAGATATTTCCGGATATTGATCTTGCAAATAAGTCATCCGAGAAGAATGAACTTTACTTTTCTCCTACAGAAGCATTTGCAACGCTGACTTGCCGAGGAATTGACGGAACATGGACCGGTGCGGTTGATATTAGTTCGGACGGATACTTATATGTCGATGATATGGTGCGTGATCGTACCGAATCATTGAGTCCTATTCGATTGGGGAACAGATACCAGGATTACTTGAATGTCCTTGTTGACCGTAAAAATGACGGGTCCAAGGAACTTATGGTCGGTACTCGTTGGAATGTTTATGATCCACTCGGACGAGTAGAGACGGAGAATGCGAACAATCCGCGCTACAGATTCCGGAAGATTCCTGCATTGGATGAAAACGATGAATCCAATTTCCAATACGATTACGGAAAAGGATTTTCTACAGAATATTACCGGAAGATGCGCGATCGTCTGGATAAAAACGAATGGATGGCTAAATATCAGCAGAGACCATTTATTCGAGAGGGATTACTCTTCCCATTGGACGAGTTGAATTATTACAACGGAGTGCTGCCGGATGGAGATTGTATCACGGCCGCAGCGTGTGATGTTGCATGGGGCGGCGGAGATAGTCTTTCAATGCCGTTTGGAAAACTTTTCGGGAGCGTCGATGATGGACCTATATATATACCGGATTGGATTTTCAATAAAGGTGATAAATACGTTACAAAACCTCTTGTTGTGGCAAAGACGTTGCAACATAAGCCTAATATGGAGCGTTTCGAAGCTAATAACGGCGGGGATGAGTACGCGGAAGACATTAACCGCCTATTACGAGAACAAGGCTTTAAAACTAATATCTCTTGGGCGAAAGCAAGCAACCAAGTGGGAAAGATGGCAAAGATTATACAGTATGCACCGGATATTAAGCGAAGATGCTATTTCCTTAAGCCGGAACTACAGAGCCAAGAGTATAAGGCAGCAATGGAAGAACTTGGAATAATCGTTCAAGTTGGAAAGAACGAGCATGAAGATAGTGCTGACGGATTGACACAGTTAATTCAAGTATTTGAAAACGGAACTGTAAAAACGACGATTATAAATAGCCCAATGTGATAGAGGAGTGATAGAGTGAATAAAAGACAGTTGAATCTTGAAAAATATGGTATTTCCGGCAAACGATACAAAGAACTTTGCGGATTTTGCGAGCAATATCCGGAATGGAAAAATCAGTTGAAATACAATAATGATACCGTCAAAAGCCTTGAAATAACGGACATGCCAATTTATCACAGCAATTCAGATGCTACCGGAAATTTGGCAATTAAGCGAACAGGATTGGAAGAAAAATGCCGGTTGATTGAAGAAACTGCAGAGCAGGCGGGAGAGGATTTGAGTCAATACATCATCAAGTCTGTATGCTATGAGGTCCCGGTTACATATCTGATTGTCTGTGAGGGTATGCCAATCGGAAAATCGGCATTTTATGAGATGCGCAGATATTTCTTTTATCTGCTCGATCAGAATAAGAAAATGTGAAATGCGGAAAAAAGGGACATACTTTGATGATATGATTGTATCATCGGAAAATGAGAAATGAGCCATTGGTGTAAAAGCCAGTGGCTTTTTCTATGCCATGAATTGAGGTGAGACTGTGAGCGAAAAGGAAAGAAACATTGAATATCGCGGAAGAATCAAAATTTATACGGATGTGAAAAAAATCACATCGAACAATGTTATTGATGTTCTTTCGCGCGCCATGATTAAGCATGAGCAGAACCGCACACAGATTAGATACCTCATCAATTTTGAAAAAGGCGATCAACCACTTATGCGTGAGAAGAAAGTAAGAAAAGACATTGATATTAAGTCAATTTCCAACCTTGCGCACCAGATCACAGAATTTTGGCTTGGTTATTTTTGGGGAAATCACATGGCTTTCGTTCAGAAGTCGGACAAACACCCAAAAGGCAGCAATCCAACTGATAATGATTCGGCAATCACACTTCTCAATGAAATGTACGATGCCGAGGATATGGAAAGCAAAGACCAGTTGCTTGCCTATTATCTGGAAGTATGCGGCACTTGTTGCCAACTTATCGACATAAAGAGAAAGCCGGATGATGAAGATGCGGTATTTGACCTTGTGACGCTGAATCCGCTGTATTCATTTGTTGTCTATTCGTCAGATGCTTATGAGCGACCGATGATGGGAGTTTCGTATTCAGAGGACGAGGATGGTTCAAGAATCTTTACCTGCGTGGCTGATGATGCAATTTATGAAATCCGTGACATGGTGGAAATCGTCAATGGTGCCAAGAAAAAAGATGGCATGAAACTGAATGAATTGGAAATTCCAGTCAATCCGTTTGGTCGTGTGAACATCGTTGAATTTGAGCGTGCTACAGACCGCACAGGCGTATTTGAACGACAGCTTGATGAATTAAACGCCTTGAATATTTTGGAGTCTGATTTGTGCAATGACGTAGCACAGACCACACAGGCAAATTGGTGGGGCAATGACATTGAACTTGATAAAGACGATGACGGAAAAGTAAAAGGACCACAGGGTGGTCAATGGATTTTAACCAAAACAAACGGACAGGGTAAACAGCCAAATATCAAGGGACTTGTCCTTGACTATAACTATGATGGTGTACTTGCTAATATCCAAGCGAAACATGATGGAATTCTTGAAAGAACGTTCACACCAAAGCAGACAGAGCAAAGCGGTGGTTCTACAACCGGAGCAACAAGTCTTTCTTCTGGCTGGACTGCAACAGAAGCCGTTGCGTGTAAGCAAGCTGCAATCATTAAGCGTGGATTTAAGGAAAGAAACCGACTTGCATTGATCGCAATTAAGAAATCTCCAGACACAGATCCGGAAAGTCCGCTTCTGAAATTGAAGAATAGTGATATTGAGATTCGACCAATCCGGCAAAAAAGCTACGATATGGCAACAAAAATAAATTCACTCGCAACGATGGTTCAGAATTTCGTGCATCCGCGTGTGGCAATGGAAGCAATCGACTTTTTTCCGAACCTCGCCGAAGCTGTCGAAGATTCCGTACCAAAGATGCTTGAATATCAGAAAGTGCTACTTGAAAGTAAGAAATCCGGTGGAAGTCAACCGGGAGAAAATAAAAACGATGATCCGCGTCAGCAGCAGGATGCGGATAAGGTATTGAAAGAGAAAATTAATCCAGACGTTAAAAGAATCATGCAAGATTCTTCGGATCAAGTAGGCAATAGTCCATTGAAAGATTTATAAATTGTTAATCAGCACTCACAGAAATGCGGGTGCTTTTTATATGCACTAGGGAAAGCGCAGCACAAATTTCGCAACAGTAAAAACGTTAGGGAAAACGGAAAAATCGCAAAGTAAACGCTCGTAGGGAAACGAGGATAATCAATCGCAGAAAGTTGAGGTAACAAAGATGGAAAAGAAAGAACTTTTAAAAATGAATTTGCAGCATTTTGCAGAACCAACACCGGAGCCGCCAAAAGACGAACCGAAGCCACCGACACCGGAGCCGCCAAAAGATCAGCCGGGTGAAAAGCCGAGAAGTGGAAGGAACGAGCCACAGCCAAGTCTTGAGGAGCAGTTGCAGCAGATGCGCATTGAAAATGCAAAGCTGAAAAAGGCACAGGAAGATGCAGCTACGGACGCTTCTAACTGGAAAAAGAAGTATAACGCAACCCTTAGTGACGCTGAAAAGCTGGCGCAGGAGAAAGCTGATAAGGAAGCCGAGAAAGACGCTGAACTTGCAAAACTTCGTAAAGAGAGTGCTGTTTCAAAGTATGAAAAGAATTTCTTGACACTTGGTTACTCGCAGGAATTAGCCAAGAAAGCCGCCGAAGCGCAGTTTGAGGGCGATACAGACACACTGTTTCTGGTTCAGTCACAGGCGCAGGAAGCCATTGTGAAAGCGAAGGAAGCAGAGTGGTACAAAAACAGACCGGAAATTACAACCGGTGCAGGAGATGGATCAAAAGATGATCCGTTCTTGCAGGGATTCAATTCATAAAAATTTTAAGAAAGAAATGAGGTAGAAAAATGGCAGTAGTAAATTATGCAAGCAAGTATGCTTCACAGGTGGACGAGCGTTTTTCACTTGGTTCTCTGACCGGAGCATTAACCAACAACGCATATGATTTTATTGGCGTTGAAACAGTAAACGTATATTCCATTCCAACTGTTGGAATGAACGATTACAAAACAAGCGGTTCAAATCGCTATGGTGACCCAGACGAATTAGGCAATTCCGTGCAGGAAATGAAGCTGACACAGGACAGGTCATTCACATTCACTATTGACCGCAAATCTTACGACGATGCACAGATGACCATGGAAGCTGGAAAAGCTCTTGCAAGACAGATTGCAGAGGTTGTTATTCCAGAGGCAGATATTTATCGTATTCATAAGATTGCAGCATCTGCAAAGGTGGCAAACATTGTTACCGGAGCAACCACAAAGACAAATGCATATGAAAACTTCTTATCTGTACAGGAAAAGTTGGATGATGCAAAGATTCCGGCCGGCGGTCGTATCTGTATTTGCCGCTCATCTTACTATAAGAACATCAAGTTAGATGATGCTTTCACAAAGAAGGGCGATATGGCAACCCAAATTGCTATTAACGGTGCGGTTGGTGAGGTTGATGGAGTGCCTATTATCAAGGCACCTGCATCTTATTTTCCGGCAAATGTTGATTTCATTATCACAAATCCAATCGTTTGTGTCGCACCAATCAAGCTGACCGAGTACAAGATCCATACAGATGCTCCTGGTATTTCCGGTTGGTTAGTAGAGGGACGTATCAGATATGATGCTTTCTGCTTAAATGAGAAGCTGGATGCTATCGGTGTCCATGCAACAGAAACATTAGCATCCATTGCAATCACAACAGCACCAACTAAGACAGCTTATAAGTCCGGCGAGAAGTTTGACCCGACTGGAATGGTTGTAACCGCTACATACGGTTCTTCCACAACACAGGATGTAACTAAGCATGTTACCTATACCCCGGAAACTATCACCAAAGCAGGCAACGTAACCGTAAGCTACACCGAGAACGGTGTAACTAAGACAGCTACGCAGGCTGTAACACTTGATACCTAAAAGGAGTTGATTGTAGATGGTTAGCTATGAAAAAGACGGCGTAACCATGGTGGTACATGATGGCATGGCTCGTGTCATGGAATCATGCGGGTACAGAAAAGTGGTGGAGCAATCCACCGCACCTGTGCCGGAACAGCCAGTTGAGGAAACGACAAAGGAAGAAAATAAGCAGTATTCGCGTTCGGAGATTGCCAGAATGAATACGGCTGATCTTAAGGAATTGGGAAAATCCTTAGGGCTGGAAGTAACAGAGGAATCTACAGGGAAGATGTTGAAAGAACAGATTATTGAAAAACTTGGTCTGTAAATGAAATGAGGTGGCAGGATGGCTGATATTGAAGAAAAGCCAAGGGATGATGAGGTAACACTCACTCCGATGGAACAATTCAGAGAAGATATTAAGTCGATGATAACTGAATATGACGCAGAAATCAGTGTTTCCGGTCTGACAGTAAGCCTTGCCATTGAAGCGTTTGAAACACTTAGAAATTATCCGGGTTCATGGGATGAAGATAAGATTCTTGCGGACCTGGAGAAGAATAAAGCCAAGATCGCTATGGCGGCGATTGAGATTGATTCCAAGAACGGTGCAGAAAATCAGCTGGGCCATTCGGAAAATGGGATTTCAAGAACCTTTAGCGAGTATCTTATGGCCTACAAGGGAGTTGTTGGATTTGCAAACTGTGTATAAAAAGAAAGGTTAAGGTGATCCGGCTTCTATCTCCCAGCCGCAGGGTTAAGCGGTAAAGAAGATTGTGCGTGACCATTTTGCCGGTGTCGGTAATATGGTTGCAGGCGGCGCACGTTAAGTGGTGGTGGGCGGTGTGCAAAACATTCTTGTAGCAGATATCCTTTTGCAGTATAATGACAATAAGGGGGAATGTTACGAATGAAAAAGAGAGAAGCGGCAATAATTTGGGCTTTGCTTTTGGTATGTGTTTTATTTTTTGCATCACCTGTATTAATAAGAATTCCGTTTATATATAAGGTGATTTCGTGGTATTTTGATGGGTTAGAGAGTAACGATTTTAAAAGTAGTTATATGTCATCAATTGGTGTAACTATTGGTACGATAATGACTATAATGGGGACGCTGATTATACAAAAAGTGCTAGATAAAAACATCGAAAAAGAAAAAGAACTGAAAAGAAGGAGAGAGATAGAAGATAGTCTAAAAATCGTATATAATGATTTGAATAGGTCATTTGCAAAAATATTGTTTATGGAAGTTGCAATTCAAGGTGGAAGTAGCACAAGAGGAGTGTATATTGATGTTATAAGAAATACAAAATTTTATTTAGATAGTAATTGGAGAGAAAGAGTTCTTTTATTGGATGAGGTATTGGAGAAAAAAACTGTAGAAAAAATTATAGAAACATATTATAGTCTTTACAACCTTGAATATGAGGTACAGACTACACAAAAAGATGTTTTTATTCAAATGCTCATTCTGGCAATACATATAGGAGAGTTTTATGATAATGAAGCGGATGATATAAAAGAAGAGTACAAGGAACTGCTAAAAGAAATTAGTATGGTTGGAAATTTTGAGTAATATATTATAAGGATAAAATATGCGTTCACTGAAAAAGAATAAACAACCGTTCTATTACGCCACCTACGATGCCGAGAAAAAGGTATACGACCGTGACGAGGACGGAAATATCAAGTACATAGAGATTGACGGAGAGAAAAACCCTGTCGAGATAGGAACAGAACCAGGTTATAATGACCCGGTTCTTTTTTATGCCAACATTTCCGCAGGCAAGGGCGATGTGCAGGCTGACGTGTTCGGAAGTAGCGTTGACTATTCCCGGACAATTTCAACTTGTGATATGGATTGCCCAATTACCAAGCTGACACGGCTATGGATTGGCTGTGAACCACAATACAATGAGGATGGTTCTGTGAATGGCGATAGTGCCAATTATGAGGTTGCCGCACCGCCAGCGAAAAGTCTGAATGGGATTGTGATTGCGATTAAGGAATTGCCGGAGGGTTGATATGGAAAACAGAAAAATCAATATTCTTGGAACTGAATATCGGATTGAAACCCACAAAGTATCAGAGGACAGTTATTTGGAGAAAAATAAACTGGCTGGATATTGCGGAGAAGATAGCAAGCTGATTGTGATTGCTGATATGTCAGAGGAAAATTATTTCTCTGGCATGGATGAAAAAGAGCAAGAGGTATATCGAAAGAGAACCTTAAGACACGAAATCATGCACGCATTCTTGAATGAGAGTGGATTATCCGATTCCTCAAATCAGCATGGCAGTGCGTGGGCGAAGAATGAGGAAATGGTTGATTGGTTTGCTATCCAGTCTCCGAAGATTTTCAAGGTGTATGCGGAGTTAGGTATTCTTGATATGCCGGTTCCGAGTATTCTACCATTGGAAACAGGAAAATTTTCTACTGAATTGCAACAGGCTAAAGTCGCACTTGAAAATTTAGGAACAGGTTTGAAAAGGTTGAGAAGCCGGTATGAGTAAAACAATCACATTCGGCTTATCTGTAGCCGAAATCGACAAAGCAATCAAAGAGTTGCGTGAATACCAAAACAGCCTTGATGCCAAGTGTGAAAAGCTATGTGAGCGACTTTGCGATGAGGATATTCAGATAGCACAGACACATATCGGCAGTAGCGGATTTGGCAAGTATATCCGATTATCCTCTGAAATTACACCGGAAAAAGCCGGGTGTAAGGCAATGTTTTTCATGGAAGATTTGCAGAAGATTATCAGCCAATGGCAGAATCAAGACGGTATTCAGAGCAAAGAAATCTCTCCGGCACTCATGCTAGAGTTTGGTGCTGGACTTCCGGCACAGAATCCGGCAAACATTCCGGGTGTTGGAACTGGTACTTACGGTACGCATGGAAACGAACCGGGATGGTGGTACATGGATTTACAGGGTGTTTGGCACTATTCAAGTGGTACGTCTCCGAAGATGCCTATGTATAATGCCGGGAAAGAATTAAAAGAGAAAGTTGTGAAAATTGCGAGGGAGGTGTTCAAGTAATGTCATTTGAATGGAATACATTTTACACACACTTTGAGAAAAAAATAAAAAAAGAATATCCCAAATGCAAGGTCGGGAGGTATATTACTCCAAAGCAAGCAGATTTCCCATATTGCGATGTAGCCTTGAGTGATATATCCGGTGGAAATTATGATTTGGAAGGTAACGAGGGTTCGCAGACACCAATGATTACCATATCGGCATATGCAACCGGAAGTCTTGCGGATAACACTTGCTATTCGATTTGCAGTAAGGCGAAAGAAATTATGCTTAAGTATGGTTGGCAGTGTAAAGCCGGTCCGTTACCTGTTGCTAATGCAGCAGACCCGAATGTAAGCCGTTGGGTTGCAAGATTTCAACGCATTTATGCAGATGGAGATGAGATAAAAGAGACAAATTAAAATGGTCCCGATATAAATGTCGGGAGCACATAAATGAAACCAAGGAGCCTAATGGCTCTTATTTTTATGCACCGGACGTTAATTCGAGAGACGTTCGCTGACCGCAGACAGATAGCGGTAGAAAGGAAAATATTATGGCAGAAGCAGAAAAAAAAGCGGTAAACACGATTGGAACTACTTTGGAAGTAAGTGAAGATGGAACGGCATGGTCAAAGTTATGCAAGATTAAGTCTTACCCGGCATTAGGTGGAGCACCGGATCAGTTAGAGACAACAGATTTGGAAGATGAATCTCAAACCTTTGTTCCGGGTGTACAGTCCATGGATGCTATGGAATTTACAGCAAATTACACTTTAGCAGCTTATACAACAGTAAAAGCAAAAGCAGGAAAAGCATTAAAGTACCGTTTGAAGATGGGAAAAGATGGAGTAGATGGCGTAGCCACATGGGATGGACAACATGCAGTTTACATCAATGAGGGCGAGGTAAATGGCATCCGTGAGATGACCCTTTCCGTATCACCTTCCACAAAGATTTCAGTCGGCGAAGCAAGCTAAGATTGATTGGAGGAAAATTTTATGGCAACAGTAAAAATCAACAACAAAACATATCAGGTTCCGGAATTAAGTTTTGCACATTCAAGAAGGATGGAGCAAATGGGACTGCCCGTAGAGGGTTTAATTGACAGAAAATATATCTTCACAGCCGTATCGGCATTTACCGCAGTTGTGGCAAATTGTGATGCTGAACAAGCGGATTACTTGGTAGAACAGCACATTATGGGCGGTGGAACACTTGAAGATATTTACAAAGCATATGCAGAAGCGGTACAGAGCAGTGGTTTTTTCAAGAAGCTCCTCGGTCTGGACAAAGCGGAGGAGAAACCGAAGAATACGAAGAAATCTACATTGCAGAAGACGGAACAGAAGTCATTGGAGAGCGGAGAGTAACCTTCTCCAGCCTAATTGATGATGTATGGCTCCCGGCTGCACTGCGAATGGAAATTCCATTGGATATATTCTGGGAGCTTAACCCAAAGTACATGTATATGTATCAGGATAATTACATCAAGGAGAAACAGGAACAGTTAAAACTATTGGATGTATCAGCATACTACAATGGTTTATATGTGCAGCAGGCAATTGCATCCTGTTTCAACAAGCATACGAAATATCCAAAGAAACCACTGTCTCTTGCGAAAAAGGAAAAAACCTTATCGCCAGAAGAAAAGTTTAAACTTTGGATAGAAGAATTTAACAGAAGATTCGATGAAAACAAGGAGTAGGCGTGTCAAAGCGTCTATTTCTTTTTACTGGCTATCAGAATGGGAGATAGTCACTAACCGCAGAAAGCAATAGGAAGTTGGTGGAAGCATGGGAGCAGAGATTGATCGCTTAGACATAAATATTGAAACACAGTCCACAAAAGCTGTTGCAGCACTTGATACATTGATAAAAAAGTTGGAAAGTGTAAGTGCATCAGTTGGGAAAATAAATGGAAGTAATTTAGCTAGTTTTGCAAATGGAATTGAGAAAATTTGTAAGGCGAGCTCTGGAATGTCAACAATTAATGCTAATAGCTTCAAGCATCTCGCCGATGGTATAAAAGCAATCAGCGGTATTCCTACTTCCAATATGCTAAAAACAGCAGTGAATATTCGTGTTTTAGCATCTGGAATGAATAAATTAGGTGCTGTTTCTCAAAATGCCAAGGATTTAGGAAATGTGGCTAATAACATATCTAAATTGGGTGGGAAGAACATAGATAAAGCTATTGCGAATATGCCGAGAATTTCAAAGGCATTGAATGAAATGATGTCTACACTATCAAAAGCTCCTGCTGTTAGCGGAAATCTTATTCAGATGACCAATGCAATCGCCAATTTAGCGTCCCAAGGTGCAAGAGCAGGTTCGATTCCAAGTGCGGATAGTGGCGATGCGACTAAGAAAACATCGCTGTTATCAAGAGCATTTAATACACTTACGTCATCCATCGGAAAATCACGCAAAGGATTCAGAAGTTTTTCACAAATAGCAGGGTCGTTCTACGCTAATTTTTTTCTAATCATTCGTGGATTTAAGGCAGCATGGAAAGCGGTAGAGTCCTCAATGGACTATGTTGAAACATTCAATTATTGGAATGTAGCGATAGATAAAATCGGAAAAGAATTTGGAAATCAGTTTTCAGAATATGGACATGAAAGTGCCGATTCATATATAGACTCATTTAGGGATGGACTATCTGAATTAACGCAAAAAATGACTGGGTATAGCATAGGTAAAGCTGGCGACTTAACGTTTACGGGAAGCAAGAATCTTGGTCTCGACCCAGAACAGTTAATGAACTATCAGGCTAAAATTTTATCTGTCACTAATTCTGTAGGTCTTTGTGGGGAAATAAGTACAAATACAGCAAAAGCATTATCCATGTTGTCTGCTGATATGTCATCATTTACTAATCAAGACTTAAGTACAGTTATGACCAATTTTCAAAGTGGTCTTATTGGACAGAGCCGTGCATTGTATAAATATGGTATTGATATTACAAATGCCACATTGCAGACATATGCATATGAAAATGGGATTACAAAAGCTGTTTCAAAAATGACTCAATCGGAGAAGATGCAGTTACGTTTGATTGCAATTTTAGACCAGTCAAGGGTAGCATGGGGAGACCAGGCGAATACTATTAATACAGCATCCAATCAGTGGAGAGTTATGAAGCAGCAGATTTCTAACCTTGCACGCATATTGGGAAATTTATTTTTACCAATAGTGAAAACAGTTCTCCCAGTGGTCAATGCTCTTGTAATGTCCTTAAATCGTTTATTTACAGCTCTTGGATTTCATTTATTTGGTGCAAATTGGCTAAAAGATTTACAAGATGAAACTTCTGGTGGGTACAGCGGTAATGAGGAGATAGGCGGTATAGCAGATGATGCAGAAGATGCGGCAGACAATTTAGATGACGCAAATAAAGCAGCTAAGAAGTTACAGGCAACATTACTAGGATTTGATGAAATCAATAAATTAAATGATGATAGCGACAATAAATCTTCTGATAAAGATGATGATGGTGGCGGTAGCGTGGATTTATCGAAAGCCATAGCTGACGCATTGGATAATTATGAATCTGTATGGAATGCCGCACTTGAAAATTCGGAAAACGAAGCACAAAAGATTGCTGACGCCATTTGTGATGCATTTAAGCGAGGAGATTACGAAGGAATCGGAACCTATATCAGTAATGGAATCACAAATGCTCTCGAAAATATCGAGTGGGACAAGGTATATAAAGTTGCAAGTAATTTTGGCACAGGACTTGCAGAGTTCCTAAATGGATTGATTACACCAGAATTATTTAGTGCATTAGGTGGTACAATTGCAGGATCTTTAAACACAGCTATTTACACAGCACTTTCCTTTGGAGAAACCTTTGACTGGACGAACCTCGGAGAATCTATTGCAGCAGGAATTAATCGCTTTTTTAAAGATTTTGATTTCAAAGCATTGGCAGAAACATTGAATGTATGGGCAAAGGGACTCATAGATGCACTTACTACAGCATTAAGAAAAACAGATTGGAAAAAGATAGGACAATCTATTGCAACATTCATTAGCGAAATAGATTTTTTGAGTATTGCATGGAAACTTGATAAGCTCGCACTTAGTCTAATCAGTGCTATTGGAGATACCATAACGGGATTTGTAGAGACAGCTCCAATTGAGTCCGCTATCGTGGCACTTTTCATGGGATTGAAATTTAGTGGTCTGGGTGGAAAGCTGGGAGGACTTATTGCACAAAGACTTGCAGAGCAAGGAATCACATTGAGAAAAGTAGTGATAGGATTGGGACTTGGATTAGCCACATTCAAATTAGCTGATTCCAATAATAAAATATCTAATCTTATTGGTGCTCCAATCACAGCATTTTTAGCGTCTCACACCATGACTGGAAAGATGAAACTTTCTCTAAAAGTTGCAGCTATTACGCTAGCATGGGAAGGTGGAGAAAACCTTGGAAAATTAATAGGAGAAAAACTTTTCCCGAAGGACAAAGATTACTATAAGGATTTCAAATGGTTTGGAGACGGTGGATTTTTTGATACATTTCTCTCTTCTATAGAAGATGGCTCCTATAGTGAAGCAATGGCACTATGGAAGCAAGACATTGATGATTGGTGGGAGCCTTGGAACGAAAAAGCCAAAGAAATGGAGCGAAAGAATGATGAGATCTTTGTGGAACTCAAAAGCACAGTAGAAACTAAGTGGAATGAAATTGTAAACTTCTGGGAAAAAAAGAAACCACTTAAAGAGATAAAAGCAACTTGTGAAGAATTTAAGAAAAAAGTAAAAAAGAAGTGGTCAAGTGTAACAGATTACTGGAAAAGCAAGCACCCTCTTGAGGAAATTAAGACCACATGCCAGAACATCAAAGAAAAGGTCCGTGAAAAGTGGAATAAAGCCATTGATTACTGGAAAACCAAAAGAGCATTAAGCGAGGTTAAGACCACATATCAGAACATCAAAGAAAAATTAAGAGAAAAGTGGAATACGGCTCGTACTTGGTGGAACGATAAGAAACCAAGTTTAAAAAAGATATCCGCGGAGTTCCCAGACATATTAGGAGGATTAAGGGAAAAATGGACTGAAATGAAACGCTGGTGGGATGGCTTAGGACTTAAATTCCCATCAATTAGTATTGGAAAATTCCATATTGAATATGACAAGGATGGATTTGCGTCAAAATTATGGAAAACGTTTGGTTTTGACGGAACACCAAATATATCCTTTTATGCTGGCGGTGGATTCCCTGAGACAGGCGAGCTGTTTATGGCTCGTGAGAATGGTATTAACGAAATGGTCGGAAAGATTGGTAATCGTTCAACTGTTGCCAACAACGATCAGATTGTAGAAGCGGTATCTGCCGGAGTTGCAGACGGTGTTATGCAAGCCATGATGGCAGTCATGGGTGGTTCACAGCAGAATCAAGCACCAGTAATTGAAAATGTATTTAAGGTTGATAGTGAAACCTTATACAGAATGACACAGAAAGGAAAGGCAAAATACGATAGTAGATACCATGTAGTAACAGAGTTTTAAGGCATCATATCATGGGATGTCTCTATTATATGGACATTTCCCGGCTATTTACGATAGATAGTCGCAAACCTAAAAGAATTGTAGGTGGTTAATCATATGGCAATGATTTCGGTAAATGGGACGGCAATAAAAACGCCGTCCTCTTTTAGTTGGGGGTTGCAGGATGTATCAGATAGTGCGTCCGGCAGAACACAGGACACGATCATGCACAAGAATAGAGTAGGACAGAAAAGGAAAATTGCTCTTGGCTGGAATAATCCGACCAAAGAAGAAGCGGCGGCTATATTGCAGGCATTTAATCCAGAATACATAAATGTCACTTATCCGGATGCCATGAGCGGTACGGATGAAACAAGAGAATTTTACGTTGGTGACAGATCAGCACCAATGAAGATGTGGACTGTTAAAAAGAAAATCTACTCACAAATCAGTTTCGATATTATTGAGAGGTAGGTGGTCAAGTTGCTTGATGTATCAACAGAATTTAAAAATGAGCTGTTTAATGATAATCGAGATTTTCTTCCGTTCTTAGATATTACGCTACGGAACGGGAAAGTTTTGAATTTAACAAGGAAAGATGTGTGGCAAAATTCCATGAGCATTGAAGATGCAACGTCGGCAGGCAATACATTTACGATCGGTGCTGCAGTTACAGGTAAATTGACCGTTACGCTTAATAATATCTACGATGATTTCAGCGAATATGATTTTTCGGATGCTACAGTAGTTGCTTATGTGGGATTACAACTATCTAACGCATTGGAAAAGGTTAGAGTTGGCACGTTTGTTGTGGATGAGCCAAGCTATGATGGCTCTACGATAAGCCTGACTTTTCTTGATAATATGGTTAAATTTGATAAACCATATAGCAAAAGTACCTTGCAATACCCGGCAACATTAGGTCAAATTCTTGCAGATGCTTGTAATTGTTGCGGTGTCTCACTACAGTCTGCAAATTTTCCAAACAAGGGATATGTGGTCAAAAATCGTCCTAAGGACGATGCGTTAACCTTTGGAGATATCATTGCGTGCGTAGCACAGGTGGCAGGATGTTGGGCGAAAATGGATGTCTATGGAAGACTGAAACTTGGTTGGTACAATATGTCTGTTTTTGAGAAAAACGCTAATTTGAATGGTGGTACATTTGAAACTAGCACAACTCCATATTCGGATGGAGACACAGTAGACGGTGGTAATTTTAAAGATTACTCATCTGGTGCATCAATGGATGGTGGAACATTTGTTGATCAGAAAGCATACCATCATATTTTTTCAACAAAGACATTTACGATGTCTACCGATGACGCAGTAATCACAGGAATTAGGGTTACAGAAGAGTTTGAGGAAACAGAAACCGATAAACCGGCAACAAGGCTGGTTGGAAACGAGGGGTATGTAGTAGAAGTTTCCGGAAATGCACTTATTCAAAAAGGAGCAGCACAGACTGTAGCAAATTATCTTTATAATCGCATAGGTGGTATGAGATTTAGACCACTTGAGGTAGAATGTCTTACAAATCCAGCTATTGAAGCCGGGGATATTGCATATGTTACAGACCGAAAACAGAATAGTTACCAAACGTTTATATCAACGAGAGAGTTCCATCTTGGAGGTACGGAAAAGATTGTATGCGATGCAGAAACGCCACTCAAGAACAGTCAAACAAGATTTTCAGAAATGACAAAAGCTGTTGTTAAAGCACGAAAACAGACACAAAGGCAATTAAGTGCATATGATTTAGCTGTCCGGCAATTAACAAATCTTATGACACAATCTTTTGGTGTATTCAAATCAGAGGAAGTGTTAGAGGATGGCAGTATTATTTATTATATGCATAACAAGCCGGAGCGAGCGAAAAGTTCTACCATTTGGAAAATGACAGCAGATGCATTTGCAGTATCTACAGATGGTGGACAGACGTGGAATGCCGGAATAGATTCACAGGGGAATGCGGTAGTGAGTGTATTAAATGCTATTGGAATTAATGCTGACTGGATTAATGCGGGTAGTATGTTGATTGGCGGAGCATACAGAAATCAGGATGGCACGATAACGGTATGCGATGCGAGTAATAATATGATTTTCAAAGTTAGTAAGAGCGGAATCATTATTAACACCCAGAATTTAAAAGTGGCACAGAATGGAAACATAGAAGTCACCGGAAAATTGGTTGGCATGGATAAAATCTATCTTAGAAATACAACAAATGGTGTAGACAAATCAGTTATTCAATATAAATATACGAAAGAAAATCAGCAGTACCAATTTTTGACACCGGATGGAAAGATTTTTTTAGAAACATCACAACAGGAAACACCGTTGTATTTTCCATTACTAACAAAATTAAGATATGCGGAAATCGGAAAATTAAATCAGGTAAGTACAGATTTTGCTACAACAAAGGGGACATATACCACAGAAGCAGGATACACCGTAGTAGATGTAAGAAATTATGTTGTAAGTGGAACGGTAAGAGCATCTGGTGCGTTTATAGAAATTACAGGTAAGATAAATCTAAAATCTTTAGAAGCAGGACAAAAAATAGAATACGACCTTGCTAATTCCGCTATGGAAACAATGCCAATACCAAGCGGCTATTTGCCGAAACACGACAGCGTGCAAACAATTGCCGTGATTGGGACAAGGGTCATTTATATAAGGCTAAATAAAGAAGGAGTGTTGCTTATGAGAAATTGCGGTGAAAAATACGAAAATACCGATGGTACAGATGTTCATTTTAGATTTGACTATACACTAATGTAGTAAAGGAGGGTGAGAGATGGCGATTCAGATGAGAAAAGGGTCAAAGGATGATTTCGACCCAACAAAGATGTTGCCGGGAGAATGGGCGGTATCTATCGACAGTGATACGAGCAAGCAAATGGTATGGATGTGTTTTAGAGCTGGTGTTGTAAAACATATGGGGACATATGAAGATTTTAAAGAACAGATCAGAGATGCAACCAAAGATATTCGAGATGAATACAAAGAAGAATTCAACACGATTCTTGACCAAATCGAAACTTTAGCAGAACAGACTTCTGCAAATACCAACATTGTGATACAGATAAAAAATGATTGTGAAAATACTTATCTGCCGCAGATGTTGGAATATGTGAACAGCGCATTGACATCTAAAAACAGTGCACTGGCAAGTGCGTTAGAATCTAAAAGCTATGCGGTTGGTGGAACCAATTCAAGGACAGGCGAGAATACAGATAACAGTAAATACTACAGTGAGAAGTCACAAGCAAGTAGCCAAACAGCACAGGCATATGCAACACAGGCAGAATCGGCAAGTGACGAGATTGTAAATCGTATTGATGAAGCAATATCGCAGAATGTTCCGCAATTTACAATTGATTTTACGACTGGACACTTAAAGTATCAAGGCGGTCGGTTTGATTTTTCAGTAAATGAGGCAGGACACTTATTATGGGAGGTAACTGTTTAATGAATGATGCAGGAAAAGTAGCGTTTACCCCTAAAGGGGCTTATAACAATACAGTCACATATGAATACTTAGATACGGTCGTATATGACGGGAATTCATATGCCGCACTCAAGACAACAACAGGTAACACACCGACAGATGACAGCGAATATTGGAAATTGCTTGTAAGAGGGGGCAGTTCCGTACCAATTGCAACAGAAGATATCAATGGAGTAGTAAAAGCCAGTGAAGATATTGGCGTAGATTCAAATGCAAAGATGGTTCTCAAAACAGATTATACAGAGCAGACGGAATTAACTGAAATCGAAAGTGGAGAAACAAGAAAAACATTTTTTGGAAAGATTGCAAAAGCTATAAGCACATTAGTCAATCATATAAATATAAATGCAACATCTGCAAAAGCAGGTCATGTTAAGCTATCAAACTCATCCGCGGTCACGGACAGCACCGGATTGGCACTACCAGTTACCGAGAAAAATGCAAGTATAAGCGGGACGTTAGCCTATATGTTAGCCAATTTTAGCGGGAAATTAAATTTAATATGGTACAACACGGGAAGTAATTTTACGACTGATGATGCTACAGCCTTAAACGGATACAGAATCACAGCTCCTGAAGAATATATGATGTTTTTAATTTACTCAACGGCTGGAAACGTCTCTGTTTTGGGAAACTGGGACAACTGTGTTTCATATTTAAACCAATTTTTAAATGTATATAGTGATAACGAATATGCGACCGCAATTGCTTATCGAAAAGTAACTTTAGAAATCGCGCACGTCAGCTCCGGGGGCTATTTTAAAAATATAGTCTTTGATAAAGCCTATTATAAGGGCGTGGCAGCTAACAGTTCGACAAAACCTTATAACGGCAGTTGCGTACCGCTTAGGATTTACGGCATTAGAAAATAGGAGGTAGAAATCATGGAATTTATTAAAGCAAATGGCGTAGAGTACGCCTGCAAAGCAGTAGTCACAGGAATTAGCAGCATTACATTTTCGATGGAAGGACAGGCAGTATCAGACATTGAGAAAGCCTTTCGTCAGGTCACAGAGCTTACCGTAGCAGGAGAAGATAAAGAGGTTTACGGTACATACGAGCATCTGTCCTTTGAATCTGCCACCGTCTATGGGGACGGCAGTACTATGGTGACCATGCATATTAAATTGGACACAGAACTTCGTTTAGAAAGCCTTGAACAGACACAGGCAGAGCAGGACGAGGTTTTAGCAGAGTTGTTAGGGGGTGAAGTATAATGAGTAACGCAGCTAAAAATATCATGCTCCGTGTCATCCGCCGGAGAATGGCAGAGGGCGAAGAACTTGAGGATATCTTAGCCGGTTATCCCAAGCTGACGGATGCAGAGAAAGAAGAATTAAGAGCAGCGATCACAGATTAGAGCCTAAGCGCCTTGTATCAGAAGATACAGGGCGTTTTTGGATAAAAAGAAGAAAGGAAGTGTTAAAATGGCAAAATTATTTAACGGTATCAGCGTATGCGGTGGAGTCTTAGGAGGACTGCTGGCATATTTCCTTGGAGGTTGGGACGTGCTGTTAAAGACCATTGTGTTTTTAGCAGTGGCTGACTATGTGACCGGACTTATCAAAGCAGTTTATTTAAAACAGCTTAGTTCAGAGGTGGGTTATAAGGGACTTTTGAAAAAAATCCTGATGTTTATCATCATTGCGGTAGCATTTGAGATCCAGAAGTTTCTGAACCATGCAGTGGCACTTAGAGAGATCGTGATCACATTCTATGTGTGTAACGAAGCCATCAGCCTGTTAGAGAATGCAGCAGAGTTTATTCCGATTCCGGAAAAGTTGAAAGAGGTATTGATCCAGTTAAGAGACAAGGAGGAACAGTAATGAAGGTATCAGAAAAAGGATTGGCAATTATCAAAAAATATGAGGGATGTCGGTTAACGGCATATGTTTGCCCGGCAGGAAAGTTGACGATCGGGTATGGACACACGAAAGGCGTGAAGAAAGGACAGAAGATCACACAGGCACAGGCAGAAGCCTATCTGCGTGAAGATGTGGCAGGTGCCGAGAAAGCGGTCAATGCGATTGGAAAAGGATTCAATCAGAACCAGTTTGATGCACTGGTGTCCTTTACATACAACTGCGGATCAGGTAACTTAAAGACACTTTGTAAGGGTAGAAGCACAGAGCAGATTGGAGATAAAATTGTTCTCTACAATAAAGCCAATGGAAAGAAATTGAATGGACTGGTGAGACGGAGGGAAGAAGAACAGAGATTATATAAGACTCCGTGTGGAGCCGCCCAGCCGGTTCAGACTGTAAAAACAAATACAGGGGTGCAGACTATCCAAAAGGGCAGCAAGGGTGAAGCTGTAAGGAAGTTGCAGCAGGCATTGCTTAATCAGAAATTCAAATCCTGTGTTATTAATGGAAGAAAAAAGTATTTAGAAGTAGACGGAGATTTTGGCTCCATCACAGAGACAATCTTAAAGAGATGGCAGTCTTATAAAGGATTAAAAGTGGATGGAGTCTGCGGACCG
>OLQC01000019.1_pt1 | contig 211110 bp, 175 predicted proteins | sample 1672471 | NCBI WGS metagenome assembly OLQC01 (sample SAMEA3136689, study PRJEB25190) | human gut metagenome | biome: human gut; feature: human-associated habitat; material: faeces | place: Austria | collected 2013 | reverse complement strand
GGGGTGAGCCGCCTATCGGTCTCTTCCTGCCGCCCTCGTGCTGCCCACGCCGACGCATCGCGCCCACCGATGCGCGCTCGCCGGCACCGCCCGAGCCCCAACCCGCGCCAACCGAACCCCGGCCCCGAGCCAACCGAGCCTTGCCTGCCCGTGGAGCTATCTGCGCCCACCCGCGCCCCGCCACCCGCCGCGCCTCACCCTGCCGCGCGGGTCCCGCTGCAGTTCCGGTAATTCCCGCGAAATGGTGCGGTGATACAATTGCCCATACAAGAAAACTCCGTTTTTAAGGACAAGCAATGAGCTCTATTTTTGGCGACAAGCCCGTAGTGGGAATCATCATGGGATCCGAGTCCGACATGCCTACGATGGAAGCATGCATGAAGCAGCTTGAGGAACTGGACGTTCCCTACGAGGTTAAGGTGGCAAGCGCTCACCGCAAGCCCGCAGAGGTACACGAATGGGCATCTTCTGCAGTAGACCGCGGCATTCGCGTCATCATCGCTGCTGCTGGCAAGGCTGCTCACCTCGGCGGTGTTGTTGCCGCCTATACACCGCTCCCTGTTATCGCCGTCCCCATGAAGACCAGCGATTTGGGCGGTTTGGACTCGCTGCTTTCCATGGTTCAGATGCCCAGCGGCGTACCTGTCGCAACGGTTGCCATCAATGGCGCAAAGAATGCAGGCATCCTGGCTGTTCAGATGCTCGGCACTGGCAACGATGAGGCACGCGCTAAGATCGAAAAGCTCAAAGCCGATATGGCCGAGGCGTAAAAGGATATAGCTTAATGGCAAAAGAATTCTTGACGGGTAACGAGGCATTCGCCCATGCCGCCCTCGAGGCGGGCGTGCGCGTGTGCGCCGGATACCCAGGCACGCCTTCTTCCGAGGTTATCGAAACGGTGGCCAAAGAGCATGCCGCCGGTCGCGCCGAAGGCGTTCATGTTGAGTGGTCCACGAACGAAAAGGCGGCTTTGGAATTGTTGGCGGGTGCAGCCTATTCTGGCGCGCGCACGCTGTATACCTGCAAACAGGTGGGCTTGAACGTTGCCAGCGATGCCCTGATGTCGCTGAACTATGTCGGTGTGAAAGGCGGCACTGTTCTGTACGTTGCCGACGACCCGGGCCCTATTTCTTCTCAGACCGAGCAGGATACGCGTCGTTTTGCGGCCTTCGCCAAGGTGCCGGTGTTCGACCCGGCAACACCCGAGCAGGGATGCCAGATGATGAGCGCCGCCTACGAGTTGTCTGAGAAATATCAGACTCCCGTGCTGATGCGCCCCACCACACGCGTATGCCATGCCTCCACCTACTTCGAGGTAGCCGAACATACCCAGGCGCGCACGCCCGAAGGCTTCAAGCGCGATTCGCGTTGGGTTATTTTCCCGAAGCGCTCCTATGCTGCGCACAAGGAAATCAACGAGCGTCTGGTTTCCATTGCCAACGATTTTTCCGAGAGCGAATTCGACGCATTCAATCCCATGTTCGCCGAAGGCGAAGATGCCCAGTTCGGCATTGTTGCCGGCGGCATTTCGTACGCCTATACGCGTGAGGCATTGCGCTTGCTGGAAGAAGAAGCTCAGGCGGGCAAGCTCGTGTGGGCGCAAGGTGCTCCTGCAGCGCCAATTCTTCCGCCGCAGTGCGAAGGCGGTTACTGCACCATGGGTGGCCCCGCTTACGGCAAGACGGTGGATGCTCTTCCTGCGTATCGCATTATGCAGGTGGGCACGCCGTATCCGTTCCCCCAGAGGCGCGCCGTGCGTTTTGCCGAGGGCTTAAGCGATGTGATCGTGTTCGAAGAGCTGGATCATGTTCTGGAAGACGAAATGCTGAAAACGGCAGGGTGCGCGCATGCCGGCTATCGCGTGCATGGCAAGCTGACAGGTGAAACCACCGACCGCGGCGAAAACACGGTAGACGCCATTGCTGCTCAGCTGCGTGCATTCTTCGGTGTGCAGCTGGCCGAGCCCCGCAAAGTGTTTGGCGCTGAAGCTGCCATCGCTGCAAGTGCTGGCGAAGAAGCGGCTCAGATTCAGCCGCCTGCCCGCCCTCCGCTGCTATGCCCGGGCTGCCCGCATCGTGGTGCGTTCTATGCGGTGAAATCCGCGCTGAAGAAGCCAAGCGACGGCATTTTCTGCGGCGATATCGGCTGCTATACGTTGGGCAATGCAAAGCCCTTGAACGCTGTCGACACGTGCCTGTGCATGGGTGCGGGCATTACGGTGGCGCAGGGCTTTAGCGTGGTAGAGCCTGGTAAGAAGGCCCTTTCGTTCGTGGGCGATTCCACCTTTTTTGCCAGCGGCATGACGGGCATTGCCAATGCGGTGTACAACCAGCACGACATCACGGTATGCGTACTGGACAATGCCACCACGGCGATGACCGGATCTCAGCCTCATCCGGGCACGGGCGTTACCTTGATGGGCCCCAAGTCCGAGCCTATTTCCATCGAAGCGGTGTTGCGCGCATTGGGCGTGAAGGTTATCACCCATGCCAATCCGCTGCGCTTGGATGAAGCACGCGAAGCGGCTCGTGAGGCAATCTACTACGATGGTCCTTCCGCCATCATCTTCGAATCGCCTTGCGTGAAGCTGATCAAGCCTGGTGCTCCTGTTCGCTACCGCGAAGAGGCGTGCACGGGCTGTGGCAAGTGCGTGCTGAAAATCGGATGCCCCGCGCTTTCTTGGGACGCCGAGAATCGCCGCCCTGTTGTTGACGCTTCGCTGTGCAACGGCTGTGGTTTATGCACGTATCTGTGCGAAGATGGCGCCCTAGAATGCGACGGGAACGAAGGGAGCGCGAAATGATCAACGTTTCTCTTGTCGGCATCGGCGGGCAGGGCAGCGTACTTGCTGCGAAGATCTTGGCCGAAGCCGCCCGTTCAAAGGGCTGGCAGGTGCGTACGGCTGAAACCACGGGCATGGCACAGCGCGGTGGCGACGTTATGAGCCACGTGCGCATGGGCAACAACGGCGAAGAGGTGTTTTCTCCGTTGCCTGGCGATGCGTCCGACGATGTGATCATCGCACTTGAACCTGGCGAGGGTCTGCGTGCTCTTCATCTGCTGAAGTCTTCAGGCGTGATGGTGGTTGCTCGTTCGGGCGTTGCCCCTACGGTGGGCGATTTCAAATCGCCTTCGTACGACCCTGCCAAGATGATCGAGGCTTTGCAGGCATCGGGTGCTCATGTGGTCGTGGTGGACGATGTTGCCCTGTGTGATGCGTTGGGCTCCCGCAAGGCACTGAACATCATCATGTTGGCAAGTGCCCTTAAGGCGGTAAACGCACCCGAAAGCCAAAGCGCCCTTCGCGGCGTGCTGACGCTTGATGATATGCGCGCCGTTGTGCCCGCTTGCGTGAAGGAGCGTTTCGTCGAGATGAACCTTCGCGCTGTCAGCTTGGTCGAGGGCGTGTAGGCAGGCTGGTGCTCGTGCTTTCGGTTTGGTTGGGCGCATAGGCCGATAGGGCCTGCACCATCAGCCCAGTCGGGGAGCGTGCGGCTCGATTGCTGCCTGTGTCGTTAGCTCGGCTGAAGGCACCTAGCTCGATGGGCTCCGCACCGTCAGCCTAGGTTTGGGTGCGTAGCTCGATTGTTCCGATGCGTTTCGCTTTATCGTGCTAGAGTGTGACGCATCATCTGTAATTTGGTTAGAAGCCGCAGGGGGGGGGTACCCCCTATTTGCGGTTTGTTTTCAGCGTAACAAGGCAACCTGCTACACAGAAAGGCAGATCCATGGAATTGACCGACGAGCAGTTCTCCCTCATCAAGGAGCAGTTCAAGACGCTGAAGGAGCGTTCGCCCTTCTATGCGAAGAAATTCGAGGGCATCGATCTTTCTGACGTTCAGACCCAGGAAGATTTTGAGAAGCTGCCTTTCTCCGAAAAGGCTGACTTGCGTGAGGCCTATCCGCTGGGTTTGGCCGCCGTGCCCGAGGAAAAGATCGTTCGCATCCATTCTTCTTCTGGCACCACGGGTATTCCGGTGGTGATTCCCTATACCCAGAAGGATGTTGACGACTGGGCCACGATGTTTTCGCGCTGCTACGAAACGGTGGGTATCACCAACAAAGACCGCATTCACATTACGCCAGGCTACGGTTTGTGGACGGCTGGCATCGGCTTCCAGCTTGGTGCCGAAAAGTTGGGTGCCATGGCGGTTCCGCTGGGTCCGGGCAACACCGAAAAGCAGCTGCGCATGATGGAAGACCTGCAGTCTACTGTTTTGTGCGCCACTTCCTCCTATGCTTTGCTCCTCGCCGAGGCAATTGCCGAACGCGGCATCCGCGACAAGCTTGCTCTGAGGAAGGGCGTTATAGGTTCCGAGCGTTGGAGCGAAAAGATGCGCCATCGTATTGAAACCGAGCTGGGCATCGAGATCTTCGACATCTACGGTCTTACCGAAATCTATGGACCGGGCATTGGCATTTCTTGCCACGAGCACGATGGCATGCATCTGTGGAGCGACTACGTATATGCCGAGGTCGTTAACCCGAAAACAGGCGAGCCCGTGCCCGATGGCGAGGTTGGCGAGCTGGTTCTTACCACCCTACGCAAGGAAGGCGCTCCCCTTATCCGCTACCGCACGCACGACCTTACCCGCATCATTCCGGGCGACTGCGCTTGCGGCATGAAACACCCCCGCATCGACACGCTGGTAGGCCGCACCGACGATATGTTCAAGGTCAAGGGCGTTAATATGTTCCCCGCTCAGGTGGAAGAGGTCATCGCCGCAACCTCGGGTACGTCTTCCGAGTACCAGGTAATGATCGAGCATATCATGGGCCGCGACGTGCTTACGGTGCTGTTTGAAACCTCGCTTGAAGGCGAAGCTTTGCAGCGTTGCGAAGAAGAGCTGGCGCTCATCTTCAAGGCAAAGATCGGCTGCACTCCCGATGCCAAGGGTGTGCCTATCGGTGAGCTTCCCCGCTCTGAGAAAAAGACCCAGCGCATCTTCGACAGCCGTTACTAAGTTCTACCAACGCCGCCCCTCCCACGGGCGGCGTTTTTTTATGGCGTAGGCTAGGCGTGCTGTTGGGCGTCGAAAGATGTGCCGCCTCGGATTGGGGGTTATGGGCAGAAAGCGACTTGCCGGTTATGGCAACCCGCACCTTGCAGAAAGGGGCTTGCTGGTTGCGGCTATTCTTGCCTTGTTGAAAATGCCCTGTAGGTTGCGGTGGCATACATTCGGCGGAGCCGTTCGTAGGTCGCAGCGACCCGCATCCGACGGAGCCGTTTATGGGTTACGGCTGCCCGCAACCCATAAAAGCCGTTCGCAGGTTACAGATTTCAAGAACGTGTTACGGCATGCTATGATGTTACGGTCCTAAAAGAAGTAACATCGACGCAGAAGGGGGCGCGATGCAGGAAGCCGCGCTTGATCCCGATTACGAATCACTCTCCTGGTCTGATTCTGATGACTACGATCAGTACGTAAACGAAGAGCTGACAGATTCCCGTTCGGCGAAGTGGGTCGCCCTGGTTTCTCGCTTGGCGGGGTGCTCCCTTGAAGGGAAAACCGTCCTCGATTTGGGCTGCGGCCCTGGGTTCTTTCCCTGCGCGCTTGGTGCAGAAGGCGCCAAGGTGTATGGCATCGATACCTCCGATAACATGCTGGCGTGCGCACGTGCGAATGCCGAAAAGCGCGGCGTTAACGCTGTGATGCTCCATATGGACGCCGAAAGCTTGAGCTTCCCCGAGGCAACCTTCGACCTGGTTGTGACGCGCAACGTTACGTGGACGCTGCCGAACCCGGTTGCCGCCTATCGTGAATGCCTGAAGGTTCTGAAGCCTGGCGGAAAGCTGCTCGTGTTCGATGCGAACTGGCACCACGAGTTCTATAGCGAAGCCGTTGCGAAGAAGGTGCGCGAAAATGAAGCGGCGTATTATCGGAAAACCGGCATCCACACAGCTGTGTGTACCAACGACAAGCCTTACTACGACTCTCTTCCCCTTTCGTCGGTAGTGCGCCCCGCATGGGACGCCGATGCCCTGACACAGGTGGGCTTTGACGGCATCACGGTAATTGAAGATGCTGGTAAGGAAGTGTACTTGGACTGGGAATATGAGCTTTATGGCGCTTCTCCTCTGTTTGCTGTGGCTGCGAAAAAACCCGTTGCTGCTGCAGAAGGAAACGAAGCCTTCAACGTGCTCAAAGCCACACGTGACTATTGGAACGAGCGCTCCAACACGTTTGGGCTCGATGGCTCCATCGATAAATGGGGCGACCTCATTCAGCAAAAACTCCTGCAGCGTGGTATTACGTCACCTTGGGTTCTTGATGCTGGCTGCGGTACGGGTGCCATGGCGCTCGCCCTTGCATCGCGCGGGTACCGTGTGTGCGGTGTTGATTTTTCTCAGGGCATGCTGCTTCACGCCCGCATGAACGCAAAGCATCAGGGCCTGGAAATTCCTTTGGTATTGGGCTGCGTCGATCAGCTTCCGTTCGTTCCTGAAACCTTCGATGTGGTGGTAAGCCGCAACGTGCTTTCCAACTTGGCTGTTGCCAAGGAGGCCTTGGAAAGCTGGCGCGATGTGTTGCGCCCTGGTGGCTACCTGGTATATTTCGACTCTTCCTGGTGGCACTACCTCCACGAAGAATCGCTGGACGCTAAGCGTGCCCTTGCGTATGGTACGGGTTCTTCACCCATCTTCAACGTCCTTGAAGAACTCGCGAAAGACATGCCCATTGCTGCGGCGGACCGCCCTGCGTGGGACGTGATGGCTCTTCGCTCGCTTGGCTTCGAAGTTGAAGCAGTTGAAGATGTTTCTTCGCGCGTGTGGACGGCCGAAGAACAGCAGCGCTATGAATTTGCTCCGCAGTTTATGGTGGTTGCGCGAAAGCCCGTTCGCTAGGCGTCCCATGAAAAAAATGATCGCACAGCGACTGCTGCATCTTGTGGCAGTGCTGTTTTTGGTGACGCTTGTCTCGTTTTTCCTGATGTACTTTTCTCCCGGCGATCCAGTTACGGCGCTTTTGTCGCGCGGTGGCACGGTACCCGACTCCGGTGTGGTTGCCCAGAAAAGGGCAGAACTCGGCCTGGACAGGCCTGTGGCGGAACAGTACGTTGCGTGGCTGGCGGGGATATTCCAAGGGAATTTGGGAATATCGATCAGCTCAGGACGGCCCGTTGCATCGGAAATCGCTGCGCGCATGCCAGCAACGTTGTTCTTGGCCGTTACCTCTCTTGCACTCACGCTTGTGGTGTCCATTCCTCTTGGTTGCTTGTGCGCTCTGAAGAAGAACCGCGCAACTGATTTGATTATTCGCTTCGCTTCCTTTGTGGGGGCTTCGGTCCCGGGCTTCTTGATGGCTCTGATCTTAATATTTGTGTTTTCCCTGACGCTTCACTGGTTGCCCAGTATCGGAAGCATGAAGGGTGTTGGCTGGGTTCTGCCTGTGCTGACGCTGGTCCTTTGCGAATCAGCGATGTACATCCGCCAGATCCGCACCATCGTGTTACAGGAAATGGAGCAGGACTACGTCGAGGCGGCGCGTTTGCGCGGCATTTCCGACGTTGCCATTCTGTCCCGCAGCGTGCTGAAAGCCACGGCGCCTACCATTTTGGTGCTGACGGGCATGACGTTTGCGCAGCTTTTAGGTGGCAGCGCCATTATCGAAAACGTATTTAGCTGGCCTGGCATCGGCTTCTATGCGGTGCAGGCAGTATTCGCGCGCGATTACCCGGTAGTTCAGGCGTACGTACTTATCGTTGCGGTGCTCTTTGTGCTGGTCAACCTTTGCGTTGACTTGCTTCAGGCTCGCATTGACCCCCGTGCTCGTTTGGCGCTGGAGCAATCTGCCGCACAAAACAGGCGGGGTGGTGCGCGTGTTTAGGGGTAAACGTCGAAGCGGCGATCTGGCTGGGCGCCGTGCGCTCTATTGCGGCATTGTTGCGCTGCTGATCGTTGCGTTCTCGTTCGTTGCGCCTTTGTTGTGCCAGCACGATGCCGAACTTGCCACCCTTGCGTTGTCGAACCGCGCACCCGACGGGGAATTTCTTATGGGCACCGATTCGCTGGGTCGTTGCATTTTGTGTCGTGTCCTAACGGGATTGCACACCACCGTGCTTGCCGCTTTGGCGGTTGTGGCTTTAAGCGTTGTTATCGGTTCGGTTCTGGGTACGTTGTCGGGGTATATCGGCGGCGTGTTCGATTCCGTGGTAATGCGCATCACCGATGCCTTTATGGCGTTCCCGACTTTGGTTTTGGGCATTGCCATCGCCGGCCTTCTGGGCGGCGGTTTGCAGAATGCGGTTATCGCGCTGGTGGTTCCCGGCTGGACGCGCTTTGCGCGCATTGCCCGTTCTTCCGTGTTGGCGTTGAAAGAGCGCCCCTTCATTCAGGCGGCAGTTATTGGCGGCCTGAGCAGAATGGCAATTGCTCTGAAACACGTGCTGCCCAATATTCTTCCGCCCCTGATTGTTACGGCGTGCTTGGACATCGGCGGTTCGATGCTCAGTTTGGCGGGACTTTCTTTTTTGGGTTTGGGCGCATCGCCTCCTTCGCCCGAGTTGGGCGCCATGATCAATCAGGCGGCATCAGGGTTCCAAACTGCACCTTGGGCGGTGTTCGCACCAGGTTTTGCCATCTTCTTGGTGGTTGCGGTGTTCAACTTTTTCGGCGATTCGGTCAACGAAGCGCTTGGGAATAAGAGCTCGCTGTTTGCGAGGGTAAAGAAATAAAGCCATCGAGGAAAGGAAAATGGGATGGTGAAAGCTAAGAAGAGGTGGGCAAAGCGCATTGCCGCTGTAGCCCTTGCCTGTGCTTTGGGCACGGGTGCCGTGAGCGCGCTTGTGGGGTGCTCGTCGGATTCCAAGAGCAATAGCGATGAAATGAGCGTTGCCTGGACTTCCAACGCTGGCGAGTACAACCTTGACCCAACCAACAACTACATGGGCTGGCAGGGCTCCTATCTGGGCATCTACGAGCAGCTGTTCCGCATTGATGCCAACTTCGATCCTCAGCCCATGTTGGCTGAGTCCGCCGAAATGGTGAACGATACCACGTGGAAGATCACGATTCGTGAAGGGGTAACGTTCCAGAACGGCAACGAGCTCAATGCTCAGGCGGTAGCGGATTGTCTGAATCGCACCATCAGCATGAACGAGCGCGCCAAGAAATCGCTCGATATTGCCAGCATGGAAGCTGACGGCAACGTGCTTACCGTTACCACCAATTCCCTTAACACCGCTTTCAAGAACGAACTGTCCGAGCCCGTTGCCTCTATCATCGATGTGAACTCGGGCGCTGCCGAAGATGAGCCTGTGGGCACTGGCCCTTACAAGATCGATTCGGTTGAAGGCAATGGCGACGTTGAACTTTCTGCCTACAATTCCTACTGGCAGGGCGAGCCGAAAATCAAGACTGTGCATGCGAAGTACCTGACCGATGACCAGTCGAAGGTATCCGCCCTGCAGTCTGGCGAGGTTTGCGCGCTGATGAATGTTGCAGACGACCAGCTTGGAAACTTGAGCGATACGTCCAAGTACACTTTGCATCAGACCAATCAGGCTCGTGCCCACATGCTGTACTTCAACATGAAGAGCGAAGCCATGCAGGATGACGCGGTTCGCCAGGCCGTTGGCATGTGCGTCGATCGTGATTCGTATGTAAGCTCCATCTACAACAATTCCGCTGAGGCATCCCACGCCGCATTCCCCGACTCTTCTGGCTATGCTGATGGTGTGACCTGCGACGGCTTCGACGTGGAAAAGGCAAAGCAGATCCTGGCTGATGCCGGCTATGCCGATAACGATGGTGACGGCGTGTTGGAAAAGGACGGTAAGAAGCTTTCCCTGAAGCTGGTAACCTATCAAGCAAACGCTGCGCTCCCCATGGACTGCGAGGCACTGGCATCTCAGCTTTCCCAGATCGGCATCGCTGCTGATATTGAAGTAGCCGAAAAGATTACCGTTCGTTTGGCCGATAGCGACTGGGATATTGGCACCATGGCTTACTCCACGCTTCCCACGGGCAATCCCTACACCTACCTGTCTGCGGTTATGGGCTCCGATGGCACCAGCAACTACGGTCATTACAACAACGCCAAGGTTGACGAGCTTCTTGGCCAGCTGAAGAAGACCGGCGACGAGGCCAAGCAGAAGGAGCTGGTGAAGCAGATCCAGCAGGTCGCGCTCGATGACCATGCTTATGTCTACATGGTTCATACGCTGGTAAATGACGTTACGGCAGCCGACGTTGAAAACCTTGCTATGCAGGGTCAGTACGACTGGCTGAACTATCAGATGTCTTACAAGTAGGGTGTATGTCTGCAATTTTCGAAATAGAAAACTTGTGTGTTGCGTACAACGGTGACGCCGTGCTTCACGGTGTCACCGTTTCCCTTGAGCGGGGCTCTATTGTGGGCATTGTTGGCGAATCGGGCTGCGGCAAAACCACGCTGCTTCGCGCCGCGCTTGGAATGCTTGGGCAGGCGGGCCAGGTTTGCGGCGGCTCCATCCGCTTTGCTGGGAAAGACGTTTCCGGTATGTCTCAGGCCGAGCATCTTTCCTGCGTCAGTACGGTGGCGTCGTTGGTGTCGCAAAACCCGCAGCGGGCTTTTAGCCCCGTTCGCACGTTAGGCTCCCAATTCGAGGAGACTGCTCTTTTGCGTGGCGAGCTTTCGAAGGGGGAGGCACGCGCGCGTGCGACGTCGCTTCTTGGAAGGCTGGGGCTATCCGATCCTGAGTGGGTTTTGGACAGCTATGTTTTCGAGCTTTCCGGCGGTATGGCCCAACGTGCCGCTATTGGCCTTGCTTTGATGAATTCCCCAAAGGTAGTTTTCGCCGATGAGCCTACCAGCGCTCTTGATGTGGCGGTTCAGGCGCAAGTGGTAGAGGAGCTCGTTTCGGCAAATCGCGAATTCGGGGTGTCGCTTTTAGTGGTTTCCCATAATATTGCCGTGTTGGCCCACATGGCCCAGTATCTGTATGTCATGAAAGACGGGGAGGTTGTGGAGAAGGGTCCTTCCAATCAGATTATTGCCTGCCCCCAGCATCCGTACACTCGTCAGCTCATTGCTTCCGTTCCCAAGCTAAGGGGTGCTCGATGAAGGCGCTGGAGGTTAACGGTGTATCCAAGCGTTTCTCCGGCATGGAAAAGCCGGCGCTGAACAGGGTGGGCTTTACCTTGGAGCAGGGTGAATGCTTGGGTATTGTTGGCGGCAGTGGCAGCGGCAAAAGCACGCTTGCCCGCGTTATCACGCTGCTTGAGCAGTCTGATGGTGGCTCGGTTTCCCTGTTCGGAAAAGAAATTCTCGGTTTGCCGCGCAGGCAACGTAAAGATGTGTATTCAAGCATTCAAATGGTGTTCCAGATGCCGCTGGAATCGTTCGATCCCAGTTATACGTTAGGCGCCAGCATCGCCGAGGTGGCGCGCAGCTTCGGGGCTACGCGTGCGGAAGCGAAAGAGCGGGCTCTTGAAAAGCTTCAGCTGGTTGGCTTAGACGAGAGCTTTTACCAGCGTTTTCCTTCTCAAGTAAGTGGAGGTCAGTGTCAGCGTGCGGCATTGGCGAGGGCGCTTACCGTCGATCCTTCGGTGCTGATATGCGATGAGGTAACCAGCGCCCTCGATGTGTCTACTCAGGCACATATTGTTTCGCTCATCGGACGGTTGAAGGGCAAGGTGTCCATCGTGTTTATTACTCACGACTTGGCGCTTGTGTCGGAGCTGGCCGATAGGCTTCTGGTGCTTGATGGAGGGGAAGTTGCCGAATGCGGCGCAACCGAAAGCGTGGTTGCCAACCCTCAGAGTGCCTGTGCGAAAAAGCTGATGAGCTCTGTGTATTCCCTTGGTGGTTTGGATTGAGGGTTTTGAGCTTGCGTGCTTTGGGTTCGAGGAGCTGAAACGGGCTGGGCGCTTTGACCTTGGTGCCGAAATGGTCTGGGCGCTTTGATGTCTGATGCTGAAGCCGCCTTGGCGTTTCGGAGCTGAGGCTCCGCAGCGTATTGTGGCTCTAGTGCTGAAATGGCCCGGGCGCTTTGGGATTGGGGCTCTGGGCGGATTGGGCCCCACGAAACTGGGGCTCGCGGCGGACTGGGCCCCGCGAAGCCGAGGCTCACGGTTATTCAGGCGCTTTTCCCCAGAGGGCATTCGTGGAAATGACAATGGCGGACGCGGAGGTGAAAGCCGTTGGCTTCATCAAGCGTACTCTGCCCAACGGGATTTGCCCAACGGGAGCCGCCAGGGCGGGATGGCAAGATTTGCACGACAGAAACCACCAAGCGCGATAAGATTCGCCCGGTGGAGCCATCAAGCATGGCCGGATTCGCCCGGTGAAGCCATCGAGCGTGACAGGATTCGTCCAGCGGGATCCGTCGAACATGGCAGGATTCGTCCAGCTGGATCCGTCGAGCGTGGCAAGATTCGCTTGTCATGCATGATTTAAGTGGTCTGTGCAGCGAAAAGCGCCCCTCCCTGGCAAAATATCGCCCTGATGTATCCTCCAACGGCGCTTTGTAGGGCATTTTGAATACATGGGGAGCATATCTTGCCAAAATCAGCTCATTTTGGATACATGGCGGCGATATCTTGCCATGAAGAGGCGTTTTTATCGTCCGAGGCTCCTTCGGGAATACATCAGGGCGATATTTTGCCAGGAATGTGGCCTTTCTTCTGCCTGGAGTGCGCTTCGAGGATGCTTTATTCAAAGGATGCGCCTTCATCTGCCCGAAATGGGTCTCGAAAAAGTTCCGTCCAGGAATGCACCCCTTCGCTATCCGAAAATGCACTTCGAAGATGCTTCGTCCAGGGCCTTTCGGCTGCACAGGCGAAGGGGAGATGATTATTATCCTGCTCTGTCCACGCTAGCCTGCCCCTTCGGTGTCGTGGGGCTCTGGGCGATGCTGTGCTGTGGGGTTTCGGGTGCCGGTGTCGCCGTTGATGCGAATGGCGGCGGAGCGGGCGGAGCATGAACAGGCGCAGGCGCAGGTGCAGGTGCGGGCGCGGATGCCATTGCCGCCCCGGTGCTGCAGGGTTTGGCGGGCGGCTCGGCCATTGCGTGCTGCATGGCGTTGACGTGCTGCTCGGCCGCCACGTGAAGTAGGGCTTTGTCGAGCGCCGTCGCCACGGCGCCTCGTCGCTGCGAGCGTTGGCGGCAGCGATGCGTATCGCGCGGAAGCGGAACCGCTCACCGCAAAACGTAGTGGGACGGGATAATAGGTCTTCCCAATGCTCTTTATTGTGGTAAAGTGACTTCCATGATTTTTTCCGAGGAACATATCGCACACAGCAGCGCAACTGCGTTGGCGAAGGCCAATGCTGGTATCGCTGTGGTTTTGGGTTCGTGCGCTGTTATGTCTCAGCATCTTGCTCAGAAGTGTATGTCTGCTTGCGCCGTCATGTCCGAGCATCTGGCTCAGGGCTGTTTCGGTTTGGCTGCTGTTGCTTCCCAGCATTGGGCCCAGCGCTCGCATTGCGTAGTTGAGTTTGCCCCCATAACGTATCGATATTGATAGCACACGGGTTTTTCCTGGGTGCTTTTTTTATACCCGAAAAGGTCGTGTGCGTTCTCGTTTTCCCTGGTCAGTCGGCTTGGTTTGGCGTTGAGACGCCGATAGTGGTGTTCTTTTCCCGGTCGATCGAGAGGTGTATCCGTTTTGCCTTCATGTGGGTTTCGATTGCTGGTTCCTGCAGCTTGTCGATCAGTCGGGAGACGCGCCTGCATCGCTTTTTGTGTGGGTTTCGATCATGGGGCTTTGTAGTTTGCCGGTTCGATTTGCGCCGATTTATGCTCGCTGCGGCATCGGCTGACCAGCATGTTTTGTTGAAGATAAAGGAGTTCTTTCGTGGTTGCAAAGATATGCATCATTTTGATTTTCGTGGGTGTTGTGGTTGGTGTTGGCATTTACGCGCGCCAGCACACCAAGAACGTTGACGGCTTTGTTCTAGGTGGTCGCAACGTAGGTCCCTGGCTTTCGGCGTTCGCTTTTGGCACCAGCTACTTTTCGGCGGTAATCTTCGTTGGCTACGCAGGTCAGTTCGGTTGGAAATACGGCTTGGCGGCGTTTTGGATTGGCATCGGCAATGCCCTTCTTGGTTCGCTGTTGGCATGGTGGGTGCTTGGTCCGCGTACGCGTGAGATCACGCAGCGCCTGAAGGCCACCACCATGCCCGAGTTTTTCGGCAAACGCTACCAGTCGAAGGGGTTGCGCATTGCTTCGGCGGCTATCATCTTCGTGTTCCTGATCCCCTATACCGCCAGTGTCTATAACGGCCTTTCCCGTTTATTCGGTATGGCGTTTGGCTTGCCCTACGAATGGTGTGTGGTAGGTATGGCGGTTGTTACCTGCGTTTATGTGGTACTTGGCGGTTATATGGCCACTGTTCTGAACGACTTCATCCAAGGTATTGTGATGCTGGTGGGCATCGTTGCGGTAATTGTGGTGGTGCTTGCGGGCCAAGGCGGTTTTTCCGAAGCTATCGTTTCTCTTTCGCAGATCCCTGCCGAGGGTACCGATATGCAGGGCGCATTTGTTTCGATGTTCGGTCCCGACCTATTCAACCTTGTAGGCGTCATCGTCCTTACCTCGCTGGGTACCTGGGGCTTGCCTCAAATGGTTTCGAAGTTCTATGCCATCAAAACCGGTCCTGCTATCAAGCAGGGCGCCATCATCTCTACCGTATTCGCCTTTGTGGTTGCGGGTGGCAGCTACTTCCTGGGCGGATTTGGTCGCCTGTTCGGTGACCAGATCGCTTTCGCCCCCAGCGGCATCCCCATTTACGACTCCATCATTCCCACCATGCTTTCCGGGTTGCCCGATATCTTGCTCGGCATTGTGGTAGTGCTTGTTCTGTCAGCTTCCATGTCGACGCTTTCTTCGCTGGTGCTCACTTCTTCTTCCACGCTGACCCTAGACCTTCTTAAAGGCAACATCATCAAGAGCATGCCCGAGAGGAGCCAGATTACGTGGATGCGCGGCCTTATCGTGGTGTTCGTGGCTATCTCGGCGGCTATCGCGCTGGTGCAGTACACCTCCACCATCACGTTTATCGCTCAGCTGATGAGTATCTCCTGGGGCGCGCTTGCTGGCGCGTTCCTTGGTCCGCTGATCTGGGGTCTGTACAGTTCGCGCATCTCGAAAGGCGCGGTATGGGCAAGCTTTTTCGTGGGTGTGGGCCTTACCGTGTCCAATATGTTCATTGGATTCATCGCCTCGCCCATTAACTGCGGTGCGTTGGCCATGATTCTTTCATTGGTAGTTGTCCCGCTGGTGAGCTTGGTCACGCCTTCGGTCCCGTTCCAGGTGAAGATGCCGACTGGCGAAGGTGCTATCGATCGCGAGATCGAGCGTGAGTTGCGGGAAGAGGCGGCCGCTGCCCGTTCGTAGTGTTTACGGTGCTTCGGGCCGCTCCACCTATTCGTGGTGTTGCGGTGTTCCAGACTGATCCGTCCGCAGTGGCCAACTGTTGCAGGGCGGGCGCTCGCAGGGCGGATGTCGCCCGCAGCTCCGGTTCGTTTGCAGCGTGAAGTCGCGACGCTTTAAGCAACGGGCCCCTCGGTGCATGCTATGTGGCCGGGCGTGTCACGATTGCGCTAAAAGCTATGTTTTTGGCTGTGGAGGGTGGGCTCTGCCGCTATTCTGATGTTCAAGAGCAGACATGGGACGAAGATAGGCGTAGGTGCGCCAATTCGTCTCGACCAGCCAGGCAAGGAGTGCGCGCATGAAGCCGATGAGTATCAGGGATGTTGTGGGGCCCATTATGGTAGGGCCTTCCTCTTCGCACACGGCGGGTGCGCTGCGCATTGCCAGCATGGTGCGCAACCTGCTCGATGGTGAGCCGGTGGAAGTGACGTTTACCCTCTTTGGCTCGTTCGCCCATACCTATCACGGGCACGGGACCGACCGCGCCCTGGTTGCGGGCATGCTGGGGCTGCACACCGACGATCTGCGCGTACGCAATTCCTTCGACCTGGCGAAGGAGCAAGGGCTGGAATTTTCGTTCGAGCCCGATACCGTTACCAAAACCGCGCATCCCAATACGGTTGAGGCCCGTGTGGTCGACTGCTACGGCAACGAAGTGGTGGCACGTGGCGTTTCCATTGGCGGTGGTGCGGCGGAGCTCACGCGCATCGACGGCATCGATGTGCATATCACGGGCGAATTCAACAGCATGATCGTTCGTCAGCAGGACCTGCCAGGAACGTTGGCTCATATAGCCAGCACCCTGGGCGACGCAGGCATCAATATTGGCACTTCGCAGCTCCACCGCACACGCCAGGGCGGGGAAGCGTTTACCGTTATGGACGTGGACGATCCTGTTCCCGAAGAAGTAATTGACCGCATTCTGGAGTTTCCCGCTATTCGCTCGGTCCGCTTTATTCCCGCCGATGGCCTGCATCGCAACCCTGGCGAAGTGTCATCCGATATCGACCCGGAACTTGCTTTGCGAGAATTTCAAAAGCTCGATTTTGCCACGGCAGCTCAGCTCCTTTCCTTCTGTGAGGAAAACGGCGTTTCCTTGAGTTATGCCGCCGAAGCGCGTGAACGTGCGCTGTTGGCGAGCCGAGGGGTGGCGGGGTCCGCTATTGTCTTGTACCTCCAGCGTGCGCTGGATGTGATGCGTGCTTCGGCGACGGCCCCTGTGGAGGCCCCACGCTCTTCCATGGGCGGGCTGATCGGCGGGGAGGCCGCCAAGCTCCGTGAATTGGAAGATTTAGGCGCAGGCGTAAACGGGCCGCTTCTTGCTTTGGCAACGCGCAATGCCATTGCCGTTTTGGAGACGAATGCCACTATGGGCGTTATTGTTGCAGCACCAACCGCTGGTTCGGCGGGCGTAATCCCTGCCGTGCTGCTTTCCCTGCAAGAGGTACATGGCTTCAGCGATGCGCAGCTGATGGATGCGCTGAAGAATGCGGCTGTTGTTGGCTCGATTATCGCTCGCAACGCTACGGTGGCAGGCGCCGAAGGGGGTTGCCAGGCCGAAATCGGGTCTGCTGCCGCAATGGCTGCCAGTGCCGCTGTTGAGCTTTTGGGCGGCACGCCTCGCATGTGCCTTACTGCCGCTGGCTATGCGCTGGCCAACATGCTTGGCTTGGTGTGCGACCCCATCGGCGGGCTGGTGGAAGCGCCCTGTCAGAAGCGCAACGCCAGCGCTGCGGTGAACGCGCTCTCTGCGGCTCAGATGGCTCTTGCGGGTATCGAGGGCCTTATTCCGTTCGACGAAGTGGTGGATGCCATGCTGAAAGTGGGTCGAAGCCTTCCTTACGAGTTGCGTGAAACCGCATTAGGCGGAATGGCAGCCTGTCCCTCTTGTGCTAAATTCTGCCGTTAACGGTTCTTGAAATTGAGAGATTTACCGTTTACCGAGAGACTCAATCCGACCGCTTCCGCTAATCGGCCGTTCGCACGTGACCCTCATTAGCATCGTTGTCATCAAATGAAGCGCAAGCGAAAGGGGCTCGAATGGGACTTCTCGAGGGAAAAGTGGCTATCATCACTGGCGGCGGCAAGGGTATTGGCTTTGGTATCGCCAGCGCTTTTGCTGAAGAAGGCGCGAACCTGTGCATTACGGGCCGCAACGAGCAGCGCCTGATCGACGCTGAGGCAAAGCTCAAGGAGCAGTACAGTGTTGACGTTATGCACGTTGCCGCTGAAGGTTCCGACGAAGGAGCGGTAAAGAATGTTATCGCTCAAACCATCGCCCATTTCGGCAAGCTCGATACTGTGGTAAACAATGCTCAGGCATCTAAGTCGGGCGTTATGTTGGTCGACCATAGCAAGGAAGACTTCGACCTGGCAATCAATTCTGGCCTGTATGCTGCATTCTTCTACATGAAGCATGCTTTCCCTGAACTCAAGAAGACTAAGGGCTCCGTTGTTAACCTTTCCTCTGGTGCTGGCCTGTTCGGCAAGCCTGGCCAGTCCAGCTACGCTGCTGCGAAGGAAGGCATTCGCGGTATGACGCGCGTTGCGGCTACCGAATGGGGTCCCGACGGCGTACGCGCCAACGTTATTTGCCCGTTGGCTATGACCGAGCAGTTGGCGGCTTGGAAGGAAGAGTACCCCGACACCTTTGCTGCAACCATTAAGGGCATCCCGCTGGGCCGTTTCGGTGATCCTAAGACCGACATCGCCCCTGTTGCCGTGTTCCTGGCAAGTGACATGGCATCCTATGTTTCTGGCGAAACCATTACGATTCAGGGCGGATCTGGTTTGCGCCCGTAGTTGTGCGGGGAAGGGCGCCGTTCTTCGGAGCGGCGCTTTTTTGTGCCCTGCTGACCCTGCGCGCCGGGTCGACTCGCGAATTCCGGCGTGCGAACCCACCTTGCGATCCTGCCGCGGGTCTGTGGACACCGTTGCCTGCGATCCCGTTCCTGTGTCTGTCCCTCAAATCAGTCTCGCGCAAGCGCTCGATGTTCGCTTGAACTGCGGGTTCGTTCCGCGTCTCACATCTATGTTGCGGTCGATTCGTGGAGGGGGGGCAAGTCGGCCTGCGCGAAGGGTGCAAGCCGACTTGGGTGAAGGGCATGAGCCAGCTTGTCATCTGCGCCCTCAGCACGTATGCCTGCATTTAGCGCACCCCTCCATGTACGGGGCAACGTGCCCCCCTGCCGCCCGTTCGGTTGCCAACCATCGCGACAATGAGTCGTCTCCATGCGCAGGACGTCGCGCCTCTTTCTCGCGTACACAGCACCGCCTGCACGAAGAGGTCGTCGGATTCATGCGGTACGAGAGCTATGGCAAGGCAATAGGCCTGCCTGCACGAAGATGCCGTTCTGTTGGCAAGACGTTGCGGATATGCGTTCCCCGGGCGCTCGACGATGGCAAAATGCACGCGAAATGCGTTTCCCAGCGTCCGACGGTGGCAGGATTGCGCCCTGATGCGTTCTTGGCCTGACTGGCAGTGGCAATATACTCGTGCGGTGCGTTCCCGAGTGCCTTGCCGTGGCAAGATTTCACCACGGTGCGTTCCCGTGCGCTTGCCGATGGAAAAATGCTCGCGAAATGCGTCCCCGGGCGGCAATCCGTGGCAAGTTTTGCGCTCCATGCATCCCGAAAGTGGCCTCGGACGGGAAAATCGCCAGTTCGTGGCAGCATATCGCCGCCGTGTATCCAAAATGAGCTGGCTTTGGCAGGATATGCGCGCCATGCATCCGAAAAGCCCCGCAAACAGCCGTTTGGGAATACACCGCGCGAAGATCTTGCCATGAAGGGGCCGCTTTCGCTGCACAGGCCCCTCGAATCATGCACAGCGCGCGAATCTTGCCATCCTCTGACGCTTGACCTTTCGGCGACGAGACGCCTTCGCTGAAGGATGGGATGCTTCGTCTCTTCCGGTTCGGTGGTGCAGGTTCGGGCATTCTTGTCTAGTGGGGAAGTCGTCCGCGCCGTCCCCGCCCAGTGCAAGGCTACCCAGCATCTGCCTTTCCTGACGGATGGCGCGCATTCGCCTTCCCGCTTCGGCGGCTTGAGGCAGGGCATAAGAAAAGGGGACCCGTGTGGGTCCCCTTTTAGCTGGTCGGCAGGTACGAACCGGGCAGCTCTAACAGTGCGGATCGGCCAGCTCTAACGGTACGAGCCGATTAGCTCTAGTGGCACGGCCGACCTGCTAGTTGACTAGTTCTGGCCAGGCTCGACAACCAGTGTGTCTTCGTATGCTGCGCCGTAGGTATCAAGCAGGGTCTTCTCATAGTCTGCGTGGAAGAAGTTTTCCGCACCGAGGTTCTTCAGGTCCTCGTTGATCCAGTTCAGCAGGCTTTCGTTGCCCTTGGAAACAGCAGGAGCGATGGTGTCGGTGTCGCCCAGCTGCTCAATGCCGACAACGTATTCGGGGCCAGCCTGGTTGGCGAAGGCGATAACCTCGGTGTTGTCATTTGCCCAAACAGCATCGGGGTTGTTTTCGAATGCGGTCTTAGCTGCAGCGTAGGTGTCGTATTTCTCGAGCTTGAGGTCCTTGTTGTGCTCGGTGAGGTAGGTCTCGGCAGTGGTACCGGAGATTACGATTACCGTGCGGTCGCCAATCTGGTCGAGGTCGGTAACAACCTTGTCCTTGTGGGAAACAACGCCCAAGGCAACGTTCATGTAAGGATCGGCGAAGTCGACTGCCTCTGCGCGCTCGGGGGTGACGGTGAAGTTTGCCAGGATAACGTCAACCTTGCCAGTCTGTAGGTATTCAACGCGGTTGGCTGCTTCGGTGGATACCAGCTCAACATCTACTCCAAGGTCCTGGCCAAGGCGGTTTGCCAGCTCGATGTCGTAGCCCTGGTAGTTGCCGTTTTCATCGACGTAGCCGAAGGGGCTCTTGTCGCTGAATACGCCGATGGTGATCTTGCCGCTGTCCTTGATCTGGTCAAGAGTGCGGTAATTTGCGCTCGAGGAATTGCTGTTGCCGGAGCAGCCCGTGAGCAAGGCTCCCGCAAGAGCCAAGGCTGCAACAAGCACAGCAACAAGCTTCCAGGTGCGTTTCGTCTGGGTCATGTCTTTCTCCTTACTTCTGCCCTCTTTAGCGTGCGAGGGTTTCTTTGATTGATGGAAGTAAACCGCTTAAATCCTACAAAGTCAATAAGGATTGGGGGAATTAGTCATTTTGCTTTTGTGAATGGCTGGTTATTGCGGAGTTGGGGGCGTAGCTGCATCGTGGGCAATGCGTCGAGAGCGCGCCTCCGCTCCCGTTGCCCAGCCGCCGCTGCTGGCGCCCGCCGTCCCCCAAGCTGACGGCGACTTATCCGGGTATCCGTGCGCGGCATTATGGAGCAGCACGGGGCGGACAACTGTTCCCATAGAACAGCACGGGGTGAACAACCGCCCGAATGCACATCATTGAAACAAACGGGACTCGCCTACGGTTGTGGCGATCCTCCTTTTGCGGAATTTGACGCTGTTGTGGCGATCTGCCTTTGCGGGATTTTCTGGCTGAGGCAATCCGTCCTTTGCGAAGCCGCCTCATTATGGTGATCCGGCCTTTGGAAATTTGTCTTATCGCGGAGAATCGCTTCGTAAAAACAAAAAATCGGACTTTTTGCAACTTTTTTGCGATTGCGGATCCTCTTACTTCTCTGCAAGGCGGAGATGAGCCGTTTAGAGGCCGATTTGCTGTGTTTTTGGGCTGCGATCCGCGATTTGGCGCCCCGCGACAATCCGCAATCGCAAAAAAGTTGCAGTACGGGCCGAAAATTTGTTTCTGTGCTTCCGAGGTGGTTTTAAGACGATCCTGGGGGCAAGGGATGCACTTTGAGTGCAGGTGCTGTCCGTCGGCTGTCCGTTGCGTCGAGGGGGGGGCGGGGCGGGTCTCCGTGTGCGCGGGCGCTGTCAGACGGTTGCCTGCGACATCGGTGGGAACGGGCTCTCTGCAGGCGCAAGCGTTGCAATTTGTTGAGAAGGCCGTATTGCGAAAACGAAAAGAGCCCCATTGTTGGGGCTCTGAGGGTGCGATGGGATTCGAAGAGGATTTCGTTTTGGTCGTGCGATCGGTTTCATGCGACTGCCTCGGATCCTGACAGTAGCGGGCTTTAGCCCGACTCTGCTTGGACTTCTGGCCATGACAGGCTTCACCCGATCGCGTTGGGCTCCTGGCTGCGCTGGGCCTCCAGCCCTTCGTGCCGAAGCGCTCGTTAGGCTTCGTGCTGACGGACGGCGTCGAACTCGAAAGTATGCAGGAACTTCTGTGCGCGTTCGGTTTTGGGGTGTTCGAAGAAGCGTTCGGGGATATCTTGTTCCACGATTTCGCCTCCATCGAAGAACAGAACACGGTCGGCGACGGCGCGTGCGAACTGCATTTCGTGGGTAACGATAAGCATCGTTTTGCCCTCCTGCGCCAAGCCCAAGATAACGTCCAGCACCTCGCGCACCATTTCGGGGTCGAGGGCGGCGGTAACTTCGTCAAGTAGCAGCACTTCGGGCTCCATTGCCAACGCGCGGGCAATGGCAACGCGCTGCTTCTGGCCGCCAGAAAGCTCGCGCGGATAGCTCTTTTCCTTGTCGGTAAGGCCAACGCGCTTCAGGAGGGCGCGAGCCGCCTCTTCGGCCTGTGCCTTGGGGATCTTCTTCACCTTGGTGGGCGCCAACGTGATGTTGTCGAGCACCGTCATATGGGGGAACAGGTCGTAACTCTGGAACACCATGCCAACTTTTTGGCGAAGCTCGGTGAGATCCTTTTCGGAGCTGGTTACCTCCTTGCCATCAACCTCGATGGCGCCTCCCTGAATAGGCTCAAGGGCATTGATGCAGCGCAGGAAGGTAGACTTGCCGCACCCAGAGGGGCCAATGACCACAATTACCTCGCCGCGCTTGACGGAAAGGCTGATATCTTCCAGCACCACGTTATCGCCGTAGGCTTTCTTAAGATGCTCAATGGAGAGCAGGGCGGTATCGCTCATTGCTTAGTTCCATTTCTTCTCGAGGTGGTTTGCCAGCATACTGATGGGCCAGCAAATTACGAAGTACAGCAGCATAATAGTGCCGTAAATGCCGAATACGGCGTTGGGGGAGGTCATGCGGTTTGCCTCGATGATCTGTTGGCCAACCTTCATCATCTCGATAACGCCGATCATCAGCAGCAAGCTGGTGGTTTTGATCATGCGGGTAATGAGGTTGATGGAGGAAGGGATAAGGCGGCGGATGGCCTGCGGGATGATTACCTGACGATAAATTTGTGCCTTATTCAGACCCAGCGCAGCGGCGCTCTCGTACTGCTGCTTTGGGATGCTGGTAAGGGCACCGCGAACCAAGTCGCCCATTTCGCCGGTTCCCCAGAACACGAATACGATGATGGAGGAAAGCTCCGCCGAGATATTCAGGCCCATAACACGCGTGGCGCCGAAGAACACGATGTAGAGCAGCACCAGCTGCGGCATAATGCGCACGATTTCGAGGTACAAACGAGAAATAACCTTGGCAACAGGGTTTTTCCACGTCATGAAGATGCCGAACAGCATGCCTAGGATGATGCTGAGCACGACAGAGATTGCGCTGATCTGCACCGCAACCCAAAGACCCTGCAGAAGGCGGGTGGCGTTTGAGCCCATGAACAGAACATCAAGCCCCAAAGCTTCCATGGCGCAACCTCCTTTCAATGTACGTACCAGCAACGGAAACCGGCACCAGGATAATGAGGTAGAACGCTACGAGCATTACCAGGCATTCGGTGGTTTTGTAATAAAGGCCCATCAGGTCTTTCGTAACGAACATGAGGTCCATCAGGCTGATTGCGGAAAACACGCTGGTTTCCTTCAGCAGGAAGATAACGTTGGCAACAAACGATGGGAAGCTCAGCGAAACTGCCTGCGGAAGCACAACGTAGCGCATGGACTGCAGTTTCGAAAGGCCCAGGCTGATAGCGCTCTCACGTTGGATGGGCTCCACGTTTTCCAGGCCAGCACGGAACGATTCGGCCATGTAGGCACCGCCGTGCAATGCAAGGCCAACCATACCGCACACTTCCGGTGTGATGGAAAAGCCCATGCGAGGCAGGCCAAAATAGAAGAAGAACAGCTGAATAAGCAATGGCGTGTTGCGGAACAGCTCGATGTATACGCGACAAAGCTGGCGAAGCACAGGGATGCGGAAGTGCACGATCATGGCCACAATGAGGCCGATGATGACGGATCCGGCGATGCCGATCCATCCGATGCTCAGCGTCAGCCACGCCGCATCCTCGTACAGAGGAAGGTATTGCGCCATGGCGTCGAAGTTCAACGCGGGGTCCTTTCTACATTGCAAAACCTATCAGTTTGATAGGATTAAGGGGGATTGTAGAACGATGGCAATGCAAGTCAAGCATTTTCAGGGGCAAGACGGCATGCCTTGGCAAAAAGCCAACAGCTTTACATATTACTTGTTTAAGCCGCCATTGTGGAACCAAGCGTGCTCGAATCTCGTATTCGGCGAAGTGGTGGCGGTTTGCGCATCGGTGGGTGCTAGACTTCGGAGGTAATTTTGAACTCATTGCCTGGAATGGAAAGGAATCAGATTTTGAGCGAGCCGGAAAAGCGGGAGGTTCCCTTTAAGGAAGTGGCGCGAAAATTCGTTAGCTACTACAAACCATTCACGTTTTTGTTCGTTGCCGACTTGGTATGCGCAACGCTGCTCGCCGCCATCGACTTGGCATTCCCCCAGATCCTCAATTTCTTTGTGCGCGATTTCTTCGTCAATGCCCGTGATGCCATTATGGGCGTATTGCCGTGGGTGGCTGCTGGGCTGGTGGCGATGTATGTGGTGCGCAGCTTGTGCCAGTACTTCATTTCTTGCTGGGGCCACATTATGGGTGCACGCATGGAGGCGCGGATGCGCATGGATTTGTTCCAGCAGTATCAGCGTCTGAGCTTTTCGTATTACGACCGCAATAACACCGGCGAAATGATGTCGAAGCTGGTTACCGATCTGTTTGACATTTCGGAGGTGGCCCACCACGGTCCCGAGAACCTCTTTATCGCAACCCTGAAAATCGTGGGTTCCTTCACGTTGCTGATGTTCATCAATGTTCCGCTTACACTGGTGATGTTGGCGGTGACGGCTGTCATGGCAACGTATGCGTTTGTCCAGAACTACCGCAAGCGCATAATCTTCCGCCAGAATCGTGTGCGCATGGCGGGTTTGAACGCGCGTTTGCAGGATTCTCTGGGCGGCATTCGCGTGGTGAAGGGCTTTGGCAACGAACATATCGAGATCGACAAGTTCGGCCATGCCAATGAAGAGTTCATCGAAACGAAGGAACTTTCGTACCGTTTCATGGGTCAATTCCAAATGGCATCGAGCTTCTTCACGGGCGCGTTGTATACGGCAACCATTGTGGGCGGCGGCCTGTTTGTTGCGCAGGGCATCCTCGATCCTGCCGATATGGTTATGTACGCGCTGTACATTGGCATTTTTATTGCTCCTGTGGAGCTGCTCATCAATTTCACCGAAACGTTCCAGAAAGGTTATGCGGGCTTTCGTCGTTTCGTGGAAACGCTTGCTGAACGTCCAGGGGTGGAAAACAAGCCCGATGCCATTGATCTTGGTGCCGTGGTTGACGAAGGAATTGCTCCGAGCATCAGCTATTCGGACGTTCGTTTCTCGTATGTTGATGGCAAGGAGGTGCTGCGTGGCTTGACCCTTGAGGTGCCCGCGGGATCTACCGTTGCGTTGGTCGGTCCTTCGGGCGGCGGAAAAACAACCACGTGCTCGTTGCTACCGCGCTTCTACGATGTGTCGTCTGGTTCCGTGAAAATCGACGGCATTGATGTGCGCGATGCCACGTTGGAGTCGCTTCGTGCGCAGGTGGGCATCGTGCAACAGGATGTGTATCTGTTCGAGGGTTCTATTCGCGAGAACATCTTGTATGGCGACCCGTCCGCTTCCCAGGAACGGGTTGAATGGGCTGCGCGTCAGGCGAACATTCACGAGTTTATTGCTGGCTTGGAAGATGGCTACGACACGTTTGTGGGCGAGCGCGGCACCCGCCTTTCGGGTGGGCAGAAGCAGCGCATCGCCATTGCGCGTGTGTTCCTGCGCGATCCTCATATCCTAGTGCTGGACGAAGCAACCAGCGCTCTGGACAACGAAAGCGAAGAGCGCGTTCAGGCATCGCTCGAGCGGCTGAGCGAAAACCGCACCACCTTGGTAATTGCTCATCGTCTTTCCACCATTCGCAACGCCGATTTCATCGCTGTGGTAGACGAGGGACGCGTGGTCGAAGTGGGTACGCACGAAGAGCTGCGGGCTCAAGGCGGCATCTACGATCGCTATTACCGTATGCAGTTCGCGGGAAAGCGTGGGGCTGAGTAGCTTTTTTGCGGCATTTGTCGACGCCGCAGCGCCGTCTGGGTGTACCCTGTGTTTGTTAGATAAGGCAAACTTTCAAGGGGAGGCCACAGATGTTCAGAACCGTAGTCGATATCGATGGCATGATGTGCGGCATGTGCGAATCGCACATCAATGATGCCGTGCGTAATAACTTCAAGGTTAAAAAGGTGTCCTCCTCGCATGGCAAGGGGCGCACCGTGATTGAATCGGAAGCTCCTCTTGACGAAGGCGATCTCCGTCGTGTGATCGGCGCAACTGGCTACGAGGTGCAGCAGGTAACCTCCGAAGAAGTTCAAAAGAAGGGCCTTTTTGGCGGATTGTTTGGGAAGTAGTTCGAGCAAGCATGGAGGGCCACTGTTGTTGCAGCGGAGGCCGCGTTTTGGTGGCGAAGCGGGCTAACGAATGCGACAAGGTTCGCATAAGGCACTTGCTGCGCAAGCCCTCGGAATAACCCTAACGAACACGGTAGGGCTTGTTGCCCCAATAGAATTTCAGCAGGTGCTTCTTGGGCACGCCAAGCGTTCCCACCAAATCGAGCGTAGCCACAGCGGCATCGTGCGCGGCGTTCGGGCGGCGCAGCGATTCTCCTCCGCTGAGCATGGTTTGAAGCTGGGCGGGGTTTTCGTGGATTTGCTGCAGGCGCTCAACCAGCTCTTCTGCGGTTTCGGCAGTAACGGCAGCGCCAGCTTTGGTGACCGTATAGGTGTTGGCGCGCTCCTGGCCGTACGACTTGCCCACCAAAACCAAGGGCAAGCGTGCGCACAGGCACTCGGTAGTGGCCAAGCCGCCTGATTTTGCCACGATCATATCGCTCGCTTCCATCAGCTGCGGAATACGCTCGATGTAGTTGAAGACGGAAACATTTGCAATGTTCCGTTCTGCGAAAAACCCTTTCAGCCCATTGGCGTACTCTTCGTCGGCACCAGCCAGGAAAGCGAAGTGCATGTTAGGGAATTCGGAAAGAAGCGGCACGACTTTGTTCACGATTTCGCGGAATGGGATATAAGGCTGCGAATGACGAGCGCCTGCCATCACCATTACGATCATTTTGTCTTGCGGAAGGCCGAATTGCTTCAGTACTTCTGCCCGATCGATGGGGTCGGTAAATCCCTTTCGCACCGGAATGCCCGTGACCTTGATGTGACTTTCGGGCACCTTGCGCGGCGTGAGTTCCTTCACCATGGTTTCGTCGGCGGCGCAGAACAGGTCGCAATCAAGGTGCGGCCACAGGCCTTCTGCGCCGTAGTCGGTTGGAATGCAGGTTACGGGGAAGGTTTGCCCGGTAACCATCTTCGCGGCAACCGATGCGTTGGCGGCAACAATGTGTGTTGCCAGGATGGCGATGGGCTTGCGCTTTCGAACGATTTTGGTGAATGGCGAGAACATGAATGGCGACCATGCCGAACCGCCACCCCACAGCAGGCGTCCCGTAAAGGTGCGATGCCAGGTGATGTCGTAGAGCCAGTTAAAGGAAACGGTCACGTTGGCGGTTTTGTCGCCGTCGAATTTTATGTAGCCGTAATCGAGGATGTCCAACACGGCGATTTCGGTATTTTCCGGCAGGGCAGGATGCTTGCCGCAAAGATCTTCAAGAGCCTGAGCGGTTGCCTGTGCGGCGCTGCGATGGCCTGAGCCAACAGAGGCGTACGTGATAACGACCAGGGGACGATCCGATGTTTCATCGCATGTGGTAGTGATCATCGCGCCTCCTTCCAGCTGTGATGTTGCGTTTTGCGGCAAACCCGAAAGGGGTATGCGCTCTTGTTCTGCTCGGCGCGAGACAGTATGCGCCAAATGTCGAGGTCCTGTTACGCTTAGTCTATCTAACCAGAAATAAGGCACAAACGGGAGCGGCGTTGTTGCAAAAACCGCGGTAAGAGCGTAAGCGGGTGGCTAATCTGCGGGAGTGGACATTTTGGCTCTTGCGGAAAAATAGATCGTTGCGTATAATTCTCTGGCGCTTGTTTTTAGCGTCGGGAGTGCCAACGTGGCTCAGTTGGTAGAGCAACGCATTCGTAATGCGTGGGTCGCCGGTTCGAGTCCGGCCGTTGGCTCCATCGAATTTGCAGGTCAGTCGCTTATGCGGCTGGCCTTTTGCTTTTCCTGACCCGAATAGCCCTCCCGAAAAAGCGGGAATATGGGGCAGATACCATTTCTTCGGCTTCAAAATATAGGCAAAAAGTTGCAAAGTGCCGGGCTTTTTGCTCTGAGAAAACGGCACCTGTCCTGTACCCTCTCTTTCTTCGCGGCAGCGCTTTTGGAGGTTTACGTTTCTTGCTGTTCCTTTTGCTGGACTTTGATACTGTTGGAAAGAATCGAAATAGGCATGCTTGGTTTAGCATAATTTAAGGTGCGGCTGCATTTGCGCGGCCGCTTGTGAAGAAGGACGGCTTTCGTGGCAGAGGGTTCAGCGCGCACAAAACTTGCAACGGTTGCATTGGTTATCGTGGGTTTTGCCCTAGGTTTTGCGGAGTTCATCGTTATCGGTATCACGCCCGATATCGCCGAGGAATATGGTATCTCCCTTGCTTCTGCTGGTAATCTGGTGGGCTTCTTTGTTATTTCATATGCGGTGTCGACGCCGATCATTGTGCTTTCTACCGGGCGTTTTCGTAGGTTTCCCTTGTTCGTGACGTTCCTTGCGGTATTCAACGCAGGCAACCTTCTGGCCATCGTGGCTCCTACGTACGAAACGCTGCTGGTTGCCCGTGTGCTTACCGCAGTGGTTTCGGGCGTGCTGCTGTCTACGGTAATGACATTTATCAACGACATCATTCCTCGTGAAAAATCGGCCCGCATCATTTCATTCGTTTATGCAGGCTTTTCTGTTGCCAGCGTCTTGGGTACGCCCATTGGCACGCTGCTTGCCGATGCATTCGGTATCAAGGCTGCGTTTATAGCGGTAGAAGCTGTAGCGCTCGTTGTTACGGTGTTGCTGCTTGTCTCTGTGCCGCGCTCTGGCTCCACCGATGTTTCTTCTCGTGTGCGCGATCAGCTGGTAATCCTGAAGGATCGTCGCATCATCTTGGTGCTCATCATGAAAGGATTCGGCATGGCGGCAACGTACGTGTTCTACGTGTACGTAACGCCTATCTTGGAAGATGGCGTGGGTCTTTCGGTGTGGATGGTAAGTATCGTGCTGTTCTTCTACGGTGCCGCAACTATTGTTTCCAATCTGGGTAGCGGCTCCATCGCTCAGCATTACGGCTTGGCGAAAATGCCTATCATGTTCGGCTTGCAGGCCCTTGTGCTTCTGCTACTTGGCCCCAGCCTTGCTTCGGGCAACACCGCGCTTGCCGTGATTAACGTAGTGCTTACGGGCGTGTTCATCTATCACATGAATGCCCCGCTGCAAACGTTTCTGCTGCAAACCTCAGCTAAGGATTATCCGAAGGCGATTACCCTTGCGTCTGCCGTTATGCCCACCTCTTCCGACCTTGGTATTGCTACGGGGTCGTTCCTTGGCGGCGTGGTGGCTTCGGGCCCTGGTTTTGTGTGGGCGGGCCCAGTAGGTGCTCTGTTCGCGATTGTTGCTGTTGTTGCCGCCGTGCTGATCTTGCAGCCGGAAAACCGCAAGCGTGAAACCGCACAGTAGAAAAGAGCCGCGAAAAGAGCGCTACCTTGTGTGCGGCAGCCGATTTAGGGAGTCTGCCGCGTGAAAAAGAATAGTGAACCGCGAAGGGCTGCCCTGACGCTGTATTGAAACGCCCCTGTTTCTTCGAAGCAAGAAGCAGGGGCGTTCCCATTGGTTTCGATGTAGCCCTTTTGCGTTTTGCGAGTCGGTTCGGCGAACCTGCGGTTTACGAATTGTGCTTAGAAGACGTTGTTAGTACAGGAAGCCGAGCTTCTTCGCTTCGTAAGTAAGCTCGTCGCGGAAATCGGGATGGGCGATGCTGATAAGGCGCTGTGCGCGGGTGGGAATGTCGGCCCAGCGCAGATCGACTACGCCGTATTCGGTTGCAATGAAATGCACGTCGTTGCGAAGGCTGGTTATGGCGCTGCCTGGTGCCAAGGTGGGCACGATTTTCGAAACAGGACCGTTCTTGGTGTGCGCCACGCTCGTTACGGCAATAAAGCCGCGCCCGCCCTTCGAATTTTTTACGCCCCGCACGAAGTCAAACTGCCCGCCGCTTGCAGAGTACTGGCGTGCGCCGATGCTTTCAGCGCACACTTGCCCGGTAAGGTCGATGCTTACGGCGGTGTTCACTGAAACCAGGTTGTCGTTCTTCGCGATAAGGGCGGGATTGCACACCGTTTCGTAGGATGTGTAGTACATGCTGGGGTTTTCGTGGATGAAATCGTACAGGCGCTGTGTGCCAGTCGAATACCCTGCAACCGAAACGCCTGGCATGAAGTTCTTTCGCGAGTTGTCGATGACGCCTTTTTGCTGCAGTTCAACAAAAGCGTCCGAGAACATCTCGGTGAAGCAGCCCAGATGCTGCTTGCTTTCCAAACCTGCGGCGATAGCGTTGATGATGCCGCCGATGCCCAGCTGAATGGTGTCGCCATCGTTTACGCGATTGACGATGAACTCTGCAACCTTTGCCTCTTCAGGCGTCGGTGCGGGCACCTGTACATCTTCGAGCAGCTCTTCTTGCATTACGAAGGCATCGATGGTGCTTACGTGATAGTTGTGCGAATCGCCGAATACACGGGGAAGGCGCGGATTGATCTGCGCAATGATGTGCTTTGCACCACGCAATGCGCCCTGTTCGAATCCCAAGGGCCCAATGTTGCAATTGCCTTGAGCGTCGGGCGGCGTCATTTGGACAACGGCGTAGTCGAGCCCAACTTCTTCCAACATGCGATTGGTGTCCGAGAAATGAACGGGAATGTGCGCAACGCACTTTGATCCGTTAGCAAAGCCGGTGCGCTCGTTGGGCCCGGCGAAGTAGGTGTGGTAGCGGAACTGCTCGGGGGTTACATCGAGTTCCGCGAAGGTGATGTCGCCGTTCATCCAGTTGCCGAAAAGATCAATGCCGGTAAGGGTGCCCGTTGCAACCCTGTCAATCAGCGCATTGATGATGGTGGTGGGTACGTGAAGGCCACCCGTATAAATTTTCTGGTTGCCGGTTAGATGCTGCTCGAATACCTGGTTTACGGTTATTTTCTTCCGCTCGTATTCATCCTGCCAGTCCATGGTCCCTCCTGGTAGTTCCTGTTTTACTTAGGCGAAAAGGCCCAAGGCCCCTGAATATGAGAAAACGGCGGTCGCGCAATCCCCATTGCACGCCGCCGTTTAATTGTAGCGCTGTTTGCCCTGCTACATTTCGTCTGGTGAAAGCGGGAAATCTACGCCCGTCCAGATCTCAAAGGCGCGGGCACCCTGGAAGAACAGCATTCCTTCGCCGTTGATGGTGGCGCAGCCTGCTTCTTTGCCTATTTTCAGTAGCTCGGTTTCTGCTGGCTGGTAAATAGCGTCTTGGATTACCAGGCCTGGATGCAGGAACGATGCATCGGGGATAGGGGACCGTCCTTCGAGCTTGCCCATGCCGATGGGGGTGGCGTTTGCCAGAAGATCGGCGTCAGCCAGCTGTGCGCGCAAGTCGTCCAAATCGTTTGCGTCGTGACGGCTGATTTTGCAGCCGGTTTTCTCAGCAACGAGGGCTACTTCTTCAGCAACACGATCCCATGATTTGCCCGTGCTGGGGCTGAATACCACGATTTCGCCTACGCCGTCGAGTGCTGCCTGTGCGGCAATGGGGGTTCCAGCGCCACCCATGCCCATCAGGACCATTTTCTTCCCTTTGGCGTCGACGCCGTGTTCTTCGAATGACTTCATGAAGCCGTAGCCATCGGTGCTGTATCCAGTGAGAACGCCGTCTTCGTTGACGATGGTGTTGACGGCGCCTACCATCTCGGCGATGGGATCAAGCTTGTCCAGGAACGGGATAACCGCAATCTTGTTCGGCATAGTAAGGTTGCAGCCGCGCATATTCAGAAGACGGATTGCATCGGTTGCCTGCTTCATATCTTCGCCAGGAACGCGGAAGGCCATATAAGCGTAATTCAGGCCGGCGCGTTCGAATGCTCGGTTATGAAGGTGGGGTGATTTGCTGTGTGCGACGGGGTCGCCGAACAGGCAAATTAGACGCGTTGCGCCATTGATGTCTTGCGTCATGGTGGCTTCTCTCTCCTCGAATGATGGGCGCCAGGGCGGCACTGCGGCGGTTTGCCGAAGGCGAGCCGATGGCTGGATTCGCATTCCTGTCAGAAAACGTATCAATCCTTGCTTGGATTCTATCATTGCGCTTCTATATTGTTGCATTCAAGCTATTGCGGATAACTATAGTCCCCGAGGGCTTGCTGGCAAACAGCCTGATTGCAGCATGGGGATGCTGGCGTTTCTTTCGGTATTTTTTTTTCGGCACTGCAAAGATGTGCTCTGCCTGACTTTTCCCCAGAGCCTCAAAGAAGCGCGTTGCCCGGTGCCCCCTCGGAGCCGTATAGGCATGCGCTGCCTGGCGCTCTTCTGAAAGAAGATGAAATGCAGGCCGCACTCCGCATCAACAGATGCTCGATGCAGTGTGCCGTCGGCTATCGAATCCGTATCTGCTTTGAATATCAGAGCGCGCCTTTGCTGGAATAAAATGGAGAAGTGGGCCCGCGGGGGCGTGTCTATTGCTTTTCGACTCCCGTTGTTTTAGAACTAATCACACAAAGAATTTTTGTTGCATAACAGAATCCGTTTGTTTCCAGTTTGTTATCGTTCGCCAAAGTACGCATTTTGATGCGCAAGCGGGGTGTACTATCTAGTCTCGTAGTTGAAAGGAATATTCATGGAAGACCATAAGATTTCCCTATACGATAACATCGCAAAGGTCAATGCCGTCGATCCGGAACTGTACGAGCGTTACCCCGTAAAGCGCGGTTTGCGCAACAGCGATGGTTCTGGCGTAATCGCGGGCGTTACGAATATCTCTAACGTGCACGGTTACCTGATGAATGAGGGCGATAAGGTTCCCGACGAAGGCAAGCTCACCTTCCGTGGCTACAGCATCTACGATCTTGTTGGCGGCGATGCCACCAAGCGTCGCGGCTTTGAGGAGATCGTGTATCTGCTGCTTATGGGGGAGCTTCCCACGTCAAGCCAGCTCGATGTGCTTGTTGAGGCACTTGATGCTCAGCGCAATTTGCCCGATGGCTTCACCGCTTCGAAGATCATGAGCACGCCTTCTCATAACATCATGAACCTTCTGCAGCGTTCGGTGCTCATGTTGTATTCTGACGACCCAAAGGCGGAAGAGCGTTCCTTCGAGCACGAGATCAGTACGGCAATCTCGCTCATCTCTCGATTACCGCGCATCATGGTGCTGGCTCACTATGCCAAGCGTGCTGCGTTCTACAACGAGTCGATGATCATGCATCGCTTCATTCCGGGGCAATCCACTTCCGAAACCATCCTTTCCATGTTGCGTCCCAACCGGGAGTTCACTCCTGAAGAAGCACGCATGCTCGACATCATGATGTCTCTGCACGCTGAGCACGGTGGCGGTAACAACTCCACCTTCACTTGCCGTGTTCTTTCCTCTGCCGATACCGATCCGTATGCTGCTTACGCGGCCGCTATCGGTTCTTTGAAGGGCAGTAAGCATGGCGGTGCAAACCATAAGGTTCTGGCCATGCAGAAGGAAATCAAGGAAAACGTTAAGAATTGGGAAGATGAAGACGAAGTAGCTTCCTATATTGCCAAGATCGTGAACAAGCAGGCATACGATCATACCGGATTGATCTACGGTATGGGTCATGCGGTGTACACGCTTTCCGATCCGCGCGCAGTTATCTGCAAGAATTTTGCAACAAGGCTTGCCAAGGGTACGAAGTTTGAAGCGGAGCTGAATTTGCTCAAGCTCATCGAGCGCCTAAGCCCTGAAGTTATCCTGCAGGAAAAGGGCACCAAGAAGGATATGTGCGCAAACGTTGATATGTATTCTGGATTCGTGTACTCCATGATGGGCATTCCGCAGGATATGATCACTCCGCTGTTTGCCTGCTCTCGTATGGCAGGTTGGGCTGCCCACCGTTTCGAGGAACTGGTAAGCGGCAAGCGCATCATCCGCCCCGCATACAAGACGGGCGTGAAGGCTCGCGAATACAAGCCTATCGAAGAGCGCTAAGCGTTTCCCGCTGGCTGTATCTGCAGGCACAAACAAAAAGGCCCCTTCGGGGCCTTTTTGTTTGCTTGTTGACATGTCTTGTTTGGGGTTACCAGAAACAGCGAGGTGATATGCCTGCATGTTTTGTTCGGGTGCATTGCTCGAGGTCTTAGATGGTGAGTCCGCATACTTCGATCCTGGGAGTATTCAAGCAAAAGAAAGGGAGTCCCGAAGGACTCCCTTATGGTGCGTTTTGATGCGATATGCCTATGCGGCTTCCTTGTTGCCGAACACGCGTGTTGCAATAACAACCACGAGGGCAACAGCGATACCGCCGATAAGCGAAGGCCAAGGCGAACCGGTGAAGCCGGCAAGCAGATATCCAAACAGGCAGATGACGGCAACCAGGGAAGCGTAGGGAAGCTGGGTTGCCACGTGGCGCAGGTGGTTACATTCCGCACCAGCAGAAGAAAGGATGGTGGTGTCGGAAATAGGCGAGATGTGGTCGCCGTATACCGCGCCAGCAAGCGTTGCTCCGATGGTAACCAGGAATAGCGGGTCGCTTTCGGGGAATACGCCCAAAACGATGGGCAGGATCAAGGCAGCGGTGCCCCAGGAAGTGCCCATGGCGAATCCGATGAAGCCAGAAACCACGAAGATAACGGCAGGCAGGAACGAAAGTTCAAAGCCCATGGTGGTAAGGAAGTTGGAAACGAATTCGCCCGTGCCCAGCATGTAGCGGCATGCGCCGCCCAGGCTCCATGCCAAAACAAGGATCATGATAGCGCCAACCATAGAGCGAACGCCTTCGGAAGCGCCTTCGGTAAAGCCAACCAGAGTGGTGAGCTTGCGGGGCAGGAACATGCACGCGGCAACCACCAATGCCACGGCGGCGCCGATGCACAATCCGCCGATGGGGTTTTCGCCAACAGCTGTTGCGAAATCTACGCCCTCAAAGAAGCCGCCAACATACAGCATGCCCGTGATGGAGAACACGATAAGCACCACGATAGGGATAACCAGGTCGAATACCTTACCATTGGGGGAAACATCCAGACCCTTGAACTGCTCGACCGCTTTCGTGGCGCCCTCCAGGTCGGACTGCTCGGTGATAACGGTTTCGACGGCTTCGGGATTGCTGGGAACGCCTGCCTTAGATACCGTTTCCAGAGCGGAGGCATGGGGAGGAATGGGGCTGTAGGTATGAGCGTCGCAGTCGCGCTGAGCCTTGCCCATGCTGAAGAAGTCTTTGCCGAAACCGCACATAGCGAACACGAACACAATGGTGACCAGTGCGTAGAGGTTGTACGGAATGGAGGCAACGAACGTGTTGAAGCCGTTTTCACCCATGTAGCCACCCATGGCAACCGCCCACGAGGAAACAGGGGCAATAATGCACACCGGAGCTGCGGTGGAGTCGATGATCCACGCCAGCTTTTCGTGGCTGATGCGGAACTTGTCGGTTACGGGGCGCATGACGGCACCAACAGTGAGGCAGTTGAAGTAGTCGTCAACGAATACCACGATGCCTAAAAGAGCCGTCATAACGGTTGCCATGCGTGCGCTCTTGATGTGTTTCGCGGCCCATTCAGCGTATGCGCGCGAACCGCCAGCAATGGCGATGATGACGACTAACGCGCCCAATAATGCCAAGAACAAGATAAGCGCCGCATTCGACGAGATTTGCTCCGCCATAACCTGAGGGATGAGCGTAAATGCGGTGATGAGCTGGTCGAAGCCGACACCTTCAAGGCAGAACTCGTAAATGATCAGGCCTGAGAATACGCCAACCAGCAGGGAGGAATACACCTCCTTGGTAATTAGGGCAAGGCCTAGCGCCAGAAGCGGCGGCAGGATAGACCAAGCACCGGTGGAAAGAAGCTCGAAGCCTTCCATGTACAGTCTCCTTACTGCAAATAGGGCGCAGGCGATGCTGCGCTGGGAAGGCGGCGGCTAGCGAAGCCGCGCATGATGCATTTCCAGCGCAGCCTTGCATGCGCTTTTTTAACTGTGCCGATTATAGGCTAGCTTCGTTGCCACGGTGTTGCATTTATGAGCGGTGGAGGGCGTAACGGGTGGGCGGCGCGTTAAGACGGGCGGTTACAGGAAATACTTTCTTGCATTTGCCCCCACAACAATAAGGTCCACGCCTCGAAGAAGAGCGAACAGTGCGATGAACAGTGCGAGCATTTCGGGCATGGAGAAGAACATGAATCCGATAACGATGGAAATGACGCCCGAGAACAGCATCCAGCCCCAAAGGGGAAGGCCTGCGCGCTTGACCATGAAGGTTGCCACAACTTCATATATGCCGAAAACCAGAACGAACGCGCCGATAACCCAAGGCAGCACTGCCGCAAAAGCGAAGGGGTGAATCACGAACATGGCACCAATGAGCACGTCAAGGATGCCGTATGCCAAGATCCATCCCGAAAAGCCCAGAAGATCGCGGTCGCGAATGAACGTTGCGATATTGACCACACCGGAAACCACAAAGGCGGCGCCAACAATAAAGGCGATAGATGCAAGAGTGAGACCTGGGAAAAATGCGCATACCAAGCCAAAGATGATAAACAATATGCCAGCAACAATAAGCTGCCAGTTCCGTTCGGTTTTCGTGTTCATGGTAACCCCTCTATGTTGGCGTTTTCTTCATTGTAGTGCGCTTTGCTGCAGGTGAGGGCGTATGTAAGGGAAATGAAACAACACGAGCGCGAGTGGGGGTTTTGCCCCATCGCTGCTCTCGGCTGATGCTCCCGGCATTTTTTTTGCCACCCGCCCTGAGCCACCCTGAAGCGAAGCTTTCCCCTAAGCGGTAACGAAGGGAAGGGGGATGTCGTGGTCTTCTACGGGGATGGGGGAAACCTCCTGTTCGGTAAAGGCGACGCCGACAACATGGCATGCATCAGTAAGTTGGCAAAGGTAGCGGTCGTAGTTGCCTGCCCCGTATCCTAGGCGGTTGCCGTGCGCATCGAACCCCACAGCGGGAACCACAATGAAGGCGAACTCGTCGGCGGCAAGGTAGGGCATGGGGGTAAGTTCAGGGCTGTTGTGGCGATATTCCTTTAGCGGGTCATTCAGAAACGGCACGCTGTTGCTGCAGAATGCCTCGGCGCTAACCGAGCGCATTTCCATAGTTTGCTGAGTGACATGCTGGGCGTTGGGGCCCGACCCGGGTTTGCGCATCCCGCGCCCAGGAGCGTCGGGAATGCCATGGGCATCGGGCATCATGCAGGGAAAGGCAACAGTGCAGCCTCGCAGGTAGGCATAGTCGATGAAGATGCCCAGGTCAACTTCCCATGGGAATGCGGAGTATACGCCGACAACGGGTTTGCCCTGAGGCGTTTCGGCTATCAAGGCATCAAGGTGTTGGGTCAGCTTCGCGCAGATCTGCTTGCTCTTGCTCGTACGCGTTTCGGGCGCAAGAGCGGAGCGCGCTTTCTTTGCTTGGGCCCTTAGGCGGCTGCGGATTTCCTCGGGGGTTTCGTTGCTGGGCGTGGGGGTATGTTTGCTATTGGTGCTCATACCGGGCATTGTACGCCTGGTGGGCGTGATAGGGGAAACGCGCTGGTGAGTGTACGCCTGGTGGGCGCAATAGGGAAACGTGTTGGCAAAAGCCGCAAAAGGAAAGGCGGCGGCCGAGGTGTTCCCTCGAATGAAGCTTGCGCTCGCTAGTGCTCAAGGGGCTCGGTGAGCGCGGCGGAGCAGAGCCCTGCGCGGGATTGTGTGTCTGATTTGCGGTATATGGAGGTCAAGTGCTTCTGCAACGCGCGAAGGGATATTCCCATGTCATCGGCGATGCACTGGAGCGTTTCCTCGCTTGAGCATACTGCGGAAAGAACGTCGCGTTCGCGTGGGGTAAGGCTATATCGCTCCGAGAATGCCGCAAGGTGCTTGTCGGGAGCGCTTTTATCAGCGGGAGCTTTGGCTTCCGGTTCTTCTTGGGGCTTGGCGGTTTGCATTTGCGCGGCGGTGAGCTTCGCTAGCTTTATGGCTTCGATCTCGGCCTTATGCCGCGCGGTGCGACGCACGTTTTCGAGCGCGTGGGCAACAAGGAGGGTAACCATGGCTAGCGCAATGGTTATCGACGAGATAAGCATGATGTCGCCCGACAAGATCAAGGCCATGGAAGGCATGGCTACAAGTGCGGCGCAGGCGTTGTTGGCGGCGCGTCCCATGCCCGCCCAAAGCGATGGGTTTGCACAGCGCATTGCAATGCGCAAAAACGACGAGGTGAAAAAGACCACGAAAAAGCCCGATGAAAGGTAAAAAATTACCAAACCCAGAAGAACTTCGGAGCCGGTTTGGATGGCAAGGGCGGAAACCAGGGAAAACATGGCTACACACAGTATGGTAACAGTGGAATAGCGATGCTTAGTGAGGTCGAAGATAAAGCCAGCCGCAATGCCGCTGACGGCAAGAAGCAGGCGAGGCCAGGTTGAAAGGTCGAACATGCCTTGCGCGTTTGCCAGGGTAACCACGTTGTCGAGCGTGCTGAAAACGCAGGCAATTAGGGAGACGCAGGCGAGCAGCAGGATTGCTTCCTTGAGGGCATCGCGTTCGTTGGCGGTTCGCTGGTCTTTTTCGGGAAGTGTGCTTCTGACGGGGACTACGTGCAGCACGTTGCGGCGCGCTGCAAGAGCGAAGCCAAGTGCGATGATCGAAGCGCCGATAATCGCGGCTTCGATAACGCTGTTTGGCGCCAAAGAATGAAGCAGGAACTGAGCGAGCAATCCTGCGGCATAAGAGGTGCCCACCAGACGGGAAAGGGAGTTGCTGGCATAGTGGGTTTGCGCAACGGAAAAGTAGGTGGCGTTTCCCAACATACCCAAAATCAAGAACAACAAGCATCCCAGCGACAGCAAGGCGTTGGCGTTTTGCGTTAGCTGGGTTGCGACAAGGAGCAAGGCGGAAACGGTTCCCAGCACGCCGGCAAGAATGCTTCGATGCCTTGCGGCTGCCGTTCGATTCACCAATGAATAGCCCACAAGCCCTATGGCGCTTGTGGCAAGGATGGATGCTTGTGCGCCGACTACCGAATCGGGGCCGGCGAGCTCGCCATAAGCGATGTCGAAGTGATATTCGCTGCCCAAGAACACGAAGACGAACAATGCCATAACGGCTAACGTGAAAAGATGTGCTTTGGGCTTTGGCTCCATGGGGCTTTTCCGAGGGGGCGCAAAGCGGGCTTTGACGCTTGGCCTCGATGTGCTCCTTTCTATGTTTTCCCTGCTAATTCATTATTGCGCAACAAGGGTAGCCTTATGGCTTGGTTTCTTCTTGCGGAAACAAAAACCACTTCTATGGGCAGTGCGCACAAGGAGTTTAATGCGAAGAGCTGGCTTGGAGGGTGCTGACTACTAGCGGTATCGGCTGAAGCGTCAGGGCGTGCCCTGGGGCTCCCATCGCGTTTGCGGGGCTAGTTAGTGGTTTGTTTGACTGAGTGTTCAAGAGCGGTAATGGGCCAGCTGCGCAGCACGCTGCCGCCATTACCGTTACCGTCGTCGCGTGCTTCCTATGAGGCGCAACGTCAGCGCCGAATTATCCGATTCCCAGTACCTGCATAACCAAGCAAATGGCGGAAAGAATGCCCACCACCACGATAGTGAAGCATAGGATTATGCGGGTGAATTTACCCACCGTGTATTTGCCCATAACGTGTTTGTCGGTGCAGATGATGGCCATGAACACCAGCAATACAGGCAAAATGACGCCGTTTACAAACTGTGCGGTGAGCATGATTCCCATCAAGTCGATGTTGGGAATAAGAATAACCACTGCAGAAACGACGATGACAAACGTAAAGATGCCCTTGAAGAGGGGCGCTTCTTTCCAGGTGAACGAAACGCCTGCTTCCCAGCCGAATGCTTCGCAGATAACGAAAGCGGTGGTAAGGGGCAGAACGCATGCGGCCAGCAAACTGGCGGCTACCAGGCCGATGGCGAACAGTGCTTTAGCGTATTGGCCCGCGAAAGGTTCGAGCGCAGCTGCAGCCGCTTCGGCGCTTTCCACTTCGATGCCCTGCGGGAACAGCACGGTGCCAGTGGTTACGATGATGAACCATGCTACGATACAGCCCACCACAGCACCAGTTACTGCATCGATACGCTGATAGGGAAGATCGCGTACGCGCACGCCCTTTTCGACCACGTTGCTCTGGGCGAAGAACATCATCCAGGGGGCGATAGTGGTGCCAACCATTGCGACGGTAAGCGAAAGGAAGCTCAAATCCGAACTTGCTGCTGGCACCAGGGTGTGCTGGAAGGTTTCGTTCCAATCGGGTTGTGCTAAAAATGCCGCAACGATGTAGGTGGCAAATACGCATGAAAGCACCAGGAAGATGTTCTGCACGCGTTTGTAGCTGCCTCCCACGATAAGGCCCCAAACGGCTGCCGCGGCAACGGGGACTGATATCCATCGCGGCACCCCGAATATTTCCATGCCAGAAGCTACGCCTGCGAATTCTGAAAAGGTGGTGGCAACGTTGCCGATAAGCAGTGCCAACATGGCAAGTGCTGTAAGGCGGATGCCAAAGCTCTCGCGGATCAACGCCGAAAAGCCCTTACCGGTAACAACGCCCATGCGTGTTGCGGTGGTTTGTACCACGATAAGCAGAACGCACATAACAGGAATGATCCACAGCGTCATGTAGCCGAATTTGGCACCTACGGTGGAATAGGTTGAAATGCCGCCGGCGTCGTTGCCTGCCATGGCGGTTACGATACCAGGGCCCATGGCGGCCAGCACCAGAAACGCTTTCGAGTGCTGCTTCTTGCCGTCGTTTTCGCCACCCTGATCGGGAACTTGCGGGGAAGCCTTGGCTGACAGGGCGGTGTCCTGCGCTGTACTTTCCTTAAGTGTCATGTAAAAGCCTCGATCCTAGTTGTGTCCGAACATGCGAAGGACGAAGAAGGTATAGGGAATCATCAGTACGATAAACACGGCAAGCGTGATGGCGAACTGCCCCCATGCCCAGCGTGTGCGGCCTTCCTCCACGTTGTCTTCGATGACCTCCATTGCGTCGTCGACGGTGACGATGCCCAGCATCTGTCCGTTCTCATCGACGACAGGCATGGCCATCAGGTCGTACTTGGAGATATCGGCTGCAACTTCATCTTCTGGCTCTTCGGGCAACGAAGTGATGAGCTCATCGAACATGATGTCGGAAAGCGGGGTGTTGTCTTTTGCGAGCACCAGGGTGCGGAGCGAAAGCACGCCTACGAGCTTGTCGTACTCATCGAGTACGTACACGTAGTTCACCGTGGGGTGGTCTTCGTCCAAGCCGCGAAGAACCTCGGTGGTTTCCTGCACGGTGTCGGAGGTGTGCATCGCCACGAACTGCGTGGTCATCAGGCCGCCAGCGGTGTCTTCCTTGTATCCCAGCAGCTTGCGAATTTCTGCGGCGTTATCAACGCCCATCAGGCGAAGCAGCGTTTCGGCTTTCTCATAGGGCAAGTCGCCTACGATGTCGGCGGCGTCGTCAGGGTCCATATCGCGCAGCAGACGGGATGCGCGCTTTTCGTCCAGACCCTCGATGATGTCGGCCTGAAATTCGTCTTCCATTTCTGAAATGGCGTCGCCGGCCTGTGCGTCATCTAGGTGCTGGAACACGTTGGCGCGCTGCTTCGGATCGAGCTGCTCTAGGATGTCTGCCACGTCGGCAGGGTGCAGCTCTTCCAGGCGCGTGTGGCTGACGGAGAGCTGAACCTTGGAAAGGTCGCGGTCGAGCAGCTCCATGTAGTTCCACGCGATGATGCGTTCGTCGATGCTCTTGCCGAACGCCTTGGCGATGCCGCAGGCGGCTTTTTCCACCCACGGAGCCAAGCCGCGCAGAATGCCGCGAACGCCCACTTCTGCACCAAGAAGGCGCAGCTGCGTTCCGGAAACGGAGAGCTTCAAGTCGTTTACGCGCACAACTTTCATGCCCTGCGTGTCTACGATCTGCCTATCGAGCAGGTCGCGCGCAAGGAGCACTTCGGCAGGCTGAAGGTAGCTGAAGCGGATGGCGGTGCGGTCGACTTTCAGGCGAATGCCCTCGTCTTCGTCGAAGCTGTCCACGTATTTGCGCCAAGAGATCATGAAAGGCGTTTTGCCAGGTCCCAGGAATGCCAGGCTGGTGATGCGAGGGAATACTTCGCCGGTTTGGATGGCCAGGTCGGATATGGAACCGATTTTTTCACCATTTGCATCAACGACGGGTTCGCCGAGCATTTGAGATAGATAGAGCATGCAATTCTCCCTTGGGATTGCCGCCGCGTGTCAGGGTTGTTGTGCGGGCAGTTGATCTGCGCAGCGCACAGCAATACTGACAGGCGCAATCCGTTCATGTCGCAGTCGTCCTTCGACCACTACATGACGGGTGTGAAATGCAGAGGCCGAAGGCTAATTACTGTGAGGTTTCGATTTTCGAACCTTCAAGTAATGTCCTTTCCTAAATGTGTAAATGGCAGCGCAAGGCAAGAGCGCCCTAAACGCAGCAAACTTGATTTTACGCGAATGCGGTGCGTAGGGGATGCGATAGAGGTGAAAAGAAAGTAAAAAACGGGTTTTATCTGCAAAGGGCAGTTAACAATTACGCAGAACGTGTTTTTGCAGGGATTTAGGGCTCCTGCTTGCGCCGACGGTTTGTTCTGCGGGCCGTTAAGGGCATCGGTTCGTGCCAGCAGATGCCTGCAGGGTGCCAGCGGATGGCGCGCAGCGAGATGGCGGATGGTTTGCGGCGAGATGGCGAATGCTGCGCCGTGCGATGACGGATGGCTTGCGATGGGTTGGCGGGTATCGCGTGGTGAACTGGCGGGCAGATGGCATGCAGAGAGCCGACGGATGTGGCGCAGGGGCCAGAGGATGGCACGCAGCGAGATGGCGGATGCTGTGCAAGGGGTCGCCGGGTGCTGCGCAGAACGACGGCAGATGGCTTGCAGGGAGCCGCCAGATGTTGTGCCGTGTGTTCAGATGATTTATGGCCCATCGGCAGATGGCGCGCAGAGGGTCGGCGAGTTTCCAACAGAAAGCGCTCAGGGACTATATTTGGCACGCAAGAGCTATAGCCCATTTCGGTAAAAGGGCTATTCATCAGGTGAAACGGGTCTGCTTTCCATAATTCCTTCATATTTAAAGAAAAGTGTTGACGAAGACAGGGCAAACGAGGATACTAATTTTCGTTGCGAAACGCGCCGTTACCTCAGCTGGATAGAGGGACTGACTACGAATCAGTACGTCGGGGGTTCGAATCCCTCACGGCGCACCATCGAAACTGCAGGCCACCGAGGCTTTTACCTCGGTGGCTTTTTTGTTTTCACGGGCTCATTTCGTCCCGTGGGTGCTATTTGGGTGCTAAGCGCCGCCCATCGAACCCTTCGTTCTCTGAGCATTGCAGCCGCTTTAGGACTCTAACTGGCAAGAATCGCGTTGTATGCATTCTCTTTTTGCTGAATGCATTCAGATTGCCGCTTTCCTGGCAAAACCCGTTCGAAATGTATGCATTTCGACTTAACGATGGCAAGATTCTTGCTCCATGCATGCATTTTCAGATGCAATTAGGGAATTCGGAATACATAGCGTAAGAACCTTGCCGGCAAAGGCTCTATTTCACGTCGGGAGCCTCGAAATCATGCATGCTGCACGATTCTTGCCATGGGGTAGTTCCCGAGGTCCGTGCACGGTATGTGTCGCTGCGATCTCCCTTGAGTATCGGGTGAAGCATGAGTACCAGGTGAGCATGAGCGTTAGACGAAACGTGGCCATCAGGTGAACATGGTCGTCGAGTGAAACACGAGCATCGTGCTGGTATGGGTGCCAGTCGAAACGCGAGCACCAGGCGAAATGGGACACTGGGCTAAACGGACGCCAGGCGGAATATGAGCACCAGGCGAACATAGGGGCCAGGCGAGCATGGACGCCGGGTGGGAATGAGTGCCAGTCGAAACGCGAGCACCGGTCGAAACGTTGGCTGGCGTCGGGTTCATCTATGGATAAGCCCCCCCTTTTTTCGGATGGCTTGTTGGGCTCTATAAGTCCAGGTTGTTGCGGGGTTGCCCAAACCGCCTCTTTGGAATTATAGCCGTAGATAAGGATGTGAACCGTTTCGTCCCTCGTTGTTCGGGAGGCGGAAGGCGGTTTGAAGGCTGATGTCGAGTGCATTTGGCGTTGCTCAGGCTCTATTGCTTATTTGTGATTGCTTTCGCATCTATTTAAGGTTCGGCCGATAAGATTTCCCCATGGTGCTTTTTATCGGACATTCAAGTGCAATCAGGTTGCTTCGCTCGCTCGAGGATTTCGAAGACATTCGGTCTGCGCGGGCTATGCCGTCTCTCAAGGATGTTCCGACGTTGCCGAAATCGTTCAGAGAAAGTTCATCTCTAGCAACGCTCCCTCGTCCGCTGGAGGTCGTTGTCTTATCGGGAAAAACAAGAAGTCAATCCAAGCGGTTTCACAACAATATTTGGAAACTTCCCGATAGGGCACCTTGCTTTCTCTCCTTTGAGAGCGGGGTATATTTAAGCAATCCTGAATTCTGTTTCGTGCAGCTTGCGCGGTCATGTAGCGTGATCGACCTAATCGAATTAGGATTTGAGCTATGCGGAACTTACCGAATAGACCCTGCAAGTCCCATTGGATTTCGGCCTGCTCAGCCCCTTTCGAGCACAGAGGCGATCAATCGCTTTATAGACAAAATGCATGGCAAAGTGCCTCGGAAAGCAAAACAGCTATTCGTTATGTCTGCGACGGTTCGGCATCGCCGATGGAAACATGTTTGGCGCTATTGCTGGGCCTGCCCGCTCGCTATGGCGGTTACGGATTAGGCATGCCGGAGATGAATGCTAAGGTTCTGATCCCCGCAAGGCTAGGCAAGCGAACCACATATCGCGAATACCACTGCGATCTATATTGGTCCGAACAGAACGTTGCCATCGAATACAATAGCCGCGAATTCCATGTAAATGAACTTGCGGTGGAGCGGGATGCGTCACGCATCAACAATCTCAAAGCTGCGGGGATTGAGGCTCTTGCTGTTACTCGCGCGCATGTCGCCGACAACGTGAAGTTCGATGCCATTGCCCATTCTGCGGCAAGCCTCATGGGAAAGCGTATCAGGATCGCCTATGTCGACATCGATGAGCGTCGAATGAGCTTGCGCAAGCAGCTTTTCTCCAAGGATCCTTGGTGCTGAGCTGTCTTGCTAATTGTTTCATGCTGCGAGGATTGGTGCCCTTGCGGGAATCGTCTTGGTGACAGGTTGATTCGAGCGTTGCTTCGGGCTGCCAAGAACAATGGTCTTGTGAGTGTCGCCTTGGCGTTGGGCGATTTGGCTGTTGTTCCAGGATCTTTCTTTGGGTTGGCGTTCTGTCTGCCTATTGATTCGTTGTGCCTATCTTCGAGGTTGCTTTGGCTGCTGTGGCAAGATTTGCGCGCCATGTATCCTCTTTTCGCCGATTGCACGAAAAAGGGGGTCTCCCTGGCAGCGTTTGCGCGAAATGCATGCTTTTCGCGCTGTAGCTGGCAGGATCTTCGTCCCATGTATCCGTTTCGGGGTGCAATCGGGCGATTTCGGATACATAGCGCGCGAATCTTGCCAGGGAAGCCCCCTTTTTGCGTCGAGGTCCCTGGAATCATGCATGGGGCGAAGATCCTGCCAACGCTCGGCGTTGCGCGGGCCTCTCCGCTCCGGCGGGCAGCCGATCGCGGAAGATTCCCGACATGGTCGCGGAAGACTGCTGGTCTGAGTGACTTAACCTGGCCATAGCGCTCTTGCTGCATAGTAAAACCAGGAGGGCGCCTTGGGCGCTCTCCTGGTGAATGATGCGGTGTTGGGGATTAGTCTACGGCAACCATTACGTTGGTTGACTTGATGATGACTGCCGCTTTCCTTGAGACCCAGCTGCTCGATGGCTTCATTAGTGATGGAGCCAGAAATGCGTACGCCGCTTTCGTCTTTGATGGCCACATGGCCGTTAACGGCGCCATCCTTTACGGCAACAACAGTGCCCTCGATCTGATTGCGAGCGGAAATGTTTGGGATCTTTTCGTTGCGAACATGACATTGGTAGCCTTGATTACCGCATAGCACTCTTTGCCTTCGGCAAGCTCCAGCTGCTTTACCGATTCCATGGTGATATCTGCTTTGATGGGGTTGTGGTGCCGCGGCAGATAACCACAACGGCGTTAACGGCGCCTTCTTTGACTTCTTTGACGGTGCCGTCAATTTGGTTGCGAACGGAGATCTTCGTGTTGTCCTCCCTCGTATTTAAGTGATTGAACTGGGAAAAAAGTGGAGCAAGCCTCTTTATTCTCAAGAGAAAAGGAAAACCTACTATTCTCAATGCTCCATAGTTGCGCCAATAAAAAATGGACGCCCTAGGGCGTCCATTTCGTGTGCTATGCAAAATGTGCGGCATTGCCGCGATGAAAAGCTACTCGATCTTGCCGTAGCGCTCTTCGGTGATTTGGTCGAGCGTCTTGCCCTGGGTCTTGGGGCACCAGATAACGCCCACAACCAGGGAAATAAGAAGAACGACGCACATGATAACGGCTGCAGGGAAGAAGCCGGCAGGGTTCGTGGAAATGTCGCCCATGATGGCGCCAACGCCCACGAGCGACCAAATGCCCAAAGCGCCACGAACCAAGAAGAACATGATGCCCTGAGCGCCGCCGCGATACTGTGTGGGGAACAGCTCGGTACCCCACAGAGCGTAGAAGCACTGAGCGGAGAAACCGGCGGAAATGCCCCACAAGATTACGTATACCCAAAGAACCCAGCCCATGGATTCGGTGTCGCCACTCTGGATAGCAAGGCCGAATACGGCAATAGCAACCCAAGACAGCAGCGCCAACAGCGCAGAGGCACCGAACAGCACGCGGTGGGAGACAATGTCGCCGAAGCGGCTAAAGATTGCCAGCGAGCAGACGGCAACCAGTACCCACTGAACTACGCCCAAGAGGCTCTGGCCGGTTGCATCGATGTTGCCTGCGGCAGCATAGAGGTATGGCATGAACTGACCGTTGGTGCCCGCAGCCAGGTTCCAGGTCAGGTACACGGCAACCAGGAAGATGATGGTCTTCACGTTCACGGGGTTCTTCAAAGCGGTTGCCATCATTTTGCCGAAAGACTGCTTCTCGGTGGCAGCAGCGTTCTTTTCGGCCCAGTCGGCGGATTCCTGCAGCTGACGCTGAAGGTTCCAGGCGATAAGGGCAACGATGAACAGAACCAGGAACAGCAGGCGGGTTGCCAGCATGCCGTCAAACGGGCCGTAGGTGCCTGCGGGGAGCAGGGTGGTGCCATCAGACTCGAAGCCAGGGATGATGAAGCTCATGACCAGCGAAAGGATGAAGATGATGGCGGGACCGCAGCTCCATGCGAACTGGCTAATGCCGATGTTGGAAGCGCGCTTCGTGGAGGTAGACGTTTCGGAGATATAGCTCCAGGAGGCGGGAACGCCAGCGCCTACGGAAAGGCCGGACAGCACAACGCCCACTACGACCATGGGAAGGTTCACGGCAACCATGGCGATGAATACGCCGGCAGCGTAAACCAGCAGATTGTACTTATAAATAGTGGTGCGGCCGAACTTGTCGGTCAGGAAGCCGCCGATCAGCGCGCCAACAGCTGCGCCGAAAGCGTTTGCGCCGATGGCGCCCAGGATTGCGGTCCAGGCGGAGCCGAAGTTGAATGCAGCTGCCCAAGCGGTAAGGGCAAGGCTGCTGGCTACGATGCAGCCAGAGTCAAGGAAGTTGGTCAGGGAAACCGCCATGGTTCCCTTGCGTTCTTGGGAAAGCGCCAATGCTTTACCTTTCTAGTCGAGGTGGAATGCGCAGGGCAGGTCTACGGAAACGGGCGAATTGTCTGCATTCGTTTCCATGACGCTTGCCATGAAATCCCACCATTTCTTGCAGATATCGGTCTTGGCAGACTCGGCATAGCGTTCAGGGTCGTCAAGCTCGATATATCCGAAGAGGATGTTAGTTTCCTCGTCGATGAAAATGGAGTAGTTGTGCCCACCGTATTCGTGGAGCATGTCGGCCATTTCGGGCCACAATTCGTTGTGGCGCTTCTCGTACTCTTCAGCAAAGCCTGGGTAGAGCTTCATCTTAAAGCCTGAGATGGTGCGCCCATCAGCAGTTTTACGGATAGTCATCGAAGTGCCGCCTTAATCCAGGAACTCATCGTTGACGGTGAGGCCGAAATCGATGCCGATCTGGCGCAGGCCTTCGTCGGAAATGGTGTTCAGGAATTCGTCGGAGCCGCCATTCATCTGGCGAGCGCGACGATATACATCAGCAGCCTTTTCGATGGTGTGCATCAGGCCGAAGGTGGTGTCGAAATCGGGGCCGGAAACGAACAGGCCGTGCTGTGCCCAAACAGCTGCCTCGTACTTCTTCATGAGTTCGGAGGTTGCCTTTGCGATCTCGGCGCCACCGGGAACCATCCAAGGCACAACGCCAACGCCAGAGGGGAATACCACGATACATTCAGTCATGGCCTTCCACAGGGCGCGGGTGAAGTAGCGTGCGTCAAGCGGGCATACGAACGTCATAGCAATGACGTTGATGGGATGAGCATGGTAAATCACGCGGCATTCGTTGTTGGTGGCCTCCATGCGCACGGCATGGTTCATGAAATGTGTGGGGAATTCAGAAGTGGGCTTGCCACCATCGGTCAGGCCCCATACGATGCGCCAGGAATCGCCGGCGTCATTGATTTCGACGATGCCGATATTGTGGGAAGGGTCACTCATGACGTTGCGCATATAGCGGCCAGAGCCGGTGGTAAGGAAGAACGCGCCGCGCAGGCTATCTGCCTGTACGCCCATGTTCACCCACTCGCCGGGGTTTGCGTTGAAGAAGGGGCGAGCCTGCTCTACCTCCTCTTCCTTCATGCGGTAGGTAAGGTTGCCGCCATTGCGCTCGTGCCAACCCTGCTTCCAACCGTCGTCGCACAGACGGCGGAAGCCGCGCACGAAGCCCAGCTGCTCGACGGCAACGCCAGAAACTGCGCCGCGAGCTGCGGAAACGCCGCTTTTAAGCGTGTCCATAGCACTGTCGATAATGTCCATCATTGTCCTTTCGTTCTGAAGTACCGAATGATCGGTTTCGGAAAAGCCGCTCGGGTAAGTGGCTTTTCCGAAACGCATTCGACTTGCGTTTACGGAGTTGAATCTCGGCATCGGATCCTTCTGGCAAGGGCCTTCCGGTGCCCGGTGCGTTTCGACAAGGGTTTCTCGGTGCCAGAGGCTTTGACGATGGTTCCCTCGGCACCGGACGCCCCGGCAAGGGCTTCCAACCTTGCCTTCTAGGCGCAGAAAGCGCCCCTCGAGAAGAGGGGCGCTGAAAAATGCGCAGGCTTACTGGCGCTTGGAGAGCACCTCGTCTTCGTACGCCTTAACCTCGTCCCATAGCTGGTCTTCGGCAACTACGCCCTGACGTGCGCAGTACTCGTCCCAAACCGCGGTCCAAGGCATGGTCTTGAACTGCTCGGTAACGATCATCTTCTCGGAGAACTGGTAGGTATCCTGCAGCTCCTTCAGGCGATCCCAAGGCTGCAGCAGTTCGAACAGCAGGCACTTTTCCATGGCGCGCATGCCGGTAGCCCAAGCGCCGATGCGGTTGATGGAAGCATCGAAGAAGTCCATGCCGATAAGGACCTTGTCCATGCCCTCGGGGCAGCGAACAACCTCAGCAGCGATGTCCTTGATGGAATCCTCGAACAGAACAACGTGGTCGGAGTCCCAATGCATAGAGCGGGTAACGTGAAGCGGCACGTAGGGGAAGAACTGCAGCAGGCTGGGCAGCTTGTCGGAAATGCTTTCCATGGGGTTGAAGTGACCCGCATCGATAAGCACTACATGGTTGCCGCCTTTCTTGGCAGCGTAGGATACGTAGAACTCCTGGTTGCCGGTGGTGAAGCCTTCAACACCGATGCCGAATACCTTCTGTTCAACCGCATCGATAACATGTGGGGTTTCGAAGGAATAGATTTCGTCGAGGGAGTCCTTCAGGCGTGCACGCAGGCCATAAGCGTCAGCGGCATAGTCCTTCAAGCCGTCAGGGATCCAGAAGTTGTTCAGGACCATGTCGTCCATTTCCTCGCCGATGCGCTCTGCGATCTGGCGGCAGGCGATGCAGTGACGGATCCAGAAATCGCGTACTTCTTTTTCGGGGCTGGAAACGGTAAGGCCTTCCTTTACCAGCGGGTGGCTGAACAAGGTGGGGTTGAAGTCGATGCCGAAGCCGTTCTTCTTTGCCCAGGTTACCCAGGGCTCGAAGTGCTTGTACTCGAGCTTGTCGCGATCAACCCAGGGGTTTTCCTCGGTGAAGATGGCGTAGCTCGCGTGCAGGTTAATGCGCTTCTTGCCGGGGATCAGGTTTGCTGCCTTCTCGAAGTCGACCATGAGCTGTTCGGGGGTGGCGGCGCGGCCAGGGTAGTTACCCGTGGTCATGATGCCACCGGAAGCTGCGTTGTCGTCGCCCTGATCGAAGCCGACAACATCGTCGCCCTGCCAGCAGTGCATGGAGATGGCCTTGTTTGCCAGGGTTTCGATCACTGCCTCGGTGTCGATACCCTGCTTGGCATACGCTTCGCGCGCCAATTCGTACATAGTGGTCATGAATGCTCCTTATCTGTACCTAAAAGGTTAGTTGCTGTTATTCGAATCGCTTCACGTCGAATGACGTTGCGATAGCGTCGCGGACGCTTTGGAGGTCGGGGAATGCGTCATCGGCGATCATCTGCACGGCAAGGTTGCCCAAGCTTGTTCCCTCAACTGGACCGGCGAACACGGGAATGCCGCATGCGCGGGTGGTGAGTTCGTTCAGATATGCATCTTGGCAACCGCCTCCAACGATGTTGATGGAAGTGTAGGTGCGTCCGGTAAGCGATGCCATTTCTGCAATGGATTCCGCATAGCAGGAGGAAAGGCTTACATATACGCAGCGCATAAGCTGACCGACGGTTTGGGGCACGTCCTGCCCGGTTTCAAAGCAGGCGCGGCGAATCTCGTCGATCATGGAATCAGGCGCCAGGAAGCGGTCGTCGTTCACGTTCACGTGGGCTTCGAAGCTGTCTGCCTCTTTTGCGTGGGCAATGAGGTCGGGGAAGCCCCACTCGATTGCCTCATGCGTGAAGGGGGGCAGCTCGTCTTCGTCGGTTTGCTGATGGGTGTCTTTTCCCTCTACGTAGGAAACGCCGTTCAGCTCGCGGCGAATAGACTGGATCATCCACAGGCCCATGATGTTCTTCAAGAAGCGGAAGCGTAGCTCAAAGCCGCCTTCATTGGTGAAGTTCTGGAAACGGGAGGCATCTGAGGTGATGGGGCCTTCGTTTTCAACGCCCAGCAAGCTCCAGGTGCCCGAAGAAAGGAACACCGCATCGGCATCGCGCGCGGGAACGGCCAGGTAAGCGCTGCCCGTGTCATGCGTGGCAGGCGCGATGATATGCGTGGGGTAGCCGATTGCTCCTTCGATTTCAGCGGTGACGGCACCCAAATCGGTGCCGGGCATAACCACGTCACAGAACATGCTGCGCGGAATGCCGAATGCCTCCAAGATGGTTTCATCCCACTGCTGGGTGCGAGCGTTCATCAGGCATGTAGTGGAAGCGTTGGTGTATTCGTTGGCTTTGGTGCCGGTTAGCAGGAAGGCCAGGTAGTCGGGGATCATCAAAAACGTTTCAGCGTTTTCAATCTGTTCGGGGTGCTCACGCTGGAGCGCCAGCAGCTGATAGATGGTATTGAACGGCTGGCGCTGAATACCCGTGCGGCGATACACCTCATCAGGCGAAATGATAGCGTCTGCTATGGCGTACATGCCGCTGGTGCGCTCATCGCGGTAGGCTACCGCATCACCGAGCATGTTGTCTTCGGCATCGAGTAGCACGAAATCGACAGCCCAGGTGTCGATACCCACGGTTTTAGGCGCATAGCCTGCTTCTTTGCATTTTGCCAAGCCAGCAACGGTTTCGCGGAACAGCATATCCACGTCCCAGCAGTCGTGACCGCCGGAGCGTTTCTGGATATTATCGAAGCGATGGATCTCGGTAAGCTCGATGGTTCCCTGCGGGGTAACCTCGCCGATTACCACGCGGCCGGAAGAGGCGCCGATATCGACGGCGGCATAGCAGTTGGTTTTGATTTCCATTAGTTATCCCCCTCTGCTTCAACGCCGATTTGCACGATCTGCATTACGTTGGTGGGGCGCGGCGAAGGCGCAGTTGGGTCGAAGCTTACAGCGTCGCCCGTTTGGCCGATGCGGGGAGAAGTGGTGCGGTCTCCCAAAGTGAATACGCAGATATCGCCTTTGTTCACGAAGTTCTTTTTCACAACGACGCTGCGAGCTTGTTCAAGAACGTACGAGGCGTCACCAACGACTTTGCCCAAAAGCGGCGTAACGCCCCAGTTCAGCTGCAAGGAGCGACGGTATTCTTCCGAAGTGGTTACCGCATAGATGGGCATCTTCGGACGGTAATTGGAAACGATGCGGGCCGTGCGACCGGTCATCGTAGGGGTAACGATGCAGCAAGCGCCCACGTTTTCTGCGGCGGTTACGGCAGCCAAGCCTACAACAGCAGAAATGCTCTTCTGCTCTGCGTTGCGGTTGGGGATGGAGCCTTCGTCGTAGATATGCGATTCGCTTGCCTCGGCAATGCGTGCCATGGTTTGCACAGCTGGGACTGGGTACATACCGATGGCAGTTTCGCCGGAAAGGGTAACGGCATCGGTGCCGTCATAGATGGCGTTTGCCACGTCGGCAACCTCTGCGCGCGTTGGGCGGGGGTTGCGGATCATGGAATCGAGCATTTGCGTGGCGGTGATAACCGGACGGTAAGCGCGGTTGCAGGCCTTGATGATCTTCTTCTGCAAGTGCGGAACCTGGTTAGAGGGAACCTCTACGCCCAAGTCGCCGCGGGCAACCATCACGGCATCGGAGACTTCGATGATTTCTTCGATGTGATCTACTGCATGCGCGTTTTCGATTTTCGCTACGATTCGAATGCTTTCGCCGCCGTTTTCTGCGAGGAAAGCGCGAATGGCACGCACGTCTTCGCCACAGCTTACGAATGATGCTGCTACGAAATCGACGCCTTGCTGAATGCCGAACAGGAGGTCTTCCTTATCCTGTTTGGTCATAACGGGCAGCGGAACGTTGGTGCCAGGCAGGTTCAGCTGCTTGCATTCGCCGAGCATGCCGGAGTTCTGAACGGTACATTGGATGTCGGACCCCAGGATGCGATCGACGGCGAGTTCGATTAGGCCGTCGTCGATAAGGATGATGGTGCCGGGCTCAACATACTTATAGAGCCCTTTGAACGTTTGATGCACACGGCGGGAAGTGCCGGCGATGTCATCTTCGGTGAGGAAGAAGTTGTCGCCCGCGCGGAGCAGCACGGGCTCGTTGCCCTCAAGCTTGCCGGTGCGGATAGAGGGCCCTTTCGTATCGAGCATGAGGGCGCAGGGTGCGTCCAGTTCGCGACGGACCTTTTTCAGGCGGTCCATGCGCGCTTTATGCTCGGCGTGGGAGCCATGTGAGAAGTTGCAGCGGGCAACGTCCATGCCTGCTAGCACAAGATTTTTCAATGCTGACTCAGAGTCCACGGCGGGACCCAGGGTGCAGATGATCTTGGTTCGCTTCATCATAGGGATGATGCGCCTTTCGACCGTGCGGTAAACGCCCGTTCATGGGGTTAGTTCGACCGCTAAACGACAATACGTTCAGAATTGTAAACGAAAATTAAGAAGTATGCTTGTGTTCATTTTTTTTTCTAAAGCCGCATACGTTGCAGCAGGTGTTGACTGCGCTCGTCTGGGTGCCGATTGCGCCGGCTCGTGTTACGCGGAGTGTTACGCGCACTGTTTCGATGCTACCGTAGGCGCCAGTCGTGGTAGTCTGATGGGGAGAATCGAAAGGCGGCCATTATGACCTGCAGCAACCCAAATGCCACCGAATCGGCAAACGTAACCGAGAAGTTGAAAGCCCACGCGCGAGAGCTCGAGCCTTACGTTATCGAGCGTCGGCGCCACTTCCATGCGTATCCCGAATTGAGCGCTCGCGAGGTCTCTACTTCGCGCACGATTGCCGAAGAGCTCGATAAGCTTGGTGTCGAATACGTGCGAGCGGGGGGAACGGGGCTCATTGCCACCATCAAAGGTACCGCGCCCGATGCGTATAACGAAGAGGGCAAGCCGCGCCGTCGCATTGCGCTTCGAACCGATATGGATGCGTTGCCCGTTTTGGAGCAGACGAAGCTACCCTTCGCGTCGCGGAACGAAGGGGTTATGCATGCCTGTGGCCACGACTGCCACATGGCAATGATGCTCGGCGCTGTTCACCTGCTTCTGGGCATTCGCGACCAACTGCATGGCGAGGTGCGTGTCTTGTTCCAGCCGGCGGAAGAGATATCGGTCGGTTCGCGCAAGATGATTGCTGAAGGTGCGCTCGATGGGGTGGATACCATTTATGCTGCTCATATTTGGAGCGAAGTGGAAGCGGGTACCATTTCCGCCGAAGCGGGGCCGCGCATGGCGAATTGCGACTGGTTCCGCATTGATGTTGCGGGAGCTAGTGCGCATGGTGCCATGCCCCACAAGGGTGTCGATGCCATCGTTGTGGGCGCAGCGGTTATCGACGCGCTGCAGGTTATCGTTAGCCGCGACGTTTCCCCGTTCGATCCCGCGGTTATCACGATTGGCGAATTCCATGGCGGTGTTGCGCGAAACATCATGGCGGGCACAGCGTACCTGACGGGTACGGTTCGCTCGTTCACGCCCGAAGTGCGCGATTACATTAAGGAGCGCATGGCCCACGTGGTTGAAGAAGTGGCGCTTTCGTATGGCGCAACCGCGAAGTTCGAGTGGACGTACGGCAATTCGTGCCTGGTGAACGACGAGGCTTGCGCCGCACGTGCGCAAAACGCCATTGCAAAGGTTCTTGGCGAAGAGGCGCTTTGCCATTACGAGGGTACGCTTTCGGGTGAAGACTTCACCGAGTACCTGGCAAAGGTTCCCGGCGTGCTCGTGTTTATTGGTGCCCGTAATCCGGAAGTGGGCGCAACGTATCCGCAGCACAGTTGTTTCTACAATGTCGACGAAAGCGTTCTGGTGGGTGGCTCGCTTGCTGCAGCGCAGTATGCCTTCGATTTCCTCTCTGGAGAATAGAAGGGCTGCAGTTTTCGGCCTTGCTGCCTTGCCCGCCTGTTTCACTGATTTGCGCCGCCGCTCCCTTGCCCGGGGCGGCGGCGTTTTTTTATGCGGTGAGGCGCCTGGCCTGCAGTTTGGCCATTTTCCCGTCCGTATGGCACTACCGCCTCCCGTGCCCGCCCGATACGATTTTTCCATCTGACGAACACATGAACGAGGGGAGCGGTCATGAATGCCAGGGACAACATGCACAGAACAGGCAGCTGCACCGAAGGCGGCTTCGCCAAGGCGTCTGCGCGCTTCGGCGTGGTAACCGCGCAGGGCGGCTGGCGCAAGGTGACGTGGGGCGTCGTCGCCGGGGTTGCCGCCGTGGCAACCGCGGGGTCGTTGATGGTGCCCAGCGCCGCGCTCGCCGCCGAGTGGGTCGATGTAGGCGGCAACCAGTACAACGCCGGCACCGCGGCGGGCGACGACGCCGGCACCTGGAGCTGGGACGGCGCCGACGACATGAAGCTCAACGGCTACAACGGCGGCGAGATCAAGGCCGCCGGCAAGCTCAACATTGCCTATGAGGGCAAGAACACCGTGAAAACCGAGCCTGATTACACCGGAGCCGCCATCAAGGCGCAGGACGGCACTAGCCAGAAAGCAGAGTTGAACATAACGAGCTCGAATAGCACGGATGAGCTCAATGTGACAGCCGAGGCCGATGCAATTAAATCCACAGGCGACCTCTCCATTTCCGGCCCAGGCACTGTGAACACCACAAGCACTGCTTCCGACGGAATTGAGGCAAAGGGCGATCTCTCTATCACGGGCTCGGGCACCGTGAATGCAACGGGCGGTACCGAAGGCATCCAATCCAAGGGCAAGACCACTGTCGATTCCTCTGGCACAGTGATCGCTAAAGGAGGCGAAGGTTACGGCATCGCCGCGGGCAGTGACCTGATCATCAAAGGTGGCGGCAAGGTAGAGGCAAGCTCTATAGGAGAAGCGGCGATTTGGGCTGACGACGGCATTAACATCTCGGGCGGCAGCCAGGTCGAGGCGAGCTCCAGGGAAACTCTTGCCGTCGACACCGATGGCAGTCTCACGGTCGCGGACGCCTCCCTTAACGCAAGCGGTGTTGAATATGGTGTCTATGGCTACAAGGGCATTGCGCTCGACCACGCGACCGTGACGGTCCGTACAAGCGGGGGCGGCGGCCAAGCTATCGCACTCTTCACCGACGGGGACGACATCGTCATCAAAAATGGTTCCATCGTGGATGCGTTCGCAGAAGGAGAGTTCTCAGCTGCGATCTCTACCAGAAACCACCAGCCCAACATCGCGGGTGGCCATATCTACATCAGCGACTCCGTTGTCAAGGCTATAGCCCGCTATGTCGAGTCCGGTAGCGACGGCCCCGATCACTACAGCAACGACCAAAGCGGCGAGGTCATCCCCGAGCATAGGGGCATGAACCTGGGCATCTTCGCCCAGACCTACGAGGGCATCACGCCCGCGACCATCTCGATCGTTCGCAGCAAGGTCACGGCTGAGGGAGACACGGCGGCAATCTTCGCCCTTGCCATAAGCGCGGACGGCAAGGCGATCGGCACCATCGAAATCGAAGGCGCCACCATCCTGACGCCTGCAGGCGGCAAGATCATTGACTATCGCTACGAGGAAGAGTACAGCCGCGGCATCTCCTACGAGGCAGGTCAAACCATCGGCACGGGCGATGCCGTAGTCGACTCCCCCTATAACGAAGCTGTTGCCAAGAGCACGGTCATCGCGCCTTCCGAGGAGGCCAAGCCCGAGGCCAACCCTGAGGAAGCCACGCCCGTGGTGAAGCCAGCCAAGCAGCAAACGCTCGTGACGGGCGCCAAGGCCGAGCCTGCGGAGGCAAAGAAGAACCTTCCTGCGACGGGGGACGCATCGCCTGTAGGGCTTGCTGCCACAGCTTTCGCTGGCGTGGCTGCGGCATTCGCGAGCTTGGCCACTCTGCTCGCCGGGTTCGTCGCTCGCCGCAAGCGAGAATAAGAGCTGCGTTTTAAGCGAAGTGTGTATTTCGCTTGGATGATTTGTTCAATGTGGCTGGCGCCAGTGCGGTGCCAGCCACGCTATTTCAGCATGAATTCTTTCAGCCCCGAGCGGCTGGTTATTCCCAGCTTCGCATACGTTGTTGAAAGCCTGTTTTTCACCGTACCGCGTGAAATCCCCATATGATCTGCGATTTCAGTGTTGGACCAACCGCGGCATGCCAGCATCGAAATGGCGAATTCCGTTGTGGTAAGACTGTCGGCAACGGTTTTGTGTGCTGCGGGGTTATGAACATGCCGCCATCCGCGGCTGAATCGGTAGGTGATTTCGATTACCCGTGCAAATTCGTGCGAGTAATCCTTTTTGAGGCACGCTTCAGGCAGACCCTGAAGAAGACCGTGGTGTTCCCCGATTGTTTCGATCAGGTCGTCTGCTTGGGCTATGCTCCAAGCTTCCATAAAGTGGCATTCTGCCTTTTCGGGTTGTCGTTTGCTCATCCAACCCATTGCCGCCACAAGATGAAGGAACATTTCAGAGATGGGGTAGCGCGCCTGCTTCATCCCCAGGGCGTTTTCTGCCATTCCTATGCAGCGGCCGTAATCGCCGGTGAGATATGCCTGGTGAGCCATGGCGTAGGTCGCGAATAGGCGGAGGCCTTCGGGCAGCAGGGCGGCAACTTTGTAAAAATCATCTGCTGTTACAGGTGGCTTCAGGTGCAGTAGGACGCTCGATGACGCCGTGAATAGTAAATAGGCGGCACGTTCTTGGTCGCCGTATTCATTGTTGAGGTGCTCTTCTGATGACGCCAGGTTAAGCAGACAGGCGCGAGCGGCGTGGGCGTGGTCGAGCGATAGGTTTGCGAACCCGCAGATGAAGCATGATGAAATGCGCAAAGGCAAGATGCTTGAGGTGAGGAAAGGCTCTGCAAGACGACATGCTTCGTTGGCGTTGCCGCGAAAATAGGCGGCTTCTGCCAACGCGATGGTTCGGTAGTCGTTGTCGGGCATTGCCTCGATAACGTCATCGAGGTGCCCTGGCTCGAAAGATGAGCAGATGAGTGGCATGGGGGCATGCCATATGTTCGGCTGGGAGTTGGCCACGGTGCCTCCTCGAAATATGCGTATTGCCGGTTCAGCCGTTAGGGACAGAGTGGCAGGCTGAAGGCAGTCTAGCCGAAAGTCGGATAACCTCAAAGCGTGCACCCTCAAAAGGTAGATAAAGCCAATAACGAACAAGTCGTATCGCATGTAGTGCCAAGAGAGAACAGGTCATGTGGCAAGTAACGCCGAAGGTGAACAAGCCAAAAGGTGAAGACCCTAAGCCCTAAAAGCAAAACCGTTTCGTTTCGATAATAGCGCGAATGAAAACGCAATAGATTGGATATTAGACCAATTGCCGGAGCGAACGCGTTTTGTGTCCAGACTGCATGCTCTGCCGCTTCTTCACTTCTCGAGCTTTTCCGCGTCCGTGTCGCACCCGTGCCCCATAGCGCTATGACGCTGTATGTTGTCACCCCCTGCCGCATCTCAGCCACCTCCGTAGCGCCGCAATGGGCTTGCCCTATAGCTCCGAACCGGGCCGATTCCCACAATGGCACCGCCTCGAAGCTGTCCTTTAGGGCCCAGAAACAGAAAATTGGCCCGTGCTGCAACTTTTTTGCGATTAGGGATTGCTACGGATCCCTCCAACCGCAGACTGGATCGTAAAAGCGCAGGTGGTTTGCTGTAAAGTGGCTATTTTTCGCTTTGCAGAGGCGGAGGGGAGCCCCTAATCGCAAAAAAGTTGCAAAAACGCTCTGATTTTTGTTTTTGCGGTAGGTGGATCGTTGCAGCGGGGGCAGATCCTGCAAAAGACGGACCGTCGCAGCGGGGCGGGTCCCGGAAAGGGAGGGTTGCCGCAGCGGGGCAGATCTTACGAAGGGCTGGTTCAGCGCGAAGCGGCGTGTCCGTTCGCATCCATTTTGCTACGCGCTTTGCTTGCGACGATGATACAGTTTGTGTAACGGAATGCGCCCCTTTTTGGTTGGCTCCAACGTTGTGGGGCTGATCGCATGTGGGGTTTTAGGTGCGCATGAGAGGGAGGCATCATGGCTCGGAAAGAGGTAATTAGATGGGGCGTCATCGGTTGCGGTGACGTTGTGGAAACGAAAAATGGCCCTGGCCTATATTTGGCCGACGGATCGGAGCTAGTCGGTATCTGGAATCGGACGAAGCAGAAAGCGGTTGACTGGTGTGAGCGCCACGGTCATGGCCGAGCATTTGATTCGCTGAATGAGCTTCTGAACTGTCCCGATATCGACATTGTCTACGTTGCCACAACGCCAAACTGCCACAAAGAGCATGCTATTGCCGTTGCCGAGGCGGGCAAGGATTGCTATATCGAAAAGCCTATTGCGCTTTCATGGGGCGAGGCGCAAGAGATAAAGGCCGCGTTCGAGAGGGCGGGGAAGCGTTGCTTTGTGGCTCATTATCGTCGCGGAATGCCACGTTACCGCGAGCTTAAGCAGGTGCTTGATGCGGGCAAGATCGGCACTGTTCGCGGCGTTCAGGTTATTCGCACTCAGCGCCAAACCGCCGAAGAGATGCTTCCCGAGGCGGAAAAGCCTTGGCGTGTTCGCCCTGAGGTTTCCGGGGGCAGCCATTTCTTCGAGGGCGATGCGCATATGCTCGACCTTATTGCGTTTCTTGCGGGAACCATCACTGATTTCAACCTGAAGGTAGACAACCGCACGGGGTTCTACCCAGGCGAAGACACGGTTGCTCTTTCGGGCGAGACCGAAAACCGCGTTATGGTTTCGGGGATTTGGTGCTATGCCACGTATAAGGCTATCGACCGATTCCTTATTTATGGAGACAAGGGAAGCGTCGAGTTTTCTTACTATGACAACGCTGCGCCAATCCGCATCGAGACGCTTGCCGATGGCGATGCGGTAGCGCACGAAGGCGTGATGGGCGGCGTTCGCAAGGAAGCGGAACTGGTGCAAGAAGAGCTGTGTCCGCCTGTGGAGAGCTATCCGGGAAATGGCCAGATTCAGGACATCGTCGATGTTCTGCGCGGCGTGCCCGGTGCCGAATGCACGAGCACGCTCGATAACGCCATGAACACCCTCCGCATAACCTGGGCCGCTCATGAACTGCGCGCAAAACAACGAGGCGAAGCGCGTGAAACAGCGTAGCGAATAAAGACGCTGCTTGATTGCCTGCCGGAATCCTGATTGCGTCTCTGCTCTTGGAACAATCAACAAGTAAAAAGAAAGGGGCTCGGCAACAGTGCCGAGCCCCTAGAGTAAGTTCTTGCTTGTAGCGTTTGTCCTAATCCATCTTGTGGTTGATGCCGTAACCGAACAGGGGCTTCGACTGAATTGCCAGGTAGATGCAGAATAACAGGCCAACAATAGCCGCTGCGAGCAGCAGGCCCATCATGGTGTACAGTGCGCCGGTTTCTCCCATGGCAGTAGTCATCGCGCCAACGATGAAAGGAAGGAAGGTTGCGCCAACACCCATGAAGGTCATGTACATTCCGGTGTTGCGACCCTTAGGGCCGGGGCAGTAGTTCTGGCGAACAACCAAGCCCGTCTGCAAAGCGCCACCAGCAGCGAAGAAGCCGAGCAGCGCGATGGCAACGTATACGATGGCGACATTGGGAACAACCAATACCAAAGCCAGGGCCAGAGCGGAGAAAGCGAAGTCGATCAATAGAACCTTCAGCGGGTTCCAACGAAGTTTGCCCATTACTACTGCCCAGAAGAACACGGCGGTAATGGAACCCACGGTGTAAATGGAGGCAAGAGCGGCGCCGCCCATTTCGTCGAGGCCAAGGTTGGCCATGCCGAATGCCTTGGTGTACTGCTGTGCGCCGTACATGATAAACATGCAGATGAAGGCCATGACCAGGGTGAATACCTGAACCAGCGCGCCTGGCTTCTTGAGCATGGCGTCTTTTGCCGCCTGAATTTCAGCCTGAGCTTCGTCTATGCCGTTGTTGCCATCGGTTTTGGTGGCACGTTCGTCATCGTAGCGGAAGGGCGTGACGATGGTCATGATCAGGCATACAACGGAAAGCACGATAGGCAGATAGATGTTAACGTGCCAAATATGAGGTGCACTGAATGCTGCAACGAAGATGGGGTAGATAACGCCCATAACGGAAACGGCAGCCTTGATGCCGATAACGCCAGAGGCAGCGTATTTGGGCTCTGCTTCCTGTGCGGCGGGGTAGAGGGCTGCGTCCCAGAAGCCGGATGTTGCAACGCCAGACAAGAAGGCGGCGATGTAACAAGCGGTTGCGTCGGTTGCCAGCAGCATCATGGTGAAGCAGATGATGTAGGCAACAGCGCCTGCGACGGCGAACTTCTTACGTCCGACGCGGTCGGAGAGCTCGCCGCCAATCCATACGCTTAGCAGTTTGCCGAATCCCATGGCGGCAATTGCCATCGAAACCGCAGCGGAACCTGCGGTGGGGTCGGTGATACCCCATTGGGTGTAGAAGTTGACTTTGTTCTGGCTCAAGATCAGGGCCTGGATGCCGTAGGTGAAATAGCACATGTACACCGTTGCCAGCGCGAAGCCGTAGTGCTTTACCTTTTCTGCTGCTGCAGACAATTCGTTCTCCTTACATTCTTTGGACATGCTGCTCGTTTGAAACGAAGACGGTATCCCCTGCAAGGAGCCTCCCTCGGGCCCACTCATGACGCCTTGGATTCGTAGAGTTCTGTTGCGCGGGCGCGCAAACGTTTGTGTATGCTACTCCTCGGTAAAAAACCGAACATGTTCGATGCGAATGGGTAATATTCATTTTCGAATAGGAATCGATAGCCTTTAGCTATGATACGAGGAAGAGGTGAATTATTTCTCGATCTATTGGGAATCTATTCGTCTATCCCATTCAATTTCTATGGATTCATTTCTTACGAATATAGATAGGTAACGGATGGCGATGCCGTGCAGATGCCCAGTGGTGCAGGTGGTATTCTTATGCTCATCGTATAAAACGCGCGCCTTTTAGGCTTGCCCTGCGTTAAAGCGAAGCATGTATTCGAAGCAGTGCGTGCTCGTGGCAAAGTGAGTAGAGATCGTTGAGCTTTGCCTTTGATGGCGGGGCTGCGATTTGCGCTTAGGGTGAAGCAACAAAGGGGAAATGGCGTGCGTGTAGAGAGAGGGCATTCGGCATGGCAATCATGCTGGATGAATTTGTACGGAGGGATGCTGGATGAGCTCCAAGAAAAAGAACCAGAAAACCAATCCCAATAAAAGAAAGAACGACGAAACGGTGATTATCTGCCCGTATTGCGGCGGCACCCATTTTGAGTACACGGCTGAAAAGCGCCGCGTTCCCAGCAAATGGTATGTGCATGTAATCACGGCGATCGTTATTATCGGCATCGCATTTGTAATGCCATATTTCTCTATCGCGTTTGCCATCGCTTACGTCGTGCTGACATTCATGCCTCGCAAGGTTCTGGTGGGCACATGCAAAGATTGTGGTGAAGAAACGCTGTTCAATCGTCCGGAGGATGGCAGCATGAAGCCGAGCTTCGATCAGCCTCACCTGTAAAAGGCTCTGCAGTCTGAGCCCGGTCTTGTTGACGGGGAGTCTTTTCGGTCAGAATCAGCTTCATCTGTGGACGTTTCGGTCTGGTCCGGCCTCGTCTTTTAAGGTTTCGACCCGATCGTCTCTATTTGCAAGGGCGTTTTCGGTCCGAATCGGCCTCGTCCATAAGATCGCTTTGTTTTGGATTGGCTGCATCCGCAAAAAGGTGCTTGTGACTCGAGGGGCCTTCGTTTTCGAAGGGGACGATTCGGAAACGACCCAACATGGCAACAAAACCGTTGCACAACGGAAATACTTCGCAGTTACGATGAATGCGAAAACAAACGAGGGTGTCCCATTCTATTAGCGAATGGGACACCCTCTATAATTCATCGGAGGTGCGGTTATGGCTAAAAACGTGAAGAACGCAAGCAAGGCACAGGCCGAAGGCCTGAAGTATGTTCCCATGCGTAAAGCCGCTCGGGCTATGACGTTTGTTGCGGGCGCTTTATCCTCAGGCATCGTAGTATTTTCCGTCGCTGAAGCGGCGTGGGCGTGGGCAGCGGTCTTTGCGGCGATGACGGCTGTGGCGTTCTATCTTGCGTACGCTATGACTATTGATCTACACGAAGCGCACTAAATTAGCAAGACGCCGCGCTAGTTATTGGTGGGGTCAAATCCCCACATACGCACTTCGGTTTCAAGCGTAACGCCGAACTGGTCTGCTACTGCCGCTTGCACGTCGCGGATAACCTGCAAGACATCGGCTGCACTTGCGTTGCCGGTATTCACCACGAAACCAGCATGCTTGGTGGAAACCTGGGCATCCCCAACTGAATGGCCTTGCATGCCTGAATCCTGAATGAGTTTGCCTGCAAAATAGCCTTCTGGGCGCTTGAACGTGCTGCCTGCGCTTGCCATTTCGAGAGGCTGCTTGGAAGAGCGGCGTTGGGACAAGTCGTCCATCTTGGCGCGAATCTCATCCTTGTCTCCTGCCGCAAGTTGAAGGGTTGCCCCCAACACAACAAGCCCCTTATCGCTCATCATGCTGTGGCGATAACTCCAATCGGCTTCTTCTGCAGGGATTTCGCGAACCGTGCCGTCGGGGAAGAGGCAGGAAACGCTAACCGCAACATCTTTGAACTCGCCATCGTAGGCGCCTGCGTTCATGATTGCCGCTCCACCAACAGAACCTGGGATTCCGCTGGCAAACTCGTAACCTGTAAGCTCCGCTTCGAGCGCCGCTTGCGCAACAGCTTCATTGGTCGCTCCAGCTTGAGCATGAACAATGGATCCGTCGATGGAAATGTGGGCCATGCGCTCGCCGATTTCGATAACCACACCAGGCAAGCCTGCATCGGAAACGAGCAAATCGCTTCCGCAGCCTACGATCCACCAGGGGGCATCTGCCTTTTCGGCGGCGCTGATTGCCGCGGTAATGTCTGCGGCATTGCTTGCTCGTACGAAGAACTGGGCGGGACCGCCGCAGCGGAACGTGGTGTGTTTGCTCATGGGCTCATTTTTTAGCAGGTCGTCGCTGGCAAAGATTTGAGCAAGAGCGGTATTGAGTTCTTCGATATTCATATATGCCTACTTATCGTGTTTGGTTCCGAGTGTTTTGTTGCGGCTGCGCAAATGTGCCTGCCTATTTGACTGATGGCTTGCGGTAACCGTAAGAGATAAATTGGTTTTTGATTTGCGTGGTGGTTTTAGCGCACCGTGTAAATCCGTTTAAGTGTAGCGTAATCGGGCGATGCGGTGAAAATGGCGAAAGCAAGTGCTGTGTGCTTGTGGGACGCCGTCAATCGACGAGGCAGGCGCAAGAGCTTTGCGTTGCCCTTATTGGGGCACGACGTTGACGCGGCATCATTCTGGATGCAAAACCCGTTTAATTTACATCGGACGTGAAAACTGCGTGTTCGGCACTTAGCGCGATTTGTGCCGATATCGAAACTTCACAGAGCCTGCATTACGTAGAGTCTGGCGGATCCTGCATTGTTGGGAAGCCCAATGAAGCCCGCTCTGGGCAACGGGCCGACGCTGCCTTCAATTGCCAATAAAACCTGCAGGGCGCTTTTCCCTGTCGGTTTTGCACTATTCACTCCACAAGAGTAAAGTGGCTTCCATATTCGCGGATGGAATGCGCCTGGGGGGAGGCGCGTTAAAGGGGAAGTTCATGGAAAAATACCTATTCTGGGGCACATTTTTCTTTGCCTATCTAATTAACGGTATTACCGGCTTCGCGGGCAATATCTTCGCAATGCCAGTGGGCATGGCCACCATTGGCCACGAAGAGTCCATCGTGGTGCTGAACTGTACCGGATTTCTTGCCAGCGTGCTTATCGCTTTCACAGGTATCAAACATGTGGTATGGAAAGAACTGGCGAAGATGTGCGTGATCATGGCGATTTTCATGGCCATTGGCGCGTGGATCAACACCATTGCCCCGTTGAGTATCCTTTCTAAGGTATACGGCGTTGCGGTTCTGGTTATTGCTATCCGCGGTTTGTTCTTTAACAAGAAAAATAAGCTTTTACCCGATTGGCTTCTGTACTGCATTCTTGCCATAGCCGGCCTTATTCAGGGCATGTTTGTTTCTGGCGGCTCTTTCCTGGCTATTTACGCTTTGCAGAAGATTCGGGATAAGGAAGCATTCCGGGCAACCACCACTATGACCTGGGTGTTCCTAAACGGCGCCTATGCCCTTTATGGCATTCAGGGCGGCTCCCTTGGTGGCGATGGCTTGCTTACGTTGGCAGTGTGCATCCCCTTGCTTATTCTTTCCACCTGGCTGGGCGGTCTTATCCAGAAGCGCATCAGCCAAGAGCAGTTCGTGAAGTTCACCTACGTCCTGCTAACCGTAATTGGCTGCGTGCTTTTAATTAAGTAAGTGTTCGGAATGCGCGCCGCATGGCGGTGTTGGGCTGGGGTCTGGAGCGCCTCAAGCCACCCATTCCGCTGTTCAAAAGGAGGCTACGGGCCTCCTTTTTCATGCGCTTCATTGCTTCAAGTATTGAATGAAGATGCTCTTTGAGCATCTAACAGGAATGGCGTTCAAAGTGGCTTTCGCGGCTCCAGACCCCAGCCCAACACCGCCATGCGGCGCGCATTCCGAACCTAACAAAAAGCAGCTGATTGCAGTGAGTTTTCCGTGCTTCGCGAACTGCTCTTGGCCGATGCGCTTTTGTCGTAATCCCTTGGGCGCAAGGAAAGAAAGAGCTCGCATCTGCGAGCTCTTGATTAGCGGTTTGCTTTTAGGCGTGCGAAAAGGCTGGTGCTGTTTTGGCGCACCCAGCTTATGAATTCGCTTTCCGTCATGGTGAGCGTGATGTTACCCATACGCAAGGGCGCCAATACCAGGTACATCATCTTGGTGCGGGGTCGCGCCTTCTTCAACGCTTCGCGTGCGTGAGGAGTGGATATCATTTGCTTGATGGCGGCGCGCTTCTCTTCCTTCGAAAGCGTGCAGTTGCGGTTAGTTACGTTTTCGATGCAGCCAACTAGCCGTTCTGCGTAGCGACGGGCTAAGAACTCCTCGATTTCGGGGGAATCCAAGTTCCAATACGCGTATAGCTCGTTCATCCAGCGATGTTCTTCTTCACGTTTGTCGTACATGTCGGGACGGTACTTGGTGTTTTCGCTTTCGGCGCGAGCACGCAGGAAGTGGTAGTAGTGACCGTCGATGCACCCCACGCGTTCAACCTCTCGCATGACATCGAGGTTGAACGGCAGGTCGTCCCAGAACGTGCCAGGGAATCGGATGCCCTTTTCCTTGATGTAGCTGCGACGATACAGCTTGTTCCACGGCGCATACAGAAGTTGGGCATCGAAAAGCTGGCAGGCGTTTGAGCGGAATTCTTCTTGCGATTCGAAGATGCGATCGGGCGCATTGCGCAGCTCGCGATAGTACTTGCCTTCGTCGTCGTAGTACGTGTCGATGGTAAAACCGGTAATAAGAAGGTCGAGGTTGTGCTCGGAAGCAACGCGGTACATGTCCTTCAGCATGGTGCGATCGCACCAGTCGTCGCCGTCCATGAAGTACAGGTAATCGCCACGAGCGATTTCGATAGCGGCGTTGCGTGCAGCGGCGGCTCCCTGGTTTTCCTGATGGATTACACGGATGCGCACATCGTCATCGGCAAGTTTGTCGCACAGAGCGCCACTGCCATCGGTGCTTCCATCGTCTACCAGCAGAATCTCGTAGCTGGTGCATGTTTGATTCTGCAGCGAGCCAACGGCACGACGCAGCCAAGATTCTACGTTGTAGACAGGAATAATGACGCTTATCGCGGGACTGTGTGACACGAACACCTTCTCCTGAATCTACGGGTTTCAACTCGCTCATTCTACACAATGCAGTAGTGCTGCATGTGTTGCCTGACGGGGAGTACAAGGTACTTCCACGTTTTGGTGGCTGCTCTCCACAAAGGCTGCAAAAGTAAGCTGTTGGCAGAGGGGAACTACAAGGTTCTTTGGCACGGGCACGGGTGGTCCGAACTTCTTCACGGTTGCGATTCCCGAAGCGGAGGGGCCGTGCTCGCGCAAGTCAGGGCCATGCGAAAAACCGATATAATCCGGCGGTTGTTTTTCTGCGCCGATGTAGTTGACGGCCTCCCCCTCTTTGCGCTTGCGATGCCGTTAGTTAGCTGTAGTCGGGAGAAGCGTCTCTTCGGTATATAATCATCATTTGGCGTGAGCGCGTTCTGCCGCGCTATCCAATAAGTTCGAGAAAGAGGGGGCGCATGGACTGGCTTGAATACGGCGTTCTCTTTGCCGTTGCCGCAGTGGTTACCATTGCCTTGACCCCTCTTGCCCGCAAGCTTGCTATCAAGCTCGATGCCATAGATTACCCCAGTGCTCGTCGTGTAAACATGCTTCCCATTCCGCGTATGGGTGGTGTGGCTATTTTTGGCGGCATTTTGGCGGCGCTTGCCGTTGCTGGTTTTGGTGTCTATGCCTTCGGATGGGTTGACCCATTCATCGATTACAACGGCATTGAGGTCAACTATTGGGGCGTTTTGCTGGGCACGGTTTTGATATTTCTCGTGGGCGCCGTTGACGATGTGGTTGATCTAAACCCCAAAGCAAAGATGCTGGGACAGATAGTTGCTGCTTGTGTGGTTGCCGCTTCTGGCCTGCTATTTTCCAGTATCCATAATCCTTTTGGCGAAGGGTACATTGAATTTGGCTGGGTCGCCTACCCTCTAACGGTGTTTTACCTGGTGGCTTTTGCCAACGTTATCAACTTGATTGACGGCCTCGATGGCTTGGCGGCAGGTATTACGGGTATTTCCGCGATAACCATCTTGCTGTTCGCAGTGCTTACCGGACGTTTCGATGCAGCGCTGTTCAGTGTCATTCTTGTTGGCGTGTGCGCAGGTTTCCTGAAGTCCAATTTCTTCCCCGCATCTATCTTTATGGGTGATTCAGGCGCACTGCTTCTGGGTTTTTCGCTGGGCGTCATTTCCCTGTTTGCTGTAGCGCGGTCGGCCTTGTTCGTTTCGCTGTTGGTGCCTATTCTGGCGGCTGGTGTTCCAATCCTCGATACGTTCTTCGCCATTGTGCGTCGAAAGCGCGAGCATCGTCCTATCGACGAAGCAGACAAGGGGCACATCCACCATCGCCTAATGCGTGCAGGATTTAGTCAACGCGCAACCGTGCTTATCATGTGGGCTTGGACGGCGCTCCTTGCTGCCTGTGGCGTAATCATTACCTGGGCTGACAATCTGGTGCGCATCCCCATTTTCCTTATTGCCTGCGCGGTTACGGCGTATGCCATCGTTAAGCTCCGTCTGTTGGGCGATGCCCTGAGCCATCATTTCAACCCTCGTCGCAAGCCCGAGCTCAGGGAGCCTCAAGAACCCAAACAGGACCGGTAAATCTCGAACAGGATAGGCCCTGGCGCGAATTGGGCCAATGGCGGCCTAGGAAAGTCTGATACGGCATCTGTGCTGTGAAATCGACCGACACAACTGCAAGAACAAATGGCGCAAACTTTGCCAGGGGCAGCCCAAGAAAGCAGCTTTGGCAGCTTTCGGGGGGGGTAAGCCCTTGATGAAAGCCTGGTCAATGATGCTTCGGCAAAGCAGACGCGCAACCCTCGGGAAATCAAGGCCCTGGCGTAAATCGAGCCGATGGGCCATGAGGAGAACTGACACCTCGCAAACATGGGTGCCTATTCGATGCTTTTCAGTGCTTCGATCATGTTGATCTTTGCCAGGGTGCGGTTGGAGAGCTGCGCCACGATGAAGGCGAACAGCAGTGTGAGGCCGCATGCGTAGGCGTAGCTGATTGGATCGATGGTCACTGCAAAGTAAATGGAAGGCATTTTCAGCACATAGGTGAGCATGTGACTGAATGCGTATCCTGCGGGGATGCCTAAAACTACGCCGATAATGGTTAGCAGCACCGTTTCCTTATTCACGTAGTGGTTAACTTCGCGTTTGCGGAAGCCCAGCACCTTGATGGTTGCCAGTTCGCGCGTGCGTTCGGATATGTTGGTTGTGGAAAGCGTGAACAGCACCACGAATGCCAACGCCGCTGCCAAGAAGACGATAACGTACACAATGGTATTGATCAGGTCGAACGACTTAGAGAATTCCTCGTTCATCTGCTGGGTACTGGAAACGGAAAGGAATTCGTTGCGTTCAGCCAAGCTGTCGGCGAATGCCTCTTTTTCGGTGTCGCTGCCTGAAAGTGCAAGGTAGAAGCCGTTGGGCTGAACCTCTTCATCGAACAGCTGCTCATAGGCGCTTTGCGTAAGATAGGCGGCATTGCCCAAGTAGTTGTCTGCAATGTGGGCAATGGGCACGGTCGCTTCGTCGAGTGCGCTCGTTTTTACGGTAATTTCGTCGTTTGCGCCTACTCCTAAAAGGTCGGCAGCGTTTCGCGTGAGAATCATGCCGTTTTCGGAAAGAGGCAGTGCCTCTTCATCGCTTTTAAGCGAAACATAGGGAGAAAGATCGGCACCATCGGGGAGCACGAACAGTTGCAGCGATTCGTCGTCGCCGTTGGAGGTGAGGGTTATCGAATCGACGGCAACTTCCTGGATAGAGGAAACCTCCTCGCTTCCCTCAAGCAGTGTTTCGCATTCTTTGAAGTTGTTGGGGCCGGTGATGGCCAAGGCGTCATAGCGATAAATGTCGCCATATTGCATAGGGGAAAGGGCATGCACGGAGTCTTTGATAGCAAATCCGCAGATAAGTAAAGCCATGCACCCCATGATTCCGAATACCGTCATGAAGAAGCGCTTCTTGTAGCGAAGCAAGTTGCGTGCCGTTACCTTATCTAGGAATGCCAAACGCTTCCAGATGAAGGGGATTCGCTCAAGTAAGATGCGTGAGCCGGAACGGGGCGCTTTTGGACGCATGAGCGTGGCAGGCGTTTGTACAAGCTCGGCGCGGCAGGCGAATAATGCAGCCCCAACAATTCCCGCAATGAAGAACAGCATACTGCCCACGCCATAGAGCGTGTCGAATGAAAGCAGGTACGTGGGCAGGAGGTACATGATTTGGAACACGGAGAACAGGAATGCAGGGAAAAGCACGAATCCGCAGAACTCGCCCACGGCGCTACCCAGGAGGCACGCCAAAAGCGCGTACGTTAGGTACTTGCCCAAGATGGCGCGGTTGCGGTACCCCAGTGATTTGTAGGTGCCGATAAGCCCTCGTTCTTCTTCAACCAAACGGGTGATGGTGGTAAGCGCGATGAGCACGGCAACTACGATGAACACTACGGGGAACACGAACCCGATGGCCTCAATGGAAGAAGCATCCGACTCGACACTGGCATAGCCTGCGTTTGATTCGCGTGTTTGCACGTACCAGCGCCCTTGCTCGATGTCATCCACTTCTGCTCGGGCGTCTTCGAATTTTGCGCGGGCCTCAGCTTTGCTGCTTTCGAACTGCGCGCGCTGTTCGTCGAGCTCGGCCTGGCCTTCTGTGAGCTCTGTCTCGGCGGCGGAAAGCTGCTGTTTGCCCGATTTCAGCTGCTGTTTGCCTGCGGAAAGCTGTTCCCAGCCCTGCGAGACTGCCTTCATCCCCGCTGAAACCTGCGCTGCTTGGGCGTTGAGCTCCTGCTTAGCGGCGGAAAGCTGTTTTTCCTGGGCATCGAGCTGGGCAAGCGTTTGAGCGCGCTGCGCTTCGATGCCCGCAAGCTGTGCCGAGGCTTCCTCTTGGCTTATCATGCCAGCAGCCAAAGCGGCTTTAACTTGCGTCGCTGCATCATCGCAAGCGGCATTTGCCTGGGCTCGGCCTTCGTCGATCTGGGCTTGCCCATTTGAGATTGCAACATAGCCATCCTCAATTTTCTTTGAGGCGCTTGCCAGCTGATTCTCCTGCCGTCGAAGTTCGGCTTCTGATTGAGCTAGGGCGCTTTCACTGTTGCGCAAAGTGCGCTTGTTTGCGGCAATTTCCCGTTTGCCTGAATCAAGCGTGCTTTGCGCATCGTCGATTTTACGCTGTGCATCGGAAAGTTCTTCATTTGCCTCGGCTTCTGCTTCGGCGATTTCGTCGAGCGCGTCCTGACGAATCTGCTCTGTTCGCGCCTCCTCGCGCTGTTTTTTGATCCCTTCTATTTGGGTAGTGAGGTTGTCGAGAAGCGAGGAATAATCTGGAGAAAAGCTCTTCGCTCCTGTGCTGTTCTTGGCTTTCACGTATATGGTGGTGAACACATCGGCAGTTACGGCATCGGGTGTTACGAAGAACGAGTAGTCGGGCGATGCGCTGGCTCGTATAGCGATGGATCCATTGGGGTTGGTAAGCTCGGTTGGGTCGATCACGCTAGCGGTGATGGTGTATTGGGTTCGCTCGAATACCTCGTTGTCGTTTTCTTCAAGCGTTACGGTATCGCCGAGCGAAAGGCCCGAGTCGGTTAGGTAGTTTTCAGTCACGGCAACTTCGTGCTCATTTGCGGGTAGGGAGCCGTCAAGAATCTTGGGTGTGTTGAACCCCTCGCTTGAAAGGGCCTTTACCCCTACGCTTGCGCGTTTTTGGCCGAGCGGCGTATAGGTCTCTTCTTCCCATGCTCCTTCTGCAACGGCAACTCCTTCTAGTGAAGAAACGGCTGCAACATCGTCTGTGGTCAGCCCTAAGGTTGACTGCACGCATACGTCGTAGAGGCCTTGCTCACTGAAGAAAGCATCGGCGGAATTTCGCAGGTCAACGCAGGATGCGCGCAGGCCGCACACCATGGTTACGCCCAATGCGCAAATGACCAGGATGGAAATAAAGCGCTTCTTGCTGTTGGCGATAGTGCGAAAGGTGTCTTTAGAAAATGCTCGTGCCATGATTGGCTACCATTCAATTTCAGCAATTGGCGTGGGGTGTGCGTTTGTTTCGATGCTGGTTACCCGTCCGCTGTTCATGCGGATAACGCGGTCGGCCATAGGGGCCAGGGCGGCGTTGTGGGTGATAACCAGCGCAGTAATGTGCGAAGAGCGGCAGGTGTCTTGCAGCAGCTGAAGAATCTGTTTGCCAGTGCGGTAATCGAGAGCTCCTGTGGGCTCGTCGCACAAGAGGAGCTTGGGGTTTTTCGCGAGTGCTCGGGCGATGGCAACGCGCTGCTGTTCGCCGCCGGAAAGCTGGGCGGGGAAGTTGTTGAGGCGCTTTTCCAACCCAACGCGGCAGAGCGTTTCGGCGGCATTGAGGGAATCGGGGCAGATCTGTGAAGCAAGCTCAACATTTTCAAGCGCCGTAAGGTTGGGAACTAGGTTGTAGAACTGGAACACGAACCCTACGGCAGCGCGGCGGTATTCCACCAGTTGCGATTCGCTGATGCGAGCGATATCCTGCCCGTCGATGAGAACGCTGCCATCGGTGGCGCTGTCCATACCACCCAAGATGTTCAGGGCGGTGGTTTTACCGGCGCCTGACGCGCCAAGGATTACGGCGAGCTCGCCTTTCTCAACGGAAAAAGACGCGCCATCAAGGGCTCTGATTTCTGCTGCACCCGACCCGTACCGCTTAACAACGTTGTTGAATTCGATGTACGACATGTCGGCCCCTTGCTTTGCTGCGTACGAAACGGTGCTTCGAATGGGTTTCGCGATAGAGATTAGCTTGCGAAGCCATGCGACGCAAAGCACCTTCTACTTTGTTTAGTATACGGGAAACCACCAGGTCTGTGGCGCTTCCGATTCCGCCTGAATCGGGTTGCGCTAAAAGAATGCCCCCATTTCTCGTGTCCAAGAAATGGGGGCAATTAAAAGGCCAGAGCATCATTCTGACTATGTTGGAGCTACCTGGATGGGGATGACAGGCGCTAGGGCTAATCGATGGAAATGAGGCGCTTGCGATCTTCGGGCTTGGGCAGTTCCTTCTTGGGTACGTTTATGCTCAAGATGCCGTTTTCGAACTTAGCGGAAATGTCGTCTTCCGAAACATCGTCGCCAACGTAGAAGCTGCGGCGGCATGAACCAACGAAGCGTTCCTTGCGAAGGAAGGTGCCGTTTTCGTCCTTGTCTTCCTTCTCTTCATTGGTAGAAGCGTTGATAGTGAGGTAGCCATCGTTTAGCTCGATTTGAACGTTTTCCTTGTCGAACCCAGGCAAATCGATATCGAGTTCGTAGGCTTTGTCGGTTTCTTTGACATCGGTCTTCATCAGAGATGCGTTTGCCTTAGGCGCTGGTTCGGTTCCGAAGAATCCGAAATCGAAAGGATCGCTCATAAAGTCATTGAAAAAGTTCCTACGTGCCAACATCCTTATCATCTTCTTTCTTTGCCACGCAAGGGGATTGTTGGCTTACCGATTTCCCTTGCGCGGCCGTTGCTTCTTTTGACAACTGCAATACTACGCGGTTTTTAGCACTCGAATACCGAGAGTGCTAATTAGGTACCATTCTGTAACCTTTTATAAGATTATCTAAGTGTCATACTGATAGATATTTCATTGCCTAAGGAGTCGTTTATGGAAGTGCGCGCTTGAGAAACTGGGCAAAATAATCCAATGTGTTTATCGCTCTTGGCTAGGCCGGGGTTGGAGTGTTAATTTTATGCAATTACGGGTCAATAACGCGTGTTCACCTGCTATTATTCGCTCATGAAAAACCGTCAGACATCTTCTTCGCGAGGCGGGAGCCAGTACCGGGAGGAAAAATCTTCCCGATCGGGCAGCCGCACGGATCGCGCCAGAAGCACGCGTTCAGATGAAGCGCGTGCTGGTTCTGAGCGCTCTTCGAGCCGTTCTGGCGGGCGAAACGAATCGGCGCGTGGACGCGGTTCCCTCGGTCGCGATGTCCGCGGTGCTCGCACCGAGCATCGGGTGCGCGGCGAAGGACGCGGGTGCGAATACGCCCGTGCAGCGCGCAGTTATTCCGAAGGCGGAAATTGTGCCGATCTCAATTCCGGCGATTCCTCTTCTCGTCGTAGTGACAGAACGCGCGAGCGCGAAGCGCATGTGGGCGCGGGCAATCGTAGCTTCGGCCCTCGCAAAGGTCAGGGCCTTAACTCATCGTGGATGGCTGATCGCGTTGCTTCGTTCCCTTTGCCTCTCGCCACGCTTGCGCCTGTCTTGTGCATAGCCGTTGTGGTGCTGATTGCCATTTTCCTGGTGACCGGCATCGGCTCTTGCGTTTCTTCGGCCGATAATTCCTCGCAGGGCGACGGCGCGCAGGCCGACCAAATGGTAATCAGTTACACTCCCTCCATCCAAGCCATTGATGGTGTGTCGGATCCAGGAACCAACGTCCAGGGCATTTCTCTAGCCGATTCGAATGCGAACTATGTACCGCAATTAAGCGAAGAGGGAGCCACGCAGGTGGGGGACGCTATTTCGGCCATTACGGCGAACAACAAGACTGTTGGTTTTGCGTTTATCGATCTGCAAACCGGCAGCGGATACGTCTACAACCTCGATCAACGCGTATACGGCGCTTCCTCGTTCAAAGGTCCTGTGCTTATCTATGGATGTCAGCAGGCGCTTGAAACGGGAAAAACAAGCATTTCGCGGGTGAACTCAAGCGCGCAAGATGCCATCATCAATTCCGACAATACCTCTTATTACCGCATGCGTAATGCGTTTGAAAGATCGGCCTCCGAATCGCTTTCTGCATGGCTTTCGTCCATGAATATCTCTACTACGCTTGCTAACGACACGTCTTTTCCCCACTACTCGGCTCGTGAATCGCTGAAGTTGTGGATGAACACTTTCCTTTATTTGAGCTCGCCTGATTCCAATAAGGAAATCACCGAGTGGGCAAAAAAGATGTTCTCCGGCACTGCCGTTTCGATGATTCGCAGCGGCGTGGACCCAACCTCCAACCCAGTAAGCCGTGAAAAGGCGGAAAGCGTTGCCCAGGAGCTCCTTGGCACGTTGTGTACTGGCAAGAAAACGGTAGAGGTTGGCGAAGCTAAGAAGACGAAGACAAGTTCGGCCGACGAATCGGCAACGGTGTATGACAAGGCTGGCTGGATCAATGGGTCGAGCGACGACGCCATATGCGATGCCGGCATCATCGAAGAAGATGGCAAATACTACCTTATTACGATCATGACGAATCTTACCGACGGTGAAACCAGCCGCGCCGAGGTTAGCGGGCTTGCTGCCGCGTTGTGGGATCAGCGCTCAACGCTTGCCCCCGAGCAAGGATACAAACAGGTTTAAAGCGGAATCGGGCGCAGCTTGCACTTTTAGGTGATTTGTTTGCCCGATAATCCTGCAGAAAACGTGAAGATTTTCGCATAGGCCCAAATCGGTTCGTTGCGATGATTGACGAAGGGCACGAATGCAGTATAAACTGCAAAAGTTCGCTTTCAAAAGCCCCGTACATGCTTGCGATTCGAACTCTTTTCCGCCTGGAAAACGTCCCTGCGCCGGCCAAGCTGGTCCAGAGCTTTTCGGCAGCACCGTTTGCGGGAAGGAAAGAGATGCGGAGTAGGATCCCGCGCCTCGAGTTGGCAGCAACTTTTGAAAAACGACACTTGTTACTTTATTGGAGGAACACTGTGAAGACCTATTACGCAAAGCCCAACGAAGTTGAGCGCGAATGGCTTCTCATCGACGCTGAGGACCAGGTTCTTGGTCGCGTCGCTTCGAAGGCCGCTCATATTCTCAAGGGTAAGCACAAGCCCACCTACACGCCTCACGTTGACACCGGCGACTTCGTCGTAATCATCAACGCTGACAAGATCAAGATCTCTGGCGTTAAGGCTACCAGCAAGGAATACTATCGTCACAGCGGTTATCCCGGCGGCCTGAAGTGCGAAACCTTCCAGGAGGCCATGCAGAAGCATCCCGAGCGCGTTATCGAGCACGCAGTAAAGGGCATGCTCCCCAAGAACACGCTCGGTCGTGCAATGGGCATGAAGCTCAAGGTTTACGCTGGCGCAGAGCATCCGCATGCAGCGCAGCAGCCCCGCGAGATCAAGATGGAGGATAACTAATGGCAGGCGAAGCAATGTATTACGGCACCGGCCGTCGCAAGAACGCTGTTGCTCGCGTTCGCATCGTTCCCGGTACTGGCAAGGTAACCGTTAACGGTCGCGAAGGTGTTGAGTTCTTCGGCCGTCAGGCTCTTCTCGACTACGCAACCACCCCGTTCGTTGTTACCGACACTCAGGGTCACTTCGACGTAATCGCCCGCTGCAATGGCGGCGGCGTTTCCGGCCAGGCTGGCGCTCTGCGCCACGGCATCGCTCGCGCTCTCCTCGAGGCTGGCGACTACCGTGCAGACCTGAAGAAGGCTGGCTACCTTACGCGCGACTCCCGTATGGTTGAGCGCAAGAAGTACGGCCTGAAGAAGGCTCGTAAGCGTCCGCAGTTCTCGAAGCGCTAAGCGTTACGTTATCTACGCGATGTATTGGAAGGCTCCCATTTTGGGGGCCTTCTCTTTTTTTGACCTTTGCTTGGTAATCAACTTGCGGAATCGCGTGGCCCCGAATGCCATGAAGCGGTTGTGTTGCTGTTTAATGCCGTTCCGATAAGCTTGCGTTCATTTGCTTCCACGGTTGATGTCGGCTTGGTCTTTGAAGGGGAGCGGAAGGCGAGCGGCCCTTTTGGCGCGCAACCCTTCAGAAGGGTGCCTCGTGGTTGATTTCGGCGATGTTTTCAGGCGCCTGCTTCTTAGCCGCCAGCGCTTATTGATAATGAAGCACGTTCGAAAAACTTAAACGGCAAATAGCCAGTTAGAAGCGTTGTATTGAAATACGCAATAATGCTCAAATGAAAAAATCGTATTATAGTGGCTTTTTGTGCGGAAAAATAGCGATTGTGAAGAGAATGTGGTGGAAATGGCCATCAATATTAACTAAATGGGTAATTATTTCAAATGAACGCGTTTTGAACGCGATCATAACCCGTTCATGTACCAAAACAAGCAAAAGCCCTGTTTGAAACCTTGCATTCCAATCTGACGGTCGTAATATGAACCCGCAATTTGAGTTCAGCGCAAAGCGGATTTCAGTTGCCAAGCAACGGTTTTAATTTCGGTTTGATAGAAACCGGGTACGTCCAGGAGGATTGATCATCTATGGCATATGTAGTAGCTATTTCCGCGTTCTTTGTTGTTGCGGCATTCGGCATGTTCATTAAGTACGATTGCGGCAACGGCGCTCAGCTCGAGGCTATGGCTTCAGAGGCTCGCGCTCAGAAGCAGGCTCAGTTCGCAGTTGAGTCTCGCAACGTATACTTGCGCCAGTTCGATGAGGCTGCAGCTAGCTTCGCCAAGTAGTCGTTTGACGCTGAACTTCTAATAATCAAGCAAGCTTGGAAAAGGCCCCGTAAGGGGCCTTTTCCATTTGTGCGTAGTGAGCGAATTGCATCGAATTGAAATGCATGATTCGCTTCGGTAGGACTTTGGTGGCGAGTGGCGCAGAGTTGGTAAAAGCCAAAAGTATGTATGGCATGCGCAGGAGAAGGGTGCTACTCTTATGCGCCATGACTATTTCAAAGAACATACGAGGTTTCTGCTTTGCGTTGCTCGGAGGCATCAGTTGGGGCTTCTCTGGCGCCTGTGCGCAATACCTCTTTCATCATTACAATGTTGATCCGCTCTGGGTGTCTTCGGTTCGAATGCTGTGCGCTGGTATCGTACTGTGCGCATTTGCCCTTGCAATAGCGCGTGGTCCGTTTCTTGCGATGTGGCGAAATCGAAATACCGTGGGCTCGCTTGTTGTTTTTTCGGTGTTTGGCCTGGCGTCGTGCCAAATTACCTACCTGCTCGCAATTCAGCACTCGAACGCGGGTACGGCAACGGTAATCCAATACATTGCCCCCGTCCTTGTCGTGCTGTATCTGTGCATAAGGAGCCACCGCCGTCCTCTTAAACGCGAGGTCTTGGCAATCGCGCTTGTGATGATGGGTACGTTCCTTGTTGCCACGCATGGAAACCCTAACTCGCTGGCGCTAACCCCTGCAGGTTTGTTCTGGTCGTTGGTTTCGGCCGTCACGTATGCCATGTACACCCTTATCCCTCGTAGACTGATGCTCCACTACGGAAGCGTTCCTGTTGTTGCTGGTGCACTTCTCATTGGCGGAATTATGCTTTCCCTCGTTCTTCAGTCATGGACGGTAAACCCTGGGTTTGACTTCTCGGGCTGGTTGCTCCTGTTCCTTGGTTTGGTGTTGTTTGGCACCATCATTGGCTTTACGTTGTATTTCCAGGCGGTCAAAGATATTGGCGCAACGAAAACGGGCATTGTCGCCAGCATCGAAACGGTTTCGGCTACTTTGTTCGCGGTGCTGTGGCTGGGAACTTCGTTTAGCTGGATAGACATTGTTGGTTTTGTATTCATCATGGCCACGGTATTCGTTCTTGCAAAGCACCCTGGTGATGGCGACATCAAATCCGAGGGCTGACCTGCCTGGCCCTTCGTGCATCCGGCGATCCATGCAGGCGATTGGTGTGTTTGATCGCTTCGTATTAGCGCCTGATGGGGGATTGGTTCGGTTGAGGCTTCTTCGAGTGGCCGATTTGCAAGAGTGCTAACTTGGAGTTTTGCCTATGCGGTTGAAGCGTTGCGTCAGCAACGACTGTGACCACCGCCATGCCGAGCTCTATCTATGCTGTCTGGGCAATTGCCTTTTGAAAAGTGTCTGCTGAACCGTTGCTCTCGATAAGACCCAAAAGCTGGTCTATTCCGATTAGTGTTAAAAAGGAGCCCTTGTCGATAATTGCTTATCAGATTTGTAAATATAACATGCTCATTTTTATTATTTCCAATAAGAGAATTGCGCAACAGTGCGCAATAATGAGTTCAGCAAGTTACTGCTCCTGCTTGGGGAAGCAAGAGCGTGGCTCCCGTTCAAACGTGCTGGGGGGCACGTAGTAATGGGAAGGTGAACGCCAATGGGGATCGGAGTTCACCAATTGGCAATCTTACAGGGGAGTGAGGTTGCTCATGTGGAGAGGGCGCTCGTAAGGGCGCCCGCTGCATTTCTAGGATTTGAGGCCCACAAGGAGGGGCATCATTTTCGCTCATGTAAGCCGGGCTTTTGCCCGGCTTTTTGTTTCATGGTTGCGTCCGTGCCATTTCACCCAGTTCACCGCGCCAGACCGGTCTGGATCATCTCGTAGAAACGGACCTGTGTAGCCATAAGGTCATTCCGTGGCGCCTCGGGCAGCCGTCGGATCATCCCGCAGCGCCGAACCTGGATCGCGCCCAGGTCATCTCGCAGATCCGAACCTGGATCGCGTCCGGACCATCATCGGATCACCTCGCGGTACCATGCCCAAACCGTCGTCGATTTATTCCGCAACGCCAAATTTGACCCGCACTCGAACCCTCTTGCGGCGCCTAACTTGGGTTCCCCTGCCCCGATACCGCCCCGAAGCCATTGCGAGGAGACCGAAAACAAAAAATCGGCTCGAATTGCAACTTTTTTGCGATTAGCGATTGTTATGGGCTCCTCCGATCGCGGATCGCGGTGCAAAAGCGCAGATAATCGGCTGTTCAGCAGCGTATTTCCGCTTTAGGGGAATAGAAAGGAGCCCCTAATCGCAAAAAAGTTGCAAAAATGTCGGAGTATTTGTTTTTGCGAGGCGCCGATCGTTGCAACGCGACAGATCCCGCAAAGGGTAAGTCGCCCCAATGGGGGGGGTCATGCGAAAGACGAATTGACGTGCGTTGGCAGCAGCAAGCTGCCCTTTTCGAGCCGTGGCCTATGGTTTTCGGAAAGTTAGTTCCCCAATTACGTTCATCCGGCGAATGGTTAGCATCGAAAACGCGTTCCAAATTGAACGTGTTCGATGCTCTTTACATGGGGCTTTGCTGTTATGATCGTTTTACATGCACGAATGCGCAGCTTGGTTTATGCCAGGCAGCTCGTGTTCTGCAGAGGAGGGGGAAATGAGAGTTGAAGATTTACGCTACTTTGAGCATCTTGCTGAAGTGCTCAACTACACACGCATCAAAAGATCTAGAAATTTCACAGCCAACGCTTTCATTGGCAATCAAGCGCCTTGAAGAAGAATGGGGCGTGCAACTTTTTTCACGAAATCGTTCCACTGTTGAACTTACCGATATCGGACGGGATATCTCAGACTGCGTTACCGGCGCCCTGCGTAGCCTCGACAGGGCGCGTGTGCTTGCCGAAGAATCTCTTGGCACTGAAAACGCCACGATCAATCTCGGAACTATCTACGCCATGCAGGGCAAGTTCTGGTCACAGGCGTTGTTCGAGTTTCGAGAAAAGAGCCCATTCGATCCGCATATCACGGTTACGCAGGCCTATTCGCGCGAACTGCTTCGCAGATTGCGCACAGGGCAGCTTGACGTTGCTTTTGCCAGCCGCATAGAGGACACGCCCGACTTGCGTTACAACCTTTGCTGGTCCCAGCCGTTGGTTTTGGGTGTCAACAAAAAGCATCCATTGGCGAAAAAGAAAGAGGTTTCGTTGGCGGAACTGAAGAGGCAAGAAATTCTTTCCTACGATCCTGCTTCGCCCGTTTACCAGGAAATCGTCGACTTAATTGAGGGCTACGACCTTAACGTGCAGTTCTCTTACGATGACGAGATCACCCTCTCGTCGTTGGTTGCTGGCAACGAATCGAAAACCGCTCTGTTCTGCTACTCGTTGATGATCAACGCGTTCGACGATGTGGTGTGTATTCCTGTGCGTGAGGCGCCGATCGACTTCCACAAAACCTATGTTGTTAGCCGTGATGAAGGTCGCCAGCCGAAAGTCGTGCAAGAATTCATCGATTTCATGAGCGCCCACCGTTTTCCCCGATTATTGAGTTAATATAGAACGCGTTCAGAACGTGTTCTAAAACGTGTTCGTTGTTCAGGATCGGGAATACCTGAGTCAGCGTCATTGCGTTTTCTGAGCACAGTCGAGGGGATGTGTTCATGATGCAAAAGGGACAGCATGATCAAAGCAAAGTAAACGTAGCGTATTCGTACGCTAGCGAGCAGGGACTGCAGCAGAAGGCAACAGCTCCGAATCCACCTACGGAAACGCAGCTGGCTGATCCTCTTTCCTTTATGGCAAAGGCGCGTTGGTTTGCGCTCGGCCTTCTTGGCGGAATCTTCGCCATGATCGTCAAGCTCGCCCTTCCTACCAAGATGAGCTTTGAGCAGCGTAAGCAGTCAGAATGGGCTGTGTGGGCAGGCTTTGCAGTCAATACCTTCTTGCTGGTTGTGCTCATCAACACTGGCTGCTTGGATATGCTTATCGCTGGCTTGTCGGGCACGGCGGCAGCTCCTGCATATGTTTCCCCTGCATTCGGTTAGGCGAAACCAAGCACAACGTACTTTTTTGACAGCGAAACGGCTCGAGCGTAATGTTCGAGCCGTTTTTTGTGGTTCCTGTCTGGTTTTCGTTGAGGCGTAAGCTGGCCAGGATGCTCTTTTGAGGTCGTATCGAACCAGTTAGGCGCGACAGTATTTGGCCACTTACCGCTATCACCTTCCGTTTGCGTGGAAAATAGCGTTAAAACCATGCCCCGATGAGTGAAACAAACCCGTTTCGCGAGCGAAAACTGATTGAAACAAATGCTGATTAGGGTTGAGAGGTACCGAAAAGGCGGCGGTGGTTATGGCAAAATAACCAAAAGCCGTTAAGCAGTCGCATAAGCGTCAATACCTAAAAGGAGAAAAGATGGCCCACGTTTCTGAAATCTACGGATCGATGGTGTTCAACGAGCACGTCATGAAGGAACGCCTTCCCTCCGCAACCTATAAGAGCCTCACCAAAACCATTAAGGAAGGTAAGCCTCTCGATATCGAAGTTGCGAATGTCGTTGCTCACGCCATGAAGGAATGGGCTATCGAGCACGGTGCTACCCATTACACGCACTGGTTTCAGCCTCTTTCGGGCATCACCTCTGAAAAGCATGACAGCTTCCTGAACCCCGTAGGTGACGGCACCGCAATCATGACTTTCAGCGGCAAGGAACTTATCCAGGGTGAGCCCGATGCATCGAGTTTCCCCTCTGGCGGCTTGCGTGCCACGTTCGAGGCTCGCGGCTACACCGCATGGGATCCTACCAGCTTTGCATTCATCAAGGACGAAGTGTTGTGCATCCCTACCGCATTCTGCTCCTACACCGGTGAAGCACTCGACAAGAAAACCCCGCTTCTCCGTTCCATGAGCGCTGTTAACGAACAGGCTCAGCGCGTCTTGAAGTTCTTCGGCGAAGATGGCCATCGCGTGGTTTCCACCGTTGGTGCAGAGCAGGAGTACTTCCTGATTTCCGAGAAGGATTACGTGAAGCGTCAGGACCTTATCATGACGGGCCGCACCCTGTTCGGCGCTGCTCCGCTTAAGGGCCAGGAGCTTGAAGAGCATTACTTCGGCGCCATCCGACCTACCGTCAACGAATTCATGAAGGAAGTCGATGACGACCTGTGGGCGCTGGGCGTTTCTGCAAAAACCAAGCACAACGAGGTTGCCCCTGCACAGCACGAGCTTGCTCCGCTGTTCACCAACTCGAACCGCGCAATCGACGAAAACCTGCTCACGATGGAAAAGATGCGCCTCGATGCATCCCATCATGGCCTGGTTTGCCTGCAGCATGAAAAGCCATTCGAGGGCATCAACGGTTCCGGCAAGCACAACAACTGGTCGCTTTCCTACGACAAGGTTAACCTGCTTGATCCCGGCGACGACCCGATGGATAATCTGCGCTTCCTTGTATTCCTTGCCTGCGTAATCGAATCGGTTGATGAATATCAGGAATTGCTGCGCATGTCGGTTGCCTCTGCTGGCAACGATCATCGCCTGGGCGCAAACGAGGCACCTCCGGCTATCATCTCCATCTTCTTGGGCAGCGAGCTGGGCGCTATCGTAGATGCCCTTATCTCTGGCGACGAATACCATTCCGCCGATGCTATCGCAATGGACTTGGGCGTTGCCGTTCTTCCGAAGTTTATGAAGGACAACACCGACCGCAACCGCACCAGCCCCTTCGCGTTCACGGGCAACAAGTTCGAATTCCGCATGCCTGGCTCTTCGGTTAACCTTTCCGACTGCAACATGATCCTGAACACCGCAATGGCAAAGAGCTTGAAGGGCTTCGCCGATGCGCTTGAAGGTGCCGAAGGTGCCGACTTCGAAAAGAAGGCCATCGCTTACATCAAGAAGACGCTCACTGACCATCAGCGCATCATCTTCAACGGCAATGGCTATTCCGAGGAATGGGAGAAGGAAGCTGAGAAGCGCGGCCTTGCAAACCATCGCAACACCGCAGAGGCTCTGCCCTGCTTCGTAGACCAGAAGTCGCTCGATCTGTTTAACGAATTCAACGTTCTTACCGAGCCTGAGGCACGTAGCCGTTACGAGGTAAAGCTCGACAAGTACAATAAGCTTCTGAACATCGAGGCACGCACCATGATCCGCATGGTTCGCCGTGCCTACCTGCCCGCCATCACCGACTACATGGCCGATTTGGCAAGCAATATCACTACAGTGAAGGCCGCTATCTCTGGTGCTGATATGACTGAGGCCGAAAGCGTACTTGAGGTCATCATCGCCGGTGCCGATAAGGCCGCAAAGGCAACGCGCGAGCTTATCAAGGTTCACGATGCAGCCGAGGCAATCGAGGCGCCGCAGGAGCAGGCTAACGCTTACGCCAACGAGGTAATTCCTGCTATGGATGCCCTTCGTGCCGAGATCGATGCCCTTGAATGTGTGGTAGAGCGCGATTATTGGCCCGTTCCCACCTATAACGACATTCTTTTCTACGCGTAACGCCAAACTGGGAATATAGGGACAGGTCCTATTTCCCCACTTCGCGAAGAGAGCTCCGCTTGCTAAGTATCATGCAAGCGGAGCTTTTTTGTGCGCTATGCCAAACCGGGAAAGTCCCTATATTCCCAGGGGGGGGGTAGAGTGGCTTAGGCTTTTGTGATCTGTCAATTGCGGAGCGTTACCAACCTGCAACGATCTTTCCCAATAATTGACATGTGCGGAGAATCTTTCGTGGAGTGCTGTTCGGACTTGCCATGGCTGGCTAAGATGGGAGCGAAACGGTTTCCGACAACGAAGGGTCTAAAAGCATGGCAAGCGAAAAGGCGCCTGACAAGCAGCTGGCCAAATCAACGGAGCAGTATCAGCTGTTCGAGCAGGCAAGCAGGCCTCTATTCAAGAAATACGAGGCTGCTATTCGCGAAATGCGCACGCGTTTCGAGATTCTTGATGCTGATCTGGAGTATCGCTTAAGTCGCAACCCGATCCATCACATTGAATCGCGTATTAAGGCGCCCAAAAGCGTGTATGACAAACTGTATCGTTACGGTGTGCCGGTAACGCTGAAATCCATGGAAGAAAACATCCTCGACATTGCGGGCATGCGCGTAATTGTTTCCTATATCGACGATGTGAGCGCCCTACTGAAGGTTCTTTCCCTGCAGGACGATTTGCAGATCGTAAAGGTGAAGGACTATATCACGCACCCCAAGCCAAACGGATATCGTAGTCTTCACATCATTGTGAAGGTGCCTGTCTATTTCCTTGACCGGAAACAATATGTGCCTGTTGAAATCCAGCTGCGCACTATAGCGATGGACTTTTGGGCATCGCTTGAGCATACGTTGAAGTACAAGCAAGATGCCAAGGTTGAAGGCATTGACATGTTCGACGAGCTGAAAGACTGCTCCGATATCATCCAAGACGTCGAGCGTCGCATGCAGATCTTGATGCACGCTGTGCAGACGTCTGACGTCGAAGAGGCTGCCAGCAGGCGTCGCGCTCAGATCGAGGAGCAAGAAAAGGTTGTTGCTGGCGTTGCCGATGCGGCGTCGGGAAAGTCTGAGCGCGCTATATCCTCCAGCACCAAAACGGTAACCGAGGCTGCAGTGCAGCGATCGATCTCCGATGCCGCTGCCGTCCGTGAGAAAACCGAGTAGCGCACAGGCTGGAGCGTTGCTTTGCTAAGGGCATGGCGTATATGCGCTTTTCCCTGCAGGTCGAGGCACTGCCTGCCGGGGTTGGCTGATTCCCGCAGCGCTGTTTCCGCAGGCTGAGATACTATTGTCGATCTACACCGCAGGGGTGGTCGCGCTAGGCTGCCAGGTTGAGTCCCTGCAGATTTGATTGACGCGGGGCTTTGCGAAGGTGGCAGCCTCGGGCGGTAGCGCCTTTTCGGGGATGCTCCTACCTTTTACGGAGTAGGAGGCCCCAGTTGCTGCCTTTTTGTGCTGAACTACATCACTCTACTTAGTTGGAGTAGAATAGAAAACCGAAAAAGATCCCAGCGGGGCGTGCTTACGCGTCCTGGGCTTTGGGGGAAGAAGAACCGCGAAAGGAAGAACAATGGCTGACGTGCAACCTGTTAAATACATTTGGAAGAACGGCGAAATGGTGCCGTGGGAGCAGGCAACGACGCACGTTTTGACCCATGCTCTTCATTACGGTTCCGGCGTGTTCGAGGGCATTCGTTGCTACCACAACGAAGAAACTGACGAAGCGGTTATCTTCCGCCTTCGCGACCATATGGAACGCCTGCAGCGCAGCTCCAAGATTGCCATGATGGATCTTCCCTACAGCGTAGACGAGCTGTGCGAAGCAACCGTTGAGCTTATCAAGAAGAACGAATTGAAGTCTTGCTACATTCGTCCTCTTGCCTACTATGGCTATGGCCAGATGGGCGTAGACCCGACGGGTGCTCCTGTAGACGTTATCATCGCAGTATGGCCTTGGGGCGCTTACATGGGCGAAGATGCCCTTAAGAACGGCATCCCTGTGGGTGTTTCTTCCTGGCGTCAGCGTTCCTTCAACGCAATTCCTCCTGCCGTTAAGTCCTCCGCTTCCTACATGAACTCTATCCTGGCAAAGCTCGAGGCAAAGAACCACGGCTATGCCGAGGCCGTTATGCTCAACGAGCAGGGTTATGTTTGCGAAGGCACGGGCGAAAACCTCTTCACCGTTCGCAACGGCATCCTCTCTACGCCTCCGCTGTCCGATGGCCTGCTTGAGGGCATCACTCGTGACACCATCCTGCATATCGCTTCCGACATGGACCTTCTCGTTATCGAGGAATCCCTTACGCGCTCCGATCTGTACATCGCCGACGAGATGTTCATGTGCGGTTCCGCCGCTGAACTCACGCCTGTTCGCAGTGTAGACGACCGCGAAATCGGTCCTATGGGCCCCATTACGAAGAAGCTGCAGGAGCGCTATTTCGAGGTTGCCTACGGTAAGGCACCGGAATACGAAGAGTGGATCACTCGCTTCTAGTCGGATTGCGCTATCAGTGCGCTTTCTTCAAGCCGCATCCCCCTTTGCCGCAAGGCGCAGGGGTGCGGCTTGTTTTTTCAGGGGACAACATGTGCGCTGTCCGCAAGGGCAATGCATCAGGGGAATCATCAACGGTGAAAGGGGTATGGGATATGCCGGAGCTTAGAACGAGAGAAGTGGAAGATCTGCTTGAGGTCTTTGCGGGCTTAACCCGTCCTGATGATGTATTTGCCCTGCTGGAAGATTTGTTCACCGTTCGCGAGATCAAGGATACCTCGCAGCGTTTGGATGTTGCGCGTATGCTGCGCAAGGGAAGCTCATACGCTGTTATCGAAAAGGCAACCGGCGCCTCTGCGACAACCATCGCCCGCGTATCGAAGGCGTTGAACTACGGTGCAGGCGGATATGGTTTGGCATTTGAGGTGCTTGATGCCAAAGAGGCCGAAGACGGGAAAGCCGCTGAATCGGAAAACCCCGCAACCGAAGGCGAAAACTAAAAGGAGGGCAACGCCCATGTCGCCTCGTGAAGCCGCCAAAGCGCGGCTTCTTTATTTGAAAGGAACAAAGAACCAATGAGCTCGTTCGCAGCATTCTGCAAACGCAAGGATATCGAGATTTCCGTTCAGCGTTATCTGATTGACGCTTTGGGCGCCATGGCGCAAGGCCTGTTTGCCTCGCTGCTCATGGGTACCATTCTTTCGACCATTGGCCAGCAGGCTGGAATCGACGTATTGGTGCAGGTGGGTGATTTCGCTAAAAGCGCCGCTGGTCCCGCCATGGCTGTATCCATCGGGTTTGCGCTGAAGGCGCCATCGCTGGTGCTGTTTTCCCTGGTTGCAGTTGGTTATGCAGCGAACAGCTTGGGCGGTGCGGGTGGCCCATTGGCGGTACTCGTGGTTGCCATCGTGGCTTCTGAATGCGGCAAGTTGGTCGCCAATGAAACGAAGATCGACATCCTGGTCACTCCTTCGGTCACCATCCTGGTGGGGTGCTTGCTCTCCATGGCGTGCGCACCTTCCATCGGTGCGGGTGCTACTGCGGTAGGCTCGCTTATTATGTGGGCTACGGAGCTTCAGCCGTTCTTCATGGGCATTTTGGTATCGGTTTTGGTGGGCATTGCCCTTACGCTGCCAATCTCCTCGGCGGCTATCTGCGCAGCATTGAGCCTTACTGGTTTGGCGGGAGGCGCTGCTGTTGCCGGCTGCTGCGCTCAGATGGTCGGTTTCGCGGTAATGAGTTTCAGAGAAAACCGCTGGGGCGGATTAATCTCGCAAGGTTTGGGAACGTCGATGTTGCAAATGGGCAATATCGTGCGTAACCCACGCATCTGGATTCCTCCTACGTTGGCTTCCGCGATCACTGGCCCCATCGCCACCTGCATTTTCCAGCTTAAGATGAACGGTCCCGCCATTTCGTCGGGCATGGGCACCTGTGGTCTGGTTGGTCCTATTGGTGTGTACACAGGCTGGGTTGCCGATATGGCATCGGGTGCAATGGCAACCATCACTGCTATGGATTGGGCCGGTCTGGTGCTTATCTGTTTCGTGCTTCCTGCGGTATTAACCTACGCGTTCGGTCTTGTTTTGCGTAAGATTGGCTGGATCAAAGAAGGCGACCTTACGCTTGAATCTGCCGACGACATGGTGAAAGCCGAATAAGGCAGCAGGTTTTCTTGGTTGTTTTTCGCTGAAGGGAGGGAAGGATATGGCAAAACGGTTTGTGGCGGTTCTGGTAACGCTTTGTGCGGCACTGGCTGCGTTGTGCCTTTCAGGTTGTGCGGAAGAAGGCGGCAAACCCAGCTACCAGTTGGTAAGCGAGGGCAAACTTACTGTTGCCATGGCGCCTAATTTTCCTCCGTTTGACTCCTTAGACGGTGAGACCCCTACGGGTTTCGATGTGAGCGTTGCCCGTGAGGTGGCGAATCGTTTGGGGCTTCAGCTTGAGATCAAGGCAGTTCCGTTCGATGAACTGGTGCAGGGCGTGCACGACGGTACCTACGATGTTGCCATTTCGGCGCTCTCCATCAACCCCAGCCGGTCGGAGTTAGTCGATTTTTCATCTCCGTATTACCTGGTTGATCAAGCGATTGTGGCGAAGAAGGGCGTGTACGAAAAGGTATCCGAGCTGAAAGGCAAGCAAGTTGCTGCTGAGGCTGAAGCCACGGGTTATGACTATGCCATGGCGAACGTCACGCAAAATGTTGTTACCTACAAGACCGCCGCCGAATGCTTTGCTGCTCTTGAGGCGGGGCAAGTTGCCGCTGTGGTAACCGATGAGCCTGCCGCAACATATTTCATGAACAGCACCTATTCCAATTGCATTGCCCTGGAAACTGTGGCAACGTGCGAGAAATATGCCGTTGCCGTGAACAAGGACAATCGGGCCTTAACAGATGCCATCAATGACGCCCTCGACCAGATGGACAAAGATGGAACTCTTGCCGAGCTCCAAAAGCAAGTAGGGTAGGGGTTTCGCGTCACTGCGGAGCGCCCTTTTTGGACATGGCTCTTATCCCAGACGGCGAGTGCGCGGTTCGGCGCTGGCGGCAGAGGTCAAGCAGCCGTGGCCCTTACCTCAGGTGAAAAGCGCATGAGACATATACCTGAATTCGGCAGACCTTAGAAGCTACTTGTGGTACGGCTCGTGGCGGATAATTTTGAATGCCCGATAAATCTGTTCAAGCAGAACAACTCGAGCAAGGTTGTGGGGTAGGGTTATGGGCCCAAAGCTGATACGCTCTGTGGCGCGCTGCTTCACTTCTTTTGTTACGCCATCGCTTCCGCCGATGATAAAGGAAATATGCGAATCGCTGTTGAGCGCATAATTGTCAATTTTTTGTGCCAGGCCTTCGCTGGAAGTTTCTTTGCCGCGGATATCCATCAAGATAATGGGCCCGCGTTCTGGCAATGCGGAAAGCAAAGCTGAGGCTTCCTTTTCTGCATTGGAGTCGGGGAGTTCTCGCACTTCGATTTTTGCGTATCCACCAAGGCGTTTCAGGTATTCTGCGACAGCGTCTTTCCAGAACTGTTCTTTGAGCTTACCCACGGCAAATATGGTTATACGAAGCATGGTGGCCTCCTATCGTGCTGGCGTTACCAGCTTGAAAAGAAACATTGGTACAGTAGTTATTCGCACGGTATTATATCGGTCGAACAAGAAGCGCGTATGCGCATACCCACGCAACACCTAAGGAAGCAGGCGTTATGTCACTCCCCGTATCTGACCTGAACAAGAAGGCTGATGGCCTTACCACCATGGAATTGGGCAAGGTTTTGCCCCTTACTGCTGAAGTGAAAGACGATCATCTTTTCATCGGCGGCTGCGATATGGTGGAAATTGCTAAGGAATTCGGCACCGCATTGTACGTGTTTGACCAGGCCGATCTTGAAGCGCGCATGGACGAATACGTGCAGTCTTTCAAGAAGTACTACGGCGATCGTGCCGAAGTTGCCTATGCTTCCAAAGCGTTCCAGAACAAAGCCATTGTGCAGCTTGCCAATGAGCATGGCATGTGCCTGGATGTTTCTGGCGGTGGCGAACTCGCCTGCGCGCTTGCTGCGGGTTTTCCTGCCAAGCGTGTAGTAGTTCATGGCAACAACAAAACCCCTCAAGAACTGCGTGAGGCCATCGAGGCCGGTGTGGGGTGCATTGTTGTCGACTCCCGTATTGAATTGGGCCGCATTTCCGCCATTGCCCAAGAACTGGGCGTTACGCAGGATATTTACATGCGCATTACTCCTGGCGTAGAAGCTGATACGCACGAATTCATCCGCACGGGTTGCGAGGACTCCAAGTTCGGCTTCACCATGCGTGAGGATTTCGCTTTCAAATGCGTGAAGGATGTTTTGGAAACCCCGGGCGTCCGTCTTGCCGGTCTGCATTGCCATATCGGTTCTCAGATTTTTGCCCTGCATTCGTTCCGTGAAGCCATCGATGTCATGATCCAATTCATCAAGCGCATCAACGAAGAATACGACTACGAAATCGAAGGCCTCGATTTGGGCGGTGGCTTGGGCATTGCTTACGTAAAAGAGGAGGAGCCTCCCACAATCGAGTCGTTCGCGAAGCTTACCTGCACCGCAGTGAAAGAGCTATGTGCTCACTATGGTGTGAAGGAGCCTCGCATTGCGGTCGAGCCGGGTCGCTCCATTGCGGCAACGCCGGGCGTGACGCTCTATACCGTGGGCATTCTGAAGACGTTGCCGGGTATTCGCAATATCGTCGCTATCGACGGCGGCATGTCCGACAACATTCGTACTGCACTCTATGGTGCGGAGTACGAGTCCGTTATCGCTAACAAGGCCAACCAGCCACGTACGAAAGTGGTAACGCTGGTGGGCAAGCACTGCGAATCTGGCGATGCGGTTGCCGCCGACGCTTCGATTCAGAACCCTGATCTGGGCGATATCGTATGCATGTTCGGCACGGGTGCGTACTGTCATTCCATGAGCAGTCGCTATAACGGTCAGCCCAGGCCCGGTATTGTGTTCGTCAAGGATGGCAAGGCTCGCTTGGTAACCCGTCGCGAATCCTACGCCGACCTGATGAGCTGCGATCTATAGGCTCTTCTTTTGCAGCCGTTTGGTTGGCTGCGATGATCTTATGCGGGGGTTCTGACGGAATGAACCAAGGTTGATTCGACGCAGTAAGCGCGGTCGACTCCTGTTCATGCTTGTCAGGGCCCCGTTTCGTTTTTGTACGATAAGGCCGCTTCGCTTATCCATTTAACGGATCGGTGACAAACGGTAATGTCTTTACGTTTACAATAGACAGAATATAACTTCTACGGAAAGGTGCGCTTCATGGCTGTCAAGGTTGGCTTGGTCGGAACGGGCACGGTTGGTGGCGGATGCTTGGACATCCTTCGCAACCACAAGGAAGAATTCAAACGTCATTTTGGCATCGACATTGAGCTGACCCGCGTATGTTCTCGTCAGCCGGAGGTTGCCGAAGCGTATGGCTTGGGTGACATTTTCACCACCGATTTCCATGAAGTGATTGAAGATCCTGAGGTTGATCTGGTTATCGAACTCATTGGCGGTACTACCTTTGCCAAGGAAGTGGTAATCGGTGCTCTGCAAAACGGCAAGAGCGTGGTTACTGCCAACAAGGCCCTTATGGCTTCTTGCGGCAAAGAGGTTATGAGCTTGGCGGAAGAAAATGGCGTAGAAATTGCGTTTGAGGCCAGCGTTGGTGGCGCTATTCCCATCATCGTTCCCTTGAAGCACTCCCTTATTGCCAACCGCATCGATTCCATCATGGGTATCGTGAACGGTACCACCAACTACATGCTCACGCGCATGGACGAAGACGGCATGAGCTACGAGGACGCGCTGAAGGAAGCTCAGGAAAGGGGCTTTGCAGAAGCTGATCCCACTGCCGACGTTGACGGCCTTGATGCTGCTGCTAAGATTGCCATCTTGGCTTCCATTGCGTTCAATTCCCGTGTAACCATGAACCAGGTGTTCACCGAGGGAATCCGTCGTATTTCCCCTGTAGATCTGGCTATGGCCCATGAAATGGGCTATGCGGTGAAGCTTCTTGCCCACGCATACCGCTCCAATGGGGGCATTGACGTTCGCGTGCATCCCACAATGATCCCTGAAAGCCATCAGCTTGCTACGGTCAATGGCGTATTCAACGCAATTTATACCGTAGGCGACGCTGCGGGCGAAAACATGTTCTTTGGTGAAGGCGCCGGAGCGGGTCCTGCTGCTAGCGCCGTTATGGGCGATGTGCTTGAGGTTGCTCGCCATTTGCAGATGGGCATCAAGCCAATTGTCGGATGCACGTGCACCGACGAGCTGCCTATCCTTTCCGTTGAGGACCTCCATACGAAGTACTACATCCGTTTTGTGGTTGCCGACCGCAGTGGTGTTTTGGCTTCCGCGGCAGATATTTTTGCTAAGTACGATGTTTCGGTTAAGACGGTTACCCAGCGCGGCAATGCCGCACGCGATGACGTCGATCTGGTGTTTGTTACCCATACGGCTGAAGAGCGCAATGTGCGCAAGGCCATCGACGACATCCTGGCTTTGGAGGGTGTTGTTACGGGCGGATTTCCGTCGGTCATCCGCGTACAGGACTAACAGGCGTTCATGCGGCTGGTTTGGCGATTCGCTTCTCCTGCAATTTGAAAGGGCACGCGCTTTGGCGCGTGCCCTTCTTTTTGTGATGCTGCGAATTCCGATTGGATTCGTTGGTTTGTTTCGGTGTGGGTTGCTTTATTCGGGCATGTTTTCCAAGTCGTAGGGTGTTGCCTGGTAAACATAATAGTTAAGCCAGTTGGTGTATAACAGCTGAGCCGTGGCTCGCCAGTTGGAAACAGGCTTCTGCTTTGGGTCGTCGTTGGGGAAGTAGTGCTTCGGCATGTCGGGGTTCAAACCCTTTTCCGTGTCGCGATGGAATTCGCCTGCCAGGGTGTCGGTGTCGTATTCGGGATGGCCGAATACGAAAAAGTGACGGCTATCGGTGCTTTTAGCGATGAATACGCCGGCTTCATCCGATACGGAGATCAGCTCTAGTTCGGGAACCTTCTCGATGTCTTCCGCATGAACCTCGGTCCAGCGAGAATGGGGCGCATGAATGATGGTATCGAAGCCACGGACCAGAGGAGAAGTGGGTTTCAAGATCTTGTGCTCGAAAACCCCCGTCATCTTGTGCTGCCTTAGATACTTTGGAATCCCGAAATGATAGTAGGCACCCGCCTGCGCGCCCCAGCAGAGGTACAAAGTTGAGAATACATTGGTTTTTGCCCATTCGAAGATGTCGCACAATTCAGGCCAGTAGTCCACATCTTCAAAGGGGAGCTTTTCGACTGGTGCTCCGGTGACGATCATGCCGTCGTAGCGCTTGTTGCGAATGTCATCCAGATCCACGTAAAACGATTCCATGTGCTTGGGGGGTACGTGCGTTGCTTTATGCGTGACGGTTTGCAGAAGGTCGACCTCAACCTGCAAGGGCGTATTCGAGAGCTTGCGCAGGATTTGGGTTTCCGTTTCGATTTTCAGGGGCATCAAATTCAAGATGAGCACACGCAGTGGACGAATGTCCTGATGGATGGCGCGGTGCTCGGTCATAACAAAGATGTTCTCGCTTTCCAAGACCTCTGTTGCTGGCAAGGCATCGGGGATGCGAATTGGCATAAGTGCTCCTTTATTAATGACGATACATTCGTGTGTTGATGTAACAGCAACCACGATTGTACGCGCGAGCGCCCGAGCCTTCTACGTCCGTCAGCCAATCTATAGCCAGTTATAGGTAATTGCATTGACCAGGCTTTTTACTTGTTGATCTATTGCACCATCTTTTGGCGACGCACTTTTACAATAGACACTATCGCTTCACGCGCCTCGGTTGCGTGGGCGGGCTTTGGGAAGAAAGGAATACGCAATGAGCGAATCATTGGCCACAACCTGTGTGCAGGGCGGCTATCGTCCTGGCGATGCTGAGCCTCGTCAGGTGCCAATTTATCAATCAACTACTTGGAAATACGATACAAGCGAGCATATGGGCCGTTTGTTCGATCTGGAAGAATCTGGATACTTCTATACCCGCCTGCAGAATCCTACAAACGACTTTGTTGCTGCAAAAATCTGCGAGCTGGAGGGTGGCAGCGCTGCAATGCTCACTTCATCGGGGCAGGCAGCAAATTTCTTTGCTGTGTTCAATATTGCCGGGCAAGGCGACCATGTAGTGGCTTCTTCGGCTATCTACGGCGGTACGTACAATTTGCTGTGCCACACCATGGCACGCATGGGCCTGGAGTGCACCTTTGTTTCTCCTGACTGCTCTGATGATGAGCTTGAAGCGGCATTTCGCCCGAACACCAAAGCGGTTTTCGGCGAAACCATTGCAAACCCAGCGCTTAATGTCTTGGATATCGAGCGTTTTGCCAATGCTGCCCATGCGCATGGTGTGCCGCTGATCGTGGACAACACGTTCCCCACGCCGGTAAATTGCCGTCCCTTCGAATGGGGCGCTGATATCGTCACCCATTCCACCACGAAATACATGGACGGCCACGGCGCTGGTGTTGGCGGCTGCATTGTTGATTCCGGCAAGTTCGACTGGAACGCTCATGCCGATAAGTTCCCTGGTCTTACTACGCCCGACGAAAGCTACCATGGCGTGGTGTATACCGAGCGCTTTGGGCTGGAAGGCGCGTTTATCACCAAGGCTACCTCGCAGCTTATGCGTGATTTTGGCTCTATTCAGTCGCCGCAGAATGCGTTTCTGCTGAACATGGGGCTTGAGAGCCTTCACGTTCGCATGGCGCAGCATTGCAAGAACGGCCAGTCGGTTGCCGAGTTCCTTTCCGACCACCCGAAAGTGGCATGGGTTCGTTACTGTGGCTTGCCCGATGACCCGAATTATGATTTGGCGCAGAAGTACCTGCCCAATGGCTCATGCGGTGTTGTGAGCTTTGGCGTAAAAGGTGGGCGCGAAGCGGCAGAGCGCTTCATGGCTAACTTGAAGTTGGCGCAGATCGCTACCCATGTCGCCGATGCTCGTACCTGTGTTCTTCATCCTGCAAATGCAACTCATCGCCAAATGAATGACGAAGAGCTTGCTGCAGCTGGCATCAGCCCCGATCTTGTGCGTCTTTCGTGCGGTATCGAAGACACCGCCGATCTCATTGCTGATATTGACCAGGCTCTTTCGTTTGCGTAGTCGATGCATCAGTGCAGATGCCACGAAGTGATAGTTCATCTGTATAAGCGTTTGTTCCCGTGTACGCCGCCCCCGACTTGTTCGGGGGCGGTTTTTTATGGCTTACGTATATAATGGCAGGTGGTTTGGTTCTGCGTGAGTAGACATGTTCACGTAAATGCCCGCCTATCACAATCCATTAAACTAGAGGGTCCCTTTCGCCATGCGTGACGTACACTGCCATATTCTTCCTGGAGTAGATGATGGTGCTCGCACCATGCAGGAATCGCTGCTAATGCTTTCCGAGGCTATGAGAGCGGGCATCACTTCCATCGTATGCACGCCACGGTGCTGCGACCCCTGGTTCGACTTCTCCCGTATGTGGCAGGCGTATCTTCAGCTAAAGCGCCATGCGTCTGCTATCCCTGGCGCACCTGAGCTTTCTATGGGCTTTGAAGTCGACTATCACAAACTGAAGAAGCTTGGGATGGACGCAGCTGTTCAGCTTGGCAACGATCAGGGGGAATTTCTACTGGAACTTCCCCAGGGCACCTTGCCGCTCGATTGGGAATTCATGGTTCACAATCTGCAACGTAAGGGTTTCAAGGTCATAATCGCCAACCCGGAGCGATGCCGTGAAGTCCAGAAAGATATCGATGTTGCGCGCCGTTTCGTTTCGGCTGGCTGTGAATTGCAAATATCTGCGGACTGTATATACGGGGGCTTTCTGGATCCTTCGCGCCGTGCGGCGAAGAAGCTGGTGCAGGCCGGCTTGGTTCGCCATTTGGCCAGTGATGCTTGCCACCCTTCCGACTACGAGTTGTTTACCGAAGCGATGGATTATTTCAGACGCTTTGCCGATTCTGGGGCTATGGAAAACAAGAGCATAGAAGAAGTTGAGCGCGAGTGCGCCGAGGCGGAAGCTCGTGCTGACCAAAAGAGAAAAGGGCATGGATCCGGCTTTGATAGGGGGAAGGCGTCCTTCGGGGTGGATGGCTTTGCTCGTCAGGCTGTTGCAGGCGGTAAACGCCCCCTTGGTCCTGAGGCAGAGACATATCGTAGCGCTACGGCGGCTAGAGAGGGTATCGGTGGAAACGTGGAAGACGTTGGCCCCCGGGGCGCTGTTGCGCCTAGCGTGGTCCGCTCTTCCGAAAGCAGAAGAGCCATATCGGAAAACCCTGTAGTCAACCCAGGGAAGCTGCCCCTTCCGGTTGAAGGCGGTACTGCGCGCGCGTCGTATCTTGAGCCAGCCGAGCGTTCTTCGGATGCTGCTCTCGACGCTATGTTTGACGACGTTCCCGTTCGCGGAAAACACGCGCGAAGGGGCTAGAGCTTGCTGGGTTGTTGCTCTGCGTGGATGGATTAACGACATTAATAAGTAGCCTCTCACCTCTATATATAGAATCCACCTATAGATAAATCTCTATTTATAGGTTTCTTTTCTTGAACCCTGGTGCGACAATAAAACTGTTAGCGATACCGAAGCTAGCAGCTTTGTCGCATGCGCCCCACGCGATACCCCTCTCGCGCGCGGGCGCTTTTGTGTGAGGGGAATTCCTCTTCTTGTTTTCGTTCTTATTCAGTCATGCGCGCGCATGTTTTGCTTGCTGCTGTGCTGCGTTTAGCAAGCTTTCGTTGTAGCCCCATCCTTTAATTTGGAGTCTCCTTGCACGCCGCTTGTTTTTTGATATGCGTTGCAATTGCCGCCAGTCTTGTTTTTTGTTGCAGTCGGTTTGTTCGGCAATCGTGTTTTTGCGCCTTGTGATCGGGGGGTCTTTTGGGCACGCCGCATGCACAACCTACGGGAACGTCGGGCGATCCGTCGCCCTCCGAGGGCATGCCTGCTGCGCGGGTGGGCGGTTGTTTTTCGACGGCGAACGTTTTCTACAAAAATGTTATTGACGGTTAACTTTATTCTTGTTAAGTTAATCACGGTTAACTTAGAGGAAGCAAAGCTTCCGGTGAAGAACTTCTACACCTCTTCATCGGCAATGTTCTCTTCGGGCTCATATTGGGATGTTGCCACTGCTTTGTCCTTTTATTCGCCGGAAGTTGCGCCGACTCGAAATCTCTTGCTTTTGGACAGGAGTGTGAACGAGAAAGAACCCGCCCTATGGCGGGTTCTTTCTGTTTGGGCTACTTGTGCAGGCTTGTGGGGCTTGGGTAATCGGGGGCAAAAAAGACGCGGCGGGGGTGCTTTCGCGCTTTCGATTTATTTATCGTTCGGCGTTTTCGTTTTTCTGAACCCGAAGCGGGTTAGCGCAGAACCAACAAGAGTCGCAACGGTATCTACCGCCCAATCGGCAGGGTCGCAGCTCCGGCTGGGGACGAATAGCTGATGCCACTCGTCGGTTATGCCGTAGAGGCTTCCGATGGCTAACGCTGCAAGAAGCGCAGTGCGAGGGTTTAGGTGGAAGCGCAGCGCATTGAATAGCAGTGCGCCGAAAACAAGATACTCGGTGAAGTGGCCAACAGGAGAAACGTCAACTTCATGGCCAAATACCCACTGAGTGCCTGCTGCCAGCATACCTTTGATTGCTGAGATGATGCCAAGTCCGCTGTTTATTGATTCGCCGCTATTGGCGGACATCCAGAAAATTGCTGCTGCCATAACGGCAACCGCTAACCAGCTGAGGGCAATTTTTGCAGAGCGGGAAAGATGATGGGGTAAACAGGTGTTCATGGATGCCTTCCGGGTAGTAGGCGACAGCCTTTTGCGTTGTTCAAAAGCACTAGTAGGGTACGCCATCATGTTGTTGGGAGGGCGCAGTGCAGCGCTGCGGTAAGATAAATCACAACATTTCGTCACGAAGGAGGGATTTTGTTGGAAGAGGGCAAGCGGGCTCAAACGCAGGTAATTGTGCTCATTTCCATCGTTATCCTTGGTTCGTGCTTGGGGAATCTCTCGCAAACCGCTCTGAACGCCATGTTTTCTGGTATGGCCGCCGACTTCGGTGTTCAGATGGAGCTTGGTCAGTGGGTTACTACGTTGTATATGTTGGTGCTGGGAATCACCGTGCCTGTGGTTACTTATCTTATGCGCCGTTTCCCGCTGAAAAACGTGGTGCTGGCGGCATTGCTGCTGTTGGTGATAGGCGCCGCTATCGATGTGGCAGCCCCCAGTTTTGAGGTGCTGGTTGCTGGTCGTGCCCTTCAGGCAGTATCGGCGGGCATTACCATGCCCATGATGATCAGCATCGTTATGACTTCCTTCTCGCGCGATAAGCAGGCAACCGTTATGGGCATTACGGGCATCGCTATGGGCTTTGCCCCCAACATTGGGCCTACCATTGGCGGATGGATGATCGGGTTTGCTGGGTGGCGCAGCTTTTTCGTGGCGCTGTTCGTCTGCGCGTTAGTTCTTCTGCTACTAGCTGCGGTATTGATTACGCGCCGTCCCCAGGCAAATTCGTCTGCAAGGCTCGACGTTTTGTCATTATTGCTTTCCGCTTTGGGCTTCGGCGGTTTGTTGCTGGGGTTCTCCAATGCTTCAAGCTTTGGGTTGGCAAGCCCATATATTTGGGCTCCCGCAATTCTTGGTGCGTTGTTCTTGGCGTTGTACCTGCGTAGGCAAAAGCACGTCGAGCATCCTCTTACCAATTTGCGCATCTTCGATTCGTGGCGTTACCGCGTGAGCTTCTGGGCGGCAAACGCATTGTTCGCCAGCTTTATGGGCATTACGCTGATAATTCCGCTGTTTATTGAGAACCAGTGGGGAGGTACAGCGCTTCAGGCGGGCTTGGCCTTGCTGCCAGGTACGGTGGCGGCTTTTATCGTGAACCCCCTGGCTGGTTGGCTGGTGGACCGCATTGGGGCCCGTCCTGTAGTTGTGGTTGCTTCGGTGTTTCTGGCGGTTGGCGCGGTTTCTATGGCCTTCATTGACGAAGCCACCCCGTTTTGGGCCATTGTTGCGCTACAAGGAGTTCGTGCCACCGGCGTTTCGGGTTTGATTGGGCCGTTGACCTCGTGGGGTATGGCCGATTTGCCGCACGAGATCATGACCGATGGTTCTTCGTTTGGCACCGCGGTCCGTCAGGCATGTGCTTCTGTTGGCACGGCGCTTATGGTGTTTGCCATTGCTGCAGGCGCATCGGCGGGAATGTCCTTGATGGGCTTTCATGTAGCATTTGCCGTTTCTGGCGCTTTTGCGGTAATGGTGTTCGGCCTTGCTGTTTCTCGCGTTCGTTAGATGCGTGCGTTGCTAAAGCGAAAATCGGAACGGTTCATGCCGAATTGCGGGGAAGCGCAAAAATTCTTCGGTAGCTCTCTTTTCGTGCGCTGTTTGCGTGGGTAGAATACGTCCCATGGATACTGAAATTAAAATACGCATGGCAACGAAGGAAGACGCTCCCGCGTTGCTGGAAATCTACACTCCTTACGTTCTCGAAACGGCGGTAACGTTCGAAATCGAACCGCCCTCGTTGGAGGAGTTCTCCGCGCGTGTCGAGCGCGTTCTTGAGCGTTACCCCTACATCGTGGCTGAAAAAGACGGCCTTATTCTTGGCTATGCCTACGCTCAGGCGTTCCGCCCGCGTGCGGCATATGCCCATTCCGCCGAAACCTCAATTTATGTTCGCAAAGACCTGCGAAGCCGCGGCTTGGGTCGTCGTATGTACGAAGCGCTGGCTAAGCTGCTTTTGCTGCAAAACGTATTCAATATGGAAGCGTGCATCGCTCATTGTGATCCCGCTGATGAATATGTGCCCGCAACAAGCCGCCTTTTCCACACCCGCTTGGGCTTCGAGCATGCAGGTCGTTTCAACAAATGCGCGCTGAAGTTTGGGCGTTGGTACGACATGATCTGGATGGAGCGTATTTTGGCGAAGCCTGCGGCGCAGGAAACCAGCCCTTTCCGTCCCTTGCCTGACATCGATCAGCCCTATATCGACTCAATTTTGAGCAGGGCTTAACCACTCTTTCCATTTCACTGATTACGAAGGCCGCCTTGTGCGGCCTTTTTTGTGTCAAAAACAAGGCGGCTCTCTTTCGCGTGGCAGCGTAAGGTGCCACGCGCGTCCGAGGCGCCGCGGGGGACGATGGGCCCAGCTGCGCCGCCGTCCATGGTAAGGTGCCACGCATGTGCGGGGTGTCGGTGTATTCGATGTAGAGCTCAATATCCGCTTGCGGGTGAAAGGTGTCCGTCTGCGCGGTAAAACAGGAGGAGCTTTCTTCTGACTCATTCGCTTCGGCACTTTAGTGTGCTATACTGCGGTCTGCTTTAGTTAAGTAAAGTCTTACCGCTGAAATGAGGTAGTAATGAAGAAGAAGTTCCTTTCGGTGTTGGCCGTGGCTTGCGTTGCCTGCCTTTCTGCCGCCCTGCTTGCGGGTTGCTCGCAGCAGCAGTCCAGCTCCAACGACGGTAACCCTGCCGACAACAAGCTCATCGTGGGCTTCGATAACAGCTATCCGCCGTATGGTTTTATGGATGAGAACAACAACCCTACTGGTTTTGACCTTGATCTTGCTCAGGAAGTTGCCAACCGTAACGGTTGGGACATCGAGCTTTCTGCCATCGATTGGGATACAAAGGATGCTCAGCTGAACCAGGGTACCATCAACTGCATTTGGAACGGCTTCACCATGGAAGGCCGCGAAGATGACTACACCTTCTCCGAGCCCTACATGCTCAACGAGCAGGTAATCGTTGTTAAGAAGGATTCCGGCATCACGTCCCTTTCCGACCTTTCTGGCAAGACGGTGGTAACCCAGGCTGACTCTGCTGCACTCGATGTACTTGAGGGCGACAAGAAGGACGTTGCCGATACCTTCAAGAGCCTGCAGACGCTTCCCGATTACAACAACGCATTCATGCAGCTTGAGTCTGGCATGGTAGATGCCGTTGCTTGTGACCTTTCCATCGCCCAGTACCAGATTGCTGCTAAGCCCGACGCCTATCAGCAGCTTGACCCCCTGAGCAGCGAGCACTATGCCGTTGGCTTCAAGAAGGGTGACGACGCTTTGGCGGCTAAGGTTACCAGCACGCTTAAGGATATGTGCAACGATGGCACGGTTGAAAAGCTCATCGAGAAGTACGCCGATTACGGCATGAGTGCTGAGAACTGGGTGCTTAAGTAAGGAAAACAAAGCGAGTCTGCGCTCTTTTTCGGCTTCCTCGGAAGCTGACGCAAGAGCGGTGATCTCGACACTGCTGGGCGGAAGGCTACCCCTTCCGCCCTTTGTTGCGTTCAGCGGTTGAATCGCATGGCGCATAAAGGAGGAAGATTATGGAACTTGGCGTTATGGTTGGCGCCTTGGTGGATGGCTTGGGGCTTTCCGCCTGGATTTTCGTGGTTACGCTGGTTGGCTCTTTGCCGCTGGGCATCGTGGTTGCCTTGTGTCGAATGAGCTCATTCAAGCCGCTATCGCTGCTTGCCCAGTTCTACATTTCCATTCTGCGTGGCACTCCGCTGATGCTGCAGTTGATGGCCTTTATGTTTGGTCCTTATTATCTGCTGGGAATGAATATGGGCACCGACTGGAAATTCGGTGCTTGCGCCGTGGGCTTCATCTTGAACTATTCGGCTTATTTTGCCGAAATATACCGTTCGGGCATTCAGTCTATTCCGAAGGGCCAGTACGAGGCTGCTTTGGTTTTGGGCTACTCCCGTTCGCAAACTTTCTTCAAGATCGTGCTGCCCCAGGTGATCAAGCGCATTTTGCCTGCAATGGGCAATGAGATCATCACCCTGGTAAAAGATACTTCTTTGGCATTTGTATTGGGTATGGCGGAAATGTTCTCGGTTGCCAAGGCCCTTGCCGCAAGCAACGTGTCTATGATCCCCTATGCCATTGCTGCGCTTATCTACTGGGTGTTCTGCCTCTTCATCGAATTCATTTTGGGGCGCGTGGAAAAGAAGCTTGCCTACTACCACGACTAGCGTGTTAGCTTGAAGAATATGGGAAAAGGGGGTTTCCTCTATGGAAAATATGCCGGTTGTGAACCTGGGCCATGCGCGCAAGGCGTTTGGCAGCAATGAGGTTCTAAAAGATATTTCGCTTACGGTGAACCAGGGCGATGTGCTGTCTATTATTGGTCCTTCGGGCGGCGGCAAGTCCACGCTTTTGCGTTGCATGACGCTGCTCGAAACGCTGGATGCTGGTTCGCTTGCATATGGCGATGTGAAAGTTGCTGAAGCTGACTCCACGGGCAAAGCGGTGTATGGCGGCAAAGATGTGCTTGCCCAGGCTAAGAAACGCTACGGCCTGGTTTTCCAGAATTTCAATCTGTTCCCGCATTTCACGGTGCTGCAGAACGTGACCGATGCCCTGATTAGCGTGCAGAAGCGCCCAAAGGAAGAAGCGCTTGCACGCGGACGCGAGCTGCTTGCCAAGATGGGGTTGGCCGATAAAGAGGATATGGTTCCCTGCGAGCTTTCCGGTGGTCAGCAGCAGCGTGTTGCTATTGCCCGTGCTTTGGCACTTGACCCCGATGTGCTGTTCTTCGATGAACCCACGTCTGCGCTCGACCCAGAGCTTACGCAAGAGGTCCTGCGCGTTATTCGCGAGCTTGCCGACGAGCACATGACCATGGTTATCGTGACACATGAAATGGCGTTTGCTCGTGACGTTGCCGATCGCGTTGCGTTTATGGATGGCGGCGTTATCGTCGAGGAAGGCCCAGCTCAGCAGGTTATCAACAACCCGCAGCATAACCGCACCAAGGCATTCCTCGCGCGTTTCCAGGAAGGCGCAGCCGATTAAGTATTACAGAGCCCTTGCTTTTGCAGGGGCTCTTTTGTTTAGTGCGCGGTATTCGCGCGTAGTTTCGGCATGCACAGTATGCTGGCTTTGAAAGGGGATAAGCATGATAGTTTCCGTTGAAGGTCATACGCCAGATGTATCCAGTGCTGCGTTTGTGGCTGATAACGCCACGGTTTGCGGTGATGTGAAGGTAGGGGAGGATTCCTCTATCTGGTTCGGTGCGGTGTTGCGTGCTGAGTGCGAGCCGCTGCGCATCGGCGATCGGACTAACGTGCAGGATAACGTTGTCGTGCATATCGATAGCGGATTTCCCGTAACTATCGGCAGTGACGTTACAGTGGGACACGGCGCGATAGTGCATGGCTGCACCGTGGAAGATGGCGTGCTGATAGGCATGGGGTCTACCATTCTCAATGGCGCCGTAATTGGCGAGGGTTCGGTAGTTGCTGCGGGAGCTTTGGTGCTTGAAGGGGCTGTAGTGCCGCCTTATTCGCTGGTTGCCGGTGTCCCTGCGAAGGTGAAGAAAGCCCTTAGTGCTGAAGAAGTGAAGAACCGTATTGACTATTACACGCCTCGCTATGTAAGAGAGGCTAAGTTGTACGCGGGGTCGAATTAGAGGTATGTAGGACAACTTCCATATGCCTTGTTGGTTTGTGGGATATCGTTCTACTAAAAAGAAAGGGCCCGCTTATGCGAGCCCTTTCTAGGTTGCGGAATGATTGCCTATTCCTCGGTTGCCTTCAGCAGACCGTAGCCGCCATTGTCACGGCGATACAGGATGTTTACGGCGTTGGTGTCGCGATCGATGTAGGCGAAGAAGTCATGACCAAGCAGGTCGATCTGAACCAGGGCCTCTTCTTCGGTGAGGGGCTCGAGAACCAGTTCTTTCACGCGTACTACTTCATCGTCAGCGGAAAGCTCCTGCATCAGACCATCGATGTCGAGCTTGGTGCCAGCCTTGGCGGGAGCGTCTGCGATCTTCTTGTCGATGATGCGGGTCTTGTATTTGCGGAGTTGGCGCAGAACCTTGGCAGCGGCAACGTCAATTGCGGCGTACATATTCTCGTCGGTTTCTTCTACGCGGATGATGTGGCCGCGTGCGCGCATGGTAACCTCGCACTTAGCGGGGGTGGGGTTAGCAGGATTCTTTTCGACCTGCAGTACAACCTCGGCAGTAAGGGGGTTGATGTCCATGACCTTCATGGAGTTGCCGATTTTTTCTTCGGCATAAGCGCGGATGGGATCCGTGATGGGCATCTTGCGGCCGGTGATGGTGATTTCCATGATTTCACCTCTCAAACTGAAACGAACTTCGCGGTTTTTCGAGGGGCCCCTCATGAAACTGGAATGTCGAAAACGACAATTCATGCTGTGCGGGATGCGTGTTGGATGCACCTTTGCAGCACCTTCTGTAATGGGAGGCGGTTTCGTATTTCCCCTCGTCAACCGTCTTCGCTTATTAGTCTAGCGCACTTCTTTCTGATTTCATCAATAAAAATGAACTTGTTCTAAAACGTTGTATAAACGTTGCTATTGGTAAGGCATTTTGAATGATTTGCTCTGTTATTGTGGAACGCTGAAGAGAAGCGGAGGAATACCCCATGGCCCACAAACCGCATAAGGAAACCGGCATCTTCATTAACGAGGTGTCTTCCCATCAGCGTCGCTACCATAAGGTGCTGGAGCTCACCCATTCAACCACCAAGGCGGCGGGCGTCATGCTTCTTGGCGCTATTGTTGCACTGGTGGTGGCGAATACGGCAGCGCACGAAGGGTTTATCGAGTTCTGGCACACCGAAGTATCCTTTGGGTTTGGCTCAGCGCACGCAGAGATGTCGTTGGCCCACATCATCAATGATGTGCTTATGGCCATTTTCTTCCTGCTGGTCGGGCTGGAAATCAAGTACGAAATGACGGTGGGCGAACTTACCGATGTTCGCCAGGCTATCCTGCCTGTTGCTGCTGCTATTGGCGGCGTGCTCATGCCCGTAGGCATCTACCTGCTGTTCAACGCAAGCAACCCTGAAACGGTTATGGGTTGGGGCGTGCCCACTGCAACCGACATTGCTTTCGCGCTTGGTATTTTAGCGTTGTTGGGATCGCGCGTTCCTGCTGGCTTGCGTGTGTTCCTCAGTACTCTTGCGGTAGCCGATGACATTGTGGCCATCTTGGTCATTGCCGTCTTCTATGGGCACAGCCCTTCAATGATGTGGTTGGCGGCTGCAGCGATGGTCATGGTTGTGCTTGTTGCGCTGAATCGCACCCATGTGTATTCATTAGTGCCTTATTTGTTGGTGGGCGCAGTTCTGTGGTACTGCATATTTATGTCGGGGGTTCACTCGACCATTGCCGGCGTGCTACTGGCCTTTGCCATTCCCTCCCGTTCGCATGTGAGGTTGAAGAGCTTCGCAAGCTGGTCGGGGCAGCGTGTGAAGGAAGCGGAGGAAAGCTATGTCCCCGACGAGCCGGTAATCGGTCAGACCGACTACTTGGCTAGCGTAACGCGCTTGGCGCGCGTTTCCCGCCAGGTGGTCCCTCCTGCAACGCGCTTGGAGCGCAGACTGTACCCATGGGTGTACTTTGCGATTCTTCCCTTGTTCGCCCTGACCAATGCTGATGTGGCATTCATACAAGTGCCTGCGGGTGATATTCTTTCGAGCCCTATCTTTTTGGGTGTGTTCTTTGGATTGGTAATAGGCAAGCCTGCGGGCATCATGCTTATGAGCTTCATTATCGTGAAAACGAAACTATCTACTTTGCCCGAAAACGTGAATTGGTCCCATATGCTTGGTGCGGCGCTTTTGGGCGGCGTGGGCTTTACCATGTCCATCTTTGTGGCCAACTTGGCTTTTGCCGACGCTGCGTACGTAATGGTTGCCAAGGTGGCCATTTTGGCGGCATCGTTGGTGGCGGGCGTTTTGGGTTTCACATTCTTGTTCTTCCAGGCGAAAGCCGCCACGCGTCGAGGTCAGCGTTTCGAAATGGAGCTTCCCTCCGCCAACAACAGGCAGTCGCACGCCGCGCACGAGGCTGAGAGACGTTATAAGCGAGAGCTCATTCAAGACGAGAATGAATAGTCATATTCCTTTGAGCTGGCGTTATGAAGCGCACCTTCACATATCTTTGCGTTGTTCGATGCGGGTTTGTTACCATTGCAAAAGCTGAATTCTTGCACTAGAGATACGTCTCGAATATGTGCAAGGTCAACGCGAAAGTGCTAGGAGGCCCTTTCATATGACAAAACAGACATGCGCTTCCAAGTCTAAGGTGGCTTTGAATGCTGCTTTTGCTGCCATTTTGGCCGTTGGACTCTCCGTCCCTGCAGCCAGTGCGTTCGCTGCGCCTTCCGACGATAAGCAGGCAGAGGCTCAGGCTGCCCTGCAAAAGCTCAATCAGTATCAGAGCGAGCTTGATCAGGCTTCTGCTAATTATGAAGCTGCTCATCAGGAGCAGATCGATGCCCAGAATCGTGTAGACGAAGCTCAGAAACAGATCGAAGACAAAACCGCTCAGATCGAAAAGGATCAGCAGCGTCTTTCCGATCGTGCTCGCGATATGTACCGTTCAGGTGACACCAATTTCTTGGACGTTATCTTGGGCGCATCCTCTTTTGAACAGTTCGCCACTACCTGGAACATGTTGGAAACCCTGAATGGCAATGATGCTGAACTGGTTTCCGAAACCAAGACCGCTCGCGAAGAGCTTCAGGCTGCAAAGCAGGAAGCTGAAGAGCAGGCCAAGGTAGCATCCGATAAGGCAGAGGAAGCCAAGTCTGTTGCTGAGGCAGCAGACCAGAAGGCATCTGAGATGCAGCAGACCTATAACAGCCTTTCCGCTGAGGCTCAAGAGCTTATCAGCCAGGAGCGTGCTGCCCAGGAAGCTCAGCAGCAGGCTGCCGCAGCAGCTGCCGAGCAGAATGGCACGGCAGGTAACGATGCTGCAACCACCATCACGAACAACAATCGCAACAGCACAACCTCTAGCAATTCGAGCAGCAGCTCCAACTCCAACAAGAACAATGCCTCAAGCTCGGCAACCAACAACAGCAAGCCCCAGTCCGTTTCGGGCAATAGCGTGGTAAACCGCGCTTACTCCCAGCTGGGCAAGCCCTATCAGTGGGGCGCAGTTGGCCCGAACTCATTCGACTGCTCTGGTTTGGTAAGCTATTGCCTCACCGGTAGTTACAGCCGCTTGGGTACCACGGGTACCTTCATGGGCTGGACGCGTGTTTCCAACCCTCAGCCTGGTGATATTTGCGTAAACAGCCATCACTGCGGTATTTACATTGGCGGTGGCCAGATGATCCATGCTCCTCAGACGGGCGACGTGGTCAAGGTAAGCTCCGTGCATAGTGGCATGATTTACGTTCGCTACTAGCGAATCGCTATCATATGATTCTTCGAAAACCCGCTTCGGCGGGTTTTCTTGTTTATACGGGCGAAATTTGAGCGTTCATAATTCAAGCGCAAAATGCACATACAGCTTTGACCTGGTGCTATTTGTGAATATTACGCATTGAAACTTTGAATACGGCACGGTGGCGTTGCGGCGCAAACCGTTCGCTTGCTAAACTGATCCAGCTATCGCTTAATCGCACCACAACACCACCAGGGGGAACTCACGATGGGTATTTCTATCGCAAAACATAAGCGAGCACTTGCTTCGGCTGCAATGGCCGTGGTTCTTGTTGCGGGCCTTGCCGTGCCTACTACGGTTGCTTTGGCAGAACCTACTGCCGCCGAAAAACAGGCTGAAGCGCAGCAGGCGCTCAATAAGCTCAACGAGATGCAGCAAAAGCTCGATGAGGCTTCGAATAACTACTACACGGCTATCGACGAGCAGAAGGCCGCCGAAAAAAAGGTGGAGGAAGCTCAGGAAAAGGTAGACCAGAAAACCAGGGAAATTGAAGGCTACCAGGAAAAGCTCGGTACCCGCGCTCGCGATATGTATCGCTCGGGCAATACTGGGTTCCTTGACGTAATCCTGGGCGCTTCTTCATTTGAGCAGTTTGCCACCACATGGAATACGCTTGAGCGGCTTAACGAAAACGATGCCGAATTGGTAACTGAAACCAAGAACGCACGCGAAGAGCTGGAAAACGCCAAGCAGGAAGCCGAAGAGCAGGCTGAGGTTGCCGCCAACAAGGCCGCAGAAGCCAAATCCGTAAAGGACGAAGCTGAGGCAACCACCGCTCAGATGCAGCAGACCTACGACAGCCTTTCTGCCGAAGCGCAGGAATTGATGCGCAAGGAAGAAGAGGCTGCCGAAAAGGCTCGCCAGGAAGCTGCCGCCCGTGAAGCAGCTGCCGCTGCCACAGCATCGAAGAACAATGGGGGCGGTACGGTAGACAACAGTGCTGTCCAAACCGTAACAGGCAACACGGTAGTTGATCGAGCCTATGCCCAGCTTGGCAAACCTTATGTATGGGGTGCAGCTGGCCCGAACTCCTTTGACTGCTCTGGCCTGGTTGGATACTGCATCACTGGCAAAATGGGTAATCATTGGTGTACCACTTACACCATGGCAAGCTGGAAGCGTGTTACCAATCCTCAGCCTGGCGACTTCTGCCTAAACAGCCACCATACGGGTGTTTATATTGGCAATGGCCAGATGATCCACGCGCCACGAACGGGCGACGTAGTTAAGATCAGTGCTGTTCATTCTGGCATGTGGTACGTTCGCTATTAAATGGTGTTCCGCCAAGCGGGTGAAATGTTTGCAGGTAGGCACTGCTTTGGATAGGTAACGAACCGGCATTCGTATTTATGGAGGGCATTTGCATGCCCTCTTTTCTTTTGCAGGAAGTGTGGTACTATAGCACCCGCTAATCACAACAGCGGGATGTGGCTCAGCTTGGTAGAGCGCTGCGTTCGGGACGCAGAGGTCGCAGGTTCGAATCCTGTCATCCCGACCATTACAACCACTGAGGGGTATCCTGAAAAGGGTACCGTTCTTTTTTTGTTAGAGTGCTTTTATATGTACTCGCAGTAAGAAGTTGGGGCTCTCGCAGGGCGCCAACTCACCACCACGGAGGTGCTTCATGAAGATTGGACCTTTCGGTCCCCTTGAGATCGTCATCATCCTCGTTGTAATTCTCGTTCTTTTCGGACCCAAGAACCTTCCCAAGCTTGGTACCGCAATCGGCAAGGCAGTTAAGAATCTGCGCGAAGGCCTAGGCGGCGGCAAGAAGGTTGAAGAGGCTGAAGAGCCCGCTCCTAAGGCGGCAGACGCCAAGGAAGAAATCGAAGTTGAGGTTATCGACAAGCCCGCGCCTGGCAAGAAGGCAGAGGCTGCCGAAGAGGCTAAAAAAGAAGAAGCATAGAGCTAACCGCTTCGCTTCATCACTGGTATACAAAGGGCACGCTTCTTATGGAGGCGCGCCCTTTTCGCGAGTATAGGAAAGGAAGACTGGCCAGCATATGCATGGCCGAGGGGTGTAAACCATGGAAAACAACTACGTTCTTACTCAGGAAGGCAAGGAAAAGCTGGAGCAGGAGCTCCATTTCCTGGAAACCGAAAAGCGCGCAGAGATCGGCGACCGTATCCGCGTTGCTCGCGAATTCGGCGATATTTCTGAGAACTCTGAGTACGACGACGCAAAGAATGAGCAGGCTGCAAACGAGGTCCGCATCGCAGAGATCACTCGTATCCTCGGCGAGGCAACCATCGTGGAGGCTCCCACCGAATCTGGTCGCGTTAACATCGGCAGCCGCGTAACGGTAGATATGGGTGGCCGCGAGCGCGTATTCACCATTGTTGGCGGCGCAGAGGCAAACTCCGCCGAGGGCAAGATTTCCAACGAATCTCCCGTAGGCGCTGCCCTTTTGGGTCATAAGCAGGGCGAAGCCGTAGAGGCTCAGGGCCCCACCGGCCGCGTTATCAAGATGACCATTCAGGCAATCGAGCGCTAAGCAAGCTTTAAGGAATTCACATGGCAGAAGAAAACAACGAGCAAGTAATCGAAGACGATCCGATTGAGGTGCGCCGCGCCAAGCGCGAGGCTTTGTTGGCAGAGGGCAAGAACCCTTATGGTCACGCTGCATTCGAGTACTCCCATCACATTGTCGACTTGGATGAAAAGTACGCCGAGCTGGCCGATGGCGAAAACACCGAAGATGCTGTTTCCATTGCGGGCCGTGTTATGGCCAAGCGTGTTCAGGGCAAAATCATCTTCTTCGAGCTCCAGGATGCCACCGGTCGCATTCAGCTCTTCTGCCGCATCAACGCATTGGGCGAAGATGTCTTTGCCGAGATGAAAGACCTCGACCTGGGCGACTGGATTGGTGCGCATGGCCTTATGATGCGCACGCGTCGCGGCCAGCTCTCTGTTGCCGTTGATTCGTTCCAGTTGCTCTCCAAGGCGTTGCGTCCGCTGCCTGAAAAGTTTCACGGCCTGAACGACAAAGAAACCCGTTACCGCCAGCGCTATGTCGATCTTATCGTTAACGACGAAGTGCGCGATACCTTCCAGAAGCGCTCGAAGATCCTCTCGGCTTTTCGCCGCTACATGGAGGCGGACGGTTATTACGAGGTGGAAACGCCTATCCTGCAAACCGTGCAGGGCGGCGCAACCGCTAAGCCGTTTATTACACACTTCAATGCGCTGAATCAGGAAAACTATCTGCGTATTGCCACCGAGCTTCACTTGAAGCGTTTGCTGGTTGGCGGTTTCGAGCGCGTGTTCGAAATCGGTCGTATCTTCCGCAACGAAGGTATGGATCCCACTCACAACCCTGAGTTCACTACCATGGAAGCCTACTGCGCTTTCAACGACCTGCAGGGCATGAAGAAGCTTGCTCAGGGTGTTATCAAGGCAGCCAACGCTGCAGTGAACGACTCCGAACAGCTTGAGTACCAGGGTCAGACCATCGACATTTCGGGCGAATGGCCTTCCATTCCCATGACGGAAATCGTTTCCAAGGCACTCGGCGAAGAGGTTACGCTCGACACGCCTGTTAGCCATCTGGCCGAGCTTGCCAAGAAGAACGGCATCGAGGTGAAGCCCGAGTGGACTGCCGGCAAGCTTATTGCCGAGCTGTATGACGAAATCGGTGAGCCTACGATCGTGAACCCCACCTTTGTTGTGGACTACCCGGTTGAGGTAAGCCCACTAGCCAAGCGCTTCGAGGACGACCCTCGTCTGACCGATCGTTTTGAGCTTGTTATTGCGGGCCATGAGTACGCCAATGCCTTTAGCGAGCTGAATGACCCGGTTGACCAGGCAGAGCGCTTCCAGAAGCAGATGGAGGAAAAGGCTTCTGGCGATGACGAGGCTATGGAGTATGACACCGACTACATCCGTGCTCTTGAGTACGGCATGCCTCCTGCGGGCGGCATCGGTATCGGCATTGACCGCGTAGTTATGCTCCTTACGAACCAGCCGAGCATTCGCGACGTGCTGCTGTTCCCCCACATGCGTCCTGAGGCCAAATAGAGGAATCCTCGTTTTATCTGAACAAGGATGATCTTGTGTGAAATAGCGGGTGAGAATTTCGGGACTGTCCCCAAAATTCTCACCCGCTTCTGTATTCTAGTCACAGATTGTTAACGGGTTAGCACTCGCTGTTTTTGAGTGCTAGCATTATTCCGAATTAAACTTACTTGCCGAGAGAATCGAGGCTTACATGTCCTTCGACAAGTTTACCGACAAGGCCAGAAAGGTACTGGTGCTTGCCCAGGAAGAGGCTCGTGCGCTGCACCAGCCTTATGTGGGTACCGAGCATGTCCTTTTGGCTTTGTTGAAGGAAAAAGAAGGCTTAGCCGCCCAGGCGCTTGACCATCTGGGCGTTACGTACGAAGCTGTCCTTGCCTGCGTGCAGCAACTCATTAAAGGCGATGCATCTACTGACGTTTCGGGCCATTTGAGTTTTACCCCGCGCGTAAAGCGCGTATTGGAAAACTCACTACGTGAATCCATGCAGATGGGCAAAAGCTATATCTCTACCGAGCATCTGCTGCTGGGCATTGTTCGCGAAGGCGAAGGTACAGCGATTGATGTATTGCGCAAACTCGGAGTGGAAGGCGATGCCATTCGCTCTTCCTTAAACGATATGGTGGGTCAGTCTGCGGTGTTCGCGGGCGCTACTAATTTCGATCCCAATGCGGGCGCTTCCGACAGCATGCTGAAGGAATTTGGTGTCGACCTCACCAAAAAGGCCAAGGACGGCAAACTCGATCCCGTAATCGGGCGAGCTGGCGAAATCGAGCGCGTGATGCAGATCCTCTCGCGTCGCCAAAAGAACAACCCACTCCTTATCGGTGAGCCCGGCGTGGGCAAAACCGCTATTGCCGAAGGCTTGGCTCAGCTTATCGTTGCCGACCAGGTACCCGATATCATTCGCAATATGCGCATCGTCACGCTTGACGTATCTGCCCTGGTGGCAGGCTCCAAGTACCGTGGTGAATTCGAAGAGCGTTTGAAGAAGTGCATTAAGGAAGTTGAGCAGGCGGGCGACATCATCCTGTTCATCGACGAGTTGCATACCCTTATCGGCGCTGGCGCCGCTGAAGGCTCCATCGATGCGGCTGCTATTTTGAAGCCGCCCCTGTCGCGTGGTGAAATTCAGATTATCGGCGCTACCACGCTCGACGAATACCGCAAACACTTGGAAAAGGATTCCGCTTTCGAGCGTCGCTTCCAGACGGTAATGGTGAAGGAGCCAAGCGAAGAGCAGGCTGTGCGCATCCTCGAAGGCTTGCGCGATCGCTACGAGGCGCATCATCACGTGCATTTCACCGATGACGCACTGCGCGCCGCGGTAAGCCTTTCCGATCGCTATATCCAGGATCGTTTCCTCCCCGATAAGGCCATTGACGTTTTGGATGAGGCTGGCGCTCGCATGCGCATCCGCAACATGGTCCTACCCGAAGAGGTGCAGAAGATTGCCGATGAACTGCGCAGCGTCCGCACTCAGAAGGATGATGCCATCGCCAAGCAGGACTTCAAGCGCGCAGATATCCTGCACGAAAAGGAAGTAGAGCTTGTCGCCAAGCGCGATGAGGCGCGCAAGGCGTGGGAAGAAAAGAACAGCAACACGATTAACGAGGTTGCGGTAGAAGACGTTGCCGATGTGGTTTCCATGACCACTGGCGTGCCCGTTTCCAACCTTACTGAGGCGGAAACCGAAAAGCTGCTCCGCATGGAGCAGGTGCTCCATGAGCGCGTTATCGGTCAAGATGAAGCAGTAACGGCTCTTTCGAAGGCTATTCGTCGTTCACGTTCGGGCCTGAAAGATCCGAAGCGTCCTGGCGGATCGTTTATTTTCCTTGGTCCTTCGGGCGTGGGAAAAACCGAGCTTTCCAAAGCTTTGGCGGAATTTCTCTTCAATTCCGAAGATGCGCTTATCTCCTTCGATATGTCCGAGTACATGGAAAAGCACTCGGTGTCGCGTCTGGTTGGCTCGCCTCCAGGCTATGTGGGCTACGATGAGGGCGGTCAGCTTACCACGGCAGTGCGTCAGCGTCCGTATTCGGTTGTGCTGTTCGACGAAATCGAAAAGGCTCACCCCGATGTGTTCAATATCTTGCTTCAAATCTTGGAGGAAGGGCGCCTTACCGATTCGCAGGGTCGCGTTGTTGATTTCCGCAACACGGTTATCATCATGACTTCCAACGTCGGTGCGCGCGAAATCACGGCTACCACCCCCTTGGGCTTCACCTCAAGCGCCAATGGTGGCATGGACGACAAGGAAATGAAGCAGCGCGTGATGGGCGAGGTAAAGAAGCTTTTCCGCCCTGAATTCCTGAACCGCATCGATGAGATCATCGTATTCAAGAGCCTTACCGAAGAAGAGATCGTGAAGATCGTCGATCTTATGATTGCCGATTTGCGTGAGCGTCTTATCGAGCAAAACATGACCATCAACCTGACGCCCGAAGCGAGCCGCTTTGTTGCCAAGGAAGGCACCGACCTTTCCTTCGGAGCTCGTCCATTGCGTCGTGCTATCCAGCGCCTCATCGAGGATCCGCTTTCCGAGCAGCTTCTTGAGGGCCGTTGGAGCAGTGGATCGGTTATCGATGTCGATGTGGAAGATGACAAGCTCGTATTCAATGCGGGTACTGGCTCTATCCCGGCACCGCGCAAGCGTGATACCATAGCTGCCGAGGCTGAATTGCTTCTTGCCGGCTATGATCTTGGTCACGCGGGTATTTCTTCGCGTGGCGGCTCTTCTGCAGGAGGCCAGGCAGCCGACTGAGCCTGAAGTGCACCAGCGCTGCGGCTCTGAATCCGCACCAGGTGTACAGGAGCTATCATGACTGAAAAGACCATCGATCCGATTTTTGCCCCTTCCGTGCTTGAGCACGCCATGGCTATGTTCGATGACGTCAATTTCGATGCCCTCAAGGCGGAACCCCGCCTTGAGGGCATCGTTGATAAGAATCCCAAAACTGCTGCGATTATCTTGGCCGGCGGCAGCGGCGAGCGTTTTGGTCACGAAGGTGGCAAGCAGCTCGTGGAAATTGCCGGCAAGCCCATCCTCACCCGTTCTGCCGAAGTGTTCGATGCTGTAGGTGATGTGGGCCTTATCGTTATCGTGTGCCCCGAAGAGCGCATGAGCGAATACCTTTCTAAAGCAATCGACCCGTTCCCCTTTGTGACGCCCATTGTTATGGCTCCCGCTGGGTCCATTCGCCAAGAATCTGCCTTTTCCGGCCTTGAGCTGGTGCCCGAGGAATACGAGTTCGTTATGCTCCACGATGGCGCAAGGCCTCTTATCACCAAAGAGCTCATCGAACACACCATCAGCACGCTCAAAGGTAATATTGATTGCGACGGCGCATTGGTGGGGCATCCCTCCATCGATACGTTGAAAGTTGTCGAAAACGGGGTAGTGGTTGGCACGCCCGACCGCTCGGTGTTCTGGAACGCTCAAACCCCTCAGGTTTTCCGCGCTGGCATCTACCGCCGCGCCCATGCTTCGGCCCTCTCCGATGGCTTTGTGGGTACAGACGATTCTTCGCTTATTGAACGTTTGGGCGGCCGTGTGCTCATGGTTGAGGGAAAGCGCGACAACATCAAACTCACCGTTCCTGAAGACTATCTGATTATCTCTGCGGCAATTCGCGCGGCAATTGAAGATCGCCGAGAGGAGCAACTCTAAGTGACTGAGCAAAACCAAGCTTTATCCGCCGTGCCCATGCGTGTGGGTCTCGGTTACGATGTGCATGCCTTTGCCCCCGATCGCAAACTGATTTTGGGTGGCGTAGAAATCCCTCATCATCAGGGGCTTTTGGGTCATTCTGACGCCGATGTTTTGGCTCATGCGGTGGCCGATGCCTTGCTCGGCGCGATTCGAGGTGGCGATATCGGCAAGCTTTTCCCCGATACCGATCCTGCTTATGAGGGTGCCGATTCTCTGAAGCTATTGGCTGCGGTTGCGGATCTTGTGCGTGAACAAGGCTTTTCTATCGTTGACATCGATTGCGTAATTGCCGCCCAAGCTCCAAAGCTTTCGCCTTATCGCGATATGATGCGTGAAAACCTGGCGACTGCCTGCGGGATCGCGGTAGAAAACTTGGGAGTGAAGGCAACTACTACCGAGCACCTTGGCTTTGAGGGCCGAGAAGAGGGCATTTCTGCTCAGGCTGTGGCGTTGGTATGCCGCTGTAAGTAGCCCGTAGAGCGGGCCCCTTCCTACTGGTAGAATTCGCGTGCGGCAGTTGCCGCATATGCTGTTTCGAGGAGATTGCATGATCAAGATTTACGATACCAAGGCGCGTGAAAAGCGCCCCTTCGTTCCCGTTGCCGACGGCAAGGTGAATATGTATGTATGCGGCCCAACTGTGTACAACTACATTCATATCGGAAATGCTCGCACGTTTATTTCGTTTGACACCATTCGCCGTTATCTGATTTGGCGTGGCTACGAGGTGAAGTTCGTGCAGAACATCACCGACGTGGACGACAAGATCATCAAAAAGGCAAACGAAGAGGGCCGTAGCGCTTCTGGGGTTGCTGCGGAATACGCCCAGGCATTTATCGACGACATGCGTGCTGCCGGCGTAATGGACCCGGATGTTCGCCCTCGTGCCACTGAGGAAATCGACGAGATGATCGCGCTGGTCGAAAAACTCATCGAAGGCGGTCATGCCTACGAGGTTGAAGGCGACGTATACTTTGCGGTTCGTTCGTATGAGGGCTATGGTCAGCTTTCTGGCCGCAATGTCGACGAAATGGAGTCGGGCCATCGTGAGCTGCGCGCAGACGGCCAGGGCTTGGAAGATCGCAAGCGTGATCCCCTCGATTTCGCCCTGTGGAAGGCGGCCAAGCCAGGCGAGCCTTCGTGGGATTCTCCTTGGGGCAAAGGCCGTCCCGGCTGGCATATCGAGTGCTCGGCTATGTCGAAGAAGTACCTGGGCCTCCCGTTCGATATCCACGGTGGTGGCGCAGACCTGGCGTTTCCTCATCACGAAAACGAGCGTGCTCAGTCAGAAGCTGCTTTTGGTTGCACGTTCTCCAATTACTGGATGCATGGAGGCATGCTTCAGATCAACCACGAAAAGATGTCCAAGTCACTGGGCAACTTCCTGTTGCTGCGCGATGTACTCGAAACCACCGATGCCCGTGTGCTTCGAATGCTGATGCTGCAAACGCATTACCGAAGCCCGCTCGACTTCTCGGACGAGCGTTTGGGCGAATCGGAGGCAATGCTTTCCCGTCTTACCAACTTCGTTAAGAACACCGCATGGTTGTGCGCCAACGCCGAAGGTGAAACCACGGTCGACCTTGTTGCTTATCAAAAAGCAATCGACGATATGTGCGATTCGTTTATTGAGGCAATGGACGATGATTTCAATACGGCGGGTGCTTTGGGCTCTATCTGCTCGTTTGTGCGCGAAGCGAACACGATCCTCGCTGAGGCTTCGGTGAGCAGCGAAGATGCTGCCACAGTGCTTGCCGGCGCCGATGCGGTGTGCGACCTGCTTAGCGTTCTCGGTGTCGATCTCAATGCTTGCGAAGACAAGGAGTGCGATTCCTCGAACGAAGTTGTGGCCTTGGCTGTTGAGCTTGCTGGATTTACGGGATGCGACGCCGAGGGGGCCATCGAAGCGCTGCTGGCGCGTCGCGCTGAAGCCCGCAAGGAAAAGAACTTCGCCCTTGCCGATGCGGTACGCGATCGGTTGGGCGATCTGGGCTTTGTGGTTGAAGATACACCGCAAGGCGCACGTGTGAGCCGCGCATAGCAAAATGAATACGGGGGCCTTGTGCCCCCGTTTGCTTTTACTGGTGGCAGGTTTGCAGAAGGTATCGTGTTTGCGACGATTGGATTCTCATCGCATGGTATAACCTTGTTAGAACATGTTCATTTGTTGGAGCGATTCGTGCAATATAACGTAATCGTGTATGGTGTGGAAGACTGCGGAAAACTGGAAGGGGATTGCTCATGATAAGGCGGAACCAGTATGTGTCTGTTCATGAAACAAGGGCTCAGGTGACGCGCGAAAAGCTTTTGAAAGCCGCTATCAAGCTCGTGAACCGCGATGGCATGAAGCAGCTTACCGTTCGCAACATTTGCGATGAGGCCGGGCTTTCAACAGGTAGTTTCTACAACCTGTTCAGCGGCAAGGAGGATCTTATCTCCTATTACTTGAAGTACGCTTTCGCACCTTATCGCGAAAAGGCTCTTGAGGGCAGTGACGAATATGGCCCAGTTGAGCGCGTCCTTCTTTTGTATCGTGCTTATGTTGAGTACTGCAAGGATATGGGTCTTGAATTCGTTTCCGGCCTATATGCTTCCAATCACAATCCCTTCTTCGACTTCATGCATCGCGATGCTGAAGACGATTTCATCATTGTTTCGGTTCGCAATTATCTTGCAGAAGCTATTGAGTTGGGTATTGTGCGTGACGATGTCGATCTTGACGAAGCCATGCTTCGCATTGCCGCCGCGTCGACGGGCTTGCTGTTCTACTGGTGCGTGTTTGATGGCGATATCGACATTGAATACGAAGTTGATGAAGCTATCAAAACCTATTTGCTTTCTATTACCGTAGATCCAAATATGAAGCTTAACATCGAGCCTCTGGAGTCAAAGGGCTGCTTTTTGAAGTAACCGTCTTTGTCTGGGGTTTCTGGCACACGCTCTGGTGCCCTGTTCTGCGGTGTGTGCTTCCAAAACTGTGCGATGAAAGTCCATGAAAGGCCTCCCGTTTCATGCCGAAAGAAGCGGGAGGCCTTTTTGTGCGTGGAGGATGTCGGGTGTTGTCGTTGGGGTGTTCAAAATAGCCAAACGTATAGCTTATGGAATCGTAAATGATTATTAATTATTGCAATTCATTTGCTTTGAACTGGCTATTTAGTTCTATTGAATACTGTTCGAGAACATGTGAACGTGTTATCCTTGAACCATCAGAAGCAGGCATGCACCGTAGGCGTGCGAGGGGCTTGCTGCAACACTTCAAGGAGGGGTAACGATGGTTTTCGAAAACGTTGTCGTTGCATATGATGGATCCGACCAGGCTCTTGCTGCCGTGAAGAAGGCTGCTGAAATCGTTGGCGGCGAAGAAGCCGCAAAGCTTCATGTGGTATTTGTAACCACGCATCCCAACGCTCAGCTTCCCGCGAACTTCAACAGTGCTTCGTTCGATCCTCAGCAGTACCTGCTTTCCGTTGAAGACATCATGGCCCTTTACAACAAGACCATTGATGAAGAAACCGAAAAGGTTAAGGAAGGCATTGGCGATTCGCTCGATTCCTTGGGCGATAAGGCAACCATCGAGGTAATTCCTGGCTATACGCCGGCCGCTGACATTCTCGGCTATGCTGAAAAGGTTAACGCCGACCTTATCGTAATGGGCTCTCGTGGTCTTGGCGCAATTCGCGGTGTTCTCGGTTCGGTTTCCTACGCTGTTCTGCGTGAAGCACCGATGCCCGTATTGGTAATCAAATAAATAAGGACAGAAGGCCCGCTCTGGGAGCGGGTCCTCCCTTTGTGTCGTAAGGCCCCAAATGGGGCTAGCGGTTACTTTCAAATGGGCTGGATGCGCAAAAGCGCATCCAGCCTATTTTTGTTGATGGGCGAAGTTTTGGCTTATGGGGGCATTCGATTACGCAGGCCGGTTTATCTAATGGTCTCGCTCGGCGTTAAGCCAGTTTCGTTGGCTTTTCCGCCGTATCAATCGATTCTATTGCTTTTTTCACAACATTGAATAGCAGGTCAATGTGGTCTTCGCGGTGGTTTAAGCAGGGAATATAGGTGACGTCTGCAGTAATGTCGTTTTGGCTGCACAGAGTGCAGAAGAAATCGCACGCTACCGACTTGATGTCATAGAGCGATTCCAAACAGTCGGAAGCAAAGCCAGGCGTTACAAGGGCTATCCGCGAAACTCCCTCGGCAGCCCATTGGGCCAGTTGGGTTTTGGGATGGGGCGTAACCCACGCACGCGAATCCTCGAAGCGCGAGTGGTAGGCAATGGCCCAGTCGGATTGGGGTATTCCAAGCAGCTCCATTGCTTGATTCACGCTGGCTTCGATCTGCTCCACATAGGTATCACCCGCTTCGATGTCTGCAAGGGGGATAGAGTGGAACGAGAGAAGAAGCTTGCTGCCTGGACGATACTCCCAAGCATCGCGTATGGATGCAGCGAGTGCCTGTGTGTATAAAGGGTTGTCGTTGTAGCCTTCGACAATTGCCTCGAGCGATAGGTTGGGATGCTTGCCAACCTGATCCTGCATGGCTTCCTTGCAAGTTTTAACGGTGCTGAAGGCGGTTTGAGGAAACAGAGGCAGTGCAACAATTTTGCTGCATCCAGCCGCTTCGAGCCTTTGCAGAGCATGGTTTATTGAAGGGTTGCCATAGCGCATGCCAACTTCGCACAGAGCGTTGATGCCCGCTTTGGCAAGGCGCTTGTTTAATGCATCGCACTGAGCGCGCGATTCAACTGCAAGTGGCGAACCATTGGGGGTCCATATCTGCTGGTAGCGCGGAGCTGTTTTCTTCGGCCTGGTTCGGGCGATGAAAAGACGCAAGATGGGTTGCCAGATAGCTGGCGGAACCTTGATGATGTTTCGGTCGGAAAGAAATTCGATCAGGTACGGGCGAATGTCCTGCGGATCAGGGGAGTCGGGGGAGCCCGTATTTATGAGAACAATGCCGATCTTTTCATTCTTTAAATCCATAATTGAGACTATAGCAAAATCATGAGCCGGAAAATTTACGGTACGGAGGATGCACGGTTTTTGCGGTGAATCGCGGTGTCAATGGCGCCTCGAGGAAGTTGCGAAGCAATCGTGCTGTGCTCTTGAAGATATGTGCTAATGCTGGCCTGAGGACGGCGGATGAAGCGGAAATGCAGATATACTCATATGATGGCTTTCCGAAAAAGGTGAGGCGCGAACAAAGGAGCAACAGGCAATGGCCTTTCTGTTTGGCTGTGAAAATGTGCATTTGGAATATCCCACGAAGGTGATCTTTGAATCGCTTTCCCTTGGCGTTGACGATGGCGATTGCGTGGGTGTGGTTGGTCGTAACGGTGACGGCAAATCGTCGCTTTTAGGTTTATTCGACGGAACGGTTGAACCCGATGATGGCCGCGTGCTGCGAACAGGTGGTGTTCGCTTTGCTTCTCTTCGCCAGGCAGATGAGTTAGACGACGCAAAGTCCATTGGATGGAATGTGGTGGGCGATACACCCGAATACGAATGGGCATCCGATGCTCGCATTCGCGACATCATCGACGGCATGATCGGCGACTTGGACTGGAATGCCAAAGTTGGCACACTTTCCGGCGGCCAGCGCCGCCGCGTTGACCTTGCCCGTGTACTGATTGCCGATGCTGACGTGTTGCTGCTTGACGAGCCCACCAACCATCTTGATGTGGTTGCCATCAACTGGTTGGCAAAGCACCTTAAGAAGCGCTTTTCACGAGGCGCTGGTGCCTTGGTGGTAGTAACGCACGACCGCTGGTTCCTCGACGAGGTATGCCTTCGCATGTGGGAAGTGCACGATGGCATCGCCGAACCATTTGAGGGTGGCTATTCCGCTTATATTCTCCAACGGGTGGAGCGTCAGCGCCAGGCCGAGGTGGCGGAACAGAAAAGACAGAACCTTATTCGCCGTGAATTGGCATTTCTTTCCCGTGGCGCTCGGGCGCGTTCTAGCAAGCCACGTTTTCATGTTGAAACGGCACGTGCCCTTATTGCGGAAGAGCCTCCGCTTCGTAACACCACAGAACTTAAGCGCGCGGCTATTTCTCGATTGGGGAAGAAGTGCGTTGATGTGATCGACGCCTCGTTCTCCTACGGGCAGAACAAGGTTCTCGATGATGTTACCTGGATGATCGGTCCTGGTGATCGCTATGGCCTTTTGGGTGCGAACGGTGCTGGCAAATCGACGTTGCTCGATATCGTTCAGGGCAAGCTCCGCCCTCAAACGGGTCGCGTGAAAATTGGCAAGACCGTGAAATTCGCTTTCCTTTCCCAGAAGCTCGAAGAGCTGGAAAAGCTGAAGGGCGATCGCGTTCGCGAGGTTCTTTCTCGATACAACGCTCGTTACATGATAGACGGCAAGGAAGTTTCCCCTGCTCAGTTGCTTGAGCAGTTGGGATTCACCAATGCCCATTTGAATATGCCGGTCGAAACGCTTTCCGGTGGTCAGAAGCGCCGTTTGCAGTTGATGCTGATTCTGCTTGATTCGCCGAACGTGCTTATCCTGGACGAGCCCAGCAATGATCTTGACACCGATATGACTGTGGCCATGGAAAATCTGCTCGATACCTGGCCGGGCACGTTGATCGTGGTAAGCCACGATCGCTACCTGATGGAACGCGTAACCGACGATCAGTTCGCGCTTATTGACGGCAAACTCATGCATTGTCCTCGTGGCGTGGACGAGTACCTTGAATTGCTTGAAGAAGACCGCAGGGCCCAATCGAACAAGACGACAAACGCATCAAAGAAGGGTAGTGCTGTCCAGCCTCAGGCCCAATCGGGGCTTTCTGCCGCCGAGGTTCGAGAGCTTAAAAAGCAGGCACGCTCCATCGAGAACAAGATGAAGACTCAGGAAAAGAAGCTCGCCCAGGCCAAGGAGGATCTGCTGAAGGTTGATCCTTATGACTATCAGGCATTAGGTGAAGCGCAGGCGGGTATTCACGAGCTCGAACAGCGCATTGAAGCGCTGGAAGAGGAATGGCTGCTAGTGGCTGAGCAAATGGAAGGTTAGCCTGTTGCGTGCCCACGGTGTGAAATGCCGTTTCTTTTCACGCGACTGGGCTTGCGGTAGAGTTGTTTTCAGCGTAATTCGTCCAATGAATGGGCGTTTGCGAGCATGGCTCGCGTGATGGGAAGGGTTGTATGGACGCGGTAACTCGTATTTCCGGCTCTACAAGGCTGGTGGGTCTTATTGGCTCACCCGTAACGTATTCTGGCTCGCCGGCTATCCACAATGCTGTGTTTGAGAGGATGGGCTACGATTACGCCTTTGTTCCCTTCAACGTGAAACCAGAGAACTTGGAATCGGCTGTGCGTGGCATGGAGGCGCTTGGCTTTTTGGGCTATAACGTAACGGCACCGTATAAGAATGCCATCGTCCCTTATCTTCATGAAATTTCTCGGACGGCAGAAATTATGGGCGCGGTAAGCACTGTGGTAATTCAGAATGGCCGTTCTTTGGGCGACAACGCCGACGGTGCCGCTTTTATGCGCAATTTGGTACTGAATGGCATCAATGTGCGCGGAAAGAAGATAACCGTGTTGGGCGCTGGTGGCGCAGCTCCCGCCGTTGCTGTTCAGGCGGCGCTCGATGGAGTGGCGCAGATCGATGTGTTCAATAGGAAGGAGTCGTATCTGCAAAGGGGATATGATCTGATCGATCGATTACACGGGTATTCTCCCTGTGAGATTTCCCTTTATGCTCTTTCTGACGAAGATCAGCTAAGGGCATCGCTTGCCGAATCGGCCTTGGTGGTAAATACAACCACCGTGGGGTATCCCGATGATCCCGGCTGTCTTCTGACGGCGGATATGTTGCGACCCGAGCTTATCGTGGCGGATCTGGTGTACAACCCCCGCAACACCGAACTCATACAGCTGGCGCGTTCCTGCGGCTGTAAAACCGTTGACGGCGCTGGCCCCTTTGTGCAGCAGGCGGCAATTGCCGAGCGTCTTTGGCTGGGTCGTGAAATGCCCGTCGACTTTGCCATGGAAACCTTTTTCGCTGATTAGTCAATTGCGTTGCGGGGTCAGACAGGGGGTCGTGAAATGCCCGTCGCCCTGCAAGTGGGCAAGATGACGCAAAAGGCTGGCTGCCGCTGGTTTCGCGGTGCATAGAATGAAAAAGCCCGTTCAATGAACGGGCTTGGAAATTCTGGCGGAGGAAGTAGGATTTGAACCCACGGTGCCTTGCGGCACAACGGTTTTCAAGACCGCCGCATTCAACCACTCTGCCATTCCTCCGAATCGGTAGGGATTAGGATAGCATAACTTGGTGGTGAGGTATGGAGCTCATTTCTTCAGATACGCAAGATATTGAATTCATGCGTCTGGCAATTGCTGAAGCGCGCAAGGCGGAACTGCTTGACGAAGTGCCCATCGGCGCAGTGGTGGTGCGCGACGGAGAGGTAATTACCGCTGCATATAATCGCCGCGAGACGGATGCCGACCCTGCCGGCCATGCTGAATTCCTTGCAATGAAACAAGCCTCAAACAAATTAGGCGTTTGGCGTCTGTCGGGGTGTACGGTGTACGTTACGCTTGAGCCATGCATCATGTGCGCGGGGCTTATGCACCAGGCGCGCATCGATCGTTGTGTGTTTGGTGCATTTGATCCGAAGGCAGGTGCGTTAGGTTCGCTGTATCAGGTGAATGCCGACGAGCGGTTGAACCATGTGTTCGAGGTTACGCCTGGGGTATGCGAAGAGGATTGCGCATCGTTGCTGCAAACGTTTTTTCGCGAAAAACGCAAGCGCAATAAAGCAAGAAAGGTCGCAGCGCGCGCCGAGGAAGCAAATGAACCCGCTGCTGCGATAAACGAGTAGAGCAATAAAGAATCGAATCAGGATGGTGCTTCTGCATGAGGCTTGAAGGTTTGCCAATGAAAAACGTTACAAAGATCATTTCGCCTGCAAAGGTGAACCTGGTTTTAGCTGTGGGTGAAAAGCAGGAAAGCGGGTTCCACGAGGTGCAAACCATCATGCACTCGCTTGCCCTGCACGACACGCTTTCTATGCGTCGTTTCGATGACGAGGGTTCGGGCGATGGCCTTCAGGTGATGCTGAAGTGCGAAAGCTCTTTTACTATCGACCCTCTTTTGATCAAGGCCGAGGAAAACATCGCCTACAAGGCTGTGGTTGAGCTGGCAAAGGCTTTGGGCCGCACACAGGATGAAACCATCGAAATGATTCTCAACAAGGTAATTCCTGCTGAAGCGGGCTTGGGCGGCGGCTCTTCCAATGCGGCTGCTGCGTTGGTCGGTGCGGCAACGCTGTGGGGCGTTGGCGTGGAAGATGAGCGTGTGCAGGAAGTGGCATCGCGTTTGGGCGCCGATGTTTCCTTCTTCCTGAAAGGCGGTTGCGCGCGTCTTTCGGGTAAGGGCGACGTGTTCGAGGCTCAGCTTGAGCCCCGTTCTGGCTTCGTTCTGCTTGTTCGCCCTGATGCTGGCGTATCTACGGGTAAGGCCTATGCGGCGTTTGATGAAGATCCTGTTTTGCCCAGTTCAGAGTATCTTTCGTCGATTGCAGCTTTGGATGCTGCGGCTGATGTTTCCCTGTACAACAACCTCGAAAAGGCGGCTTGTTCGGTAACGCCGGTGGTTGCACAAGTCCTTGAGTGGGGAAGGGCTGCTGCTGGCGAGGGAAATGTGGTGCTGTGCGGAAGCGGTTCGGCGGTGTGCTGCATTTTCGATAGCTACCAGGCGGCGTGCGGGGCTTCGGTTGAGGCGCGCAAGCATGAATGGTGGACGCGCGTAACGTCTTTCTCTCCATTGGGCGCTGCCATTATGGAGGCTTTATAATAGAAGCATCGAGTAATTCGAGGCAAGGTGGCGAAAATCACCAGTGGTTTTCCCGCATCATAGCAGCGCGTCTGCGGGCGTGGCTGCGCGAGAAACGCTAGGAGCAAGTTATGGAAGCAATTATTGCAATCGTTGTTGTGGTGGTGATTCTGGCCATCGTCCTTATTGCCCTGTACAACAACCTCGTTCAGCTGCGCAACCGCGTTGACAATGCTTGGTCGCAAATTGATGTTCAGCTGCAGCGCCGTTTGGATCTTATTCCCAATTTGGTGGAAACGGTGAAGGGCTATGCTGCCCACGAAAGCGGTACGCTCCAAAAGGTAACCGAAGCGCGTTCTGCGGTATGTAACGCTACGACGCCCGAGCAGAAGATGGCTGCCGATAACTTCCTTTCGGGTACGCTGAAGAGCTTATTCGCGGTTTCTGAGGCTTATCCCGACTTGAAAGCAAATGCTAATTTCCAGCAGCTGCAAGCTGAGATCTCCGCTACGGAAGACAAAATCAGCTATATGCGTCAGAGCTACAACGATACGGTAATGAAATACAACAGTGCGATTCAGACGTTCCCTGGAGTGCTGGTTGCCGGCCTTTTCAAGTTCACTGCGCGTGAAAACTTCGATGCCAATGCGGCTGCTTCGGCTGCGCCAGTTGTTTCTTTTGGTCAGGGCAACGATGCTGCGCAGGCTCCCTCGGTAAACATGGGAACCGCCCCTAAAGATCCGTCGGATACGCCTTCAGTGAAATAGGGTATCCAGCGGAGCTTTCTGCTAACATCCTATTTCCAATAAAACTTGATCGATGCTACTCATTGGGCATCGATGGATGACAAAGACGCCGCCTATGTGGGCGGCGTCTTTGCTTTGGTGCAACTATCTTCCGGCTGCCGGTTTGTGAGAGTTGGCAGCGTTTTGGCAAATTGACCAAGGCTATCTTGCCAAAACAGCGGGGTTTCCTGAGTGATTCGGTGCCGAATGCGAAATCGGGGTCAGTTGCGCAATAAAGTGCCTGTTTGCCATTGAGTCGTCTAAAATGAAAAAAGCCCGTTCGAAATGAACGGGCTCGATATACGGTGGCGGAGAGCTGGGGATTCGAACCCCAGATACGCTTTTGGCGTATACTCGCTTAGCAGGCGAGCACCTTCGGCCTCTCGGTCAGCTCTCCGTATATGCGAATTGAAATGATAACCTGCCCGCCCTCATCTTGCAAGGAGAAGAGCAGTGCAAAACCATGCTTTCATCAAAAAAAATCGCCAAAATGGTCAATTCGCCACACTTGTGGTCGAAAATCAGGTCAAAAGCAGCTTTGGCAAGGGCGTAGCCCTTGCTGTTGCAGTTTTGGCGCTGGCGTTTGCCTGCCTTTGCTTCACGCCGCAGCAGGCTCATGCAAAGTCATACGAAATGCCGCATACCACCATCAATGCAACGGTGCAGCCTAACGGCGACTTGCATGTGGTTGAGCAGCGCACGTTTGATTTCAGCGGTACTTTTACGGCGGTATGGTGGAACTTCGATAGCTTGCCTTCTGGTTCCGACATCAAGATCAACAGCGTAAGCATGGGCTCTTCGGCGAAGTCTCTCTCGGAATTTCCCAGCGTACCTTTCCAGCTTGATTGGCGTGAGTCGGGCGGTCCCGGCGGCGACGCTTACTCATTCGATAAGCCCAAGAACACCGTCTATGTGTTCTTCTCGGTGGAAGACGAAGCGGATGTTGTGCAGCTGGACTATACGGTAACCAAGGCTGCGCAGGCATACTCCGATGTGGGAGAGCTGTACTGGCAGTTTGTGGGCAGCGGCTGGGCTGAAGACTCCAGTGATGTGACCATGACGTTGAACCTTCCCATCGCTTCGGGGGCCAAGGTTACGGCGGGTGAAAATGTGCGCGCGTGGGGTCATGGTCCTCTAGATGCTACGGTTGCCATCAATGGTGACGGCACGGTAAGCTACAGCGTTCCCCACGTAAACGCAGGTTCCTATGCAGAAGCGCGTGTGGTGTTTCCCGTTGAGTGGCTGTCGGGCATAGTTTCCGGAGCCGACAACATGCACGAATCTACCGCTCGCCTCGATACCGTTCTTTCCGAAGAGCAGACCTGGGCAGACCGCGCCAACGCGCAGCGCGCGCTTTCGCTCGGTTTGCTTATCGTGGTGATTCTTGTTTGCTTGGCCTTGCTGGTATGGGGCGTTCGTTCCTTTGTCCGCTACGGCAAGGAGCTCAAGCCTACCTTCGAGGATGAATATTGGCGTGATGTACCGGAAGCTGGCGCCCACCCTGCTGTGATCGGTCGTTTGTGGACCTTCGATAAGGAAAGTTCAACCGATTTCACGGCAACCATCATGCATCTTGCCAATGCTGGTGCGATCTTGATCAACAAGGGTTCATACGAACAGGGTGGTGTCATTCGAAAGAAGCAAGTCGATGACTACTACCTTACGCGTGTACCTCAGGTAGAGCTTTCGCTCAATAGCACGATTGACCGCAAGGCTATGTCATTCCTGTTCGATACGGTAGCGCAAGGCCAGCCTTCGCTGTGGTTGGGAACCATCAAAGCGTATGCAGAAAGCAATCCCGAAGAATTCAACGACGCTATGTCTGATTGGCAGGGTTTGGTAACTTCGCATGTGATAACAGCCGAGTACTTTGAAAGCTACTCGAAGTCGAAGCGCTTCCGTATGCTTTCGGTGGCAATTGCGCTGATACTGGGATGTTTTATCATCGCGTGTATCTTTGAGAACTTCCTCGTTCTTGTTCCTGGTATCATCACGGGAGTGGCTCTTATTGTGGTTTCTCGTTTCATGGAGCGCCGCACGCAGAAGGGTGCCGATGTCTATGCGCGCTGCAAAGGGCTGCGTAAATGGCTTACGGAATTCTCTGCGTTGGATGAACGCCCTGCCGCCGATGTGAAGGTATGGGGCGAATTCATGGTGTATGCCTATCTGTTCGGCGTAGCTGAACAGGCTATTGGTGAGCTACGCAAGAAGGTGCCCGAGATGTTCCAGCTGAATAACGATGAGGCGCTGGACAGCTCGTACGTGCCATGGTGGGGGCTGTATACCCCGACGTACTATGCGAACACCACCATGCCCGATCTTGGCTCGATGCTGAACACGTCGGTATCGGAATCTATCCAGGCAGTGCAGTCGGCGCTTTCGGGCGATTCCTCCGATGGCTCTGGCGGCGGCGGTGGGTTCTCCAGCGGCGGTGGCGTCGGCTTCGGCGGCGGTGGCGGCGCCCGTTAGAATTTGCCTGCCTGATGCTTTCTGCCTGCGGTTCTGGTTGGTCTGGTGCGAAGGGCGGCTGCTGTTCGCTGCGATTGAAGGCGGGATGCATGCTGGGAATGCCCGATTGCGGTCAGGTTGCCTTAGGAGATCTGTCGCCGATAACGGCGATTGCGCCGCCGATGGGAGTGCTGGGCAGATGCCTATCGGGTATTCTGCAGCGGGAAGCCGTATTGCTCCTAGATCGAGCCAGTGCCGTGCAATTGCTCCTTGCGGGGAGCGGCTTGGTTATAATGGGCACTTATGATTGCTCTTTCTGAAATACCTTCATGGGTTTATAAAATACTGTTGGTTTTGGCCGCAATGATTTGGGGCTTCAGCTTCGTGGTCATGAAGGATGTGGTCGCGGTTATGCCGCCGGCGTGGCTTTTGGGCATCCGCTTCACGTTGGCGGGCTTCATTCTTCTTTTTATTCTGCGCAAGCGGGTGAAGGCACATTTCTCTAAGCGCGCCTTGGGCGCAGGCATGGTGCTGGCAGTGTTCGATTTTTCAGCATTCCTGGCGCAAACTGTGGGCCTGCAGCATACAACGCCGGGCATTAACGCATTCCTTACCGCAACGTACTGTGTTATGGTTCCGTTTGCCTCGTGGATCCTTATGCGTAAGCATCCCTCCTTTTTCAACATGGGGGCTGCCGGTATTGCTATTGTGGGCATTTGGCTGGTTTCGGTTACTACATCAGGGCAGACATTTTCCATTGGCTTTGGCGAATCCCTGACAATGGTCAGCTCGGTTTTGTTTGCGGTTCACATCGTCTTTGTGTCCAAGTTCACTGAAAAGCACGACGCACTGATGCTCACGGTGTTCCAATTCATCACCGAAGGTTGTTTCGGATGCATCGTTGGTGCAGTCACGGAAACGCTTCCTACGGCTGCGGTGATAACGCCTACCATTGTTGGTCAGATGGCCTTTCTCATCGTGTTCGCGTCGATCATCGCGTTTGGTATCCAGAACGTTTCACTCGCGTACGTTAACCCCTCGCAGGCAGCGTTGCTTCTTAGCTTGGAATCGGTATTTGGCGTGCTGTTCTCCGTTCTGCTGTACGGAGAGGTTATGACGAGCCGTTTGCTGGTCGGATTTGCGTTGATTTTCGTAGCCATCTTGGTGAACGAGGTGGTGGCTCCGAGGGTTGAAGCGAAACGTGCTATAGTTGCTTTCGGTAGAGATAAATGGAAAGAGGACGGGCCTCATGACTAACACCACCGAGAACATCATCCTTATTGGCATGCCGGGCGCTGGCAAGTCAACCTTGGGCGTTGTTTTGGCGAAGATCCTTGGCTATGAATTCATCGATGCCGACTTGCTTATTCAGGGCAAGCTCGACAAGACGCTGCAGAAGATTATCGATGCATGCGGTCCTGATGGCTTTATCGAAGTGGAAAATGAAGTGCTGTGCACGCTTTCCACGAGCCATGCCATTATTGCTACGGGTGGTTCTGCTGTCTATTCCGACGAGGCCATGAAGCATCTGTCCTCTATCGGCACGGTTGTATACCTGCAGGTTTCCTACGAAGAGCTGGAAAACCGTCTAGGCGGCCTTCATGAGCGCGGCGTCGTTATGAAGAACGGTATTGGTATGAGCTTGGCCGACCTGTACGAGGAGCGCGTGCCCCTGTACGAAAAGTACGCCGATCTTACTATCGACATCAACGGCCTTTCGGTTCGCGATGCGGCACGAAAGCTCGTCGATCAAATCTCTATGCTGTAAAGTTTGGCGCCGGTCATGGACCGGCGCTTTTTTGTTTTATCGGGTTTTGTTCCGAGTTGGTGGGGTACGGTGATTGCTTTTCTGGGCGGTTGTGCATCGCCGAGGACTTCAGGTTTCTGGCAAGCCGGCTCACATGCCGTCAGATAAACAGGAGGCCCCGTCCGGGCTTTTGTGAATCCGTCCCGTTGTTTAGATGCGGGACAGGTTCGTTGCCGGCCGGGGCCTGATGCAAATGCGTTGTATGCGCTTCGACTCCTTTACAGCTCGATGCTCCTGGAAGAGCCGTCAATGTCGTCGATCTTGGCAATGCCTTCTTTCAGGGAGAAGAACGTCAGGCGTGGATCGCCCCAGTCTTCGTAAGTTTCGCCAAGTGCCGTCATGTGCTCGTAGCCTGCTTTGCGAACCTCATCGCCTGCGGTGTCGTTCAAATCGGCTACGCCCGTAACGATGATCCAGCCGCAGCCGGGCTTCCATGCGGAAAGCTCGAATTTGGGGTTCTGCTGCAGCTGATGATAAACATCTTTGTTAGTTGCGGTGCAGAACCACAGGGTGTCGCCTTCGCGCATAACGAAGCTGAAGGGGCGAACGCGGGGCTGGTCGCCTTCGCAGGTTGCCAGGTACCATGCGGGTACTGCGGTAAGGTATTCAATGATGTCGTCCATGGTGTTCCTTTCGAGTGGTTGGCGGTTGCCCTGATGCTGAGACCGTCAAATGTCGTTATTGCTTCGATGCGTTCGCGGTTTGGGGTTTGACGCTTGCGTGCTGGCTTTCCTTACTGGGCTGGGATTTGCACGAGTGGGGAAGTGGCGAGGTGCACGGTTTCGTGTTTACAGCAGCATGTTCAAGACGAGGTCGGTCGCCAGTACGGCTGCAGTGCCGATTCCTAAATAAGCGGTACCGGCGATATCGCGCTTGCTGAAAGAGAGTTCTTTTAAGCGGGTGCGGTTTTCGCCTCCATGATAGCAGCGGGCATCCATGCCCAAAGAAAGCGTTTCGGCGTGTCGGAACGCGCTGGTAAACAGAGGCACAATAAGCGAAGTCATCATAGCAACGCCCCCCTTGGGTCCCTTGCCGAAATTTGCGCCGCGGCTAATCTGCGCACGGTAGATAGTGCGCAGTTCGATGGCGAACTGGGGCAGGAAGCGCAGAGCGATTCCCATCATCATAGACAGCTCATGAGCAGGCAACCCGAAGCGTTTGAAGGGCTCTAGAAGGCGCTCGAAGCCATCGGTGAGATCGAGCGTGGTGGTGGCCAGCGTAAGCAGGCTCACGCCCAGCAGCAGCATAGTAAGGCGGATAGCGATAAAGAGTGCCTGGTGCAAGCCTTGTTGGCTAATGCAGATGATCCATAGCTGAAAGTACACTTCGCCGCCCTGAACGAAGAAAATGTTCAGCAGCGCAGTGAAAACCACCAGAATGGCCAGAGGTGCGATGGAGGTGAATGCTTGGCGAAGTGAGATGTGCGCGAAAGCAAACATTCCCGCAGTAAACAATGCGGCAACGCCCAACGATACGTACGACCCTGCGGCAAACACCATAACCATGAACAGGATTGAAAGCAGGAGCTTTGCGCGAGGGTCCATGCGGTGAACAGCGGAATCCTTGGCGATGTAGCGACCGAATACGGCATCTATATTCATGATTGCGCAGCCCCGCTTCCACCAAGGATGTGAGCAATTTCATCTGCTAGCGATTCGGGAAGATAGAGCTTTTCGGGCAAGGGCATGCCTTCTGCGCGAAGCTGGTTTGCCAGGGTTTGGGCATGGGGGATGCCGAGGCCAATTTCGCGCAATTCGACAGCATGCTTGGTGAAAATCTCCTCCGGTGTGCCCAGGAACGCCACTTCGCCTTCGTGCATGACCAGCATACGATCTGCAAGAAGGGCGATGTCGTTCATGTTATGCGAAACCATTACCACCGTAAGGTCGCGTTGTTCGTGGAGCTGTTTGATGAGGTCGAGGAAATCGGTGCGTGATGCTGGGTCAAGACCAGCAACCGGTTCGTCGAGTACCAACGTAGTGGGGCGCATGGCAAGCACGCCGGCAAACGCCACGCGGCGTTGCTGACCGCCTGAAAGCTCGAAAGGGCTGCGTTTGCTCAGCGTATCGAAATCAAGATGTACGTCGGCGAGCGCTTCACGGATGCGGGCATCAACCTCATCTTCGGACAAGCCCATATTGCGGGGGCCGAATGCCACATCCTCATAGACCGTTTCGGCAAACAGCTGGTGTTCGGGGTACTGGAATACCACGCCGATGTCGCCGCGAGCGCAGTTCGCGTTTTTGCGGTCTGCCAGATCTTTGCCGTTCCAGAGCACACGTCCTTCGGTGGGGTTTGCAAGGCCGTTCAGATGCTGTACCAGGGTGGATTTACCAGACCCCGTATGTCCTGCAATGGCAAGGAATTCGCCATCGTTGAGGGTGAAGCTGACATTGCGCAAGGCGTAGCGTTGCACTTCCCCAGCTTTCTTTTGTCGTTTGGTGAGCGGCGTGTAGCTGAAGCTTACCTGTTCGAAAGCGATCGACACAGTTCCTCCTTCAGCGTTGCGGTTTCGATATGGGTGCCAACGTTGATGCCACGATCTTGCAGAAGGCGCGACATGTGGGTGGCGAAGGGTACATCAAGATTAAGGTCGCGAAGAACGTGGTCCTGCGTAAGCACTTCGTCGGGAGTGCCGTCGAGTACGCAGTGGCCATCGTTCAGCACGATCACGCGATCGGCCTCCGCGGCTTCTTCCATGAAGTGAGTGATCATGATAACGGTCATGCCCTGTTCGTGGAGCTCTTTGCATACGCGCATCAAGCCGCGGCGTCCGCGCGGATCAAGCATGGCCGAAGCCTCATCGAAAATCAGAATGGAGGGATGCATTGCCAGCACGCCTGCAATGGCGACGCGTTGTTTCTGGCCTCCAGAAAGGGCTGTGGTTTCGCGCTTTCCGGAGCCGGCTAAGCCGACTTTTGCCAACGATTCTTCTACGCGTTGACGAAGCTCGGGGTTTTCTATGCCCAGGTTTTCGGGGCCAAATGCCACATCGTTTTCAACGAGGCTGGCGACGATCTGGTCATCGGGGTTCTGGAATACCGCACCTGCCGTGCTGCGTATGGCGAAGGTGTTGTCTGGATTGTTGGTTTCCAGGTTGTTCACGGTTACGGTGCCGGTATCAGGCACCAAGAGTGCGTTGATGAGCTTCGAGAACGTTGATTTACCTGAGCCGTTGGCGCCCAAAACGCAGACGAACTGACCCTCTTCGATAGAGAGAGCCAGTTCGGAAAGTACCTTGGTTTCGCCTGTGTAGGTAAAGGAAACGTCGGAAAAGGTAATCACGGTTAGCGACCCTTCGTCTGGTCCTTCTTAGGAGTAATAAGGTTGGAGATTGATTTGTAGATAACCAGCGTCAGAACCGCGTTGAGCAAACCCTTAAGCAGATTGAAAGGAATAAGAATGGGGATGATCATTGCCGTTACTGCTTCGAAGGGGACGCCCAACCACATAGGGGTGACAACGAGGTTGCCCACAACAGCACCAGCCATCGCGGCGATGATGCTGAGCACCAAGCCGCCAATAGCGGCGGGGTAGGTGCGCTTCTTCTTGTAGATGATGGCGGCGGGCAATACGAAGCACGTGACGGTGAGCACATTCATAAGTGCACCGGTGAAGTCTGCCATGAGCAGGCCGTGAATGATGGCGGTTAGGATGCCTACCGCAACGCCGGCGCCAGGACCGAACGCGAAGCCGGAAACCATGGCAGGCATATTCGAAGCGTCGAATTTAAGCCAGGTTACGCCGGGCAGCAAGGGGAATTCAATGAACGAAAGAAGAACGCCAATGGCGCACATGAGGGCCATGGTGACCAGTTGCTTGGTGGACCATGCATTGGTGTTCTTGGTGGGGGTGTTCGGGGTAGACAAAGTAAGCCTCCTGTCTCTTCCATCCGGACTGTAACCGTTGGCTTCGGATTTGCACCAAATCAGTCTGCTTAGCCGCCAGGCTAAGCAGGGTTGCGGGCTTCAGATGAAGCTAGGTTGCTTCGGGGGATCTGTTACCGCCAGTGAGGAATTTCACCTCGCCCTGAAACAGCGTTCGCGGGTTATCCTACCATTCTCTAGTGCCTTGCTCAACCTGAACAGCTCCTTTGTGGGCGGTTTCCGTCCCTGCAATAACGAAGTTCTTGCGGGAGCCCCGCCTGGAGCAAAGGTGCCATTGCAGGAGTTCTTCCCTTGCAGCGAAGGGTCCTTTGCCAACGTCGTAAAGTGGCCGGCATCCATCGGCAATCTCCCCTTTGGCAAAGGGGCGTTTTGGAGCTTCCCTGCATCGAAGAGACCTTTGCGGGAGTTTTCCTCCGCACGGTAAAGAAGGTGGGACTGGAAAGGGTTGTGAAGGATGTTTTGATGCGTCTATGGGGAGTGCAGAAGGGGTGTGCTAAGATAGCAGAGCTGATTGTCAGCATCCTTTTTGCCCCCGTAGCTCAGAGGATAGAGCGTCGGTTTCCTAAACCGTGCGTCGGAGGTTCGAGTCCTCTCGGGGGCGCCAGTATCTTCAGGTCCGCCTTAGGCGGGCCTTTTTTATTGAGCGTTGCGCGTTACGGGAAATGACTCAAAAAACGTGCCTCGTGGTTATTCGGTCTATGGGACAGTTTTTGGTCGTCGCGTTTATAGCGGTACAGACCTCGTCATAGCGTCGTCCCCTGCCCCTGCCTATGGTATCGCCTCACAGTACGGCCGCCTGACCCGCTTATAGCGCTGGTTCGATGCCGCCTTGGGAGCTCGAAAACAAAAAAACGGCCCGAATTGCAACTTTTTTGCGATTAGGGATTGTTTCGGAGCGGCAAAGCAGGGATATCGGCTCGAAATCGCAGTAAATCGGCCGCAAAACGGCCTGTTTTCGCTTTGTGGGAACAGGAGAGAGTCCCTAATCGAAAAAAAGTTGCAAAGAAGTCGGAATTTTTGTTTTTACAAGGGGCGGACCGACCCAGCGGGGCAGATTCTGCGAAAGACGCGTGGCGCGCAGCAGATCTTGCGCAAGACGCGTGGTGTCGCGGTGACGGCGACGAGGCAAGTTTCCGCGAGAAAGATAAGCGGCTCATCGCCTTCCTCCCGGTATTGTCCGTCGTTTTAGCGATTCAAACTCGTGGTTTTAAGGTTATAGCCCCTTTGCTGATATCGAGGGTTCTGGTGCTTTCAGCTTTGATTCGGGCAGTTGCTGCGGGTTTTCTGTTGCTTGGTGAGCAGTGCGTGTTATGCAGAATAGCCTGTAAAAAATAAGGCCTCGCGTTGCTGCGAAGCCTTATTGTGCCAGTCGTTGTACTTGTCGCCGTGCTGGTTAGTTGTTTTCTGATCCGCCGGATCCTTGGTTGTTGGTGTTGCTGGGGCCGGAGGAGATAATGATAGTTACTGTGTTGCCGTTGGTGCTCTGTGAGATAACATATCCCTTTGCTACCGTCGAATCGGGCTTGCGCTGCGAATCATCATATTTGTAACCTGCTTTGTCGAGGGTTTCCTTTGCTTTGCTCTCGGACATGCCAACTACATTGGGGGCTTCGCCAAGACCGCTGGAAATGGTGATGGTAATGGTGGTTCCCTTGGTGGCGGTGCCTGTTTTGCTCTGCTTCGTAACGTTGCCCTTTTCGACATCCTTGCTGGTTTCGGTCGTGGTGTTAACCGCGAAGCCCGCACTTTCCAGCTTGGAGGTTGCCTGCGACTGCGTCATGCCCACAACATTGGGGATGGTCACCTTTTCAGAGCCCTTAGAAAGGTGGAATACCACCGTATCGCCCTTGCTTGCCGTGGTGCCCGAAGGGGTTTCCTGCGATGCGACCATGTTTTCGTCAACATCGTCGGAGAATACGGAATCGCCTTGCTGGCCCGTCAGACCCGCTTCATTCAATGCCTTTTGGGCTTCGTCGGCAGATTTGCCCTTCAAATCGGGGACGGTAACTTGTTCGGTTCCCTTAGATACATTGATCTTTATGGTAGAGCCCTTTACGGCTTGCTCGCCTGCCTGTGGGTCGGTGCTTACTACGCTGCCAGCAGGAACGGTGCTGCTATACACTTCCGTTTCGGTGCCAACCTTGAAGCCTGCCTGTTCAAGCGTGGTGCGTGCCTGGGCAATAGACTTGTTCGTTACATCAGGCACGGTAACCTTATCGTCGCTGCCATTCATGGCGAACATAGCACCCGCAATGCCGATGATGCATAGCAGCGCCACGACAACACCGATAATGGTGTTGCGCTTCTTCTTTTTGGCTGCCGCCTCTTCGTCTTCGGCGGAATATACGCGTGGGCTTACCTGGGTAAAACCACCGGTAGCTTGGCCGCCGGCAACAGGGCTCATAACAGCGGTGCCGTTTTGCATAGGTGCAACGCCACCCATAACCTGGGTTTTAAGGCCGCTGATATCATCGCCAAGCGCAATGGGACGACCTGCCAGGAAGTCGTTCAGCACATGACGCATCTCTGAAGCGTCCTTGAAGCGCTTATTGGGATCCTTTTCCAGGGCCTTCATGATGATGGCTTCCAGGCCAGGATCGATGTTCGGATTGATGGTGCTAGGCGGTGCGGGAAGCTCGTTGACCTGCTTCACGGCAACGCTTACCGCGTCTTGCCCGTCGAAGGGAAGCTTTCCGGTGGTGGCTTCGTAGAGGACTACGCCCAACGAGTAGATATCGCTGGCGCCGGTGAGCTCCTTGCCCTGAGCCTGCTCAGGCGATACGTAGTGGGCAGTGCCCAGAACGGTTGCCGTTTGGGAAAGCCCCGCGTCGCCTGCGCGCGCAATACCGAAGTCCATTACCTTGATGTTGCCATCAGGCTGGATCATGATGTTCTGCGGCTTGATGTCACGGTGGATTACGCCGCCTTCATGTGCAACGGAAAGCGCCTGAGCAATCTGGCTGCCGATTTCGGCCGCCTTTCGCTGATTGATTGCGCCTCGTTCATTGATGGCGGTTTTAAGATCGGTTCCGCGGAGGAACTCCATAACAATATAGTAGGTTTCGCCGTCTAGGCCCCAGTCGTAAATGCTTACGATATAGGGGCTCTGCAGGTTAGCGGCAGATGCCGCTTCCTGACGGAAACGCTTGGTAAAGGTTGGGTCGGCTGCATACTGGGGCAGCATAACCTTTACGGCTACCGTGCGGCCCAGGACGTTGTCCTGTGCGCGGTATACCTCTGCCATGCCACCAAGGCCGACTCGTTCAGTTAGCGTGTAACGGTTGTTGAATGTTCTGCCAACCATGCTTCCAGCCACGTTTGTACTCCCTTTGGATCCATGCTTAACGACCATCGCATAAGCATATCGTATTACCATGTCAAGTTCCTCGTTTTTGCAAGGCTTTCACGAGGAATCAGGAAACGTTTTTCTTACAGATTCCCTTGTACTTCAAGTGCTGCCCTCAGTACGCCTTGGGCGCGTCCGGCTGCACCGCCGGAAAGGCTCTCGCCAGCCTCTTCGAGGACGACGGCTACTACTACCGAACAGTCATCGGACGGGCCCATGCCCACAAACCAACGGTCGTCCTTTTCCTTGCCAGTTTCTGCGGTGCCGGTTTTGCCGGCAATCTGCACGCCGGAAATGGCTGCCGCCTTACCAGTGCCGTTGTTCACAACTCCCTCAAGCACCGTGCGCACGCGTTTGGCCACCGACGAAGAACATACGTTCGACATCGTGGAAGGCGTTGCGCGATAGCTGTTCTTGCCGTCGGAGTTGTTCACGCTGTCTACCAGGTAGGGCTGCATGATAGTGCCGTTGTTGGCGATTGCGCAGCCCACCAATGCCATCTGTAAAACGGTTGCCTGCGGGCCCGCGGGGCTGGCGTGTTCGCCTACCGGCTCGCCTGCTGCAGCCCATGCGGTTTCCCATTCGGTCATTTCGTTCGGGTCCGGCATCAGCGATTTAGCAAGCGGCAAATCGAAGTTCAGCGCGTTGTTGAAGCCGAATTTCTCAGAAGAGGAAACAAGGCCGTCTGCGCCAATCTGGTCGCCGAGCTGCGCGAATACGGTGTTGGCGGAAAGCTCGGTTGCGCGCTGCAGCGTAATAGTGCCATATGACGAGTTGTTGAAGTTCGTCACCTTGCCACCGCCGATGTCGAGTGTGGAGGGGGAATCGTACTGAGTCGATTCGGTTGCCACGTTGTTTGCCAGCGCGGTGGTCAGCGTTACGATCTTGAACGTGGAGCCAGGCGAATACAGCGCCTGGGTTGCGCGGTTATACAGTGCCGAAGAATCGCCGCCGGAAGAAAGGATGTTGTCAACGTCGTCGGCATCATAGGTGGGCGAAGAAGCGAGTGCCAAAACCGCTCCCGTTTTCGGGTCGATGGCGACGCAGGCGCCCTTGTAGCCCTTCAGCGAGTCTTGAGCAGCTTTCTGAATGGTTGAGTTGATGGTGAGCTTCACATCGTTGCCTGCGGTGCCGGCACCGGAATAGGAATTCAGCACATCAATCCATGAAGCGTAGTTGCTTTCGCCCTTCAGCGTATCGTTGCAGGATGCTTCGATACCGGAGGTGCCGTATGTGTCGGAGGCGTATCCCACCACGTGCGCTGCAAGGTTGCCTGCGGGGTATTCGCGCTTGTAGGAGCCATCGTCTTGTAGCACGGAATGAGCCAGGAGCACATTGTCGTATGTGGTGATGGCGCCGCGCTCGGTTTTGGATTCTTTTGCCAGCGTATGGTTGTTGATGGGCATGTTCTTATATTCATCTGCCTGGATAACCATGATCATCGTCAGGTTAGCAACCAACAGCGCAAACAAGGCGGAGAACACGATCATGGTGCCGGTAAGGCGCTTGCCCAGGGAAACGCGTCCCAGCGCACCGTTCAGGCTTACTACGCCCGTGCCCGATGCCATTTCGGTGCCCAAGCCCGTGCCCTGATCGCTTGCGCGCAACAGGAAGCCCAAGATGATGAAGCTCGCCAGAAGCGAGGAACCGCCTTGGCTTACAAACGGAAGGGTAAGGCCAGTAAGGGGGATAAGGCGCGTTACGCCGCCCACGATGATGAATGCCTGCAGCACGATAACGGCAGTGAAGCCTACTGCCATAAACGAGCTAACGTCGCTCTTTGCGCGAACGGAAATCAGAATGCCGCGGATGGCGAAGCACAGGTACAGAAGCAATACACCTGCAGCACCCAAAAGACCCGCTTCTTCGGCGATGGCGCTGAAGATGAAGTCGGATTCAACAATAGGAATCTGCTCGGCCATGCCATTGCCAATGCCCACGCCGAACAAGCCGCCGTCTGCGATGCTGAAGATAGATTGGACCAGCTGATAGCCCGTGTTAGTGGGATCCGCGAAGGGGTTGAGCCACGTATCGACGCGAACCTGAACATGGCTGAACAGGAAGTACACGAACACGAAGCCCACGGAAACCATCAGAAGGCTGATAACGATGTAGGCGTGCTTTCCGGTGGCCACGTAGAGCATGGTGACGAACACGAAGAACAGGACCAAAGCCGAGCCCAAGTCCTTTTCGAATACGATAACCAGCAAGGCCACGGCCCACATGATGATGACGGGAACCAGCGCACGCATGTCGGGTACACGGAAGGGCCCCAGCTTGTGATTGAAGACGGAAAGCATCTCGCGGTTTTGTGCCAGGTATGCTGCCAGGAAGATGACGATACAGATTTTTGCAAGCTCACCAGGCTGAATAGAGAAACCACCGATGGAAAGCCAAATGCGCGAACCGTAGATTTCGTTACCGATAACTGGAAGCATGGGCGACATCAGCAGCAGGATGCCGGCGATCATAATGGTGTATTTGTAGCTGCCAAGCTTGTCGAGATTCTTCACGAATGCCAAGACGAGCACCATGAACACCACGCCAAGGAACAACCATCCAACCTGTTTCATAGCCAGGTCAGGTGCAAGGCGCGTGATGAAGGCAATGCCAATGCCCGATAGGGCGAATGAAAGCGGAAGAATGGCAGGATCGGCGCCAGGAGCTAGCTTGCGAATGGCCAGATGGGCCACCACGAAGGTGGCAAACATGCTCAAGGGCACCGTCAGGTTGTCAAGCGTTACCCGGTTTCCTTCATTGAGGGCAACCATGGCAAAAAGCAATATTACAAGAGGAGCTGCGATGCAAAGAAGCATCAGCTCGGTATTGCGTCGGGTCATTGACTACTCGCTTTCGTTGGCGCTCTTCTTCGTCTTCGAGGCAGAGGGGTCGGAAGATGCTGCTTTGTCGGTAGAAGCGGAGGCGTCGCTTTGTTTGGTTGCGGCATCCTGGCGGGCAATGTCTTCCCGATAGGAAGCGATAAGCTCATTTGCCTCATTCATGCTGCCAACCGAAATGCCATCGTTGATACGGCTTGCCACACTCGGTGAAAGCTTGTTCACATCAACATCGGTAACATGGTCGAGGCTAGAAAGAGGCATGCCGAACAGGTCGTCTTGCAAACCGCGGTATACGGCAACCTTGCCGTCTTGGTTCACCAAGTAAGCGGAGTTGTTCACATATTGATAGGCGGTAACGCCAGCGATTGCGAAAATGGCAATAACCGCTAGGACCAAGAACGTGTAGAGAATCTTCGATTTGCGCTGTGCTTTGCGTTCGCGCACCTCGCGAAATCCTTCAACGTCCACCACCACGGCAGTTGCGTTATCGAACCCACCTGCCTCAAGCGCGGCAGCCACCAGATTGTCGGCGCATTCCTGCGCAGTGCGGCTGTGGCCCATAACATGCTCGATCTGCGGATCTTCGATCATGGTGCAAATGCCGTCGGAGCACAGAAGGATGCGGTCGCCCGTTTCAACGTTCAGCTCGTAGATGTCGGGCTGCATATGAGGGTCGGAACCGATGGCTCGCGTGATAACCGAGCGGTTCGGGTGAACGCGGGCTTCGGCTTCTGTGAGCTGGCCGGCTTCGATCATGTCGGCCATGAGGCTATGGTCGCGCGTAAGCTGCTGGAGCTTTCCTTCATGTAGAAGGTATGCGCGCGAGTCGCCAACCTGGGCAATGATCAGGCGCTCACCTTCCAAGATGGCAGCGGTAAGCGTGGTGCCCATGCCTTCGCGGCCAATGCCTTTTGCGGGCGCTTTGATAACGTTGAGGTTTGCGGCAATCACGGCACGCGCCAACGCGTCAGTATCGGCGTGGTCGGGCGCAAGCTCCATGATGGTGTTGATGGCAATTTCCGAGGCGACTTCGCCTGCTTCGTGGCCACCCATGCCGTCGGCAACGGCAAAAAGCGGCGGAACCGCAACCAGGCTGTCTTCGTTATGTTCGCGGATGTGGCCAACTTCAGTGCGGCTTCCGAAGAAGGCGATGGCGTTGGACTCGTCTGCGGCTTTGCGCTCGGCGCGGGCGTTGCGGGGAGTGGGCATAGTTGAATTCATCTTCCTCTTTTACTGGGCGAACCGTACGCGCATGGTTACATCGCCAACGGCAACTTTGTCGCCGTTCTTCAAAGCGGTGGGTTCAGAGATAAAGCGGCCATTGACGGCAGTGCCGTTAGTAGAGCCTAGGTCCTCCACGAAGAGGTTCTGGCCCATGAGCACAAAGCGCGCATGGCGCGAAGATACGTATTCGGCACCGATGACGATATCGGATCCTGGGCTGCGGCCTACGATAACCGGGCCGTTGACGGCAATGTTCACGCCGCGAAGTTCCTTGGGGCCTTTTTCGATGGCAACGGTCCAGGTCTTTTCGCCTTTGCGCTGTCCGCGCACCAGACCAATGCCAGTTTTCATGATGGCGAAAAGGAACAGGTAGAGCAGTGCTACAAAAAGCAGTCTGCCTATGAGGAGGATTACGTCGATCACGGGTTAGCCTATCGTTTGAAGCGGGTTTAAAAGGTGCGCAGAAAGCGCAAACGGGCTGTGCCAGCAAGTGACGCAGCCCGTTCAAGGAAAAATCCCTATCGGAAGGTGAATAAGAACGTGGTGGTGCCAACAGTTATGCGGTCGCCTTCCTGCAACATGGTGGAAGCGATATGGTGACCGTTCACCAGCGTGCCGTTGGTGGAGCCAAGGTCGGCAACACTCCAGGCGTTCGCATTTTCGCGACGAATTTCAGCGTGGGTACGGCTTACGTTCAAATCTTCAATAGCGATGTCGCTGGAAAGGGCGCGCCCCATTACGATCTGCGCCTTAGTGATGGGGAAAGAACGGTTTGTGGTGAGGTCGATAAGACGGGGCTGCTGATTAGCGGCGCGCTGCGGAACAGCTTCGGGGGCATTGAGCTCATCAAAGCGAACGGTTCGCGGAGCGGCAGTGGGTGCCTGCGATGGGGCAACAGGCGCTGCGTCGTAGGCACCCGCTGCGTTTTCCATTGCCAGGGCATCTTCGGCCATTACGTCAATGCCCGAGCTAGCAAATTGCTGAGCCTGGGCAGGGGCTTTCTGCACGGGAGCATAAGCCTGCTGTTGGCCGTAGCTCTGGGGCGTAGGGATGTTTGCGGGAATGGGAGCGCCGGCGTCCTGCGCGGAGAGGCCGTAGCGCTGCATTTCCTCTGCGCGAAGCTGTGAGACGATGGGGGCGGAAACCAGTTCGGCCACCACGTCGAACTTGCCATGCTTCAACTCGTCGTCGATGATGAAGCGCACTAAGGGAGAGCCGTCCATTACAAGGCCCAGTTCCTGAGCCTTGCCGCGAAGATACGTTTCGGTTTCGCCTGCTAAAGTGGGGTAGTAGCCAAACAGACGTTCATCGTCGTCGGGGTTTACCAGCACGGTGTACAGGGTTGGTGCGTATTCTTTGCCGGCGCCGACCATCTTTTCGCGGCGCATCTGCTTTTCGGCTTTTTTGGCAATCTGAACGGGGCTGATGGGGGCATCAAAAAACTTGTCGCCCATCTCATCGAAGCCATCTTCTACGCGGCGTTCGAATTTTGAGAAAAACCCCATGTGTGATCTCCTTTTACGGTGTATAAATCGTTGTATTGGGAGTGCGGTATATGGCCGCACGGTATTCCAACCATCAATCTTGCCATAAATAAGAGTACCGGTGGGCTTTTTCACCCCATCGCCATTAAACAAGCTGATAGTTTTTTGTAGGTGCGCAGGGGGCAGGACTCCCAGCTCGTTATTGATTTGTGCGTTTGTTTACGAAAAAGTTCACCATAGGTTACAATCTTCGCAACAGAAAGCTGATGTGAGGCATGTGCTTATACGGCATTGGGGGATGTAATGAAAGTGCGCGCTGGAGATATGTCTAGGAAAAAGCGAATGTGGCGTTTGCTTTGGGGGTCGCCGCCCTCGATGTTGGCGGGGCTTTGATTCTACGTGCATTGGGCTAAACAAAATATTCCGAGGAAATTGAAATTTTTTCTTGCGTTGGATTAGCACCTAAGGTAATCTAACTCGTGCACAAAAGCTGCACATGCGGGTGTGGCGGAATTGGCAGACGCGTACGGTTCAGGTCCGTATGAGCTTCGGCTCATGAAGGTTCAAGTCCTTTCACCCGCACCATTTGCAAATCAGGCACCCAATCGGGTGCCTTTTTTATTATCATAAAACCCGTTTACTGGTTCGTAATGCATGGTAGTTAGGAGATCCTGTATGAGGCTCATTCATTGCTTGAACAACATTTCTGCCCAAGGTACCGATTTGCTTGATCCTAAGGCGTATTCACTTACCGATTCACTGGATGAAGCAGAGGGCATTCTTGTTCGCAGTGCTGCCATGCATGATATGAAATTTCCCGCTGGTCTTCGCGCTATTGCGCGCGCGGGCGCTGGCGTGAACAACATTCCGCTCGATCGCTGTGCTGACGAAGGCATCGTGGTCTTCAACACCCCTGGCGCAAATGCCAATGCTGTTAAGGAAATCGTTCTTTGCGCGCTTTTACTGGGCAGCCGTGACATTCTGGGTGGCATCGAATGGTGTCGCGAAAATGCGGATGACGAAAACATCACCAAGGCAGCGGAAAAGGCTAAGAAGCAGTTTGCGGGTCAGGAAATCAAGGGCAAGAAGCTGGGCGTTATCGGCTTGGGAGCTGTTGGTGCTGAAGTTGCCAATGCTGCAGTCGAGCTGGGCATGGACGTATACGGTTACGACCCGTTCGTTTCGGTAAGCGCCGCATGGAAAATCTCCAGCCCCGTTCATTACATCACTGATTTGAAGGACATTTTCCGCACGTGCGACTACATCACCATCCATGTTCCTGCGCTGAAGGACACCATCGGTATGGTTGATGCCCATATGTGCTCCCTTATGAAGGAAGGCGTAGTGCTGCTGAATTTCTCGCGCGATACGCTGGTCGACGAAGCTGCTCTTAAGGTCGTGCTGGACTCGGGTCGCGTGAAGCGCTACATCACCGACTTTGCAACGCCGGGCACTATGAAAATGAAGAACGCGGTTGTTCTTCCTCACCTGGGCGCTTCCACCGAAGAGGCGGAAGATAACTGTGCCATCATGGCTGTTCGCGAGCTGATGGATTATTTCGAGAACGGCAACATCACGAACTCTGTGAACTATCCTGCATGCGACATGGGTGTATGCCCTGCAGACCTTACCCGTATTGCGTTGCTGCATAAGAACGTGCCGAACATGATTGCTCAGATTTCCAGCATCCTTGGCGATGACAACGTGAACATTGCCAACTTCATGAACAAGGCTCGCGGTGACTTTGCCTATACCCTGATCGATATGGACCAGGCTCCTTCGGACGGCGCCATTGCAAAGCTCCGTGAGATCGAGGGCGTTCGTCGCGTTCGTCTTATCTAGTTTGGTCGTTAGCGTTGCCGGGCAAGATCTGGCGGCGAGGCTGTTAGCTTAAATAGGAGATAGGAATAGGTTTCGATTTCTATCTCCCAACAAACGCAAGAAGGCACCCGATTGGGTGCCTTCTTTTTCTGTAATAAGGAGCTTGTTCCTATTTTCCCGGAAAGCCTTTGTCCTCGATTTTGCCGGAGCCATCGGCTGCCGAGGTTGCCAGTTCGTCACAGCGCTCGTTTTCAGGATGGCCTGCATGGCCTTTTACCCAATGGAAGCTGACATTGTGGGGTTTCTTCGCCTCCAGGAGGCGTTTCCACAGGTCAGAGTTTTTTACTGGCTCTTTCTTGGAGTTCTTCCATCCGCGTTTGAGCCACCCTTCAACCCAGTGCTGGTTGAAGGCGTTTACCACGTATTGCGAATCGGAGTGGACTTCAACCGTGCAGGGGCGTTTGAGTGCTTCCAGCCCAGTGATAACCCCCAGAAGCTCCATGCGGTTGTTTGTGGTGCAGGTATACCCTTGCGATAGTTCGCGCGTATGCAGTTTCCCGTTTGAGTCGGTGAAGTGCAAAACGGTGCCAAAGCCGCCAGGGCCGGGGTTGCCGCGTGATGATCCGTCGCTGTAAAGAATAACTTTCATATAGGTGTCTCCTTGGGGAGGGTAGGGGCGCTTCCCTTGGGTGGGGTGGGGCGGACTATCGTTTCCCCGCTACCCTCTGCTGTTGTATGTGGCGGTGCTTTCGGTTATTTGCAGGCAGCTTCAATTAGTTTGCGCAACTCGTCAAAGCCGGTGCCCTTTTCCGATGAGCAGACCACCATGTTTACGCTATCGGGCAAGTTCAGCTGCTTTCGGATGGCGGCCTTCTGCTTGCTCGCCTCATTCTTGCTCACCTTGTCTGCTTTGGTGAGCGCAATCATGAAGGGGAGTTGACATTCGGTAAGGAAGTTCACCATCTGTTCATCGAGCTTAGTGGCGGGGTGACGGATGTCGATAAGCGAAACAACCAGCGCATAGTAGCGATATTGGTCGAAGTATCCGTTAATCATTTCCGACCAACGGGCCTTTTCGCTTTTCGCCACTTTCGCATAGCCGTACCCTGGAAGGTCGACAAAGTCGATTTCCTTGGTGGTGAAGAAGTTGATGGTGCTGGTTTTGCCCGGCATGGAGGAAACCTTAGCGAGCTTCTTGCGGTTGAAAAGGCGATTGATGAGGGAAGATTTTCCCACGTTAGAGCGACCCACAAATGAGACTTCGGGGCGTACCGACTTAGGGATTTGCGCGGAAGTGCCATAGGCTCCTTGGAATTCAACCAGGTTGTAGTTCATGGTGTGCTCCTTCTGCGTTTGTTTCTTCTTACTAATTAATAGGTTACGGTCGGCGAGTCGATGGAGCTCGTGGGGTGCGCTGGTCTTGCGAAATCACGCATGACACAGGCTAAGCGAGATGAAAGACTGGCTCGATACCGTGTACGGTTGGCTTGTGACAGATTGCCCACGAGACGCTTTTGCCTTGCGTTTGGCCTGGGCGCTTCGCTTGTTGAATTTCCATGATAGCGTTGATGCCCTTGCGATAATACGCAGATAATGGAAGTTCAAACAGCCCCCATTGTATTGATGTGCGGCTAATTCTGAAGGGAATAGGGCATATATGAGTGTTTTCGAGAACTTCATTTCAAGTATTACGGGCGGTGATTTGCTAGGAAAGCTAATCGTGGCAATTGTCCTGGTTTGCGCCATTGCGGTTGTTTCTCATGTGCTGGTGAAGTGGCTGCGCCATATTATGCAGCGTGACGATACCTCCATTCCCCAAAGTTCGATTTTCATCAATATTATGCGCGGCATAGTGTGGGGTTTGGGCTGCTGCTTTGTCTTGGACACGTGCTTCAATGTGAATATGTCGGCGCTTATAGCAGCTCTGGGCGTTGGAGGTATCGCCCTTTCTCTCGGTTTTCAGGACACGCTTTCGAACCTTATTGGCGGTGTGCAAATATCCTTCATGAAGATCGTGAAGCCGGGCGACAACATCCAGGTTGGTTCAAGCAAGGGAGTGGTGCAGGACGTTACGTGGCGTCATGCAACCATCAAGAACCGCTTGGGCGAAACGGTAATCATCCCCAATTCGGTAATTTCGAAGAATGCGGTAGTGCACCTGCCGCCACCAGAGCGCGTGTCGGTTCCCTTTGTTGCAACTACGTGTAAAGATCTGGATGCGGTTGCGGGGGAAGTTGAAAGGGTTGCACATGATATTGCCCTTGAGCATACCGGCATCGTGAAAGAGCCTTCGGTGCTATTCACTGAGATTACCGAGGGGGGTTTGGCGGGCAAGGTTGTTCTTGAGGTGGAGGACGCCGCCCAGGCGACTCCCGTTTCAGATGCAATTACTCGTGCGATTGCCCCTTTGGTGAGAGCCTAAACATACTTTTAGAACATGTTCAATATTCATTTTTGAGATGTGCAAAATCTATTTCCTAACCTATAACTCACATGAATAGAATAGTGTTGCTGTTCATTGTGATGGTGATAGATTCACCAATTTGAGAATGATGCTCAAATTGACAGAAATCAATATTGACCTGCGTAGATAGCTCCAGGAAATGAGTTGTTAAGGAGCGTTCTATCGGTCAGTTATTGCATATTATGCGCAGGTCAGGCTCTTTATAGTTTTTTGTTATTTAAGAAAACAAAAAGTTGTTTGCGATAACTGCACACGAACCTGAAAATGGGTATCCAGAAGTCGCGCTCCGGTTCGTTTGTTGGGTCGAACGGATCGAAGCAAGCCTGGTTTCGTTCAGTAGGGTGAAACGAAACAAGGCACGCCAGGTTTCGTTAATTGGGTGGAACGAACCGGCATTTTTAGGGGAAAGGCCTTTGGGCCTTAAAAAGACTTCTAATGGAGTAAGAGTTTCCGAAAACAATTGAGGGTAATGAAGGGAATCCCTTTGCTTGGGGGCAAGGGGAACAAGTTGTCTTGCGCCCAGGGAGTGCAAGACAAAAAATGAAAGGAAGGTAGGTGCAATATGTCCGACGCAATGCAAAGCTCGTATCACGGCATCGCAGCACGTCTTGACCGTATGCCTATCACTGGCTTCCACAAGAAGATCTTGTGGCTGCTCGCCGGTATCACGTTCTGCGACTCCGTAGATATGGCCGTTGGCGGTCCTATCGGTATGGTTCTCCAGTCCACCTATGATGCTGCAGGCAATCAGTGGATGACCTTGGAGCAGTTCGCACTGTTCAACTCTATCACCATGATCGGCTACCTCATTGGTGGTCTTATGGCAGGTGCCCTCTCTGACGGCATCGGCCGCAAGAAGGCAGTTCTCATCTGCGGTTCTATCTTCACCGTATTCTGCTTCGTTGCTGCAGGCTCTCCTGACGCAACGTTCCTGACCGCTTGCCGCTTCTTCATGGGTCTGGGCCTTGGCGCTGCGTTCCCCGCAGGCTACTCCGCCCTCACCGAGTTCACTCCTCCCACGAAGCGCGGTAAGTACCAGTCCTACGTTGGCCTGATCGCTAACTGCGGTACTTTGGTTGCCTCCGCTATGAACATGGTTGTTTTGCCCATGCTCGGCTGGCGCCCCGTGTTCGTCATCTGCGGTATTGTTGGTGCTGCTGTTGTAATCCTCTGCTTTGCATTCCTCGAGGAATCTCCTCGTTGGTTGGCCATGAAGGGCCAGACCGAAAAGGCAGACAAGATTGTTTCCAACATCGAAGCAAAGACTGCTGCTAAGGGCGTAGACGTTCCCGCTGTTCCCGAGGAAGAAATCCAGCGTCGTGAAAACGCTGAGGTAGTTAAGGATCTGCCGTGGTCGTTCCTCTTCAAGAAGAGCATGATCACCCGTACTCTTACCGCTATGTTCCTCTGCTTCGTTATGAACGTTCTGGTTTACACGGTTATTTCCTGGACGCCTACCATCTTGAAGGCAAACGGCTTCGATCCTCACATGTCCACGGTTCTCACCGTTGTTATGCAGCTCGGTATTCCTGTTGGCGTTGGCGCTCTTACCTTCTACGTTGAGAAGGTTAACCGCAAGACCATCCTGATCGTAACCTACGTTCTGATCGCAATCATCGGTCCTGTATGGGCTTCCCTGCCGACCGACAACACTGCGCTTATCATGTTCATTGGTTTCCTGCTCTGCGTCTGCACCTTCACCAACTCCGTTACCACCGCAGCTATCTACCTGTCCGAGCCTTTCCCGACGGCTTGCCGTATCCGCGGCGCTGGTGTTGCTAACGCCTTCGGTCGTCTGGGTGGTATCTTCAGCCCCATGTGGATCGCATTCTTCATGGGCACCTCGCTCGGCACCACCGGCGTATTCATCATCAACGCTTGCCTGGCTATCTTCATGGCAATCTGGCTGGCTATCTTCGGTGTTGAGACTCGCGGCCGTACGCTTGAGGACATCACCAAGGGTCTGCTCGACGACTAGTCGTTAAAGCTTCGATCCACCCATCGGGCACATAGCTACCCATGAACGGGACCTCCATAGGGGGTCCCGTTTTGTTATAGTGGGAAAGGTTCATTTGCGATGAAAACCAATAGTGAGGGTCTATAGGTTGGGTTTTCATTGCTGTAATGGAGGGAAACGTTGCATGAAGCTTGATCATCTACGTTATTTTGATCGTTTGGCCGATATGTTGAGTTATACCAACGCGGCTAAATCGCTCTACATTGCTCAGCCAACTCTTTCTGCTGCAATTAAGCGTATGGAGCAAGAAGTGGGGCTCACGTTGTTTCGTCGTGCCGAAGGGGTGGCGTCGGGCGTTGAGCTTACCGAACAGGGCCGAATTTTCCATGAATACGTAGTTCAGGCGCTTGAGCGCTACGACACCGGTTTGAATTTGGCCCTTGAATCCCAGAATGAATCAGACAGCTTGTTGCGACTCGGGACGGTTTATTCCATGAAGGGCCGTTTTTGGTCTAAGGCCATCGATGACTTTATTAATCAGTGGGGGAGTTTGCCCCATTTCCATATGGAGCAGGCGTATTCTGCCGAGCTGGCAAAGCAGCTTAAAAGCCGTGGGATTGATGTCGCATTTGCCGCTATGACTCCTGAAGCTGCAGGGCTCAACCATGTTCATGTGTGGTCGCAATCGCTTGTGGCTTGCGTTAACGTTGAAAACCCTCTGGCGCAGCGAACCTCTATCACGTTAGATGAGCTGAAGGACGAGCGTCTGCTCACTTATAGTGCGAAATCTTCGGTTTCGCCAAGCATCGATGAGCTGTTCGGCTCAAGGATGAAAGAATTCAATGTGGTTCGCAGCTTTGACGATGAGCTTTCGCTTTCATCGTTCGTTTCTTCCCATTCGAACAATGTGGCGGTTATGGTGTACTCCATTCTGGTTAACGCCTTTGATGACGTGGTGTGCATTCCTATTACTGATGCTCCTGCCGATTTCCATAAGATATATCTCATGAGCCGAAACGAGCCGCATTCCAAGATCGTCGGTGATTTTATTGACTTCATGAGTTCGTACGAGTTCCCAGATATTTTTGCAGAGTCGCACAACGCGCTGTAGGCTTCCTTTGCGCTGCGTCTCCTATGACAGGAGTTTAATTGGGTGTATTGCGCGTGTCTGATTGGAACGATTTGGCGTGTAATGGCGTTTTAGCGGTTCGATGTCGTCACTGCCAGAACCCCTCATATACGCGATTTTGAGCAGTTTGTGGTGTTGCTAAGACCACCGCAAAGACCTTCCCAATGCAGGAGCGCGGCATAAGCTGCGCTCCTGTTGTTTTACTCTGCGAGTGCTAGCTGTAGGGCCATTCATTATTGATCATGAACACGTTCATGAACTGCATAAATAGTTTTTCGTAATTGCTCCCGAATATGGGGGCTTTTTTGCTATTGGCTGAAATGAACCTGTTCAATAACAATGATCTTGTAGCAGGATTGGGCTGTTGACCTGCACTGAAATCAGGCTATGCCCTGAAGAGGGGTAGATGGTCAAGAGCCCACTTCGCTATCGAGGATCTATAGGGGGATTGATCTTCGAAGCCCTCTCGAAAACGAGAGGGGAGGGAAGCCCCAAATGGTAGGGGCATGAATAGAAAGAAGGTGGGTTATGAGTTCCGAAGCACAAACTTCCTATCATGGCATTGCTGCTCGTCTGGACCGCATCCCAATCACCGGCATGCACAGGAAAGTCCTGTGGCTGCTGGCAGGCATCACGTTCTGCGATTCGGTTGACATGGGTGTTGGTGGCCCGATTGGTGCAGTGCTCCAGTCAACCTACGATGCCGCTGGCAATCAGTGGATGACCTTGGAACAGTTCGCACTGTTCAACTCAATTACCATGATCGGCTATCTGGTTGGTGGCCTCATGGCAGGTGCCCTCTCCGATGGCATCGGTCGCAAGAAAGCAGTTCTCATCTGCGGTTCTATCTTCACCGTATTCTGCTTCGTCGCTGCAGGCTCCCCCGATGCAACGTTCCTGACCGGCTGCCGCTTCTTCATGGGTCTGGGCCTTGGCGCTGCGTTCCCCGCAGGCTACTCCGCCCTCACCGAGTTCACTCCTCCCACGAAGCGCGGTAAGTACCAGTCCTACGTTGGCCTGATCGCTAACTGCGGTACTTTGGTTGCCTCCGCTATGAACATGATCGTTCTGCCCATGCTCGGCTGGCGCCCCGTGTTCGTTATCTGCGGTATCTTGGGTACAGCAGTCGTAATTGCCTGCTTCTTCTTCCTTGAGGAATCTCCTCGTTGGCTGGCCATGAAGGGCCGCACCGACGAAGCGAACAAGATTTGCTGCGAATTTGAAGCCAGTGCCGAGAAAGTGACTGGTTCCAAGCTCGAGCCCGTAACTCAGGAAGAAATCCAGCGTCGTGTTGACGAGGGCGAGGTCAAGGAACTTCCTTGGGCATTCCTCTTCAAGAAGAAGATGCTTGCTCGTACCCTTACCGCAATGCTTCTTTGCTTCACGATGAACGTGCTGGTTTACACCATCATTTCCTGGACTCCTTCCATCCTGAAGGCGAATGGCTTCGATGTTCATCTGGCAACCACGATGACCGTTGTTATGCAGCTCGGCATTCCTGTTGGCGTTGGCGCTCTTACCTTCTACGTTGAGAAGGTTAACCGCAAGACCATCCTGATCGTAACCTACGTTCTGGTGGCAATCCTCGGTCCTATTTGGGCAATGCTCCCAACCGATCAGCCTGCGCTCGTAATGTTCTTCGGTTTCCTGATCTGCGTCTGCACCTTCACGAACTCCGTTACCACTTCGGCGATCTACCTGTCCGAGCCTTTCCCGACGGCCTGCCGTATTCGCGGCGCCGGTGTTGCTAACGCCTTCGGCCGCCTGGGTGGCATCCTGAGCCCTATGTGGATTGCGTTCTTCATGACCACCACTTTGGGTACCACCGGCTGCTACATCATTAACTCTGCGTTGGCCATCTTCACTGCAATCTGGCTGGCTATCTTCGGTGTTGAGACTCGCGGCCGTACGCTCGAGGACATCACCAAGGGTCTGCTCGACGACTAGCTGACATACGCTGAGAGATCAGCCCTCTCTCTGGAACGGGGCCTGGGACGGCCCCGTTCTTTTTGATGGAACTGTTCGGACATAGCAGCTGCGTAGTAAATACAGAGCCTTTCATCTTGGGTTATGATGCGAAAAGGATTGGGCTGAATTCTCAGAAGCGTCATTCGAGGGAAATTTACCTTGACTGATAAAAGGTAGAGAAGCGAATTATAGGAGGGGTTTGAATGAGTGCAGAAAATGCAAAGGAAATGGTTGAGCTTCTTGGTGATATCACGCAAGTAGGTATTGTCATCGAAGACATGGAAAAGGCCAAGGCGGGTATGTTGAAGGTATTTGGCCTCAAGCCCGATGCGGAAAGCGACAATCTCTACAAGAAGACGTGGTATCGCGGAGAGATTATCGATGCGCCGGTAAAAGCCGCATTCTATAACCAGCTGAATGTTCAGTTGGAATTTTTGCAGCCGGTGGGAGATACCGACACCATTTGGCACGACTATCTGGATGAGGGTTTCCGCAAGCATGGTCATGCCCTTCATCATCTACGCTTTGACGTTGAAGACAACGACGAGGTTACTAAAGCCATGGAGGAACGCGGTATTGCCAAGTATATGGAAGGCAAATCGCTCGTTGACCCTACAGCGACGTTTACGTACTACGACTCTGTGGAGGCTTTGGGCTTCATCATTGAGGCGGTAACCAAGTCCAAGAAGTAGGTTTCTTCCGCGTGCCCTTTCTAATGACTTAGCTCTTTTGGGCTAACCTTAAAGATCAATTTTCTTAATGAATAAATTCGATTCTGTAAGCTCACGACGTATGTCGTGAGCTTTTCTTATTGTGAAACATAATCAGAAACCTATGGTTTACCACCTAAAACCATACTATTGCGTTATGTAATAGTTAGCTCTTGAGCAGGAGTTATCACTATTGGATTCAACTGAAGCCCGACCGCATAATCAAAGTTGTCAGAGGGGATTACACCTAAGGAAGGGGATTCTGATGGATAAGATCAAGCTTGCGGTTCTCGGTTTGAACCAGGGCTCTAAAATCGCTCGCGATGCAAAGGCAAACCCGGAAATCGAACTGGTTGCTGTTGCTGGTTTTGGCGATCACGATGTAAAGGTTGCGGAAGAACTCGGCGTTCCTCTGTATAACGACTATACGTTGCTTCTCAAGCAGGAAGACCTGGATGCAGTTGCTATTGCGCTGCCTAATACACTCCATGTTCAGTCCACCGAGTTGGCTCTTGCCGCCGGTATCAAGAACATCTTGCTCGAGAAGCCCATCGCAAACACCGTTGAAGAGGCGGAGCACATCATCAAGATCTGCGAAGACGCTGGTGCAACGCTCCTGGTCGGCCATCATCGCCGCTCTTCCAATCGCTACCAGCTGCTTCGTCAGGTTATCGACTCCGGCAAGCTGGGCAAGATCGTCGGCATTCAGTCGAACTACGCTATCGCAAAGCCTCACGAGTACTTTGATGTTGAATGGCACACAAAGAAGGGCTCGGGTCCTCTTTTGATCAACGCTATCCACGACTTCGACGATTTGAACTTCGTAACGGGAATGAAGCCCACCAAGGTATACGCTGCGGCTCGCAACACCATTCGAGGTAATGAGGTTGAAGATTCCGTATCCGCTGTTGTTGAGTATGAAGGCGGCGTAACTGCTAGCTACTTTGTATCCGATGGCACTCCTGGTCCTTGGAACTATGACTTGGCAGCCGAGGAGAACACTTTCTTCACCATGTGCCCTGGCGAAAACAGCATGCGCGTATTTGGCACCAAGGGTTCGTTCGGCTTCCCGAACATGGATCTGTACTATCAGGACGACGACGCCTACGGTTGGTTGCAGCCCATCAAGCACGAGCACTTCGACGTTGAGAAGAACGATCCGATGACTGCCGAGCTCGAGCACTTCGTGGATCTGTGCTTGGGACGCGAAACCACTCCGCGTTGCACCGGTGACAATGCGCTCGATACCCTCAAGGTAATCAACGCAATTCAGAAATCTGCCGAAGACGAAACTCCGGTGAAGCTCTAAGCCTTCTCTCTGGTGTGCTTTGCTCTATCTACTCCAGGCAAAGCATGGCTATTGCCCCTCCCGGGCTACCACCCAACAAGCCCGGGAGGGAATTACCTCCCTTTTAAATCTCTTTATTACCTTTGGGGTTTCAACACCCCTAATCATTTGCTTGCTCCGAAGGTGGTGGGCGTTGCACGAAGCCCACCACCTTCTCTCCTGAAAGGATATTGTCATGGGAATCGACATCAACATCTCCGGCGCAACTAAACTCGTTGGCCTTGTAGGCTCTCCCGTTGAGCATTCTATGTCTCCAGTAATGCACAGCGATTCGTTCCAGAAGATGGGCGTGAATGCGGTTTACACGGCATTTGATGTGACGCCCGATAAGCTTGCCGATGTCGTTAAGGGCTTGGCCGAAATGGGTGCGGTTGGCTACAACGTAACCATGCCCTGCAAAACATGCGTTGGTCAGTACCTTGACGAGCTGACCCCTGCAGCAGAGCTGATGGGTGCCGTTAATACCGTTGTTATTAAAGACGGTAAGTCTATCGGCCACAACACTGACGGTGCTGGCTTTGTTGAGAACCTTCGTCGTCATGGTTTTGATCCTGAAGGCAAAGTAGTAACCATTGTTGGTGCTGGTGGTGCAGGTTCCGCTATCTTCACCCAGCTTGCTCTTGACGGCGTTGCTTGTGTAAACGTCTTCAATCTTAAGGACGATTTCTGGGCTGCAACTCGTGAGCGTGTTGTTGATCTCTCTCACAAGACGGGCGTTCCTATGGTTTTGAACGACCTCGACAACAAGGAACAGCTTGCACGTGCCGTGAAGAACTCCCAACTCTTCATCAATGCAACCCGTGTTGGCATGCCCCCGCTGGACAACGAATGCACCATCGACGAAGAAATGCTGCACGATAACCTGTTCGTTGCGGATACCGTCTACGATCCGCGTGAGACCAAGCTCATCAAAATGGCAAAAGCCCATGGCTTGGAAACTGCTCCTGGTATCGAGATGCTTCTGCAGCAGGCGGCCCTAGGTGAAAAGATCTGGTTCGATATCGAGATGCCGACCGACTATATCGAGGAGAAGTACTTCTAGTTCTCGTCTTTATCTTTCGATTGAGCCCCGGCGTCAATGACGCCGGGGTTTCCTTCTTTTTCTGCAGCTAGAATCATTCATTGTGATGATTGATTTACGGATAATTCATAACTTTTCTGTTCAGATAATCTACAATCGGTTCGAAAGAATTAAAACTCAGCATTAAGGAGACTTTCAGATGAGGCTTGATTACCTGAGGTACTTCGATCATCTAGCTGAGGTATTAAACTACACTCGTGCAGCCGAAGATCTCTTCATTGCGCAACCGACATTATCGGTGGCTATTAAGCGTATGGAAAAAGAGCTCGGTATCAAGCTGTTTCAGCGCAGCGAGGGCTCAACGCGTATCGAACTTACCGAAATGGGTAAGGCGTATCACGAGTATGTTGCATTGGCGTTGAAGGACTTGGACAAGGGGCTGCGAATTGCTCGTGAAATTCAGGGGGAGATGAATTCTTCGGTTCGCGTTGGAACGATCTATGCCATGCAGGGGCGTTTTTGGTCCGAGGCTATTGAGTCTTTTATCTCTTCTTCGCAGGTAAAGCCCCAAATTGCTATTGAGCAGGCATTTTCTCCAGAATTGACTCAGCGCTTGCGCAAGGGCGACATTGATGTAGCGTTTTGCTCTCGTGTGGAAGGGTGCGACGATTTCAACCATGTATTGGTATGGTCGCAGCCGCTTGTTTTGGGCGTTCATAAGGACAGCCCCCTTGCAAAGCGAAAGAGCATCAACCTTTCTGAGCTTGGCGGCAAGGAAGTGCTTACCTACAGCTCTTCTTCTCCGACCGATTCGTCTATCACGAAGCTCCTGCCTTTGGACAGCATGAATCTGCGTCGTGAGTATGCAGACGAGATCACTATGTGTTCGCTGGTAACTTCGAGTAAAGACAAAATGGCGCTCTTTTGCTATTCCTTCTTGGTTTCGGCTTTCCAAGATGTTGTCTGCTTGCGCATCAACGACCTACCTGCCGACTTCCACAAGGTGTATTTGACCAGCCGAAGGGAAACGCATCCTAAAGTGGTAGATGACTTCATCGAGTTCATGAGCGCCTACCGATTCCCCAACATCATGTCTCAAGAATAGGCGCGCAGTTCGACTTTGATTTGGGCTAGGGGCTCTAGGTGGGACATGCTGTGTTGAAGAGCCCAAGCTCTGCGGTTGTAGATGCCGGTTTGCGTTTTCGCCCCGCCGACTGGCAGCAGCGGGCGGGGCTTTCGCGGCGGTGAACGGCTTGTATGGTGGTCATTGCGTTTGGTTTGAGGGGCGCAGGTGGGCAATTTGTCCCAAGATGACCGATATTCGGTGGAAATCTGCATCGACTTCTGGGTAAAATCGCAACTTTTCGGAAAAAAATACCCAATCCCGAATTACTGACCGTCCCAACGAGAACCGAGGATGCCGATACTGAATAAGGTAATGTTGTTTGCCTTGAGTGCAGCGTGCGCGGTCTTCCGACAGCTTTCCCAAGGTGAATTTCATGGGTTTGTGATAATGGAAGGAGAACAGTCTGTATGTCCACTACAGATAAACTCAACGGCTTCGGCCCTCTCGCAGGCGTCAAAGTTGTAGAACTCTGCGAATGGGTTGCCGCTCCTGCTGCAGTACGCTGCCTGTCCGAAATGGGCGCTACCGTCATCAAGACCGAGCCCCTGCACGGCGACGCTCAGCGCACCCAGGGTCCTGGCTTCGGTTGCGAAAAGAACGACTACGAAGATCCTACGTTCGACCTGAACAACACCAACAAGGACCTCGTTGCCATCAACCTCAAGGACGAGGACGGCATGAAGTTCATGAAGAAGCTTCTTGCTGATGCTGACGTTTTCGTTGTTAACCTGCGCGATAAGGCTCTGAAGAAGCTTGGTCTCGACTGGGAAACCATTCATGCTGAGTTCCCTCACCTGATCTGGGCTCAGATGCGCGGCTATGGCGAATTCGGCCCCGAGAAGGATTCTCCTGGTTATGACGCAGTATGCTGGGCTGCTCGTGGTGGCGTTGCCAACGTTTTCCGTGAGAAGGATCAGTCTCCTGCTATCGCTCCTCAGGCATTTGGCGACAACAACGCTGCATGCATGCTGGCTGGCGGTATCTGTGCTGCTCTGTTCAACCGCACCCGTACCGGCGTGGGCGACAAGGTTGTAACCAACCTCTATGCTGCCGCCATCTTCGCATCCGACATCGGTATTTGCGCTCAGCAGTTCGGCGCTGACTATCCTAAGTCCCGCACCGACGTTCCTAACCCCTTCAACAACACTTATCGCACCTCTGACGACAAGTGGATCTACATCTGCATGCCTCAGTACGACAAGTACTATGCAATGATGATGGAGCTCTTCGGCCGTCAGGATCAGGTAGACAACGTTGATACCCGTGACCTGTCTCACCTCAAGGCTTCCGGCAAGAACAAGGAAGTTATCGGCTGGCTCGAAGAGGCATTCGCAAAGCAGCCGTTCGAGTACTGGATGGAGCAGTTCCGCGAGCATCAGGTACCGGCCCAGAAGCTCTTCCGCTTCCCCGACATCCTGCGCGACGAAGAGGCTTACATCAACGACTCCCTGCGTACTGTTGAGTACGACGAGTTTGGCAAGCATGCCCTGCCTATGACTCCGCTTCGCTTCGAGTCTGCTGGCGATCCTCCGGTTATCCTGGCAAAGCCCATCGGCTACCACACCAAGGAAATCATGGAGAAGTATGGTTACTCCGCAGAAGAAATTGCTGCTATCGAGGAAAAGGGCGGCGTAGGCATCTACCACGGCGAGCCTATTCCCGACACCATCTTCAAGTCCAAGCGCCAGGAGGCTGGCGACGCAGCTTGCACTTGGGAATAAGCTGAATTCATAGTTGCTTATTAAGAAAGGCCACCTTCGGGTGGCCTTTCTTTTTTGATGAGCTTTTCAAGCTTCAGCATATTGGCAAGAATCTGGAAAGCTCGATTCTTGCCAATTAACGAATTTCAACTATTTTGCCGGATTTCGCCGATTCGATGGTCGCATTAATAACCTTAAGAGAGGCAAGCCCCTGCTCTCCGGTACAGCGTGGGGTGCTGGCTCTTCCGGCGCACAGATCGATGAAATGCAGTATTTCCGATTCCATAGGATTGTTTGGCTCGACGTTGAATACTTCCTTCTCGAGTGGGTGTCGCCAGCCATATTCTTCGTCTTTGTCGGATGGGTAATGATAGAAGGTCATGGACGGGAATCCGAATGAGCCCTTTGTGCCGAAAATATGCATCGAATCTGGGCCAAGCTCCTGTGCCCACTGTTCGTTTTCCCCTGCCAGCAAGTCGTAATTCCACGGAGAGGGTGTGCCGTCTGAAATGAAGTACGTTGCGGTAGCGCCTCCCTCGAACTCGAACAGGGCCGACACGGAATCTTCTGCATTGTAGCCTCTAATAGTGTTGCGCTTTGCGGCATATACCCTTGTAGCCTTCATGTTCAAGACGTTGTTCAAATCGTCGAGGTCGTGAATGGCATTGATCAGCAAAATGGCCCCCTCAGGCTCTTTATGCCATTCTGCATCCCAGTAGTGCTTTTCTTTTGCGATCGCAAAACTGCTCTGAATGCCAATGATGTCTCCAAGTTTCCCTGTTGCGAGGAACTCCTTGAGAAAGAGAAACAAGTTCGAAGAGCGACGGTGATGGCCGATTAAGAGTGTCGCGTTGTGTTCGTTGCAGCAATCGATTATCGCTTGACCTTCTTCCGGCGTGTTGGCGATGGGCTTCTCAAGGAGAATATTCTTTATACCAGCCTCGCAGCAGGCTTTTGTTGCGGAAAGATGGAGGCTGTTTGGAAGGGCAATAGCCACTCCGTCGAGTGTCTCGTTTGCAAGAAGATCGTTGTAGTCTTCATAGAGCTTTGCTCCAACTTCGCTCGCCACATCGATCGCTTGTTGGCCAAATCCTGCGACTGCCGTTAGTTCAACTTCATCGTTTTCCTTAAAAAGGCGAGCGATTCGTGCACCCTGGTTTAAGCCGAATACCGCTACTTTGATTTTGCTCATAACTCCCCCTAAATGCTGGCGATATGATCCCCTGCGTTTAGGATAGGGAGGATGGCAGGTACAAGCCAGTAAATACTGTTTATTAAAGATTGAGAAACATAATAAGCAATAGTCGATGGAAGGGTTGATGTGGGGAAATAGTTATAGTTGCAGGATTGCACGTAATGTTCGAATTGGGTAATAACGAATTAATCTATGCTGCCGAAGATTCATTTCGCTCATCTCCTGTTGTGCGCAAATGGAGTTCAGCCGTCCATTGTTGCCTAGCTCCTCATTTTCGCAATGGAGATTTTCCCTGATATCCAATTTGTAAGGGGATAGTTTAACGCCGAAAAGAAATGTTCTGTTCCGAAATGACTATTTTGCTCTTGGAATTGGAAACGGTCCGTATGGCTACTATATTTGAGGCGGGGAGAAGATTAACGTGAACAGTACCAACAGACGTTTATCTTATTAATTTAAAGGAGGGCGATCATGGGAATTGATTTGACTGTTTCGGGGGGAAACAAAGCTGACGGGTCTCGTCGGTGGATCGGGGATTACCAGCTCTTTTTCCCCGCGTATGCATACAGCCTCTTTTGCCGAGGTTGGTGTTGATGCGGTGTATTTGAGCTTTCCGATCACACCAGAAATGCTTGGTGATGTTGTGCGCGGTCTTCAGGATATTGCCGTCGGATACAACGTAACGATGCCGTACAAGACCTATATCTGCGAACTTCTAGATGGGCTTTCTCCCGCTGCAAGGCTTATGGGCGCTGTAAATACTGTTGTTGTCAAGGATGGGAAATCGTACGGCCATAATACCGATGGTGCCGGTTTCAGCGAAAACCTCCGTCTGCATGGGTTTGATCCTTCTGGGAAAAAGGTGACGATCGTTGGCGCTGGTGGGGCTGGTTCTGCCGTTTCGACCCAACTTGCCCTTGATGGAGCTACCTCAATCTCAATTTTCAACATACGTGATGAGTTTTGGGACAAAACCATAACCCGCATTGAGTCGCTTTCAAAAGAGACAGGGGTAAAAGTTACTCTGAGCGATCTTGCCGAGAGGGATCACCTTGCTTCCTCCATTGCGGATTCTGACTTGTTCGTTAATGCAACTCGTGTTGGTGCTGGCGACTTGATTGATCAATGCGTGATCGACGAAGACATGCTCCATGAAGGTCTTACCGTTGCCGATACGGTTTACAACCCTGTTGAGTCGAAGCTGATCAAAATGGCGAAAGCTCATGGTCTTGCGGCATATGGCGGCTTGGGCATGCTTCTTCAGCAAGCTGCTCTTGCTGAGAAGATCTGGTTTGGGACGGATATGCCCATTGAACTTATTCGAGAAAAACTGTTTTCGTAACGTGCCTCTCTTCTCCTCGAAAGGCCACCTTCGGGTGGCCTTTCTTTTTTGTGTCGAGAAGATGACGAAAGAACGTTTTGAATAAAGTCCGTGTTCGGACTAACTATACTGCTCTTCTAAGATAGTCCGACATCGGACGAAAGGAACAGAGTGGACGCTGAAAACAAAAGCGAAGAAAGCGTAATGGATTTCTTCGCGCCTCTTCTTGCTCAGCTTGACAAAATCTATTATGACCTGGCTAAACGCCACGGTGAATCCTACTTTGGCATGTGGGTGCTTGAAGAAATTGGAGATAGGCCAGAAGGGGTAACCCAAAAACAGCTGTGCGAGATTTTGTACTCGCCCAAGCAAACAGTGAATTCCCTCGTTTCGTCCTTTGTGCGGCGTGGCTTGGTGGAAACAAAGCCCAATAGCACCGATGGAAGGAGCAAGCTCCATGTGCTTACTGCAGCGGGGAAGGAAAAGCTTGATGCAATTCGCCGCGATGAGCGCATGCTCGGAATCTATTCATTGGATGGAGTGAGCAGGGAAGAGCTCGACCAGGTGCGAAGGGTTTTGTTCGGTATTGCTGATCGCTGCACTCAGGGAGTTGTGTTTCTTAATGCCAATGAACCCTTTCCTTGGGAAGGCGGGGAATAGGCGTGGCTATCGAAGAAGCAAGCGCTAAAGGTTCGGTGCTGGCGCATGAGCCTTCACGGCGTACTGTGATCGCCGTATTTGTGGCACTCATGGTTTGCGAGGTTATCGGTTCGCTTGATCAGACCATTGTGTCCACGGCCCTTCCAACCATTGTGGGCGATTTGGGCGGCGTTAACCATATGCTATGGGTTATCGCGGCCTATGTACTGACATGCACAATCACTATGCCGATATATGGCAAGATGGGCGATATGATTGGCAGGAAAGGCCTGTTCATCATTGCATCGGTGTTGTTCCTGGTCGGTTCGATCATGTGCGGTGCCTCAAGCGACATGGCGATGCTCATTGCAGGTCGTGCCGTTGCCGGTTTGGGCGATGGCGGCTTGCTGGTTCTTTCTCAGGCCATTGTGGCCGACATCGTTCCTGCGCGTAAACGTGCCCTGTACTTGAACATTATGGGGATCGGCTGGGCGGTGCCTATGCTGGTGGGTCCCCTTTTGGGCGGAGTCTTCACCGATTTGGTTAGCTGGCGTTGGGCTTTCTGGATCAATATTCCGCTTACGGTGTTCTCTATTGTTATTTCGGCGGTGCTGCTACCTACGTACTGCAAACGCGAATCTCTTGCGAACTTTGATTATTGGGGTATTGCATTTGTTGCCGTTGCGGTATGTTCGCTCACCTTGGCAACATCGTGGGGCGGCGTTGAGTATGACTGGAATAGCCCCGTTATCATTTGCCTGATAGCTGCTGCGATTCTGTTTGCTGTGCTGTTCGCTGTTGCCGAAGCCAGGGCAAAACATCCCATAATGCCATTGTTCCTGTTCAAGAACAGGAACTTCATGCTCACCACGATAGGTGGGTTTATCATCCTTTTTGCTACGATGGCTGCCATGTCGTACCTGCCCACATATTTCCAGATCGCCCACGGCTTGAGTGCCACGGCGGCAGGATACATGCAAGTGCCTACGAGTATTGCGTATCTTATCGCTTCGACCATTTCGGGTGTGCTGATCAGCAAGAGTGGGCGTTACAAAAAGCTGATGGCGGTGAGCTTCGCCATTGCAACCGTGGGAACCGTTCTTATTGCGACTCTAACTGCCGATACTACGGTGGTGCTGGCGGGACTCTATCTGGCTATTATGGGTTTTGGCATGGGATTGAGCTTCGAGGTGCTGGTGCTCATTGTTCAGAACGAGTTTCCGTCGGACATGGTTGGAGTTGCAACCAGCGCCACGAACTTCTTCCGCGAAATCGGCACTACGCTCGGTGCTTCTGTTGCTGGTGCCTTGTTTACGGCCAATATTGCAAGCCAGATGGCAGACAAGTTAGCTCCTTTTGGCGGAGTTGCCGCATTGGACTTTGACGCCAATTCGCTTACCCCCGCACTGGCAAGAACCTTGCCCGATGAGCTGCAGCACGCGGTTGCCGTGGCGTACAACGATGCCCTGATGCCGGTGTTTCTGCTTATGGTTCCCCTAACGGTAGTAGCTGGTCTGCTTATGATTGCGCTGAAAGAAAAGCCGCTCGCAGATTCGCTTCGCGATCAAGGCTCAGAGTAGCGGGTTACGCCCGTTTGGTTTCGGTAAGCCGCGTATAGGCAATTGTCCGATTCATTTCTGCGGCAAAGGGAAAAAGCGCTATGTCATGGGTTTTGAGGACGTGCGCCTTCCCTTTGCCGTCAATTCGCGTTTTTGCCTTGCCAAGCCGTTATTATGGTCATTAGGGATTACTCTTCTCGGGCAAAGCGCGCAATGCTGCCTGGTATGAAGTTGGTTTTTAAGGAGAGGGTTTATGGATATCAAGCTTAATTATCGTGAGCAGGGTGATGGCTATCCGCTGATTCTTCTGCACGGCAACGGCGAAGACAGTAGCTGTTTTAGGCATCAACTGGAGTTTTTCTCCAAAGAGTATCGCGTTATTGCTATCGATACGCGCGGACAGGGCGAATCGCCTCGCGGAACAGCCCCCTTTACCTTTGAGCAGTTTGCTCAAGACCTGGAAGATTTCATGGATGAGCATGGCATTTTCCGTGCGAACATCCTGGGCTTTTCCGATGGCGGCATCACCGCGCTTATCTTTGCACTCACGCGTCCCGAGCGTGTGAATAAGCTGATCCTGAACGGTGCCAACCTTGATCCTGAAGGCGTGGTTGAGCCTTTACGCACAAAGATTCAGGAAAAAGCGAAGGAAGCTGCGCAGACTAAGGACGAAAGTGCCGAAAACATGCAGCGTTATGAAAACCTGCGCCTTATGGCAGAGCAGCCCTCTATCGATCCGAAGGAGCTTTCCAAGGTCGAAGCTCCTACTTTGGTTATTGTGGGCACGCAGGATTTGATTGAAGGCGCTCACACCAAGCTTATCTACAGCAGTTTGCCCAATGCTGAACTTGTGTTCGTCCAGGGCGATCATTTCATTGCTTACGATAATCCTGTTGCGTTCAACGAAGCGGTGGATAAATTCCTCAAAGAGTTTTAGCTTGGGTATCGAAAAGGCTGTATGCAAGCTGGGCCTTGAATGTGCGTAGAACCGGTTCTTAAACGGTAGAAGGCTGAATTAGTTGGTCTTTATTGAACGACCCCGATACCGAATCGGGGTCGTTCCTTTTGTGTTTGCGTGCACCGTGGTTGCCTGAGGCAATGGAGTCGATCTGCTCTTTTGGGCTGTTTATGATCTGGTTATGCGTGCAAGCGAGCAATAAGATCCGCCATGTCGCGCCCGAGCTGCTTTGCCATGGGCACGGCGATAGGGTCTTCCTCAACGCTGCGGCGCCAGCGCGGCTTGCCGTCCTTCATGCCCGCCATAAGCGATCCGGTAATGCCCGATCCGATAACAGGCCCAGCCGGACGTGGATGGACAACCAGCATTTCATGAGTGGTGAAGAAATTTTCCAGAACATGGTTGGTTGCTTCCGCTCCGCAATTGTCCAAACCTGCCATGGTAAGAAAGCCGCCCACTTTGCCCTTCAGTTGATTCTCAACCATGTGAAGTGGGCGGGTGCGGTCGATAAAACACTTGGTGCGAGCGGTGACGTTTCCGAAGTAGTCGGGCGAGCCCAAAATGACCCCATCCGCTTCTAGCATCTTTTCTTTCAGCTCGTCCATATCATCGGATATGGGGCAGATAGGCTTGCCTAGGCAGCGATTGCATCCATTGCAGTATTCGATGTTGAGCTCCGAAAGTTCGATCAATTCGGTCTCGGCGCCTCTTGCCTTGGCTTCTTCAAGCGCGAGGTTCAAAAGGAAAGCGGTGTTCTGTCCAGCGCGGTGGCTTCCGTTGATTGCCAGTATCTTCATGATGGCACCTCTCTTTTTGTGGGCTTTTCTCATTGTATCGGGCAGGGGGGGGTAATTTCGCTCAATTGCTGAATGCGCGAAGAAGCGTGGGGGGTGTTCCTATAGTTCCGTCAAGAGGGATTCGTCCTTTCGATGGGTGTTTTTGGCAGCGCTGCCGCAGGCCCGGCCGGGCCTGCGGCCTCAGCCGGCGGTTCTGCACCCACTTGTTCACGGTTTTGGAATTCAGGCCCAGTTCTGCACAGCATTCCGTTATCGGCCTGCCCGTCGAGATGATGTAGTCGGCGGTCCCTCGGGGCTTGGCCAAACTGTAGGCCATGCGCCGAATGGTCGCCACCGAAGTTCATCGGCGGCTTGTCTCTGACTGTGATGGGTGCAGCGAGTGGCAGGCATTGGCAGGTGGCGGGTATTGGCGGGGCGCTGGGGGGGGTAGGCACCCCTGCGCAAGGGCCAAGTCCATCAGAGGGTGGCAAGATTTGTGCGCCGTGCATGATTTGAGGGCTTCGGGCGGCGAAAACGCCCCTTGGTGGCAAGATGTTCGCGCGGCGTATTCCCCAACGGCGCTTTGCGGGGCTTTTTGGATACATAGCACGCATATCTTGCCAAAAGTAGCTGAATCTGAATACATGGCGGCAATATATTGCCACGAACTGGTGTTTTTCTTGTCCGAGGCCCCTTCGGGAACGCATCGGGGCGATATCTCGCCATGGCCATGCGCCGGATGATCGCCACCGAAGTTCATCGACTGCCTATCTCAGACCGTAATGGGAATGAACGGGCGATGCCTAGGACTCCTTCTATGCTCTTAAGGGGGGCTTATTGCGTTTCTTTCGATAATGCGGCTATTGCGCAAATTGCTAATAATCTTGTGACGTGGGCCGACCTCTACAATGAAACCAGCGCACAAAGATGCGCCAAGGGGGAATGCAGAGGGGAAGGAAGAACCATGAGGGTAGTGCTCTGCGGTGACCTGCTATTTTCGAGTAGGAACCTGAAGAATCGTTTGGATAAGCGCGTGGTCGATCTGCTTGTAGATGCAGATGCGGTATTTGCAAATGCCGAGTTCAGTACGCCGAAAAGAAACACCCCTCCGGGTTTGTGCATGTATTTGACTTCAGTGCGTCAAGATATCCTCGATGAGCTGACCGACTTGAATATCAAGTTGGTTTCCTTTGCGAACAATCACACCATAGATTACGGTTCGCAGGGCTGCCTTGAAACCATAGAGGCAGCTGAGGCGCGAGACATCATTCCCTGTGGCGTGGGCCGCAATCTTTGGGAGGCTCGCAAGGCGCGCTTCCTCGACACGGCGCAAGGTCGTGTAGCGGTGGTTGCATGCTCTTCGACCTGGGCCGAGCGCGCTTTGGCCAGCAACGAGAATGCCGATGTGGTGGCGCGTCCGGGGTTGTGCCCGCTGCGTTGGGGGCGTTCGTATGTGTTGCCGAGCGAGCAATTTGAACAGCTTCGTGCTATTGATGCAATGTTGGGCACCGATAAAAGTTTCAAAGAAGTAAGCAAGATTGAAACGTGGGAGCCACCGACGGAAGATGCGTTCAAGTTCGGTTCTGCCATGAGTGGAAACTTGCAGATCGAGCGCGGTGACCGCGCCTATGTTCGCGATTACGTGAACGAATCTGATCAGGAAGCAATTCTGGAAAGTATCCGCGATGCTGCGCGTAGGTCGGATGTGGTTATCGCTACATTGCACACGCATGAAGGCGAAAACGAAAACTGGTATGCAACCTATGCGCCAAAATTCGTAGAAGAATTTGCCCGTAAAACCATCGATGCGGGGGCAACGTGCTTCGTAGGGCAGGGCGCCCACTTCCCGCGTGGTGTGGAAGTGTATAAGGGATGCCCTATTTTCTACAATCTGGGCAGCTTGCTGATGGAGTTCGAATCGGGCGAATCGATGATCTCGCCGGAAATGTATGAGACGTACCATTTGGGCCCTGATGCTCATCCGTCTGATCTGCATTCGAATCGCGCTCAGAAGTCTGATGGTTCCTGGAACGGGTTCTATTCGGAACGCCGTTTCTCGACTAATTTCCTGGTTGTTCTCGATATCGATGAGGAAGGGGCAAACTACGAAATTGTCCCGCTTGATTTGGATATGCATCGTGAAAACAACCTGAAGCGCGGCTTGCCAGAGGTTTCCACTCCTGAAGAAGGAAAGAAGTTTGCTGATTATCTTGCGCATGCCAGCGAACGCTATGGGGTTTCGTTTGCATACTGCGAGGAAACAGGCGCTATATCGTTTGATGCTTAAACGAGGTGCGTCTCTGAAGGGTGACGGTGATTAGGCGCTGACAACCAGGGCTCTCACCGTTCGGGGTGCCAGCGCCCGCCCGTAGACTTTCAGTTGGGGCGACTGCGGCCGTCCTAGGCTTGTACGAGCAGCGTGATTGCCTGGCGATTGCTCACAAGCGAGCGCGGTAAATTGTCTACGGGACCATACCACGTGATTAGAGGAGGGGCTATGTCATTCAACACCATCAAAACCGAAGAGCGTGATGGTATCTATATCATCACGCTGAACAGGCCAAAGGCGAAAAATGCCATGAATAGCGAAATGTGGCAGGAGTTATGCTGGGCCTTTGACCATCTCGATGAAACCGATTCGCTCCGATGCTGCATCATCACCAATGCTGGTGATTGCTTCTGCGCCGGGAGCGACCTGAAGGAAATTGCCGCAGGCACCTATCATGCTCCTGAGGGGTATGAGAAAAGCGGGTTCTGCGGCATGACCAAACGTTATATCCCGAAGCCGATCATCGCGGCATGCCAGGGGCGTGTTTTAGGAGGCGGCGTAGAGGTTGTTATGGCGTGCGACCTGGCGGTCTGCTCAACCGAATCGACGTTTTCTCTTCCTGAACCGCGGCGTGGCCTTACTGCCGCAGGCGGTGGTTTGCTGATGCGCATTATGCAGATGGTGCCGCAAAAAGCAGCCATGGAATTAATGCTTACCTGCGAGCCTTTTTCTGCCCAAAAGGCGCTTGACTGCTTCTTGGTAAATCGTGTTGTTGAGCCCGATCGGGTGCTTGATGAGGCTATTTCCTTAGCGAAGCTTATCTGCAAGGGAGCGCCTTTGGCGGTTGAATGCACAAAGCGAACCGCCTACGAAACCATGGGAGAAAATGTGGTGTATCCTTCGCGAGGCTGGGAAATTCTCGAAGAGATTGAGCAGATTACCCAAAATAGCGAAGACAAGATTGAGGGTGCAACGGCATTTGCCGAAAAACGTGAGCCAGTTTGGAAGGGCCGTTAGGAGCCTCAGTTGGCTTGTTGGGGAAGGCGCTCCGTATGGGGCGCCTTCTCGGTCAAAAACGAGTAAATGGGGTATTTCGATTTACCGGAATGGCCTGATAGGCGGGTTTGTGCTTTCGTCATATCCTAGAGAGGTTACATTTCGTCAAACTTGGGAATAGGTAAGAACCTTTTGGTACCGTATTCTTTTAACTGTGAAAAGAATGTATCAGGAGGGGTACCGTGGACTTCGCTTTGTCCGACAACCAGAAGAACATCATTGCCACATTTCGCGAATTCGGCGAATCGGTATTTACTCCTGAATCGGTATTCCAGTGGCGAAAAGATCAAGGCCTTCCCGATGAAGTGGTGAAGGGCTTTGTTGATCGCTACTTCGCACTGGACGATCAAAGCCCCGACGGCATGGGCATTATGTCGCAGACGCTTATCTTGGAAGAGCTTTGCCGTTGTGCAGGTGCTGCCCTCCCATTCCAAAACGACCTGTTCAACCTACAGATCATGGGCGGTTTTGCCGATGAGACGGTATCTTCGAGGGTATTGGACGACTACCGCCAAACGGGGCGCTTGATGTTTTCGCTGGGTGTCTCTGAGCCAAATGCGGGTTCTGACACTATGAGCATGACCACATCGGTTGAAACGCGCGATGGTCGTTTGGTGCTCAACGGCAAGAAAACCTATGTGAACAACGGCGAGTATTCGCCAAGCATCCTGTGCGCTGCCATCGACAAGGACACGCCTTCCGAAGACGAGTATCCTTCGCTTTCTTTTTGGCTTATTCCGCACGATTTACCAGGCATTCGCGCCGTACCCATCAACAAGATCGGCCAATCTATGGTGCCGTTTGCATCGGTTTCCTTCGACGAGGTTGAGTTGAAGCCCGAGTATCGTTTGCGCGGTCACGAAGGAGGCTTTCGCCACCTGTTCAAGATGTTGGAATTCGGCCGTGTGTTCACGTGCGCAGCATCGTTGGGCATGGCGCAAGCTGCTATGGAAGACGCGGTTGCCAACGCGCGTGTGCGAAAGGCGTTCGGCGTTTCTATCGGGCAATTCCAGCAGGTAGAGCAGATGCTTACCGACATGGAGGTGTCGCTGCGTACGATGCGCTCCATGCTGTACCAAGCTGCATGGGCCATTGAAACCGACCAGCCTGATAAGCGTTTGGCGGTTGCGTTGATGAAGCGCTACATCCCCAAGACGGCAACCGAGGTGGCAAGCAGCGCTATGCAGATCCTGGGCGGCTTGGGTTATACCGATAGCGCTCGAGTGAGCACTATCTGGCAGGATTGCCGCGGCAATCAGATCGCTGAAGGCACCGATCAGATCATGGTGTATATTTCCGCGCCCCTCATCATGAAGGAATACGAATAGAAAGCCCTGTTGGCGTGGTTTCGCGGGCTGTTTTCCGTGATCACCCGCGATTGGGCTAGGTGGCATTAACGGATTTTGCTCCAAAGAGATGCTGTTTTGAGCGCCCGTGGTCGGGCTCAGCGGCATTACCCAAGTTGATATTGCCCGAACGCCCGTGATTGAGCTGGATGGGCGTTACAGGTTACGCCTTAATTGCGCTTCCTTGATTTCGCTTTCCATGGAGCTGTGGATGATGTTGGAAAAAGGCCCTGCGTTGCTGATCAGATGCTTGGTGCCGGGTTGCTCGCACTTGTGCGTGAAATAGGAAAGGAACGCGCAGGTGTAGAACTCGCTTAAGAAGTCGATGTTTTCTTCCGGCAGGTAGCGGTTGGCCAAGATGATGGTGATGTCGTTGCGCAAGGCGGGCAAGTACAGATCGTACAGATACTCGCGCAGGGTGGCGGGCCCGGTTTCGGCGAAAGCCTGCATGTAGAAGGCGCGGTTTCGCTCTAGCACAATGGCAAAGGCGTCGAAGAATTTCGAGTGGTCAAGCGAGCGCACGCCCGATTTCTGCGTGATGTAGAACGGGAAGCTCGAAAGAGAAGGGTCTTCGTCCTTCTTGTAAACCAGGATGTTCTCGGGGAATCGGTGTTGAAGCTCGAGTCCCAGATCGTATCGGAACTTCCAAATAATGAGAGCATTCTTATCTTCGAAGTGGTAGTAGAACGTTTTGCGGTTCTTGCCCGTGCGCTCAACGATGTCGCTGATGGAAACCTTCTTCAGCGGCTGCTCTTCGCACAGCTGCACAAGCGCATCGGCAATTAGCAGTTTTGTGTCGAGTGTTCCCATTTCCCGATCCTTTCAACCTTCCATACTTGGCTAGTTTAGCGCTACCGAGCATTCTTTTGGTCAAATCAATGAAAATGAGTAGTTGATTCAAAAACTATCGCAGCAATTGGCTAGCAAATGCGCGATGAATGGATACTCATCGCGCAAATTATGCATAATGCCGCCAATTCGTCCGAATATCTGTTTTACAATAATTTACGCGAAGGAGTGCTCACGATTGGTCATCACTGGTATAGATCGTTGCATGTAGGGTAGACGGCTTCCAGAAGGGGGAGGTCGTCGTTTTCATATTCGGAAACGACTTGTGCCAGCTATGTCTAATCTGCTCTCAGAGGTTCACATCTTATGTTCTTAGGAAAGGGGCTGCGACGTGAAGTACGAATTACTGAACAAGCCGTTTAAGATCGGCAACGTGGAATTGCGAAACCGCTTTGTCATGCTGCCAATGACCATCGAAAAGACCGACAACTACCATGTTGGCGATGACCTCGTAGACTTTTACGAGCAGCGCGCAAAGGGCGGTGCCGCTCTGATCGAGCTCGGCTCTTGCTACGTTTGCGACGTTTTCGACACTCACCCCAAGTACCACACCACCACCGGCGCTGTAGGCGTTTGGGACGATTGCTTCATCCCGGGCCTTACCCGTACCGCTGAGGTTTGCCACAAGCATGGCGCAAAGCTTGCTGCTCAGCTGCAGCTTTGCTACGAGTGGCGTGCAACGGGTGAAGACGAGCTTCACTCCTATGCCCCTTCTATCGACGTTGCTTCCGGCCCCTTCGTTGGCATGCCTGAAAAGGAATTCACCAAGGAAGAAATCCAGCTCGTTGTAAAGCAGTATGGCGACGCTGCTAAGCGCTGCCAGAAGGCTGGCATCGATATCATCGAGATCCATGCAGGCATTGGCTACATGGTTATGCGCTTCATCTCCAAGTACTCCAACCATCGTACCGATGAGTACGGCGGAGACACCAAGGGTCGTTGCAAGCTCCTCACCGACATCATCGACGAGATCCACAAGCAGTGCGGCGAAGATTACCCGATCATCGTTCGTTACTCTGCAGACGACCTTATGCCCGGCGGTCAGCGCGTTGAAGACCTCAAGGAGGTTATCGAGGTTGTAGAGGCTCACGGCATCGACGCTTGGTCCATCCAGGCTGGCTTCCATGAGGCTCCTCGCCCCGTTGCTAACCAGCTCGTTCCCGAAGGTGAGTTCATCTACCTGTCCAAGGAAGCTAAGAAGTACACTTCTTTGCCTTGCTTCCCTGGCACCCGTATCAACCACCTCGACGTATGCGAGAAGATCCTCGCTGACGGCTCTGGCGACGCAGCTGGTATGGCTCGTCACTGGATCGCAGAGCCCGAAATCGGCATCAAGGTTGCCGAAGGTCGCTCCGAAGAAGTTCGTCCCTGCATCGTTTGCTCTCGCTGCTTGGACAACATCTTCATCGGCAAGCCCTGCAAGTGCTCCGTTAACCCCAACGTATACTTCTCCCAGTTCGGTCAGCCCGAAGACCACAAGGTATCCGGCGCAGAGGCTGAAAAGAAGATCCTCATCGTTGGTGCTGGCCCTTCTGGCTTGGAAGCTGCTCGTAACCTCAAGCTTCGCGGCTTCAAGAACGTTACCGTTGTCGACCAGAAGAAGAAGGCTTGCGGTCTTCTGAACCTCGCTCAGGTTCTGAACGAAGAGCTTCCTCCGATGGTTGATTGGTACAACAACGAGATCAAGCGTCTTGGCCTCGACGTTCGCCTGAACACCAAGGCAGACGCCAACTACATCAAGGACTTTGGCGCTGACGAGGTAATCCTTGCTGTTGGTCCTGAAACTTCTTCCCCCGACGTTCCCGGCAAGAACCGCAAGAACGTTATCGACTCCCATGCATTGAAGGAGCTCGTAGAGGGCAAGAACACCCCGGGCATGGGCGCTATGTGGGGCCTGTCCTGCTTCGGCATGGGCATCCTGGGCGCACCTCTTGGCCTTATGAAGTGGGGCCTCGGTACGCACCTGCTGGTTAAGAAGCGTCTTGCTGTTATCGGCGGCGGCTTTGCTGGCATCGAGGTTGCATCTTCCATGAACGAGGGCCGCGAGGTTACCGTTATCGAGTCCGCCAAGAAGGCTGGCGCTGAAATCGGCATCATCGACAAGAACCCTGAGCTCCGCAAGCTCAAGAAGGAAGGCGTTAAGATCCTTACCCTCACCAAGGTTAAGGCTTACACCGACGAAGGCGTTCTGTGCGAAGACGCTGAGGGCAAGGAATTCACCGTTCCTGCTGACACCATCATCGCTGGTACGGTATGCGTTGATAACACCTCTCTCTACGAGCAGGTCAAGGCTGTGCTCGGTGAAGAGCATCTGCACCTCATCGGTAACGCATCTCCCCACACCGATTGGGAAGGCGTTGCAGCAAACGATCCTTACGGCACGCCTGAGTTCAAGCGTCTCCTCGAGGCCGTTCGCGACGGTTACCTCACCGCTATGAAGATGTAATCATCTGCTGAAGCAGTTGATTTTGCACTAAGTGCATTTGGAAAGCCGCCCGTTTGGGCGGCTTTCTTGTTTTGTCGGCTTTGGCCTGCTATGCCCGCGCATGGGCTTAGTGGGCGATTGGTTGGACGCGGGGTATGCGGAAAGCTCGGCGTGGGGCATTTCCTGTCCTGTTTTCGCCTGCGCATCGCCGTTCGTTTTCCATTGCGTGAACGTATCCTGCGTAAACGTTTAGCCACGGCCGTTGCGCGGTGTGGTTTGCTATCATAGGAACGTTCTAGAGTTGTGCCATTTTTGGCATGAAAAACGATGAAGGAATACCATGACTCAGCATCTCACCGAAAAGGACGTACGCGGCATTGCCACGTATGCACGCATCGGGCTGACCGATGAAGAGGTTACGGAAATGACCGTTGACCTTAACAACATCATCGAAAGCCTGAAGCCTATTACTGAATACGACTTGGAGGGCGTAGAACCTACCTTTCATCCCATCGGAAATCTTTCCAATGTTATGCGCGAAGACGTTGAAGGCGAAAGCTTCACTCAGGAAGTTGCCCTTGAAAACGCACCGAAGCAGCAAGATGGCAGCTTCCTCATTCCCTCAATTCTGGGTGGAGGTGACGAGTAGTGGCTCAAGCATTCGCAGAGCTTTCAGTAGCTCAGATCCAGGCAGGCCTTACTGCCAAAGAATTCAGCGCCAAGGAAGTCGCAGAAAACTCCCTGGCACGTATCGTATCTGCCGACAAGGCGGTACATGCTTTCCTCGAAACCACTGAAGAAGCGGCCCTGGCCGCGGCGGCACGTGTTGATGCCGCCATCGCTGCGGGCGATATTGCCCAGGCTGGCCCGTTGGCGGGCGTGCCCGTTGCCTTTAAGGACAACATGAACTTGGAAGGCACCCACACCACCTGCTCTTCCCGCATGCTAGAAAATTACGTTTCGCCCTATACCGCAACGTGCGTAAGCAAGATCATCGAAGCTGGTGGCATTCCGCTGGGCAAGCTCAACATGGACGAATTTGCCTTCGGTTCTTCCACGGAAACTTCGGCATTCGGTCGTACCTTCAACCCCTGGGATCTGGAGCGTGTACCCGGCGGCTCTTCTGGCGGCTCTTCTGCTGCGGTGGCTGCCGGTCTTGCAACGCTTACCCTGGGTTCCGACACGGGTGGCTCCATCCGTCAGCCTGGTAGCTTCTGCGGCACGGTTGCCGTGAAGCCGACGTATGGCGTGGTTTCCCGTTACGGCGTAGTGGCCTTCGGTTCCTCTCTTGACCAGGTGGGCCCGTTTGCTCGCAACGTTCAGGATGCCGCTCTTGCCATGAATGCTCTTGCTGGCCACGATCCGCTCGATTGCACCAGCCAGCCGGTAACCACCGATTTCACGGCGAATCTTGCCGAAGGCGTTTCGGGCATGCGCATCGGCGTTGTTCCTGCCTTTATGGAAGCAGAGGGTTTGGCTCCCGAGGTTCGTGCCAAGGTTGAAGAGGCGGTAGAGCATCTTCGTCAGATGGGCGCAGAAATCATAGAGGTTGAGCTCCCCAACGCCCAGGCAGCAATGAGCGCATACTATGTGCTTGGTCCCTGCGAGGCGTTCTCCAATCTGGCTCGTTTCGATTCCGTCCGCTATGGCTACTGTGAGCCTGGCTGCAAGGATCTGGGACATCAATATGAGGCTTCTCGTTCTGCGGGCTTCGGCCCTGAGGCACGTCGTCGCATCATGTTGGGCAGCTATCTGCTTTCCGCGGGCGTATACGAAAAGTACTACTACCCGGCTCAGCAGGTTCGTACCCTTATCACTCAGGACTACGTGAAAGCATACGAAAAGGTCGATTGCATCATCGCTCCGGTTGCTCCGCGCACCGCGTTCAAGTTCGGTGAAATCGCTGACCCCACCTCGATGTACCTTTCCGATATGTTCACCATTTCCATCAACATCGCTGGCAACGGCGGCATGAGCATGCCTGTTGGCCTGGGTGCCGATTCTGGCATGCCCGTGGGCGTTCAGCTCATCAGCCCTGCTTTCAAGGACGAAAACATGCTGCGTGCTGCCGCCGCACTCGAAACGGTATACGGCGCAGCTCCCGTTGCTCCGGCATTTGCCGATGGAAAGGATGGTGAATAACCGTGAAGAAGCTCGAACAAGTACTCGAAGATTGGGAAGCGGTTATCGGCCTGGAAATCCACGCCGAGCTCACCACGCTCGAAACCAAGATGTTCTGTAGCTGCAAGCTCGAATTTGGCGCTGAGCCCAACACACATACCTGCCCGGTATGTCTCGGCTTGCCCGGTGCTTTGCCAGTGCCGAACAAAGCGGCAATCGAATCTATCGTGCTGGCTGGCCTTGCCACCAACTGCGATATCGAGAAGCGCTCTATGTTCTATCGCAAGAACTACATGTATCCCGATATGGCCAAGAACTTCCAGACCACGCAGGGTCCGATTGCCTTCTGCATGCGCGGCCATCTTGATTTGGACGTTGACGGCGCTGCCGCTAAGGAGCGCATCGATCTGGCCGACCTGAAACCGGGCGAACAGGGCGCTGAAGGCACCACTGCCGCAAACGTTACTCGTACCGAAGACGGCTACGTTGCCCATGTGGGCATTGAGCGTATCCACATGGAAGAGGACGCGGGCAAGATGATTCACATCGGCGGCGGCGAAGGTCGTATTGCCGGTGCTACCCATTCGCTGGTTGACTATAACCGCGCAGGTACGCCCCTTATCGAGCTGGTAACCAGGCCCGATCTTCGCACGCCCGAAGAGGCTCGTCTGTTTATGCAGAAGCTTCGCCAGATTTATCTGGCCATCGGCATTTCCGACTGCTCGATGGAAGAAGGCTCGCTGCGTTGCGACGGCAACGTTTCCCTGCGTCGCCGTGGCTCTACTGAGCTGGGCACCAAAACCGAGCTCAAGAACATGAACTCCTTCAAGAACCTTCACGACGGCCTGGCTTACGAAATCTGCCGTCAGGCTGAGGTTTTGGAAGAGGGCGGCATCATTTACCAGGAAACCCGCCATTGGGATCCTAGCGCCAAGCGCACCATCGTTATGCGCGTGAAGGAAACGGCTGACGACTATCGCTTGTTCCCTGAGCCCGATTTGGCTCCCTATGACTTGTCCGATGAATTCATCGAAGGTGTTCGCGCCAAGTTGCCCGAACTTCCCGACGAAAAAGCAAAGCGCTTCGAATCGGAGTTCGGCCTTTCCGCTTACGACGCTCGCCACTTGGTGGAGCATCGCAGCACCGCGAATTTCTTCGAGGCTTGTATGGCTGAAGCAGCGGATGATTCAGGTAAGCTGGCCAAGCCTCTGGCGAACCTCATCATCAATGATGTTGCCGCTTATGCGAATGCCAACGGTGTTTCAGATATGGAGCAAACCGCCCTTTCGCCTGCGCGCGCGGTGGAACTGGTTAAGCTTCTTGCTGAAGACACCATTTCTTCTAAGCAGGCAAAGGAAGTGTTTGCCATCGTGCTTGAAGACGACAAGGATCCTTCCGTCGTCATCGAAGAGCGTGGCATGAAGCAGGTGTCCGATACGGGCGCTATTGAGGCTGTTGTCGATGGCGTGCTCGCTGCTTTCCCCGACAAGGTTGAGCAGTATAAGGCAGGCAAAACCGGCCTGCTGGGCTTTTTCGTTGGCCAATGCATGAAGCAGATGAAGGGCCAGGGCAACCCGAAGGTTATCAACCAGCTGCTTGCTCAGAAGCTTTCGTAATCAAGCTATATGCATGCGATGCGTTACCTACATGTGCGCATCGTTCCAAGCGCCCGGCCCGTTTTGGTCGGGCGCTTGGTGATTAAACAGAAAAAGCGGTGTTGCTGCATCATTTTTTCGATTAGGGATTCCAGGAAGCTCGATTTTGGACAAAATCGAGAATAAATTGCCCTTCTGGCGGGGTTTTGCCGAGGCCTGGTCCCGTTCAACAATCCCTAATCGAAAAAATGATGCAAAAAAGTTCATATTTTTGTTTTGGAGGATGTTCGGTGACCGAAGAATCGAACGAGGGAGCAATGGATGCCGCCCGTGCGGCGCTGAAAGAGCATTTCGGCTATGACGGTTTTCGTCCTGGTCAGGAAACACTGGTGGGAGCCGTGCTTTCCGGGCGTGATTGCCTGGGTGTGATGCCGACGGGTGCAGGCAAGTCGATTTGCTACCAAATACCAGGTGTGGTCTTGCCGGGCTTAACCCTGGTAGTGTCGCCCTTGGTTTCCCTTATGGGCGACCAGGTACGTGCCCTGCTCGATGCAGGTGTGCGCGGCTCGTATTTGAACTCTACGCTCACCCCTGGTCAGCAAGGCACCGTGATGCGTCGTGCGTTGACGGGTGCCTATGACATCATGTATGTAGCCCCCGAACGGTTGGCCGATTCTCGATTTATCGAATTTGCCTCTCAGGCAAACATTCCCCTAATCGCTATCGATGAAGCTCATTGCGTTTCGCAGTGGGGTCAGGATTTTCGCCCTGCTTACCTGGGAATAGGCGAATTCATCGACGCCCTGCCGAAGCGTCCCATTGTTGCAGCGCTTACGGCAACAGCAACAGAAAAGGTTCGCGAAGACATTGTTTCGCTGTTGGGTTTGCGCAATCCCGCTACGGTGGTTACCGGGTTTGATCGTCCCAACCTCCATTTTGCCGTTGAGCAACTGCCCTCAAAACGCAAGTTGGCACGTATCGTTGCATACGCTCTGGATCATCCGCAAGACTCGGGTATTGTGTACTGTTCCACGCGCAAAGACGTTGAAAAGGTGCATGAGACATTGGTGGAATCTGGCGTGCAAGCGGTTCGCTACCATGCAGGTCTTTCGGTTCAAGAGCGCACCGATTCGCAGCGGGCGTTTGTGCTGGATGATGCATCCATTATGGTGGCTACCAATGCGTTTGGCATGGGCATTGACAAATCGAATGTGCGTTACGTTATCCATCACAATATGCCAGGTTCGTTGGAGGCGTATTACCAGGAAGCGGGTCGTGCTGGTCGCGATGGCGAGTCGTCGGAATGCTTGCTGCTGTGGAACGACGGCGATATCGGCACGTGTCGATTTTTTATCGAGCAAGAAGTTGAAAACGAAGCCCTTGCGCCTGAAGAGCGCGAATTGGTACGCGCCTCGCAGCGTCGCTTGCTGGCAGCCATGACGGGCTACTGCCTTACTACGCGTTGCTTGCGTGGCCATATCCTAGATTATTTCGGCGATGAATCTGCCACGGAGTGTGGCAATTGCTCCAATTGCGAGGGGCAGTATCAAGCGTTGGACGTAACCCTGCAGGCTCGCGCTGTTATGCGTTGCGTTCAGGAATTGCGCGGTCGTTTTGGTAAATCTGTGGTTGCCGATGTGCTGCATGGCTCCAAAAGCCAGCGCATTTTCGAGTTCGGCTTGGAAAGCTCGCGCGCTTACGGTACTTTGCCCGACGATTCGGCAGCAAGAATCAAAGAGATCATTGAAATCCTGGCAAGCGAAGGTTACCTGCAGATAGGGGAGGGGCGCTATCCCCTTGTTGGTTTGGGCGCTCGTGCCCGCGAAGCGGCGGTGCCCGAATTCTCGCTTGCCATGAAGCGTCCGCCTGAGCGCATAACGCGTTTGAAGGGGGCCGAAGGGGCGAGTGCTGCCTTCGGTGCTGCTGGCTCCAATGCGCCGAAAAAGGCGAAGGCCGCAGAAGGGCTTGACCCGATGGACGCTGAGCTGTTCGAGCGTCTGCGCGCTTTGCGCAAGCGCATAGCAACCGAGGCTACCGTGCCCCCTTACGTGGTGTTTTCAGATGCGGCCTTGCGCGCCATGTGCCTTGCCCGCCCGAAGGACGAAGCCCAATTCCTGGATGTTCAGGGCGTTGGGCAGAAAAAGCTTGAGCGGTACGGCGAAGAGTTCTTGCGCGAAATCAACGCCTAGTGAGGGGTTTGTTGGTAGGTGGCCTATGATAGCGCTTGCCGCTTTGCGTTTGCGCTTCGGGAGGCGCGCATGCTGCCGCCCTCGAGGGATGCGCTGTTTACTTTGAGAAAAAGGTAGCGTGTGTCGCTAGATTTGAGTGGGCGTACTCATACCCTGATGTGAGGCGTCTGTTCAGCGGATCTTGGAGCGGTACGGGGTGGACGGCCATTTGAATTGAGCCACCGAAACTGCCGGCCGTTTATTCTCGAATGCGAAGGACCGCGCACCGTTAGCTTGCTCACGGATGCGTATGGAATAGGTTGACACCCTGTTCTAGTTACAAAACGCGTATCATTGAACGGTTATGTCTTTTGGCATAACCGCTTTCGTTTTCGACAGAAAGGCGGCTTGCATGGCCAGCCAGAACACTACCGGCAACAATGCCTCTTCCGTAGACGGGCAAGGGCGCGAAGGATTCTCTAGCCGTTTGGGCTTTCTGCTTATCAGCGCAGGCTGCGCTATCGGCTTGGGCAACATCTGGCGCTTCCCTTACATCACGGGACAATACGGCGGTGCCGCGTTCGTTTTGATGATTCTATTCTTCCTGGTGGTGCTGGGCGTGCCGCTGTTGGTGATGGAATTTTCCGTAGGTCGCGCAAGCCATCGCTCGACAGCGCGAAGCTTTAATGCCTTGGAGCCGCGCGGCTCCAAGTGGCATTGGTTCAAGTGGTTTACCCTTGTAGGCAACTACGTGCTGATGATGTTTTACACCAGCGTGTGCGGTTGGATGGTTGCCTACCTGTTCAAAACCGGCATAGGAACCTTTGACGGAACGCACGATATTCCTACTGTTTTTTCTTCCATGATCGGCGACCCAGTTGAAATGGCGGGATGGATGCTGCTGGTAACGCTGGTCGGTTTCGCGATCTGCGCGGCAGGCGTGCAGAAGGGCGTAGAGCGCATCACCAAGGTAATGATGGCCGCCCTGTTTGTTTTGATGGCTGTTCTTTGCGTGCATTCATGCCTTCTTGAAGGTGGTCAGGAAGGCTTGGCATTCTACCTGCTGCCCAACTTCGATAACCTCTTCAACAATCCCAGCGCCAGTTTCGCTGAAATCCTGTATGCCGCAATGAGCCAGGCGTTCTTCATGCTTTCCGTTGGCATTGGCGGTATGTCCATTTTCGGCAGCTACATTGGACGTGACAACAAGCTCACGGGTGAGGCCGTACGCATTGCGGGCATGGATACCTTGGTTGCCATTATGGCGGGCCTTATCATCTTTCCCGCATGCTTTGCTTACGGGGTTGCGCCCGATGCTGGTCCTGACCTGGTGTTTCTTACCCTTCCTGCTGTGTTTGAGCAAATGCCGCTCGGCCAGCTGTGGGGAACGATATTCTTTCTGTGCATGGCCTTTGCAGCGCTTTCAACCGTTATCGCGGTCTTCGAGAACATCCTGCGTTTTTCGATGGACCAGTGGAATGTCACGCGCAAACGAGCAGTTGCCATCAACGGGCCTTTGCTGGCACTGCTTTCCCTGCCGTGCGTTTTGGGCTTTTCGGTATGGTCGGGCATGCAAATTCCCGGTATCGGCGACATCCAGTCGTTGGAAGACTTCTTGGTTTCCAACAACTTCCTGGTGTTGGGCGCTTTGGTATTCGCCCTGTTCTGTACCCGCCGCTCTGGCTGGGGTTGGAAGAACTTCCTTGCCGAGGCAAACGAAGGCGAAGGTATGGCGTATCCGAAGTTCCTGTACGTTTGGACTCGTTACGGTGTGCCGCTGCTGATCATCGTTATTTTCGTAGCAGGATGGGTGCCTAAAATCACGTTCTGGCTGAATATGTAGCGGGCCACTCGGCTCTTGCCTGCCGAGACGATTCGGCGGCTTAGGACTCTTGCGCCGGAGTGCAAGAGCGTATACTTCGAACATTGCAATTCAAAGCAGAGGAGAAACTGCCGTGGCAGATAAAGAAATCGTAGACGAGGGGCGTGAGAAGTTCTCAAGCCGCCTCGGGTTCATTCTCATCAGCGCTGGTTGCGCTATCGGCTTGGGCAATATCTGGCGCTTTCCCTACATCACGGGCGAATACGGCGGTGCGGCATTCGTTCTTCTCATCCTGTTTTTCCTGGTGGTGCTTGGCGTGCCGCTGCTGGTGATGGAGTTTGCCATGGGCCGCGCCAGCTATCGTTCGCTAGCGCGTAGCTACGAGGCTCTGGAGCCGCAGGGTTCGAAGTGGCATCGCTTCAAGTGGCTTGGTTTGGTTGGCTGCTATCTGCTTATGATGTTCTATACCGTGGTATGCGGTTGGACCATTGCTTACTTTGTGAAGGCGGCGATGGGCACATTTGACGGCGCGGAAGATGTCACGATGGTGTTCGGGTCGATGCTCGGTAACCCTATGGAGCTCACGGGTTGGATGCTTTTGGTTGCCGTTATCGGTTTTGGCGTGTGTGCCATGGGCGTGCAGAAGGGCGTCGAGCGCATTACCAAGGTTATGATGGCGGCGCTGTTCGTTATCATGGCTCTTTTGTGCGTGCACTCTCTTACGCTGGAAGGCGGTCAGGCTGGATTGGAGTTCTACCTGCTGCCCAACTTCGATAACCTCTTCAACAACCCTAATGCCAGCTTCCCTCAAATTGTCTACGCTGCTATGAGCCAGGCCATGTTCATGCTCTCGATCGGCGTTGGCTCCATGTCTATTTTTGGCAGCTACGTAACGCGCGATAGGAAGCTCACGGGCGAAGCGGTAAACGTCGCCTTGCTTGATGCCTTGGTTGCCATTATGGCGGGCCTTATCATCTTCCCAGCTTGCTTCGCTTACGGCATCAACCCTGATGCCGGCCCTGGTTTGGTGTTCCTTACGTTGCCTACGGTATTTGAACAGATGCCTTTAGGGCATTTGTGGTGCACGCTGTTCTTCCTCTTTGTTGCAGCTGCAGCGCTTTCTTCGGTCATTGCCGTGTTCGAGGCAATTCTTCGCTTCACCATGGATCAGTGGGATATTTCCCGCAAGCGTGCAGTGGCAATCAACGCGCCTATTTTGGTACTGCTTTCTCTGCCGTGCGTATTTGGCTACAACGTCTGGTCGGATTTTCTGGTGCCGGGCATCGGCGATGTGCAGTCGTTGGAAGACTTTATCCTTTCCAACAACATCCTGCCCATCGGTTGTTTGCTGTTTGTACTGTTCTGCACCACCAAGCGCGGTTGGGGTTGGGATAGATTCATGGCAGAAGCCGATCGTGGCGAGGGCGTTGCATTCCCGAAGTGGACGCGCTTGTGGGTGAAGTATGGTGTGCCTGCGCTGATCCTCATCGTGTTTTTCACAGGTTGGGCGCCTACCATGCAAACTTGGCTCGGTTTGGCGTAGCTGAACTTTTTCGTGCAATTAAGTTAGGTTCGGTGTTACTGCATCGAGCCTTTGGTGTCGGACCCGGAATGGTAACTCATTCCGGGTCTGTTTGCGTTTGGCTAGTTTTAGTTTGGGTTATTCGTTGAAGGCTGTTTTTTCCTGTGACTCCCATTGAAGCCTAAAACGAGAAAGAGCAGCGAGATTGCTCTCGCCGCCCTTTCTCGCGGAATATGCTAGATGCCGCTTCCCATGAATGGGCTTTGCGGATAAGCGATTTCCTACTTAACCACCAGTACGGGAATTTCGGCGGAGCGAAGCACGCCGTAGCTGACCGAGCCGATTGCGCCTCGGATAGCACCCAGTCCTCGCGAGCCCATGACGATAAGGTCGCAATCATAGTGCTTTGCCGTTTCGATGATGGTTTCGATGGTGTAGACGCCGAAGACCACTTCTGCGGTAAGAGCACCAGGAAAGCCTTCAACTACATCGGCGATGGTATCCTGCAGCTCTTTGTCCTGCTCGGCGTTGCGCTCTTCGACTACCTTGGCGAAATCGCCCTTGGCTACGACCGAAACGCCCATGCCAAAACCGGTTTGGTTGATGCTGCTGTACACCAGGTCTTGCGGCGGAGCGACAACCTCAACTACATGGATTTTCGCTTCGGGATTTTCGCTAGCCATGTTAATGGCCTCTTTGAGTGCATTGTTTGCGTGCTCGGAGTTGTCGTACGGCACGAGGATGTTTTTGAACCCCATGTAAATCGCCCCCTCAGGCTCTGTTATTGCTTTTGATTATACGCCTTTTCTTCTATTGATGAACGTGTTCAGTTGTCTTGATCAGCTAATTTGAGTGAAGTTGTGGCGTAGCCTTCTTTGAGAAATGTAAAACTGACATGATTTAATTGCTTTAGCGCTCTACTGTGATAAAGTACCACCAACGGAAACGTTGCCCATCCTAATCGTTGGCAACCGATATGCCAGGCGTTTGGGCTGTTGTTGCTGCGATGCTTTCTCAGATGGTGGATCGCCGCGGTGCTCGCCCGAATGATGGATGCCGCGGGATATCAGCTGCAATCATATAGCGTTGCCTGATGCGTCTGGCATTGGTTGCCGCGATGATTTCAGGGGAAATGCTTCCGTAAAATGCCTGTAAAGATGCCAATCGCCAAACGCGGGGAAGCAGCAAGCAGGCATAATAAATAAGTTAACAACAATATGCTTTGCTTGCAGGCAAAGGCGCTTGGATCTTTTCGGCCAATACGTTATGCAAGCGTTCAGGAATAGCATGTGTTTAGGGAAGAAGGAATATGAACTACATCACTCCCGTTGGTTTTCGTGATGTGATGAGCGATGAGGCGCTTGTCCGCGAAGATCTTACGGCTCGGGTCCGTGCCTGCTTTGCGCAGAAGGGGTATCGCCCCGTAGAAACACCCACGTTGGAAGTGCTCGATGTGATGGAAGCTGGCGGCCATGTGCCCGAGGCTCCGTTCAAATTTTTCGATTCCCATGGAGACCTTTTAGCTATGCGCCCCGACGTTACCATGCAGATTGCCCGCATGTGCGCAACGCGCGGAGTGGCTCAGGGCCAGCCATTGCGCCTTCGCTACACCCAGCGTGTATTCCGTGAGAAAACGGCAGAGGCTGCTGCCCGCGAATTAACGCAATGTGGTGCTGAATGCATTGGTGCGGCAGGGAGCGAAGCCGATGTCGAATTGGTCTCGCTGCTTGCTTCCGCCCTTTCCGAATGCGGTCTGGAAACGTTTACCATCGCCCTGGGTTCGGCGGGCGTTCTGCGTGATTTGCTTGATGCCAGCGGTGCTTCGGATCAGTGGAAAACTGCCGTTATGCAGGCCTACCACACTTCTAATTTTGTGTACTTGGAAGAACTTGTTGCCGCTGCTGAGCGTGCTGCCAATGGCGGCTCGAGCGAAGCGGAGGACAAATCCCGCTTCAAGCTGGCCGATCCTGCCATCGCCAATCCCGGCCGCGTGGTCCCCGCCATTGCCCGTGCCATCTTCTCTCTTTCCCGCTTGCGTGGCGGAAAGGCCGAGCTTGCGCAGGTACGTGCAATGCTCGAGCCGTTGGGTTGCGCTCGCGGCATCAGCGAGCTGGAAGGCGTGTACAACGCGCTGATCGAATCGGGATTGGACGGCAAGGTCCTTATCGATTTTTCGGTAATGAGCTCGTTTGACTATTACACGGGTCTGGTGTTCGAAGCGTACGCTCCCGGCCTGGGTTCGCCTTTGGGTGGCGGTGGCCGCTACGACAACTTGCTTGCCCAGTACGGAGCCGAAAAGGTTCCCGCTGCAGGCTTTGCATTCTACCTGGAACAGGTAATGGCGGCGCTGGAATCTTCCAAGGCAACGCGTCCCTTACGCATTGCCGTGCCGAAGGGCTCGCTGAAAGATGATGCCATTGCAACGCTTGAAGCGGCGGGACTCGACGTAACGGGCTTGGCCGATGCCGGCCGTACGCTGATGCTGCGCAACGGCGACGTGGAGTACCTGTTCGTGCGTCCTACCGATGCGCCGGTGTTCGTGGCCTTGGGCGCTGCCGATTGCGGCATCTGCGGAGAGGACTCCCTTATCGAAGCGTCGCCCGACGTTGTCGAACTCGCTGACCTGAAGTTCGGAGGCTGCCGTTTCGTGGTGGCAGAATCGGCAGGCACTACCGAGGCGGTGGAAAGCCGCTATCGCAAGCTGGGGTCTATTCGCGTTGCCACGAAGTACCCCAACATCACCCGTTCCTACTATGCCAAGATGGGCATGCCCGTTGAAATCGTGAAGCTCCACGGAAACATCGAGCTTGCTCCCATCACTGGCATGGCAGAACGCATCATCGACATCACCGCAACGGGCACTACGCTGCGCGAGAACAATCTGGTGGTAGTTGACGACGTTCTTGCTTCCACCGCTCGCTTCTTTGCCAATCCGTGTTCGTACCGTACCAATCCGCGTGTTGGCCAGCTTGCCGACGTGCTCTATTCCCAGACGAAGGAGAACTAAACCATGAGAAGAATCGAACTTGCTCCCGGTCAGGTTTTCGAAGAGAAGATGCTCAACCGCGTTGGTGCTTTCAATGCCGATGCCCTGGTTGCTGCAACGAATATCGTCGAGGATGTGCGCAAGCGCGGCGACGAGGCCCTGCGTGAGTACACCGCCAAATTCGATGGTGTGGAAATGGAAGAGTTCCGTGTTTCGCAGGAAGCCATCGATGAAGCTATCGCCAAGGTCGACCCGAAGGTAGCCGCCGCCATTCAGAAAGCTGCTTCCCAGATCCGCGATTTCCATGAGCGTCAGAAGCAGCAGGGTTGGTTCACCATGCGCGAAGATGGCGCTTTGGTCGGTGCAAAGGTGGAGCCGCTCGATTCGGTGGGTATCTACGTTCCCGGCGGCAGAGCCCTGTACCCTTCCTCGGTTCTGATGAACGCCATCCCCGCTTCTGTTGCGGGCGTGAAGCGCATTGTGTGCGTAACACCGCCCACGAAGGACGGATCGCTTGATTCCGCCATTTTGGAAGCTTGCCGCGTTGCGGGCGTAACCGAGATTTATGCCGTGGGCGGCGCTCAGGCTATCGGCGCACTGGCATACGGAACCAAGAGCATCAAGCCGGTAGACAAGATCACCGGCCCTGGCAATGCTTTCGTTGCCGCTGCAAAGAAGCTCGTTTCCGGTGATGTGGGAATCGACATGATCGCGGGCCCTTCTGAGGTATGCGTGGTTGCCGATGAAACCGCTCTGCCCGAGCTGGTTGCCATCGATCTTATGGCGCAGGCCGAACATGATCCGCTGGCAAGCTGCTACCTGGTAACCTTCAGCTCCGAATACGCCGATGCGGTCGAGGCTGCCATCGAAAAGCATATGGAGGGTTCTACGCGTGCGGAAATCACCACGGCTTCCCTTACCAATAAGGGCCTGATTATCGTATGCCCCGACACTGAAACTGCCCTCAACACCGTGAACATTATTGCTCCCGAGCATCTTGAGCTGCACCTGTCCAATGCCATGGAGCTGTTGGGTGCTATTCACCATGCAGGAGCTATCTTCCTGGGTGAATGGACGCCTGAGGCGGTGGGCGACTACGTTGCCGGCCCCAACCACACACTTCCCACCGGCGGTACGGCTCGTTTCTCCAGCCCGCTTTCCGTCGATGAGTTCGTGAAGAAGAGCAGCGTGCTGCAATATTCTCCCGCTGCCCTGATGCGTGATTCTGAGGCTGTTATCACTTTGGCTGATCACGAGGGGCTTTGGGCCCACGCCCAGAGCGTTCGCCTGCGCCGTAAACTGGTTGAACAGGCATTTGAGGATGCCCAGGCCGCCGGCGAGGTTGACGGCGCTGCGGAGGCGAAGTAGCCCATGCACGGCGTACGCAACTCCCATCCGAACCTTGCGGGCATTGTCCCCTACGACCCAAAGTACCTGCCTGCTAAGCAGTACCTTTCTGCCAACGAAAATCCCAGCAACGTCCCAGAGGAAGTTCAGCTGGAAATCAGAAAGGCGCTGAAGGGCTTTCCCTTCAATCGCTATCCCGATCCGTTAGGAAACGAGCTGCGTGATCTAATTGCCGAGGCAAACGGGCTTTCGCGCGAGAATGTGCTGTTGGGAAACGGCGGCGACGAATTGCTCTTCAATTTGGCGCTTACCTGGGGCGGCCCCGGGCGCACCTTCTTGAACGTACCGCCCACCTTTTCGGTGTACGAAGCCAATGCGCGCCTTACGGGTACCAAGGTGGTGAACATTCCGCGCAAGGAAAACTTCGATATCGACGAAGAGACCGTGCTTGCCCGTATGGCCGAAGGCGACATCGACTTTGCCGTTATCACCAGCCCCAATAACCCCACTGGCAAGATGGCCAACGAGACGTTTTTGAAGAAGCTGCTCGATTCCTCCGATGCTCTTATCATGGTTGACGAGGCGTATTTCGAGTTCAGTCGTTTTTCAATGCGCCCGTATCTTGATCAGTATGAGAACTTGGTGATCTTACGCACCTTTTCGAAGGCATTTAGCCTTGCAGGTGTGCGCATGGGCTACCTGTTGGCCAATACCAGCGTTATCCGTGAGTTCCTGAAGGTGCGCCAGCCTTATTCGGTTGATTCCGTTTCGCAGGCTATTGCTACGGCGGTGTACCGAAACCGTTCGCTGTTTGTGCCTGGTATCAATCAGATAATCGAACAGCGCGGCGTGTTGCTCGAAGAGCTGGGGAAAATGCCTGGAGTTACTGCGTTCGACTCGGATTCGAACTACGTCCTGTTCCGTGTGGCTGACGCCGGGCAGGTTTGGCAGGGGCTCTACGATCGCGGTGTGCTGATCCGCGATTTCTCGCACTCTCAGTATCTGGAAAACTGTTTGCGTGTTTCCATCGGTTCCCCTGAGGAAAACCAGGTGTTCTTGGATGTGTTGGCGGAGATTCTGAACGAAAGGAGCTAGCGGTGGCTCAAGAAGAACGTGTTGCGGAGCTTTCACGCACCACCAAGGAAACCGATATCTCGCTTTCGCTTGATATCGATGGAACGGGCAAGACCAGCATCGACACGGGCGTTGCCTTTTTTGACCACATGCTTGATGCATTCGGCCGTCATGGCTTGTTCGATTTGAATGTTAAGGCCGAAGGCGATATCGAAGTAGATGCCCATCATACGGTAGAAGATGTGGGAATTGTTCTTGGTAAGGCGTTTGCCCAGGCTATGGGTGAAAAGCGCGGTATCACGCGCTTTGCCTCCCAGTACCTTCCCATGGACGAGACCTTGGTGCTTGCCGCTGTTGATATTTCGGGCAGGGGCCAGTTGCATTGGGACGTTGACGTGCCGTTGTGCCTGCTTGGCGCGTTCGATACTTCGCTTGCCAAGGAATTCTTCATTGCGTTTGCGACGAATGCGCAGGTTACCCTGCATGTGCGCATGGTAGTTGGCGAAAACGCCCACCACATCGTGGAAGCGTGTTTCAAGGCGGTCGGTCGCGCTATGTGTCAAGCGCTTGAGATCAACCCGCGTATTGCAGGCGAGCTTCCCTCCACCAAGGGCTCTTTGTAGGAAACCAGGGGCGCAGTCCCCGTTTTCCGATTCTTCTACCAGAAAGGCTGAAAGCAACCGATGATTGCCGTTGTTGACTATTGCAAGGGAAATTTGAAGAGCGTCGAACGCGGGCTTCGGGCGGTAGGCGGTGATGCCCATATCACCGACAACCCTGAGGTTATCCGAGCCGCCGATGCTGTTGTGCTGCCCGGTGTAGGCTCGTTTGCCGACGCATCACAGCATATGGTGGAATCGGGGCAGATGGGAGCGGTACGCGATGCTATCGCTGCCGGGAAACCCTTTCTGGGAATTTGCTTAGGTGAGCACTTGCTGTTCGAGGCGGGCGTGGAAGGTGCGGCTGGCCCGGGTGTCGATGGGGTTATGGGAGACCCTCATTTGCCCGTTGGTTTGGACGTGGTTTCCGGCACGGTGGCTCGCATGCCTTCCAAGGACGCTCAGGGCGTGCTGTACAAAGTGCCTCATGTGGGTTGGAACTCCGTTGAATTCACTGCCGAGTGCCCCCTGTTCGAGGGCATTGTCTCGGGCGAGTACTTCTATTTCACGCATAGCTACATTGCTCCCGAAAACGAATGCACCGTTGCCACCACCACGCATTCGGTAACGTTTCCGTGCGCAGTGCAGAAAGGGAAGGTGTTCGGCGTTCAATTCCATCCGGAAAAGTCGTCGGATGCCGGCGCTAAGGTGTTGGCAAACTTTCTGAAAGTTGTCGAAGCCTGCAAATAAGGGGCATCGGCAAAGGCTTGCCTAGGTTTGCCCAGTTGAACCGGACAGACTGGGCCTCAGCGAAAGGAACATCATGGATATTCTTCCTGCTATTGATATTTTGGGCGGTAAGGCGGTTCGTCTGGCAAAGGGCGACTATAACGCAGTAACCGTATACAACGACGACCCTGCAGCTCAGGCTGCCCTCTTTAAGGAACAGGGCGCGCGTTGGATCCACGTCGTCGATCTCGATGGAGCCCGAAGCGGTGTGCCTGAAAACATCGACATCATCGAGCGCATTATCAAAGAAACTGGCTTGAAGATCGAAGTGGGCGGTGGCATACGTAGCTTGGAAACCATCGATCGTTTGGCCGAGGCTGGTGTTTCGCGCGTGGTGCTGGGCACCACGTTGGTAACCGACCCTGAATTTGCTAAAGCTGCTCTGGCCAAGTACCCCGATATGCTTACTGCGGGTATCGATGCGAAGAACGGCGAAGTTGCCGTGGCTGGTTGGCGCGAAGGCGCAGGCGTTCCCGCCGAAGAGCTTATTGCCGAAATGGGCAAGCTTGGTTTCAAACACCTGGTGTATACCGATATTTCCCGTGACGGCATGCAGACGGGCATTGATGCAGCTCGCTATGTCGAAGTTGCGCGCGTGTTCGGCAATCCTGTTATTGCGTCGGGCGGTGTAGCGAGCATCGAAGACGTGAGGAATCTGGCTTCTGTTGCCGATTCTATCGAAGGGGTAATCGCAGGTCGCGCGGTGTATGAAGGCTCGCTGAGCGTCGAAGAGGCCGCGAAACTCTGCGGCTAAGGCCCATCCGTTCGGTGTTCGCGTTGCCCGATGGGTATTTGAGTCACCCACTCCGCTACCGCTCACCTTGCTCGCTATGCGCTGCGTTCCGTCGTTCAATTTTCTTAATTAATTAAATTTGAAGCGCCGAGTGCTCTCGCCTACCCATCGGGCAATGCGAACACCTACGTTGACTCGTTTCGGTCTGTCACTTCAGAAAGGAAACCAATGCTTACGAAGCGCGTAATACCGTGTATGGATGTTAAAGACGGCCGTGTGGTTAAGGGCGTTAACTTCGTTAACCTGCGCGATGCGGGCGACCCTATCGAGCTGGCTCAGCGCTATGACGAGCAGCGTGCCGATGAGGTTATCTTCCTGGACATCACGGCAACGCACGAGGGTCGTGCAACCACGGTGGACATGGCGAGTCGCGCAAGCGAAGAACTGCATTTGCCTTACTGCGTGGGCGGCGGGTTCCGCAGCGTGGAAGACATTCGCACCATGATTGCCGCTGGCGCCGACAAGGTTTCCGTGAATTCCGCCGCCATCGCCGATCCCACACTAATTACTAAAGCGGCTGCGGCATTCGGCACGCAGGCTATTCTGTGCGCTATTGATGCCAAGCAGGTTCCCGGCAATCCCAACAAGTGGGAAGTGTATGTGCATGGCGGTCGCAAGAACACGGGCCTTGATGCTGTCGAGTGGGCTGCCGAGGCGGCACGTCGCGGCGCAGGCGAGATCCTCCTTACTAGCATGGATCGCGATGGTAGCAAGGACGGCTTTGACCTGGCGCTCACGCGAGCAGTTTCCCGTGCAGTGAACATCCCCGTTATTGCTTCCGGCGGCGTGGGCAAACTTGAGCACTTTGCTGAGGGCATCATCGAAGGCGAAGCCGATGCCGTGTTGGCGGCAAGCGTCTTCCATTTCGGTGAGCTCACTATCCGCGAGGTGAAGGAATATATGCGCTCCCAAGGGATTCCTGTAAGGCTCTAACAATGCCTACGCGAAGGAAAAGCGCTGCCGCCATCCGTTCTCAGCAAACTCGTTTCCTGATTTTCTTCGGTGCTGTCGTGGCGTTGGTGGTGCTGACCGTTGTGACGATTCTGCCTGCCGTTGGGCCAGCTGAAGATCTTCCGCTTTGTGTGGAAGATCAAGATCCTGCACAGTTTCAGGAGCTGCAGCAATTGCGCCCCGAAGGCGATGGGTGGTCTGAGGGCTTGGCTTCCGCCTACAGTCTTGAAACCAACGACGGATGGGACGAAACCGCCTCAGGCATACCTTTGAACAACTATTCTCTAACCGTTGCAGTGCCGCAGGAAAACAAAGATCTTCTGGGGCGTAGCATTGAAATTTTCTATGCGGGCAAAACGGTGGAAGCGAAGGTTACCGATACGGGGGCTTTGGCGCCTTTGGGCCGTGCGCTTGACTTAAGCCCCGCAACATGGCGTGCATTTGGCGCTAGCAGCATTAGCGATTGGGGCGTGCGCGGAGTGTTCTACCGATTTGTCGCCGAATGATTGCGGCAAGGGGTTTTGCTGCTGGATTTCGAATTGGCGGGGATATCGGGTTTGCGTACTATGGAACTCGTTTGCACTTTTGCGCTTTGGTGGTGCGGTTGTGCCACTCTTGCAGGTGGTAAAAGCAAGCATGCGCAGAGCTGCGCACGATGAAAGGGCCACCATGAATGAACGTGAAACCGCCGCGCTGCAGGTCGAGGATCTTACCTATAACGCCGATGGGCTTATCCCGTGCATCGTCCAGGATGAGCAAACACGTGAAGTGCTGATGATGGCATGGATGAATGAAGAAGCGGTGCGCCGCACCATCAGCCAGGGTACAACCTGGTTCTGGTCGCGTAGCCGTCAGAAATTCTGGCATAAGGGCGAAGAATCGGGCAATACACAGAAGCTGGTTGAGCTTCGTTACGATTGTGATGCCGACACCTTGCTTGCCGTAGTAAATCCTGCAGGCCCTGCCTGTCATACAGGGGAAACCACCTGTTTCTATCGGTCTTTCTAGCATGGCCAATACGCTGAAAGCAACAGGTACGGAGGCATCGCCCTTCTTGCTCGGTCTTGCCGCAGTGGCTCTGTTGGTTGCGGCCTTGGTCAAAAACCCTAGAAAGGCCGAGTGATCTGGGTGTTTGGCTATATACTTCCCAACCTGGAAAGCTTGGGCGAAGAAGAGAAGCTTCGCTATCATGCGGTGTACTGCGGCGTATGTCGGTCTATCCGCGCTCGTTATGGGCAGCGGTGCCGCTTGACTGTTTCCTACGACATGACGTTTCTTGCCATGGTTTTGGGTTCGTTATACGAGCCGGAAGAGCATGCTTCACAAAAGCGTTGCCCCGTGCATCCGCTTCAGCCACGACAGGTGGCTCAGTCGGAATTTACTGATTATGCAGCGGATCTTAGCGTTGCTATGGCGTACCACAAGTGTTTGGACGATTGGCGCGATGATCATTCAGCCAAGGCAAGGGCAGCTGCGGTGGCGCTAGAAATGCCGTACCGCAAGGCAAAGCGTCGCATACCCCAAGCATGCCAAGCTATAGAAGATGCCATGGCGGGCATCCACTCCATAGAAGAGGCAGCGCTGGGCGAAAGTGATGACTCCCGAGTTCCTGAAGGCTGCTTGGCGGGTGGGGTGGTGAACCTCGATGCGGCAGCGAATCGCTTTGGGATCCTCCTGGGGAGCCTATTTGCCTACAAGGATGACTTTTGGGCAACGGATTTGCGGCGTTTTGGTGCGAGATTGGGAAAATTCGTCTATGTCATGGATGCCGTAATGGATCTGCGGCAAGATCAAGAGACGGGAAGCTACAATCCTTTTTCTTCTTCTGATCGTTCGATCGAAGACTTTCGTGAAGACTTGGAGCTTCTTGCTGCAGCTACAGCCGATGCGTTTGAGCGTTTGCCTCTGGAACGTGATGTGCATGTGCTGCGCAGCGTGCTGTATTCCGGAATATGGCAACGCTACAATGCAGAAGAGAGCAAGGTAGAACATGGTTAAGAACCCATACGAGGTTCTGGGCGTAAGTCCTAGTGCGTCGGCGGATGAAGTAAAGAAGGCCTACCGCAAGAAGGCGCGTGAGAATCATCCCGATTTGAACCCGAACGACCCCAAGGCCGCCGAGCGCATGAATGAGGTCAACGAGGCCTACGACCGCATAATCAATCCTGAAAAATACGCAGCCAGTGACGCACGCGCTGCGGCGAGCGGCACAAGTGCAGGCTATCAGGGCCAGGGAAATCCTTTTGCGGGTAACCCTTATACGCGTGGATCGTACACAGGGGCTGGCCAACAGGGTCAGGGCGGTTACCAGTCGCAAGGGCCCTATGGCTGGACCACAGTCGATTTCGATGATCTGTTCGGCTTTGGAGGCTTCGGTGCTTCTGCCCCTATTCACCCTGAGGCTTCGGCAACCGATAGCGCTACGGTGCGTAGTGCCGTTAAGGCAATCAATGCCGGCCGATATGATCAGGCCCTTTCGTTGCTGAGCAGCGTTGTGAGCACCGAGCGCAATGCCCGCTGGTACTACCTAAGCGCGCTTGCGAACAAAGGCGCGGGCAATATGTTGGTTGCGCTTGAGCATATTCGCAAAGCGGTGAAACTCGATCCGAACAATGCTGACTATCGTCGCGCCTATCAGCAGTTCCAGATGGCTGGGCAGGCCTATCGGCAAGAAGGAACCAAGCGCGGATTTACCATAAGCGCTATGGATCCGGGCCTTATCTGCTGTGGGCTATGCCTGGCGCAGTATGCTTGTGCGGCAATGGGGCGTGGAGTGTACTTCTAGCAAGCAAGAAGCGAAGCCATGGGAGCTGATGCTCCTGAGGGGCTTCGCTTTTTTCGTTGTTGTGCAGATAGGGAATGAAGAAGGAATTGGTATGGCGCGCTTCGCGCTATAGGGCTTGGGCCGAGCATCCAGCACGGCTCGGAAAAGTTTAATCCGTTGGGCTGGCTGATGCATTTGTTCTCTCGGCTTTTACGGAAGAGGTAAACAAATAAGGAGGACCCATATGGGTGCGACAATAGGAATCGATCTCGGTACCACCAATAGCTGCATGGCAACTATGGAGGGCGGCCGCGTAACCATTATCCCCAATGCGGAAGGGGAGCGAACCACGCCTAGCGTAGTGGCCTTTTCGAAAGAAGGCGAACGCCTGGTGGGTAGCATCGCTCAGCGGCAAGCAGCGGTAAATCCCGACAGAACAATTTCTTCGGTTAAGCGCCATATGGGTAGTAAGTGGAAAGCCCGCGTGGACGGGAAGTCGTTCACTCCCCAGGAAATCTCTGCCATGATCCTGCGTAAAATGCGCCGAGATGCCGAGCAGTATCTGGGTAGGGATGTTACCGATGCCGTTATCACGGTACCTGCTTATTTCGACGATTCGCAGCGTCAGGCAACCAAAGATGCAGGTCGTATTGCCGGCTTGAATGTACTGCGTATTATTAATGAACCCACGAGTGCTGCGTTGGCGTACGGTTTGGACAACGGCACGCCCCAGAAGGTTATGGTGTACGACCTGGGTGGCGGCACATTCGACGTTTCCATCATCGAGATTGGCGATGACGTCATTGAAGTTTTGGCAACATCGGGCGACAACCATTTGGGTGGCGACGATTTTGACGAGCGTTTGGTAGACCACATTGTTCAGGCGTTCAAGCGCGAACAGGGCGAAGACCTGCGCCGCAATGCTATGGCTATGCAGCGTGTGATGGAGGCAGCCGAGCAGGCTAAAAAGGAACTTTCTGCAGGGTTTTCCGCTCAGATTAACTTGCCGTTCATTTCCCAGAATTTACAGGGACCCGTTCATTTGGATATGACTGTCACCCGCGCCGAATTTGAGCAGATGACGCGCGATTTGGTGGAACGTACCACGGCTCCTGTTCGCATGGCCCTCGACGATGCGGGCATTGCCCCATCCGAGCTTGGGTGTGTTTTGCTGGTGGGCGGTTCGACGCGTATCCCTGCTGTTCAGGAACACGTACGTCGCATCACGGGCAAAGAGCCCTCTGCGTCGGTTAACCCCGATGAATGCGTGGCAACGGGAGCTGCCATTCAGGGTGATACGCTTTCTGGCGCTACTACGGGCATCGTTTGCTCAAACAGCTTGCTTCTGCTCGATGTAACGCCGCTTTCGCTCTCCATCGAAACGGTAGGCGGCGTGGCAACGCGCCTGGTAGAACGCAATTCCACGCTTCCTGTGCATTATTCCAAGACGTTTAGCACGGCGGCATCTTTCCAGACCAGCGTTGAGATCAAGGTTTTGCAGGGCGAACGCCCTATGGCCAAGGACAACAAGGCCATTGGCACCTTCCGTTTGAAGGGCATCAAGCGTGCGCCTGCGGGGGTTCCGCAAATTGAAGTGACCTTCGATATTGACGCAAACGGTATCCTCACAGTTTCCGCTAAGGACTTGGACACGGGAAAAGAGCAGTCGATCACCATCGACGACTCCGACCGCATGTCCGACGACGAGGTGCAGCAAGCTATTAACGACGCCGAGGAATATGCTGAGGAAGACGAGTTCCGTCGCGCCACCATGGAGGTGCGCCAACGTGCCGAAAAGCTCCTTTCCGAAGTGGACTCAGCGCTCTCCGCGGTGGGAAAGCAGCTCGAAAAGTCGGAGAAGAAGCAGGTGAAGGCCGATGCTGCCGAGCTGCGACGCGTTTTGATGCGGCGACCGAGCAAGAAGGAGCGCGCTGATCCGGAAGAAGAGGGAAGGCGCATTGTGGTGGCGGCCGAAAAACTGGATCGATCCAGCGCTCGTCTTCGCGAATTGGCCAGCCAGCAGCAAAGCTCGTAGCCTGCAGTGGCAAGCTTGTGAATTTCTGCGCAGCTGGCCGAGGGCATGGTTCCCCCCCGTCGCGTTCAAGCGCAAGTTTTATGGCTTTCGTGAGGGTGCGCGCTATGAAATGTTATACTTCCCAGCATATGCGATGACGAAGACAGCGCAGTGCTATACCGCAAGCTCACAGAGAGGGGCCCTAGGCTGAAAGGCTCCAGCAAGCGTGCAGTGCGATTCCCTTTATCAGCATCGGAGTAAAAGCAGGGTGGCTCTGCCATGGATGTTATTAGCCCCGACGGGAGCTCCCGTTACAGAGCGGCATAAGTGGGTGCTTGTGCGGGTTTTGCCGGACAGCATCAACCAGGGTGGTACCGCGAGAGCCCTTCTCGTCCTTGGATTTACCAAGACGAGAAGGGCTCTTTTTTATGTGCTGGGAATGCTTTCCTTGGGCAGCGTTCCTGCGGAAGTTGAAGAAAGGTTGCAAGGAATGTCAGTTATCGACGATATCAAGTCCCTGCATGCCGATACGCTTTCTGCTATCGGCAAAGTGCCTAACACCGATGCGTTGGAGAAGATCCGCGTAGAGGTTGTGGGCAAATCTGGTACGCTTACCGGCTACCTGCGCGCTATGGGCCAGGTTGCCAAAGAGCATCGTGCCGAAGTGGGCAAGACAGTAAACGCTGCCCGCAATGAAATCGAGGCAGCACTGGAAGCCAAGAAGCGCGAACTTGCCCATGCAGAACTCGAGGCCCGCATGGAAGCCGATGCCATCGACATCACGTTGCCTGGCCGCTCCCAGCAGATGGGCACGCGTCACCTGATCAACGCCATTTCCGATGAAATCTCCGAGATCTTCCTGGGTCTTGGCTACACCGTCGCAACCGGCCCTGAAGTTGAAACCGACTGGTACAACTTCACGGCGCTGAATGCCCCCGCCGATCATCCCAGTCGCTCCATGCAGGATACGTTCTACGTGCGCGACCTTTCGGGCGAGCGGTCAAACGTTCGCGGCGAGTCCGACGTGCTGCTACGCACTCAAACTTCCGGCGTTCAGGTTCACGTTATGGAAGACCAGGATCTTCCTATTTACATCATTGCTCCTGGCAAGGTATACCGTCGCGACGTTGCTGATCCTTCGCACCTTCCTCAGTTCACGCAGTGCGAAGGCCTGGTGGTAGACAAGAACATCACGTTCGGCGACCTGAAAGGCACGCTCGAATACTTCTGCAAGCAGATGTTCGGCCCCGATCGCAAAACTCGCTTCCGTGCGCATTTCTTCCCGTTCACCGAGCCTTCCGCTGAAGCTGACGTAAGCTGCGGCGTATGCGGCGGCACCGGCCACCTGCACGACGGCGAACGTTGCCGCATGTGCAAAGGCACTGGCTGGCTGGAGATTCTGGGCTGCGGCATGGTTGACCCGAACGTTCTGCGCATGTCCGGCATCGACCCTGAGGTGTATTCCGGCTTTGCCTTCGGCGTGGGCGTGGAACGTGTGGCTTGCCTGAAGTACAACGTACCCGACCTTCGAATGCTGTTGGAAGGCGACATGCGCTTCTTGCGTCAGTTCTAATGTCCTATTCACCCTCGCTGACTTTGGCGAAATCCGAACCTCTTCCACTGTGGAAGTGTCGGATTCTATTAATTTCCTTGCCGATTAAATTCGGCTCGTAGATAGAAAGAGATAAACATGAAAGTATCTTTGAAATGGCTTTCTGATTATGTTGAGGTCCCGCAGGACATCAAGGAATTCTGCGACCGTTTAGACCTTACCGGTACGGGCGTTGAAGGCGTGGAGCGCACGGGCGATGTGTTTGACGGCGTTGTCGTTGGGCATGTGCTCACCTGCGTCGATCACCCCGATAGCGACCATATGCATGTAACCACGGTAGACGTTGGCGCAGAAGAGCCCGTACAGATCGTATGTGGCGCCCCCAACATCGCTGCTGGAATCAAGGTTCCCGTTGCCACCATCGGCGCGGTGCTCCCCGGCGACTTCAAGATCAAGAAGTCGAAGCTTCGCGGCGTTGCAAGCTGTGGCATGTGCTGCTCTCAGCGCGAGCTGGGCATGGGCAACGAACATGATGGCATTTGGGTGCTTCCCGACGATGCCCCAACCGGCCAGCCCATTGCCGATTACTTGAAGATGTCCGATACGGTACTCGATTTGGAAATCACCCCGAACCGCCCCGACTGCCTTTCCATGGTAGGCATGGCGCGCGAAGTGGGAGCTATGTACCAGAAGCCCTATACAAGCCCCTTGGCCGAGATGGCTGGCAAGCTCGAGCTTAGCAAGGAAGCGGCTGCTCTCGATTCCGAGGTAAGCATTTCCATCGCCGACGAGGCTCGTTGCCCTCGTTATACCGCTCGCGTTATCCGTGGCTGCAAGGTGGGCCCCAGCCCCGATTGGATGGTAGAGCGTTTGGCTGCCATCGGTCAGCGTTCCATCAACAACATCGTTGACGTAACCAACTACATCCTGTTTCTGTTCGGACAGCCGCTCCATGCGTTCGATTTGGACAAGCTTAAGAACGCCGAAGGCAAGGCAAACATCGTTGTTCGTGCTGCTGAAGAGGGAGAAAAGCTCACTACGCTCGATGGCGAAGAGCGCGTGCTTACGTCCGACATGACAGTTATTTCGACGTCCGATCAGGGTGCAGTTGCCTTGGCTGGCGTTATGGGCGGCCTGGCAACCGAGGTTACAGAGGAAACCACCGACGTTTTGCTGGAAACGGCTACGTTTGAAGCTGGCCGTACCAGCCGCACCAGTCGCAACCTGGGTCTTATCTCCGAAAGCTCTATGCGATACGAGCGCGGCGTCGACGATCATGGTATCGAAGAGCGCTCTGCTGCTGCCGCCGCCCTTATCGCTGCCGTTTCGGGCGGTACCGTAAGCTATGCCGAAGGAAACGAAGATGGCATCATCGACGTATGGCCGGTAAAGTCGGAAGAGTCTCACCTGCAGTTCCGCATCGACCGTTTCAATGGAATGATGGGTGCCCAGATTCCCCGTGAGTTCATCGTGGACATTCTGGGTCGTTTGGGCTGCAAGGTCGAAGACGGCGAAGCCGAGAACGTCCTTGAGGTTACGGCTCCCACCTTCCGTCCTGACCTTCCGCGTGAAATCGATCTGTACGAAGAAGTTTTGCGCCTGTACGGCATGGACCGCATTGAACCCACCCTGCCTGGTGGCCGCGGTCGCTTCGGCGTTCGCACCGAGGCTCAGCGTACGCTTGACGTGATTAACGACACCATGCGCGCATCGGGCTTGAACGAAACCATGACGTATTCTTTCGCCGACCCGCACGAGCTCGAGCAGCTGCGTATGTCTACCGAGGGCATGGGCGTTCCCGTTGAGTTGCTGAATCCGCTCAATGCCGAGCAGTCGGTTATGCGTCAGTCCATTATCCCTGGCCTTATGCGCAGCGTTGCTTACAATCAGTCCCGCGGCGTGCACAACGTTCAGCTCTACGAAACCGGCGTGGTGTTCTTCGGCGCTGAGGGTCATAAGAAGCCCAAGGAGCGCCAGCGTCTTGCTGCCGTTATGGCTGGTGGAATGGGTGACGATGCCTGGAATCGCAAAACCGTTGCCTTCGATTTCTTCGACGGTAAGGGCGTTATCGAAAACCTTATTCGCGAATTGGCCATTCCGAAGTCTCGTTTCAAGGCTCTTTCCGCTGAAGAAGCTCCCCACCTGCAGCCTGGGCGTGCTGCGCAGGTTCTTTCTGGCGGTACTGTGCTTGGCTGGGTTGGAGAAATCCATCCCATGGCGGCAGAAGCCTTTGAGGCTCAGGCTCCTATCGTTGCATTCGAGCTTGATCTCGATGCCCTGATCAAGGCTGCCCGTCCTGCTCGCGATTACGTTGATGTGCCGGTGTTCCCTGCAGTAACCATGGACGTTGCCTTTGTGGTGGACGAAGAGGTTACGCATGAAAAGCTTTCCCGTTGCATCAGCTCTGCGGGCGGTAAGCTTCTTTCCTCTGCCCAGCTCTTCGATGTGTATCGTGATGAAAAACGCGTGGGTGCTGGCAAGAAATCGATGGCGTACGCACTCGAATATCGTGCCGCCGATCGTACCCTTACTACTGAAGAGGTGGACAAGCAGCACGCACGCCTTATCAAGAAGGTGTGCGGCGCTACGGGTGCCGAAGTTCGAGGATAGCTCCTGTTCTTGGCAAAGGCTTTTGCCTTCTAGTTCGGCAAAGCCAATTTGAAGCAGTTGGCAAGAAAGCGAGTTCGATTTATTTCGGGCTCGCTTTCTTACGTCTGTGGAACTTCAAAGGCTGCACAAGCGGGGCGATGGTTTCTATGCGCTATCATGGGCAAGAACAGTGGAAGGGGAGTTTGTGGTTCAAGAAGAGCTTGCTAAAAAGAAGAAACGCCAAAAGAAAGTGCGCATCTCCGCAGATGGAACTCCCTATACCGTATGGCAAACCCGTACGCGTATTCTGTGCTTGATCTATCTTGTTTGGGCATTGCTGGAAATTGCAGTAGGCGCCGGCTTTCTTACTATTCGCTCTATTGGCCTGTTTGATCCGACCGAACTCGTTCCCAACATCACGTTTGGTGGTTCTACGGTTCTTAGCGGCGTGTTTAACTTGATCATTGCCTTGTCTGGACTATGGGGTGCCCACGATCCGCGACGAATTACGCTGTTCTTCTGGTCAGCATTTCTTACGGCGCTGCTGTCGGTATGGCAGGTGGTCAGTGCATGGTCGATGGGGCAGGTAGACCCCGCCATGGTCTTTTCTCTCGTTGTGGTGCTTGTCTACGCGGCCTGCGCTTGGAACGTGCGTGGCCAAACGGGTTACTTCGACAATCACCCGAAACCCGAAGACGACGAGCTGCCCATCCAGCGCGATCAGCGTTTGCTCCAGAAAGCAGTAAGGGAAAAAGAATTGGAGCTTGCTGCCGCCAAAGAAGAGCTTGAAGACGTAAGGGCCCAATTCGAAAAGGCGAAGGCGGAGGGCTTGGCCCAGGTGCACGAAGAAGCTAAGTCCATTTCCTCAAAATTACCGTAATGGGTAGGTTAATTAAGGGAATCGTTTTTCGCTGTGGACAACATGCGATAATACGTAACAGTATTTTGCTTCGAGAAGGGGAGCCCTATGGCACTTTCTGATCTTCTGGGTATTGAGCTTGTCGAGAGTACGCCCGACAAGTATGTTACGCGTATGCTGGTTACCGAAAACATGCTTCAGCCCCATGGCGTGCTGCATGGTGGTATCAGCGCCGCTTTGGCTGAAAACGCTGCAAGCCAGTGCTGCACCGATCATTACGACAACGACAAGATGTTCTTTCTGGGCGTCGAGGTCTCCAGTACCCATCTCCTTCCTGTGAAGGCGGGCGATACGGTGAAAACGGTGGCGACGCCCATTCGCGCTGGCGGTCGCATTTCCCAATGGAAGGTCGAGCAATACCGCGAGTCCGATGGCGAATTGTTCAATGTTTCCCAGATGACTATGTATGGCAAGAAGAAATAGTTTATCTTTCGAACGTTTTTAGCCCGAGATACGTGCGGTAATGTTGGCGCGCATCTCGGGCTTTTCTATTTGTTGGCGTTGTTTGAGTTAGGCTTGGTGCCGTCTTTGTCGGCGTTGCCCAAGTCGCGTTTGTCGCAGTCCATCGCGCTCGTTGGGCCGACAACGCATCTGCCTGCTTTTGCGGTCGATCATTGCGTTTATAAACAGGAAGGTTCGCTTGCGCGAACCTTCTACCAATAACAAAGCGGGAGCCTAAGGTGCTCCCGCTTTATGTGATGCGACATATTGCCGGTTTTATTCGACGACCTCAACAAGGGTGATCTCGAAGTTCAGGTCCTTACCTGCCATTTCGTGGTTCAGATCGAAGGTTACGGTTTCGTCGGTAACTTCAACAACCAGGGCAGGGATGGGCTGTCCGCCAGGGCCCTGAAGGTAGATGCGCTGGCCAATGGGGAGGTCTTCGGCGCCAGGGATCTGGGCGGTGGGGATGGTCTGAACCAACTGTTCGTCATGTTCGCCGTATGCTTCGGATGCAGGCAGGTGAACGTTCTTGGTTTCGCCAACTTCCATTTCCTTCACAGCAGCATCAAAGCCTGGAATCATCTGGCCGGCCATGCACACGAATTCAAGGGGCTCGCCGCGCTCAACAGAAGAGTCGAATACCGTGCCGTCGTCGAACGTGCCGGTGTAGTGGGCGCGGACGCGCTTACCTTCATTGCTCATAATGGGTTCCTTTCAATAAAAGTGTTAGCAGCTAGTGTACCTGCTTGTGCTCAGCTTGGAAGCGCAATACCTGCATCGTGCTAAAAAGCGCCGCAATAGCCGTTTGAAAGAGTGGTTCTGTTTGCATGAAAAGACCCCGCAGAAGCGGGGTCTTTGCACTCATGGTTTTGGTTTCGTTCCTTGCTGCGTTAGGCAGTGCGAAAACTCAAAGCGTTTGCAGGGACGGCAAGTGGCAGAACCTTAGAACACGCAGAAACGAATCAGCAGCCATGCGCAGCTGATAGCGGTGAAGACCAGCATCAGCGGGAAGCCAACCTTGGTGTAGTCCATGAAACTGATGGGGTAGCCATAGCGTCCAGACATACCCGAAAGCACCACGTTTGCAGAAGCGCCGATGAGCGTGCCGATGCCGCCGATGCAGGCACCCAGGGAAATAGCCCACCAGTAAGGCATAACGTCAACGCCGGTGGATTCCATGGCAATCAAAATCGGGATAAGCGTAGCAACCATGGGGATGTTGTCCAGGAAGGAAGAGATGATAGCCGATGCCCATACCAGCACGATGATGGTGATCATCATGTCGCCGCCAGTGATATCGATAAGGCCATTGGCGAGCATATTGATAACGCCGGTTTCGGCCAAGCCGCCAACAACGATAAACAGGCCAGCGAAGAAGCCGATGGTTGCCCATTCAACGTCGAGCAGGATTTTCTCTACCTCTGCGCGGCTGATAAGCAACATGATGGCAGCTGCGGTAAGGGCGACAACGCTTGGTTCGACGCCCACCATGCTATGGCATACGAAGGCAACGGCAACCAGGGCAATCATCACAACGCTCTTATTGAAGAGCGACTTGTTCTTGATGGCTTCGTGCGCGTGAAGCTCCATGATGGACGCCTGTTGTTCGGCGGAAGCGCCCATATTGCGGCCATACATCACGTAGAAGATGGCAATGGCAACAACCATGATCGCGACAATGGCAGGGCCGTTGAATGCCAGGAAGTCCATGAAGGTCAGGTGGGCGGCGGAGCCGATCATGATGTTCGGCGGGTCGCCGATGAGCGTTGCCGTACCGCCGATGTTGGAGGCCATGATCTCGGTGATGAAGAACGGCACGGGGCTCAATTCGAGCATCTTGCAAACCGTGAAGGTAACGGGGCCGATAAGCAATACCGTAGTGACGTTGTCCAAGAACGCGGAAAGGACAGCGGTGATAATGCAGAACAACACCATGATTACCCACGGGTTGCCCTTCGCTATCTTCGCTGTTCGAATAGCGATGTATTCGAATATGCCCGAATTCTTAACTACGGCAACGAATATCATCATGCCTACCAAGACGCCCAGCGTGCCGAAGTCGATGTGCTCCATGCCGGTATCAAAACTGAGGATACCTGTCAGGATGAGCACAACGGCGCCCGCAAGCGCGGCGACCGTACGGTGGACCTTTTCTGAGATGATCAGCGCGAACACCACAATGAAGATCACTATTGAAATGATCTGCGGTGTAGTGAATTCAGGCATATACACCACTCCTAACTTAACCCCGTTCCCTGAGGGAACGGACCTTCTCTCTTGCGGGAAGCATAGCCCCCATAACCGATGCAATAAAACAAAAGAAGGCCATTGGCCTCCTAATGAGCATCGGACTTCCCTTATAGAAAGGGTACGGCTAGGCCATTTCAGCGTCAATAACGCGTTCATCTAATGGTCGTGAACAACGATTGGCATTTAGTGGGCGATTCATTCACAAAAAAAGACCCCGCCGAAGCGGGGTCCTGTGCTATGCGTATGTGGCGCTGTGAGCACTTTTTGCCGTGTGCTGGGGCAGGATGCCGGACGCTAGACGAAAACGCAGAAGCGAAGCACCAGGTAAACGCAGCTGATAGCGGTGAATACCAACATCATGGGGAAGCCAACCTTGGTGTAATCCATAAAGGTGATGGGGTGACCGTACTTGCCGGAGATACCCGCTAATACCACATTGGCGGAAGCGCCGATGAGCGTGCCGATGCCACCGATGCAGGCGCCGAGCGATACCGCCCACCACAAAGGCGTTACGTCCATGCCCGTTGCTTCCATCGTGGTGATGATGGGAATAAGGGTGGCAACCAGCGGGATGTTGTCCAGGAAGGAAGAGATGATTGCCGATGCCCATACCAGTACGATGATGGTGATCATCATGTCGCCGCCGGTGATGTCGATCAGCGCGTAAGCCATCATTTCGATAACGCCGGTTTCGGCAAGGCCGCCAACAACCACGAACAGGCCAGCGAAGAAGCCGATGGTGGCCCATTCAACGTCCATAAGTGTATGTTCAACATCGGATTTGCCGATGAGCAGCATGATGGCTGCTGCAGTAAGGGCAACAACGCTCGGTTCGATGTGCAGCGCACCGTGAACCACAAAAGCCAGTGCAACCAGAGCGATCATCACAACGCTCTTCTTGAACAGCGTCTGGCTCTTGATTGCCTCATGGGCGTGCAGCTGCATGACCGAAGCCTGCTTTTCAGCGGATACGCCCATCTTCTTGCCGTACATAACGTAGAACATCAGCAGCGAAACAAGCAGGATGATGAGCACGGCAGGGCCGTTGATTGCCAGGAAGTCGAAGAACGTGAGGCCCGTGGCGGAGCCGATCATGATGTTCGGCGGGTCGCCGATGAGCGTTGCGGTGCCGCCAACGTTCGAAGAAATGATTTCCGTCAGGAAGAACGGAATGGGGTTGATTTCCAGCATCTTGCAAACGGTGTAGGTAACGGGGCCGATAAGCAAAACGGTGGTGACGTTGTCCAGGAATGCGGAAAGAACAGCGGTGATTAGGCAGAACAACACCATGATTATCCAGGGATTGCCCTTTGCCAGTTTGGCAGCTCTGATTGCCAGGTACTCGAAGATGCCCGAGTTCTTAACGACGGCAACGAAGATCATCATGCCAACCAGAACGCCAAGCGTTCCGAAGTCGATGTGCTCTACTCCGTTATCGAAGGTAAGAACCCCCGAAAGGATTAGGGCTACCGCGCCAGCGAGCGCGGCGGTGGTGCGATGCACTTTTTCGGAAATGATGAGTGCCATCACGACGACGAATATGACAATCGCGATGATCTGAGCGGTAGTTAAGGCGATCATTCCGTAGTGCTCCTCTCTTATATATAGGTGGAACAGATGCGAATTCTCGTCTTGAAGCACAGAGTCCCGGGTAACACACGTCCATTGCGATTAGCAACGCCCCACTCTGGCGTACCGACTCCAAAAAAAGATCCTCGAGAAAAGTTACGGGATCATGCTTATTTGCGTCAAGAAGGAAACGGTAAGTGCGCGAAAAACGATGAAACCAACGGAAATCAATAGATTGTGGGGTTCCATTTGCGTTCGCAATGAGTGCCATTTGCATTAATCGGTTGACAGAACGGTAACGCCGCAAGTCAGGGATATTGAGGGGCGAAAATGTGGATTCCGGTGATGGATGGAGCGTTTTGCATAACTTCGGTGAATATCATTCGCTTGAGCTATGTAAAACACGTTCGCAATCAATTAGAACATGTTCATCTAATGGAGAATAATCGCAATTGAACCTAAGCGCCGCCCATCGGGGGATCGGGCACAAGGCGCAATAGTTCGTAGTAGGGACCATCTTCAAGGGATCGGGGGAAGTTGGGATTTCCGTTTGGCTTAGCCTTTGGAGCGAAAGCTCTAACAGCCAAGTGAAGCAGAACTCTCTCCAATTCTTTTCCCGATTGGTTGAAGGCGTTGGGCAAGCAAGCGTGCACGTGCAAGCCTGATGCAATCAAAGAAGGAGGAGAAAGATGGTCGATTTTATTTTTGCGCAGGAATGCGCAAGAGGAGAGAGGGGCTAAGCGATGGCTATGCTAAAGCGTGAATACGGTGGTATTCAGCCATGTTGGAAAGTTGGCCTATTCCGTATTCGTCTTCCGTTCATTCACTTCAAGATCTCACCACCTGAAGTAGTAACTGGCCTGATGAATGCTTGTACTTCGTACGGCGCTCTGGCTGTTCTTATTACTTCTTTGGGTCTCGACCCTGCAGTGGCTTGGGCACTGGTTGTATTTGAAACGGCAATGTACACCCTGAACTGGCTGCTTGGTGAGCCTTCCATTTGCGGTTGGATCACCCCGGCAATGGCAATTATCGTCGTGTTCCTGGAATCGCTCGACCCAGGCGTTGCGCGATTGCAGATGCTGACATGTATTCAGCTTGAGTTAGGCATCTTGTTTATCGTATTGGGTGTAACAGGCCTATCGAAGAAGCTCAACACTATAGTACCTCCCGCCATCAAGGCTGGTATCGTAATGGGTGCTGGTGTTAACGCCGTAGCTGTTCGTCTGAAGACTGGCGGCGCTATCGATACCGTTACCGTTGGCTGCCTCTGCGGCTTGGTAGTTGTATTCATGCTTATGTTCTCCAAGCGCGTACGTAAGTACATGGATACCAACAGGTTCGTTGCCATCCTCGGCAACTACAGCTTCCTTTGGGCTGTTATCGCACTGCTTATCGCAGGCGGCATTGCTGGCGAGTTCAACTTCCAGTGGTCTGGCGAAATCATCAAGGTTCCTGACTTCATGGGTCTGTTCACAGTTGTTTCGCCTCTGTTCATCGGCTTTGCTAGTGATCCCGGCGTTTGGATCGCTGCTCTGCCCTACGCAGTCGTTGCATGGGTTATCGCATACGGCGACTTCGTAACCGTTCAGCAGCTTGGTCTCCAGGCAGCTCGCGACGACGAGTACATCGAGTTCGACCCGAACCGTACCAACGTTATCTGCGGTATTCGTAATGTAATCCTGTCCCTGTTCGCTCCTTATCCTGCACTCGCAGGCCCGCTGTCCGCTCCTTACTGCGTAGCTACTTATGCTCGCTATAAGCAGTCCGGTCGCCAGGGCATGGACTCCATCTACGATGGTTCCGGTACCAACCTGCTGTTCACCGTAATTGGTTTGTTCGTCTATCCTCTGTACGAGGCATCCCTTGCAGCATCTGCAGCACTCCTCGTAGTTGTACTGCTCATCCAAGGCTGGCTCTGCTCGCAGATCGCATTCGGTCTGGTACGCGATGATCTTGACAAGGGCATGACAGGCATGATCGCAGGCTTCATCGTAGCCCGCGGCGGTGGCGTCGGCTTCCTTGCCGCAATCGTCCTCTACCTGCTCATCTCCGACAACGACAAGATTCGCGCAGACTACGCCTACAACAAGGAACTGCAGCGCATCGAGGATGAAGAGACTGAGCGCCAGTTGGTTGCACTCCATGCTCGCTTGGAGGCCGCTAAGGCTGGTAAGCTTCAGGACGAGGAAAAATAACCTCACCTGACGGAAACGTCTAAAACTCGGAGCTAAAAGCTTTAAAGCTTGAAAGAACCCAGAGTGCACGCTCTGGGTTCTTTTTTTTTGTTGCGCTATTTTGCCGAGAGGATCAAGACGCGCAGTTCGGCATAGCGCTACGCGGGATTCTGGCGGCGTAGCTGCTATGCCATGCGCGTTTGACGGCGAAGCCCGGCCAGCTGCACCTTCATGCAATTTGACTTGTTGGAGTTGCACTTGTTGGCTTATTTGCGCATGTCATGCTTCAAGGTTCGGTTTTTTTTGGGGGGGGGTGATTAAATCGGCTTGGGGCATTCGAAGAGATTCACACACCGGTTTCCGCTGCTGCTTCCCCGTATTTCAAGGTGAAAAACAGCTTGCTCCTTGCTTATGATGGGTGGGCCATTCCCCTATAATTGTGAACATGTTCTGGAGGAGGGAGAACTTATGAGTAATAACGTTGACGATCTTCGCAGCGCGCTTGAGTTTCTGCATGGGATCCCTGGTCAGCTGGTGGAAACTGACGTCGAGGTAGACCCCGAGGCGGAGCTGTGCGGCGTGTATCGCCACGTCGGCGCAGGCGGTACGGTGCCCCGTCCCACACAAGAAGGCCCCGCCATGGTGTTCAATAACATCAAGGGCCATCCCGATGCACGTGTTGCTATTGGCTTGCTCGCAAGTCGCGATAGGGTAGCGAAGCTGCTTGATGCTGATCCGAAGCGCTTGGGCTTCATGCTCAACGAGGCAGTATTGAACCCTGTGCCGCCCGTTGATGTGCCTGAAGAAGAGGCAGTATGCCGAGAAGTGGTGCACCTTGCCACTGAAGAAGGCTTCGATGTACGCAAGCTTGTTCCGGCACCTACCAATACGCCGGAAGATGCGGGTCCGTATATCACTTTGGGTATGTGCTACGCATCCGACCCGGAAACGCACGTCTCTGACATCACCATTCATCGCTTGTGCTTGCAGGGTCCCGATGAGATTTCCATCTATATGGTTCCTGGTGCTCGTCATATCGGCGCGTTCTACGAAAAGGCTGAAGCGCTGGGCAAGCCGCTTCCAATTTCTATCAGTATCGGCGTAGATCCTGCCATTGAATTGGCAACCTGCTTTGAGCCGCCCACCACGCCTTTGGGCTACGACGAGCTCAACGTTGCAGGCGCTCTGCGCGGAAAGCCGGTTCGCATGGCAAAGTGCCTCACCATTGAAGAGCGCTGCATTGCCAATGCTGAATACGTTATTGAAGGCGAGTTGCTGCCCGGAAAGCGTGTTGCGGAAGATCAAAATACCCATTCGGGCAAGGCTATGCCCGAATTCCCGGGCTACACTGGTCCTGCTGTGTCTGAGCTGCCCGTTATTAAGGTCAAGGCGGTAACTACGCGCAAGAATCCCATCATGCAAACTTGTATCGGCCCTTCCGAAGAGCACGTAAGCATGGCGGGCATCCCTACCGAGGCAAGCATCATTCAAATGGTTGAAAAGGCTATGCCTGGGCGCCTGCAGAACGTGTATTGTGCTACGCCTGGTGGCGGCAAGTACATGGCGGTGCTTCAAGTTAAGAAGATCATGCCTTCCGACGAGGGCCGTCAGCGTCAAATGGCCCTGTTGGCTTTCTCCGCTTTCAGCGAATTGAAGCATGTGTTCCTAGTTGACGAAGACGTTGACCCCTTCGACGTCAAAGATGTGCTGTGGGCGATGAACACGCGTTTCCAGGGCGATGTGGACATCGTTACCATTCCTGGCGTTCGCTGCCATCCGCTCGATCCGTCAAACGACCCATCATGTTCGCCTTCAATTCGCGACCATGGCATTGCCTGCAAAGTCATTTTCGATTGCACGGTGCCGTACAGCCAGAAAGACCGCTTCCAGCGCTGCCAGTTCAAGGAAGTGGATCCTAAGCACTGGCTGCCTGATTTTGAGGAGTAGGGCGTGAAGCGCATTGTTGTTGGAATAAGCGGTGCAAGCGGCACGCACCTGGCTTGTCGCTTCATAAGCCAGCTCAAGCAGTACACCGAATGTGAAGTGCATGTGGTGGTTACCGACAGCGGAAGGCTTACGGCAAGCTACGAAGAACCCGAACTGTTCGATAAGGCGCTTGCATTGGCCGATAACGTACATAGCAATGCTTCTTTAGGCGAATCGATTGCGAGCGGTACGTTCAAAACCGAAGGCATGGTTATTATTCCCTGCAGCATGAAAACGGTTGCGGGTATTGCCAGCGGCTATAGCGATAACCTATTGCTTCGCGCGGCGGATGTTACGTTGAAGGAGCAACGGCCGTTGGTCTTGGTCGCGCGTGAAACGCCGATGAATGCTATCCATTTGCGCAATTTGGCACAGCTGGCAAGTGTTCCCGGTATAACGCTGATGCCGCCGATGATGACGTACTACCACAACCCGCAAACTATCGACGACATGGAAGACCAACTAATTGGCAAGATATTCGATCGATTTGGGTTGGAATATCCGCCCTTCGAGCGTTGGGGCTAGGGTTTGCCGTTTTTTCAGCCTATTCCATCTAAAGAGTTGGTTAAACAGGACATCTTTGGATGTCCTGTTTCATTTTGCGGAGTATACTTCTAATCGAACACGTTCATGGTTAATGGGGATTATCTGTGAACGCGATTGCAGCAAGCTTAAGGGTTGGGGGCCTTATGTTTGAAACAGCAACGCATCGTTTTATCCAAGGGGCAAACGGTGTAGCCATTCACACGGTAGTGATGGGGGAAGGCGAGCCCCTTCTCCTGCTTCATGGGCATCCCGAAACATATCTTATGTGGCATAAGGTTGCAGGTGATTTAGCTCATCGTTTTACCGTGGTCATGTGCGATCTGCGTGGTTATGGCGACAGCGACAAGCCCGAAGGGCTGCCTGATCATAGCACCTATTCGAAACGCATCATGGCTGAAGATTGCATTGCCGTGATGGGCAAGCTAGGGTTCGACCGCTTTTCCGTCATGGGGCACGACCGTGGCGCCCGTGTCGCATACCGAATGGCGCTCGATCATCCAGAAGTAGTCAATAAGCTTGTGCTTCTCGATATCGTTTCGACGTATGACATGTATGCCTTAAGCTCGGCGGAGTTCGCAAAGGCGCTATTCCATTGGTATCTGCTTACGCAGGACGAGCCATTCCCTGAAGACCTTATTCTTTCCAGTCGGAAAATGTACTTCCGCAATGCGCTGCACATCGGTCGCTACAATTCGGAAAACGACACCTCTTCTGAAGCGTTCCCTCAAGAGGTGTACGACGAATACCTTCGCCACTACAACATGGAATGTATCCACGCCATTTGCGAGGAATACCGTGCCGGCGAATGCATCGACCGCTTCCTTGACAAGGAAGACCTTGATGCGGGCAAGAAAATCACTGCTGAAACATTGGTGCTGTGGGGCGCAAACGGTCTGGTGGAAAAGTTCTTCAACCCACTGCAATGCTGGCTTAAGTTCTGCATAAACGTGCAAGGGCGTACGCTTCCGTGCGGCCATTTTATTCCCGAGGAAGCGCCTATTCCGTTGCTGGCAGAAGTTCAGCGGTTTTTATAGAGCAGAAAACGCCGCATACTAGCGGTTTTTCAGGAGGGGTTGCGTTTGCTGGGCGTGGGGCCTGGCGGCGCAGCGAAATCAATCTTGTGAAGGGGAGCGCGAAAGCGCAGAAAGGAATGATTGAAATGGAGTTGATGGAGGCAATCAAGGGTAGGCGCAGCGTTAGGAAGTTCAAGCCTGATCCGATCTCGAAAGAAGATCTTGAAGAGATTATCCAAGCAGGCCTTTGCGCTCCTTCGGCGCAGAACTTGCAGCCGTGGTATTTCGTGGCTCTAACCAAAAAGGAAGATCTGTCCTACTTGTTCTCGGAATTGGGAACTACCGCGTTTTCCCACCGCAAGGAGCTTGAGGCACGCTTCAAGAACAACCCTGAAGTGGTAGAGGAAACCATGGAATTCATGTCGGCAATGGGCGGCTCGCAGACTATTATTCTGGGCTTCTTGAACAAGCCCGATTATTCTGACGAGCTTCTTCCAAGCTGCATTGAGAGTGTTGCTGCCGCCATGGAAAACATGTGCCTTGCCGCATACGACAAGGGCATTGCGTCATGCTGGGTCGAAGCAGTGGTGCGCGCAGGCAACGCTTTGGGCAGCCACTTTGCAACCGGTCATGGCAAGCTGATTGGCGCTATTGTTCTGGGATACGCCGACATGGAGCCGAGGCCCATCAAGCAGAAGGGTGCTCGTTACGTAATTCGCTAAGCGAAGCATCAAAGGCCGCTTCTTTTTATGGGAGCAGGGCAATGAGCCAAATGCCCTATTCGCGTTTTTAGGTACGCCCGCAGGTTGTTCCTGCGGGCGTATTTTTGTTCCAAAGTGATTACGGGCGGGAAAATGAAGTTGGCCATGCCTTCCCGACCTTATAATTGCAGGGAACGATACGCGCATCTGCCTTGGTGCGTCCCTTGAGGAGGGTTTATGAAAGACGGGTTCATCACGGTTGCTACGGCAACGCCCCAAGTGGCGGTTGCCGATTGCGAAGCCAACACTCAGGCGATTCTTGCATGCATCAACGAAATGGCCGCAGCGCATGCAAAGGTAATGGTGCTTCCCGAGCTGTGCATTACGGGCTATACCTGCAGCGATTTGTTTTGGCAGACGAAATTGCTCGACGAGGCAGAGGCGGCGCTTTCCGTTATTGCGGAAGAATCACGCCAGGTGGATGCCCTTATCACAGTAGGAATGCCCCTTCGCGTGGCGGGGAAGCTGCTGAACGTTGCTGCCATACTGTGCCGGGGCAAGGTATTGGGCTTCGTTCCCAAGGTGAACTTGCCTGCATATAACGAGTTCTACGAAACACGCCACTTTACGTCTGGGTCTGCCGATATGGGTACGGTCCAGTTCTGCGGCGAAGAGATACCCGTCGGCACCAACCTGCTGTTTTCTTGCGAAAACATGGTGGATCTTTGCGTGGCCGCTGAAATATGCGAAGACTTGTGGGTTCCCAATCCGCCTAGCGTGCATCATGCGTTGGCGGGGGCTAGCGTGATCTGCAATCTTTCCGCCAGCGATGAAATGGTGGGGAAGGGAAGCTATCGCCGAGATTTGGTGGCTGGGCAATCGGCCCGTTTGGTGTGCGCCTATCTGTACGCCACGGCCGGGGAGGGCGAATCCACTACCGATTTGGTGTTCGGCGGACAGAACCTTATCGCCGAAAAT